>LHCFC04200__coassemble_114_pt1 | contig 256300 bp, 197 predicted proteins | sample LHCFC04200__metabat2_high_PE_045 | metagenome-assembled genome bin LHCFC04200
CGCACCCATCAGCATGGGCCGGGGTGAGATTCCCGTGGAGCTGCGGCCAGCAGCCGTCCGTTTTCTGCCTCTTTTATGGTTTTAATGAAATGGCATGAAAGGGGCCTTATTATGCAGAAAATTCAATCTGAAAATAAATATGCCCCGCCTATGCGGAGCAAAAAGAAGATCGGCAACACGACCTTTATCGTCAATTCTTTTTTCCCTCAAACGGGAAATCAGACGATAGCCTCCAAACTGGAGAACCTGATAAAAGCCGATGTTCAGAAACAAACTGTGACTTGAAAACCTCTTAACAGGCAGACAGGGAAAAGAAAGCGCGGTATAATGAAGTTGGACTTCAATATCGTGTTTGACTGCCAGATAGGAGGTATTTATGTATTATCAGTCAAACACCGCTGCCGCGCTTCAATTCCCTTACATGGCTATGAGCTCCGAAGAACTTACAGCTTTGTATTGTCGCTTATCCCGTGATGATGAATTGCAGGGTGACAGCAATAGCATTGTAAACCAGAAAAAAATCCTGGAAAAGTATGCCCGTGAGCATGGATACAGCAATTTCAAATTCTATGTTGATGATGGCATCTCAGGTACGACCTTCAACCGCCCAGGCTTTCAGCAGATGATTGCAGACATTGAGGCTGGCCTTGTCAAGAGGGTCATCATCAAGGATATGTCACGTTTCGGACGTGATTATCTGCAAGTCGGCATGTATACGGAGATCATGTTTCCCGAACATGATATTCACTTTATTGCGGTGAATGATGGTGTAGACAGCACTCAGGGCGACAACGAGTTTACGCCCTTCCGCAATATCATCAATGAATGGTACGCCAAAGACACCAGCAAAAAAATCCGTGCCGTTATGAAAGTGAAAGGCAATGCGGGGGAGCATTTGGCTACCATGCCTCCGTATGGATACATGAAATCGTCTGATGACAAAAAGCAATGGGTGAAGGATGAAGAAGCCGCCCAGGTAGTTTATGAAATTGGTCTCTATATCATGGATGGTTTGGGACCCTCGCAGATCGCAAGAAAACTGACGGAAAGAAAAATCCTTACTCCGGCTGCTTACTATGAGAGTAAAGGCAGGACAACCAATGTCACAAAGAAAGGTTCTCCTTATGCCTGGGATTCTTCTACGATTGCCGACATCATGGATCGCTGGCGTGAATACCTGGGACACACGGTTAATTTTAAGACCCGCAAAAAATCCTACAAGAGTAAAAAGACCTTGCACAATCCAGAAAGCGAATGGAAGATTTTTGAGAATACCCACGAAGCCATCTGGACGGAGGCGATTGCCGATGCAGCAAGGCTCGCAAGGCAGACGCGGCGCCGACCAACAAAGATGGGAGAAATGGGGATGTTCTCCGGCATGATGTTCTGTGCCGACTGCGGTTCCATCATGTACCAATGCAGGGCAACCAATTTCCGGCGCGATCAGGAATATTACCTGTGTTCGGGCTATCGGAAAAGCCGTGATGTATGTGGGCAGACACATTCTATCCGAACTGTTATCCTGGAGGAATTAGTTCTGCAAAATCTGCGCGAGATTGTTTCCTTCGCATCACAGCGCAAAGACGATTTTGTGAAGATGGTGATGGATGCGGATATGCGCCAGCGTAACCGAGGTTTGGCAAAACGGCAGAAAACATTGGCTGATGCCGAAAAACGGATCACAGAGCTGGACACCATTTTTAAGCGGCTCTATGAAGATACCATTTCGGGAAAACTTTCTGACGAGCGTTTTCAAAAGCTCTCCACTGACTATGAGAAAGAGCAGCATCAGCTTCAAGATGTAGCGATTTCCCTCCGGGATGAAATCGAGGCAGAGGAACGCAAAAGCGCCAATGTGGAAAGGTTTCTCTCCGTTGTAGAACGGTATACAGAAATTCCCGAATTGACCCCATGTATCTTGCATGAGTTTGTCGAGAAGATTGTTGTCCATGCTGCCAGCGATCCGAAGGGCAAGAACCGCACCCAGGAAATTGACATCTACTATAAGGGCATTGGAGCTCTGGAAGTATCCAAAGTCACTTCATCAAGGCAAGAATGAGAAAAACGGCATAGCCGAAGCTATACCGTTTCTCTCTTGCCCCACGATGTTTTCTTATCGGGAGGCACCTTTCAGCAGTCCTTTTTGGTGCAGTGCACTCAGCACAGCGGGGCCAGCAGGCGCAGCACGGCGCTGCACATCGTACCCAAAAAACCGGTGCGGCAGTCCTCCAGCCCCAGGCGTTTGCTTTCGCGCTCGATGCCGGCCAAATCGGCGCGGATGTCCTCCAGCACGCGGCCGCCGTACAGCAGGGCGCTGCACTCAAAATGCAGGTAGAGGCTGCGGTAGTCGAGGTTGACGGTGCCCACGGCGGCCACGCGGTCGTCGCACAGCCAGGTCTTGGCGTGCAGAAAGCCCGGCGTGTAGCTGTAGATGCGCACGCCCGCCTGCAGCAGGTTGGCAAAGTAGCTGCGCGTCAAAAAGTAGATCGTGGGTTTGTCGGGCGTGCCCGGCGTATAGATGCGCACATCGACGCCGCGCTTGGCCGCCAGCCGCAGCGCGGAGAGCAGGTCGTTGTCCAAGATCAGGTAGGGCGTGCAGATGTACAGCCGCCGCTGCGCCTGGGCGATCAGGTCCAGGTAGACGTTTTTGGCCACCGTCTCGCGGTCGGCGGGGCTGTCGGCAAAGGGCTGCACCAGGCAGTCGGTGGGCTGGGGGGCCGGTTCGGGCAGCAGCGCGGGCAGGTCCATCGGCTCTTCGGGGTAGCGGGCTTTCCAGAACGCCAAAAAGATGTTGGCAAAGCTGCGCGCGGCGGGGCCTTCCATCCGGACGGCGCTGTCCTTCCAGTAGCCGAACCGCTCGAGCTTGTTGATGTACTCGTCGGCCAGGTTGACGCCGCCGGTAAAGGCGATGCGCGCATCGACGACGGTGATCTTGCGGTGGTCGCGGTTGTTCATGACCAGGTTGAACACCGGCACGAACGGGTTGAACGAGAACGCGCGGATCCCCTCGGCGCGCAGCGTCTCGGCATAATTGTGGGGCAGCAGGCTCAGGCAGCCCGCGTCGTCGTAGATCACGCGCACATCGACGCCGGCGGCGGCCTTGCGGCGCAGGATCTCATGGATGCGGCCCCACATCTCGCCCATGCCGATGATGAAACTTTCGACATAGATGCTGTGCTCGGCGCTTTCCAGCGCGGCCAGCAGGTCGGGGAACATCGCCTCGCCGCTCTCGTAGTAGCGCACGGCGGTGCCGTCAAACACCGGCGCGGGGGCAAAGTCCCGCACGTAGCGCGCGGTCTCGGCCGCGCGGGGGTCGCGCGCGGCCAGTTTTTGCTGGGCGGCAGGGTCGGCGGTGCGCAGCGGGGCCAGCACGGCCTCGGCGCGCTCCAACCGGTGGCGCAGGCGCAGCGCGGGGCGTTTGTCGCCCCACAGCAGGTAGAGCAGCCCGCCCTGTACCGGCATAACGGCGAACAGGATCATCCAGCTGATCTTGAACTCCGGCACGGTGGAATCCTGCCGGATGAGCGCCAGGCACATGATGGCGCTGAGCGCGATGCCCGCGCCGTTGATCCAGGTCGCGTATTCGCTCAGGCGCGAAAACAGGATAAAGAACCATACCAGCTGCGCCAGCAGCAGCACGCCGGTGACGACCAGGCGGCTGAATACCAGCGAAAGGATGCGGCGCACCACATGGCGCCAGGTAAATTTGTGGCGGGTCATAGACACCTCTTGGCAATGATCGGGGCGGCCGCCGTGCAGCGGGCCGCCTGCAAAAAAGAAAAAACAGCACCCTGCCGCGCGTCTGCGGGCAGGGTGCTGTGCTGCGTGCTTTAGGCGCGGCGGTCGATCGCCGCCATGCAGTCATCCATCGTGCGGAAGGTCACCGCACAGTCCGAGCCGATGAACCAGCGCTCCTCGCCATTGCAGACGATCTTGCGGATGAGTTTGCCGTGGTACTCTGTCTGGATGTAGATCCCGTTGGGCATCCATATCCCCTCCCAAAATATAGTGCGAACGCCGGTTGGCTGCCCCATATCCAGGGTTTGCCGCGACAGGCCTTACCCAGATTATGCCACATTTCGCCCGTTTGTGCAAGTGCCATTTCGCCGTACTTTGCCCCGGTTTGCACACATTTTTTGGCACAAAGCACAAACTTGCCGGGCCCGGGCGGGCGGCCGGGCGCGCCGCGGCGGCAAAAACCGACAAAAGCCCGCCAATTTCGCAAAAAAATCTTGCCAGGCGCGTCGGTTTGTGTATAATATAAAGTAGTAGAATTATGGGCGGCAAGCCTGCCTGTGCGGCAGGCAATGGCTCTGCAAGGCCTGCAAAGCAGCGCAGCTTTTTTCGGCTTTGGTTTTGGGCCCCGCGCACGACCGCCTGATTTTTATGCAGACCGGAGGAGCTTGACTATGACAAAAATGGAAACGCTGCAGTTGAAGCTGACGGCGACCCGCGTGCGGATGGGCGTGATCGAAGCGACCCACGGCGCAGGCTGCGGCCACCCCGGCGGCAGCTTGTCCTGTGCGGATGTGTTGACCTACCTGTACTTCCGCGAGATGCGCATCGACCCCGAGATGCCCCAGGCGGAAAACCGCGACCGCTTTGTGCTCAGCAAAGGGCACTGCGCGCCGGCGCTGTACGCCACGCTGGCCGAGCGCGGGTTTTTCCCCGTAGCGGACCTGCCGACGCTGCGCCACTCCAACAGTTACCTGCAGGGCCACCCCAACATGAACACGGTGCCCGGCGTTGATATGTCCACCGGCAGCCTGGGCCAGGGCGTTTCGACGGCCTGCGGCATGGCGCTGGCCGCCAAGCAGCTGGGCAGCGACATCAACGTCTACGCGCTGCTGGGCGACGGCGAGATCGACGAGGGTGAATGCTGGGAAGCCTTTATGTTCGCCAACCACTATAAGCTGGACAACCTGTGCATCATGATCGACGTCAACGGCCTGCAGATCGACGGCCCCACCAACAAGGTCATGACCACCGAACCGCTGGACCGCAAGATGGACGCCTTCGGCTTCAACACCATCGTGTGCAACGGCAACTCCTTCGTAGAGCTGGAGCAGGCGTTCAAAATGTTTGATCTGTCGCACGGCAGCGGCAAGCCCACCTGCTTTTTGCTGCGCACCACCAAAGGCCTGGGCGTAAGCTACATGCAAAACGAAGTCGATTGGCACGGCAAAGCCCCCAACGACGCAGAGTACGAGCAGGCCATGCAGGAACTGCGCGAGGCCCACGAATCTTTGGAAAAGGAGATCGAGCTCAACAATGGCTGAGATGAAAATGATCGCCACCCGCGTCAGCTACGGCGAAACGCTGGTGGAGCTGGCCCGCCAGGGCGCCGACGACCTGGTCGTGTTTGACGCCGACCTGGCCGCCGCTACCAAGACCGAGATCTTCCGCAACGAATACCCCGGCCGCCACTTTGACTGCGGCATTGCCGAGCAGAACATGATGTGCGTGGCCGCCGGTATGAGCACGATGGGCTTTGTGCCGTTCGTGTCCAGCTTTGCGATGTTTGCCGCCGGCCGCGCGTTTGAGCAGGTGCGCAACACCATCGCCTACCCCCACCTCAATGTCAAGATCGCCGCCACCCACGCCGGCCTTTCGGTGGGCGAGGACGGCGCCTCCCACCAGTGCTGCGAGGACATCGCCCTCATGCGTTCCATCCCCGGCATGGTCGTGCTTTCGCCCGCCGACGCCGTCGAGGCGCGCGCCGCCGTCATCGCGGCCTACAACTATTCCGGCCCGGTCTACCTGCGGCTGTCCCGCCTGGCTTCGCCGGTGTTCCATGACCGCGAGACCTACCATTTCCAGATCGGCAAGGGCGAAAAACTCACCGACGGCTACGACGTCGCCGTCGTGGCCACCGGCCTGATGGTCAGCGAGGCGCTGCGCGCCGCCGTCATCGCCAAGCGCCAGGGCATCAACGTGCGCGTCATCAACATGCCCACCATCAAGCCGCTGGACGAGGAGATCCTCCTGACCGCCGCGCGCGAATGCCGCCGCATCATCACCGTCGAGGAGCACAGCGTCATCGGCGGCCTGGGCGAGGCCGTGTGCAGCCTGCTGAGCGAAAAGATGCCCTGCCCGGTGCGCCGCATCGGCGTGCAGGACCAGTTCGGCCACTCCGGCCCGGCAGCCGAGGTGCTGCGCGACTACGGCCTCTCGGCCGAGGCCATCGCCAACACCATCCGCGAGGTCGTCCGCCCCGAACAGCCGGAATAAAAAGCCCTCCTTCCGCCTCCATCCAAACTGCCCGCCTTTGGCCCGCCAATGTGCCGGGCAGTTTTTGTGTTTCCCAAAGGATGTCTTGCCTATGCGACCTGCTCAAACACGCCCCGCCCCCGCACGCAGCGCCTCGGTACGCTGGCTTTGCGCGACCTTGGCGGTAACGCTGCTGCTGTTGTGCCTGTTTGCCGTGCCCACCGCGTATATCGACCCGCTGTTCCACTACCACGCGCCGCTGGAACAGTACCAGTACCCGCTGACAGAAGAGCGCTACCAAAACGACGGCATCGTGCGCCATTTCACCTACGATGGCATCATCACCGGCACCTCTATGACGGAAAACTTCAAAACATCCGAGGCCGACGCCCTGTTTGACGCCCATTTTATCAAAGTGCCGCTGGCCGGCGCGCTGCACAAAGAGGTCGACCTGATGCTGCGCCGCGCCTATACCTCTGGTAACGAGATCCGCTACGTCATCCGTGCGCTGGACCCCGAGCGCCTGATCCTGGACAAAGACGCCTGGCGGGCCGGGTACGACTACCCCACCTATCTGTACAACGACGACCCGTTCGACGACGTCAACTACCTGTTCAACAAGGCGATCTTTTTTAACTACACCCTGCGCGTGCCGGAGTTCACCCGCGCCGGCAGCCACACTACCACATTTGATGAGTACGTCAACTGGAACGACGACTATACCTATGCCACCGAGGTCGTTCTGGAGCCGTACACCTTTGTTGAAACGCCCCCGGCCGAGACCCCGCTGACCGATGCGGAACGCACGATGGTGCAGGAAACGCTGCAGCAGAACGTCATTGACCTGGCGCTGGAACACCCCGAGACAACGTTCTACCTCTATTTCTCGCCGTTCAACATCGCGTATTGGGGCCAGCTGTACAACAGCGGGCGCATCAGCCGCCAGCTGGACGCTGAAGCGCTGGCCATTGAGATGCTGCTGGAAGTACCCAACATCAAGCTATATTCCTTCCATAACGACTTTGACCTGATCTGTGACCTGGACAACTACAAAGACTACGGCCACCATGGCGAGTGGATCAACACCTGGATCCTGGAGCAGCTGTGCCGGGACGACTACCTGTTGACCCAGGACAACTACCAGACCTACCTGGATGAAGTGCGGCAGTTTTACACCACGTTTGACTACCCTGCTCTCAACCTGGAAAAGTGAGGGCCCGCTATGCTGTTTAACTCCTACCTGTTTGTATTTCTGTTTTTGCCGTTGGCGGCAGCGGGGTACCACCTGCTCAACCGCCGCGGTCTGTGGCGCGCGGCCAATGTGTTTTTGGTCGGCATGTCGCTGTGGTTCTACGGTTACGCCAACCCGGTATACCTGCTGCTGTTGTGCGGCAGCATCCTGGTCAACTACCTGTTCGTCCGGCTGCTGCAGCGCCCCGCGGGCCAGCCTGCGCGGCGCGGGCTTTTGGCGGCGGGCATCGTGCTCAACGCCGCGGCGCTGCTGTACTGCAAATATTTCAACTTTTTCCTCGCCAACCTCAACCGCGTGTTCGGCACCTCGTTTATCCTGCAGGAGATCGTGCTGCCGCTGGGCATCAGCTTTTTCACCTTCCAGCAGATCGCCTACCTGGTCGATTCCTACCGCGGCCAGACCCAGGGCTATCGCTTTGATGAGTATGTGCTCTTCGTCAGCTTCTTCCCCAAGCTCAGCCAGGGCCCCATCGCCCTGCACCAGGAGCTGATGCCTCAGTTCCGCGACCCGGCCCGCCGGCAGCTCATCCCCGAAAACCTGGCGCGCGGCGTCTACCTTTTTGCGCTGGGCCTGTCCAAAAAAGTGATCCTGGCCGACACGTTCGGCCGCGCTGTCGAGTATGGCTTCGGGGACATCAACGCCCTTTCCTCGCTGGAGGCGCTGATCGTCTCGGTCTGCTATACGCTGCAGCTGTATTTTGATTTCAGCGGTTACTGCGACATGGCCCTGGGCATCGGGTGCCTGTTCAACTTTGACCTGCCGCAGAACTTCGACTCTCCCTACCAGGCTCTCTCCATCCCGGATTTCTGGAACCGCTGGCATATGTCGCTGACCAGGTTCCTGCGCACCTACATTTATTTCCCGCTGGGCGGCAGCCGCAAAGGCACGCTGCGCACCTACCTGAACATCATGATCGTGTTTTTGGTCAGCGGGCTGTGGCACGGCGCCAACTGGACGTTCCTGGTCTGGGGCTTTTTGCACGGCGCGCTCAACTGCCTGCACCGCGCGCTGCGCAAACCCTGGTCCCGCCTGCATATCGTCACCCAATGGCTGTTCACATTTTTCAGCGTCAACTTGCTGTGGGTCATCTTCCGCGCCGATTCCCTCTCCGATGCGCTGGATTTCTTCCGGGCGATGTTCCGCGGCGCCAGCTTTGAGATCCAGGCCAGGCTCTACGCCTGTTTTAACCTGGACGAGATCGTCTGGCTGGAACGCGCACTGCCCGGCCTCAAAGACCTCAGCCTCGAGCTGCCCGGGCTGAATCTCTGGCTGTTCCTGTTCGCGGGGTTCTTCATCGTGCTCAACCTGCGCAACAGCAGTGAGCGCAAGTTCAAACCCACACCGGCCACCGCGCTGGCAACGGCCCTGCTGCTGTTCTGGTCCATCATATCGCTGGGCAGCGTCTCGACTTTCCTGTATTTTGGCTTTTAAACCGCAGCCCCGCCCCGGTCCCAAAGGACCGGGGCGGGGCTTTGCGTTTTCGTTTGGGTTTTACGGGGCGGCCGCATCGCCGCGGCGCAGCGCTTTGAAAAACTTCGCCATCGGGATCACCCCCGCCACATCGGCGATGACCCACCCGATGGGGATGGACACCCAGATGCCCGCCGCGCCCAGCGCCGGGATGGCCGACAGCGCGTAGGCCAGCACGACGCGCAGCCCCAGCGAGATGACCGTCAGCACCACCGACATGCCGGGGCGCTCGATGGCGCGGTAGAAGCCGTACAGCAAAAACAGCAGCGCGATCAGGCAGTAGAACGCGCCCTCGGTGCGCAGGTACTGCACGCCGGCGGCCAGGATCTCCGTCTCGCCGGGCTGCACAAACAGCAGCATCAGCGGGCGCGCCAGCACAAACACCACGGCGCTGACCGCCGCGCCAAACGTCATGCTGACGGCCACGGCGCTGCGCGTGCCGCGCCGGATGCGCTCATGCTGCCCGGCGCCGTAGTTCTGCGCCAAAAACGTCGAGAACGCGTTGCCGAAATCCTGCACCGGCATATACGCGAAGGAGTCGATCTTGACCGCCGCCGCAAACGCCGCCATGATGGCCGGGCCAAAGCTGTTGACGCGCCCCTGCACCAGCAGAATGCCAAAGTTCATGATGGACTGCTGCGCGCCGGTGATGAACGCCAGCCGGAACACATGCGCCGCACAGCGGCCGCTCCAGCGCATTTCGGCGCGCGGCACGCGCAGGTCGGGCCGGGTGACCAGCGCATAGACGCACAGCCCCAGGCCGGACAGCCACTGTGACAGGATGGTGGCCCACGCCGCGCCGGCCACGCCCCACCCCAGCCCCAGCACGAACGCCAGGTCCAGCGCGATGTTAAGCAGCGCCGACACGCCCAAAAACGCCAGCGGCCGCACCGAGTCGCCGACCGCGCGCAGCAGGCAGGCAAAATAGTTGTACAAAAACGTGCCGCCGATGCCGGTAAAGATCACCAGCAGGTAGGTGCGCATCAGGTCCCAGATCTCGGCCGGGACCTGCAGCAGCGCCAAGATGGGGTCGATGCACACAAACGACCCGATGTTGAGCACGACGGCCGCCGCGCCGGTGAGCACGAAGGAGAGAAAGATCTCCCGCCGCATCTGCGCGTGCTCGCCGCGCCCGAACGAGATGGACACCGCCACGCCGCTGCCCATCGAGAGCCCCAGCAGGATCGACGTCAAAAACGTCATCAGCGTATAGGCCGAGCCGACGGCCGCCAGCGCGTCGGCCCCCACGAACTGCCCGACGATGAGCGTGTCGGCCACGTTGTACATCTGCTGCAGCAGATCGCCCAAAATCATCGGCACCGCAAAGCGCAGCAGCGCCGGCGTGATGGCCCCGCTCGTCAGCGCGCGGGCGTCGGATGTTTGCATCGTTCCCCCTCCCCCCTGGGCGCGGCCCGGTCCCGGGCCGCAAAAAGCAGCCGGGCGGCGGCGCCGCCCGGGCTGTGTTGTTTTGTGTTGGCTTGTGTGCCCCCGGCCGGGGGCGTGCTGTTATACCGTCACATCGCCCACGCGCATGTGGCCGGCGGTATCGACGGCGTACACCGTGCATTTTTTGGTGCCGTCGCCCGGTTCCAGGCGGATGCCGCCCTGTTCGGGCTGCACAAAGTGGAAGGTGCGGTGCGCCGTGGTGGCGTGGGGGCGGCTGTCGGGCGTGGTCCAGGCCAGCACGCAGCCCTCCTCGCTGCAAAAGCCGTCGGGCAGCAGCTGGGGCTCGTTGTTGGCATACAGGCGGCAGATGCCCGGGGCCTCGCCGCCCAGGGGGTGCACCCACACGCTGGCGCGGGTCTGCACCGGGTAGGCTTTGCGCGGGCGCATCAAAAGCGCCACGTTGTCCCACGCGACCAAAAAATCGTCCAGGTCCATCTCGGTCTCGGCGTCAAAATCACTGTCGGCGGCCCAGGGGTCGCACAGCAGCGCCTTGGGCGTGCCGCCGGTATGGCGGAACCCCCGCACCGTCACGAACCGGCGCTGCGGCCAGCCGTTTTGCAGCTGGGCGGGGGTGCTTTGCAGCGCCACCAGCGCGCCGTAGCCGTGGCGCACCTCGTCGCGCAGCGTCGCCAGGCCGCACCAGCACACCCACGCCGGGAACCCCCAGCAGCCGGCCGCGGCGGCGGCAAAGTTCAGGTTGCGCACATCGCCGCCGTCGTCGGCGCGCCAGTCCCGCAGGACCTGGGCGAACTCCTCCGGCAGCAGGTCGGCGCCCCAGCGGTTGGCCAGGCTGGCCAGGCCGATGGCCAGGTCCATCCAGGGGCGCAGGGCCGGGGCGCGGCGCGCCATCACGTAGGGCATCAGGTGCAGCGCGCGGTTGACGGGCCGCCCGTGGGCCGGGATCTCCCCCACCGTGCGCACACTGGCGCCCAGCAGCCACACGGCCGGGGTGGCTTTTTCGTCCTTGGTGTACAGGTAGATGCGCAGCTGCACCTGCACGGCAGTCTTGCTGTCCAGCCGCAGGCAGTCCGACGTCAGGCACAGCGGGCCGCGCTGCTGCGGGGCGGGGCCTTCGCGGTGCAAAAAGGGGCTCCACTTGCCAAAGCTCACCCACGGGGTCCAGTTGCCGTCCACCAGCACGCGGGCCTGCGCCTCCACGGCGGTGCCGGGGGGCGACACAGCGTTCCAGCTCACGCGCAGCGCGTCGAACACCGGCAGGGGCAGCGGCGCGCTGGTATAGCAGCCGTACAGCACATAGCTGCCCTGCACCAGGTCCAGCACGATGGCCCCGCCGGCCACCGTGACGTTGTCCAGCTCGCCGCGCATGAACGCCTCGGTATCGCGCAGCAGCAGGGTGTTTTTCTCCATACCGGCGCTGTCTCCTCTCTGTGCGCAGTACGCGCAGTTCTCTTGCTACCATGATACCGGTTTTGCCCCCGGTTTGCAAGCGCCTGTTAAAATTCGTTTACACTTTCCTGCGGACTTTGTGGTATAATAGCAGATATTCCATGCATAAGCAGATATTCCATGCATAAAAGGAGAGACCGCCCATGGCCTGGGTCACCAAAAGCAGTGAAGAAACCTACACCCCCGCCCCGCCCCCGCGCGAGTATACCAAGCAGGAAAAAGCCGCCAACTGGTGGCATTACCACAAATTCATCGTGCTGGGGGCGGCCGCCGTGCTGGCACTGGCCGCCTGGCTGATCCACGACATCACCAGCCGGGTCGACCCCGACCTCAAGATCGCCTACGTCGGCCCCATCAACCTGCCCACCGGCATGGGCGACGCCATCGAGGCCGCGCTGACCCCCTATTGTGAGGATTACAACGGCGACGGCGACGTGGTGGTGCAGCTGACGGAATACACGGTGGACTTTGCGGATGACGCCGACAGCGTGGACCCCTACAACCAGATGGCCGGCATCACGCGGCTGACGACCGAGATGGCGCCCGAGTACGGCACCTGCCTGTACCTGCTGGCCGACCCGGAAGGCTTCCAGGATTTTGCCAAGGTACTGCAATACCCCGACGGCACGCTGCCGCCCGAGGACGAAGCCGGCGACTGGCACGAGATGGTGCGCCGCTGGGACGAATGCCCCGGCCTGATGGCGCTGGACCTGGGCGAGTACAACGGCCAGGAGCTGCCGGGCCTGCTGTACCTGGGCTGCCGCGGTTTCACCCCCGATCTGGAGGTCCCGGCCAGCTACGAGCCCTCGATGCAGTTGTGGCAGACGCTGACCGCCGGCGCGCCGGTGCCCACGGGCAACGCGCCGCTGGCCACCGCCACGGCCGAGACCGCCGCCGGGGCCTGAGCCGTGCGCGCCACCCAGCGGCTGTGGGCCTACCTGCGCCGCCGCGCCGCCGCGCCGCCCGCCGCCCCGCGCGACCCGGCCCTGCCCGCCAACCCCTACCGCCGCCACTTCACCCGCGACCACACCTTTGCCGAGCTGGCGCACCGCAGGCAGGCGGAAAAACCGCACCAAGGGTAAGCCTGCGCCTGCTCTTCATCTTTAAATTCACCCAAATCGCGCCCGCCGCCCGCCGTGTTTCGGCAGGTTTGGCGGGCGCGGTTTTGTACAATGGGTCCCGCACTGATTTTTTGTACAGAAAGGGACCTTTTGCTTATGCTGCAAACACTGGAACGCACCGTACTTTCCGCCGAACCCACCTGCGAGACCCGGCTGCTGGGCGCCGGCGACGCGCCCGCGCTGCGGGCGTTTTGCGGCGCGGCGCTGCCGCTGCTGCCCGCGCCCGGCCTGGGGCCCGCGCTGCACGGCGGGCGCCTTTTGGGGGACTTTGCCGCCGACGCCTTGCAGGCCGCGGCGGCACTGCTGCCGCTGTTTGCCGACGACCCGCTGCCCGCGGCGCTGCGCGCGGCCGGTTTTGGGGCCGACGGCCAGGGCGCTGTGCTGACGCCGCCGCTGACGGCGGCGCATTATACCCGACTGCGGCAGTTTTTACATGCCGCGCTGCGGCTGGCCACCGCGCGCTGCGCAAGCTACCATGTGTGGGCCGTGCAGCTGCTGGACGGCGACCCGGCCGCCTGCGCCGACCTCTGCGCGCAGTACCTGGCCGCCGGGCTGACGCTGCGCGCCGTGCTGCCCTACAGCGGGGCGCAGCTGCTGGTGTTCTCGGCCCGGGGGCTGGCGCACTGGCACGCGCCGCGGCGCTGCTGCCGCCTGGGCGACCCCGCCCTGCCCCGCCTGCTGGAACGCGGCTGCGCGGCGGCGGATTTCCAGTGGGATGCCGGGGGCCTGGCGCTGGTGCTGCGCGACGACGACTGAATTTTGCCCGCCCCATGCAGAAAGCCGGGGCCCCGTTTGGGGCCCCGGCCATTTGCTTTGTAAGGGAGTGCGGCGGCAACGGAAATGTTTTTGCGGCGGGGTCTGTGCCTACCGAACCGCATTCGTGCGGCGGGCGTGAACGCCCGCCCTACAATGCGCGGTATACGCCATCCAAACCGGGAACAAGCCAATAGCAGAATGTTTGCCAGGCGGCATGTATGCCGCCCCTACGCATGGACCGAACGCAGTCACAACAAAAAAACGATATTGTAAGGCAACCGCCCACGGGCCGCATATATGCGGCCCGGCAGGGGTGCGCCCCGCGCGGGGTTTGCGGGTGCATCGCCCGTTCCCGCCGGTTTGCAGGGCGGGGCCTTGGCCCCGCCGCACATTGAAAAAATTTTAAAAATTCATCGGTGCGGCGGGCGCATTTCACCGCCCCGCCAGCAGCACGCCCAGCACGGCTTTGCCCACGTGCAGGCGGTTTTCGGCTTCGTCAAAAATTTCGGCGGCATGCTGTTCCAGCACGTCGGGGGCGATCTCTTCGCCGCGGTGGGCGGGCAGCGGGTGCTGCACCATGCAGTCCGGCTTCGCCAGCGCCAGGCGCGCGGCGTCCAGCGTGTAGCCGGCAAAATCGCGGCGGCGGCGCTCGGCCTCGCGCTCCATGCCCATGCTGACCCACACGTCGGTAAACAGCACGTCGGCGCCGCGGGCGGCCTCGTCGGGGTCGTCGGTCAGGCGGAAGGCTTCGCCGTACCCTGCGGCCCGGCGCAGCACGTCGGCAGCCGGGCGGTAGCCGGGCGGGCAGGCCACCGTCAGCGTCATGCCCATGGCCAGGCACCCGGCGATGAGGCTGTTGCAGACGTTGCACCCGTCGCCGATGAACCCGGCGCGCAGGCCCGCCAGGCGGCCCTTGTACGCGCGCACCGTCATCAGGTCAGCCAGCGCCTGCAGCGGGTGGGCGTAGTCCGTCATGCCGGAGACGACCGGCACCCCGCTGACCTGCGCCAGCAGTTCCAAATCGGCCTGCTTGCAGGTGCGGCAGACGATGGCGTCATAGTACCGCCCCAGCACGCGGGCGGTGTCCCGCAGCGGCTCGCCGCGGGCGGCCTGCAGGTCGCGCGCGCTCAAATACGCGCCCAGCCCGCCCAGGTGGTAGATGCCGGCCTCCAGGCTGGCGCGCGTGCGGGTGGAATGCTGCGCAAACAGCAGCGCCACCGTCTTGCCCCGCAAGTCCTTGGGGTCGGCCCCGGCCTTGTGCAGGCGCTTGTACTCGTCGGCAATATCCAAAATATGCAGCATCTCGGGCGGCGTCAGCGCGCCCAGCGTAAGCAGGTGTTTCATGCCATGCCCTCCCCCGCGGCGCGCAAAACGGCCAGCGCTTCGTCGACATGCTGCGCCGTCAGCGTCAGCGGCGGCAGCAGGCGCAGGCGGTCCTTGGCGGTCAGCACCAGCAGGCCGCGGGCTTCGCACGCGGCGCGCAGCGTAGCGGCCGAAACGCCGCCCCGCAGCGCCACGCCCGCCATCAGCCCCAGGCCGGTGACCTGGGCCGCAAAGGGCAGCGCGGCCAGCCCGGCGCGCAGCTGCGCGGCGCGGTCGCGCACGTTTTGCAAAAGCGTTTCGTCCAGCGTGTCCAGCACGGCCAGCGCCCCGGCGCAGGCGACGGGGTTGCCGCCGAACGTCGACCCGTGGCTGCCGGGGCCCATGTGTTCGGCCACTTTGCGCGTCAGCAGCACCGCGCCAATAGGCAGCCCGCCGCCCAGGCCCTTGGCCAGCGTGACGATGTCGGGCTGCAAGCCGTACTGCTCGCACGCCAAAAAAGTACCGGTGCGGCCGACGCCGGTCTGCACCTCGTCGACAAGCAGCAGGATGTCGCGCTCTTGGCACAGCTGCGCCACCCGCGCCACGTAGTCTTTTTCCAGCGCGACGACGCCGCCCTCGCCCTGCACAAGCTCCAGCAGCACGGCGCAGGTGTCGGGCGCGGCGGCCGCCTGCAGCGCGGCAAAATCGCCCGCCGGCACGTAGGCGAATTTTTCGGGGAACGGCCCGAAATCGTGGTGGAACACGTCCTGCCCGGTGGCCGTCAGCGTGGCCAGCGTGCGCCCGTGGAAAGAGTTGACGAGCGTCAGCACGCGGTCGCGCCCGGGGCCGTAGGTATCGGCGCTGTATTTGCGGGCGGCCTTGATGGCCCCCTCGTTGGCTTCGGCGCCCGAGTTGCCAAAAAACACAGCGTCCAGCCCGGTGTGGCGGCACAGCGCTTCGGCCAGCGCGCCGCAGGGCGCGGTATAGTATAAGTTGGAGGTATGCTGCAGCTGCCCGGCCTGTGCCGCAACGGCCCGCACCCAGGCCGGGTGGCAGTACCCCAGCGCGTTGACGCCGATGCCGGAGGTAAAGTCGAGATACCGCCTGCCCTCGGCGTCGTAGGCGTACAGCCCCTCGCCGCGCACCAGCGCCAGCGGGCTGCGCGCGTAGGTGTGCAGCACATGCGCGTCGTCACGCGCGATGATCGCTTTGCTGTCCATACAAAACGCCCCCTTTACCGGTTGCCGCGGCGGTAGAACATCGTGCCCGCCCCGCGGTCGGAGAACATCTCCAGCAAAATGGAATGCGGCACCCGCCCGTCGATGATGACGGCCTCGTGCACGCCCTGGTAGATGGCGTCGGCCATGCCCTCGATCTTGGGCAGCATGCCGCCCGCGATGACGCCCGCGGCCTTGTACCCCTCGATCTCGGAGACTTCCACCTCGGGGATCAGCGTCGATTCGTCGTTTTTGTCCTGCAGCAGGCCGACGATGTCGGTCATGCTGACGAGCTTTTCGGCCTTGAGGGCGATGGCGATCTCGGCCGCGGCGGTGTCGGCGTTGATGTTGTAGGGCACGCCGTTGCCGTCCATGCCGACGGTGGCGATGACCGGGATGAAACTGTCGGCCAGCAGATGCTCGATCAGCGTGGTGTCGACGCGCTCGATCTCGCCCACATAGCCAAGGTCGACGTCGCTTTTGCGCGCGCAGGTCAGCATATGGCCGTCCATGCCGCACAGCCCGACGCCGCGGCCTTTGAGCAGCGCCACCAGGTCCTTGTTGACCTGCCCGGCCAGCACCTGCTGCACGATGCCCATCGTCTCTTTGTCGGTATAGCGCAGCCCGCCGACGAATTGGGACGTTTTGCCCACGCGGGCCAGCATCTCGTTGATGGCGGGGCCGCCGCCGTGCACCAGCACGACGCGCACACCCAGCAGCGTCAGCGTGACCAGGTCGTTCATGACGGCCAGCTTGAGCTCGTCGTTGACCATGGCGTTGCCGCCGTATTTGATGACCAGCGTTTTGCCGTGGTATTTCTGGATGTAGGGCGTCGCCTCGCTGAACAGCAGCGCCATCTCTTCGTTTTTCATGGCCGTCTCTCCCCCTTTATATAGCCCCGGTTCAGGTGCGGTAGTCGCCGTTGATCTTGACGTAGTCGTAGGTCAAGTCGCACCCCCACGCCTTGGCGGCGGCGCTGCCGCAGCCCAGGTCGACGAGGATGTCGATCTCATCTTCCGCCAGGACTTTGGCGGCTTCCTCCTCGCTGTAGGGGCGGTGGGCGGCGTTCTCGCACACGAACACCTCGCCCGCCCGGCTGCGCAGCCGCACCGAGGTCTTGTCGATGGAAAAATCCCCCGGCGTGTAGCCGATGGCGCACAGCACGCGGCCCCAGTTGGCGTCGGCGCCGAACATTGCGGCCTTGAACAGCGTCGAGTGCACGACGCTGCGGGCCACGGCGCGGGCCGTAAGCACGTCGGGCGCGCCGGTCACCGTGCATTCCAGCAGCTTGGTCGCGCCCTCGCCGTCGGCGGCGAGTTCCCGGCTGAGGTGCTCGGCCACCTGGGTCAGCGCGGCCACAAACGTCTGGTAGCCCTCGCCGTCGGACCCCACCGCCGCGCCCGCCAGGCCGGACGCCAGCAGCAGCACGGTGTCGTTGGTGGAGGTATCGCCGTCCACCGTGATCTGGTTGAACGTCGCGGGCACGACCTCGGCCAGCGCCTTGCGCAGCACGGCCGGCTCGGCCTGGACGTCGGTGGTCATAAACAGCAGCATCGTTGCCATGTTGGGGTGGATCATGCCGGACCCCTTGGCGATGGCCCCGATGCGGCAGGGTCTGCCGCCCAGCGTAAACTCCACCGCGTACTCTTTGGGGTGGGTGTCGGTGGTCATGATGGCGGTGGCCGCGGCGTGGCTGCCGGCAGCGCTGGCTTCCAGTTTGGCGGCCGCGGCGGGGATGCCTGCGGCGAACGGCTCCAGGCTCATGGCCTGGCCGATGACCCCGGTCGAGGACGGCAGCACGTCGGCCGCCGCGACGCCCAGCGCCTGCGCGGCCAGCTCACAGGTGGCGCGCGCCAGCTCGACGCCGCCCGGCGCGCAGGTGTTGGCGTTGCCGCTGTTGACCAAAATGGCCTGGGCGCAGCCGTCGGCCAGGTGCTCGCGGTCCACCGTGATGGGCGCGCCGTATACCTTGTTGGTGGTATAGCACCCCGCGCCCGCGCAGCGCACCTCGGCCTTGATCAGCGCCAGGTCGGGCTTTGTCTGGCTGCGCCGGATGCCGCAGTGCACGCCTGCCGCCGCAAAGCCTTTGGCGGCGCAGACGCCGCCCTCCACCGGCTGAAATTTTGTACTTTCCATCGTGATGCCCCTCTCCAAAAATTTCATTGTGTTTGATGTTGGTGTTTGCTTGGGTGTCTGGTATGCCCGCCGGGCCGGTTTCCTGTCTGTGATTTGCGTGCCGTTTATCTTGCATTGTAGGGGCCGCATGTATGCGGCCCGCGGGCGTGTGCCCAATAAACCCGTTTTTGCATTGTGACCGCGTTCGGTCCATGCGTAGGGGCGGCATACATGCCGCCCGCGAAACGGTGCGGACATTGGACGTTTATGGGTTGAATGTTGTTTGTTTTGCATGGTAGGGCGGGCGATTTCGCCCGCCGCTCCGATAAATTTTAAAAAATTTTCAATGTGCGGCGGGGTCAAGACCCCCGCCCTACAAACCGGGGCAAACGACCGATTTTCCCGCAACCCCCGCGCGGCAAAACACCCCTGCCGGGAGGCATATATGCCTCCCCTACAAATAAGGCAACCGCGTACACAAACCAAAAACGTTGCCATGAGGCGAACGCGCAATAAACCCGGTTTTTGCATTGCGACCGCGTTCGGTCCGTGCGTAGGGGCGGCATACATGCCGCCCGCAAAACGTTACGGCCATTGCCTGTCCACGGTTTGCGTGCTGTTTCTCTTGCTCGGTGCGGCGGAAGCATGCAACCAACCGGCTCCCCGCCGTCACACATTCAACCCCGCGTACTCGTCCAGGCCCAGCATCAGGTTCATGCACTGCACCGCCGCGCCCGACGACCCCTTGCCGAGATTGTCGAACCGGCTGATGAGCTGCATCTGCGCCCCATCGGGGCTGGCCAGGCAGAAGATCTCCAGCCCATCGGCCCCGGCCAGGGCGTTGGACGCCAAAAACCCGCCGTCGGTGCCTTCGCCCAGCGGATGCACGGTCACGGCGCGCTCGCCCGCGTAGTAGGCGGCCAGCGTGTCAGCCACCTGCTGCGGCGTCAGGCCCAGCCCCGCCAGGTCCAGCGGCACCATCGTCACCATGCCGGCGTAGTAGTCGGCCACGATGGGCACAAAGTTGGGCGGCGCGTCCAGCCCGGCGACGGCGCGCATCTCGGGCAGGTGCTTGTGGTGCAGCGCCAGGGCGTAGGGCCGCGGCGCGTCCAGCGCGGGGTTCTGGCGCGGGGCTTCGTAGTCGGCGATCATCGCCTTGCCCCCGCCGGAATACCCGGTCAGGCTGTAGCAGCACAGGCGCGCGGTTTTGGGCAGCAGCCCGCTTTGCACCAGCGGCGCCACCGGGGCGATGAACCCCGTGGCGTGGCACCCCGGCACCGCCACGCGGGCAGCCGTTTGCAGCGCCGCGCGCGTGCCGTGCAGTTCCGGCAGGCCGTAGACCCAGCCGGGGGCCGTGCGGTGCGCGGTGGAGGTATCCAGCACGCGCACGTCGGGCCGCAGCAGCGGCACGATCTCGCGCGCGGCAGCGTCCGGCAGGCACAAAAACGCCAGGTCGCTGCCGTTGATGGCCGCGGCGCGCACCGCGGGGTCTTTGCGCTGCGCTTCGGGCAGCGTCAGCTGCACAAACTCCGGCCGGGCGACCAGACGCTCGGCAATGCGCAGGCCGGTGGTGCCGGCGGAACCGTCAACGAAGATCTTGTACTTTGCCACAAAACCACCTATCTCTTTATTGCCAAGTTGTGAAAATCATCCCCGCCGGCGGGCATCTCCGGCCTAAGGGGCGAGCCTATGGTCCGGTTGGCCATCTCCGCGCTAAGAGCCGGGCCTTGCGGCCCGATTGCGCTCCGAAACCGCGCTGCGGCGCCGGCCCGACGCGCCTGCGGTGTCAGTGCGCGCCTGTTGCCCCTTTTGAGAGCTGGTCGCGCACCAGCTCGATCTGGTGCAGCACGCTGGCCTTGGTGGGGCCGCCATAACTGGTGCGGCCCTCGCAGCAGGCGCTCAGGTCGATGGCCGCGTAGACGTCCTCCGCAAACAGGTCGCTGTACTGTTTGAACTCGTCCAGCGTCAGTTCCTCCAGCGTTTTGCCGGCCGCGATGCAGGCCGCCACCATGGTACCGGTACACTTGTACGCGTCGCGGAACGGCATACCCTTTTTGGTCAGGTAATCGGCGCAGTCGGTGGCGTTGATGAACCCCTGGGCCGCCGCGCGGCGCATGTTGGCGGGCAGCGGCGTCATGGTGGCCAGCATCGGCGTCACGGTGCGCAGGCAGAGTTCCAGCGTGTCGACGGCGTCGAAGATGGCCTCCTTATCCTCCTGCATGTCCTTGTCATAGGCCAGCGGGATGCCTTTCATCATGACCAGCAGCGTGTTCAGGTCACCGTAGACGCGCCCGGTCTTGCCGCGGATCAGCTCGGTGACATCGGGGTTTTTCTTCTGCGGCATGATGGACGACCCGGTGGTGAAGGCGTCGTCCAGCTCAATGAACTTGAACTCCCAGCTGCACCAGAGGATGACCTCCTCCGACAGGCGGGAAAGATGCATCATGCAGGTCGCCAGCGCCGCCGCGATCTCGATGCAGAAATCACGGTCGGACACGCCGTCGATGGAGTTGGCGCACGGCGCGGCAAAGCCGAGTTCCTGCGCGGTATAAAAGCGGTCCAGCGGGTAGGTGGTGCCGGCCAGCGCGCCGGAGCCCAACGGGCACTCGGCGTCCATGCGCGCCTGCGCGTCGCGCAGGCGGCCCAAATCGCGCAGCAGCATCCAGGCGTAGGCCATCAGCTGGTGGCCGAAGGTCACCGGCTGCGCGCGCTGCAGGTGGGTGTACCCGGGCATGACGTACCCGGCGCTTTTTTCCGCCTGGGTACACAATACGCCGATGAGCTCACGCAGCTGGGTCTGCAGGTGCTCGACCTCGCCGCGCAGGTAGAGCCGCAGGTCCAGCGCGACCTGGTCGTTGCGGCTGCGGCCGGTATGCAGCCGTTTGCCCGCGTCGCCGATGCGCGCGGTCAGCGTCTGCTCCACAAAGGTATGCACGTCCTCGGCCGCCGGGTCGATGGAAAGCGCGCCGCTGTGCAGATCGTCCAGGATGCCGCGCAGCCCTGCGTGGATGGCCTGCACGTCGCTTTGCGCAATGACGCCCTGTCTGCCCAGCATGGCCGAATGCACCATGCTGCCGCGGATATCCTGCTCGATCATGCGCGCATCAAAGCGGATGCTGGAGTTAAAGTCGTTGACGCGGCTGTCCACCGCTTTGCTGGCGCGGCCCTGCCAAAGTTGTGCCATGGTCATTTCCTCCCCAAGGTATTATACATGTTCCGGCTGGCGGGCCGGGTCCAGCGCCGCAAACCATGCCAGCGCCTTTTGGTTCAGCGGGCGTTCCAGGCACCGGTACGAGACCCAGCCGATGCCCCACAGCGCCGCCGCGCTCAGCAGCATCCCCGGCAGGCAGACCAGCACGGCCGGGTCCTGCCCCAGCAGTTTGGCGATGCTGTATAACAGGATGTAAAACGGTATATGCCACAGGTAAACGCTGTAGCTGATGCGGGCCAGCCCCTCCCACAGCGGCAGGCGGCTGACGGCGCTGCAGGGGGGCTGCTGCAGCAAAAACAGCAAAGCCGGGTATACCAGAAACGTCAGCGGGAACGGCATGTACGGCATGCGGCCGCCGTTTTTGTACAGTTCTGCGCCGGCCGCCGCCAACAGCACCAGGCATACCCAGGGCGTGCCGCGCCACTTTTGCAAAAGCGGCCACAGCGCCGCCAGCACAACGCCGGCAAAAAAGGCGCTGTACCCGCGGCTGGCGCCGTTGTCCAGCAGCGGCAGCTGCGTGTGGAACGTCTGCCCTGCGCAGCCCAAAAACATCAGAAACACCAGCCCGTAAAACGGCGAAACGCCCAGCCGGCCAGACCAGTACACAACGGCAAAAAACAGCAGGCAGCACAGCAGCAGCACGCTGCAGTACCAGGTGGCGCTGTTCAGGTAGGGGTCTGCAAAGCCCCAGCCCGCCTGGATGCCCAGCGCATGCAGCACCACCCCGAACAGCGACGGGTCCCCCGCCCAAAACGAGGTCTGGTATGCCTTGTCGTACACCACCAGCACGGCAGCGCACACCGCACCGCTGAGCGCCAGCAGCGGCAGCAGCCGGGCGGCCCGGCGTGTGTAAAATTGGTAAAACGTCAGGCCCTGCCGGATCTTTTGCAGGTACGGCAGCATAACAAAGCCGGAGATCAAAAAGAACAGCTCCACCACATACCCCCAGCTGAAATCTTCCGGCTGGACAGCGCTGCTGTAAAAGCTGGGTCCGGGCATCGTCTGCCCCGTGACCATCACCCCCACCATCTGATAGTGGTGGAAAAGGATGAAACAGGTGGCAAAAACCTTTGCCATATCCAGGGCATGATTTCGTGTCGTTTGCATGGTAGGGCCTCTTTCGCAGGCGGCGCTGCGCGCCGTGTATGCCAAAACCGCCAAGGAGGAAAACGCCTCCCCGGCGGCAGGGTTTCGGTTCGTGGACCGCTGTGTTACAGTTGCTGCGGCCACTTTTTGGCCAGCTTGGCGCGCTCGGCGATGGGCAGGCCGAACAGGTTGATGAACCCGGCGGAATCGGCCTGGTCGTAGTCGTCGTCCTCGCCGAAGGAGGCAGTCTGCTCGTCGTACAGCGTGTAGGGGCTGGTGACGCCGGCGTTGATCATGTTGCCCTTGTAGAGTTTGAGCGTCACGTCGCCGGTCACTGTCTTTTGCAGCTCGTCGGTGAACGCGCTCAGCGCCTCGCGCAGCGGGGTGAACCACTGGCCGTTGTAGACGAGCTCGCCCATCTTCTGGGCGACGATCTCCTTAAAGTGGAAGCTCTCTTTGTCGATGGTGATGGTCTCCAGCACGTTATGCGCTTTGTACAGGATGCTGCCGCCCGGGGTCTCGTAGACGCCGCGGCTCTTCATGCCGACAAGACGGTTCTCGACGATGTCCAGCAGGCCGATGCCGTTGGCGCCGCCAACTTTGTTCAGGTACTCGATCAGCGCCACGCCGTCCATCTCCTTGCCGTCGACGGCGGTGGGGATGCCTTTTTCAAAGTGGATGGTCACATAGGTCGGGGTGTCGGGCGCCTGCTCGGGGGAGACACCCAGCTCCAGAAAACCGGGTTTGTTGTAGGTCGGCTCGTTCTTGGGGTCCTCGAGGTCGAGGCCCTCGTGCGAGAGGTGCCAGAGGTTTTTGTCCTTGGAGTAGTTGGTCTCGCGGTTGATGCGCAGCGGGATGTTGTGCGCCTCGGCGTAGTCGATCTCCTCGTCGCGGCTCTTGATGTCCCACTCGCGCCAGGGCGCGATGATGGCCATGTCGGGGGCCAGCGCCTTGAGGGTCAGCTCAAAACGCACCTGGTCGTTGCCCTTGCCGGTGCAGCCGTGGCAGATGGCGTCGGCGCCCTCCTGGATGGCGATCTCGGCCAGGCCCTTGGCGATGCAGGGGCGGGCGTGGCTGGTGCCCAGCAGGTAATCCTCGTACTTGGCATCAGCTTTCAGGCAGGGCCAGATGTAGTTTTCGACGTAGTCCTTTTTGAGGTCCAGCACATACAGCTTGGACGCGCCGGTCTTTTTGGCTTTCTCCTCCAGGCCGTCAAGTTCGGTGCCCTGGCCGACGTCGCCCGAGACCGCGATGACCTCGCAGTTATTGTAGTTTTCCTTCAGCCAGGGGATGATGATGGAGGTATCCAGCCCGCCGGAGTAGGCCAGCACGACTTTTTTGATGTCTTTCTTTGCTTTTTTCATGATCCGTTCCTCTTTCTTTGGGTTTTGGTATGGGGGCCGGGCTCGCCGGTTTTGGCGGCGCGGCGGCCGCGGCACGCCCGGTTTGAATATTTATTCATTCGATGTTGTATATTATACAACATTTCTGCCAAAAGGCAAGGGGTAAAGCGCACAAAGGCAGCGGCGATTTGGGCGGTTTTTTGGCGATTCTGACCGGGCGCGGCGCCGCCGGGGCGCGTTCCTGCATGAATATGCAGGTTTTGGCGGGGCACGGGACGTTTTTCCCCTGTTCTGCAGGGCGGGGGCTTGATCTGTGCGCTAAGAGCCGGGTCTTGCGGCCCGGTTGCGCTCCGAAACGCGCCTGCGGGCGCAGACCCCGCCGCGGCCGTTCGCCCCATGGCAACGTTTTTGGTTCGTGTACGCGGCCCCGGGTGTTTGTAGGGGAGGCATATATGCCTCCCGGCAGGGGTGCGCCATCGCGCGGGGTTTATGGGTAACATGACCGTTTCCGCCGCTCTGTAGGGCGGGGTCTTGACCCCGCCGCACCGATAATTTTTTAAATTTTTATAATATGTGCGGCGGGCGTGAACGCCCGCCCTACAATGCGGGGTAAACATCATACAAACCGGCAACGGGCAATGCCGCCCCTACGCATAGACCGAACGCGGTCACAACGCAAAAACCGTAACGCAAGGCAATCGCTCGCGGGCCGCATGCATGCGGCCCCTACGAACCGAGAAAAACGCCATACAAATTTTAAACCCCGCCGCGCTGCGCGCGGCACCAGCATTTTTCATTTTTATTTTTTCATTTTTCATTTTTTCTCGCCAGCACCGCCGCCACCTCGGCTGCGTCCAGGCGCAGGCGCACGGGGGCGGGCGGGTCGGCGGGCGGGTTGAGCGCGCAGGCCCAGTACCCCAGGTCCAGCCAGCGGCCGAACTTGTAACCGCTGTTTTTTTCGACGCCGTAGCGCGTAAACCCCAGCGCTTTGTGGAACGCCTCGCTCTGCGGGTTGGGGCGGGTGATGAGCGCGATGGCGTTGACATACCCCTGGCGGCGCAGCAGTTCCAGCAATGCTGTGTACAGTTTGCGCCCCACGCCCTGGCCCAGGCAGTCCGGCGCGCAGTAGACCGTCGTCTCGACGTCCCACGCAAAGGCGCGGCGGGTATGCCACGGGTGGGCGCAGGCGTAGCCGGCCAGGCGGCCGTCGGCGGTGTACGCCACAAGAAACGGCGCGGCGCGCAGCACCCCGGCGATGTTCTGGCGGTATTCCTCCTCCGTTGCCGGTTGGTACTGGAAGGTCTGGGTGCCGCGGGTGACATACCCGTTGTACAGCGCGGCCACGGCCGGCGCGTCGTCGGGCGTCGCCATGCGCAGCGTCAGGCGGCTGCGGGCGGTCCAGGCGGCGGCCAGCCGCTCTTTTTCGGCCTTGGGCAGCTTTTTCAGCGCCGCTTCGCGCCGCAGCGCGGCCGGTTTGTCGGCGCAGCGCTCGGCATAGGCCAGCCGCACGGCGGCTTTGCCGTGGCTTTTGGTGTATTTGGCGCCGCCCGCGCCGCTGCGGTGGGCGCGCAGGCGGCGGGCCAGGTCGTTGGTCCAGCCAGCGTACAGGCTGCCGTCGGCGCAGCGCAGCAGGTAGACCCAAGCGGCCGGGGCCTGCGCCTCACGGTCGGCGGCCGTGCTGGCGGCGGGGCCGTACAGCGCGGCGCTCATTCGCCCACGGGGCGGCCGGCGGCGCGCAGCGCGCGGCGGCAGGCCTCGATGGCCGCGGCCTTGTCGTCGGCCGTGATCAAAAACCGGCTGGGGTGGCAAAAGCGCAGCCCCAGGCCGCTGACCTGGCGCAGCTCTTCCTCCGGTTTGCCGGCCCACGCAGGCGGGAACGGCACCTTGCTGCGCCTGGTGCGGTGGTCGGTGACGCACTGGGCGCTGTAGCCGCCGCGCTGGCTGGGGTAGACGACGAACAGCGCGTCGGTCTTGTACAGGCCGTTTTTCCACGGCATGTAGGCCGGCAGCACCACGATACCGTCGCGCATGTTGGCGTAGGCGCGGCGCACCGCCTCGTCGGCGCGGTTGACGGCGTTGGCGGCGGCGATCTCGTTTTCCAAAATCTGCCTGGCCACCGGCACCGCGCGCCAGAAACATTCGTCGGGGTCGTCTTTGCTGTCCCACAGCGGGTTGTAGCTGCCGATGGCGTCGGCCAGCGAGTTCTGCTCGCCGGTGTTATCGTTCAGATCCAGCGGCTGCACGAAATTTTCGTCCAGCAGGCGGGCCTGGTGCGCGCCCACCAGCTGGGGGCCCAGCACGCGCCACAGCAGCCCGAACGCTGCGTAGGGCACGCCGTTGGGGCGGGTCTCGCGCGGTTCGCTGTGGTGGTCGAACATGCCGCCGCCGACGTCGTAGACGATGCCGTCAAAATCCTCCGGCACCGTGAAACCGCGGGTGATCTGGATGTCGGGCCGCACGATCTGCAGCAGCGCCGTCGAAAACACGTCGTCGGCGTGGAACTTGCCGCCGTGGGTAAAGCCGTTTGCGGGTATCTTCATAACAGGGGGTCCTTTCTTGTCAACAGCAGGGCGCGGCGTCAAAACGCCTCGACGCGGAACACCGCCGCCCCGCTGGCCTGCGCGGCGGCCAGCCCGGGGCCGGAATCCTCAAAGATCATGGTCTGGGCGGGCGTCGCGCCAAAATGCGCCATCGCGGCCCGGTAGCCCTCGGGGTCGGGCTTGTTGCGGGTCACGTCCTCGCTCGTCAGCACCAGGTCGAACCAACTAAGGCAGCCGGCGTGGGCCAGCGCCTCGGTGGCGTTGCGGCGGCTGCCGGTCGTCACGCAGGCCAGCTTGTGCCCGGCCGCGCGCATGCCCTGCAGCAGTGCCAGCAGCGCCGTGTTGGGGCGCACGCGGTCCAAAAAATCGCCGTACAGCGCTTTTTTGCGGTCATGCACGCGCTCAACGTCGGCGGGGTCAGGGTCGCCGCCCATCAGCGGGCGCAAAAAGTCTTTGTAGTAGCCGCCGTTGCAGTGGGCGGCGTAGTATTCGTCGCTGACGGTAAAGCCCAGTTCCTCCAGCGCGGCGCGGTAGGACGCGCCGTTGGCGGGCACGGTGTCCAGCAGCGTACCGTCCAAGTCGACACAGATCAGCATGGGTCCTCCTTTCCGCGCGCGGCGTGGGCGGCGGCGTCGTTGGCCACCATCACCAGCCCGGCGTAGAACATCGGCGCGCGCTTGCGGTCGCGCGCGAGCTTGTAGGGCATCAGCCGCAGCCAGTGCACGACCTCGTGCATCAGGATGCTGTCCACCTGCTCCGGCGCGTAGCGGCGGCCCAGCTCGGCCATCAGGTCGGCCAGCAGCGCGTCGTAGGCGGCCGAGCGCGTCAGCGCAAAGTCGATGCGGCCGCCCTGCACGCTCACGCGCGGGGTCATCATCATAAACTCATACCCGCCGTGCAGGCTTTGCAGCAGTTTGCCGTAGTCCAAAAACGGGCTTTCGTGCAGGTTGCCGGTGTTGGGGTCGATGAGATACCAGCTGCCGTCGTTGCGGCAGATGATGTTCTCGATGGTCAGATCGCCGTGGATGGTCCCCACCGGGTCGCGGGCAAACAGCGCGCGCAGGCGGTCGTGGCCGAACAGCCAGGCCAGCTGGTGCAGGTTCTGGTACTGCGTGCCGTTGATCCACAGCGTGGGGGCGGCCATCAGTTCATGCAGGCTGCGCGCGTCGCGCAGCTTTTGCAGGTTGCCGTCCACTTTTTGGACAATGTACCGCTCGACGGCGTCGGGGTCGGCGGGCAGGGCCGTGGGGCGGTAGAGGTTTTGTTCCAGCGTGTCCAGCACAGCGTGCAGCACGGCGGCGCTTTGCGCCACCGGGTGGGAGTGCAGGTACCGGAACATCCCCACGGCCTGCGGGTCGTAGGCCATATCATACCAGCAGCAGGCGTCGTCCTCGCCGGTGCGCAAAATCTCGCACAGCGGCAGGCGGGCTTGCTGCGCGCGCAGCCAGTGCAGCTGCTCGGCCAGTTTTTGGCCGTCGGCGCCAAAGGCGTATTTGCGGTAAAACGGCGTGTTTTTGTCCATGCACAGCATGGTGGTGGCGTTGGACCCGGCCGAAAAATCCTGCAAAATGGTGATGCCCTGGTTCATCTGCAAAAAACGGTCGACCCAGGTCTTGTTCTGCAGCCCGAAATACTGGCTTAAAAACGCTGCGCGGTCCTGCGGGTCGGCCTGGGGCAGCAGGTTGAGGTAGCTTTCGCCCGCCGGGGCGGCCGCCGTGGCCTGGTTGACGGCCCCGCGCACCCGCGCGGGCAGCCGCGTGGCCAGCCACATGGCCAAAATGGGCGCCAAAAACCAGGCCAGCAGCACGGCATACGCCGCCGCGGGCGCGCCGTCCAGCACGCCGCCGGGCAGCGCCACGCGCAAATCGCCGGCGGTCTGGCCAAACAGCATACCGAACACATCCACCAGCGCCATCGGCCGGCCGGCGCCGGTCAGCGCGGCGGCCAGCGCCGCGTAGGAGCCCAGGTACGCCGCCCACATGACGGCGGTGTTCGCCGCCAGGCGCAAAAGGTCGACGCGGCGCAGATCCTTGAAGGTGTTGATGAGGCTCCAGCAAAAGACCATGCCGTCGAGCTTGAGCGTCTCGTTAAAAATGCCGCAGACCGCCAGGCAGGCGCGCTTGATGGCGTCGCGCAGCACGACGACGACCACCAGCGCCGCGGCCAGCGCCACGGCGAACGCCAGGTACAGCGCCGCCGCGCCCTGCACGGCCGCGCCGCCCTGGCCCAGCAGCGCAAACGCCGCAAAGCCCAGCGCCACGAACCAGACGTCCAGAAACCGGTCCATGATGACGGTGGCCAGCGCAAAGCCGACGCCGGTCTTCATGCGGCGGCCCACATAGACGGCGCGCAGTACGTCGCCCAGGTGCAGCGGCAGCAGCGTGTTGACGGCGTAGCCGCCGGCCATGCCGCGCAGCATGACGCCGCGCTGCGGGCGCTCATAAATGCGCACGAACTGCTCCCACCGCAGCAGGCGGAACGCATGCCCTGCCAGCACCAGGGCGATGGAAAGCAGGATCAGCAGCGCCATAGCAGGGCCTCCTTTCGCAGGGGATTGGGGCCGCCTCACTCCAGGGCGGCAAACGCGGCGTCGTTTTGGGGGGCTTCGGCGGCGCGGTACTCGTCCGGCGTGCCAAAGGGCAGGTGCAGGTCGGTGGCAAAGCCGCGCACCGCCGCGCCGTGCTGCGCCAGCACGTTGTAAATGCCCGAGACAAAAAACTCTTTATACTCGCAGGCGTGCAGGTATTCCGCACAGGCCGCGGCGTAGGTCTCTTTGTCTTTGAAATAGTACGCGCCGCAGATGGCGTCGCGGCTGACGACCTGTTTTTCCACCGTGCGGCAGACGTTGCCGTCCGGCCCGTACTGCAGGTAGCTGTACGCTGGCGAGTCGCTGGCAAAGGTCAGCAGCGCGCCGGCGGGGCCGGCCGCAAACGCCCCCGCCGCGCAAAAATCGTTGAACGCGCGGCACAAAAACAGGTGGTCGCAGTCGTTGAACAGCAGCGGCTCGCCGCCGGGCAGCCCCTCGGCCCCTTTCAAGGCTGTGACGGCGGCCCCGGCCGTGACTTCCGGCAGGGCAACGATGCGCGCCGCCGGCCAGTAGGCGCGGATCTTTTGGTCGATGGCAAAATCCCGGATATGCTCCTCGAGCACGACAAAGGTCACGTCGGCGCAGTCGACGAACTTCTCGATGCTGCGCGCCGCCCAGTAGAAAAACGGCTTGCCGTGGATCTCGATCAGGGGTTTGGGGCAGACGAAGCCGTTTTCAAAAAAGCGGCTGCCGCGCCCCGCCATGGGCAGGATCAGATGCAGTTTGGGCATAAGGCGGCTCCTTTCGGCGGTTCAGGCATTGTCGCGCGCGGCCAGCATCTTGCACTCGGCCTCGATGACGCGGGCCAGCCCGGTCTCGATGTCCACCTGCGGCGCCCAGCCGTAGGCCTCGCGCGCGTGGGCGTTGTCGCACAGGCTGAACTTGTTGACCTCGTGGTCAAGGATCTCCGGCTTGATGCCGTAGGCCCCGCCGTACAGCTCGGGGTATTTGGCCCAGTAGTGGCTGGGCGGGCAGTACTTGGCCTCGATGTCCTTGCCCATCAGGCGGCTGGCCGTGGCGTACAGCTCCCGCACCGAGTAGCTCTGGTTGCTGGAAACATTGACCGCGTCAAAGCCTTTCTGCGGGCGTTCGACAACGCGCAGCGCCAGCGCGATGAGGTCGTCGACGTAGATGTAATCCCGCCGCTGTTTCCCGTCGGAGTGGAACTCCGGCACGCGGTCATAGTACAGTTCGCGGATCATGTAGCCCACGAACGGCGGCTGCTTGCGCAGGCAATCGATGTGCGGGCCGTAGACGTTGGCGAACCGCAGGCAGGTCACCGTCATGCCGTAGGTGTCGGCAAAGCTCTGGCAGAAGCGCTCGCCGCAGTATTTGGTGTTGGGGTAGATCAGCGTCGGCGGGGCAAACCTGCCCTCGACGGTGGGGAACTCGGTCTCGTTCTCATACATCGCGTTGGTGGACGCCTGCACGAGCTGTTTGACGCCGGTGCGGCGCGCGCATTCCAGCAGGTGCACCAGGCCCAGCGTGTTGACCTCGACGGCCTGCACGGGGTCGCTTTGGCAGTCGGGCAGCGGGGCGATGCCGGCGATGTTGTAGACGACGTCGAATTTCTCCTGCTCGAACAGCGCCGGGATGGCCTGCCGGTCGCGGATGTCGATGCGGCGCACCTCGCCGCCGAAATCATGGTCGTCGAATTTTAAATTGTCGAGGCTGCCGTAGGAGAAGTTGTCGATGCCCACGACGTCGTCGCCGCGCTGCCACAGCGCGTGCCACAGCTGGCCGCCGATGAACCCGGCGGCGCCCGTTACCAGAACTTTCATTGCCAAACCCTCCTTATTCCTGCGCGGGGATCTCGGTGTAGGTGTAGTCGTCGATGATCTTGTCGCGCCACTCGCGCGCCACAAACGCCCGCGGGCTGCGCAGGTACCGCCCGCAGAGTTTGAGCAAACTGACGCCGAAACTGGTCAGCTTGTTGTTGCTGACCTGGTCTTCCTCCCGCCAGCTGATGGGGAAAAACAAAATCTTTTGCTTGAGCTGGCACAGCGCCAAAATCATGCAGTCGTTAAAGTACAGCGTATCGGGGAACTTTTTATAGTACCCGTTTTGCAGCGGGGCCACGGCGTAGAGGTTGAGCCCGCTGCCCAGGTCGGTGATCTTGCGGCGCGCCACCACGCTGAACAGCGCGTTGAACCCGTAGTTGCCAAAGGTGCGCAGCGCGCTGTAGCCCTGGATGCGGCTGCCTTTCATAAAGCGGGAGCCCAGGCAGCAGTCGTATTGCCGGTAGGCGCCGTTTTCCAAAATCGGCAAAAGGTCGGCGATGGCGCCCTGGTCGTCGCCGTGCAGCACGACCAGATGCGCAAAGCCGTGCGCCGCGGCGTAGCCGAACGCCACCTTGTGGCTGCCGCCGAGGCCGTAGTTCTGGTCGTTGCGCAAAAGATGCACCGGGGCCTCAGGGTGGCGGGCGCGCCAGGCCTGCACGGCGGCCTCGGTGCCGTCGGTGGAGCGGTTGTTGACGACGATGCACGCGCCCACCCACGGCGCGACGCGGGCGTCCAGCAGCTGGTCCAGCACGCGCGGGACCTGTTTTTCGCAGTTATACGCCGGGATGAACACCAGCAGTTTTTCCATGACCGTCTCCTTTTCCCGGGGCATCGCAATGATACCGGGCCGTATTTTTCCGTATCCACTATAGCACAAAGCCGCCGCCCCCGCAACGGCGACCCGGGTGTGAACGCCCGCCCCGCAAGGCGGGATAAACGCCACCCAGACCATAACCGGGTAACCGCCGCAACGTTTTGCGGGCCGCATGGTTGCGGCCCGTGACCGTTCGCCTTATGATACCGTTTTTGGTTCGCGTACGCGGTACCCTTATTTGTAGGGGAGGCATATATGCCTCCCGGCAGGGGTACGCCTTACGCGGGGTTCCCGGGATGATCGCCCGTTCCCGCCGGTTTGCACGGCGGGGTCAAGACCCCGCCCTACAGAGCAAAAATACACACCATGCAAACCCTAAACAGGCAGCCACGGCGTCCGCCTTACCTGCCGTCCCCTATTTTCGAGCGGCCGCAGGCCGCGATCCAGCATCATTTTTCATTTTCATCCGGCGTCCCCCGCCCAGCCGTCGACGACGAGCACCTGCAAGCTGGCGGTGCCGTGGGTCACGGTGCAGCGGCCGGTGATGGCAAAGTGTTCCTCGATCCAGGCGTGGAACGCCGCCATATCGCGCACTTCGGCGTCGTCGTACAAAATGACGTCGGGCAGCTTGTCCGGCACGTCGGTGTAATACTGCTCAAACCGCGGGTCGCTGTCGGTGCCCGAGATGACCGACGCCTGCGCGACTTCCAGCGTGCCGTCCGCCATCAAAAAGCCCAGGCCGTGCTGCTCGCCAATGGCCTGCAGCACCTTCTGCCCGGCATAGGGGGCCAGCGCTTCATACAGGCATTGCTGCATGTCGGCGGCAGTCTCGTCGGCCCAGATGCCTTTGGCCGGGCCGGTCTCGATGCGCGTCAGCGCCGTGCCGGCCGGCACGGCGCGCCAGCCTGTGCGCTGCACCAGGCCCAGGCGCATCGTCAGCGGGGCGGCCAAAAAGAAGACGCCCAGCACCGCCAGCGCCAGCCCGCGCCCGCGGGACGCCGCCGGGCGGCGCAGCGCCAGCGCCGCCGCGCCGCACACCGCCGGCCAGAACAGGTACATAAAGGTGGTGGACAGCCCGATCAAGGTCGAGCGCAGGATCATCAGGTAGGCGGCCAGCCCCGGCAGCCACCCCAGCCAAAACAGCACGGCGCGCGCCGTGCCGCCCTGCGCGCAGCGGCGGTCCAGCCAAAAGGTGCAGCCGCCGGCAACCGCCGCCGCCAGGTACAGGTGGCGGAAATCCAGCCCGACGTCCGCCAGGGCGTACTGCGCGCAGCGCACGCTCAAACAGGCGGTGAACAGCCACAGCAGCGCTTCCACCGCGCGCGGCGCTTCGGGGCGGCGGCACCACAGCCATACCGCCCACAATGCCAGCGCCGCCAGCAGCGGCCAAAACGCAAATTTGGCCGCCGTCAGCGCCTGGCCCGCCAGCACCGCCAGCCGCTGGGCGGCGGTAAAATCGTACTGCGGGTCATGCAATACCAGGCCGATGCGCGCCGCCAGCGCCGGCAGGTCAAACCCCATGCCCGCGCACACCCACAGCAAAAACGCGCCGCCGCACACGGCGCAGCCGCCCGCAAACGCCAGCGCGCCGCGCGGCAGCGGGCCCACGCGCGCCTCGCCCCCGCGGCGGCCCAGCAGGATCATGCCCAGCCACAGCACCGGCGCGGCCGCCACGCTTTGCGGGTAGGCCAAAAAGCTCAGGCAGGCGCACACCGCCCCCGCCGCCACGCGCCACAGCCCGCGGTACTGCCGCGCGCCGGGGGCATAGTAGCCGTACCAGCACAAAAACGCCGCCAGCGTATAGTGGAACTGCTGGCTGGTATAATCCGGCGCCAAAAACCATTTGGGCGTAAACAAAAACACCCCCAGCGCCGCAAGATACGCGGCAGGGCGGCCCAACGCCCCGCGCAGGCTGCGGTAACACCAGACGCCCAGCCCCGCTTTGGCCGCCAGCATCACGCCGCGCACAAACAGCAGCACGCCGGTGGTGCCGCCCGTCAGCGCCCGAAACAGCGCGATGAGCGGCGCGGTGGTCAGCGCGCTGAGCTGGTGCGGCTCCCACATCTGGGCAAACAGGCGGTCGCCGCTTACCAGCCGGTACCCCAGCGACAGCGCGTATTCCTCGTCGATCTCCAGCCCGGTGTACAGCGTGCGCAGCATGGCCGCCGCGGCCGCCAGCGCCAGCGCGGCCGCCAGCGCCAGCGCGGCCGCCAAAGCGTAGCGGGCGGCGGTTTTCCGTTTCGGGTCCAACAGGCTTTCCCCCTTCTCAGTGCGGCGGCTGCACGGTGCGGCGCAGCAGCGCGTCGCGCGCGCGCCACAGGTACGGCAGCCAGTTCAGGCGCAGCGCCTCCCACTTGCGCTGCAGCCAGGTCTGGGGCTTTGCCTGCCCCTTGACGGCGCCGACGTCGATATACCGCGCTTTTTGCACCACGCGGATCGCCTCGTGCCCGGTGGGCGTTTCCTCCGGCGTGCAGTAGTCCGGCCCCAGGATGCGGAACCGCTGCGGGCATTCGGCCACCAGCCGGTTGAGCTGGCTCTCGTCATGGAACCGTGCGATCACCCCGCGGGCCAGGTCCTCGTTGGTGCGGGCTTTCAGTTCCCGGCACAGGGCCAGGTAGGCCGCCGCCCTGCCGCCGTTGAGGCCGCCCGCCACGTAATACCGCCCGCAGTTGTACGGGATGCCGGCGCGGCTTTGGCGGCGGCGCTCATAGGGGTGAAACAGCGGGTCTTTGCCGTAGTAGGGCAGGTGGCACACCGCCGTCAGCTCCTGGCCGGCGGCGGGGTCGGGCAGCAGCTCGGCCGCCGGGACATCCCGCATGCAGCGCAGGTTGGCGTTGGCAAAAAACAGGTAGTCGTACCCGGCCAGCCGGTCCGCCTGGCCCAAAAACGCGTCAAAGCGCTGCATCGTGCTGTAGGGCCAGGGCAGCGCGGTCTGCGGGATGCGCACGACGTCGGGCGCGCCCTCATAGTCGATGTGCCCGGCGTCGGTGAACACAAAGAACGTCCGCGCGCAGTCCGGCAGGAAATGCGCTTTAAAATTGGGGTAAAAGTCGTGCCAAAAAGCCACATAGGCCCCTGTGCACAGGTACAGCACCGCAACGGTGGGCATTTTCACGCGCTCCTTTTCTTGGTCAGTTTGCGCCAGACCCCGGCCGCGTACTGCCGCAGGTAGGCGGCGTCGCCGCCCCAGCTGTAGACAGCCAGGTTGAGGGCGTTGGGCACCACCAGCACCAGCACGGCGCGCGGGGCCAGGCCCAGCCAGCCGCCCAGCGGCACCAGCGCGCAGGCCGCGTAGGTAACGCCCAGGCAGGCCGCCAGCGTGGCCAGGTGCAGCGCCTGCACGCGCAGGTAACGCCCCAGGCTGCCCTGCATATACTGCCGGAACACCACCCGGATGCGCCCCGCCCACATGATGCCGTGGGCGATGACGGTGGCCGCCAGCGCGCCGGTGACATCCCACAGCGGGAACAGCGCAAAGCTCAAAACCAGGTTGACGGCGGCCGACGCCACCATGAACCACTGGTCCTGCTCAAAATGGCCCAGCACCGCGCGGTAGGACCCCAGCATGCGGTGGTTCCAGCCGATGTATTCGTTCAAACAGAACACCAGCACAAAGCTCATGGGCAGCAGCCACTGCCCGCCCATCCAGGCCGCCATAAAGGGCTGGAACAGGCAGAAATACGCCGTGGCCACAAAGCTGGCGAACAGGTAGCTGAACAGGTCCATGCCCCAGAACACCTGTTTGTCGTGGGCGTTGGCGGCGGCCGTTTTGTCGTAGACGATGTTGCCGATGGCCGCGGCAAAGCTGTCCATGATCTTGTTGCCGAGGTCGGTGGCGCTGGTGGAGATGTTGGTGTAGTTGCCCAGGTGCGTCGTCTGGACCGAGCCGCCCATGCGCGCCGTGACGATGGTGTCGGACGAGCCGTAGATCGTGTTGGACAGCCGGTGCACAAGGTAGTACCGCAGGTCGTGGAAGATGCCCAGCTCCTTAAAATCGCGCAGCGTGACCTTGACGTCCTTGACATAGGGGAAGTCTTTGTTGAACCGCCGCGCGATGACGAGGTTGGCGCAGACGTTGCAGACGATGGCGGTGCTGAAATACAGCACATAGTTGGGCCACCACAGCGAGACGGCGATCTTGGCCAGCGAGGTGAGGACGTTGAAGCAGAAGTCGATGCGCGTGCACAGGTACCCCTGCTGGGTGCAGGTGTACATCAGCCGCCGGGTGACCAAAAAGTAGCTGCACAGCGTCGAAACGACGTTGAGCGCGTACACCGTGTACGCCGTTGCCGCCGGCACGTCGGGCATGATCCACGGCAGGGCGGCCGCGCCCAGCAGCGCCAGCACGGCGATGGCCAGGCCCACGGCGCGGTAGGCCCACTTGTACATCGACATGTATTTGCTGATCTTTTCTTCATTTTGGGCGGCGATCTGCGCGTAGAGGCGGTAGCTGATGACGCTGCCGACGCCGAACTCGGCAATGGAGAAAAAGTTGAACAGCTGGGTGACGACCTGCGACGCCGTGCTGATCTGCGCGCCGAAATTGTAGACGAGCAGACGCCGGGTGACCAGCCCCAGCAGCAACAGCAGCAGGCTGGACCCCAGCGCGTAGGCCATATTCAACAACGTACGTTTGGTTCGCAAAACGGTTATCCTTTCTTGCGGGCGGCGGCCAGCCACAGCGTCAGCCGCGGCCCCAGCAGGCGCATCATCGCCTGGAACGCCCGCCAGTCGCGGCGGGTGCGCACTTGCGTTCCGCGGGCGTACAGCGGGCGCAGCTGCCGCAGGTACGGCAGGCAGGCGCGGCGCACCGCGGCGTCGCGCACGGCGGCCGTGCGCGCCTGCGGCCAAAAGACGTCGGCGGCGGCGTCCTGCATGGCGGTGTAGGCGGCCGCGTCGGCCCCGCCGCTGGCGGCCAGCGCGGCCAGCCGGCGCTGGGCGGCCACCAGCGCCGCAAAGCGCCGGGGCAGGTTTTGGGCGTCGGTCAGCAGGCTGCCGGGGCGCCCCACGCGGTAGTGGGTGAACACGACGTCCAAAAAGTACAGCCGCTCGCAGCAGGTCAGCGCCCACAGGTCAAAGGGCCAGTCCTCGGCCCAGCGCACGTCGGGCCAAAAGCGCAGCCGGTTTTGGCGCAGCCAGGCGCGGCGCATACAGTATTTCCATACCGACCAATGCCCCGCCGCATACAAAGCGCGCAGCCGCGCGGCGTAGTCGGCGCTGGCAAAGGGGCCGGGGCGCAGCGCCAGGCCGGGGTGTTCGGCCAGCGTGCCGTCGGGCTGCCACTCCAAATGTCTGCCAATGTACCAGTCGTACCCCGGGTGGGCGGCCAGCTCCCGCCGCAGCGCCGCCAGCAGCCCGGGGGCCATGGCGTCGTCGCTGTCCAAAAACAGCACCCAGTCGCCGCTGGCGGCTTTCAGGCCGGTGTTGCGCGCGGCGGCCAGCCCGCCGTTTTTGCGGTGGATCACCTGGAAACCGGGGATCTCGGCCGCCAAGGCGTCGCACAGCTGCGGGCTGGCGTCGGTGGAGCCGTCGTCGACGAGGATGCACTCCCAGTCTTTGGGGCCCGGCTGTTCGGCCACGCTCTTGACGCAGGCCGCCAGGTAGTTCTGCACATTGTACACCGGCACGATGATGGAAAACATCGGCATGGCGGGGCCTCCTTTCGGCGTTTTACTTCGTTTCCACCAGCTGCCAGTGCGGCTGGTACAGCGCCGTGCGCTTGGTGTGGGCGTACCAGCGGTCGGGCGCCCACACGGCATCGGCCGCCGGGGCCAGGTACTGCGCCCACCAGCTGTAGGTGGAGTTGCTCAGGATAAACCCGCGGCAGCGCTGCATCAGCGCCAGGTCGGCCACGGCGTCGCCGCGCGGCACAAACTGCGCGGGCAGGCCGGCGGTGTCCAGGTTGGCGCGCGCCCAGTCTACATCGTCGGAGAACACGAACACCTCTGCGTCGGGCCGCGCGGCTTTGACGGCCGCCGCCGCGCGCGCGTAGTACGCCGGCGTGCACACCTGCAAGATCGCGTTTTCGGGCCGGGCATAGTCGCCGCGGCGCAGGTGCAGCGCCACCGGCCACGCCGCAGCGTCGATGGCCGCCGCCACCGCACCGGCGGGCGGCTGCTTGGCGCGCAGCTCGCGCCGGATGGCATCGGCACAGCCGGCAAAATACGCCTCGGCCTGGAAATACCCCCACGCCAAAAAATCCCGCGCGGGGCCGCGGCGCGCCGGGGTGTAGCCGTCGGTGGCAAAGTGCAACCCCAGCAGGTTCAGCACGGGGGCGCAGCGCGCCTCAAACCCGTGCCAGTCCCGCGCCAGCAGGCCGCGGCGCTGCTCGTACTTGATCATCAGCGCCTTGGCGGCGTTCTGCCGCGGCAGGTGCTGTTTGGCAAAGCCCGGCTCGGCCAGGATGCGCACTTCCGGCGCAAGGTTTAGCGCTTCCAGCGCGCAGGCGGTGTGGGCGGGCGCGCCGTCGCGCCAGTCCTGCCGGTCCAGCAGGGTGACGCCCTCGCCGCAGCGCAGGCCCAGCGCCCGCGCAAAGGCGTAGATGAACATCTGGTTGCCCAGGCCCCCGGCCAGTTCGGCGTAGATCATCGCGCGCCCCCCAGTTCGTCGTACAGCTGTTCCATGCGGCGGGCGGCCGCGCCCAGCTCATACCCGGCAGCGGCCAGCTGCGCCCAGTGGTCGGCATGGGGCCCGCGCCCCGCAATGCGCTGCGCCGTGGCGGCCCACACGGCCAGCGGGGCGTCCAGCGGCAGAAAATGCACCAGGTCGGTCACCGCGCCGTCGTTTGGCACATTGGCCGAGGCCAGGCACGGCACGCCGCAGCCCTGGGCCTCCACCAGCGTGACGGGGCTGCCCTCAAAGTTGCTGGGCAGCAAAAACACATCGAAGGCGTTCATAAACGCCGGCACGTCGTCCTGCACGCCGGCAAAGAGCACGCGGTCCTGCAGCCCCTGCGCCTGCACGGCGGCGCGCACCTCGGCCTCCATCTCGCCGGTGCCCACCAGCAGCAGTTTCCACGCCGGGTCGGCTGCGGCCAGCGCCGCAAAGACATCCAGCAGAAACAGCGGGTTTTTCTGGTGGTTGATGCGCCCCACAAACCCGGCCAGGCGGTCGGTCCCGGCCACGCCGTACCGCGCGCGCACGGCGGCGCGCGCCGCCGCGTCGGGGTGGAAGCGGCTTTGGTCCACGGCGTTGCAGGCCACGGCAAAGTTGGGTTTTTGGTCGATGTGCGCGCCGAACACAAAGCGCCCGGCCGCCACGCCGCACCCCAGGAAATAATCGGCAAAGCACTGGTAGACCAAGTGCGCCGCGTGCCAGGCCAGCGTCAGCGGCGGGTAGACGATGTGGCTGTGCACGATGATCTTGGCGCGCGGGCAGAGCGCGCGCATCATGCCGCACACCGGCGCGCCGATCTTGCTGGCGGTGTGGTAGTGGATGATGTCATAGTCCTTGTGCGCGCGCAGGTGGGCCCACAGCGCGCGGATGCGGTCCTTTTTATGGTCGGGCACCGCAAGGATCTGCACGCCCGCGGCCTGCAGCGCCGGGGCGGTGCTGGCCTGGTCCGGCGGGCACTGCCCCACGAACAGATCGACCTGGTAGCGCGCAAGGTCCAGGTGCAAAAGCAGGTTTTGCACATAGCGCTGCACGCCGCTTTGCACGCCCAAATGGTTGCTGATCATCAAAATGCGCATAGCCGGCGCCCTTTCTTTGTGGTTTACCAGTAGCTGCCGCCCTCGACGGCTTCGCGGCGGGCGATGCCCTCGCTCTCGGCGGGGCGCACCCAGGCGTCGTTGTACAGCTTGCTGATGACGGGGTGGTCGTCCCACCGTTTGCCCCGTATGCCAAACAGCAGCTGCGTCGCGCCGCTCATCTGCACGGCCACGTGGCCGGTGTCCCGCGCGTGGGCGGCCAGCGGCAGGCCGTAGGCCCCCGCGCCGATGATGGCCACCTCGTAGTCGGCCGCGTCCATCTGGCGCTGCATGGCCGCCAGCGCGTCGAACCAGCTGGCGTAGCCGGTCTCCTGCCCGGCCAGGCCCTGCACGGCGGGCACCACCGTCAGCGACGCGAACGCCGGCAGGATGTCCCGCCCGGGGAAGAGTTGTTCCCGCCGGGCGTACTGGCGCAGGATCGTCTCGCGGAAGGGGTGCACCACCAGCACCTTTTTGCCCGCCAGCGCCGCGCTCCAGGGCTGTGCATGGTAGTAGGGTTCCAGCGCGCGCAGGCGGGTGAACATCGTGCCGCGGCAGCCGCGGATGACTTCGCGCTCGGCCCCGACGTCCCACAGCGCCAGCAGGTCGGCGCTGTGCGCGCAGTCGACATACAGCCGGCAGAAGCGCTCCAGCGTCTCGTCGTCGGTGGGGAACACGCCGGACAGCATGCGGATGTCCTGCCGTGTTTTTTCGGCAAAGGTCCCGCCGTGCAGCCAGTCGTCGACGGTGCGCATCTCGGTCGCGCCGCAGCGGCCGAACAGGTACGGCCCGCCCTGCAGTACGGCGCGGCGCGCCAGGTCGTTGCCGGCGGCGGCGTCCAGCACCGGCACGCCGCGGTATTTCCACCCAAAGCGCAGGCCCTTGTACAGGTTGCGCGCTGTTTCCAGCAAGGCGTTGTCGTTATCCATGCGCGGCCCCCTTGCCTTGCAGCAGCGCCAGCGCGGTCTCGGCGCTGTTCTGCCACAGAAAATGCTCGTTGATGCGTTTTTGCGCCGCCGCGCCCATAGCGTCGTCGACGCGGTCCAGCGCGGCGGCCATCTGCGCGACGGTATCGCACAAAAAGCCGCTGACGCCGTCCTCAATGATCAGGTCCGGCCCCGGCGCGTGGCGCGCCACCGGCGGGCAGCCGGCGTACATCGCTTCCAGCAAACTCATGCCGAAAATTTCGCCGTCGTTTAAGTTGACGAAGGCGTCGCAGGCGTGGTAGTAGGCGTGCACGGCCTGGTTGGCCAGCCGCGGGATCAGCCGGCAGCGCCCCAGCAGGCCGTTTTGCGCCAGCGCGGCGCGCAGCGCCTCGCTTTGCGCGCCCTGGCCGATGACGACGGCCTGCCACCCCGGCGCGGCCTGCAGCAGCGGCGCCAGGTCCAGCGGGCGCTTGTAGGCGTCCAGCCGGCCCACAAAGGCGAAAATTTTGGCCTGCGGGTCCAGCCCCAGCGCACCGCGCAGCTGCGCGCGTTCGGCGGGGATGTCGGGGATGATGGCGGTGTCCAGCCCCACGGGCATCAGCCCGGCGCAGCGCACGCCCAGGGCCTGCAGCTCGGCCGCGGCGGCCGGCGTTTTGGCGTAGGTGGGCGTTTTTTGGTAGACCGCCAGGTTGCGCCGCAGCAAAAGGTCCATGACGGCGCGCACCGCCGCGTGCGGCGATGTGCTTTTAAGCGCGCCGATCTGGCTGTAAAACAGGATGCCGTGCCGCCGGCAGAAGCGGTACAGCCCCGGCACGCCGGGGGCGTTGTCGCCCATGACGTGCACGGCGTCGGCGTGCTCGGCCAGCAGCACCTGCCAGCTTTTGTAAAACGCCTGCGACCCCAGCGCCCGCGCCGGCAGCTCATAGACGCGCACGTTGGGCTCCGGCTCCTCGACCCGGGGGGCGGCGGCGCCCGGCGCCGGGTACAGCACGACGGCGCGCGCGCCCAGCGCGGCGAACGCCCGCGCCAGGCCCACTTCCTGCCGGTTATACATCCCCTTTTGGCCGGACGGCCCGCAGTAAAACTGCGGGATGACGATGGTTTTCATGCGTTGCCCCCTGTGGTTTTGCTTACGCCTGCCCCCCGCCGGGCGCGGGCGCTTTGGGCAGTTTTGTCAGGTACCGCGCGTCGATGACTTCCAGCACGTCGTCGCGGCAGTAGGTGTGCACGCCGATGACGTCCCGCTCGTCCAGCCCCGTGATGCACAGGTGCTGCGGCATCGCCGCGCACAGCGGCACTTCCGAGCGGCCGCGCTGCGCCAGGAACTGCAGGTAGACGCCGTAGTCCACCGTGGTGCTGACCTGCGTGGGGTGCACGGTCTGGCCGCCCAGCGCAAACAACGGCCCGGCGTTGCGGCTGGTCAGATCAAACGTGCGGTGCTGCAGGTTGAACGCCTCGTCGGGCAGCAGCTCAAACGGCCCCTCGGGGGGCGGCGGCTCGGTGCCGGGCAGCGGCTCCGCCGCGGCGGCGTGCCGCAGCGTGTAGCGCCGCCAGCGCACAAAAAACTGGTTTTGGGGGCGCGTCTCGCTGCCCAGCAGCGTCAGCGCGCCGGGGGTTTTCTCCAGCAAAATGGTATCGCACAGCTCGCCCCCCACGGCAAAGCGCTGCACCAGCTCCCATTCCCCGGGGAAGGCCCGGCACCGGTACAGCCGCAGGCTGTGGTCGGCCCCGCTCTCGGGGATCATCCAGGTCTCGCCGTCCCAGTCGAACACCAGCGGGAAGGAAAGGTGGAAATTCTCCTCCAGCACGCGCTGCCACGGCCCGGCCGTGCCGTCGTCGTACAGCTCGCACGCTTCAATGTGGCCTTTGCCGGCGGCCAGGTCCATCGCTTCGGCAAACAGCCAGCGCGCGCCATCGCGGCGGTACAGCATCGGGTCGGCGAACCAGGCCCCGGCCCGCCCCGGCAGCTGCGTGTAGGGCGCAGCGCCCAGCGCGGGCAGCGGCCCGGCGTCGTCCGCCGGCGGGATGCGCCGCACGGCGATGGTATACACTTCTTTTTCGCCCGTCAGTTTGCGCAGCAGCCGCCCGGGCGGCATGTGCAGGGCGCGGTACAGTTGGTTCATGGCGTTTCCCCGGTATACAGGCGCAGCAAGGCGCGGTAGTTTTCTTCTTCGTCGCAGGCGCGGCGCGCGGCGGCGGCAATGGCCGTGCAGTCAAAGGCCATGGCTTCCAGCGCGCGCACAGCCCCGGCCAGCGCGGCGGCGTCGCCGGGGGCAAAGCGCAGCCCGTCGATGCCGGGGCGCACGGCCGCGCCCACGTTGCCCAGATCGCTGGCCAGCACCGGCGTGCCCAGCATGTGGGCTTCGGCCGGCACCAGGGCAAAGCTCTCGTAACACAGGCTGGCGGCCACCACGGCGCGGCTTTCGGCCATATAGCGGTGCAGTTCCTCCGGCGGCAGCTGGCCCAAAAAGCGCACGTTCGGCCCGGCGTGCTGCCGCGCCCAGGGCCCCAGCGGGCCGTCGCCCGCCACCAGCAGCAGCGGGGCGTCGGGGCCCAGCAGCGCCCAGGCTTCCAGCACGGTGCGCAGGCCCTTGAGCTCCTCCAGCCGGCCGGCGAACACAAACTGGCGCTTGCGCTCCTGCCAGGGCGCCGCCGGGGCGGCCGGCACGGCCACCGGGTTGGGCTTGACGACGAGGCGCGCGGCGTCGAACATCGGCCGCAGCGCGTTGAAGGCCAGCAGTTTCTGGCGGTCAAATTCCGTCGGGGCGGTCAGCGTGACGCCGCGCCAGGTGCCCAGGCGGCGGTGCAGCGCATAGGCCAGCGCCACCACGGCGGTCTGCGCCAGGCTGCCGCGGTAGCAGCGGTGGCGCACGGCGCACCACAGCCCGCGGCGGGGGCAGTCCTCGCAGACGGTCTGGCCGCGCAGCAAAATGCCGTTGGGGCAGAACAACCGGAAATTGTGCAGCGTCTGCACCACCGGCACGCCGCTTTGTTTGGCGGCGCGCACCACCGCGGGGCTGAGCAGCAGCAGCGTATTGTGGATGTGCACGGCCTCGACGCCCTCGCGCGCGATGAGTTCGCGCACCTCGCGCGCGGCGCGGCGGTTCCACACCGCGTGCAGCGGCAGCAGCAGTTTGGCAAGGCCGCGGGCGGCTTCGGCGTTGCTGCGCTCATAGCTCAGCACGGTGTGGCCGTGGCGCTGCAGCAGCGCGCGCTCGGCGGCAAAGACCGCGTCCTCGCCGCCGGGCAGGCGGTAATGGCAGTGGATCAGCAGGATCTTCAACGCCGTTTCCCCCTTTTTGCTGCACTTTCCCTATTTTGCTATTATACCCGTTTTGCCGCGCCCGCGCAAGGCATGCGCAGCGGCAAAAAAACAGGCCGCCCGGCGGGCGGCCTGTCTGCAAGGGGTCAGGATTTGTTTTGCAGCTGTTCCTCGCGCATTTTGCGGATGTTCTCCTCGATCGAGAAGCTCTGGTCCAGCCCGGGGTAGATCGCCATCAGGCTGAGCAGCGCGGGCACCCAGAAGTTGCACAACACCACCACCGGCGTGCTGAGCGGGTACAGCAGCGCAATGGCGGCCCAGTACGCCACCTGCCACACGACGCCCAGCGCCGTGCGCGGCAGGTAGGCAAAAAACAGTAGCACGGCGTTGCGCAAAATGCCCCCAAAGCCCATGTTCAGCAGCACCACCTGGGCCAGCACATACTGCCCCAGCGCCAAGATGCACAGCACGCCCAGCAGCAGCGCCACGGCCACGGCGGTGCCTTGTTCCAGCACAAGGTGGGCGGCCACGAACGCCTGCATGGCCAGCAGCACGCCGCCCACAGCGCCCGGGGCCAGCGAGGGTTTGAGGTTGGTTTTCCACGCGCGGCGGTAGGTCGTCCACCAGAAACCGGGTTCATCGCGCAGGCTGCGCAGGATGGTATCGTACAGCCCGCACAGCTGCGGCGCAAGGATCATGCCGCCCAGCACGCCGGCGGCCAGCAGCGGCAGCAGGGCGTGCGTTGCAATGGAAAACCACACGCCAAAGGCATACGGCAGCGCGCTGACGAGCGCCAGCAGCCCGGCGCGGAAAAAGTCCCACATATCGCGGCCCAGCACCTCCAGCAGGCGGCGCCAGCCCTTTTTGCGCGGCGTGTTGGGCGATACGCCCGGGCCCGGGCGGTCATAGTTGAGGTTAAACAGTCCCATCTTCGTTCTCTCCTTTTTGGGTTCCGTAGCGGGCAGCCCCGGCTTCCACCAGCAGGTCGGGTTCCAGTTTCAGGCCGGGGCGGCGGCCTTTTTGCGCTTCCACCACAAACAGCCACGGCACGCTGCCGGGGCGCTGGCGGGCAAAGGCCAGGCGTTTGGGTTCCAGCCGGGCGGCGCGCAGCGCGCACAGCACCTCGGCCAGCTGGTCGGGGCGGTGGCACAGCACAAAGCGCCCGCCCTCGCGCAAAGCGCGGGCGGCCGCGCCCACGGCGTCGGCCAGCGTGCAGGTATCGGTGTGGCGGGCGGCGGCGCGCACGGGGTCGGGGCTGCGCGGGCCGGCCGTAAAATACGGCGGGTTGCACGCGGCAAAGTCATACCGGCCCTGCTGCGGCCCGGCGCGGCAAAAGCCCCGCACGTCGGCGCACAGCGGTTCAATGTGCCCTGCGCCGTTTTGCCGCACGGCCGCGGCGCACAGCGCGCTGGCCGCGGGGTCCAGCTCCACCGCCGTGCAGGGGCCGCGGTGGCCGGCGTCGTGCCAACACAGCGCCACGATGCCGCAGCCGCTGCACAAATCCAGCGCGCGTTCGTCCCGCCGGGGGCGGGCAAAGCGCGCCAGCAGCAGCGCGTCGGTGCCAAAGGCCGCGCCGGGGGCCGTCAGCACGCGGGTGCCGTGGTCCAAAATTTCGGTGCGGGTCACGCCTTGGCGCGCAGCAGCGCGTACTTGAGCAGCCCCACCTGCGTTTTGCTGTCGCGGATGGTGCCGTCCAGCACCAGGCCCAGCGCTTTTTCAAACGGCATCTTGACGACGTCCAAAAACTCGTCGTCGTCCAGGTGCTGGCCCACGGGGTGCAGCCCGGTGGCGGCCCAGATGTAGATGCGCTCGCTGTCATAGCCGACGGTGGCATACAGCACGCCGAGGTCGGTGAAATGGTCGGCGGTCAGGCCGCACTCCTCGCTCAGTTCGCGTTTGGCGGCTTCAAAGGGGTCCTCGCCGGCTTCCAGCTTGCCGGCCGGCAGCTCCCAGATCTCCTCACCCAGGGCGTAGCGGAACTGGCGGACCATGTAGACGTTGCCCTCGTCGTCGACGGGCAAAATGCACGCGCCGCCATGGTGGTGGACGATCTCGCGGTAGGCGGTATCGCCGTTTTCCAGGCGGACGGTGTCCAGCGTGACGCGGATGACATGGCCGTTGAAGATCTCTTTGCTTTCCAGCGTGGTCTCGATATGCGGCATGGTGCAGCGCTCCTTTTACAAAATAGGTCTCTGCCCCCTATTGTACCGCAGCCGCGACCGGGAATCAACCGCCTTACAGGGGAATTTTGCCCCGCGCACGCCAAAGCGGGGCCCGCACAAGGCAGACCCCGCTTTGGTTGGTATAGGAAAATAAGGGAATGGTACAGGAAGTGGCGGCGCGGTGCGCCTGCGGGCCGCAGCCCGCGGTTTTGCCGCCGCGGCGGGCAGCCGCTGCCGCTTGGGCGCGGCGGTCGCCCCTTTTTTAACCCGTCTCCATCGGCGGACATGCGCCGCTTTGCGCGTTTTATACGATCTTGCGCGATTTGTGCACGCCGGTCTTGAGGAACTCGACCCATTCGGCCACGTTGACGGCGTGGTCGCCCAGGCGCTCGAGATATTTGCAGATCATGAACAGGTCCAGCGCGGTCTCGGCGTCGGCCGGGTTCGCCGCGATGTACTGGGCGATCTCGGCGCTGATCTTGCGGAACATCGCGTCGCAGTCGTCGTCTTTGGCGATGACCTGCGCGGCCATCGAAAGGTCGACCTGCACGTACGCGCCGATGGCGTCCTTGACCATGTGCAGTGCGATGTTGCCCATCTTGTCGAGGTCGTCCATCACGCCGACGCTGCGCGCGCCCTCCGGGTGCAGGTGCAGCGTGATCTCGGCAATATCGCTCGCCTGGTCGGCGATGCGCTCGATGTCGGTGACCATCTTCAGCGCGGTGGAAACCTTGCGCAGGTCGCCGGCCACCGGCTGCTGGCGCAGAAACAGCGTTAAGCAGCGGTGCTCGATCTCATGCTCGGCAGCGTCGATCTCGCTGTCGCGGGCAATGACGCTGCGCGCCAGTTCAATGTCGCCGTTGCGCAGCGCGGTCATAGCGCTCTCGATGGAGCCGCCGGCCGCGTGGCCCATGCGGGCCAGCATGGTGTCCAGTTCCAGCAGTTCCGAGTCGTAGACCTTGCGGCTGCTGTAGGGCATAGCCATAGCCATAGGGGGTTGCCTCCTTTGCATCAGCCGAAACGGCCGGAAATGTAATCTTCGGTGCGCTTGTCGACGGGGGTCGAGAAGACCTGCTCGGTGGGGCCCATCTCGACCAGTTCGCCCAGCAGGAAGAACGCCGTCTTGTCCGAGATACGCGCCGCCTGCTGCATGTTGTGGGTGACCATGATGATGGTGTAGTTCTGCTTGAGCTCCATGGCCAGCTCCTCGACCTTGGAGGTCGAGATGGGGTCCAGCGCCGAGGTCGGCTCGTCCATGAGCAGGACTTCCGGCTCGACGGCGAGGGCGCGCGCGATGCACAGGCGCTGCTGCTGCCCGCCGGACATACCCAGCGCGCTCTTGTTCAGGCGGTCCTTGACTTCGTCCCAGATGGCCGCGCCGCGCAGGCTTTTTTCGACGATCTCGTCCAGCTGGGCCTTGTTGCGGATGCCGTGGGTGCGCGGGCCGTAGGCGATGTTGTCGTAGATGGACATCGGGAAGGGGTTGGGTTTCTGGAACACCATGCCCACGCGCTTGCGCAGCACGTTGACGTCCATTTTGTCTTTGTAGATGTCGACGCCGTCCAGCAGGATATCGCCCGAGATGCGGCACCCCTCGACGAGGTCGTTCATGCGGTTGAGGCTTTTGAGGAAGGTCGACTTGCCGCAGCCCGAAGGCCCGATGAAAGCGGTGATCTCTTTTTCCGGGATGGCGATGTTGACGCTTTTGAGCGCATGGAAACTGCCGTAATACAGGTCCATGTTTTTGACTTCGAATTTATTCACGGTACTACCCCTCTGTTGTGTCATTTCTTGGCCAGTTTGCCGGCGATAAAGCTGGACAGGCAGTTGATGCCCAACACCAGCACCAGCAGCACGACGGCGGTGCCGTAGGTGGCGTCGACGTGCAGCCCCTCGTTGGAGAGCAGGTACATATGCACGGCCAGCGTGCGGGTGGAGCTGAAAACGCTCTCGGGGATCTTGGCCACCGAGCTGGCGGTGTAGATCAGCGCGGCGGTCTCGCCCACGATGCGGCCCGTCGCCAGGATGACGCCGGACAAAATGCCCGGCATGGCGCTGGGCAGCACGATGGTGAACACCGTGCGCAGCTTGCCTGCGCCCAGGCCGAAGCTGCCCTCGCGGTACGAGTCGGGCACGGCGATGAGGGCTTCCTCGGTGGTGCGCATGATGACGGGCAGCACCATGATGGCCAGCGTGAACGCGCCGGCGATGAGGCTGTACCCCCAGTGCAGCTGGGTGACGAAGAACAGCATGCCGAACAGACCGTAGACGATGGAGGGGATGCCCTGCAGCGTCTCGGTGGTGACGCGCACCAGGCGCACGAGCTTGTTGCCGCGCTTGGCGTACTCGACCAGCCAGATGGCGGCAAAGATGCCCAGCGGCGTGGCGATGACCAGCGAGAACGCCGTCATCAGCACGGTGTTGATGAGCGCCGGCACCAGCGAGACGTTCTCGGAGTTATATTCCCACGCAAACAGGCTGGGTTTGAGGTTGGGGATGCCCATGACGAGGATATACCCGATGAGGAACAGCAGCACCGCGGCGGTAAGCCCGGCGGCGATGCGCACGAGCCAGCGCAGCACGCCGGCCTGCACCCGCGCCGCTTTGCGGTTGCGGTTGCCCGCGGGGAACACCATCTGCGCGCGGGCCTTGCCCACGCTGGCGGCGGCTTTCTGGCCGCCGGCGGCCGTGATCTCAGGCATGGTTGCCGCCCCCTTTCACAAGGCTGAAGCAGAGGTTGATGAGCAGGATGAAAACGAACAGCACGACGCCGGTGGCGATGAGCGCCTCGCGGTGGAGGCCGGCGGCGTAGCCCATCTCGATGACGATGTTGGAGGTCATCGTGCGCAGGCCCTGGAACAGCCCCTGCGGCATCCAGGTCTGGTTGCCGGCGACCATGACGACGGCCATCGTCTCGCCGATGGCGCGGCCGATGCCCAGGATGATGGCCGACAGCACGCCGGACTTGGCGGCCGGCAGCACGGCAAAAAAGACGCTGCGTTCATGCGTGGCGCCCAGCGCAAGGCTGCCCTCGTAGTAGCTGGCGGGCACGGCGTCGAGGCTGGTCTTGCTGACGGTGATGATGGTGGGCAGGATCATGATGCCCAGCAGCAGCGCGGCGGTAAACAGGCTCATGCCTTTGCCGCCCCGCACGCCCAGCACATGGCGGAAAAAGTCCGACTTGACCATGGCCTGCACGGCGGGCACCATGACGACCATGCCAAAGAAGCCGTAGACGACCGACGGGATGCCGGCCAGCAGCTGCACGGCGGGCAGCATGACCTTGTTGACGGCAGGGGATGCAAAGCGCGACATATAAATGGCCGTGAGCAGCCCGATGGGCACGCCGACGAGGATGGCCCCGGCCGTGACGTAGATAGAACCCAGGATCATGGGCAGGATGCCGTAGATATCGTTGCCGGGTTTCCAGGTCGTGCCGACCAGGAAGTCAAGGGGCCCGATCTCAAAGATCGTGGGCACGCCGTTGGCGAACAAAAAGAAGCAGATCAGCGCCACAGCCAGGATGGAGATGCAGGCGCAGGCTGTGAACACGCCCTGCATGACCGCTTCGCGGGTCTTGCCGGATCTCGTTTTCATATTTCCTATACACACTCCTTGGGGTAAGAGAAAAGGGGGAGTTCACAAAAAGCGGCTGCCGCCCCCTTGGGCGCGACAACCGTTTTTTATTCCAGGCAGGGGGTTACTGCAGCTCGGACCAGGCCAGGGTCTCGCCGGTGTAGATGCTCTTGATCTGCTCGACGCTCAGGTCGTTGATGGAGTTGGCGGGGTTGACGACGACCGCGATGCCGTCCATGGCCAGAACGGTGGCGGCAGCGCCGCTGGAAACTTCCTCATCCTTCAGCTCACGGCTGGCCATGCCGATGTTGTAGGTGCCGTCCAGCGCGCCGGTCACACCGGTGGTGGAGTCGGTGGTCAGCAGCTCGATGGTGGCGTTGGGGTTGACCTCGGCATAGGCTTCGATCAGCTTCTCCATCAGCGGGCTGACGGAGGAAGAACCGCCAACCGTCAGGCTGCCGCTGGGCTGGGTGGAGGTGTACTCGGCGCCTTCGCCGCCGATGTAGCCTTCCTCGGTGGCCAGGGCCTGGCCGTCAGCGCTCATGCAGAAGCCGATGAAGTCGATGGCGGCTTCGTCGGTGGGCTCGCCGTTGGTGACGATGTTGAAGGGACGGGCCAGCGTGTAAGTACCATCGGCCACCGTCTCGGCAGAAGGCGCAACGCCGCCGACGGTCACAGCCTTGACAGAATCATCGAGAGAGCCCAGGCTGATGTAGCCGATGGCGGTCTCGTCGTTGGCGACGGCGGTCATCACGCCGTTGGTGCTGCTCTGGATGGCAGCGGCCTGGGTGGTGTTGTCGCCGTTGTCGTCCTCGACGCCGGTCAGCTCAATGAACGCGCCGCGCGTGCCGGAGCCGTCCTCGCGGGAAATCACGGTGATATCCTGGTCCAGGTCAAAGTCGCCGGCGGCGGCTTCCTCGGCAGGGGCCTCCTCGGCCGGGGCTTCCTCGGAAGCGGCTTCGCTGGTGGAAGCGGCCTCGGTGGAGGTGCTCTCGGTGGAGGTGCTCTCGGTGGAGGCAGCCTCAGACGCGGTGTTGCCGCAGGCGGCCAGGCTCAGCGCCATGGCGGCGGCCAGAACAGAAGCAATAACAGACTTGCGTTTCATAACTCTTTCTTCTCCCTTTTACCCAAATCTTCAGGTTTTGGTTTGGTGGTTTTGCCCCGGCGGTTTTCCCGGGAACACGCTTATTGTACCGCGGCGCGCGGGCGGTTTCGACCATGGCGGGGTACAATTTCGGTAAAGAATGTGCAAACCCCGCCTGCCCTATGCAAAGGAATTGTAAAATCGGTAAAAGAAACGCAAAACGCCCCCGGTCCGGGACCGGGGGCGCGGGAAACGGTTATGCTTTGGGGAAGGTGACGGTGACGGTGGTGCCGGTGCCGACCTGGCTTTGCAGGTCGATGCGCGCGCCGTGCAAAAGCGCGATGTGCTTGACGATGGCCAGCCCCAGGCCGGTGCCGCCCGTCGCTTTGGAGCGGCTTTTGTCCACGCGGTAGAACCGCTCAAACACGCGGGCCTGGCTGTCCTGCGGGATGCCGATGCCGTTGTCCTGCACTTCCAGGTAGGGGCTGCCGTCGGCGGCCAGGCCGCAGCGCAGGTCCACATGGCCGCCGGGGCGGTTGTAGCGGATGGCGTTGTCGCACAAGTTGGTGGCCAGTTCCACCAGCTGGTCGCGGCTGCCCTGCACGGTGGCGGGCTGCGCGCGGTATTGCAGCGTGACGTAGGCTTTGCGCGCGTTGACGGTCATCGTCTGCGCGACCTCTTTGACCAGGGCGTCCAGCGGCACGGGGCCCTGTTCGGGCGGGGCGCCGTGGCGGCGGGCCGCCTGGGTGCTGTCCAGCTCGCTGAGCTGCAAAATATCGCTGACCAGCGCGATCATGCGCCGGGCTTCCTTGTGGATGCGCGCCGCAAAGGCGGGCACATCGCCGGGTTTGGCCATGCCGCTCTCGATAAGCTCGGCATAGCCGGAGATGCTCGTCAGCGGGGTCTTGAGCTCGTGGCTGACGTTGGCCGTGAACTCGCGGCGCATCGTCTCGTTGTCCTCGCGCAGTTTGCGGTCGGTCTGCACGGTGCGCGCCAGGGGGATCAGTTCCTCATACGGGACGTCGGCCTCGATGGTGTCGAGGTGTTCGGCCAGGCGGTCGATGGGGCGCACCAGCCGCCGCGTCAGCCAGGCCGAGAGCAGCGCCGCCCCGGCCAAAATCAGCACCGCCGCGCCCAGCAGCAGCGGCAGCGTGTCGGCGCTCAACCCCCAGATGCTGTCGACGTCCTGCGCGACGCGCAGCACCTGCGCGCCGGCGGGGGTATCCACCCGCAGGGCGGCGTAGTGGGTCTCGCGGTCCATCGTCTCGCTCTCGCGCGTGGCGGCGCCGCTGCCGTTTTGCAGCGCGGCGGCCACCTCGGGGCGGTCGGCGTGGTTGGGCAGCGCGTCGCCGGCCTGGTTGTCGTACAGCACGTCGCCGTCAGCGTCGATCAGCGTGCAGCGCAGCTGCACGTCGGGCAGCAGGGCGGCCAGGTCGGCGGGGTCGTCGGCGCCCTGGGCCTGGTACCCGGCGGCCAGCGCCGCGCACATCCGCTGCAGGGTATCGTCCACGCGCTCGGCATAGCCGCGCTGGAACAGCGCGGTGGCGGCGGCCAGCGTGGCCGCCACGCACAGCGCCCCCACCAGGATCAGCGCCTGGCGGTACAGCCGCGCCATGCTTTGGGGGCGTGTGGCGCGGCGTTCGTCGTCACTCATCGGCGCCCTCCGTGCTGAGCTTGTAGCCCACTTTGCGCACCGTGCGGATTGCCTCGCCCGCCGCGCCCAGTTTCTGGCGCAGCGTGCGCACGTGCATGTCGATGGTGCGGGACTCCAGCAGGTCGTCGGTGTCCCACACTTCTTTCATGATGCGTTCGCGCGCAAGCACCTGCTCGGGGTGTTCCAAAAACAGGTGCAGCAGCGCGTATTCTTTAAAGGTCAGCTCCACCGGGGCGCCGTCGACGCGCACGGTGCGCGCCACGTCGTCCAGCACGATGCCGCCGAACGCCAGCGTCTGCGGCGCGGGGGCCTGCGCAGCCGGCGCGGTGCGGCGCAAGACCGCCTTGACGCGGGAGATAAACTCCATAATGCCAAAGGGCTTGCACAGGTAGTCGTCGGCGCCGTGGTCCAGGCCCTTGACGACGTCGATCTCGCTGGTTTTGGCCGTGACCATGATGACCGGCACCGCGCGGGTGGCGGGGTCGGCGCGCAGCTTGGCCAGGATCTGGTAGCCGTCCTCGTCGGGCAGCATGACGTCCAAAATGACCAGCTCCGGCATACCGACGCGCAGCGCCGCCCAAAAGCTGGCGCCGTCCTCGCAGCCGGCGGCCTGGTAGCCGTTGGTCTGCAGGGCGTACTGCTCCAGCTCGCGGATGCTGGCGTCGTCCTCGACGATGTAGATCATGGTGCAAACTCCTTTGTGGGGAGGGGCCGGCCGGCAGCCGGGCTTACTGCGGGGCGGCGGGGGCCGCGGCGGGCTGCGCGACGGGTTCCTCGGGGAAGGTGTAGCGGCCGCGGTATTTCTCGTACCGCTCCTCAAATTTCAGGCTGCCGCTCTTGACGTTGTTGAGGTACTCGTGGGTGTCGAATTTATCCTCGGCCACCTCGATCATCGCCACCGCAATGTTGGAGCAGTGGTCGGCGATGCGCTCGTAGGCGGTCAGCAGGTCGTCGAGCACGAAGCCGTACTCGATGGTGCAGATGCCGGCCTGCAGGCGGGCGATGTGGCGGGTCTTGACCTCGCGCACGAGGCTGTCGATGACCTCCTCCATCGGCTCGATCTTGCCGGCGGCATAGCAGTCATGGTTCTGGAAGGCGTCCACCGTGCGGTTGACGATGTCCTGCACGGCGGACTCCAGCACGCCCAGGTCGCCCAGGGCGGCGTCGCTGAAGCGGATGTTTTTGTCGCGGATCTCCTCGGCGGCTTCCAGCAGATTGATGGAATGGTCCGAGATACGCTCAAAATCATTGATGGTGTGCAGCAGCGTGTTGATGGTGCGGTTGTCCCCGGTGCTCAGCGGCCGGCCGGACAGCTGCACAAGGTAGGTGCCCAGCACGTCCTCGTAGTGGTCGACAGCGTCCTCTTTGCGGCGCACTTCGGCGGCAATGGCGTCGTCCCACTTGCGGGTGGTGGACATCGCCTGCAGCAGCGCCGTGCGGCAGACCTCGGCCATATCGCCGCCTACCAGCATCGCGCGGTTGACCGCGACCGCCGGGGTCGACAGCAGGCGCTGGTCCAGCAGGGTGGTCTGCTCGGGCTCTTTGGCGTCGGGCACCGTCAGGATGGCCAGCTTGACCAGCTGCTTGCTGAACGGCAACAGGATCAGCGTCGTGACGAGGTTGAACACCGTGTGCACGACGGCGATGTTGAAGGCGTTGGCCTGGTCATGGTAGAACGGGAAGTCGAACACCGCGTTGAGGGCGTAGAACCCGGTCAGGAACACGACGGTGCCGATGATGTTGAAATACAGGTGGATGAACGCCGTGCGGCGGGCGTTCTTGTTGGCGCCGGCCGAAGCGATGAGCGCCGTGACCGTGGTGCCGATGTTCTGGCCCATGATGATGGGCATGGCCGCCGCCATCGAGACGGCGCCCGTGGAGATCGACAACGCCTGCAGGATGCCGACGGAAGCCGAGCTGGACTGGATGATGCCGGTGAGCACTGCGCCCACCAGCACGCCCAGCACGGGGTTGGTGAACGCCAGGAAGAGATCGGCAAACCAGGGCGCGTCGGCCAGCGGGGCGGTGGCCTCGCTCATCAGGTTCATGCCGGTCATCAGGATGGCAAAGCCCAAAAAGATCTGGCCGATGTTCTTCTGCTTCTCTTTGCCGAACATGAACAGGGCGATGCCGGCAAAGCCCAGCAGCGGGGCCCAGGCGTTGGGGCTGAGCATCTGGATCACAAAGCTGTCGCCCTGCAGGCCGGTCAGGCTCAACAGCCAGGCGGTGACGGTGGTGCCGATGTTGGCGCCCATGATGACGCCGACCGCCTGGTACAGGTCCATCAGGCCGGAGTTGACGAAGCCCACCACCATGACGGTGGTGGCCGAGCTGGACTGGATGACGGCCGTGACCGCCAGGCCCAGCAGCAGCCCGCGCAGGGGGGAGGAGGTCATCTTGCTCAAAATGACCTGCAGGCGGCCGCCCGCCGTTTGCTCCAGGCTTTTGCCCATAACGTCCATGCCGTACAAAAACATGGCCAGGCCGCCCAGAAGGACAAAGATATTGAAGATACTCATACCAATGACCATCCATTCTCTCTTATTTCGATTTTCCAATCGCGCGGCCGCGCCGCGCCCTATACCGACCCCCATTATAAGGTATCGCCCCCGCGCCGCGCCAGCAGGGAACGGTAAAGGTTATGTAAAATTTATGTAAAACAGCCCCGATCTCCGGCGTCTGCCGCCCGGGCGGACGGGGCGCGGCGCTTTTTATTTTTTTGCGCAAACCCGCTTGATTTTCGCCAGACGGCGTGTATAATAAGGTGTTGCGCGGCCGGCAGGCCGCGCGCATTCTTTGTGCGTAGAGGGTTTTGGGTATGACGAAAGATCTGACAACCGGCGCGCCGCTGCGTGTTATCGCGCTGTTTACGCTGCCGTTGGTGCTGGGCAACCTGTTCCAGCAGTTTTACGCCTTGGCCGACACCATCATCGTCGGGCGGTTCGTCGGCGTAAACGCGCTGGCCGCCGTCGGCGCAACGGGCGCGGTCAACTACCTCATCATCGGCTTCTGCACCGGCATCTGCAGCGGGTTTGCCATCCCCATCGCGCAGCAGTTCGGCGCGCGGGACCTGCCCGCCATGCGGCGCAGCATCGCCAATGCGGCCTGGCTGTGCCTGGGGTTTGGCGGCGTGCTGACGGCGGCCACCGTGGCGCTGACGCGGCCCATCATGCAGCTGATGCAGACCCCGGCCGATATTCTGGACGACGCCTGCCTGTACATCGGCTGGATCTTTGCGGGCATCCCGTTCGTGTTTTTGTACAACATGGCCAGCGCCATCATGCGCGCGCTGGGCGACAGCAAGACCCCGCTGTACTTTTTGGTGCTGACGAGCCTGCTCAACGTCGGGCTGGACCTGTACTTTATCATCCAGTTTGACATGGGCGTGCTGGGCGCGGCCGTCGCCACCGACCTTTCGCAGGCGGTGTCCGGCGTGGCGAGTTTTGTGTACATGCGCCGCCGGTTTACGATGCTGAAAATGCAGCCGGGCGAGACCCGCTTTGACCGCGCGATCTGCCGCCGCCTGTGCGCCATGGGCCTGCCCATGGGCTTACAGTGCAGCATCACGGCCATTGGCAGCGTTATCATGCAAAGCGCCGTCAACGTGCTGGGGTCCACGGCGGTGGCCGCCGTCACGGCCGCCAGCAAGACCCAGAACCTGCTGACCGTCCCGCTGGAGAGCATCGGCACCGCCATGGCGACCTATTCGGGCCAGAACCTCGGCGCGGCGCAGCTGGGGCGGGTGCGCCGCGGCGTGCGGTGCGCCAACGGCATCGCCATCGCCTACTCGCTGGCGGCGCTGGTGGCGCTGCACTACTTTGACATCTACGTCATCGCGCTGTTTTTGGACACCTCGGCCGAAGCCGCCATCGTCGAGATGGCGCGCGACTACATGTTCTGGAACAGCCTGTTCTTCATCGCGCTGGGACTGCTGATCGTATGGCGGTACAGCATCCAGGGGCTGGGGTATTCCAGCCTGGCGATGCTGGCCGGCGTGGCCGAGATGGTCGCCCGCATCGGCGTGGCGGTGGCGCTGGTGCCCATGCTGGGCTACTTTGGGGCCGAGCTTTCCAACCCGGCGGCCTGGGTGGCGGCCTGCCTGCTGCTGTACCCGGCTTACCGCTGGACGCTGCGCCAGCTGCAAAACGACCTGAGCGCCCGCCGCCTGGCCGCGCTGCACAAAATAGGCCTGCGCGCCGCGCCCGCGCCGCAAAAAAACGGCGACGCTTGTTTTGCGCCGTGGATGTGTGCTATACTGAAAAAAAGACCGCAGCCGACCCGCAAAAAAGGAGCGTAATATGGACGAACAATGGCTGGCACAATACCGCCGTGAGATCGAACAGTTTACCGAGGCAACCAAAGCCTTTGACCGCGGCGAGCTGCCCCGCAAGGACTACAAGGGCATTTCGGGCGGGTTTGGCAGCTACGCCCAGCGCGACGCCGCGCGCCACATGCTGCGCCTGCGCCTGCCCGGCGGCCGCCTGACGCTGCCGCGCCTGCGCTTTTTGGCCGAGGTCACGCAGCGTTACGGCATCGACCCCGTCAAGCTGACGACCTGCGAGGCCATCCAGCTGCACAACCTGACGCCCGACCTGCTGCCGGTATTGATGGAACACGCCGTCGGGTGCAATATCATCACCCGCGGCGGCGGGGGCGACAACCCGCGCAACGTCATGGCCAGCCCGCTGACCGGCGTGCAGAAGGGCGAGGCGTTCGACGTCATGCCCTGGGCCGAGGCCGCCAGCGACTACCTGCTTTCGATCTGCCGCGACATCCACATGCCGCGCAAACTCAAAGTGGCTTTCTGCAACGGCACCGACGACTGCGTGCACGCCGCGTTCCGCGATATGGGCTTTATCGCGCAGCCGGACGGCACGTTCCGTCTGTATATCGCCGGCGGCCTGGGCAACGAGCACCGCATGGGCGTGCTGGCGGCCGAAGCGCTGCTGCCGCGCGACGTGCTGTACGCCATCCGCGCCATGGTGGATACCTTCTGCGCGCACGGCAACTACGAAAACCGCGCCAAGGCCCGCACCCGCTATATGCAGCAGACGCTGGGCCCCGACGGGCTGCGCCGCGCCTTTTTGCAGAACCTCGAGGCCGCCAAGCTGCGCGGCGGGCTGGACCTGGAACTGGAACCGGCGCGCATCACCAAGACCGGCACCGGTGTGCTGGACGATGCGCGCGCCATCCCGCAAAAGCAGCCGGGGCTGTACGCCGTGGCGTACCACCCCATCGGCGGCTGCCTGCCGGCGGGCAAGCCCGCCCAGCTGGCCGAGCTGCTGGAAGCCCTGCCGGGGGCCGAGTGCCGCGTCGGCCCCGACGAGACGCTGTATATCCTGAACCTGACGGCGGTGGAAGCCGCCCGCGCGCTGCAAGCCACCACCGACGGCGCCCAAACGCAGTTTGAGAGAAGCGTCGCCTGCATCGGCGCGTCGATCTGCCAGCAGGGCGTGCGCGACAGCCAGGCGGTGCTGCGCCGCTGTGTCGAGGCCGTGCGCGCCGCCAACCTGCCCGACGGCGCGCTGCCGCGCATCTGCATCTCGGGCTGCCCGTCCAGCTGCGCGGCGCACCAGGCGGCGGCGCTGGGCTTCCAGGGCTGCGTCAAGCCGGTGCCGGGCGGCAAGCCGGTGCCCGCGTTCCGGCTGTTTGTGGGCGGCTGTGACGCCCTGGGGCAGGAGCGCTTTGGCGAGCCGCTGGGCTTTGTGGCCGAGGAGCAGCTGCCCGGCCTGCTGGTGGCGCTGGGCCGCGCCGCGGCCGACGCCGGCCTTGCCTGGGACGCCTGGCGCGCCGCACAGCCCGACGCCCTGGCCGAGATCGCCCGCCCCTACCTGTGACCCTGTCCCCTCCATCCGGCCGCCCCGTGGCCCGGCGCTTGCCGCCTGCCGCCGCGGGGCGGTTTTTTGCACCCCCATACAAAAGGAGGCCCTATGCAAAAAGTGCTCATCGTCGGCAGCCCCGGCGCGGGCAAAAGCGTGCTGGCGCGCCGCCTGCACGCCGCGACCGGCCTGCCGCTGCACTACCTCGACTGCCTGTGGCACCGCCCCGACGGCGGCCATGTTACCGCTGCGGACTTTGACCGCGCGCTGGCGCAGGTGCTGGCGCAGCAGCGCTGGATCGTCGACGGTAACTACCTGCGCACGCTGCCCGTGCGGCTGGCGGCCTGCGACACCGTGCTGTGGCTGGACCCGCCGGTGGAAGTCTGCCTGGCGGGGGCGGCCGCGCGCATCGGCCGCCCCCGCCCCGACCTGCCCTGGGTCGAGCAGGCGCTGGCCCCCGAATTTGCGCAGTACATCCGGGATTTCCCGGCGCAGCAGCGCCCGCAGCTGGCCGCGCTGCTGGCGCAGCGCCCGGCGCAGGTAACGCTGCACCGTTTTGCCGCGCGCGCCGACGCCGACCGCTGGCTGGACGCCCTGCCCGCCGCACCGAAAGGAGCCGACTGATGAAACGACCGCTTTGCCTGCTGGCCGCGCTGCTGCTGGCCGCCCTGTGCGCCTGCGGGGGCGCGCCTTCCCCTGCCGAAAGCCCCGCCCCGGCCCCGGCGGCGGGCCGCCCCGCCGCCACGACGCTGACCTTTACCGACGACCTGGGGCGGGAGGTCACGGCCCCCGCGCCGCCGCAGCGCGTGGCCGCGCTGCTGGGCAGCTACGCCGACGTCTGGTGCCTGGCCGGCGGGCAGGACACGCTGGCGGCCGCCGCGCACGACGCCTGGACGGATTTTGCCCTCGATCTGGGCGGCGATGTGGCCGACCTGGGCGGTCTGCTGGAACCCAGCCTCGAAGCGCTGATCGCCGCCGAGCCGGACTTTGTGCTGGCCAGCAGCAACACGGCCGCCCACCTGGAACTGCAAAGCGCGCTGGAAGAACTGGGCATCCCCGTGGCGTATTTTGACGTAAACAGCTTTGCCGACTACCTGGCCATGCTGCAGACCTGCACGATGCTGACGGGCCGCGACGACCTGTACCAGCAAAACGGCCTGGACGTGCAGGCGCAGGTGGACGACGCCAAAGCCCGTGCCGACGGCAGCGCCCCCACCGTGCTGGTGCTGCGCGCCGCCGGCAGCAGCTGCAAGGTCAAAAACAGCCAGGGCACCGTGCTGGGCGAGCTGCTGGCCGATCTGGGGGCCGTCAACATTGCCGACAGCGACACCCAACTGCTGGAGGATCTGAGCCTGGAGCGCATCCTGGCCGACGACCCCGACTGCATCTTTGTGGTGTACCAGGGCGACGACGAGGCCGCCGCCCGCCGCACGCTGGAAGCCGCGCTGACCGCCAACCCCGCCTGGAACACGCTGACCGCCGTGCAGCAGGGCCGCTTTTATGTGATGGACAAACAGCTGTTCCACTTAAAACCCAACGCCCGCTGGGGCGAAGCCTACCAGCAGGCGGCCGCCCTGCTGTACGGCGGCTGACCCCGTATACGCCAAAACGCCGCGCCCCGGCCGGGGCGCGGCGTTTTTTTGGGTTGGGGTCAGGGGCGGGCGGCGACGGCATGCAGCGCGCGCCGCAGCGGGCGGTACGCCAGCAGCGTGATGACGAAATTGCCCAGACAGTGCACGATGTCGGTGGGCAGCCCGACGATCCACCAGGCCAGCGCCCCGCCGGGGCCGGACGTGAACAGGTACACCGGCGCGCACAGCGCGCCGAACGCCAGGCCGTACAGCCCTGCCGCCACGGCCCAGCCGGGGGCGCTGTCCATGCCGCGCAGGCGGTAGGCCAGCGCGCACAGCACAAACCAGATGTACAGGTACATCCAGCTCCACAGCCCAAAGCCGTAGAGTACGAACTGCAGCGCCACAAACACCGCAATGGCCCACGGCGCGGCGGCCGGCAGTTCCAGCGTGTACAGGATGATCAGCAGGGTGACCGGCTCGCCGGGCAGCGGGGCCAGCGTCTCTTTGCAGACCATCAGCAGCGCGCCCATCAGCCCGGCCTGTACCAGGCGCAGCGTGGCAGGGCGGCGCATCAATACCCCTCGGTCAGGGTGATCTCAAAGGTGTCGCCGTCGGCAATGGGCGTGCTGTCCACGCCGGTGGCCAGGCTCTCGCCGCCTTTGGTAAAGCACCACCACTGTTCCTGGCTGTCGTCGGCGGTCACGCCATCCACCGTGGTCACAAACAGGCCGTAGTCGCTCTCCTCCCCGGCGATGATGCCCTCCTGTTCCAGCGCGCCGCGCAGGAACTCGGCCTCGGTGGTGATGGTGTGCACCGTCTCGGCGCCGTCCAGCTGCACGACGTCGACGGTGATGGTCTTTTGCCCGGCCGCGCCTTTGGGGCCAAAGGCAAAGTACAGGGCGGCCGCCACCGCGATGGCGGCGACGAGGGCCGCGACGGCCCACAGCATCTTGCGGGGTTGGGTCTGGTTTTGGTTTTGCATGGTGTTACGCTCCTTTTTTGGGGCCGGGCGGGCGGCCCGGCCTTGTGTATCGTGCGCAAAAACGGCCGCCCCTTGCAGACAAACGGGCGGCCGGACCAGCCCTGCGGCCTACCGCCGCAAGGCGCATCGCTGCGTACCCTTCCCCATCGCTCGTGGGGATGTACTTCCAGGCTGCCCGGCGATCTGACTGTAACAGTAGCGGGACTGTGAGGGACTTCCACCCTGCTTCCCCGGTGGGCGCCTGCGCGCCCGTGCGGCCTGGAACAAAAGAGCGTATGTTTTTGCACCGCCGATTATACCACACCCCCTGCGCCGCCGCAAGGCGGTTTTTGCCGCGCGCCGCCCAAACGCAAAAAGGCGCGGGGCCCTGGGGGCCCCGCGCCTGCTGTGCGGTATCGCCGCCCGCCTTACAGGATCTCGATCTCGGTGGGCTTTTTTTCAGGCAGCTGCTTTGCCTCGGCTTTGGGCAGGCTCAACGTCAGGATGCCGTTTTCAAACCGGGCCTTGACGTCCTCCGGCTTGAGTTCCTCGCCCACATAGAAGCTGCGCGCGCAGCTGCCGGTGTAACGCTCCTGCCGGATATAGCGGCCGTTCTGATCCTGCTCGTCATGGCTGCCGTCACGGTTGGCCGTAATGGTCAGGTAGCCGTTGTGCAGGTCCAGCTTGACGTCCTCTTTCTTAAATCCGGGCAGGTCGATGAACACATCATAGCCGGCGTCGGTCTCGCGCACATCGGTTTTCATCACGTTGGCGCTGCGCTTGCCAAACACCTGGCGCGGGCTCATATCGCGGAACGCACGGTCAAACGCGCGGTCCCAGTCGTCGTGGAACCAATCGTCCAGCAAAGCATCATGGAAATAAGGCACCATCATCATAAGTCATTCCTCCAATTCTCATCAGCGCCGGGGCGCGCCCGGCAGTCGACTTTTGATCTTGCCTTTGCCGCCGGGGGCGGGCCCGTGGGGCCTTTCCCTAGAAGCATCTTTAGTATAGCACCGGAAATTAGCACTGTCAACGCTGGAGTGCTAATGTTTACATTTTATGCTATGTTTGTTCACAATTTATCCGGTTTTTGCCGCGCGCCGCCCCCCCCCCGCCGCGCAGCGCCTTAACACGGCGCGCCAAACGTGGTATAATGGGGCCAGTTTTTACGGGAAAGGGGCCGGAACACTATGGCGCAGGGGCCGCACACGCACGGCAGGCAGGTGGATTTTTCCCGCGGGGACGTGCGCCGCAGCGTGCTGGGCGTGGCCGCGCCGATGCTGGTGGCGCAGGTGCTCAACCTGCTGTACAACATCGTCGACCGCATCTACATCGGCAAAATGCCCGGCGAGGGCACGGCCGCGCTGGCCGGGCTGGGGGTGTGTTTCCCGCTCATCACGCTGGTCACAGCGTTCGCCAACCTGTTCGGCGTCGGCGGCGCGCCGCTGTGCGCCATCGCCCGCGGCCGGCAGGACCGCGAGGGCGCGGCCCGCATCATGACCAACGCCGCGTTCATGCTGGCGGCGTGCGGCGTGGCGCTGACGGCGCTGGGGCTTGTTTTGCAGCGCCCGCTGCTGTACCTGTTCGGCGCCAGCGACGCCACCTACGGCTATGCGTCGGACTACCTGACCATCTACCTGCTGGGCACCGTGTTCGTCATGGTGTCGCTGGGGCTCAACCCCTATATCAACAGCCAGGGGTTTGCGCGCACCGGCATGCTGACGGTGCTGCTGGGCGCGGTGGCCAACATCGTGCTGGACCCCATTTTTATCTACGCCCTGGGCATGGGCGTGCGCGGCGCGGCGCTGGCCACCATTCTTTCGCAGGGGCTTTCGGCGTTGTGGGTGCTGCGGTTCCTCACCGGGGCAGAGGCCGAGTTCCGCCTGCAGCTGCACGGGTTCCGGCCGGACGCCTCCTGCATCGGGCGCATCATCGCGCTGGGGGCGTCCAGCTTTGTGATGTCCTTTACCGACAGCCTCGTGCAGGCCGCCTGCAACGCCACGCTGCGCACCTTTGGGGGCGATTTGTACATCAGCGTCATGACGGTCATCAACTCGGTGCGGCAGATCGCCCAGACGCCGGTCATGGCATTGTCCGACGGCGCGTCGCCGGCCATCAGCTACAACTACGGCGCGCGCAATGTGCCCCGCGTGCGGCAGGCCATCCGCTTTATGACGCAGCTGGGCTTTGGGTACACGGCGCTGATCTGGGCGGCGGTATCGCTGTTCCCGGCGGCGTTCATCGGCATCTTCAACCACGACCCCGCGCTGCTGGCGGCGGCCGTACCGTCGCTGCACATCTACTTTTTCGGCTTTGTGATGATGGCATTCCAGTTCAGCGGGCAAAGCGTCTTTAAATCGCTGGGCAAGGCGCGGCAGGCGATCTTTTTCTCGCTGCTGCGCAAGGCGTTCATCGTCGTGCCGCTCACGCTGGCGCTGCCGCATGTGGCGGGGCTGGGCGTCAACGGCGTCTTTTTGGCCGAGCCGATCTCCAACTGTGTGGGCGGGCTGGCCTGCTACCTGACGATGCGCCGCACCGTCGGGCCGGAGCTGGCCCGCATGGAGGCCGCCGCCGCGCAGGGGGTGCGCAGATGACGCCGCTGGCCATCCGCCCGGCCGTGCCGGGCGACCTTGACGCGCTGGCCGACATCTACCGCGCCGCCCGGGCGTTCATGGCGGCGTCCGGCAACCCGCGCCAGTGGGGCGCCAGCCACCCGCCGCTTTCGCAGCTGGCCGGGGACATCGCGCGCGGGCAGCTGTATGTGCTGTGCGACGGCACGCGCCCCTGCGCAGCCTTTGCGCTGGTGCCCGGGCCCGACCCGGCCTATGCGCGCATCGAGGGCGGGGCCTGGCGCAGCGACGCGCCCTACGCCGTCGTGCACCGGCTGGCGTCCGACGGCAGCCGCCGCGGCGTGTTTGCCGCCGCGCTGGCCTTTTGCGCCGCGCAATGCCCCCACCTGCGCATCGACACCCACGCCGACAACCGCGTCATGCAGCATCTGGTCGCCCGCGCGGGGTTCCAATACTGCGGCGTCATCTATGTGCGGGACGCCGGCGCCCCCAGCCCGCGCCTGGCCTATGAGCGGCTGCCCGGCGAGGGCGCGCAACAGAAATAATTTTTCCGTTTTGCAGCGCCAGCCTTGGCGCTTTTGCCAAAAACAGCCCCAAAAATGTAGTGAACACGCCACTTGCCACGGCGTGTTTTCTTTTTTATACTTATAGTACACAGAAATTTTTTTTCGGCCGCGGCACGCCGCCGAAGGGGAGGCGCACGCAATGGCGACCGGCGATTTTTGGGAACTGCTGCGTTCCCGCTACAACGAACTGACGCGCTCGGGCCGGCGGGTGGCCGACTACCTGGCCCAACACAGTGAGGAAGCGCAGTACCTTTCGATCTCGGCGCTGGGGGCGGCCTGCGGCGTGGCCGAGGCCACGATCTTCCGCTTTTGCCGGGCGCTGGGCTTTGCCGGGTACAATGAGATGAAGATCGCCCTGGCGCGCGCCAACGCGGCCCCCGGCGCGGCGTTCCGCTATGAGCTGGAACCCGGCACCGACACCGCCACGCTGTGCACCCACGCCAGCGCCGTGGCGCTGGAGGCGATCCACGGCACGCGCGCCGCGCTGGACCCCGCCGCCGTGGACGCCGCCGCCGCGCTGCTGCAAAACGCGCGGCAGGTCTACTGTTTTGGCCAGGGCGGCAGCCAGCTGCTGGCCAACGACATCTGGGCGCGGTTTGCCTCGGTATGCAACAAGTTCCACACCGCGGGCGACAGCCACATGCAGACGATCTGCGCCAGCCTGATGGGCCCGGGGGATGTGGTATTGTATGTGTCCTACTCCGGCTCAACGCGCGATATGATGGAGACGCTGCACGTCGCCAAAAGCAACGGCGCGGCGGTGCTGTTGTTCACGCACAACGCCGCGTCGCCCGGCGCGGCGCTGGCCGACGTGGTGCTTTTGTGCGGCGCGCCCGAAAGCCCGGTGGACAGCGCCAGCATCGCGGCCAAGATCGCCGTATTGTTTGCCGCCGAAGTGCTCGAGATGCGCTTCACCCTTGACAACCGCGACGAGACCGCCCGCGCGCGCGAACGCACGCGCCGCGCGCTGGACGGCAAGCGCCTGTGACCCCCTGCGCCGCAAACGACACCGCCCCCGCCGCCCGTACCCGGGCGGCGGGGGCGTTTGCCGTACAGCCGTTTACCCCAAAAAGCGGCCGGTGACGCTTTGGGGCGCGGCGGCAACTTCCTCCGGCGTGCCGGCGGCCACGATGCGCCCGCCCGCCGCGCCGCCGCCGGGGCCCATATCGAGGATCCAGTCGGCGCTGCGGATGACGTCAAGGTCATGCTCGATGACGACGACGGTGGCCCCGGCGTCCAGCAGCGTCTGGAACACGCCCAGCAGCACACGCACGTCCAGCGGGTGCAGGCCGATGGTCGGCTCGTCAAACACAAAGACGGTGTCGCTTTGGCCGCGGCCCATCTCGCTGGCGAGTTTCAGGCGCTGCGCCTCCCCGCCCGAAAGGCTGGGCGTCGCCTCGCCCAGCGTCAGGTAGCCAAGGCCCAGGCGGTCCAGCACTTCCAGGCGCTGGCGCACCAGCTTCATATCGCGGCAGGCGTCCAGCGCGCGGTGGACGTCCATGGCCATCAGCGCGGGCAGCGGCCACGCCGGCCCGCCCTTGGGCCCGGCGCAGACCTGCGCGGCTTCCCGCGCATAGCGCGCGCCGCGGCAGTCCGGGCAGGGGATGTCGACGTCGGGCAGAAACTGCACGTCGAGGCTGATGACGCCGGTGCCGTCGCAGGTGGGGCAGCGCAGCCGCCCCGTGTTGTAAGAGAAATCCCCCGCTTTGTAGCCGAGTTCCCTGGCGCGGGGCTGGCGGGCATAAATTTTGCGCAGCTCGTCGTGCACGCCGGCGTAGGTGGCCACGGTGGAGCGCACGTTGATGCCGATGGGCGTGGCGTCGATGAGCTTGACGCGCGCGATGCCCGGCGCGTCGACGCTGTGCACGTGCGCGGGCAGCGACTGCCCGGCCGCGGCGGCCTGCAAAGCGGGCACGAGGCTTTCCAGGATCAGCGTCGTCTTGCCGGAACCCGACACCCCCGTGACGACGGTCAGCCGCCCTTTGGGCAGCGCGGCGTCCAGCGGCTGCACGGTGTGGATGGCCCCGGTCGCGAGGCGGATCGCCCCCTGCGCGAACACATCCTGCCGCGGGCAGCGCCCGCGCAGCGGCGCGGGCTTGCCCGGCAGCAGGAACGGCCCGATGCGCGACGCCGGGTTTTGGGCCAGCGCCGCCGGGGGGCCTTGGGCGATGACGGTGCCGCCGTCCGCGCCCGCGCCGGGGCCCAGCTCGACGATATGGCCGGCGTGGGCCAGCACCTGGGTGTCGTGGTCCACCAGCAGCACGGTGTTGCCGTCGGCCACCAGGTCGTCCATAACGGCGGTCAGCCCCTTGAGGTTGGCCGGGTGCAGGCCGATGGACGGCTCGTCCAACACGTACAGCACGCCGGTGGTGCGGTTGCGCACGGCGCGGGCCAGCTGCATGCGCTGGCGCTCGCCGGTGGAAAGCGTCGACGCCGCGCGGTCCAGCGCCAGGTAGCCCAGCCCCAGGTCCAACAGGCGCGCGGCCGCCCCGGCAAACGCCGCGCAGATGCTTTGCGCCATGGGGCGCATCTCGGCCGGCAGGGTGTCCGGCACGCCGACGACCCAGGCGTTCAGTTCTTCCAGCGTCATGCGGCAGGCTTCGTCCAGGCCGATGCCCCGCACCAGCGGCGCGCGGGCCGCGGCGCACAGCCGGGTGCCGCCGCAGTCGGGGCAGGGGTCCTCGCGCAGAAACTTCTCCACCCGTTTCATGCCTTTTTCGTCCTTGACTTTGGCCAGGGCGTTTTCCACCGTGTGCACGGCGCTGTAGTAGGTAAAGTCCAGCTCGGCAAAATCTTCGGAGTTTTTGGCGCGGTACAAAATGTGTTTTTTGACGGCCGGGCCGTCGTAGACGATCTCCTTTTCGGCGTCGGTCAGCTCGCAAAACGGCACGTCGGTGCGCACGCCCATGGCGCGGCAGACGTCCACCATCAGCGACCACATCAGCGTGTTCCACGGCGCGACGGCCCCCTGCTCAATGGTCAGGCTTTCGTCCGGCACCAGCGTGGCGCGGTCCACCGTGCGCACGATGCCGGTGCCGCCGCAGCTGCGGCAGGCGCCCTGGCTGTTGAAAGCCAGTTCCTCGGCGCCGGGGGCGTAAAAGTGCGCGCCGCAGGTGGGGCAGACGAGTTCCTGCCCGGCGGCCACGGCCAGCGTGGGGGCCAGGTAATGCCCGTTGGGGCAGCGGTGGCTGGCGACGCGGCTGTACAGCAGCCGCAGGCTGTTCAGCAGCTCGGTCCCGGTGCCAAAGGTGCTGCGGATGCCCGGTACGCCGGGGCGCTGGTGCAGCGCCAGCGCGGCCGGCACATAGCGCACGGCGTCAACGTCGGCGCGCGCTGCCTGCGTCATGCGCCGCCGCGTGTAGGTGGACAGCGATTCCAGGTACCGGCGCGAGCCCTCGGCATACAATACGCCGAGCGCCAGCGACGACTTGCCCGACCCCGACACCCCGGCTACGCCGACGATGCCGTGCAGCGGGATGTCGACGTCGATGTTTTTTAAGTTGTGTACGCGCGCGCCGCGTACCTCGATGGCGTCCGCCATGGGGCGTTCCCCCTTTGTTTGATAGTACTTGGCTTTATTATAGCACGCGCGGCGCAGCCCGCAACCCCCGGCAAAAAAAGGCGTTGCGCCCTGCGCCGCGGTGTGCTATCGTGTATACAAACGCACAGAAAGAGGTGTCTTTCCCCATGGCATTGCTGCAAGTCAACTATGTTTCCCGCGCGCTGATGCGCACTGTGACGCTTCACGTCGTGCTGCCGGTGGACAAGTTCGCGTCGGAGCACACGCCCTACCGCCCGGCGCGCGCCTTCCCCACGCTGTACCTGCTGCACGGGTTGCTGGGCAACTACACCGACTGGGTCACCGGCACCCGCGTGCAGCGCTGGGCCGAGGCGCGCGACCTGGCCGTCGTCATGCCCAGCGGCGACAACCATTTCTACGTCGACCAGCCCGGCACCCACGACCTGTACGGCGAATTTATCGGCCGCGAACTGGTCGAGGTCACCCGCCGCATGTTCCCGCTGTCCCCCCGGCGGGAGGATACTTTCATCGGCGGGCTTTCGATGGGCGGCTACGGCGCGCTGCGCAACGGGTTAAAGTACCACGATACCTTTGGGGCTATCGCGGCGCTTTCCACAGCCAACATCGTCGCGCGCATGGACGGTTTTACCGACGACGCGCCCAACTTCAACAACCGCACCGCCTACCTGGAAGGGCTCTTCGGCCCGCGCGCGGGCATCCCCGGCAGCGACGCCGACCTGACGGCGCTGGCGCACAAGCTGCGCGGCCTGCCCGACGAACAACCCCGCATCTACCTGGCGTGCGGCGACGCCGACGACCTGCTGGGGCTGAACGTGCAGCTGCGCGACGAACTGCGCGCCGACGGCTTTGCCGTGACCTGGCGGCAGGCCCCCGGCGGGCATGAGTGGGATTTTTGGGACAGCCAGATCCGCCAGGTCATCGACTGGCTGCCGCTGGCCGGCGGCGAAAGCGGCATCAACAGCGGGCATATCCGGTAACGCCCGGTTTACGCCGCGCCCCGCGCGTGCTATACTAAGGGTGTACCTGAACTGCGCGTAAAAGCAGCGCGTTTGCTTTTTCAGATACACCTTACGCAAGCGGCCCCGCGCCGCCCCCTGCCGCCCGGCCCCGCGCCGGGCGCGCGGTTTTTGCTTTTGGGAAAGGAGTTGTACCCTATGGCACACAACATTTTGATCGCGTATTTTTCCGCCAGCGGCGTGACAGCCCACGCCGCGCAGGCCATGGCCGACGCCGTCGGCGCCGATTTGTTTGAGATCCGCCCGCAGCAGCCCTACACCGCCGCCGACCTCGACTGGCGCAACAAGCAGAGCCGCAGCTCGCGCGAGATGACCGACCCCGACGCCCGCCCGGCCATGGCCGCGCCCGCGCCCGACCTGGCCGGGTACGACACGGTGTTCGTCGGGTTCCCCATCTGGTGGGGCGTCGAGCCGCGCCTGGTGGACACCTTTTTGGAAAGCTGCGACTTTACCGGCAAAACGCTGATCCCCTTTGCAACGTCGGGCGGCAGCGGCATGCCCTACGCGCAGAACCACCTGCAGACGACCTACCCCGCCCTGCCCTGGCGCACGGGCGCGCGCGTCGGCATCGACGACGCCGCCGCCTGGGCGCAGCGCGCGCTGCAGGGGTGATAAAGCACCCCCACCGCTAAAACCAAAACTGCCGTCCCGGAACGGGGCGGCAGTTTTTTACAGGCAGCCAGATTCAGCTTTCTATCGCAAGATTGAGAACGGCTTTCTTTTTTCTTTGTGCATAGCGCAGGGTCTGATAGGCGCCGCCGCTTGCATGTTCCACATAAAAAACGGCAAGGTCGCTTCGATCCACCATGTGCTGGTTGCGGATCTGGAACGCCTGCTTGGGGTGGCTTTCTGCCGCCGCCTCACAGACTTCGACCTCATCATAATAGGCTTCAAAATCGTCCCGGTTGTTCCGTAGCGTTGCCGTGGCATACGGAAACACCCAAATCAAAGAGCTGTTATCGTTGCGCACAAGGCGCTTGAACCGTCTGACCGCGGAAGCCGCGATTTGATCCCAATCGCCCTCCCTCCCTACAAGAAAATCCACATATTCTTTTTCTGCAAGCAACGTGCGAACCAATTTTTCTGCGCGTGCCTCGGCCGCTTGGAAATCCTGTATCCTGCGGTGACCAAAGAAACTGACTGTGTATAGTTCCATCCTCGCCCTGCCACCCCTAAAACAAACCCTGCCGTAAACCCCGGCTCTTTGTTTCATTTTACACTATTATTTATTCAAAGTAAATAATCATGTAATTGAAATCAATTATAATGTACTTGCTTTGTTGGTAGCATAATATTCAGGAGGGGAATGTTATGCACACAGAGTTTCCTGAGCGCTACATCACCTTGGGTTTGAAGATCGCATATTACCGCAAAAAGGCCGGGCTGACGCAGGAAGTTTTTGCCGAGCGCATTGGTCGAAGCGTGAATTTTGTCGCACAAGTCGAAGGCCCCGGCACCGTTCGCGGCGTATCGCTAGAAACGTTGTTCAAAATTGCGCAGGTGCTGCAAATCTCCCCCGCCAAATTGTTAGAGGATGACTGACCCTCGCCGCGATCCATCCCCGGTTTTTCCGGGCGTTTTCCCGACTCCCGCAAAACGTTGCCTGCACCGCCCGTTTATGGGTTGTGTGACGTTTATCTTACACTGTAGGGCGGGGTCTTGACCCCGCCGCATATTATAAAATTTTTAAAAAATCATCGGTTCGGCGGGCGCTGCGCCCGCAGGCGCGTTTCGTAGGCCAACCGCCGCGCAGCGGCGGCTCTTAGGCCGGAGGTCAAGACCCCGCCCTGCATTCTCTATTTCATCGGTAAACGCAATCGCCCCCGGGGCGGCCGCATGGCCGCCCCGGGGGCGTGGTTTTGCTGTTGCGTTTTACAGGTAGCGCACCGTTTCGGCCAGCGGTTTGCGCTGGCTGTGGGGCGGCAGCGGGCCGGCGTCCGGCGCGGCGTAGCCCAGGTCCAGCAGCATCAGCACCTGCTCGTTTGCCGGCAGGGCAAAGGCTTTGGCGGCTTCGGCCGGGTCAAAGCGGTTGAGCCAGCAGCTGTCCACACCGGCGTTGCAGGCAGCCAGCATCATGTGGGTGGCTACGATAGCCGCATCCTCAATGCCGGAATCCCGGCCCCCGCCGGGGTACTGGTAAACGTTCTCGCTGTCAAAGGCCACCAGCAGCACGGTGGGCGCGCCGTAGCGGCAGGGCGTCAGCGCGTCGACCTTGGCCAGGCCTTCGGGCGACTGCACGACGTAAATTTTTTGCTCCTGCAAATTTTTGGCCGTGGGGGCCAGGCGTCCGGCCTCCAAAATGGCTTGCAGGGCGGCGGGGTCCACCGGGCGGCCGTCATACTTTTTGCAGGCGTAGCGGCGGGCGACGACATCGGTAAATTCCATGGTCAGCGCTCCTTTCCCCCAAAATCAGGCGTTGGGCAGGTGCCATTTCCAGTCGAGGATCTCGGGCAGGTCCTGGCCCACTTCGTGGATGTACTGCTTGTGCGCGACGAGTTTGTCGTTCATCTGCTGGATCAGGTACGCCCCGCGGTTGCCGAGCTGCGGCAGGTGCTGGATGGCGTCCTTGACGAGGTGGAAACGGTCGATCTCGTTCTGCACGCGCATATCAAACGGCGTCGTGATGGTGCCCTCCTCGCGGTAGCCGTGCACGCTCAGGTTGCGGTTGGCGCGCTCATACGTCAATTCGTGGATCAGCGTCGGGTAGCCGTGGAAGGCGAAGATGATGGGCTTGTCTTTGGTAAACAGCGCGTCGTAGTCGGCGTCCGAAAGCCCGTGCGGGTGCTGGGTGTGGGGTTCCAGCTTCATGAGGTCGACGACGTTGACGACGCGGACTTTCAGCTCCGGCAAGGCGTCGCGCAAAATGGTCACGGCCGCCAGCGTTTCCAGCGTCGGGGTGTCGCCGCAGCACGCCATGACGACGTCGGGTTCGGCGTTCTGGTCGCTGGACGCCCAGTCCCAGATGCCGACGCCCTGCGTGCAGTGTTTGACGGCCTGTTCCATCGTGAGCCACTGCGGGCGCGGGTGCTTGCTGGTGACGAGCACGTTCACATAGTCGCGGCTGCGGATGCAGTGGTCAAAGCAGGAGAGCAGGCAGTTGGTGTCCGGCGGCAGGTAGAGGCGCACGACGTCGGCCTTTTTGTTGGCGATGTGGTCGAGGAAGCCGGGGTCCTGGTGGGTGAAACCGTTGTGGTCCTGCTGCCAGACGTTACTGGACAGCACCAGGTTGAGCGAAGCGATGCTCTGCCGCCAGGGCAGCTGGTTGCAGACTTTGAGCCACTTGGCGTGCTGCGCGACCATGGAATCGACGACGCGGATAAAACTCTCGTAGCTGGCAAAGAAGCCGTGGCGGCCGGTGAGCAGATAACCCTCGAGCCAGCCCTCGCACAGATGCTCAGACAGCATACTGTCCATGATGCGGCCGTCGTGGGCCAGGAACTCGTCGCCGGGCACGATGGTGGAGTTCCAGTCGCGGTCGGTCGCCTCAAAGCATTTGTACAGCCGGTTGGACATCGTCTCGTCGGGGCCAAAGATGCGGAAGTTCTTGGCGTCGGCGTTGAGCTTGAGCACGTCGCGGATGTAGCCGCCGAGCTCGATCATATCCTGCTTTTCTACGCTGCCGGGGAACGGGATGTCCACCGCGTAGTCCTTGAAGTCCGGCGTGCGCAGGTCGCGCAGCAGCTTGCCGCCGTTGGCGTGCGGGTTGGCCGCGATGCGGCGGTCGCCCACGGGGGCCAGCGCCTGCAACTCGGGGATCAGCGTGCCGTGCTCGTCAAACAGTTCCTCCGGGTGATAGCTGCGCAGCCATTCCTCGAGCTGGGCGAGGTGTTCCTCCTGGTTGGGGGTGCCGACGGTCAGGTCGATGGGCACCTGGTGGGCACGGAAGGTTCCCTCGATGGGTTTGCCGTCGACGACTTTCGGCCCCGTCCAGCCCTTGGGCGTGCGCAGCACGATCATCGGCCACTGGATGTGGCCGAGGTCCTCGCCCGCGCGGGCGCGGCGCTGGATGTCGTGGATTTCCTCAATGACAGCGTCCAGCGTCTCGGCCATCTTCTCGTGCATCGGCAGCGGGTCGTCGCCCTCGACGAAATAGGGTTTCCACGAGCAGCCGAGGAAGAAATGTTCGAGTTCCTCGTGCGTCATGCGGCCAAAGACCGTGGGGTTGCTGATTTTGTAGCCGTTTAAGTGCAGGATCGGCAGCACCGCGCCGTCGCCCACGGGGTTCAGGAACTTGTTGCTCTGCCAGCTGGTGGCCAGCGGGCCGGTCTCGGCTTCGCCGTCGCCCACCGTGACGGCCGCGATGAGGTCGGGGTTATCGAACACCGCGCCAAAGGCGTGCGCGATGGAATAGCCGAGTTCGCCGCCCTCGTTGATGGAGCCCGGCGTCTCGGGCGCAACGTGGGACGAGATGCCGCCGGGGAAGCTGAACTGCTTGAACAGGCGTTTCATGCCCTCTTCATCGCGGCTGATGTTGGGGTAAACTTCGGAATAGGTGCCGTCGAGGTAGGCGTTGGCGACGAAGAAGTTGCCGCCGTGCCCCGGGCCGGAGATCAGGATCATATCCTGGTCATACTTTTTGATGACGCGGTTGAGATGTACATAGACGAAGTTCTGCCCCGGCACGGTACCCCAGTGGCCGACGATCTTCTTTTTGACGTCGGCGCGCGTCAGGGGGCGGCGCAGCAGCGGGTCGTCCAGCAGGTACAGCTGGCCGGCGGCCAGGTAGTTGGATGCCCGCCAGTAAGCGTCAAGGCGCTGTAGTTCGGTTTTGTCCATAGCGTTGCATACGCTCCTTTCTTTTCACACAGGCAGACCGGCGCGCGGCCCTGCCGCAAGGCAGGGCCGCGCGGAGGCTTTACGCCCAGGGGTTCTCGGTGGGGTAAGGCAGGGCCTTGGGCTGGTTGTAGGCGATGTCGGCCAGGCCGAAATACTTGAACACCTCAAACAGCAGCTTGCCGTAGTGCCCAAAGGCCACCGCGCCGTGGTGCGGGTAGTGCTTTTGCACCAGCACATGGCGGTAGAAGCGGCCCATCTCGGGGATGGCGAAGACGCCGATGCCGCCGAAACTGCCGGTGGCGACGGGCAGGACCTCGCCCTCGGCAATGTAGCTGCGCAGCACGCCTTCGCTGTCGCACTGCAGGCGGTAGAAGGTGATCTCAGACGGGGCGATGTCGCCTTCCAGCGTGCCGCGGGTGAAGTCGGGGTCGCTGCCGGCGGGTTCCAGCAGGCGGTGCTGGATCAGCTGGTACTTGACGGCGCGGTCGGCGCACAGCTTGCAGGCCGGCGTGTTGCCGCAGTGGAAGCCCATGAAGGTATCGGTGAGGGCATAGGGGAACTTGCCGGCGATCTGGTCGTTGTACAGGCTGGCAGGCACGCTGTTGTTGATGTCCAAAAGCGTGACGGTATCGCCGGACACGCACATGCCGATATACTCCGAGAGCGCGCCGTAGATGTCGACCTCGCACGCGACGGGGATGCCGCGGGACACCAGGCGGGAGTTGACGTAGCACGGCTCAAACCCGAACTGGCTGGGGAAGGCCGGCCAGCATTTGTCGGCAAAGGCGACGTACTGGCGGCTGCCCTTGTGGGCCTCGGCCCAGTCCAGCAGCGTCAGCTCAAACTGCGCCATGCGGGCCAGCAGGTCGGGGTAGTAGCGCCCCTCGCCCATTTCGGCGGCCATGTCGGCGCAGACGTCGGGGATGCGGGGGTCATTGGCGTGTTCTTTGTAGGCGACGAGCAGGTCGAGCTCGCTGTTTTCCTCGACCTCGACGCCGAGCTCGTACAACCCCTTGATGGGCGCGTTGCAGGCGAAGAAGTCCTGCGGGCGGGGGCCGAAGGTGATGATCTTGAGGTTCTGCACGCCGAGCACCGCGCGGGCGATGGGCACGAACTCGGCCATTTTATCGGCCAGTTCCTCGGCGGTGCCGACGGGGTATTCGGGGATATAGCCCTTGAGGTGGCGCATGCCGAGGTTGTACGAGCAGTTGAGCATGCCGCAGTAGGCGTCGCCGCGGCCATTGATGAGGTCGCCGTCGCCCTCGGCCGCCGCCACGAACATGCAGGGGCCGTCAAAATATTTGGCGATGAGGGTCTCGGGCGTTTCGGGGCCGAAGTTGCCCAAAAACACCGTCAGCGCGTTGCAGCCGGCGGCCTTGGCCTCAGCCACGGCGGCGAGCATGTCCTTCTCATTTTCGACGGTGGCCTGCACCTCGACGACGTCAAGGCCCTTGGCCTTGCAGGCCGCAACGATGGCCGCACGGCGGGTCTGGGACAGCGTGATGGGGAAGCAGTCGCGGCTGACCGCCACGATGCCGAGCTTGACTTGCGGGATGTTTTGCAGCATGGGAAATACCTCCTGTTTTGTGTTTGGTTGTATTTTTGTTTGTTTTTTCCGGGTGGGTTGCGGAGGAGGGGCGCATAGTTGCGGCCCGTAGACCGCCCGCTACCGCCTGCCTCCGGGCTCATAGACGCGATACCGGGTGGTTTGTAGGGGCCGCATGCATGCGGCCCGTGGGCGTTCGCCTTATGGTAACGGTTTCGGGTTCGTGTACGCGGTACCCCTATTTGTAGGGGAGGCATATATGCCTCCCGGCAGGGGTGCGCGGTTGCGCGGGGTTCCCGGTTGGTTGCCCGTTCCCGTCGGTTTGTAGGGCGGGGTCTTGATCTTCGGCCTAAGAGCCGCCGCTACGCGGCGGTTGGCCTACGAAACGCGCCTGCGGGCGCAGACCCCGCCGAACATTATAAAATTTAAAAAATCATCGGTTCGGCGGGCGTGAACGCCCGCCCTACAACGCAAGATAAACGTCACACAAGCCATAAACGGGCGGCGCGGGCAACGTTTTGCGGGCCGCATATATGCGGCCCCTACAAACCGACCGAAAGCGGCAGGCAAATGGGCAAAGCAGGCGTTTACCGCAACCGTCCACGGGGGGTAAGACCCGCCCTACGACGCGGGATAAGCCCCCCATAAACCGTGACCGGCCAACCGCCGCGTTCTACCGCACCGCAAACCCAATTTTTGCGCGGCTTTGCCGCGCTTCCACCTTAATTTTTCATTTTTATTTTTTCATTTTTCATTTTCCCAGGCTGCCGGCAATGTCCAGGTTCTCCCCCGTCAGCACGGCCGCCGCGCCCTGCGCAGCCTCGGCCGAATCGGGGTGGGCCAGCAGCCACTTGTTGCAGGCCCAGAGATACCCGTCCTCGTCGGCGCGGGGCGTGATGTCCGGCTTGGGGCCGTTGGTGCCGGCGGGCAGCGCCACCAACACGCGGAAGCTGCCGTCTTTCGCTGCCTGGCAGGGCGCGTAGTGCAGCGTGGTGGCGTACACCTCCACCAGCGTGCCGGCCGGCACCTTGAACGCCCGCACCTTGGCGGTGTCCAGCCTGCCGTCCACGATCTCCTCGCGCCGGGCCAGCAGCAGGATGAAATCCTCGTTGGCTAGGTTATACTCGCTGTCGCGGTGGTATTCCAGGCAGTTGAGTTTGGTGTTGCGGCCGTTGCACCAGCCCAGCTGGCAGGGCATGCCGCCGAACAAATGCTCGCTGACCTGCACCGCGGCGGGCAGCGCCTGCAGCGTTTCGTCCTGCGGGCAGTAGGCGGTGCCGGCCTCGGGCAGCGGGGTGGCCGCCAGCGCGGGCAGGATCTCCGCTTTGGCGTCCTCCAGCCCGGTGACCACATGGCCGTAGGCCGCAAACGCGGGGTCAAAAACCGACTCGATCTTCATGTTACACAGCTCCTTTCGCAAGGTTGGCAAACAGGGTCTTGCAGGCGGGGTAGATCTGCTTGAACTCGGCGTAGCGCGCGTCGTACAGGGCGGTCAGCGCCGGGTCGGGTTCCACGGTCTCTTTGATCTGCAGCATGCTGCGCGCAAGCTCGGCCGCGCTGCCCGCGCCGCACGCCGCCATGGCCAGCAGCGCCGCGCCGTAGCCGGGGCCCTGCTCGGTCACCGGCAGGTCCAGCGGCATGCCCAGCACATTGGCCAAAATGGTGCGCCACAGCGGCGATTTGCTGCCGCCGCCGCACAGCGTCGAGCGCGGGATCGCCAGCCCCAGGCTGCGCGCGACCTCGACGCTGTCGCGCAGCGCAAAGGCGACGCCCTCCAACATGGCCTGGGTCATATCGGCGCGGGTCGTGTCCATCGTCATGCCGGTAAAGGTGGCGCGGGCGTTGGTGTCGTTGATGGGGCTGCGCTCACCCATCAGGTAGGGCAGGTAGAACACATGGTTGCGGCCCAGGGCCTCGGGCTGGATCTCGGCCTGGGCGGCGGCGTAGTCGCTGTCGCGCAGGATATCTTCCATCCACCATTTGTTGCAGGACGCCGCCGAGAGCATGCACCCCATCAGGTGGAACCCGCCGTCGGCATGCGCAAAGGCGTGCAGCGCGTTGTGCGGGTCGACACGGAAGGTATCGGACGAGATGAACACCGTGCCCGAGGTGCCCAACGAAATATTGCACCGCCCCTCGCCCACCGTGCCGGTGCCGATGGCCGCGGCGGCGTTGTCGCCCGCGCCGGCGCAGACCGTGACGCTTTGCGGCAGGCCCAGCGCGGCGGCGGTGTCCGCCGTCAGCGTGCCGACGGGGGCAAAACTCTCAAACAGTTGAGGCATCTGGGCTTCGGTCAGGCCGCACAGGGCCAGCATCTCGGCGCTCCAGCGCTTGTGCGCGACGTCCAGCAGCAGCATACCCGACGCGTCGGAGTAGTCGGTCGCGTGCACGCCGGTCAGCCGGTAGACAAGGTAGTCCTTGGGCAGCATGACTTTGGCGATGCGGGCGAACAGTTCCGGCTCGTGGCTGCGCATCCACAGCAGCTTGGGCGCGGTAAAGCCCGCAAATGCGATGTTGCCGGTCCAGGCGCTGAGTTTTTCCTGCCCGATGGTGCCGTTCAAAAACGCCACTTCCTCGGCCGTGCGGCCGTCGTTCCAAAGGATCGCGGGGCGCAGCACGGCGTCGGCCGCGTCCAGCGCCACCAGGCCGTGCATCTGCCCGCCGACGCCGATGCCCGCTACCTGCGCGGCGTCAAAGCCCGCCAGCAGTTCCGGCACGCCGGTAAGGCAGGCCTGCCACCAGTGGGTGGGGTCCTGCTCGCTCCAGCCCGGATGCGGGAAGGAAAGCGGATACTCTTTGGTCACGGTGTTTTGCACCCGGCCGTCCCCGTCCACCAGCAAAAACTTGCAGGCTGAGGTGCCAAGGTCGATGCCGATGTACAACATACAGCCACCTCCTGTACTTCCAGTTTTCTGGGTCCAGTATACCATTTTGCGCGCGCGGTTTCCTTGCCAAAAGTGCTGTATTGATTAGACGAATTTGCTGTTTTTATGATTTCAGCGTTTTGCCGGTTTTGCCGTGCCCGCTTTGTGCGTTTTGCCAAAAAGGCCGCCGGGCCGCCCCGTATCCAGGGCGGCCCGACTGAGCTTTGTATAAATTGCACTATGCAGCGTTTTATTTTTCGTCGTTTTGCTGTGCTGCCAGCGTGCGGCAGCGCGCCAGCAGCGCCAGGCTCTGCGCGCGGGTGTAGAACTGCTCCAGCGAGTGGACGCTGTGGTGGATATGCGTTTCTTCGGGCGCGGGGGGTTGGCGGCGGCGGTATTCCTCCGGCGTCATGCCAAAGCGTTTTTGGAACGCGCGGGAAAAATACCGGTAGTCCGAAAACCCGGACGCCGCGTAGACGTCCACCAGCCGCCCCCGCCCGGCGGCGATCTGCTTGCAGGCGGCGTAAAAGCGCACGGTGTCGACATAGTCCTGGAAACTCTGCCCCAGCGCCGCGCGCGCAAAGTGCGACGCATACCCCAGCGAGAGTCCCTCGGCCTGCGCAAAGTCCGAAAGGTTGACCTTGTGGGTGTAGTTTTCGTCCACATAGCGCATTAAGCGCAGCGCGCGGTCGTTGCGGCGCTGCTGGCCGGCCAGTTCCCCGCCCGAGAGCAGCTGGTGGGGCATACCCTCGATCAGCGCGCCCAGCAGCAGGCAGGCGCAGCCGGCGCTTGTCAGTTCATAGCCGGGGCGCTGCTGCAGGTAGCTTTGCGCCAGGCGCAGCAGCGTCTGCACCAGCGCGGCATAGGCATCGCGCGGCAGCACGCGGCCCGGGCAGGGCTGGGCAAAGCGCAGCCGGCCCAGTGCCGGGTAGGCGTGCGCCGCCAGTTCGGGCGCGATCTGCACGCACAAAAAGGTGCAGCCGTCCCCCGCAGCGCGGAAGGCATGCAGCTGCCCGGGGTGGAACAGCACCATCTCGCCGGGGGCCGCCCGCAGGCGGGTCTGCTCGATGCGCACATCCAGCGCGCCCTCGGCCAGCCAGATCAGTTCCAGCTCGCGGTGGATATGCGCCGTGCGGTAGTGCACGGTGTTAAAAAACACGCGCAGGCCGTCGATCTGCGGGTGTTCTACGATCTCGACTTCGCGCATGGACGCACCTCCTTTCGCGGGCCGGCCGCCGTGCCCGTACAAAAAAGGGCGCTGCCCGGCGCGCGGCGGCGTGCGGGCAGGCCCTGTCGGCAAGGGTTATACGCGGGTGGCCAGCGTGGTCAGGCTGCCCGCAACGGCGATGGCCCCGGTCCCGGCCGGGATGAAGAGGCTGTCGCCCTTTTTGACGGCCAGCGTCTCGCCGCCGGCCGTCACGGTGCCGGCGCCGTCCACCACCAGCAGCGAGACAAAACTGCGGGCGTCGGCGTCCTCGGCAAAGTCGCCTTCGTGCAGGTCGACGGTAAAGTACTTGCACTGCCCCAGGTGGGGGCCGAAATCCTGCTTTTGCGGCGGGTTGCAGTCGGTCACGGCCAGCGCCTGGTCGATGTGCAGCGCGCGGGGCTTGCCGTCGGCGCCGACACGGCCGTAGTCGTAGACGCGGTAGGTGACGTTGGAGTTCTGCTGGATCTCGGCGATGACGATGCCCGCGCAGATGGCGTGCAGCGTGCCGGACGGGATAAAGAAGACGTCGCCCTTGTGCACCGGCGCAGCGTTGAGGACCTCGGTCAGCGTGTTGTCCTGGATGCGGCGGGCGAACTCCTCCTTGCTGATGGCGTGGTCGAAGCCGTAGTAGAGGAAGGCGCCCGGCTCGCAGTCGACGATGTACCACATCTCGGTCTTGCCGTACTGGTGCTCATGCTCGAGGGCGTACGCATCCGACGGGTGCACCTGGATGGACAGGTTGCCCTTGGCGTCGATGAGCTTGGTCAGGATGGGGAAATCCGCGAACGGCGCGCAGTCGGCGCCCAGCACGCCTTTGCCCTCGGCGGCGATGTAGTCGGCCAGCGTCTTGCCGGCGTAAGGGCCGTTCACGATGGTGGAAGGGCCGTCCGGGTGGCAGGACAGCACCCAGGCCTCGGCCAGGGGGTGCAGGTCGCTCTCGATGCCAAAGTCGGTGCGCAGGCGGTCGCCGCCCCACAGGTAGTCTTTGCAGGTGGGTCTCAGTTTCAGGATCGGCATAGGGGTTACCTCCTTAAAAAATCATTCCTCCGGCTGTTTGAGTTTGAGCACAAACTGCAGCACCAGCGCAAACCCGATGGCCATGGCCGCCATGGCGACGGTATCGGTGATGGTGCGCAGCGTCGGCCACATGTCAGAAAGCAGGCGCGCCAGCGCAAACAGGCTGGCCGCGACCTCAAACTGCATGGCGGCGCGCGGCGGGCGGCGCGGGTCGGGCCCGGGCTTGACATGGAACACCGAAGCCAGCGCGCTGACGGTGTAGGTGACGAGGAAGTAGAAGAAGATCGCCGTCATCAGCGTGGTCAGCAGCGTCAGGTCGTACTGGGTCAGCAGCGCGCCCACCAGCTCGATGAGTGCGGCGGGGATGGCGGCTTTCCACACGATGCCAAAATTTTCGTGCGCGGTGCGCGCCAAAAACGCACCGGCGCCGAACGCGGCCGCCGCCAGCGCGTACAGCGCACAGCTGAGCGGGAACCACGGCAGCGCCACACTGGCGGCGGCGCCCAGCGCGCAGCCCGCGGCCAGCAGGCGGCGAGGGGTGGTCAGTTGCGGATCGGACATAGAAAATGCACCTTCTTTTGGTTGTTCAGCGCCGCACAAAACGGCGGCGCTGCGCTGCCTTTATGATACCACAAACCCCGCCGCACGGCAAGGCATGGCAGCGCCCCCCCCCCGCGGAAACAGGCGGCACCGCACGGGGGGCGGGGAAATTGCCCGTTCCCGCTACCCTGTAGGGCGGGGTCTTGCATGCGGCCCGTGGGCGTTTGCCCCGCGCGGGGTTCCCGGTTGGCTGCCTGTTTGCCCCCTGTTTTGAAAACCCGCCGCGCGGCGCGCGGCACCACCATTTTTCATTTTTATTTTTTAATTTTTAATTTCTCGAATTTTTACTTTTCCCGCGCCAGCAGCGCCGCGCCGATGACCCCGGCGCGGTAGCCCAGCGTGCAGGTGGTCAGCGTCGTGCGCTTTTGCGCAAACGCATGGCCGAACACCATCGGCTCGACCTCGGCGCGCAGCGGGGCCAGCAGCGCTTCGCCCTGGTTGGCGACGCCGCCCGAAAGCCCCACCACCTGCGGGAAAAAGATGTTGACGAGGTTCGCCACGCCGACGGCCAGCCAGTGGATGTACTCTTTGACGACGGCCGCGGCCACGGCGTCGCCGGCGTCGCGCGCGTCAAACACCGTGCGGCCCACAACGGTCTGTGGCGTGGCCAACCGCCACAGCGCGCTTTCGGGGTGGGCGGCCATGGCCTCTTTGGTCATGCGGATCAGCGCCGTGGCGCTGGCGTAGGCTTCCAGGCAGCCGCGGCGGCCGCAGGTGCACAGCGGCGCGTCCGCCGCGTCGTGGATGACCATATGCCCCGGCTCGGCCGCCGCGCCGGTGTAGCCGGTCAGCAGCTTGCCGTCCAGCACGACGCCGCCGCCCACGCCGGTGCCTAAGGTGATGATGACGGCGCTGTCGGCGCCTTTGGCGCAGCCGGCCAGCGCCTCGCCCAATGCGGCGGCGTTGGCGTCGTTGGCCAGGCGCACCGGCAGGCCGGTACGCCGGGTCAGGTAGGGGCCCATGGCAAAGTTGGACCAATCCAGATTGTTGGAATACAGCACCATACCGGTGGCGTCGTCCACCGTGCCGGGGCAGCCGACGCCGATGCCCGCGACGTCGTCGCGGCCGGCCATCAGTTCGCGGCACAGGTCGGCGATGTCGTCGCAGACCGCCTCCGCCGGGCGGGGCAGGTTGGTGGGGCGGCTGGCCTCCTGCAAAATGGCGCCCGCTTCGTCCACCAGGGCGACCTTGATGTTGGTACCGCCCAGGTCTACACCCAATGTGACCATGGCAAAATCTCCTTTCTGCTCACAAAACAATTTGTAAATTTCGCTTATAAAATACATTTTGTATCGTGTGCCGTCACGCCTCGGCCGTCACCGTCAGATCCGCCGTCAGCAGAATGTTCTCGGCGTTGTCGCCCAGTTCCAGCACGAACTTGCCCGGCTCGACGCGCCACTGGTAGTCTGCACCCAGGGTGCGCAGCGCGCGCGTTCCGACGGGGAACGATACCGTTTTGCTTTCGCCGGGGGCCAGCTCCACACGGGCAAAGCCTGCCAGCTGGCGCAGCGGCTTGACGACCGAGCTGACCAGGTCGTGCACATACAGCTGCGGCACCGCCACGCCGGGGCGCGCGCCGGTGTTTTGCACCGTGACGCGGGCGGTGACCTGCCCGCCGGGGGCGATGGTATCGGCGTCCAGCGTCAGGTCGCGGTAGGCAAAGCTCGTATAGCTCAGCCCGTAGCCGAAGGGATACAGCGGCAGCCAGTCCATCTCGACATATTTTTTGCCGCCGCCGGGCCGCCGGGCGTAGTGGCAGGGCACCTGGCCGACGCTGCGCGGGAAGGTGATGGGCAGCCGGCCGCTGGGGGCGTTGTCGCCAAACAGCGTTTCGGCCACCGCCGTGCCGCCCTGCTCGCCGGGGAACCACGCTTCCAGAATGGCGGGGATGTGGTCGTTTTCCCAGTTGGCAGAGACCGGCCGCCCGCTTTGCAGCACCAGCACGGTGGGCGTGCCGGTGGCCCAGACGGCCTTGGCCAGCTCGAGCTGGCGGCCCGGCAGGTCCAGCGTGGTGCGGTCAAAGTTCTCGCCGCTGGTCTCCTCGTTGTCGCCGAGGCAAAGGATGGCGACGTCGCTCTCGGCGGCGAGCGCCGCCGCGCCCTCGATGTCCTCGCGCCCTTCGCTGTAGCCGAAGATGACGCGCGCACCGCGGCCGTCGTTGACGAACTCGATGCGCACCTGGTAGGCGCGGCCCGCCTCAAAGTGGAAGGGCACGGCCTGGTCGGCGCTCTTGCCGGGGCCCCAGCCGTCGACGAGCAGCGCGCCGTCGACGTACAGCCGCATGCTGTCCTGCGTCGAAAGGCCGAGGTAGCCGTCAAAGCTGCGGGGCATCGTGAAGGTGCCGGTCCACGCCGCGCTGAAGCAGTTGGCGTTGAGGTTGGAGTCCGGCATGGCGAAGATCCAGTTGAAGTTGATGGTGCGGTCGGTGCGCGTCAGCACCGGCTCGCCCGCGGGCGTGGGGCCGTTATAGTACCGGCCGGTCAGGCCCATGTTGCCGTCCTCATCGGTGAGCATCGACTGGTGGACGGGGTGCAGCTCCTGCCCGAGGATGTTGCAGCCGCGGGCGTAGCGCACCTGGGTCTGGGGGCTGACGGCGGCGCGGATGCCGTCCAAGATCGACACCGTGCCGGTGCGGCCGCGCGTCTCGGTATAATCGCCCAGCACGGCCTTGGCCGCGCCGGGGCCGATGACCGCCACGCTGCCGATGTCCTTGGAAAGCGGCAGCAGGCCGCCCTCGTTTTTTAACAGCACGATGGATTCGCGCGCGATCTGTTTGGCCAGTTCCAGGTGTTCGGGGCAGCGCAGCAGGGCTTCGGCGCGGTGTTCGTCGGTGTAGGGGTTTTCAAACAGGCCCAGCATAAACTTGACGCGCAGCACGCGGCGGCAGGCTTCGTCCAGCACGGCCTCGTCCATCTCACCGCTGGCGACGAGCTCCGCAATGCTGTTCTGCCACACCTCGTGCGGGAAATCGTTGAGCTGCATATCGACGCCGGCCGAAAGCCCCATGCGCACGGCGTCCTTGGGCGTTTCGGCCACGAAGTGCCAGTCGTACAGGCGGCTGACGGCGGTCATATCCGCCCGCACAAAGCCGGGCATGCCAAACTGGCCCCGCAGCACGTCGGTGAGCAGTTCGTGGTCCATGGACACCGGCACGCCGTCGATGGCGTTGTAGCTGCACATGGCGTTGGTGGCGCCGCCTTCGCGGAATGCCTGCTCAAACACCGGCAGGCAGTCGCTGAACACCTCGTGCCGGCCCATGGCCGTGGGGGCGCAGTTCAAGCCGGCCACCGGCATGCCGTAGCCCACATAGTGCTTGGGCTCGGCCGCGACGGCGTCGGGGGCGGTCAAATCGTCGCCCTGCATGCCGCGCACCGTCTCGCGGGCGAACTCGCCGCAGAGGTAGGTGTCCTCGCCGTAGCTTTCCTCGCCGCGGCCGTAGCGCGGGTCGCGGATGAGGTCCATGACGGGACTGTAGGTCTCGTGGATGCCGTTGGCGCGGGTCTCGGCCGCGATGGCGTGGCCCATCCTGCGCCCCAGCGCGGGGTCAAAGCTGGCGGCCAGGCCGATCTGCTGCGGGAAACTGGTGGCCTTGGCGTTGTACAACCCGTGCAGCGCTTCCTCGCTGAACAAAAACGGGATGCCCAGGCGGGTGTTTTCCACCGCGTAGCGCTGCACCTCGTTGGCCTGGGCGGCCGTCATGCTGCGCAGCTGCACGCAGCCGGCGCTGCGGCCTTTGAGCAGCCGGTCGATCTTGTCAAAGTCGATCTCCGTCACGCGGCCGTTTTTGTCCACCGTGCAGAAATCGCTGTTGGAGTACAGGTCGGTCTGCATGATCTTTTCTTCGGTGGTCATGCGGGCCAGCAGGTCGTCGATCCGCTCCTCGATGGGGCGGGTGCTGTCTTGATAAGGGTACATGGAAGGTTCCTCTTTCCGTCAGAACATAATGGGGCAGGGGCTGTGCTTTTACCGTACTTTGGGCAGCCGCACGCCGTTGGCGATCAGGTTGGCGAAGCCGCCCAGCCCGGCCACCACAAACATCACGCGGATGGAATCGGGGCCAAGGACGGCCTCCAGCCCCGGCTGCAGGGCGGTGCCCAGCGCCGCCGAAAGGCAGGCCGCAAAGCTGGCCATGGCCGCGGTGGCGCCGATGTAGGCGGTCTTGCCGCTGGGCGGGCTGCAGGCGTACTGCAGGTTGACGCTGGCGTTGTTGGCGCCGCCCGCACAGGCGGCGGACACCACCAGCAGCACCGGCGCGGCCCACCGGGCCCATTGCGGCTGCAGCAGCGACCAGCCCAGCGTGCAGCTGAGGTTGACCGCCGCCGTGATGCGGATGACATGCCGCCAGTTGGTGCGGTCGGCGCAGCGGCCCCAATACCAGCCGCCGGCCATGGCGGCCGCCGCCGACACCACGCCCACCGTGGTCAGGAAGGTGTGGCTGAGCCCCAGCACCCGCATCTGGTACACCACCAGGAACGGGGTGGCAAAGCCGCCGGCCAGCCCGCCCAGCACCGAGTACAGCAGCATGGGGCGGAAATTTTTGTCCCGCACCGGGATCATCACGTCGGTCAGGCGCATGTGGCTGGTAAACGCCACAGGGTTTTCCCGCGTGGCGGCCAGCAGGCCGGCATCCATCGCCGACAGCGCCAGGCAGATCAGGCCGATCATGGCGTAGCCGGCCAGGGCATGGCCCCGGTCGATCTGCCAGTCCAGCAGGCGGCCCAGTACCAGCGTGCAGCCGCTGTTGACGCAGCTGGTCACGATGTCCTTGAGGGCGAAAAACCGCCCGCGGGCGTCCGGCGGGGCCAGGCCCAGCGTCATGTGCTGCAGCCCCGGCGTGACAAAGCCCGCCGCCAGGAAGGCGATGGTATAAAAGACAAGGGCCAGGCCCTCGGCCGCCCGGTCCTGCGCCCCCAGCGCCATGGGCGCCAGAAAAGTAAGGCTGAGCGAAAAACGGTAGGTGGCGCACAGCAGCCAGATGGACAGCTTGCGCTGGTGCAGCCGCTCAAACAAAAGCGGCGAGAAGAATTGCAGGACGCAGCCTGCCTGGGGGATCATGGCCATTATGGCGCAGAAGGAGACCGAAGCCCCCAGCTGCCCCAGATAGCCGGTCAAAAAGTTACCGGTACCGATGCTGTACAGCACGCCAGCCACTGCGCTTTCCGCGATCAAACAGCGGCGGCCCCGGACAAGTTGTTCCTCAGTGGGCGGTTCCGGGTCGAAAAACAGGCGCTGGAAAAGGCGCATACAGGCAAAAGCCCCCCTGCTTTAGTCCTTTGCTTCCGGCGCCGGGACGCTGCCGTAGGCGCGGCCGCGCAGGCAGTCGGCCCAGGCATTCATCAGGCGGATCAGGTTGGGCGTGGCGGACACCCGGCTGGTCTTGTCCCACTCGATGCGGTAGCGGTAGAACCAGTGCTCCAGGCGGCAGGCCAGCGCGGTGCCGGCCTCGTCGCCGGCGGCGTGCGCACCGGCCAGGTAGGCGCCGACGTCGTTCCACAGCAGGATGCCATCGGCCACCACGCAGACCAGCTGCACGATGCCCTTGCGGCCGGCGGGCAGGCTGCGGGCGGCGGCCAGCACTTTGCCCCGCGCGGCTTCCACCGCGGCGTTGGCGGCGGGCACCTGGGTCATATCCAGCTTGGCCAGCAGCTTGGCGCGGCGCTCGTCCGAGCTTTCGATCCAGTTGACGGCGTTCCACCAGTCAAAGACCTCGTGGTCGGACATCTCGGCCATGGCGCCGGCCAGCGTGCCGGAAGCGTCGCCGTACTCCAGCCGGCTGACCGCCTCGTTGATCTCGTCAAAGGGCACCTCGTCGGCGTTCCAGGCAAAGGCGGCGCCGTACAAAAGGCCGGGCACCGTCAGGCGCGGGTCGTTGATGTGGCCGTAGTCGCCCCAGTCGGTGTTCAGAATGCCCACCGCATGGTATTTGCGGGCGTGGCGGCCCATGATCCGGTTGTTTTTGTAGGCGTAGAGCTGCAGCGGCATCCAGCGGTTCCAGCCGCAGCAGCCGGGGCAGGCATACTGGGTGATGCCGCTGGCGGCGATGTCGCGGATCTCGTTCTCCCGCTGTTCGGGCAGGTAGCCCCAGTTCAGGCAGATGGTCTCTTTGGGCAGCTCGCGGCAGCTTTCAGGGAAGCGCCACATGATGTCGCCCCAGAACTGGGGGATGCCGCCCTGGGCCACGATATACTCGCACAAAGCCTTGACATGGCGGACATACAGCGCCTGCGCGCCCTCCCGGTCGGCCTGCTCCTTGCTGCGGCCCTTGCCCAGGTCAAAGGTCTCGTCGTCGCAGATATTGAACTTGTTGGTGCGGAACAGCGGCCGGTACTCGTCGATCAGCTTTTTGACAAACGCCAGCGAGTCCGGGTCAGAGGCGTTGAGGGTGTGGTGCCAGCCCGCATAGCTGTAGCTGAAGGGGATCTTTTCCGAGTCCTCCAGCTCGCACAGGTCGCAGCAGGTCTTGGTGGACAGGATCTTGTACATATGCCCGAAGGTGGACAGCGAGGGCACCAGCTCGATGTGGCGGGCGGCGCAGTAGTCGTCCAGCTCCAGGATCTCCTGGGCGGTCAGGGGGGTGTCGTCCCGCCAGGCCTCGGACAGGTCGCGGAACAGATAGGTGTGCTCGATGTACAGCTGCCACTGGTTGACCTTGTAGCGGCAGAGCCGGTCGGCCACCTGCTTGAGGTAGCTGAGCTTGGGCACCCGCCCGCGGGAGCAGTCGAAATAATAGCCGCGGGTGGCCATGTCCGGCCAGTCGGTGATGGTCTGGGCGGGCAGCACCGCGCCGTTCAGGTCAATGATCTGGCGCAGCGTCTGCACACCGTTGCACAGCGCCTCGTCGTCGCCGGCGGTCAGCGTGACGGCGTCGGGCGCAATGGCCAGCCGGTACTGCCCGGCGGGCAGCGCCGCATCAACGGCCAGCGCGATGTCGCCGGGGCGGGCGGCGCCGCGGCCGACGTCCGGCGTCAGGCCGGCCTGGTCGGCAAAGGTCTGCTGCAGCATCCGGGCGTAGAGCAGCGCGCCGGGCGCGGTGCCGGGCGCCAGCAGGATCATCGCGTGGATGCCGGGGGTGTAGGCTCCGTCCTGGAAGGAGCGTTCCTTCGGTTTGGGAAGCAGGTCCATAGGTATATCCTCCCGCAGCACCGGAATTATAAAATTTGGGACCGGGAAACATTTCCCGGTCCCGTGGGGTGCTGCTTTGGTCTATTTGGTTGGGGCGCAGGCCGTTTGGGCGGTCAGGCCGTCCAAACGCCGCCCGGCCAGGCGCATGGCGTCAGGCCGCTGTGCATTTGCGGCGCGGGGCGCTCAGCGGATGCGGATGGTCTTGACCTCGTAGGGCTTGATGGTAAAGCGGATCTGGTTGCCGCTGACTTCCACATCGCCGGTCTTTTCCTCGATGCAGTTGTCGGCCTCGGCGGAGGCGAACGGTTTGTTCCAGGTCAGGGTGACCGGGGTCTTGGCGTTCTCGCACTCGTACAAACGCAGGATGACGCCGTCGCCGTCCTCAGCGCGCTTGACAGTCTCCAGCACCACGTTGGGCGCGTCGACGCTCGCCAGGCTGACGCCGGTATCCGCGCTGCCGCCGGCCACCGCCAGCGCCGGCTGGTTGAGGAAGTAGGCCTGGGGCACGGTGCCGCCGGCCTGCCAGCCCTCCTGATGGGGGTACAGCGCGTAGGTGAAGACATGCTGCTCCTGGTCGGTGACGGGGTTGGGCTCAATGCCGGACTTGATCAGCGTCAGGCCGATGCAGCCGTCCTTGACCGAGTGGCCGTACTTGCAGTCGTTGAGCACGCTGACGCCGTAGTGGCCTTCCGACACATCGCACCATTTCTGGCCGCAGCTCTCAAAGCGGGCGACGTCCCAGCTGGTGTTGGAGTGGGTCTTGCGGGTCAGGTTGCCGTACTGCACCTCAAAGGTCGCCTCGTCGGTGTGCACATCGGCGGGGAAGAAGGCTTTCAGCAGGCTCTGGTGCTCGTGCCAGTCGACGTGGGTGACAAAGTCGACGCGGCGCACGTTGGCGTAGAAGTGGATGTCCTGGGAAATGGTCGAGTGGCTGAAGCTGCGCTCGATGTGCAGGGTGGCGCGCACGGGGCCGTTCTCGGTCCAGGTGAAGGCCTTGACGTCGGTGACGTCCCAGAACTTCTCGGTGTACCAGTTGTCGATGTCCCAGTTATCGTAGTAGATGGGCTTGTCCTCAAACACGCGCAGCGCGTTGCCGGGCTGGCCCTCCTTGAACACCTCGCGGCGGGCGTCCTTGTCGAACATCGCGGCGATCTGGCCGTGCTCGTCAAAGCGCACGGTGTAGAACGGCGTCTCGAGGGTGTGCCCGTCGGCCGAGAGGGTGAACGGGGTCCCCACCGCCACGGCGGCCGCCTTGGCAAAGCCCTTGCGGCCCTTGGCGGGCAGGTTTTCGAGGTAGACGATGGCGCCGTCGGCGGTTTTCTGCACGGGGTAGACGCAGCCGGTCTCGTCGGCCAGGGCCTCGGCCGTGGCATCGGGCAGGGTGACCACGTCGCCGCGCACAAAGCCGGTGGTGTTGAACACCGTCACGCCGTCGCCTTCGGGGGTCAGCGCGGCCAGGCGTTCGTCCGTCAGGGCGGCCAGTTTTTCGGCCACAGCGGCGTACTCCTCGCGGGTGACCTCGTACACTTCATGGATGGCCGAACCGGGCAGGATGTCGTGGAACTGGTTGATGAGGATGACGCGCCACAGCTTGTCCATCTCCTGCTGCGGGTAGGCGAGCTTGTCGGCCGCCAGCACGCTGAGCAGTTCCAGGTCCATCATGGCCAGTTCGCTCTTGCGGTTGCTGCGCTTGTTGCGGGCCATGCTGGTCAGGGTGCCGCGGTGGTACTCAAAGTACAGTTCGCCCTCCCAGGTGGGCAGGCGGCGGTTGCCGGAAACACGCTGATCCAGCTCCTCAAAGAACTGGCGGGCAAAGACCTGGCGCACCTGCGGGATGCCCTCGACGCCCTTCTCCATGCGGAGCGAGGTCTCCAGCATATCGCGGGTGGGGCCGCCGCCGCCGTCGCCGTAACCGTAGCTGATCAGGATATCGTTGTTGATGTCCTTTTGCTGGTAGCGCTGCCAGCCGCCCATGATGGCGTCGGGGTGCAGCTGGCCGTTGTAGGTGGTAAAGAAGTTCTTGGTGGGGTCCTGGCCGAGGTCCAGCGTGGTGACCAGGTGGGTCAGCACCTCGGTACCGTCGATGCCCCGCCACATAAAGGTGTCGTAGGGGATCTTGTTGACCTGGTTCCAGGCCAGCTTGGTGGTCATAAAGTAGTCGATGCCGCACTGTTTCATGATCTGCGGCAGCGCGCCGGAGTAGCCGAACACGTCGGGCAGCCACAAAATGCGGTTGTCGACGCCGAACTCGTTTTTGAAGAAGCGCTTGCCGTAGATGAACTGGCGCACCAGGCTCTCGCCGCTGGTCAGGTTGCAGTCGGCCTCGACCCACATGCCGCCCTCGGGCTCCCAGCGGCCTTCGGCCACGCGGGCCTTGATCTGCGCAAACAGCTCGGGGTAGCGCGCTTTCAGGAAGGCGTACAGCTGCGGCTGGCTGGACATGAACTTGTAGTTGGGGTACTGCTCCATCAGGCGCAGCACAGTCGCAAAGCTGCGGCAGGTCTTTTCCTCGGTCTGGGCGACGGTCCACCACCAGGCCACGTCGATGTGGGTGTGGCCGATGCAGCTGGCGATGACCTCGTCATGGCCGGCCAGGTCGGTGTACAGCGCCTTGGCCAGGTAGGCGCGGGTGGCGGCCACGCTGGCGTAGAAGCTTTCGTCGTAGGGCGTGCGCAGGTCCAGCAGGTTGACGGCCTCGTTGAGCACACGCTCGAGGTCGTGGCGGGGCTTGCCGTCGGGTTCCAGGCGGCCGAACGCGCGCAGCGGCACGACCATGTCGTAGAACAGGCCCTCGATCTCGGGGTCGATCTCGCGCAGGTCGCACAGCAGGTTGAGCTCGGCGTGCAAAATGCCGGTGTAGGCCTGCAGGTCCAGGCGGTAGGTGCGGCCGGCCTCGGCTTCGCGGGCCAGCAGCACGTCGCGGTGGTTCATGTCGGCGCCCTGGGTGACGACGCCGTCCACGAACACCAAAAACTGCGGGTTCTTGGCGTCGTCCCATTCCTCGATCTGGGACTGGATGTGCAGCCACAGCGGTTTGCCGGCAAAGCTCTCGGGCACGGTGACCTCGGTGCGGAACCAGTAATGGCGGTCGGGGCCATACCAGTGGGCGATGTGGCTGTTGACGGCGCTGTCGTCCTCGTACCCGCCGCGCAGGTAGCGCTGCAGGTCGTAGGTCTCCTGGTGGCCGAACGTGGCGTAGGGCGCCTCGGCGGCGTCGGCCTCGGCCGGCGTCAGGTAGTTGCCGGGCTTGATCTGCCAGGTGGTGATGGGTACCTTCTGCTTGACGCTCAGCTTCTGCAATTCATCGCAGATCACGCCGATGCGCTTGTCCACAAAAAACATAGCGATTTCCCTTTCTGCCGCGGCCGCGCCGCGGTCTTTCCCCTATCATTTCGTTTGTTTTTCGTATCGTTTCCGCAAAAGGCAGGGCGGCGCGCGCCGCCCTGCGCTGCGGCAAAACCATTAGAAAGAGTTGGCCTTGATGTAATCGAGCACCTTGTCGACGGTGGTGAACGCCAGGCCGGTGACGGTGTCGGCGCAGCCGTAGTAGACCGCGATGCGCCCGGTGTCGGCGTCGGCCAGCGCCGCACAGGGGAAGGTGACGTTGGGCACGTCGCCCATGCACTCATACGGCATATGCGGGGCCAGGATGTAGTCCTTGCCGCGGGCCTTGACCTTCCACGGCTCGTCGAGGTCCAGCAACGCCGCGCCCATGCGGTAGACGTAGCCGTTGCAGGTCATGATCACACCGTGGTAGATCAGCAGCCAGCCCTCGTCGGTCTCGATGGGGATGGGCCCCGGGCCAATCTTGAGGCTCTGCCAGGCGCTCTCGTCGCCCTTGACGGCGCCCATCATGTAGCGGTGGCGGCCCCAGTAGATGAGGTCCTCGCTCTGGCTGACGAAGATGTCGCCAAACGGGGTGTGGCCGGTGTCGGACGGGCGGCTCATCATCATATAGCGGCCCTGGATCTTGCGCGGGAACATCACGCCGTTGCGGTTATACGGCAGGAAGGCGTTTTCCAGCTGGTGGAAGGTCTTGAAATCCTCGGTCCAGGCCAGGCCGATGGTGGGGCCGTGGTAGCCGTTGCACCAGGAAACATAGTATTTGCCGTCGATCTCGCAGACGCGCGGGTCATAGCGGTACTCGCGGTTGGTGACCTCGGGGTCGTCGCCCACCAGGTGGATGGGCTCGTCGTCGATCTGCCAGTGGATGCCGTCTTTGCTGAAGCCGGCAAAGATGTCCATGCTGATGGAAAGGCTGTCGCAGCGGAACACGCCCGCAAAGCCGTCGCCAAAGGGCACCACAGCGCTGTTGAACACGCTGTTGGAGCGCTTGTTGCCGTCGCGGCCGATGATGGGGTTGCCGTCATAGCGCCACAGCGGTGTGCGGGTGACGGCGGGCGGGTCCTGCCAGGGGATGTTCGGCAGCGATTTGCCGATGATCTTGGCCATAGGAAGGTACCTCCTTTTTCAGGTGGGAAGGTTGGGATACAAAGATGGAAGAAGAAACAGGGAAAGTGCGGTGGAAAGCCGGTTTTTCCGGCACAGCGGCGCAGGGTGTTTTGCGGTACCGTTATTGGTACTTTTGCGCCCGCCCGGCGCGCCGTTTTTTAAGTGTGCCACATAGGTATAGCACGCCGGTCTGCCCGCGTCAAGGGGGTCTGCCAAAGAAATTTTTGTGAAGGCTGCGCCGCGGGCGGCGGCAGGCCGATTTACACGGTGCGGCGCAGTTTTTGTGCTGCACGCCGGGCAAGATTTTACATTGGACAAATGTTCAGTTTTTGTCCGGTTTTTGCGTATTCCGCCCGTGCCACGGCAGACGCCTGGCTTGACGTTCCCGGCGCCCTGTAGGGCGGGCGTTCACGCCCGCCGTGGACGGTTGCGATAGACGCCTGCTCTGCCCATTCCCCTGCCGTTTCCGGCCGGTTCGTAGGGGCCGCATGCATGCGGCCCGTGCGTGTTTGCGGCGCTGCCCGGTTTCCGGCTCGTGTACGCGATACCGGGTGTTTGTAGGGGAGGCAACTATGCCTCCCGGCAGGGGTATACGCCACGCGGGGGTTACGGGGAAACCGACCGTTTCCGGCGCTCTGTAGGGCGGGCGTTCACGCCCGCCGAACCCGTCTGCCTTATAATAACGTTTTTTGGTTTGTGTACGCGATACCGGGTGTTTGTAGGGGAGGCATATATGCCTCCCGGCAGGGGTGTACGCCGTGCAAGGTTCACGGGAAAATCGACCGTACACGCCGCTCTGTAGGGCGGGCGTTCACGCCCGCCGAACCTTATAAAATTATTTTTTGAAAAATCATCGGTGCGGCGGGGCCAAGGCCCGCCCTACAATGTGGGGCAAACACCATACAACCCGTGAACGGTCACCATCTCGCCGTTTTGCGGGCGGCATGGTTGCCGCCCCTACGCATGGACCGGGCGCGGTCGCAACCAAAAAACGGTAGCGTAAGGCACCCGGCCGCGGGCCGCATGCATGCGGCCCCTACAATGCGGGGCATACGCCACACGACCCATACCCGGGCAACCGCCGCGTTCTACCGCACCGCAAACCTAATTTTTTCGAGCGGCCGCAGGCCGCGACCCACCATAATTTTTCATTTTTATTTTTTAATTTTTAATTTTCTCAGGTTTTTATTTTTTCATTTTTCATTTTCCAAGCCTTTTCTTCGTTGCTTTTTTAACAACGTCCCCCACAGCAACAGCCGCCGCTTGGCGGGGCGCCGGGGCGGCCGGATCACTGCGATCCCCGGCGAAGTGGGCTTCGCCGGTGGGGCGGCGGTATCGGCGCCGCCCCGGCATTTCCCCTGCCCGCACAAAGCGGCGGCTGCAGTTAGGGTCTACGTACTATTGGCAGGGCGCACCCCCGCAAGGGTAAGCCTTCGGGTGCTGCGCCCCTGGCCGCGCCGGGGGGCTGCTTATTCAGCAGTCTCGGCGGTGGCAGAAGCCGGGTTCTCCGCCAGGAAGGCGTCGACCTGGGCCTGCGCCTCGGCGATGACTTCCTGGAAGCCAGCCGCGTTCAGCTCTTCGACCATCTGGGCGACCATCGTCTCGGGGTCAGAACCGCCGCAGGAACCGGTCAGCAGCTCGCTCTTGTAGCTCTCGGCGATGGAGATGCACTGGTTCAGCTGGTCAGAAACGGGGGTGACGTCCATGCTGAAGCCCAGCAGGACGGAAGGCTCGGCGTTCTCGTTCTGGACCGCAACTTCGTCGTACTGGTTGAAGTCGAAGTCATCGGTCGGGGTAACGGTGAAGAAGCTGCCCTGGGTGTAACCGGCCATGGTCCAGTCGGCGTTGTTCTTGTGGACCCACTGCTTGGTGTCGTCGGTGTAATCCCAGTTGTCGCCCTGGACGCCGTAGTACAGCAGGTCACGGACGTAGGTGTCGGTGTTGACCAGTTCCAGCAGCTGCAGAGCCTTTTCGGGGTACTGGCAGTTGGCGGAAATGCAGCTCAGAGAGCCACGGACGGAGTCGTTGGAGACGATCGTCGGGCCCCACTGGTAGGCAACGGCCTCCTCAACGCCCATGTTCGGGCCCCAGGTGGTGATGGCGGCGCTGGGCCAGCCCTGCGCCACGGCAGCGGGCTTGTAGGCGTTGTCTTCGGGCTTAACGTTGGCGTCGGCATTGATGATGCCGTCCTGGTACCACTGATGGAACAGATCCAGGTACTCCATGATCTCGGGCTGCTCGTAGATAGAAACGACCTTGCCCTCGCCATCGTTGTACTTGACGCCCATGGCGATGAGGCCAGCGCCCATGGTGTCGTACTCAAAGGTCAGGTAGGTGGCGCCGGAGTTGTTCAGGGGCCACGCGGTGTCGGGGTAGCCGTTGGAGGTCAGGTAATCCTTCAGTTCCTGGCTGCCCAGCGCCTCGGTCAGGGCGGGGTCGGTCAGGTCGGTCATGGTGGAGCCGTCGTAGCCGGCCGCATCCATGGCGCCCTTGTCCCAAACGACAAAGTTGGTGATGGAGGAGTCCTTCATCGCGGGCACGGCGTAGATCTGGCCGCCCACACGGCAGGCATCCCAGTAATCAGCGGGGATGGAAGCCCACAGGTCGGGCGCGACCTCGGGCAGCAGGTCGGTGATGTCGTAGAACGCACCGACGCCGACGTCGTTGGTGTAGGTGTTCACGTTGGTGAACAGGATATCGTACTCACCGGCGGTGTTGACGATAACGTTGCGGCGCTGGTCCCAGTCGCCCCAGCCGACGACTTCCATGTCGAGGTTGACGCCGATCTTCTCTTCCAGGTAGGGGTTGATCTGCTCCAGCCAGGCGTCATAGTTCGAGGGCATGCCGTTGCCGACCATGACCCACTTCAGGGTAACGACTTCGCCGTCAGCGGCTTCGGTGGTAGCGGTGCTGTCGCCGGCCGCCTCGCTGGTGGCCTCAGAAGTCTCCGAGCCGCCGCAGGCCGCCAGGCTCAGCGCCATCGCGCCAGCCAGACCGAGAGCGAGCACTTTTTTCAACTTTTTCATGCTGTTTCTCCTTTTGTTGTGGAAAAATGGTTATTACTATCAGGCGGGGGCCCACCCCCGCTGAAAGTCAGGGATAAGAAAGCGGGATCAGCCCTTGACGGCGCCGACCGTCAGACCGGAAATAAAGTATTTCTGGAAGAACGGGTACGCGCACGCGATGGGGATGACGATGATGGCGGCGATGGCCATGCGGACGGACTCCGACGGCATCGAGGCCTTGTACTGCTGCAGGCTCAAGCCGGCGGACGGGTTGTTCGCCAGGTACTGCAGCTGGCCCATGATCTGGTTCAACAGCGGCTGCAGGCCACGCAGGTTGTCCTTGGTGATGTACAGCGCGGCCTGGAGCCAGTCGTTCCAGTAACCGAAGGTCAGGAACAACGCGACGGTCGCAAACACGGGCTTGGAGATGGGCACCACGATGCGGCTGAAGATCGTCAGCTGCGAAGCGCCGTCGATCTTGGCCGACTCGATGATGGAATCGGGGATGGTCTGGCGGAAGAACGTCTTACTGATCGTGACGTTCCAGCTCGAGACGGCCAGCGGCAGCGTCAGGCACCAGATCGTATCGTTGAGGTGCAGCATGTTGGCGATGACGACGTAGTTGGCCACCATGCCGCCGGTGAAGATCATGGGGATAAAGACGACCCACTGCAGGAACCCGCGCAGCTTGAACTGCGGGCGGGAGAGCACGTAGCCCATCATGGTGGTCAGCAGCACGCCGATGACGGTGCCCAGCACCGTGACGACGATGGAGACCAGCAGCGAGGTAAAAATCATCTCGCGCTCGTTCCACAGGAACTGGTACGCGGCGAGCGAGAACTCCTCGGGGATCAGCGCATAGCCGTTGGTGCGCAGCGACTGCTCCGACGAGACGGAAAGCATCAAAACGAAGAAGAACGGGAAGATGCAGACGAAGGACAGCACCGCAAACATCGCGTTGAAGACGCCGTTGGTCACGGGCTTGATCTTATTCAGCTTAAACCCGGCTTCGGCTTCTTCGATCTCGAGGCGTTTTTCCGCCCTGCGGGCCGCGCGTTTTTCAGAAAACGTAGACATGCTTGTTCCCTCCTTCTTTTAAATGATCGCGCTGTCGGGGTCGAGCTTGGACACGATGGCGTTGGTGATCAGCACCGTGACGCAGCAGCATACCGACTGGAACAAACCGGCCGCCGCCGTACGCCCGATGGAGGCGTTGGACATCAGGGCCTGGTAGATGTAGGTATCAAACGTGCTGGCAACACCTTCCAGCGGCTTGGGGATGTGCTGGGTGACCTGGTAGAACAGGCCGAAGTCAGAGTAGAAGATGTGGCCGATGTTGAGGATGAACATCATGATGATCATGGGCCGGATGGTGGGGATGGTGATGTACCACGCCTGCTGCCACTTGGTGGCGCCGTCCAGGATGGCGGCCTCGTACAGACTGGTGTCGATGCCGGTGATGGACGCGAGGTAGACGACCATGTTGTAGCCCATGCCTTTCCAGGTGGACATGAACACCAGGATGAACGGCCAGTATTTCGGCTGCGAGTACCACATGACCCCTTCGCCGCCGGTGGACTCAATGATCAGGTTGAACAAGCCGCCGTCCGGGCTGAGGAAGGCGTAGACGAAGTAGCTGACAACGACCCACGACATAAAGTAGGGGAAGAACATCAGCGTCTGGTACACCTTGGACGCGATCTTGGAGTACAGCTGGTTGATGACGATGGCCAGCGTGACCGGGATCAACAGGTTGAGGATGATGAAGATCACGTTGTAGACCAGCGTGTTGCGCAGCAGCATGCCGAAGGTGTTGCTGGTCAAAAAGTAGTTGAAGTTCTTGAACCCCGCCCAGTCGCTGGCAAACAGGCTGGCCAGGAAGCCTTTGCCGGGCTGCAGCTTGAAGTCCTTGAACGCGATGATCAGGCCGAACATCGGCAGGTAGGCAAACACTGCGAACCAGATCGTTGCGGGCAGGCCCAGCAGCGCCAGCTCAGAGTCGTCGCGCGTCCAGGTAAACTTTTTGCGCTTCTTGACTTCTGTTGCCACTGCCGCAGTTTCGTTTTTCATAGGCTTCTCCTTTCTCTGCGGCGGATGTTAACCTGTCTTGTTAACATGTTAACACGCACGGCCGCCGCACACCAAAAATGTTAATTTTATATTAACTGGTCTTGATGTACTTGTCAATCGTCAACCTGTACAAAAAGTGCGGCGATTTATTGGCTGTTACAAAACTGTCATCTATTGACAAATCTTTTTGTGCAAACAGTCACAGTGCGCCAAACCGCGGGAAAAAGCGGTTTTTGTTATCAAATGTTAACATTTTTCTTGCATTTGGCGGCCGCAGCTTGTATAATATCCGTAAGACAACAACAAAATCTGGGGCCCCGGCCGTGCAGACGCCGCACACCGGGGCACAAAAGGGGGTTCGCCATGTCCAGGCCCACGATGCAGGAGATCGCCGATGCGCTGGATACCTCGCGCATCACCGTGTGGAAAGCGCTCAACAACCGCCCCGGCGTATCGGAGGCGCTGCGCCGGCAGATCCTGCAAAAAGCGCAGGAGCTCGGCTACAACAAGGGGGGCACGGCGGCATCCGCCGCCGCGCCGGCCGCGGCGCGCACGGTGTCGGTGGTGGTGTCCCGGCCGGAAAGCTCGCTGTTCTGGATGCAGATCGTCCACCGCCTGGCGCGGGAGCTGACCGCCCAGGGCTGGAACCTGATGTACACCTACCTGCCCGCCTACGGCGAGGAGGGGTATACCCTGCCCCGCGCGCTGACCGACGGCTCGGTGGCGGGGGTCATCGTGCTGAACATCTACTCCCGGCCGCTGCTGCGGCTGCTGGCCGCGCTGCCGCTGCCCAAGGTGTTTCTGGACACGGTGCCCGGCTTTTTGCCCCCGGCGCTGGGCGGCGACCTGCTGCTGCTGGAAGGCCGCGCCGCCGTGCGGCAGATCACCGGCCGGCTGCTGGACGCCGGCCATACGCGGCTGAGCTTTATCGGCGACGTGGGCTACGCCCAGACCAACACCGACCGCTACGAGGGTTTTTTGGACGCCCACCGCGCGCGCGGCCTGACGCCCGACGAGCGCCTGTGCCTGACCGGGCCCTTTGGCCTGTACACCCACTATGAGGAGATCAGCGCCTTTTTGAACGCGCTGGACGCGCCGCCCGACGGCTTTGTGTGCGCCAGCGACTACATCGCGCATTACATCCAGCAGTATTACGACGACCGCGGCCTGCCGCGCACCGTGCCGCTGACCGGCTTTGACAACAATACCGAGTACGCCAACGTCGCCGACCGCATCACGACGGTGGACACCCAGACGCCGACGATCGGCGCGCGGCTGGCGATGCACATCTTGTTCCGCCTGGCCAACCCCGACGCCGCCTGCGAGGTGTGCTACCTGACCACCCGCGTCATCGACCGCACCGGCGGGTGAGGCCCAAACCAAACCGCGCCCCGCGCTGCCGCAAAACCGGCTGCGCGGGGCGCTTTGCGTATGGTATGCCGCGCGTCAGCCCCGCACGCGGGCCAGCACGGCGCGCACCGTGCGCCCGGCCGGGCTTTCCAGCCGGTAGGGGCCGGCGGCCTCGGGCAGGATGAAGGTCTGCGCATACCGCACCGTAAAGGGCGCGAACGCCCCCGACGGGCTGGTGATGCGCGCTTCGTCGCCCTCCACAAGGTTGAGCATGTGCACGCTGCCGTCGCGCGGGATGTCCAGCGCCGTGGCGGTCGTCAGGCGGAAGGTATCCAGAAACTCCCGCTCGGCCAGGCCGGTGCGCACGACGCTGCCCGCCGGGCCGTCGGCCACCGTCTTGTCCTGGTGCAGCAGGTGCTGCTGGCAGAACGCGGTGTCACGGTCCCACTGGATGTTGGCCAGGCCGTGGTCGATGTGGATGGGCCGCGGCTTGCCGTCGAGGTCGACGCGCCCCCAGTCCCACAGTTTGAAGGTAAAGATATAGGGCGTGGCGCTGATCTCCAGCACCATGGTGCCCGCGCCGGACCCGTGCACCGTGCCGGCGGGGATCAGCACATGGTCGTGCTTTTGCACGGGGAAGCAGTTGCAATACTTGGCCGCGTCAAAGGGTTCGCCGCCCGCCTGGGCCGCGCGCAGGGCGGCGGCCATCTCGCCGGGGTCGACGCCGGGCTTTACGCCCAGCCAGACGGCGCCGGCCTCGCCCCCGGTATCCAGGATGTAGTAGCTTTCGTCCTGGGTGTAACGCATATTGAAGGTATCCTGGATATACTCGGTCAGCGGGTGCACCTGCAGCGAGAGGTTCTGCCCGTGGATGGTGTCCAGCATGTCGAACCGGATGGGGAACTCGGTGCCGAAGCGGGCGTGCACGCGCTCACCCAGCAGCGCGCGGGGCTGCGCAAACACCAGGTTGATGGCCGGCGTCTCGACGACGACTTCCCCGAAGCCCAGCAGCAGGCTGTTTTCCTCGGGCACGCCGTCAAAGCTCCAGGCGTAGTTGCTGCCGTTGTCGGGCAGCGCAAACGTGCGCTGCATCCAGTCGCCGCCCCACACGCCGGGGTCATAGTAGGGCGCCATGCGCAGCGGCCGGCGCGCCAGCGCGGCCAGCGCCGCGCGGTAGGCATCGCCCGGCAGCAGGGCCGGGTCGCCCTGGCGCGTGGTGTCCAGGTAAAAGTCCAGGTGCGGCAGGCAGCGCTTTTTGACCTTGTCGCCCCAGCGCCACTCGGCAAAATAGCCGCGCTTGTACTTGCTCAATTTCGGCAGGCCGTGCTGCGCCGTGCGCCAGTTGTCCGCCCCGCGGCGGAAGCGCAGCTGCAGCTCCCACCGGGTGATGTCGGCATATACCAGCACGTCGCCGCCGCACACCAGCGTGGCCCCCACGCCGTACACCAGCACCCGCTGCCCCGCCGCCACGCGGGCGCGCGCGGCGGCCAGGCGCTCCGGCAGGTAAAAGTCGGCCAGCTGGCGCACCGTCATAATGCCGAACACGCGGTCGCCGGTCAGGTCGCGCGCCAGGGCGGCGTCCAGCTGTGCGGGGTCCAGGGCGCAGTCGTCGGCGTGCACGACGGTATCAAACCCCAGCGGCCGCAGCAGGTCCAGGACCTCCTGCTGGTCGACGCCGGGGTAACATTCGGCCACCACCGTGACTTGCCCGCGCCCGGCCAGGGCATCGGCCAGGGCGGCGGCACAGTCCGCCGTGCCGCGGCAGGCGCCGCCGGCCTGCGGCGAGACCGGCATCACGGGGTGCAGCATTTCTTCGCAGCGTTGTGTCATAGGGGGACGCTCCTTTTGGGTATCGTGTGGCGGGCCGGCACGCCGGCCTGTACACAGCGTAGCGCGGCGCGGTCGATTTGTCAATACAAAATTGAATTTAATTTCAAATCAGTCTTTACAATTTGCCGCCTGCGGTGTATACTGCAAGCAGAACGGATAAGGAGGGCGACACCATGGCCGAAAACCGTTACCGGCAGGTGATGGAAACGCTGCGCCGCCGCATCGAGGGCGGCGAATACCCGGTGGGCAGCCGCCTGCCGGCCGAGACCGAGCTGGCCGCTGCGCTGGGGGTCAGCCGGCCCACGCTGCGCCAGGCGCTGGCCGGGCTGGAGCGCGAGGGCCTGCTGGACCGCGTCAAGGGCAGCGGCACCTTTGTGGCGCAGCGCAAGCTGCTGCATGAGAGCACGCGGTTTCTGGCCGGGTACTACCAGGAAGCCGCGCAGCACCACCGCGTGCTGCGCACCGAGGTGGTGGCCCTGGACGTGCGCCGTGCCGGCGAAGCCGGCCGCAAGCTGGCGCTGCCCGCCACGGCCCAGGTCACACAGCTGACGCGCCGCCGCCGCATCGAGGGGTTTGACGGCGGCAAGCCGGTGGTGTACACCACGGTATATGTGCCCTACGCCCTGCTGCCGGACATGGCGCGCCAGGATTTTACCGACACCTCGTTTTACGCCTACCTCGCGCGCTGCGGCCTGAAAGTCTGCCATGCGTCCCGCACGCTGGAAGTGATCGTACCGCCGCCCGAGATCGCCGCCGCGCTGGCGCTTTCGCCGTTTGAGCCGGCCGTCTATGTGGAATCGGTCGGCTTCGACGCCCGCGGCCGCCGCATCGAGTATGCGCAGAGCTACTACCCCGCCGGCAGCAGCAAGTTTTTGATCGAGATCGACCAGTGAGCAAGGAGGGGGAGCCCATGCAGCCGCTGTATCTTTGCGCCGACATCGGCGGCACCCGCATCAAGACCGCGCTTTTGACGGCAGACGGGCAGTTGGCCGGGCCGATCTTCCACCAGGACGCACGCGCCGCGCTGGCGCGCGAGGCCCTGCTGGACCATATCGCCGCCTGCCTGCTGGCCCCGGTGCAGGCGGCCCCCGGCAAGCGGCCCTGCGGGGTGCGCCTGGCGATGCCCGGCCCCTGCGACTATGACGCCGGCATCTGCAAGATCGAAGGCCTGGGCAAGTACGCAGCTTTGTATAACGTCGACCTTTGCGCCGCGCTGGGCCGCCGCCTGGCCCCGGCGCTGGGGGCGGCTGCGGCTGGCCTGCGCCTGCAAAACGACGTGGCCGCCTTTGCGCTGGGCGAGCTGCGCTTTGGCTGCGCGCAGGGCTGCGCGCGCGGGCTGTTTGTCTGCATCGGCACCGGCTGCGGCAGCGCCTTTACGCTGGGCAGCGCCCTGGCCCCGGAAGGCACGCCCGGCATGCCGCCGGGCGGCTACCTGTACCCGCTGCCGCTGCGCGGCAAGCGCGTGGACGACTGGGTCAGCCGCCGCGGCCTGCAAACGCTGAGCGCGCAAACTTTGGGGGAAGCGTTGGACGGCCTGGCCCTGGCGCAGCGCGCCGGCGACGGTGACGCCGGTGCGCTGGCCGTGTGGCGGGATTTCGGCGCGCTGCTGGCCGAAGCGCTGACCCCGGCGCTGGACGCCTACCGCCCGCAGCTGTGCTGCCTGGGCGGGCAGGTCACAGCCAGTGCGCCGCTGTTTTTGGCCCCGCTGGCCGATGCCTGCCGCGCACGGGGCATCGCGCTGGCCTGCACGCAGGACACCAGCCTGCGCGCCATGCAGGGCACGCTGCCCGCCTGAAGCGGGGAGTCTGCAGAAAATATGGCCGTTTACCACGATTTGTAGGGCGGGCGTTCACGCCCGCCGCACATTATTATAAAATTTTTTTGAAAAATATCGGTGCGGCGGGGCCAAGGCCCCGCCCTACAATGCAAGGCGAACGCCCTGCAAACCTGGGGAACGGACAGCGCTGGTACCGTTTCACGGGCGGCATGTATGCCGCCCCTATGCATAGACCGAACGCCGTCGCAACCAAAAAGCGGTATTGCGAGACGAACGTCCACGGCGGGCGTGAACGCCCGCCCTACAATGCAAGGTACACACCGTACAACCCGTAAACGGTCGACCACGGCGTTCTACCACACCGCAGACTAAATTTTCTCGCGGCATCGCCGCGAGTCCACCTCCATTTTTCATTTTTCATTTTTAATTCTTCATTTTATAAGGAGGTCCCCCATGCCCCACGCCATCCGCACGCTGTACGTCGTGCACCACTCCCACACCGACATCGGCTACACCGACCTGCAGGAGCGCGTCGTACAGGCGCAGGCCGACTACATCCGCAGCGCGCTGCGCATTTTGGCCCAGCCGCAAAACGCCGCCTTCCGCTGGAACTGTGAGACCTGGTTCTGCGTCGAGCAGTTTCTGCAAACCGCCGCCCCCGCCGAGGCCGAGGCCCTGTTCGCCGCCATGCGGGCAGGGCGCATCGGGTTTTCGGCCAACTACCTCAATTTCTGCGACCTCGCCGACGCCGGCGTCTACGCCCGCCGCTTGGGCGAAGCCTGCGCGCTGCTGCGCGCCCACGGCATTGCGCCCAAGACCGCCATGTGCGCCGACATCAACGGCATCTCGATGGGCCTGCGCGACGCGATGCTTGCAAACGGCATTGAGTTTTTGTACACCAATATCCACTGCCACCACGGCATGTACCCGCTGCGCCAGAACCAGACCGCCTACTGGTGGCAGAACGCCGCCGGGCAGCGCCTGCTGGTGTGGAACGGCGAGCATTATAACCTGGGCAATGTGCTGGGCTTAAAACCCAACGCCGTCAACAGCTTTATGGCGCAGAACTTTTTCGGCGACGAACCGGTGCCCGCCGACCCCGTCACGGCGCTGGAACACAACCTGGACCGCTACCTGGCCGAGTGCGAGGCAAACGGCTACCCGTATGACTTTATCATCGCCAGCGTGTCGGGCGTGTTCAGCGACAACGCCCCGCCCGAGCCGGAGATCCTGCGCGTCATCGAGGGCTACACCGCCCGCAACCCCGGCGGCGTCGCCATCCGCATGGTCAGCTTGCAGGAGCTGTACGACGCCATCGCCCCCAAACTGCAAGACAGCCCCGTCTACCACGGCGACCTGACCGACTGGTGGGCCGACGGCGTCGGCTCGACGCCCTATGCCGTCAAGCATTACCGCGCCGCGCAGCACCGCTACGCGCTGGCCCGCCGCCTCGACCCCGACGCGGAGCAGAAATGGCCCGACCTCTGCCGCCGGGCCGAGGATGACCTGCTGCTCTACGCCGAGCATACCTGGGGCCATTCCTCCACCATCACCGACCCGTATGACACGATGGTGCTGGACCTCGACATGCGCAAAAACGGCTACGCCAGCGCCGCGCACGAGGCCGCCAGCCGCCTGCTGGGGGCCATCGGCGCTGAAAAGGGCGACACGCTGCGCTACTATAACACCGCCGGCCGCCTGAAAGTCTGCGTCCCCAATACCGTGCCCGGCCCGCAGCCGGTGGAATTTTACGTCGAAAGCCCGCACCTGGCCCGCGCGCGCATCACCCGCAGCGACGGCGTCGAGCTTCCCTGCCAGGTATCGCCCCACCCGCGCGGGCGGCGCATCACCTTTTTGGACGACTTTGCCGGCAAACAGGAGGAGACCTACTCCTTCGCCCCGCTGCCGCCGCTGCCCGATACCCTCAACAGCCGGCAGTGCTACGTGGGGGCCGAGCGCGTGCGCGACATCGTCAACGACTACGACCCCGTCACCTTCCGCCTGCCCTACGGGTACGAGAACCGCTGGTTCCGCCTCGACTGCCGCGCCGGCGACGGCGTGACCGCCCTCATCGACAAGCGCAGCGGCCACGACCTGCTGGCCGCCGGGGCCGTGCCGTTCTTGACGCCGCTGCACGAGGTCACCCCCATCACCGACGCCGACCGCGCCACCCCCTGCCCGGCCGAGCACGCCCGCCGCATGCTGGGGCGCAACATCCGCGGCCCGCACGCCGTGCTGACGGCCGGCCAACTGCAGGAGGTCCGATGCGAGGAACACGGCCCCGTGTTCACGACGCTGCGCCTGCGCTACGCGCTGCCCGGCACGCTCAAGGCCGACGTCGTCGTCAAACTGTACGAGGGCGCGCCCCGGCTTGATTTTACGCTGCAGCTGGGCAAGACGCTGTCCGACGCGGTCGAGAGCATCTTTCTGCCGCTGACGCTGGACCTGGGCGGGGAGCAGGAACTGTGGCTGCAAAAGGGCAGCGAACCCTTCCGCCCCGGGCTGGATCAGCTGCCCGGCACCTGCATGGAATTTTCGATGACCGACGCCGGCCTGGCCTTTGTGGGGCCGCAGGGCAGCGCGCTGGTCGCCACGCCCGACGTGCCGCTGTGCTATTTTGGCGAAATGCGCCACCACCCCATCCGCCTGTGCGAAAACGACCCCGCCGACAACCGCCGCCCCGTCTACAGCTGGGTGATGAACAATCTGTGGGAGACGAATTTCAAGCTGGACCTTTCCGGCTTTGGCGAGTACCGGTACACGCTGTGGCTCACCCCCGAGACCGACCCGCACAAAGCCATGGCCGAACTGGCCGGGCGCAGCTTTTCCCCCTGGGCCCTTATTACCGGCTGAGCGCGCCGCCGTTGCGCCGGCGCGCGGCGCGTGGTATACTGCGTATAGAGCCTGCACGGCACGCCGCGCGCGGCGGCCGGCAGCGGAAAGGGGCGTCCGCCATTGAAGTATCTGTTCATCAACTCGGTGTGCGGCATCCGCAGCACCGGGCGCCTGTGCACCGACCTGGCGCGCGAACTGGAAGCCCAGGGCCACACCTGCAAGATCGCCTACGGCCGCGTGGACGAAGTGCCCGAGGCTGCCCGCCGCTACGCTGTGCGCATCGGCACCGACCGCGATTTAAAGCTGCACGCGCTGCGCACCCGCCTGCTGGACGAGCACGGCTTTGGCAGCCGCGCAGCGACCGACGCGTTTTTGCGCTGGGCCGACGCCTACGACCCCGACGTGCTGTGGCTGCACAACCTGCACGGGTACTACCTGCAGGTAGAGCGGCTGTTTGCCTGGATCAAGCGCCGCCCGCAGATGCAGGTGCAGTGGACCCTGCACGACTGCTGGGCGTTCACCGGGCACTGCTGCCACTTTACGGCCGTCGGCTGCGACCAGTGGCAGACCGAGTGCCGCCGCTGCCCGCAGCTGCGCCGGTACCCCGCCTGCTACGGGTTCAGCAATGTGCGCCGCAATTTTGCGCGCAAAAAGCTGGCGTTCAGCGGCGTGCCCAACCTGCGGCTCATCGTGCCCAGCCATTGGCTGGAGGCGCGCGTGCAGCAAAGTTTCCTGCGGCAGTACCCGGTGGAAGTGCGCCCCCACCACATCGACACGACGGTGTTTTGCCCCACGCCCAGCGACGTGCGCGCGCGCTACGGCCTGCAGGGCAAAAAGATCGTGCTGGGCGTGGCCACCGCCTGGGATAAAAACAAAGGCCTGGACGCCTTTTACCAGCTGGCCGGCCAGCTGGACGCCCGCTACGCCGTCGTGCTCGTCGGGCTGGAACCCCGCCAGCTGCACGCGCTGCCCGCCAACATCCTGGGCATTGCGCGCACCAACGATGTGAAGGAGCTGGCGGCCCTGTACACCGCCGCCGACGTCTTCGTCAACCCCAGCACTGAGGAGACGTTCAGCCTGACGACGGCGGAGGCCATCGCCTGCGGCACGCCGGCCCTGGTCTATGCCGGCACCGCCTGCGCCGAGCTCGTCGGCCCGGGGCAGGGGCAGGTCGTACCGCAGGACGTACAGGCGCTGTACCGCGCCATCCTGCAGGCCACGGCCGCAGAATAAAACATGCGAAAACGCCCCCGGGGCAGCCTGTGCAGGCCGCCCCGGGGGCGTTGGTTTTTTCTGTGTGTGCGGTTCAATCCCGCCGGAAAATATCCCGCGTGTACACCTTTTGCCGCACATCGTCCAGGCAGGCGTCGTAGCGGTTGGCGATGATGGCCCCGCTCTGCGCCTTAAAGGCGTCGAGGTCGTTGACGACCTTGCTGCCAAAAAACGTCGTGCCATCCTCCAGCGTCGGCTCATAGATGATGACGGTAGCGCCCTTGGCCTTGATGCGCTTCATCACGCCCTGGATGGAGGATTGCCGGAAATTGTCCGAGTTCGCCTTCATCGTCAGGCGGTAGACGCCCACCACGACCTCGTGTTCCTTGCGGCAGTCCCAGGCGTCGTTGGCGCCGTAGGCCCCGGCCAGCTCCAGCACGCGGTCGGCGATAAAATCCTTGCGGGTGCGGTTGCTCTCGACGATCGCCTCGATCAGGTTTTCCGGCACGTCGGCGTAGTTGGCCAGCAGCTGCTTGGTGTCTTTGGGCAGGCAGTAGCCGCCGTAGCCAAAGCTGGGGTTGTTGTAGTGGCTGCCGATGCGCGGGTCCAGGCAGACGCCGTCGATGATCTGTTTGGTGTCAAGGCCTTTCATCTCGGCGTAGGTGTCCAGCTCGTTAAAAAAGCTCACGCGCAGCGCCAGGTAGGTGTTGGCGAACAGCTTGACGGCCTCGGCCTCGGTAAAGCCCATATACAGCGTGTCGATGTTCTGCTTGATGGCCCCCTGCTGCAAAAGCCCCGCAAAGGTGTGCGCGGCCTCCACCAGGCGGGGGTCCTGCAGGTCGGTGCCCACGATGATGCGGCTGGGGTAGAGGTTGTCGTACAGGGCTTTGCTCTCGCGCAGAAACTCCGGGCTGAACAGGATGTTGCGGCTGCCGGTCTTTTGGCGGATCGCGGCGGTATACCCCACCGGGATGGTGGACTTGATGACGAGGATGGCGTCGGGGTTCACCTCCAGCACAAGGTCGATGACCTGCTCCACCGCCGAGGTATCAAAGAAGTTTTTCTTGCTGTCGTAGTTCGTCGGCGCGGCGATGACCACAAAGTCGGCGTCGCGGTAGGCGGCGCGGCCGTCCAGCGTAGCCACAAGGTCCAGCGGCTTTTCGGCGAGGTATTTCTCGATGTATTCGTCCTGGATGGGCGACTGGCGGCGGTTGATCTTTTCCACCTTTTCGGGCAGGATATCCACCGCCGTCACATGGTGGTGCTGCGCCAGCAGCGTCGCGATGGACAGCCCCACATAGCCGGTACCGGCCACTGCAATGTTCATACAAACCTCCCGTTTTGTGCCGGCGCAGCGTCGCGCCGTTCTTCGTTTGTTCATGCGCTTTCCCGGGATGCCATCCACTGCTGGAACATCAAGACCATCCAGATCTGGCGCTCCCACCGCCCGTGTTGGACAAAATCCGTCCACATGGCACGCACGGCGCCGGCGTCCAGCAGCCCCTGGCGTTCCAGCGTATCCCGGTCAAGCAGATCCTCGGCCCAATCCCGCAGGCCGGGTTCGCGCAGCCACTGCGCAATGGGGATCGAAAACCCTTTTTTGGGGCGTTCCATCAGTTCTTTGGGCACGTAGCGGTACAACACATTGCGCAGCACCTGTTTGCCGACGCCGTTTTCCCGCTGAAGGGCCAGCGGCAGCGTCCAGGCAAACCGCACGACGTCCCGGTCCAGGAAGGGGATGCGCGTCTCCAGCGAGACCGCCATGGCCGCACGGTCCACCTTGACCAGGATGTCATCCGGCAGATACATCAGCTGGTTCATCAGCATGATGTTGCACACCGGCTGCTGCAAAAAACCGCGCGGGTACTCGCTGTGGGCGTACGGGCAGGGTAGATGCTGCCGGGTGAGCTTGCCGGCATAGGCGTCTTGTGTTTCGCCGCGGATATACAGATCCTCCGGCGTGGGGGCCCCCAGGTATTTGGCCGCCATCCACAGCAGGTGGTTATGGCGCAGCGGCGTGTTCAGAATCAGGCGGGCCGCCGGTTCCCACAAGGCTGGCGGCATCAGGCGGGAGTATTTCCAGTACCGTTCCACGAACGTGTAGGAGTTATAGCCGCTGAACAATTCGTCCCCGGCGTCGCCGCTCAGCGAGACGGTCACATGCTGCCGCGTCAGCTTGCTTACCAGGTACGTAGGGATCTGCGATACATCTGCAAACGGTTCGCCGTACATAGCCGCCATGCCCGGGATCGCCGCTTTGGCATCCTCGGGCGTGATATACAGCTCGGTATGCTGCGTACCCAAATGCTGTGCAATAGCCCGCGCTTCGGCCGCTTCGTTGAGCGGGCTGCCCGCCAGGCCGATGGTGAAACTCTTCACAGTGCCCCGGCCGGCGGCCTGCATCAACGCCACGACGGCACTGCTGTCAATGCCGGAGGACAAAAACGCCCCCACCGGCACATCAGCCTCCATCTGTTCGGCGATCGCCGCTTTCAGCAGGCGCTCCAGCTCGTCGGCCGCCTCCTGCCGCGTGCCCGGGAACAGTTGTGCCTGCCCCTGCCGGGCCACCTCGCGGATGTCCCAGTAGCGCTCGGCCGTCCAGGCCGTATAAGGGGGCCGCACCGTCAGCACCGTGCCCGGTTCCAGCTTGTAGATCCCCTCATAGATCGTGTACGGCGCCGGGATATACCCGTAAGAAAAATACAGGTCCAACACTTTGCGGTCAACGCCGTTGCAAAAACCGTCCAGCACCGCCAGGCACCCAAGGTCCGAGGCAAAAGCAAAACTGCCGTTGACCATGCCGTAGTACAGCGGTTTTTCGCCCATGCGGTCCCGCGCCAGCGTCAGCGTTTTTTCCTGCTGGTCGTACAAAGCCAGCGCAAACATTCCTTTGCTTTGCTGCAGGGCGCTTTTCAGTCCGTACGCCTCAATGGCTTCCAGCAGCACTTCGGTATCGGAACTGCCGCGAAAGCGCACCCCCTGTGCCTGCAGGCGGGCCGCCAGGACTTTGTGGTCATAGATCTCGCCGTTGTAGCACAGTACATACCGCCCGCTGTGCGAGGTCATCGGCTGGGCGCCGGCTGCGGACAGATCCACGATCGAGAGCCGCCGGTGCCCCAGCACGACACTGCCGTCCGGCGAACGCCAGGTGCCGCCGGCGTCGGGGCCGCGGTGCAGCATGCGCTGTTTCATGCGCTCAATATTGCGCGCCCAGTCACCTGTAAAATTGCAAAATCCGGCGATCCCGCACATCGTGCTCCCCCCTTGTCCGGCAGCGCATCACAGCTGCACGTTGTAAAATTCTTTGTACCACACGGCAAACCTGCGCAGCCCTTCGCGCAGCGGCGTGGCCGGCTTAAAGCCAAAATCGCGTTCCAGCGGCGCGGTGTCGGCGTAGGTCACCGGCACGTCGCCGGGCTGCATGGGCACCAGCTCTTTGTGGGCCGCGAAATCATAATCAGCGGGAAGCACCCCGGCACGCACCAGCTCCTGCTGCAAAATATCCACGAAATCCAGCAGGTTTTCGGGGTGGTTGTTGCCGATGTTATACAGCTTATAAGGCGGCAGCGGCAGGCCGTCCGGGCCGGTGGCGCGCTGCGGCGCGCGCTGCATCACGCGCACCACACCCTCGACGATGTCGTCGACATAGGTAAAGTCGCGCTGGCAGTTGCCATAGTTGAAGATCTGGATCTTCTGCCCTTTGCGCAGCTTGTCGGTAAAGCCGAAATACGCCATGTCGGGGCGGCCCGCCGGGCCGTACACCGTAAAAAACCGCAGCCCCGTGCAGGGGATCTCATACAGTTTGGCGTAGGCATGGGCCAGCAGCTCGTCGCTTTTTTTGGTAGCGGCATACAGGCTGACGGGGTCGTCCACCTTGTCGTCGGTCGAGTAGGGCACCTTGGTGTTGGACCCGTACACGCTGGAAGAGCTGGCGTAGACCAGATGTTCGACCCCCGGCGCCCCGCCGTCGTAGGAATGGCGGCATGCTTCCAGGATGTTGTAAAACCCGATCACGTTGGACTCGATGTACGCGTCGGGGTTTTCGATGGAATACCGCACGCCAGCCTGCGCCGCCAGGTTGACTACGATCTGCGGGCGGTACTGCGCAAAGATCCGCTGCACAAGCGCCTTGTCGGCGATAGACCCCGCGGCAAAGACAAAGCGCGGGTCGGCGCACAGCGGCTGCAGGCGGGCTTCTTTCAGGCGCACGTCGTAGTAGTCGTTTTTGTTGTCGATGCCGACCACCGTGACCGGCCCCGCGTCCGCCAGCAGGCGGCGTGCCAGCGCCGCGCCGATGAACCCCGCCGCGCCGGTGATCAGAATGGTTTTGTTTTGCAAAAGGGAAGGATCGTGTTTCATACAAACTCTCCGGTATAGGGTCGGCCCGGCGGGCCAGCCAATGCATCAGCGCCGCGCTGCGGCCTGTTCCAAAAAAGCGCGCAGGTCCTGCACGCGCTGCTGCATCGTCAGCGCCCGGGCCTTTGCCAGCGAGGCCGCGCCCATCGCCGCGCGGGCGTCGGGGTCGGCGGCCAGCGTTTCGATGGCCCGCGTCAGGGCCGGCACATCCAGCGGGTCGATGCGGATGGAATTTTCCGGCGTTAAAATATCGTCGTTGAACGACCCCGTCGACGAGATGACGGGCAGCCCGCAGGCCATCGCCTCGATGATGGCGTTGCAGCAGCCCTCGTGGGTGGTGGGCAGCACAAAAAAGTCGGCGGCGTTCAGGTAGGCCGCCACCTTGGCGTGGTCCGCCTTGCCCGCATACAGCAGGTTGGGGCAGGCCGGCTGCTCGGGGCCGGCGCCGATAAAACAGGCGTGCACCGGGCACGTTTTGTTGGCCTGCGTCAACGCCTGCGCCACGCGGGCCGCGCCTTTGCGGGCGTCGAACGCCCCCACGAACGCCGCGATACAGGCGCCCTGCGGCCAGCCCAGCTCCCGGCGGGCCGCCTGCCGGTCCCCTTTGTAAAAGCGCTGCGGGTCGTACCCGTTGGGCAGGATCACATACGGGCTGCCCGGCCGCTGCAGCCCCAGCGCCACCGCTTCCTCATAGTTTTTGGTGGACACATAGACCGCGCCCGTCAGCTGGTCCAGCATCTGCCCGATCTCGGCGGCAGAATGGCTCTGCATCACAGAGATCCGGCTCTCGCCGCAGGCGACGACCAGGGGCTTGGCGGCGTCCACCTGCGACGCCGCCACCCCCATGTGCCAGAAATGCGCGTACAGCAGGTCAAACGCCTGGCTGCGCGCCAGCTTTGCATAGGCGCGCCGGGCGGCGCGGATACGCTGGCGGATGTTGAACCGGCCGCCCCGGTTGGAAAGCGTGATATACCCGGGCTGGTACACCTCCACCACTACGCCGGGGGCCACCGTGTCCTGCCAGTGCGCCGGGCGCACCGGCACACGGTGCACCAGCGCGCGGGTCAGGCTCTGCGGCGCAATGACGGTACACTGCACGCCCTGGCGCGCCAGCTCTGCCACCGTGTTGCGCACAAACGGCATAAAGGGGTCCTGCGGGACAGGGTACCCTTCGACGATGAAACAGATGTGCATGATGTCTCCTTTTTGTCGGATCGGGGCGGCGGTACAACTCAGCGCTCCGCGCACAAAATATCGGCAATGCGCGCGCAGGCGCGGCCGTCGCCGTAGGGGTTGGCGGCGTGGGCCATCGCCTCGTAGGCGGCCGGGTCCTCCAGCAGGCGCTTGAACTCGCGGTAGATGGTCTCCTCCTGCGTGCCCACCAGTTTCAGCGTGCCGGCGGCGATGCCCTCGGGGCGCTCGGTGGTGTCGCGCATGACCAGCACCGGCTTGCCCAGCGAGGGGGCTTCCTCCTGGATGCCGCCGCTGTCGGTCAGGATCAGGTAGCTGCGGGCCAGAAAGTTGTGGAAATCCAGCACATCCAGCGGCTCGATGAGGTGGAAGCGCGCATCGCCGCCAAAGATCTCAGCCGCGGTCTGGCGCACCACCGGGTTCATGTGGATGGGGTAGATCACCTTGAGGTCGCTGTGCTCGTCCACGATGCGGCGGATGGCCCGGAACATGTGGCGCATCGGTTCGCCCAGGTTCTCGCGCCGGTGGGCCGTCAGCAGGATCAGCCGGCTGCCGGCCGCCCAGTCCAGCTCGGGGTGGGTGTAGTCGCTGCGCACCGTGGTCTTGAGCGCGTCGATGGCGGTGTTGCCCGTCACGTAGATCTGCGCCGGGTCCTTGCCCTCTTTGAGCAGGTTCTGGCGGGAAAGCTCGGTGGGCGCAAAGTGGTAGCGCGCCACCAGCCCCACGGCCTGGCGGTTGAACTCCTCCGGGTAGGGCGAATAGATATTGTAGGTGCGCAGCCCGGCCTCCACATGGCCGACGGGGATCTGCAGGTAGTAGCAGGCCAGCGCCGTGGCAAAGGTGGTGGAGGTATCGCCGTGCACCAGCACGACGTCGGGGCGAGCCTGTTCCAGCACGGGGCGGATGCGCTCCAAAATAGCGGCCGTGACGTCAAACAGCGTCTGGCGGTCTTTCATGATGGCGAGGTCGTAGTCCGGCACGACGTCAAACGCCTGCAGCACCTGGTCCAGCATCTGGCGGTGCTGGCCGGTCACGCACACCAGGGTCGTCAGCCCCGGCCGGGTCTTGAGTTCCCGGACCAGCGGGCACATTTTGATCGCTTCGGGCCGGGTGCCGAACACCAGCATTACCTTTTTCATTGCAGCACGCCTTTTCTTTTACAGGTGGTATACGCCGGGCAGGTCGCAGATGTTGTGGCAGTCCAGCACGACTTTGCCGGCCAGCTTGGCCATGTTCTGGCGGATCTCGGTGTGTTTGACCATGAGCACGACCAGGTCGACGTCCGCCAAAAAGGCGTCCAGGTCGTGGTACTGGTTTTCCACCACATCCTCGGCGATAAAGGGGTCGTACACCTTCAACGGCGGCGCCAGGTGGCGGGCCTGGCTCTCCAGCAGCTGCAGCGTCGGGCTCTCGCGCATGTCGTCGACATCCTCTTTGTAGGTCAGGCCGTACAGCCCCACGCGCGCGGTATCGGTCATGCCGTTTTGCTGCATGATCTCATGGATACGGTTGAGCACAAAGTCCGGCATGCCGTCGTTGGTCTTCATCGCCTCGTCGATGACCTTGGCCAGGCTGGGGTAGTCGCCCACCAAAAACCACGGGTCGACGCTGATGCAGTGCCCGCCCACGCCGGGGCCGGGCTGCAGGATGTTGACGCGCGGGTGCATGTTGCAGATGCGGATGATCTCATACACGTCCATACCGTCGTGGCGGCAGATCTTGGCCAGCTCGTTGGCAAAGGCGATGTTGACCGCGCGGAAGGTGTTTTCCACCACCTTGGTCATCTCGGCCGTGCGGATGTCGGTGACGACGATCTCGCCCTGGCAGAACGACGCATACAGTGCTTTGACAGCCTCGCCGGTCTCCGGCTCGTCGGCGCCGATGGTGCGGTTGTTGTGCAGCAGCTCATACACCATGTTGCCGGGGATGATGCGTTCCGGCGCATGGACCAGGTGCAGGTCGCTGCCCAGGCGGAAGCCCGCCGCCTCGATGACGGGGCGCACGTACTTGTCGATGGTGCCGGGCGAGACGGTGGACTCGATGACGAGCGTCGCGCCTTTGGGGCAGACGGCCAGCACATCCTGCACAGCGGCCACCACATAGGCGGGGTCCACCTTTTTGCTGAACTTGTCGTACGGCGTCGGCACCGAGACGATGTAGGTATCGGTGACCTGGTAGGCGTCGGTAAAGCGGATGCCGGCCGCCACAGCGCGGGCAAACAGCTCGTCGAGGCCTTTTTCCTTAAAGGTCGTCTTGCCGGCGTTCAGCGTTTCCACCAGCTCGCGGTTGCAGTCGGTGCCGACGACCTCCACGCCGTGGGCGGCCATCATCAATGCCGTGGGCAGGCCGATGTACCCCAGGCCGATCACATTCACCATATTGTTACCTCCCTCGGGCCGTCGGCCCGTCTTTTGCCACCTCAGCGGGCGGCGGTCACGCTGCCTTCCTCGACCCCTTCGGTGCTCTCGGCTTCAAACAGGATCTTGACGGTAGCGAACATGATCTTGAAATCCTCTATAATGCTGGGGTTGGCAATGTACATCAGGTCCAGCTGCAGTTTGTCGTAGGGGGTGGTGTTGTACTTGCCGTACACCTGCGCGTAGCCGGTCAGGCCGGCCTTGGCCTGCAGGCGCAGCGCAAACTCCGGCAGTTCCTGCTCATACTGGGCGGCGATCTCAGGGCGCTCGGGGCGCGGGCCCACCAGCGACATCTGCCCGGCCAGGATGTTCAGCAGCTGCGGCAGCTCGTCCAGGCGGTATTTGCGGATGACGCGCCCCACCGACGTGATGCGGTCGTCGTGCTCGCCGGTGGAAAGCCGGGCCACGCCGTCTTTTTCGGCGTCGACGCGCATGCTGCGGAATTTCAGCACATCAAAGGCGGCGCCGTCCTTGGTCAGGCGTCGCTGCTTGTAAAACACCGGCCCGCCGTCCGTCGCCTTGATAGCCGCCGCCACCGCCAGCATCACCGGCGACAGCACCAGCAGCGCAAAGCCGGCGATGAGCAGGTCCACCGTGCGCTTGGCAAAGACATACTCGGGCGCGGGGTCGTAGCGCTCGACGCGCAGGATCGGCAGGTGGAACATGTGCATGCGCTTGGCGCCGCTCATCAGCACGTCGCCGATGCGGGGGATCAGGTACATCTGCACATCCTCGGCAATGCAGCGCTTGAGGATGACGTTGCGCTCGTGCGAGTGGATGCCGCACAAAAACACCACGTCGACGCCGTCCAGGATGCGCAGGTCTTTGGCGAGCGCGCTCTCGACGTCGTCAACGGCGACGACCTCGAACTTTTTGCCCAGCCCGTACTGCGAGATGAGCTTTTCCATCCCTTCGCGCTGGTCATACAGGATGGCCGTGCGCTTGGCCGGGAAGGTCTTGAAATACCAGATATGCGCCACCCGGCACCACACGGCCGAAAGCGCGATCTGCACCACGGCGACGGCCAGCATCGGCGGCACCGCCGGCACATATTTCGTCAGCAGCCAGGTCACCATGAACAGGATGCCGTCGGCGATCAGCACTGCCAGGCTTTGGGAGGTCACGCTCTCCGATATGCGGTTGAGCGAGATCTGGAACCCGTCGTACACCCGCCCGTAGGTGATGTACACCGCCGCAAACAGCGCGATGACCGCCCAGTTGCCCTTGGCAAAGTAGGGCGAGGCCAGCGCGTCGGCGTAGCACAGGTACCACGCCACCGCAAAGGGCAGGGTCATCAACGCCACGTTGGCCAGCTTGACCACGCGCAGCATGGATTTTTTGTAAAGCAGATGGTCCATGTATGTTCCTTCCTCAGCGCCCGGCCCGCGGGCCGGGCATCCGGCGGCTGCCGTTTTTGCAAGACTTCTTTTTATTATAGCCTTTTCATCGCCCAAAAGCAACCGATTTTGCCGCCCCGGGCCGCCCGGAGTGCTGCCAAAAAAGACCACGGCCGCCCGCTGCGGCCGCTGCCGCCCTTACCGGGCCGTTTGCGCAGCCTTGTACGCGGCACAGGCGTCCTGCAGGATCTGCTCGTACTCGCGCGCCTTGTCTTCATAGTCGTACGCGTCCGCAATAAATTGGCAGGCGCACTGTGCCATCTGGCGGTACGTTTGCGCCGGCATATCCAAAAACGTCTGGATCTTGCTGCGCAGATCTTCTGCATCCCCCGCGGCAAAACACAAGCCGTTGCCATGGGCGTTGCGGTCTTTATTAATGTTGTTATCCTCCGAAAGGACGGGCAGCCCGCAGGCCTGGACGTCATAAAAGCTCAGGCTGCACTGTTTGGGGAACACCGCCAGGTCGGCCGCCTGGTAAAAGGGCGCCAGGTCCACGTAGCGCTGTGTGGGAAAGCGCAGGATGCGGTTTTGGGAGGCCGAAAACAGCGCTTCCACCTCCTGCCCGTAGGGGCCGGAGGTATTGCCCACCACCAGGCAGACCACCGGCCGCTCGCTGTGCAGCGCGGGGCCCAGCGCTTCCGCCAGCAATTTGCCGCCCTTGGCCTCGTCCAGCTTGCCGGCGTAAAGGATCACGAAGGCATCCGCCGGGATACCGTTGCGGGCGCGGAACGCCTGTTTCGCCTGCGCGTCCGGGTGGAACAGCAGCGTGTCCGACCCGAAGGAGATCCACGGCGCCTGGCGCAGCGGCACGCCAAGCACCCGCTCGACGTAGGGGTCGTCCTGGGTGCGGATGACCGGGATCGCATACTTTTTCAGCTTGGGCGCCATCACCAGGCGGTAAAACCCGTGAAACAACTTGTTGAAGCGGTTGACCGACGCCATAGCCAGCATGTGGCTGTCTGTGACGAACGCATAGGGCAGATGCCCCAGCTGCGCGATAAACTGCATGGCCGAAGCGGTGTCGTTATCGTGCGCGAACAAGACGTCCGGCTGCAGCCGGTCCACCGTCTTGCGCAGTTCGCCTGTAAAAATCGCACGGCCGCTGACAAACCCATAGACCGGCAGCCGAATGATCTGCACCCCGGTTGTTTGGGTATATTCCCGGTCATATCCTGCGATGTTCTCCACCCCAAAAAAGTCGGCAAGTTGTTGGGGCATACGCTCCGCACAGGCAGTCACGATCGTAACTTCATGGCCGTGCCGCACAAAATATTTGGAGAGGATATTGATCTGGTACCCCGCATTGGGGTGGAAAAAATCCTCGATTTGCACGATTTTCATAAAGGCCCAACTCCCCCTTTTTTGATACGCCGCAACCCCCGCCGCGGCCTTTATTTCCCGGCTGCCGGACGCAGGGCCCGGTACGGCACACAGCATTCCCGATAGTTTGCACGGCACAGCACAAACAGGGCTTCCAGCTCGTCCCACAGGCCCAGCTCTTCGATCTCCCAGCTGTGCCCCCAGATCATGACCTGCGCGCCGTCGCGGCCCTGCTCATATTCCAAAAGCTTTTGCAGCAGCGCAAAGTAAGGGACGTCGCGGCGCCGCCATACAAACCATGCTTCGGGCAGGCTGGCGTTGCGCAGCGCGTTGCCGGCCAGGCTTTTGACCCCGCGCGGGTAAAAGTGAAAGGATGGGCGGTACAAAGGCCCTTGGTTATGGAAACACATCGTATCCGCGGTGCGCACGGTCTTAAAGTGCCGGTACAAAAGCGGCAGCATCTCTTTTTTGTATTTCCCGCCGGGCAGGCAAAAATCTTCCACCGGTTCCCCCAGGATCTCTTGCAGATACCTCTGGTTGGCGGTGACCTGGGACTCTATCTGCTCCGGGGGGATCTGCGTCAGGTACACATGGTCGTCGGTATGGGCGCCGAACGCGACCCATGGTGACCTCGCGTGCCGGATCATCTGCGGCGTCAGCACATCCCGTCCCTCACAGTTTCTTGTGGGGACAAAAAACATCCCGGGCAGCGCGTATTTTTCATGCAGCGCAAACAGTTTTTGGTCCTGCAGCGCGCCGTCATCCCAACAGAATGTGATCCGCATCAAACCTTCTCCTTCCTGTGTTCTGTCTGCTGTGTCATGGTGCGGCTTGCCCGCCGCGGATGCACACCGCCACCTGCGCCAGGTCCCCGGGCTGCACCAGAACAGAGTCCGGGCGGTGGATGGTCTCCGGCGCGCCGCCCGTCGCATAGGTGATGACTCTTGTGCCACAGGCCTCCGCCTCCAGGTTCACGGTGGGGTAGGTGTCCTCGTAGGTCGGGTTAAAAAACACATCCGCCGCCGTATAGATCTTGGCCAGCTCCCCGGCGTTTGCGGTTTTGGGCAGCGCCAGAATCTGCGGCGGAAGTTGTTTTTGCTGTTTTTCGTTCACGCCCACCAGCACGATGCGCACATCCTCGCCCAGCTGCTGTGCCAAGCGCACAAAATCGCCCAGGCCCTTTCTTTCGCCCCACACATTGGCCACACCCAAAACGATGGTCTTGCCCTGCAAGCCGTATTGCCGGCGGAAATCGCTGGGCGTCGGTTTGAAAATGGTGGGGTCAAGGGTATTGTAGGCGACCGTGACGGGGTATTCCCGCAAGAAACTCTGCCCGACCAGCCCCGCCAGCCACCGGCTGGGGGTCAGGATCGTCATGTTTTGGACGCCGGTAAACGCCGCTTTTTTTCTGGCGTAGTTGCGGGCGACATTGCTATGCCCGCTGCATTTAGGGTACTGGTCCAGCTGGGGGCACTGTCGGCACCCGGTCTGCCACTGCCTGCAGCCCACGGCGGTAAAATGGGTGCAATGCCCCGTAAATGCCCAGCAATCGTGCAGCGTCCATTTTTTTTGCATCTGCGGCCGGCTTTTGAGCCAGGCAAACAGCAGTTCAACCTGGATGTAATACCCGTGCAGGTTGTGGATCCACACCAGGTCGGGGTCAAAGGCATCGGCCCAGGCCAGGAACTTGCGGGTCGGCGCAGCGGACCCGAACCCGCACTGGTCGAACAGGCGGGTCTGCAGGGCGTGGCGCCGGACGTCCCAATCGTTCCCGATGCGCACGCCGTAATGCTGCCAGCGCGCCGGCACCTGGCCTTTGCGCCCGTAGGCGATCTTGCATTCATGCCCCTGTGCGGTGAGCTTGTCGGCCAGCTCGCAAGTGATGCGCCCCGTGCTGGTGATGCCGCACACCTCGTTGATGAACAGGATCTTCATGGTACAGTTTACCCCAATATGTATTTTGCCGTTTCCAGCGCCAGGCGGTGGAACCAGTACAGGCGGCTCATCCCGTGTTTGCGGTAGATCCCGTAGGTGATGCGCACGCGGCGCAGCACCTCGCCCCAGGATTTTTGGGTGCTCATGCCGCCAAAGGTAAAGTTGGCGATGACGGCGTCCGTTGTGACGACCTTTTTGCCTGCCCGGTATACCGTGGTGATGTAGTCGAAATCGTCATACATGCTTTCCAGCGCATACGGGTATTGCCGCAAAATGCTGCGCCGGCTGAACATCCCGGGGTGGCACCAGCCGGAAGTCGTCCACAGCCGCCCGATATGGGCGTGCTTGATCATATCGCCGGACGGCTTTTTGATCCGGATGCTGCCCCAGGCGGCGTCGTAGCCTTCTTTTTGGTAAAGGTCCGCCATGATGCGCACGGCGTCTTTTTCGTACCAGTCGTCGGAATTGATCTGCCCGACGATCTCACCGTGTGCCAGGGCGGCGCCCTTGTTGAGCGCATCGTACATGCCCTTGTCCGGCTCCGAAACGATGGTCAGGCTTTTGCCCGGCGCGGCGTCAAAGGCCGCCGCATAGCTTTGGGCGATCTCCACCGTGCGGTCGGTGGATGCGCCGTCCACGATGATATACTCGATGGGGGCGTAGCTCTGCCCCAGGACCGACTCTATGGTGCGGGCGATGGTTTTTTCGCTGTTATACGCGACCGTGATGATGCTTACCAGCATCGCACCTTCCCCCTTCGTTGCGCTGTGCGCCCCGGCCTGCCGTCTGCTCGATCATTGCCCGCAGGGTCGGCGCCCAGACATGGTAGTCGAACTTTTGTTCCACGCAGCGCCGCGCTGCGCGCGACAGTTCCGGGAACCCGTGCGGAAACAGCGCCAGTGCGCGGCGGATCGCCCGGGCGCAGGCTTCCTCGCCATCGCCCGGGATAAACAGGCTGTTCTCGCCGTCGCGCAGGTAATATTTCGTGTAGTCCCCCACGTCGGAAGCGATGGGCACGATGCCGTAGTTCATCGTCTCCGGCACTTTGCTGGGGAAATTGGCCTGCGTCATCTGGCAGACGCCGCGGCTCAGCAGCAAAAAATGCATCCGGCGGTACAACGCGTCCAGCTCGTCGTACACCATCCAATCGTGCACGGTCATCATCCCGCGCAGGCGCGAGGCTTCGGCCGGGCTTAAAATGCGCTGCAGGTCCTGCTGCGTCACGCCGCACAGGTGCAGCTCCACGGTCTGCAGCACCGGATCGGGCAGCGCCAAAAAGCCCCGCACCATACCGCGCAGGTCGTCCTTCATCTTGCCGTTGGCCGGTATGATAAAGCGCGCCTTGTCCATCGCCTTGTGCGGCAAAGGAACCGCCGCGCAGTCCGCCAAAATGGGCACGCAGTAGCTCTTGGCACCCTTGGCCGCATAGTGGCGGGCAATAAAGGTGCTGATGCCCATAATGGCATCAAAGCGCGGGTAGACGTTTTCCAGCACGTCATGGTAGCACAGGTAGCGCCAGCGCCGGCGCTTGGGCGGGAAGTCCTCCATCGCAAACATTTCCAGCTGGCCGCCGATGATCTTGAACCCGTACTGCCTGCGCAGCCGCAGCAGCTGCAGCAGCAGGGTTTTTTCCTCCCCCAGGACCACCACGGTATCCTGCTTGCCGATGCCAAACTGCCGCAGGGACGCCGCGCGCTGCCCTGCAAACCCGGACCGGGCCTGCCAGTAGCGCGCCAGGCGGCTGGCAGCGGGGCGCACAGGGCACACCGTCAGGCCGTTCCACTGCAGCAGCGGCGCGTCCGGCTGCAGGTACTCCGGGTTGAGGTCGCACAGCAGGTACGTCTCATACCCGGCGCATTGCAGCGCCTGCCCCAGATACTGCAGGTAGTTGGCCGCCGCCCCGCCCCGGGGGAACCGCGCCCCGCTGATCACAAATACACGGCCCATAGGCATTCTCCTTTCTGGTTCCCGCCGCTCAACGTGCGGGCAGCCGCCGTTTCAGGATGTCGAACAGGTAGGTAAAGCTTTCCAGCCGGAACGCCACCGATCCCAGCAGATACACCGCGCCGCCCGCTGCGATCTGCAGCGGCAGCAGCGCCAGCGGGGGGCACGGCAGCGCACCCAGCGCGTACACCACGCCGCCCATGGCCAGGCTCAACAGCGCGGCCGGCAGCAGGTCGGCAAACTGCTGGCAGATGGTATACCCGATCAGTCTGCGGTTGGGCAGCATGTTGATGAACATCGATACAGCGGCAAACGCGGCGTTGCCGGCCGCAATAGCCGTCACGCCGTAGTTCATCGTGACCAGGATGATCGCAATGCCGATGCCTTTCTTGAGCATTTCCAGCTTCAGGCACAGGTCGCTGCGCCCCATCGTCTTGATGACCTGCCAGTTCATCGTCTGGATGGGCTGACATAAAAAATACAGGCAGGAAAACCGCAGGTAGGGCACACAGACCAGCCATTTTTCGGTCAGCAGCAGCTCGACCAGCGGCTCCGCCACGACGAACAACCCCGTCAGCAGCGGAAATATGATGTAGGAGGTCGTTTTCATGGCGCGGCGGCCGACGGCCCGCAGCCGCTCGGCATCGCTGCCCACCGCCGCCATGGCCGGAAACACAACGGTCCCGATGGAGGTATCCACGTTGGCGATGACCAGGCTGGGGAACTGGTTGCCGCGGTTATAATACGCCAGATCGGCCGAGGAATACTTTTTGCCGATAATAAGGCTGCGCAGCTCGCCATAAATGGTGTTGATCAAACTGGCGGCGGTCAGTTTCCACCCGTAGCCGATCAGCTGCCGTGCCGCCGCAGCCGAAAACAGCCGCCGCGGCCGCCACGGCACCGTCAGAAACAGCACGGCGGTATCCACCATGGTGTTGACCAGGTACTGCCCCACCAGCGCCCACACGCCGCAGCCGCCCAGCGCCATGGCGATGCCCACCCCGCCCGAGAGCAGCGTGCCGCCCAGCGAGGAGAAAAAGAACTTTTTGAAGATCATGTGTTTGGACACATAGGCATGCTGGATGCTGCTGACGGATGCCAGCGGGATCTTGAGCGCCAGCACCCGCAGCACCGGGCACAAAAGCTCGTTGGCGTAATAGTCCGCGACCCACCCGGCCGAGGCGAACAGCACCGCGTACACCAGCCAGGAAAACGCAAAGCTGCAGTAAAATACGGTGGAAAAATCCGTTTCGGTCGCATGCTGTTTTTGCACCAGCGATTCGCCGAACCCGTTGGAGACAAAGACGTCGGCAATGTTCAAAAACACCAGCACCAGCGCCACGATGCCGTACTCTTCCGGCATAAGGATGCGCGCCAGTACGATGGAGACCAAAAACGAGACCCCCTGCGCCAGGATGCGCTCCCCAAAGATCCAAACCAACCCGGACACCACCTTGTCCTTGAGCGGCGCGTTATTTTCTGCCATGGTGCTGCCTTCCCTCTGTATCTGTGCGCCGCACCGCCGTACAGGGCGGCACGTACAATATTCCTATTGTATATTACCCAACCCCGGCGGGCGGTGTCAAGCCCCGGGGCGCAAGGGCGGCTGCCAAACTTTGCAAACTTGAAATCGACCCGCAAATATGATAAAATGGCGGTACCTATAAAATAGGTTTATTATACAGTTTTGCGCGCCGGTTTTGCACGGCGCGCAGAAAACGGGGATACCTGCCGATGAACCAAAACTTTCCTGCCGCTTTCCGCCAGCAGGCCCGCGCCAGCCAGCGCCAGAATGCCGAGCTGCTGCTGCTGGACGCCGTGCTGCTGCTGCTGGACGCCGCCGCCTTTGCGGTGTGCTGGTTTGCCTACTACGAAAAACATCTGTATCTGAGCTTTGAGGGCTACGGTGACTACATGGTCATCGGGCTGTTTTTTGGTTTGAACGCCGCGTTTTCGCAGCTGTACGGCGGGTTCGACCTGCTGACCAGCCGCATTGCCGAGCTGGTATACTCCCACATCATTGCGCTGGTCATGACCCACTTTTTCATGTACATGGTCGCCTGGATGCTGGTGCGCAACAGCGTGCCGACGCCGGTGCCGCTTGTGCTGTGCTTTGCGGCGTGCTGCGCGCTCAGCGCGGCGTGGGCGTATCTGGCCGTCCGGTTGACGGGGCGCATCGTGCCGCCGCAGCGCACGCTGCTGATCTACGACAACCCCGAAGCCTACAAAAACGGCGTCAAGATCGCCCAAAAATACACCGGCCGCTTTGCGCTGGCGGGCGAGGCCATCGCCACCCGCCCGCTGCCCGACATCCTGGCCGAGATCGAGGATACCGCCGCCGAGGCCGTGCTGCTGTGCGGGCTGCGCTCCAGCCTGCGCAACGACATTTTAAAATACTGTGTCGAGCATGACATCGCCGCCTATGTGCGCCCCAACATCGGGGACCTGCTCATCAGCAATGCCGAGACGTTCCAGATGAACAACCTGCCGGTCTTTTTGTGCCGGCGGGCGGCGCCCTCGCTGTTTTATCTGTTCGCCAAGCGCGCGGTGGACCTTGTGCTGTCGGGCGCGGCGCTGGTGCTCACCAGCCCGTTCATGCTGGCCACGGCCATCGCCATCAAAGCCTACGACGGCGGGCCGGTGCTGTTTACCCAAAAGCGCATGACCCTGGACCGCAAAGTCTTTTTGATCCACAAGTTCCGCAGCATGAAGGTGGACGCCGACAAAGGCGGCCACGGCATCGTGACGCTGCAAAACGACGACCGCATCACGCCGGTGGGCAGGTTCATCCGCGCCTGCCGCCTGGACGAGCTGCCGCAGCTGTACGACATTTTTGTGGGCAACATGACGCTGGTGGGCCCGCGCCCCGAACGGCTGGAGACCATCGAGCTGTATGAGCAGGAAATGCCGGAGTTCGGCCTGCGCCTGCAGGTCAAGGCCGGCCTGACCGGCTACGCCCAGGTGTACGGCAAGGCCAACACCAGCCCCTATGACAAGCTGCAGATGGACCTGATGTACATTGCACAGCAGGGCGTCGTGACCGACCTCAAGATCATTTTTGCCACCATCAAGATCCTGTTTATGCCCGAGAGCACCGAGGGTTTTGCCGAGGAAAAGGACGCCCTGGCCGGCGCCCCCGGGCAGGAGGAGCAGAAAGTGGGGCCGGCCTCATGAAGATCCTGGTCATCTGCCAGCATTACTGGCCCGAACCCTACCCCCTGCCCGACCTGTGCGAAGAGCTGGTCCGCCGCGGCCACACCGTCGACGTCGTCACCGACGTGCCCAACTACCCCATGGGCGTCACCTACCCCGGCTACCGCCGCGGTGCGCGCCGGCGTGAGGAGCACAACGGCGTGCACATCACCCGCACCTTTACCATCGCGCGGCGGCACAACGCCGTGTTCCGGCTGCTGAACTACTACAGCTATGCGTGGTCCTCCAGCCTGCATGCCCGGCGGCTGCCGGGCGGCTACGACGTCGTGTTTGCCAACCAGACCTCCCCCGTGATGATGGCCAGCGCCGCCTTTGCCTACGCGCGGCGCCATGGCGTCAAGGTGGTTTTGTACTGCATGGACCTTTGGCCCGCCTGCCTGGCCGCCGGCGGCGTGGGCGAACGCTCGCCGGTCTACCGGTTTTTCGGCCGGCAGGCGCGGCGGCTGTACAACCTGCCCGACCGCGTGCTGATCACCTCGCAGATGTTCCGGGATTACCTGGTGACGCAGCACGGGGTGGACGACGCCAAGATCGCCTACCTGCCGCAGTACGCGGCCGCGCAGTTTGACGCCCTGCCCCCCGCCGCCCCCGGCAAACCGACGGTGGACCTGATGTTTGCCGGCAACGTGGGCGCTGCGCAGGACCTGACCACCGTGCTGCGCGCCGCCGAGCTGCTGCGCGGCGAGGCGCGGCTGCATTGGCACATCGTGGGCGACGGCTCGGAGCTGGCGCGCCTGCAGGCGCTGGCCGCCCAAAAACAGCTGGACTGCGTGCATTTCCACGGCCGCCAGCCGCCCGAGGCGATGCCCCGCTACTACGCCATGGCCGACGCGATGCTGGTGACGCTGACGGCGGACCGTTTTATCTCGCTGACGCTGCCCGGCAAGGTGCAGAGCTATATGGCCGCCGGCAAACCGATCCTGGCGGCGGCCGACGGCGAGATCCCGCGCGTGATCGGCGCCGCACAGTGCGGCTGGTGCGCCCCGGCCGGGGACGCCGCCGCCCTGGCCGACGCCGTGCGGCAGTTTTTGCGCTGCCCCGACAAAGCGCAGCTTGGCCGCAGCGCCCGTGCTTACTACGAGGCGCACTTTACCCGCCGGCGCTTTATGGACGCGCTGGAACGGGAACTGGCCGCCTGCGCCCGGCAGGCCGGCCCTGACGCCGCACAAAAAGGCGGTCTGCCATGAGTCTTTACATCATCGTCTGGGGGCTGCTGTGCCTGTTCGCGGCCAAAGGCGCCCTTGTCCAGGAGCGCCGCACCACGGCGCGCGCCGAGTTCTGGCTCTGCTTTTTGCTGCTGGCCGGCATGCTGGCGCTGCGCTACGGCCAGGGCACCGACTATTTTTCGTACCAGGAATACTACTACATGATGTCGGACACCGGGTTCAACTTCCCGCTGTCTGACGTCCACGGCGAGATCGGCTACCAGTTTTTGACCAACGCCTTCCGCCTGCTGCACCTGCCGTATGAGGCGCTTGTCTTCTTCCTCTCGGTATTGCAGATGGGTTTTCTGCTGGCGTTTTTCAAGCGCTACCACATCGACTGCGTGCTGGCGCTGCTGCTGGCCGTACCCACGCTGTACATGACCTATTTTGTGTCCGGCATGCGGCAGGGCGTGGTGCTGGCCGCCTTTTTGGGCGTGCTGTTCCCGCTGCTGGAAAAAAAGCGCTACCTTGCCTACCTGGCCGGCACGCTGCTGTGTATGCTGATGCACACGGTCGCGGCGGTGTTTTTGCTGGCGCTGCTGGCGCAGCTGGTGCCCAAAGTTTCCACGCTGCGGCTGCTCACGCTGGCTGCCTGGCTGGCGGGTTCCGTCGTCGCGCTGCCGGCCACCCAGGCATGGATCCACTCGCTGGGCATCTGGGCCTTGCGGTACTACCTGGGCTCTGTCGGCATCAGCTGGGCGGCCGTTGCCGAGCGGCTGCTGTTTTTGGCGCTTGTGACCTGGCTGTATGAGAAGCTGCGCCGCCAGGGCCGCCTGAACGACGCCTTTGTGCTGGGCTACCGCTGCTACCTGGTGGCGATGGCGCTGTACGGCGCGCTGATCGCCAACGGCACCACGGCCTCCCGCATGGCCAGCGGCATGCGCTATATCGAGATCTACCTGCTGATCTACGCCGCACAGCAGATGACCCGCGCCGGCCGCTGCCTGCTGGTGGCGGCACTGATCGCCGTGCAAAGCTTCATGTACGTCAAAAACATCCACACCTACCTGGACCAGGGGGCGTACCGGGCCGACCTGACCGTATGGACCTACCCGTATGTGTCGGTCTTTAACGAAGAGGAGATCTACCAGTACCGCGACGTCCCGCAGGAGTCTTTGTCCACCGAGGGACCGCAGTCGGCGGCCGCCGGCCAACGCCAAGCGTAAGGAGAGAAAAACGTTATGGTTTCGATGCGAAGCCTGTTCGCCTATTTTTGGCGGGACGAGCCGCGCGTGATCGCCTTTGTGGTGTGCTGCTGCGCGGTCCTGCTGCTGGCGTACTGGAAACGCGACGCGCTGGCCGTACAGTTCAAAAACCGGCTGGTGCTGCCGGCGCTGGCGCTGCTGCTGGTGTTTGGCAACCCGGCGTCGGCGCACATCCTGGTGACCCGCGCGGTCGAAACACAGTCGCTGCGTTTTTTCTGGCTGATCCCGGTCAGCTTTTTGCTGGCCGCGGCCGTCGTGGCCGTTATAGGGCGGCTGCCGCGGCGCTGGCTGCGGGCGGCTGCCGCCCTGGCCGCCGTGCCGGTGCTGGTGCTGTGCACGCATCAGCTCAAAACGCTGCGCACCAACTGGCAGTACGCAACGCCCAACTGGCAGAAAACCCCGCAGGTCGTGCTGGACCTGTGCGACGCCATCATGGCAGATGACCGCTACGACGACAAACGCGCCGCGTTCACCTTCCCGCTGGATCTGTGGGTGCGCCAGTACCAGCCGGACATCTTTTTGCTGTTCAGCTGGACCGGCGGCGAGAACCTGGACCTGCGCCGGGAGATGGACCCCGGCGACGGCCGCCTGGTCGACCTGGACGCCGTGGGCGAACTGGCCGCCGACGACGACTGCTACTACCTGGTGCTGCCGCAGGACGGCAACTACACCGGCAGCCTGGAAGCCCACGGATACGCGGTGCTTTGCGCCGTGGAGGGCACGCCCCCGGGCACCGGGACCGACTACGGCAAGACATACCTGCTTTACCGCCTGGAGGAGGGAGCCGCCGATGCTGACGTTCATTAGGACCTGCGCCGCGCTGGGCTTTGCGCTGTGGTTCGTCCCCGCCGGGCTGGGGCGGCTGACGCTGCCCGGGCAGCCAACGGCGCTGCGCATCGCCGCAGGGGGCGCGCTGGGCCTGGTGGTGTTTGAGCTGCTGACGCTGCCGTTCCATGCGGCGGGGGCGAGTTTCCGCGTGATGGTCGCGCTGTGGTGCGCTCTATGCGGCGCGGGCGCCGCCGCCGGGTTTTGGCGGCAGCGCCGGCGCCCGGCCCCGCCGCGCCGCCCGCTGCGCCCCGACGCCGCCGAGCTGCTGCTGGCGGCCGTGGTGGTGCTGGCGGTGGCGGCCGTGACGCTGAACACCGTGCTGAACACCACCTACAAAAACTGGGACGACCAGACCTACTGCGCCAACGCTGTCATCACCTGGCAGACCGACGTCATCAACCGGCACACGTTCTACTCCGGCCGGTATGTGCAGGCGTTCTACCTGCCCGAGTACACCATCGCCAGCTGGCCCATCTTCAGCGCGCTGCTGGCGGTGCTCAGCGGCCTGCACCCGGCCGTGATCTACCGCACGCTGCTGCCGCTGTTTGAGATCCCGGCCGCCTTTGCCATCATCTGGCTGCTGGCGCGGCGGTTTTTCCCCGCCAGCCGCAAAAAAGCCTGGCTGGTGCTGCTGTACTACCTGCTGTTCACGCTGGCCGCGGCCGAGCAGATCGGCACTGTCAGCAGCGAGTGGTGGCTGGTCGTCAACTGCTGGACCGGCAAGGCGCTGGCGTTCCACATCGTCGTGCCGCTGGTTTTGTGGCTGCTGTTTTTGCTGGAAGATACCCCCGACCCCGCCCGGCGCCGCGCCGTGTGGACCGCCCTGTTTTTTGTGTGCGCGGCGTCCTGCGTGATCGCCGCCACCATGTTCGTGATCCTGCCGGTAGAATTGGGGCTGTGGGGGCTGTTTTACCTGTGGCGCACCCGCCGCTGGGGGGAGATCCGCCAGTTCTGCCTGTGCGCCGCACCGGCGGTGCTGTGCGCCCTGGTCACGTTGTGACGCGCCCGCACCGATGAGGCGAAGATGAAATACCTTGCATTTTATACCACCGACCATTTCCGGGACCGCCAGCTGGCGGTATCGCCGGCCGGCGTCAGCAAAAGCGCCTATGTGGCGCAGCTGCTGCGCAGCACCGGCCGCCCGGTCGAAATCGTCAGCCCCTGCTGGTCCAAATGCGGGCGCTGGCAGGCCTGGCCTGCAGCCGACGAACCGCTGGGCGACGGCCTTACGCTGCACCAGCTGGCGGCCTTTGGCGTGCCGGCCCGCTGGCTGACGCCGCTGCAGTGGGCGTTTGCGCTGTGGCAGGTGTTTTGGTACCTGCTGCGCCACACCCGCGCGGGCGAGCCGGTGGCGGCCTACCACTCGTACTACCTGTGCCTGCCGCTGCTGCTGGCCAAGCGGCTGCGCAAATTCCGCCTGGTGCTGGAAGTGGAAGAGATCTACCAGGACATCACCCCGCTGCCGGCGCCCGTGCGCTGGCTGGAACGCAGGACCCTGGCCGCCGCCGACGCGTGCGTGATCTCAACGCAGGAGCTGGCCGGCCGCCTGCCGGCCGGGCGGCCGGCGGTGGTCGTCAACGGCGTGTACGCCGCCGAACCGCCGCGCGCCGAGCCGCCGTTTGACGACGGACGCGTGCACTGTGTGTACGCCGGCACGCTGGACCCCGCCAAGGGCGGCGCGGCGGCCGCCGTGGCCGCGGCCGCCTTTTTGCCGGCAGGGTACCATGTGCACATCCTGGGTTTTGGCAGCGAGCGGCAAAAGCAGGCCCTGCTGGACCAGATCGCGCAGTTGCAGCCGGCCTGCCGCTGCGCGCTGAGCTATGACGGCGTCAAACAAGGCGAGGCCTACACCCGCTTTTTGCAGCGCTGCCAGATCGGCCTGTGCACCCAGATCCCGGAGGGCGCCTACCTGAAAACCTCCTTTCCGTCCAAGATCCTGGGGTATATGGCCAACGGCCTGCAGGTCGTTTCGGCCCGCATCCCGTCGGTGGAGCGTTCCGCCGTCGGCGACCTGCTGTGTTATTACGACGCCCAGACGCCGCAGGCCATCGCAGCCGCCATCTGCGCGGCGGCCGCGCAGCCGCCCGCGCAGGACCCCCGCGCGCGGCTGCAGGCGCTGGACGCCCAGGCCCGCCGGGACCTGCAGGCGATGCTGGAGGGGCTTTTGTGAAAAAACGTGGCTACTTTCTTTGGCTTTTTGAGATTTAAAATTCTGCAGAAAGGCGATTTGATCGTGCACACAGGCTCAAAAAACATTTCCACACCTGCAATCAGCGTCATCGTTCCCGTCTATAACTGTCGGGACTATTTGGCATCTTGCATTGACAGCATCCTGGGGCAGACTTTCCGTCACTTTGAACTGATCCTTATCGACGACGGCTCTCATGATGGCAGCGAAACTCTTTGCGACACATACGCCCATCTCGATCCCCGTGTCAATGTTATCCATAAAGCCAACGGGGGTGTCAGCGCTGCACGAAACAGCGGTATTGATATTGCCAAGGGGAAATATCTAACATTTGTGGACAGCGACGACACCCTTGACTCTACTTTCTTGGAATACGCATTTGAAACCGCAGAAACGCATGGTGTTGATTTATTCATCAGCGGTCTTTTTATGGAAAGCTATCGTTCCGGGGAATTATTTCAAACGGTAACCTATGGCATCGACGCCCCGGCAAAATTCAATCCGCGCACATTATTAGAAGCGCTGACCATCCATTACCCCTTGATCTGTATCTGCGGTCCCTGTTGTAAATTGTATCGTGCTGCCCTCGTAAAGCAAAAGCAGCTCAGGTTTCCGTTGTCTTTGAATCGCGGTGAAGATACGTATTTTAATATAGCCGTGCTGGAACATGTCAACACGATCTATTTTTCAGATCAGAACTTTTACCATTATCGCCGAAGCCGCTCGGACTCTTTATACAGCACATTCCACCGGGATATCTATGAAATTCACCGGCTCATCTTCGGGAAAATGCGCGTTTGCATGCAAAAATGCCAGTGTTCCCCCGCTGCCATGGATCGCTTTGAAAATCTATATTTTTCTATGTTGTTAGGCAGCATAGGAGAATACTATCATTTTCAAGCACAGACGACGCCCCGCGAGCGGAAAGCGTTTATCCAAAAAGTGGCGGCAGATCCCTGCCTGCAGCAATATTCTCTACACACCATGCAAGGGTTCAAAAACAAAACCATGCTGTTGTTATTAAAATGGAAATGGTTTCTTCCTCTCATGGCGTTATACAGTATGAAATCGCGTATACAGGCATCCCTGTAATTTTATATGATAAGCACGTCGCTTTACACCAAAGCCTCTTGCATTCATATGTATTAAAGAAGGTTCGGCATGGAACATTGCAAAAAATCTCCTCTACACGACGCCCCCGTCATGGTCTCGGTATACTGCCTGGCGTATAACCATGCAAAATACATCCGCCATACACTGGAAGGCTTTGTCCGTCAAGTCACGAATTTCCGCTATGAAGTCATCGTGCACGACGACGCTTCCACCGACGGCACCCTGGCGATCATCCGCGAATATGAGCAAAAATATCCGCAGCTGATCAAGGTGATCGCCCAAAAAGAAAACCAATATTCCAAGGGCGTAAAAATCACCCAAGACGTTATCTTCCCCACCCTGCAGGGGAAATATCTTGCCATTTGCGAGGGCGACGATTACTGGTGCGACGACCACAAACTGCAAAAACAGTTTGACGCCATGCAGGCCCACCCCGAGTGCAGCATCTGCACCCATTTGGTCAAATGCTGCAACGAGGATGGCTCCCCCAACGAGGCTGTCCTGCCTGCCGCCAGCTACCAGCTCCAAAAGACCGGTGTCATCCCGGAATCGGAACTGGTGCAATGCTACTGGGTGCGCGGCGGGTACCCTTTCCACACCAGCAGCTATTTTTACCGCCGCGAAGTCTTGGACGTCGCCCTGGATTACCCCCGGGATATGGGCATTTTGCGCAAGGCCTTGACCCTTGGCAGCGTTTTTTACCTGCAAGAGGCTATGTCGGTCCGCCGGTTGTGGTCTGTTGACAACTGGAACAGCCGCCTTGTGCGCAGCAGCCCGCAAAAACGGTTTGCGATGCTTATGGCTGACATCGCCAACGATGCTCACTTTGATCAATTTACGAACTACAAATATCACCCGTACATAAAATTCCTGGAATGGGTCCTGCTGCTTTCGGCGCTGGAATTTGATGAAACTTCCGCCATAGAGCGCATCCGGGCGCAAGACGTGGACAGCGTGCCTTTAAAAGGGCTCATCCCGGCCAAAAACTATATCCAGATCGTGTGGCGCATCAAACTGATCCAGCGCTTCCCCGCCATGTATCTCGCCTTGAAAAAGGCGAAGTCTTTCGCAAAGCGGAAATGACCCGGCCGCGCCGCCTGCCGCGGCCGAAGGGACATCCAACGCACCGGTTTCCCGTTGCTTTGCGTGCGCACACGTTGTGAAATGAAGGGCTGTTATGAACTCCAAATCTACCATCACCAACCTGCTCTGGCGCTTTGCCGAGCGCTGCGGCGCGCAGGCCGTTTCTTTCCTTGTCTCCATCGTACTGGCGCGCCTGCTTGCACCCGAAGATTACGGCACCATCGCGCTGGTCACGGTTTTCACCACCATTTTGCAGGTGTTCGTAGACAGCGGCCTGGGCACCGCCCTGATCCAGAAAAAAGACGCCGACGACCTGGACTTTTCCTCCGTTTTTTATTTCAACCTCGCCGCCTGCCTGGTTTTGTACGCCGGCATCTTTGCCGCCGCGCCCGCCATCGCCGCGTTTTATGATGACGCCGCGCTCACGCCGGTCGTGCGCGCGCTGAGCCTGACGGTCGTTGTCTCGGGCGTGCGCAACATCCAGCAATCGTATGTGTCGCGGCATCTGCTGTTCAAGCGGTTTTTCTTTTCGACGATCGGCAGCACGCTTGCCTCCGCCGTGGTCGGCATCGCAATGGCGTATGCCGGGTTCGGCGTCTGGGCGCTGGTGGGCCAGTCGCTGTCCAACGTCGTCACCGGCACCATCATCCTGTGGGCCACGGTGCCCTGGCGGCCCAGGCGGATGTTCTCCTGGCAGCGGCTGAAGGGCCTGCTCTCCTTTGGCTGGAAACTGCTGGTCTCCTCGCTGCTGGACACCGGCTACAACAACCTGCGCAGCCTCATCATCGGCAAGCTGTATTCCTCGGCCGATCTGGCTTACTACAACCAGGGCGACAAGCTGCCCAACCTTGTCATCACCAACATCAATACCTCCATCGACAGCGTACTGCTGCCCACGATGGCAAACGAACAGGACGACCCCGCACGCGTGCGCAGCATGACGCGCCGTGCGATCAAAACCAGCACCTACGTCATGGCGCCGCTGATGATGGGCCTGGCCGCCTGTGCCGAGCCGCTGGTCCGCCTGATGCTGACCGAAAAGTGGCTGCCCTGCGTGCCCTACCTGCGCATTTTCTGCATCACCTACATGTTTTGGCCCATCCATACGGCCAACCTCAACGCCATCAAGGCGCTGGGGCGCAGCGACCTGTTTTTGAAACTGGAGATCGTCAAAAAAGCCGTGGGCCTGGTGCTCCTGCTGTGCACGATGCGGCACGGCGTCATGGCCATGGCGTACAGCCTGCTGCTCAGCAGCGTGCTGAGCCAGATCATCAACGCCTGGCCCAACCGCAAACTGCTGCGTTACCATTACCTGAACCAGCTGGCCGACATCCTGCCCGCGCTGCTGCTTGCATATACCATGGGGCTTGTGGTATACTGTGTCCAGTACCTTGGCTGGGGCGACCTGCCCACGCTGTGCGTGCAGATCCCTGCGGGGGCGGCGATGTATTCGCTGCTGTCCGTCACTTTTCGGCTTGAGGAATGGAACTATCTTAAAAACACGGTGCTTCATTCTGTAAAACGGAAATAAAGTTCTTTTCCGCCGCCCCCAACAACGATCTGCGTTTGGGGTTTTGAGCCCCCCTGTTTACGCGCGCTTTCGCGGGGAGTTTCACAACAAGGTAAGAGGCGACCAAAATGACAAGTTTTTACACGCAGCAAGAACTGCAGGCGCTCGGTTTTGCGGCTTTGGGCAAAAATGTATTGCTCAGCCGCAAATGCAGCATATACGGCGTCGAGAAGATCTCGATCGGGAACAATGTCCGCATCGACGACTTCTGTATCCTGAGCGGTAAAATTCAAATCGGCGATCATGTGCACATCGCGGCTTACTGTTCCTTTTTTGCCGGGGATACCGGAATTTATTTGGGTGATTTTTCCGGTGTGTCCTCCCGCACGGCCATCTACGCCGAAAGCGACGACTACTCGGGCAGTGTTTTGACAAACCCGACCGTGCCGATGCCCTATCGCCACATCCTCTGCGGCCCGGTCCGCTTGGAAAAGCACGCCCTTTTAGGGACCAGCTGCACAGTACTGCCCGGCGTCATCGTCGGCGAAGGCACCGCGGTCGGCAGCATGTCCTTTGTCAACAAACCGCTGGAACCGTGGTCCATCTATATTGGTATCCCGTGCCGCAAAATCAAAGACCGGCAGACAGATCTGCTGGAACTGGAACAGCAGCTGCGGCGGCAGGAAACGGTGTGACCCAAAGGGAGCTTTTCACCATGGAAAATTCGATTTTCGTCACCCGCTCCTCCATACCGCCGCTGGAAGAATACATCGAGGAGATCCGCCCCATCTGGGACAGCCACTGGCTGACCAACATGGGCCCCAAGCACAAGGCGCTGCAGGCGCAGCTGCAAAACTACCTGGCCGTGGACAACGTCGAGCTGCTGACCAACGGCCACATGGCGCTGGAGCTGACGCTGCAGGCGCTGAACCTGCAGGGCGAGGTCATCACCACGCCGTTCACCTTTGCGTCCACCACCCACGCCATCGTGCGCAACGGGCTGGAACCGGTGTTTTGTGACATCGACCCCGTGACCTACACGCTGGATGCCGCCAAGCTGGAAAGCCTGGTCACCGACCGCACCTGCGCCATTTTGCCGGTGCACGTCTACGGCAACCTCTGCCAGGTCGGGGAGATCGGCCGCATCGCGCACAAATACGGCCTCAAAGTCGTCTACGACGCCGCGCACACCTTTGGCGAGACGCTCAATGGCCGCGGCGTGGGCACGTTCGGCGACGCCTCCTGCTTCAGCTTCCACGCCACCAAGGTGTTCAACACCATCGAGGGCGGCGCCGTCTGTTACCGCGACGCCGGGCTGGGCAAACGCCTGTATGAGTTGAAAAACTTCGGCATCCACGGCCCCGAGGCCGTCGACGCCGTGGGCGCCAACGCCAAGATGAACGAGTTCTGCGCCGCCATGGGCCTGTGCAACCTGCGCCATGTCGACGAGGAGATCGCCAAGCGCAAAACCGTTGTGGACCGCTATACCGAGCGCCTGCACGGCGTGCCCGGCCTGCAGCTGAACGCCCCGCAGCCCGGCGTCAGGCCCAACTACGCCTATTTCCCCGTCGTCTTTGACGAAAAGACCTTTGGCGCCAGCCGCAACGAGGTGTTTGACGCCCTGGCCCAAAACGGCATCGGCGCGCGCAAATACTTCTACCCGCTGACCAACACCTTCGCCTGCTTCCACAACCGGTACGATGTGGACAAGACCCCCGTCGCCCGCCAGATCGCCGAGCGCGTGCTGACGCTGCCGCTGTACGCCGACCTGCCGCCGGCCGACGTCGACCGCATCTGCGATGTGGTGCTGGCCTTGCGGCGCTGAAACCTGCGCAAAAAAAGAAAAGCAAAGAGGAGTCTTAAAAAATGAGCGAAAAATCGCGCAAACGACGCTTTCTGACCTTTTCCCGGGTCGAGTTTCTCGCGATCCTGGCCCTGCTTTTGGGCGTCTGCGCCGTCTACGCGCTCTCGATGCAGGAAAGCATCAACTTTATGCCGATCAACGGCACCTACCAAAACTTTAACCCCATCCGCCGGCTGCTGAGCGGCCAGGTGCCCTACCGGGACTTTATCGACTACCTTGGTTTGGGGCACCTGCTGCTGGGCGGCCTCTTTACCTGGCTGTGGGGCGGCGACTATGCCGCCAGCCTTTCCGGGTTCACCTTTGCCACGGTGCTCTCGGTCGCGCTGACGGCTTTTGTGCTGGCCCATGCGCTGCTAAAAAGCAAGCGCGCCAGCCTGTGCCTGGCCACCATCCTGCTGGTGCTGGCGCTGTGGGTCAACATGAAAACGCAGCGCACCCTTCCGCTGCTTTCCGAGGTCCTGCGCGCCGACAATTCCACCCGCATGCTGCGCGGCGCGGCGCCGGTGTTTATGGTACTGATGCTGCTGGCGGCCGAAGCCCTGGCGCGCCGCTTTGGCTGGCTTGCCCGCCTGAAAGAGCCCTGGAAAACCCTGGCGCCCTACCTGGCCTGCGGCCTGTGCGGCGGCGCGATGTTCTCGTATTCCAACGACTACGGCATCAGCAGCTGGCTGTGCTTTGGCCTGATGGCCGGGGTCATTGCCCTGGCGCAGACCAAAAAGGTCTCGGCCGTGCTGCTGCGCATGGGCGCTTATTTTGCCGCCAGCGCGGTGGGGCTGGTCTTGTTCGTGCTGGCCGCTACCGGCGGCAACCTGGTCGGCTGGCTCCAGTTCACCTTTGGCACCGGCGGTTACCAAAGCTGGTATTACATCGCCGGCAGCAGCCTCTTTCTCTATGAAGTCGACTTTGACTTCACCATGCTGCTGCAGGCGGTGCTGGTGTTGATCTACCTGGTGCAGATCGTCCTGCACAAAGGCAGCTACTATGCCATCCACCGTTTCGGCATCCCGGCGGTGCTGAACATGACCGGTTTCTGCGCCGCCAATGAGTACAAGCTGCTTTCCGGCGGTGAGCGGCGCGAGGCCGCGCTGCTGTTTTTGCTGCTGACGCTGCTGCTGGAACTGCTGCGCCCGCTGCTGCTGAACTTCCACAAACTGTCGCCGTCCCTTCCCACGTCCGCCCGCTCGCTGCCCTGGGCGGCCGCGGCCCTGGCGTGCGTGTACATCGGTTCGGCCGGGCTTTCGACCGGCATCACCCTGCTGGAATCGCACGAAGGGACCTATTTCTCCAACCTGGGCGGCCGCATGACGGAGCTGGATTCCAGCATTTTGGACGCAGAAACGTTCCTGGACGGCAAGACGGTGTTCTCGACCTATGCCAGCGCGCTGGAGGCCGACACCGGCCAGTTCCAGCCCAGCAAGTATGACTACATCATCCATGTGCTGGGCGACGACGCCCGCGCCGAATACCTGGACACGTTCCACGCCGGCGACTTTGACTATGTCACCACCATCAAGCGGGAGTACAGCCCCTGGGAATACTGGATCGTCCCTGCCAACTGGTTCTTCTATGAGGAACTGTACCGGGGCTACCACCCGGTGTTCAGCAACGAATACCAGATCTTTTGGGCGCCCAATGAGGATGGCCAAACGTTCGAGCAGCCCGGCGACACCGTAAAAGTCAGCGTCGAACGGATCTCGAACTCCTCTGCCCGGATCATCCTGCAGGGCGACCCTTCGCTGAGCGGTTTTGCCAATGTCCATGTGAACTGCGCCGCCGAGCCCGACGAAGGCCTGCGCAGCAAGCTGATGATCCATTCTATGGTCACGTTCACCAACACCGCTTACGACTATATGAATGCAGAAGTTTCGGCACTGTATGACCCCGACGAGATAGACATCGCCAAGATTTTGTCCATTGACCCCCGCGACGCCGACAACGTCTACGCCCGCATCATGTACGATCCCAACTTGAACGGCAACCGCGCGCTGGACAGCCACAACCTGCCCTCCGGCAGCGACACGACGATCCCGGTCGAGATCACCAACGGCTACGGCGAGGTCACGGTGACCAGCGTCCCCGCCAGCACCACGACGCTTTCCCTTTCCGATGTGTATTGTGACACCGTTTATACCGTGTTCGATCACTTTATCGACGATGTGAGCATCGTTCTGAAAAACCAGCAGGAATCCCTGGTCGTGGTCCCCAATACCGCCCGCAACCAGGACGCGCTGCTGGATGCGCGGGCGCTGCTTTGCGGCGGGCAGGAGATCGAGATCACCTCCGTACGCTACAGCAAGGAGGGGATCTCCCTGAACGTTCATTATCCTGCCGGGCCGCTGCTGGACCTGCTGGACGGCCAAAACTGCGTCCAGGTGCTTCCCTGAGGCGCGCCCCGCTGCCAAACCCATCAGAAAGGAATGTTCATCTCCCCATGACCTACGACAAGATCATTTTGGGCGCCGGGCTGTACGGGCTGTACGCGGCGCAAAAATGCGGCGCAGCCGGCCAGCGCGTGCTGGTGCTGGAGCGCGACCCCGCCCCCTTTATGCGCGCCACCTACATCAACCAGGCGCGCGTGCACATGGGCTACCACTACCCGCGCAGCTATTCCACCGCCATCAAAAGCGCGCATTATTTTGAGCGTTTCTGCCGCGATTACGGCTTTTGCCTGCGCACCGACTTTGACCAGGTCTACGCCACCAGCGCGCATTTTTCCTGGACCAACGCGGCCGAGTTCCGCACATTCTGCGCGGCGGCCGGCATCCGCTGCGACGACGTGCCGCCCGAAAAATACTTTAACCCCGGCCTGTGCGACGGCGCTTTTTTGACGACAGAATACACCTACGACGCGCAGGTTCTCAAGCGCTGGTTTTTAGAGCAGCTCGCCGCGCTGCCCACCGTGACGGTGCTGTACGGCCACCGCCCCGAGAAGATCGAGCGTGCGGGCGGCGCCTGGCGCGTGACGGCGGGTGACACCACGGCCGAAGCGCCCTATATCCTGAACGCGACCTACGCCGGCGTCAACGACGTACATGCGCTGCTGGGCCTGCCGTCCTTTGGCATCAAGTACGAAAAGTGCGAGATCATCCTGTGCACGGTGGACGAACGGCTGAAAAACACCGGCATCACCGTCATGGACGGGCCGTTTTTCAGCCTGATGCCCTTTGGCCAGACCGGCCTGCACAGCCTGACGAGCGTGACCTTTACCCCGCACGAGACCAGCTATGACAGCGTGGCCACCTTCCCCTGCCAGAAAGACAGCGGCGGGCGCTGCGCGCCGGGCAGCCTTTACAACTGCAACGAATGCCCGGCCAAACCGGCCAGCGCCTGGCCTTACATGAGCCAGCTGGCGCGCAAATACTTAAAAGAAGAATACGGCTTTGCCTACCACAGCAGCCTGTTCAGCATGAAACCGATCCTGAAAGCCAGCGAGATCGACGACTCGCGCCCGACGGTCATCCGCGTGATGAGCGAGGAGCCCAAACTCGTCAGCGTGCTTTCGGGCAAGATCAACACCGTGTACGACCTGGATGGCGTGCTGGATCTGTAAGCACTGCCGCTGTGACCATTTGTATCTGGGGGAATAATGGATGGAAAACCGTTCTACAATCAACAAAGAGAAAAACTTCATCTCCGCCGTCGTCTACCTGCACAACGACGGCGCGCGCGCCGTGGAATTCTGCCGTATGCTGGCCGGCGAGCTGGACGCGCATTTCCAGCAGTATGAGATCGTGGCAGTGGACGACGCCTGCACCGACGACACCGTCGCGCAGCTGCGCGCCTGGGGCCACGGGCAGACCGCGCCGCTGACGATCTTGCACATGAGTTTGTACCACGGCCTGGAAAATGCCATGAACGCCGGCCTGGACGCCACCATCGGCGACTATGTGTATGAGTTTGACGCGACCGAAGCCACCTACCCGGCCCGCTATATCTGGGAAGCCTACGCCACGGCGATGCAGGGCAACGACGTTGTGTCGGTCTGTCCGCAGTCCCTGCGCGACGGCAGCGGGCTGTTTTACAAAATTTTCAACGCCAACTTTCCAAGCATCTATAAGCTGCGCACCGACGCCTTCCGCCTGGTCAGCCGCCGGGCCGTCAACCGCGTGCACGCCACCAGCGCCCACCTGCCGTACCGCAAGGCCGCCTATGCGGCGTCCGGCCTGAAAATGGCCGATCTGGAATACGACGGCACGCTTTCCAAGCGGCGCGGCGGCCGGTTCAACCTGGCGCTCGACAGCCTGGCGCTGTACACCGACGCCGGCTTCAAGGCCAGCATCGGCGTCACGCTGTGCATGCTGGCGCTGGCGGTGGCCGAGCTCATCTACACGCTGGTCGTCTTCTTTACCGGGCGGCCGGTCGCCGGCTGGACGACGACGATGTTTGTGCTGACGCTGGGCTTTGCCGGGTTGTTCGCCGTGCTGACCATCGTCGTCAAGTACCTGACGCTGCTGGTGGATCTGGTGTTCCGCCACCAGAAATACCTGGTAGAAAGCATCGAGAAGATCCAAAAGTAAATCCCGTTATCCGTTCCCAAAAGCGCAACACCGGAGTCTGAATAGAAAAAAGGGGGGCTCGTTTTGGGGAAAGAGAAAAACATCAACTATTCGTTCAAGCTGCTCTATGCAATTTGCATCTTTTTTGTAGCGTGCGGTCATTGCTACGGCGGCGGCGTTAATATTCTGATCGACTGGTTCCCTTTGTACTCCTTTCATTTGGCGGCGTTCATGTTTGCCTCCGGGTATTTTTACAACCCCCAAGACATTCACAACATGAAAGGTGCGCTTGTAAAAAAAGTCAAACACCTGTTGCTGCCTTTGTATGGATACAGTTTTGCCTACGCCTTTCTCACCTGGCTGCTGCGGTGTGTCGGGTTTTCCTTTGGCAAACCCTTAACGCCCTACACCCTGTTTTTGGCGCCCCTGATGGAAGGCTACCAATGGGGGCTGAACATCGGCGGCTGGTACCTTGCCCCGTTGCTTTTTGTTTTTATCATCAACCTGTTTTTGCGGCGGCTGCTGGGCAGGTATTTGAACGACTGGGCCTTTGCCGCGTTCTATCTGCTGCTGGGCATGGCGGGTATTTATGGCGCCATGCAGGGTTTTGACGACGTCGTACGCTTGACTTTGTACCGCTGCGCGTATTTTCTGCCCTTTTACGGCCTGGGCACCTTGTACCGCAGCACTTTGGAACGCCCCTTCGATCGCCTTCCCCGGATCGTATACTTTGGGATCATCATGGTCGTGCAGCTGGGGTTGATCACCTGGTGCAACGGCACCAAGCAGTATTCTCAGATGTTTTGTAATGAATTTGACAGTGTGATCTACCCGTTCGCTTTTGGCACGACCGGTATTCTGTTTTGGCTGGGTGTTGCCAAAGTCCTGACCCCGGTATTGGGCCGCAGCAAATTCGTATTGGCACTGGCGGACAACGCCTTTTCCATCATGATGAACCAATTTTTGGGCTTTTTCTTGGTCCGCAGTGTTTTTGCGCTGCTGCATGTTCTGTCGCAAGGCGTTTTCTTTGCCGATTTTGAAATGGCGCGCTATTTTACCGAGTATAACTACAACTATTCTCCGCGCGGGCTGCTGCAGTGGCAGCTTCTCTACGTGCTGGTAGGGTTGTGGCTGCCCATTTTTATCCAAAAGTGGGTCAACTGGATCAAAGGCAAAGGGTTGGCCATTGTACGGTCCTCTACCCATAAGTAGATCCTTTTATCCCGTGCGGCTGGCGCGACAGCCTGCAACGGCCTTTTCAGCGTTGTTTCTGCCCTGTGGCACGACGTTCCCGCTTTCTTCTGTTTACTATCTGTGCAAGCCTGCCGCCTGGGAATTCCTGCCCACCCTGCTGCTTTTGCTGCTCTGCGCCGGCCTGCTGCTGGCCGCTCATAAAGACCGCCTGGCGCCGGTCTCCAAACCGGAGCTCCTCGTTCTCGGCGTCAGCTTTGTGACCTGCTGCGAGTCGCTGCCGTTGATGGGGCACGACGGCACCTATGGCTTTGGCCGGTATAAATACATCGTGTTCCTGCTGGTCGTGTTGATGCTGCTGGGCAAAAGGTGGCTGGCCTGCGGCAGCGACGGCAAAAAGACGCGGATCGTTTTCGGCACAGCGCTGCCGCTCGTCTTTGTGTGCAATATCGTCCATTATCTGATGGTCTATTCCACCAATTTTGCGTCCTACACTTCATGAGCTGCCCCGCAGGGGCGCCCGAAACAGCCGGGAGCCCCTTTGCCCCGTCCCTTAAAAATTCTATGCGGCCAGGCCCATGCCTGGCCGCTTTTTTGCGCGCAGCGTTTGCACCCGCGCGCGCGGGATGGTATACTGGAGAAAACGGGCGCCAGCCCGCCAAGGGAGGTACAGCGATGATCCGCATTGCCATTGTGGAAGACGAGCCCGCCGTGCGCGACCAACTGGTCGACTACCTGCGCCGGTATGAGCGGCAGTTTGGCAAAATGTTTGAACTGACCACCTTTGCCGACGGCGACGAGATCGTCACGGACTACCGCGCGGTGTACGACATCATCCTGCTGGACGTGCAGATGCCGCGCATGGACGGCATGGCCGCCGCCGAGGCCATCCGCAAAGCGGACCCGGATGTCCTGCTGATCTTTATCACCAACATGGCGCAGTTCGCCGTGAAAGGGTACGAGGTCGACGCGCTGAACTACCTGCTGAAACCGGTGCCGTATTTTGCGTTTTCGCAGCAGCTGCAAAAAGCGGTGGAGCGCCTGCGCAAACGCCACAAGACCTTTTTGACGGTACCGGTGGAGGGCGGGCTGCGCCGCCTGGACGTGGCGACCATCTACTACCTGGAAAGCGCCGGCCACCGCGTGCTGATCCACACCGAGGGCGGCGACGTCGACGCCGCCGGCAGCCTGAAAGGCTTTGAGGAAAAGCTCGCCGGGCAGCCCTTTACCCGCTGCAACAGCGGCTACCTGGTCAATTTGGCGCAGGTGGTGGGCGTACAGCAAAACACCGTGCAGGTGGGCCCGCACACGCTGCTGATCAGCCGGCCGCGCAAAAAAGCGTTTTTGGAGGCGCTGACCGACTATATCGGGGGTGACGCCCGGTGACCGCCCTGCCCGACATCCCCCGCCTGTACACCGCCCTGGCCGAATGGCTGGCCTGCCTGCTGTACCTGCTGGCGCTGCGCCCGCGCTTTGGCAAGGCGGCCACGGCCGCCGGCGCGGCCGGGTGGCTGCTGGCGCTGGGCGCGTTTTTGCAGCTGACCGGCGGCGTGCCGCTGCTGTGGTGGATCCCCTGCATGATGACGGCCATTGCCATGATGTACGGCTGCCTGTACAGCCTGTGCCGCGTCAGCGCGCTGGACGCCGGCTACTGCTGTGCGCGCGCGTTTTTGCTGGCAGAGTTTGCCGCCAGCATCGAGTGGCAGCTCCACTGCCTGCTGTGGCCGCAGCGCGGCGGCGGCACGCTGCCGGCGCTGGCGCTGCTGGCCGCCGTCTACGCGGCGGTGTACGGCTTTGTGTACCTGTATGAGTTCCGCCGCCTGCGCGGCATGGCCGACCCCGCCCCCGACGCCAGCGTGCAGTCGATGGCCAGCGCCGCCGTCATGGCGCTGGCGGCCTTCGCCGTCAGCAACCTGGCCTTTACCCAGCCGGGTTCGGCCACCATCTGGGTGTTCAACACCCGCACGCTGGTGGACTTTGCCGGCGTGCTGATGCTCTCTTTGCAGCAGGACCAGCTGCGCGAGGCCCGCCTGCACCGCGAGCTGGAAGCCATGGACGGCGTGCTGCGCCGCCAGTATGAGCAGTACCAGCAAAGCCGCGAGAGCATCCGCCTGATCAACCGCCACTGCCACGACCTCAAACTGCAGATCGCCGCCATCCGCGCCGAGCGCGACCCCGGCAAGCAGGCCGCCGCGCTGGACCGCATGGAAAGCGGCATCCAGCTCTACGAAGCCCAGAACGAGACCGGCAACGCCGTGCTGGACACGCTGCTGACGGCCAAACAGATCTTTTGCCAGCAGCACGACATCAACTTTACCTGCGTGGCCGACGGCCGCCTGCTGGAACACATGCCCGCGGGCGACATCTGCACGCTGGTGGGCACCGCGCTGGACAACGCCACCGAGAGCGTGCAGACGCTGGCCGACCCCGAAAAGCGGCTGATCCGCGCGGCGATCTTTGCGCAGCACGGCTTTGTGATGCTGCGGTTTGAAAACTACTGCGAGACGCCGGTGCCGCTGGACGACGACGGCCTGCCGCCGCACGGCTACGGCGTGCGCGCGGTGCGCGCCACCGCCGCCAAGTACGACGGCACCGTGACCGTGCACTGCCAGGACAACTGGTTCACCCTGCGGGTGCTGCTGCCCCGCACGGCGGGCTGACCCGCCGCCCCACCCCGGCCGCGCGCCTTTTCCGGCGTGCGGCCGGGGCTTTTTTGCCGCGCTGCCCGTGGCAAACTGCACAAGAGCGGCCCGCTGGTATTTGTGCAAAACAGATAAAGATTTTTCCTGTTTTTGTTGTGTTTTGGCAATTTGTGCGGCGAAATGCGCAAATCATGCAAAATTGTTCACAAATCTTTCAAAAACCGCTATACTAAAGGGGCAAAAGCGGGCAGGGGCGCGCGACCCTGCCGCACCGCGTGCGCCGCACGCAAAAAACTGCAAAAACAAGGAGGAACACACACTTATGTTGGCTATCAACATGGATGACGTCATCAACGTATTGACGACCGTTGCGCCGTATCTGGCTGCGTTCGGCGTTGTGCTCGTCATCGCCATCATCGCCATGATCGCCTGCAAATCGCAGGGCAAGGCGAAAAAATTCATGATCCGTTCCCAGGCCGGCATGGCCATCCTGCTGGCGCTGGGCATCGTGGTCAACCTGATCTGCTTCGGCCCCATGTCCACCATGATCTCGCTGGCCACCGGCGGTGGCTCCATCAGCGATGAGTCCATCGACACCGCCACCGAGCTGTGCGAGGACATCGCCGACGAAGGCATCGTGCTGCTGAAAAACGACAGCGCCAACCTGCCGCTGGCTTCCGGCGACAACGTCAACGTCTTTGGCTGGGCGTCCACCAACCCCTGCTACGGCGGCACCGGTTCCGGTTCGCTGTCGGACGCCTTCCCCATGGTCAGCCTGCTGGACGGCCTGCGCAACGCCGGGCTCAACCCCAACCAGGACCTGATCGACTTCTACACCGAGTATAAGGCCGACCGCCCCGTCGTCGGCATGTGGGAGGGCGACTGGACCATCCCCGAGCCGGCCGCCAGCCTGTACACCGACGAGCTGCTGAACGGTGCCAAGGAGTACTCTGACCAGGCGATCATCGTCATCACCCGCGTCGGCGGCGAAGGCGCCGACCTGCCCACCTACATGTACGAGCTGGCCAACGGCACCGCGCCCGAAGTCGGCTACACCCAGACCTACGACGAGAGCCTGAACGAAGGCCCCGACTGGGATGAGGGCGACACCTACCTCAACCTCTCCAACCAGGAAGAGGACATGATCGAGCTGGTCTGCCAGAACTTCGACAACGTCACGCTGGTCTACAACGGCGCCGCCACCATGGAGCTGGGCTTCGTCGACGACTACCCCCAGATCAAGAGCGTGCTGTGGTGCCCCGGCACCGGCCAGTCCGGCTTTAACGGCCTGGGCAACATCATCGCCGGCGCGGTGAACCCCTCGGCCAAGACGACCGATACCTTCGTCTATGACCTGACCGCCACCCCCAGCTACAACAACATCGGCCTGTTCCAGTACACCAACATGGACGAGTTCGCGGTGGACGGCACGCTGCCCTCCCTCGTCAACTATGTTGAGGGCATCTACGTCGGCTACAAGTTCTACGAGACCGCGGCCGCCGAGGGCCTGATCAACTACGACGAAGTCGTGCAGTATCCCTTCGGCTACGGCCTGTCCTACACCACCTTTGAAAAGACCCTCAACGATGTGACCGAGGCCGACGGCGTCATCACCGTCAGCGCCACCGTCACCAACACCGGCGACGTCGCCGGCAAGGACGTGGTGGAAGTCTACTACAACCCGCCCTACACCAACGGCGGCATCGAGAAAGCCTCCGCCAACCTCATCGGCTTTGCCAAGACGCAGGTGCTGGAGCCCGGCGCGTCCGAGGATGTGACCATCACCTTCAACGTCGAGGACATGGCCTCCTACGACGAAAAGACCGCCAAGGCCTACGTGCTGGAGGAAGGCGACTACATCATCTCGCTGAACTCTGACTCGCACACCATCATCGACAGCAAGACCTACAACGTCCCGTCGACCATCACCTACTCCGGCGACAACAAGCGTTCCTCCGACGCGGTGGCCGCCACCAACCAGTTCGACTTTGCCCGCGGCGAGAACGTGACCTACCTGTCCCGCGCCGACGGCTTTGCCAACTATGCCGAAGCCACCGCCGCGCCCACTGACCTCGAGATGCCGGCCGACATGAAGGAGAGCTTCTACAACATCTCCAACTATGACCCGGCCACCGACGCCGTCAACCCCGACGACCCCAACGCCGAGGCCCCTGTCACCGGCGCCGAGGGCAGCACCCAGCTCGTCGACCTGCGCGGGCTGGAGTATGACGACCCCGCCTGGGACACCCTGCTCGACCAGATGACCATCGACGAGATGAACCAGCTGATCTCGCTGGGCGGCTACCAGACCAACAGCATCGACTCCATCGGCAAGGTCCGCACCAACGACTGCGACGGTCCCGCCTCCATCAACAACAACTTCACCGGCAAGGGCTCCATCGGCTTCCCGGCGGCGGTCATGATCGCCAACACCTGGAACGTCGACATCGCGACCTCCTTCGGCGACAGCATCGGCCAGATGGCGGACGAGATGGACGTCTCCGGCTGGTATGCCCCGGCCATGAACATCCACCGCTCGGCGTTCGCCGGCCGTAACTTCGAGTATTACTCCGAGGACGGCTTCCTCTCCGGCCAGATGGCGGCGCACGCCGTCCAGGGCGCTGCGGCGCACGGCGTCTACGCCTACGTCAAGCACTTCGCCTTCAACGACCAGGAGACCAACCGCTGCGGCATGCTGTGCACCTGGTCCAGCGAGCAGGCCCTGCGCGAGATCTACCTCAAGCCCTTCGAGATCGCCATCAAGCAGGGCGGCGCGGACGCGGTCATGTCCAGCTTCAACTACATCGGCAACCGCTGGGCCGGTGGCTGCGACGAGCTGTGCAACACCGTCCTGCGTGACGAGTGGGGCTTCGTCGGCATGGTCCTGACCGACTACTTCGGCGTCTACGGCTATATGAGCGCCGACCAGGGCGTGCGCAACGGCACCGACTTCTGCCTGGTCAACTACCCCACGCAGACCAGCCTCGTCGGCAGCCTGACCAACAATGAGATCAGCAACGCCGGCCAGCAGGCCATGCGCACCGCCACCCACAACATCCTGTACACCGTCGTCAACTCCCGCGCCTACGCGCCGGAGAACCTGAACCCCGGCATGCAGCCGTGGCAGATCGCGGCCATCGTCATCGACGTCGCGCTCGTCGCCGGCATCATCGCGCTGGAAGTTCTGGTCATCAAAAAAGGCTACGACAAGCGCAAGAAAGAGGAAGTTTCCGCCTGATAGCCCCGGCGTGAGACCCGCAGACAACCTGTAAATACGGCCGCGTCTGGCACTGCTCGCAGGCAGGCGCCAGGCGCGGCCGCCTTGTTTTTGGGAAAGGAACCTGTATATGCAAACCAAAGATCTGCTTCAGCGCTTGACGCTTGAACAAAAATGCGCGCTGCTCTCGGGCGCCGAGACGTTCAAGACCCGCGCGCTGCCGCAGTACGGCATCCCGGCGCTGTGGCTCAGTGACGGCCCCCACGGCGTGCGCAAGCAGGCCGGTGAGAGCGACCACCTGGGCCTGAACCCCAGCGAGCCCGCGACCTGTTTCCCCACCGCGTCGGCCATGGCCTCCAGCTGGGACGAAGCCCTGGGCGAGGAAGTCGGCCAGGCCCTGGGCGAGGAAGCTGCCGCCCAGCAGGTCGCCGTGCTGCTGGGGCCCGGCCTCAACACCAAGCGCAGCCCGCTGTGCGGCCGCAACTTCGAGTATTTCTCCGAGGACCCGTACCTCTCGGGCAAGATGGCGGCGGCCTACATCCGCGGCATCCAGAAAAACGGCGTGGCGGCCTGCCCCAAGCACTTTGCCGCCAACAGCCAGGAGCTGCGCCGCATGGCCACCGACTCCATCGTCGACGAGCGCACGCTGCGCGAACTCTACCTGACCAACTTTGAGATCGCCGTCAAAGAGGGCGCGCCCAAAACCATCATGACGAGCTACAACCTCGTCAACGGCACCTACGCCAACGAGAACGCCCACCTCTTAAAAGAAATTTTGCGCGACGACTGGGGCTTTACCGGCGCCGTCGTCACCGACTGGGGCGGCTCCAACGACCACGCGCTGGGCGTCAAGAACGGCTCGACGCTGGAGATGCCCGCCCCGGGGCTGGACTCGGTGCGCGAGCTGGTCAAGGCCGTGCACGACGGCAAAATTTCCGAGGTCGACGTCAACGCCCGGCTCGAGGAGCTGCTGGCGCTCATCGACTCCACCACGCCGGCGCTGGAAAACGCCCCCAAGACCATCGACTGGGACGCCCACCACGCCCTGGCCCGCAAGGCCGAGAGCGAGTGCGTCGTGCTGCTGAAAAACAGCGGCGGCCTGCTGCCGCTGGACCCCGCCGCCAAGGTCGCGGTCATCGGCGATTTTGCCGACAAACCGCGCTACCAGGGCGCCGGCTCCAGCGTCGTCAACGCGCCGCAGGTCGATACCTTCCGCCAGATGTTTGAGCGCAGCGGCCTGCGCAATGCCGGCTACGCCAAGGGCTTTGACCGCTTTGGCAAGCCCGACGCCGCGCTGCAAAAAGAGGCCGTCGCCCTGGCCGAACAGGCCGACGTCGTGCTGCTGTTCTTAGGGCTCGACGAAGTGCAGGAGAGCGAGGGCCTCGACCGCAGCCACATGAAGCTGGCGCAAAACCAGATCGACCTGCTGCTGGCCGTGCACCGCGCCAACCCGCGGCTGGTCGTCGTGCTCAGCAGCGGCTCCGCCGTCGAGACCGGCTGGGCCAGCCACTGCCAGGGCTTGGTATGGGCCGGGCTGTGCGGCCAGGCCGGCGCGGGCGCGCTCCTCGACGTGCTGACCGGCAAGGTCAACCCCGGCGGCAAGCTGGCCGAGACCTGGCCCCTGCACCTGGAGGACACCCCCAGCTACCGTCATTTCGGCAAGGAGGACCGCAACGTCGAATACCGCGAGGGCCTCTATGTCGGCTACCGCTACTACCAGACCGCCGGCGTGCCGGTGGCCTACCCCTTCGGCTACGGGCTGAGCTATACGACGTTCGCCTACAGCGACCTCAAGGCCACGGCCAAGAGCGTCAAGTTCACGCTGACCAACACCGGCGCCGTCGCCGGCGACGAGGTCGCGCAGGTCTACATCGCCAAGCCGGACGCCAAAATTTTCCGCCCCGAGGAAGAGCTCAAGGGCTTTGCCCGCGTCCACCTGGAAGCCGGCGAGAGCAGGACCGTCGAGATCAAGCTGGACGACAAAGCCTTCCGCTACTGGAACGACCCGGCCAACGCCTGGGCCGTCGAGGGCGGGCAGTACGAGGTGCGCGTCGGCGCGTCCTGCGCCGACATCAAGCTGACGGCGTCGGTCAAGGTCGCCTCCTCCGGCCATGAGGACCCCTACGCCGGGCTGGCGCTGCCCCATTACCAGAGCGGCCAGGCCCAGGACGTGCCCGACGCCGAGTTCGTGGCGCTGCTGGGGCACGCGGTGCCGCCGGCCAAAGTCGCCATCGACCGCAACATGACGCTGGGCGAGATCGGCCACGGCCGCAGCCCGCTGGGCTGGCTGGTGCACGTCATCCACAAGCACCTGCTGGTCAAGAGCCTGCAAAGCGGCACGCCGGATCTAAACCTGCTGTTCAACTACAACATGCCGCTGCGCGCCATCGCCAAAATGACCGGCGGTATGGTCAGCATGGGCATGGTGGACGGCCTGGTCATGGAGCTCAAAGGCTTCTGGATCATCGGCATCCTGCGCGTGCTCTACGAACTGGTCAAAAACATGCTGCTGAACGGCGCGATGGAAAAACGCCTGGCTGAGAAGAAGGAGGGCTGAGCGATGCATTTTTGGAATGATTTTGCCGCCAAACACCCGGCGGCAGCCCAGTGGATCCGCGAGGGCGGGTTGTTCGTCATCGTCAGCAACGTCATCACGGTGTTCAAGTACCTGATGCTGCAGTTCCTGCCCGCGGCGTTCGCCGGCCTGGGCGACGCCAGCTTCGGCTGGCCGGGCATCCCGCTGACGCTGTTTGGCGAAACGTTTGAGTGGAACATCCTCGGCTACGACCAGGCGCACGGCGGCCTTGCCTACTTCTGCGCCTACATGGTGGCCATGGTCATCGGCGAGGTCATCAACTTCCCCATCCAGCGCAACTTCGTGTTCCGCTCCAAGGGCAAGCTGGGCCCGCAGATCGCGTGGTACCTGCTGGCGTTCTGCGTCATCACCTGCATCGTCAACTCCATCAACTGCATCTGGGTGGCGGTGGCCGGTATCTTTGTGCCGGACTTCATCTACAACATCGGCACCACGGTGCTCAACGGCGGCATCTCGATGGTCGTGTTCTTCTTTGTCAACAAGATCATCTTCCCCTCGGCCGAAAACGAGGCCAAACCGGCGTAAACCGCCGCACCCCTTGCTATTCCCGCGGCAGGCGGCTGCCCTTTTCCCTGTCGTTTCCCTTCCGGCCGGCTGCCAAAACGCCGGGCCCTGTGCAATGCACGGGGCCCGGCGTTTGTGCTTGGGGCGCGGGGGTCACTGGATGGTCTTTTCCAGGCGGCGGGCGGTCTCAGTCGCAGCCAGGCCGCCGCGCGCGGTCTCTTTGAGGTCGGGGGACATCACCGCCCCCACCGCGCGCATCGCATCGACGACTTCGTCAAAGGGGATCAGGCTGGGGATGCCCGCCATCGCCAGATCGCAGGAGAGCACGGCGTTGGCCACGCCGATGGCGTTGCGCTTGATGCAGGGGCACTCGACCAGGCCGCCCACGGGGTCGCAGACCAGGCCCATGCAGTTTTTCAGCGCGATGGCCGCCGCCGTCAGCGAAACTTCGGGCGCGGCGCCTTTCATCTGGGCCAGGGCGGCCGCGGCCATGGCGGCGGCGGCGCCGGTCTCGGCCTGGCAGCCGCCCGACGCCCCGGCGATGGAGGCATTCTCGGCCACAATGGCGCCCACCGCCCCGGCGGCAAACAGCGCCATGCACAGCGTTTCGTCGGCAAGGCCGCGCTCGTCGCCGCAGCACACCACCACGGCCGGCAAAATGCCGCTGGCCCCGGCCGTGGGCGCGGCCACGATCTGCCCCATCGAGGCGTTGACCTCAGCCACCGCCATGCCGGCGGCCACCATGCGGCACAGGCGGGGGCCCAGCTCGCTTTGGGCGGCGTAGCGGTCCAGCTTGACGCTCTCGTTGCCGGCCAGCAGGCCGTGCGTGGGCCGGGCCGGGTCCAGCCCGGCGGCAATGGACGCGCGCATCACGTCGAGGTTGCGCTGCATCTCGGCAAAAATTTCCGGCCGCGTGCGGCTGCCTTCCTCGATCTCGCGGCGCAGCATCGCCTCGCCCAGCGAGATGCCGTCCCGCCGGCACAGCGCCAGCAGGTCGCTGCCATGGTGGAAACTGTAACTCATAGTGCGCATACCTCCCGGATCACAGGGTGCATCTTGCGGATCGCCTCCACACAGGCCGGCGGCACGGGGTTGTCGGTCTCCAGGATCATGCAGGCGTTGCCCCATTTGGTGTTGCGCATCACCCGCATAAACGCAATGTTGACCTGTTCGTTGTCCAGCACCTCGGTCACTTTGCGGATCACGCCGGGCTGGTCCTGGTGGAACACCAGCAGGGTCGGGTACTCGCAGCGGAAGATGACCTCCATGCCGTTGAGGCGGCGCACCTCGATCAGGCCGCCGCCCAGCGAAACGCCCACCAGGTCGATGCAGCGGCCGTCCGCGCCTTTGGCGCGGATGCGCGCGGTGTTGGGGTGGGCAGCCTCCTGGGCCGAGAATTGCACCTGCACCTCCAGCCCGGCCGCACGCGCTTCCTCGTAGGCGGTGCGGATGCGCAGGTCGTCGGGGGCGAACCCCAGCAGCCCGGCCAGGATGGCTTTGTCGGTGCCGTGGCCTTTGCCGGTCTTGGCGAAGGAGCCGTACAGCGTGATCTCGGCTTCGCACACCGGCTGGCCCAGCACGCGCCGGGCCACGTTGCCCAGCCGCGCCGCGCCCGCCGTGTGGGAACTGGACGGCCCGACGATGCGCGGGCCGATGATGTCAAACAAAGTGTAAGGGTGCATGGCGTCGCCTTTCTTGTACGGTGCAAACGGGCGGGCGTCCGCGGACGCCCGGGTACCTTTACTTTACCGCAGGCGGGGCGCATTTGTCAATGCAGGGCGGTACTTGCCGCGGCGCCCCGTGTGGATTATAATAAAAAAGACCCCCGCCCCGCGCTGCGCGCGCCGGCCGCACCACCCCAAAAAGGAGGGCCCCTATATGCTGCGCCCCGAAACGACCGAGGCTTATCTTTCCATCCTGCGTGAGGAACTCGTGCCCGCCACCGGCTGTACCGAGCCCATCGCGCTGGCCTATGCCGCCGCGCGGCTGCGCGCGCTGCTGGGCGCAGCGCCGGCGCGCATCGAGGCCGAGATCTCCGGCAACATCATCAAAAACGTCAAAAGCGTCGTCGTGCCCAACACCGGCGGGCGCAAGGGCATCGCGGCGGCCATCGCGGCCGGCGTCGTGGCGGGCGACGCCGCGCGCGAGCTGCAGGTCATCGCCGAGGTGCCCGCCGCGCAGCACGCCGCCATCGGCGCCTATGCCGACGCCACGCCCATCGCCATCCGCTGTGCCGACACCACCCGCCTTTTGGACATCCGCCTGACCGGCTTTGCCGGGGCGCACACCGCGACGGTGCAGATCGCCAACAGCCACACCAATATCGTGTTTGAGAGCCGCGACGGCGAAACGCTACTGCAAAAGCCGTTCACCGACTCGCCGGAGGATAACCTGACCGACAAAAGCGTGCTGAATGTGGCCGACATCCTGGAATTTGCCGATACCGTCGACCTTGCCCGCGTGCAGGACCTGCTCGAAGCGCAGCTTACCTGCAACCTCGCCATCGCGCAGGAGGGGCTCGCCCACCCCTGGGGCGCGCAGGTGGGGGCCATTTTGCTGGCCGAGACGCCGGACCCCGACGCCAAGACCGAGGCCAAAGCCTGGGCCGCTGCCGGCAGCGACGCGCGCATGAGCGGCTGCGAGATGCCGGTCGTCATCCTGTCGGGTTCGGGCAACCAGGGCATCACGGCGTCGGTGCCGGTGGCGCGCTGGGCGCTCCGCCTGGGCGCTTCGCAAGAGAAACTCTACCGCGCGCTGCTCGTCAGCGACCTTGTCACCATCGAGCAAAAAAGCGGCATCGGGCGGCTTTCGGCCTACTGCGGCGCAGTCAGCGCCGGGGTGGGCGCGGGCGCGGGCATCGCCTACCTGCTGGACGGCAGCTACGCGGCCGTCGCCCACACCGTCGTCAACGCCGTCGCCATCTTAAGCGGCACCATCTGCGACGGGGCCAAACCCTCCTGCGCGGCCAAGATCGCCGCCAGCGTCGACGCCGGCATTTTGGGCTACCAGATGTACAAGCACCGCCGCGAGTTCAAGGGCGGCGAGGGCATCGTGACCAAAGGCGTCGACAACACCATCCGCAACGTCGGCATCCTGGCCAGCGAGGGCATGCGCGAGACCGACCGCACCATCCTGTCCCTCATGACGCGCCCCTGCGACTGAGCGCGCCGAAAACTGCATACCGCCCCGGCCTGCCGCAGGCCGGGATTTTTTTTGCAAAAAAGTGCAAAAAAATTCGGTTTCTCCACCCAATCTCCATTTTCGTATGGTACACTGGAGGCAGGAGGTGCACGTTATGGCAAAAACAGTCCTGGTCATTGAGGATGAGGAAGCCATCCGCAGCGTCATCCGCGCCTTTTTGGAGGATGCCGGCTACACCGTGGTGCAGGCGGCCGACGGCGAGGCGGGCGTCGCGCAGTTCCGCGCGTGCCGGCCCGACCTGGTGCTGCTGGACGTGATGCTGCCCAAGCTGGACGGCTTTGCGGTGTGCAAGATTTTGCGGCAGGAGAGCCGCACCCCCATCCTGATGCTGACGGCGCTGGACGACGACGACAACCAGCTCAAAGGCTTTGACGCATTGGCGGACGATTACATCGCCAAGCCGTTCTCGATGCCGGTGGTGCTCAAACGCATCGAGGCGGTGCTGCGCCGCGCGGGCGGGGACGACCCGGCCAACCGTGTGCTGCGCCACGGGGCGGTCGCGCTGGACGCCGACGGGCAGTGCGTGCAGGTGCACGGCCAGCCTGTGGAGCTGACGGCGCGCGAGTTTGCCATTTTGCGCATCCTGCTGGAAAACCAGGGGCGGGTCATCTCCCGCCAGCGGCTGCTGGACAGCGTGTGGGGCCGCTACGAGCCCGTCGACGACCGGGTCGTGAGCACCCACATTAAAAACCTGCGCAAAAAACTGGGCGCAGACTGCATCGAGACGATACGGGGGGCGGGGTATAAAATTGAGAAAGAAGATTAGCCAAAGCATCCGCGCCAAGACCTTTTTGGGGCTGCTGGCGCTGCTGGTGGTGTGCTGCGCGGCCATCTACGGCATGGTGGTGGTGCTTCTTTCGGGGGCGTACCACGCCTACCTGAAAGGGCAGGTACATGAGGAATTCCGCGCACTGTACCTGCTTGTTGCGCAGGATGGCTGGGCGCCCGGTTCGGCCGGCGCCGCCGCGATGGACGCCTTTGCCGCCCGCCACAGCGCGTTTGTAGAGCTTACGTCCGGGGGCAGGTCCGTGTTCCATACCGGCCAGCTTGGCGGGATGTTTTCAACCCCGGCGATCTATGAATCCACCGCATTTTATAATGACGAGAAGCTCTACACGCTGAGCGCCTTTCTGCCCGCGGTCACGGTGACGCAGTCTTTCCGCATCTTGCTGCGCTTTTTGCCGCTGACCGCCGGTATAATTTTGCTGATCTCGGCGCTGGGGGCGTACCTGACGGCGCGCGCCTACGCCAAACCGCTGGTCGAGATCAGCGGCGCGGCGCAGCGCATGGCGACGCTGGATTTCAGCGGCCAATGCAAGGTGGCCCGCCGGGACGAGATCGGCACGCTGGCCAAAAGCCTCAACGAGATGTCGGCCCAGCTGCAGCAGGCGCTGGACAGCTTGCAGGCGGCCAACGCGCAGCTGCAGCAGGACATCGAGCGCGAGCGCGCGCAGGAAAAACAGCGTGTGGAGTTTTTTACCGCCGTCTCGCACGAACTCAAGACGCCGCTGGCGATCTTGAAAGGCCAGCTGGAGGGCATGGTCTGGCAGGTGGGCGAGTACAAGGACCGCGACACCTGGCTGCGCCGCTGCCTGCAGACCACCGACCGCATGGAGGCGCTGGTGCGCGAGATCCTGGCCGCGGCGCGCATGGGCAGCGGCGATTTCAGCCCCGCGCGCGCCGATCTGGACCTGAGCGCGCTGCTGAACGCCGTGTGCGAGACGTTCCGCGCCCCGGCCCAGGATAAGGGCCTGACGCTGCGGCTGTACATTGCGCCGGGGGTACAGGGCCGGGGCGACCGCCGCCTGCTGGAAAAGGCGTTCGCCAACGTCGTTGGCAACGCGGTGGCCTACTCGCCGCCGGGCGCGGCAGTCACGGTGGCGCTGCAGGACGGCGCGTTCACCGTCGAGAACACCGGCGTACACATTGCCGGGGACGACCTGCCGCACCTGTTCACCCCGTTTTACCGGGTGGAAAAATCCCGCAGCCGCAACAGCGGCGGCAGCGGGCTGGGGCTGTACATCACCAAGACGATCCTGGACCGCCACGGCGCGGCCTGCCGCATCGAAAACACCGCCGACGGCGTGCGGTTCACCGCCGCGTGGGGGGAGAAAAAAATTAAAAATTAAAAATTGTGGTGCTGCGCCCGCAGGCGCGTCTCGGCCTGGCGCCGCAGCGCCGTTTCGGAGCGCAACCGGGCCGCAAGGCCCGGCTCTTGGCGCGGAGATGCGCAACCGGGCCGCAAGGCCCGGCTCTTGGCGCGGAGAAGCCTCGCGGCTATGCCGCGAGAAAAAGCCGGCTTGTTGATCCCGCCGCCGACACCGCAAAACACCAACCCCCCCCCTGCCGTTGGCAGGGGGGTGGTTGCTGTACAAGGCGGCCGTTATTCCTGCCAGACCTCGGGGTTTAAGATGGACACCACCGTGCCGGAGCGCAGCGGCTTGTCGGTGGTCAGCACGAGCTTTTCCACAATGTCCATCGCCGGGGCGTCGAGTTCCACCTCGCCCTCGCCCTCGCGAATGATCTCGCCGTCGATGGCCTCGACAAAATACTCGATGCCGAAGATGCCGTCGCGCGAGCGCACACGGAAGATCGTCACCTGATTGTTCTCGCCGCGGCTCTGGATGCAGGATTCCGGCACCCACCACTCGGCGCCGTAGTCGTTGGGGTCGGGCGTGTCGCGCACCAGAAAGTCATATACCTCGATGCGCGGCAGCAGCGCGTCGTACACATAGGTGGAAACGGCGGTGCACACCAGCAGCACCGCGCCGCACGCCACCGCCACCCGGCGCAAGATCTTTTTGCGGTCCATAAAAGCCTCCTAACTGTAAAATCCGTCCCACCGCTATACGCGGCTGTTGCCCCTTTTGAAACAGCTTTAGTGTATCTGCGACAGCGAGATGCCGTCGGCCAGATCCTGGTCGTAGTACAAAAACAGCAGCAGCACCGGCAGTGCGGCCAATATGCCGCAGACGCACAGCACGCCGACGTCCTGCCCGCTCATCTGCGAGAGGAACACCGACAGCGGGTAGTCGTAGGAATTTTCGAGGTACACCAGCGGCTGCTCCACCATGTTCCAGGCGTCCACAAAGGTCAGCAGTACCAGCGACACGACGCCTGCCCGGCTGCGCGGCAGCAGGATGCGGAACAAGATCGTCAGGTCGCCCGCGCCGTCGATGCGCGCGGCGTCCAGCAGCTCGTCGGGGCAGGTGTCGAACACCTGGCGCAGCAAAAACACGCCGAACGGCGAGAACACCGCCGGGATGATGAGCGCCGCCCACGAGCCCATCAGCCCCAGGCCGCGGATGACAAAGTAGTTGGACACCAGCGTGACCTGGTAGGGCATCATCATGACGATGATGACGATGAAAAACAGCGGTTCCCGCCCGGGGAAGCGGAATTTCGAGAACGCATACCCCGCCAGGCTGGCGACCAGCGCCTGCCCGGCCGCGATGGCCACGCTCAAGATCAGCGAGTTCCAGAACTTGACGAGATAGTGCGGGCGGCGGATGAGCACCTCGTACCAGCCGGCCAGCGACCACTGCTGCGGCAGCAGGCCGTAGGCCGTGCCGGTCGAAAAAGAGTTGACGAGCGTGAACAAAATCGGCACCACGACGAACAGCCCGAAGAAACAGAGAAACACAAGCCGCAGGCGGGAAAATCGTTTCGCTTTCATACAGGTACGCCCCCTTTCTTACTGGTCGCCGCGTGCTTTGAGCCGGAACAGCACCAGCACCAGCGCAAAGATGACCGCGAACACCAGCAGCGCCGCCACCGAAAGCCGCTGGTAGCTCAAATTCTGGAAGTTGTTGTTCATAAAGTGCTGGAGCATGTAGATGCTCTCGTGCGGGTTGGCCCCGCCCAGCAGGTACGCTTCGCGGAAAGATTTGAACGAGTTGATGATGGACACGATCAGGATAAAGAAAAACGTCGGCAGCATCAGCGGCAGCGTGATGTACCGCACGGTCTGCCAGTAGCTCGCGCCCTCGCTGGCGGCGGCTTCGCGGTATTCGCGCGGGATGGCGGCCAGCCCCGCCAGAAACAGCACCAGGTCATAGCCGCAGTTTTTCCAGATGTACAGCCCCACCAAAAGCGGGAAAGCGTAGTCGGACTGGATCCAATCCTCAAGGGGCAGGCCCAGGGCGGCCAGCGCCTGGTTGACGAGGCCGCCGCTTGAGAAAAACGCCTGCACCACAATGACGACCGACGCCGCGGGCAGCACCAGCGGGTACAAAAACAGCGAGCGGAAGAACGTCGCGCCCTTGAATTTTTCAAACAGCAGCAGCGCCAGCACGAAGGAGAAGGCCATCAGCAGCGGCACGCCGATGAGGATAAAGCGGAAGGTATTGTACGCCGCCAGCTGGAACGCCGCGCTGGCAAAAATATCCTGGAAATTGCGCAGCCCCACAAAGGCGGTGCCGCCGGAGCCGCTGGTAAAAGTAAAGCGGACGCTCCACAAAAAAGGGAGCAGGTAAAACCCGGCGAAGCCCAGCAAAAAGGGCAGCGCCAGCAGGTACCCGGCCACGGCGTTACGGGTTTTCAGTTTCATAAAGGCACCCCCTGTAAGTTCATTCCGAGAGGTAGATGTTGAGTTGGCTTTCGGCGGCGTCGACCGCATCCTCGTACCGCCATATCTAGTATTGTGGCCTGTAACGGAATGGAGTCTGTATAGAAGATCGTCAACCCCTCGTTCGTCTGCTCCACCGGCGGGGGCACCTCGATGGGGCGCGGTTCGGCGTCGGCGCCGCCCGGCGCGCAGGCAGAAAGCGCGACCAGGCAGGCCAGCGGCAGGCAGAGGCATTGTACGTGCGTTTTTTTCATAGTATCTCCTCCTTCGTATGTGGGCAGGGTTTCTTTGCCCCTATCATACAAAACGAAAGTGGAGTTACGGTGGAGAAATCCGTGAAAGTATGAACAAATTGTTAATTTTTGAAAAAATCAGCGATTCAGACAAAACCCGCCCGGCTTTTTTGGTGAAAAAGCCAGGCGGGGGAGGGGCGCTATGGTTTGTATGGTGTATGCCTTATATTGTAGGGGGGCCTTACCCGCCCTACAATGCGAGGAAAACGCCCCACAAACCGTGAACGGGCGGCGGGGGTATCGTTTTGCGGCGGGGTCAAGGCCCCGCCGTGGGCGTCTGCCTCACGGTAACATTTTGGGTTCGTGTACGCGGTACCGGGTGTTCGTAGGGGAGGCATATATGCCTCCCGGCAGGGGTGCGCCATCGCGCGGGGGTTGTGGGAAAATCGACCGTTTACCACGATTTGTAGGGCGGGGCCTTGGCCCCGCCGCACATTATTATTTTTAAAATTTGAAAAATCATCGGTTCGGCGGGCGCTGCGCCCGCAGGCGCGTTTCGGAGGCCAACCGCCGCGCAGCGGCGGCTCTTAGGCCGGAGATAAATCGCCCGCCCTACCATGTGAGGTACACACCATGCCGAACCGTGTACGGACGGTGCGTGCAAATCACATTCCATACCGTTTCTGCCAATGGGAATGTGGCACGGCCTGTATGCCGCCCCTACGCATGGACCGAACGCGGTCGCAGCGCAAAAACCGTGTTATGGGGCAAACGGGTGCGGCGGGGTCAAGACCCCGCCCTACAATGTGAGATAAACACCATGCCGGCCCGGCAACGAGAGGCGGGGGCAACGTTTCGCGGGCCGCATGCCTGCCCGTCAGGGGTCGGCGGGGGGCTGCCGCCCGATGTCGTACACGCTGCGGCAGCGCAGCGCCGTGGCGTCGCCCGCCAGGATGCGCACGGTGCGGCTGCCGGCGTTCATGTCGAAATAATTGTCCGAAAGCCGCAGCGTCTCGTCGGCGTTGCGGATTTCGACGCCGCGGGCGTAGGCGTCGGCGGTCACCGTCAGGCGGTCGCCGTCGACCGTGCAGCGCAGGTGGGGGTCCCGGTAGTGGAAATACTTGGGCAGGCTGAGCAGCACCGTGCCCTGCGAAATGACCGCCCCTGCCTGCTCGGCCTCGTAGCTGATATACTCGCGCTGTTCGTCGAGGTCCGGCAGCTCGACACGGTCCAGCCACAGCGCCGAGAGCGGCGGCACCGTGACGGTCTGCTCGCTTTCGCGCAGGGCCGCGCCGGTATTGCGGCGCACCGCCCAGCGCACCGTGACGGTCTGGGGGCAGCGCGTCTCGTTGGAAAGGTTGAGCCGGATGGACTTGCGCGGCGCAAAATGCTGCCAGTTCATCGGCGTCGGCTCGGTGAGCCAGCCCTCCTCCTCGCAAGAGAGCAGCACCGGCGCAAAAAAGCGCTTGGCGGCATAGTGCAGGGCTTTCCACCGGCCGGTATAGTCGATGGAGGACCACGACGCCACCGGCCAGCAGTCGTTGAGCTGCCAGTACACCGCGCCCATGCAGCGCCCGCGGTTGCGGCGGAAATGCTCGACGCCATAGCGGATGGCGTCGGCCTGCAGCATCTGCGAGGCGTAGAGCAGCTCGTCAAAGCCGCCGGGGTAACGGTAGGTCTGCTGCAGGTAGCTCAAGATCTTGCCGTTGGCGCGGCCGTTGCGCTGGTGGCGCTCCATCACGTAGGAGAAGATGTTGCGGTCCTGCGGCTCGGTAAAGGTTTTGACCGTGCTCAGGCAGGGGAAGGACTGGAACCCAAACTCCGACACAAAGCGGAAATAGAACTGCCGGTAGGCCGAAAACGGCTGGTCGCCGTGCCAGACCTCCCAGTAATGCACGTCGCCGCGGTCGGGGGCGTTGGGCTCATCGAACGCCCCGCCCGAGGACGGGCTCGCCGGCCAGTAAAAGCGGTCGGGGTCCAGCGCGCGGACGACCTCGGGGATGACGCGCTCAAACAAAAACAGGTAGTCGCGCACCTGGGCCTCGCGGTCCACCCACGCGCGGGACTGGGTGAACATCTCCATCTCGTTGTTGCCGCACCACAGCGCCAGGCTGGCGTGGTGGCGCAGGCGGCGGATGTTGTCGGCCAGCTCGGCACGGACGTTTTCCTCAAATTCCGGCGTCAGCTCATACATGCCGCAGGCGAACATGCAGTCCTGCCAGACCAGCAGGCCGAACTCGTCGCAGGCGTCGTAGAACCAATCCTCCGGGTAACAGCCGCCGCCCCAGACCCGCACGCAGTTAAAATGCGCGTCGCGGCAGTCCGCCAGCAGGCGGCGGGTGCGCGCGGCGCTGGTGCGGCCCAGCAGGTGATCCTCGGGGATATAGTTGGCGCCCATGGCAAAGACCTTGACCCCGTTGACGCACAGGGCAAACTGCTCGCCCCAGGCGTCGGGGTCACGGCAGACGGTCAGCGTGCGCAGGCCGATGCGTTTTTCCCACACGTCGGCCACGCTGCCGCCGTCCAGCAGCTCCACGCGCAGGCGGTACAGCGGCTGGCCGCCCAGGCCGTTGGGCCACCACAGGCGGGGGTCCGGCACAGCCAGCGTCAGCGCCGCGCCGCCCTGTGCCTGCGCTGCCACCGCGCCGTCGGGGTCATACAGCGTTGCGCGGCAAAGCGGCGCGCCGCCGTCGGCCGCCACGGCCAGCGCCAGCGTGACGCGGCCGTTCTGGTGCTGCTGGCGCAGCTGCACGTCGGTCAGCCGGGCGGGGCCGGCGGCTGCCAGCACCACAGGGCGGAACAGCCCGGCGTCGGGCAGGTGGGCGCCCCAGTCCCAGCCAAACATGCAGTGGGCTTTGCGCAGGTGCACAAAGCCGTCCATGGCGTCCTCGGCCCCGCGCACCGGCGAGCGGGCGAACGCCGCGCGGATATAGCGCAGCGGCGAGCCCAGCCGCACCGTCAGCGTGTTGCCGGCCGCGCGCAGCAGGCCGGTCACGGCAAACTCCCACGTGCGGTGCATGTTGCACACGCGCCCCAGGCTTTGGCCGTTCAAAAACACCTCGCCCAGGGTATCGATGCCCTCAAACCGCAAAAAATACCGCGCTGCGCCGTCCAGTTCGGGCGGCAGGTCAAACCGGGTGCGGTACTCATAATCCTGTTCCATCAGCGGCAGCAGGGCCTCGGCGTTGTCGCGCCAGTACGGGTCCGGGATGCGCCCGTTCTCATACAGCGTAGTGTATACGGTGCCGGGCACGCGCGCGTCCTGCCAGTCGTCCCGGCCGGCCGTGCGCAGCTGCCAGCCTTCGGTCAGGGGCCAGTGCTGTTGTTTCATGGCAGGTTCACCTCCGCTGTGCTGCGCAGGAACACCGCCGCGCTTTTGCCTTGCAGGCACACCGTGCCGCCGCCGGCCTGCCATGCCGCAGGGCCGGTAGCGCACAGCAGGCGGCAGCCGTCTGCGGCAAAGGGCAGGCGGCAGGGTGCGGGCGCAAAGTTGATCAGGGCAGTCAGTTCGTCGCCCGCCAGCGTGCGGCGGCAGACGATGACGCCGTCGGCCGGGGCCTCGACGGTGCAGTCGCCGTCGATCAACACCGGCAGCGTGCTGCGCAGCGCGGCCAGCCGCGCCGTAAAGTGGAACAGAGAATCGGGGTCCCGGCGCTGGGCCTCGGCGCTGGCGCCGGGCTGCGGCTGCCAGGGGATCCACGGCGTCGCGGCCGAAAACCCGCCGTTGGGCAGCGTTTCGTCCCAATACATCGTGTTGCGGCCATGGTCGCGGCTGGCCGCGTTGAGCAGGCGCAGGCATTCTTCTTCCGGCTTGCCGGCGCCCTTGGCCTGCCGGTAGGCGATGACCCCCTGCACGTCGCGCGCGTCGGCAAAGGTATGGCAGACATAGCTCTGCATGCCGAGCTCATCGCCAAAATACAAAAACGGGTAGGCGCGGAACGTCAGCAGCAGCGTGAACAGGCAGCGGGCCTGCGCCGCGTCAAAGCCGAACCGGCCGGGGAACCGCGGCATATCGTGGCTGCCGAAAAAGATCGTGGGCCGGTGCGCGCCGCGGTAACCCGCGCACATCGCCTGGAGCTGGGCGGCAAACACCGGGAAATCGAACCGCGGCATGCTGCCGAGGTTGAAGTTGAAGGTCGTATCCAGCAGGTCGTCGTCGGCATAGGGGCGGATGACCTCCAGCCGGTCGGAGCTGATCTCCCCCACCAGAAAGATGTCGCCGCGGCGTTTGACATGGGCGGCGATCTGCCGCAGCGCATCGCGGATGCCGGGCTGGTTGATGTCGTAGCGGTGGATCTGCGCGCCGGTCTCGTCGGCGGGGTTGTCGGCCAGGCAGCCGGTCACCGTCAGGTTGTTGATGACGTCCAGCCGGAACCCGTCGACGCCTTCGTCGATCCAGAAATCCAGCATGTCCAGCATGGCGCGGCGGACCTCCGGCTCGGCCCAGTTGAGGTCGGCCTGCTGCCTGGCGAAAGAGTGGTAGTAGTACATGCCGGTGGCGGCGTCCCACTCCCAGGCGGGCTCGCCAAAAAAGGACTGCCAGTTGTTGGGCGGGGCGCCGTTTGCCCCTTCGCGCCAGATATACCAGTTGCGCTTGGGGTCGCTGCGCGAAGCGCGGGACGCCTGGAACCACGCATGCGCGGTGGAGGTGTGGTTCATCACGACGTCGGCCAGCACCCGGATGCCCAGCGCGTGCGCCTGGCGGATAAAGGCGCGGAAATCCGCCATGGTGCCATAGTCGGGGTCGATGCCATAATAGTCCGAAACATCATACCCCTGGTCCACTTTGGGCGAGGGGTAGAACGGCGTCAGCCAGACGCAGCCCACCCCCAGCTGTTTCAGGTACGGCAGCTTGGCGCGGATGCCCGCAAAATCGCCGATGCCGTCGTTGTTGCCGTCGCAGAAGCTGGGCATGTAGATCTGATAAAAGACGGTATGGTTCCACCAGGGGGCCATAGGTCGCTCCTTTCTTACAGGAAGCGCTGTGAGGTCAGACCGACTCCCGCTCGACGAGGGTGACGCTCATGATATGCTTTTCCGGCGGGGCGTCGGGGTCGTCCAGGCGGCGCAGCAGGCACTCGACCGCGCGCTGGCCCATCAGCTTTTTGCGCACATGCACCGTCGTCAGCGTCGGCGTCACCATGCTGCCGGTCTCGATATCGTCGAACCCGGCCACGGCCACGTCGCCGGGCACCGCGATGTCGTGCTTTTGCAGCACCTGCATCAACAGGATGGCCAGCTCGTCGTTGGAGCAGATCAGCGCCTCGGGCGTTTCGGGGATGTCCTCGTACAGTTCAAAAATGCGGGCGACGTTTTGTTCCACCACGTACTTTTCGATCATGCCGCGGGTGGAAAACCGCGTCAGGTACGCCAGGGCGGCGTTCATATCGCCGGGGCTGACGTGGTCCTGGATGGCCTTGAGCACGCCGAAATAGCGGTCCCGGGTGCTGGGGGTGTAGTTGGGGTCGCCAAAAAAGCCGATGCGGGTGTAGCCTTTGCGGAACAGGTGCATCGCCATGCCGTACGCGCCGAAAAAGTTGTCGGACACGACGCAGTCCAGCGCGTATACGCTGGATTGGTGGTCGGCCAGCACCAGGGGGACGCCGTACTCCCGCAGGCGGGCCAGGAACTTGTCGTCGATGGTGCCCAGCACGATCAGGCCCGAGACGCGGCCTTCCTGCACGCTGGCGGGGACTTCCTCGCCGCCGAATGAACTGATCTGGACGTCGTAGCCGGCCTGCTTGGCCGTCTCCTCGATGCCCAGCAGGATGCGCCCGTAAAAGCGGAAATCACGGAAAAAGCGGTGCCGCAGCAGCACGCAGATGCTTTTGCGCGTCTGCGGCGTTTCGGGCGGGGGCGTTTTTTTTGCCTTGTAGCCGATCTTCTGCGCGATCTCCCGCACACGCTGGCGGGTATCGTCGCTGACGCCGGGGCGGTCCTTGAGCGCCAGCGACACCGCATTGACCGACACCCCCACCTGCCGGGCAATGTCCTGCATCGTAGCCGCTTTCCGTTTCACAAGTATCACAACGCTTTCTTTACAAAGTAGAATTTACTTTATTTTACCATGCTTTCAAGTATTTTTGTAGAGCGTGGCGCAGGAAAAGGCGCTCTTTTTCAAGAAAAACCGAAAAAAAGACGCGGGCCGGCCGCGGCGGCCGGCCCGCGTTTGGCCGTTGTGCCAGAAAAAAGCAGCGTCCTGGCTGCCGGCCGGGGCTTACCCCTGCACAGGATCCATGGCGTCGAGGATCTGCTGCAGCGCGATGTCAGCGCGGCAGATCTTGTCGTCGGCGGCGCCGTAGTAGATCACGACGGTATCGCCTTCCAGCAGGCAGCCGCAGGTGAACACGACGTTGCCAAAAAAGCCGTCGGTCTCGTAGGGGGCTTCCGGCTGCAGGATCGGCTCCCGCGTGCGGGCCAGGATGCGGGACGGGTCCTCGGCGTCCAGCAAAAAGGCGCCCAGGCAGTAGCGGTTGCTGCGGTCGGCCGCGTGGTAGATCTTCAGCCAGCCGCGCTCGGTCAAAATGGGCACCGCGCCGCCGCCGATGCGCCCGTTGTCCCAGCGGGCAGGGTCATCGGACAGGCCGCAGAAGTGCTTTTGCTCGCCCCAGTGCAAAAGATCGGGCGATTTGGCCAGCCACATTTCGGGCGCGCCGAAGGCTTTGGGCACCGGGCGGTTGAACGCCAGGTACATGCCGCCGACCTTTTGCGGGAAGATGGTCACATCCTTGTTTTCGGGCGCAAAGATGACGCCGTGGCGCACGAAGGTCGCAAAGTCCCGCGTGCTCAGCAGCGAGGTCGCCGGGCCGTTGGGCGTGACCGAGGTGTAGTTGATGTAGTACACATCTCCGATCTGGGTGATGCGCGGGTCCTCCATGCCCCAGCCGTCCTCGGCGGCGGTGGGCAGGATGGAGGGGTGGTCGTCGATGGTGAAATGCACGCCGTCGCGGCTGCGCGCCACCCGCAGGTGGGACAGCGAGGTCAGGTTGACGGTAGGGCCTACGTGGCCGTCGGCCTCGATGCGGCAGACGCGGCGCGAGTCAGAAAAATCCAGCTGCGGGCAGGCGCTTTTGCGGTAGCGCACGACGTCGATGACGTCCTGGCCGCCGCGTGCGACGACCACCGGCACCAGCAGTTCATCGGGGTCGGCGCTGGCGGCGGACTCCGCCACGCGGCACAGCAGGATGGTCTGGCCGTCGTAGCGCGCCACGCCGCAGTTGAACACGCCGTCCACCCGGAAATCCGGCCGGCTGGGTTTGACGTCGGCCGGCGTCAGCAGCGGGTTATATTCACAACGCTTGACTTGCATAGGAAACGGGTCCCCTTTCGGACATTATTTGAGCATGAAGCTGATGCCCTCTTTGAAATATTTCGAGAAACGCAGGAACAGCAGGATGATGGGCATCGTCAGGATGACCGAAGCCGCATACATCGGGCCGGGGAACGCGCCCATCGGCTTGAACTGGGTCGAGATCAGCACGTTGAGCGTCTGCATATTGATGTCGGGCGCGATGAGCATATCCCACATCAGCTCGCTCCAGCGCTGCATAAAGATGGACAAAAACACGATGGTCGTGACCGATTTCGTCACAGGGAAGGCGATCTTCCACAAAATGGTCAGGTCGCTGGCGCCGTCGATGCGCGCGGCCTCGAACACCTCGTTGGGGATGGTCTTGAAGTAGTTGATATACATAAAGATCGCCCAGATCGAGATGCACAGCGGCAGGATCATGCCGGGGTAGGTGTTGGCCATGCCCTTGGCGATCATGTACCGCGGCACCAGCAAGATGATGGTGGGGAAGAACATCTGGAACAGCAGCGAGTTCATGATGAGTTTTTCGCCGCTGAAGCCCAGCTTGGACAGCGAGTAGCCGATGGCCAGGCCGATGGCGACCGAGATGACCGCCGTGGGGAAGGATACCAGCAGCGAGTTGAGCAGCGCCCGCACCCACATCATGGAGTTGGTCGCGCCGCCGCGGCCGATCAGATACTCATAGCTGCGCAGCGTCAGGTTGGTGGGCACCAGCGTTTTGTCCACCGTGTCCCAGGCGGTAAAGGACTGCACGACCATGTAGTAAAACGGAAACAGCGAGATGACCAGCAGCACCAGGGTGACGGCGATGACAAAGATATTGAAAGCCCGTGTCTTTTTCTTCATAACAAACGCCCCCCTTTAAAAGCCGAACCGCTCGTTGAGCTTGTCCGCAACGAAATTGACGATGCGCAGCGTGATAAAGATCTGCACCGCGCTGACGATGGCCATGGCCGCGCCGTAGCCGGACTGGAACCGCGTAAAGGAGGTGTTGTAGATCTCCAGCTGCCAGGACGTCGTCGAAAGGTTGGGCCCGCCGCCGGTGAGCAGGTACGGCTCGGTAAAGATGCCGAACGCCAGGCCGGTGGCCAGCACCAGCACGGTGGTCAGCGTGGGCAGGATCATGGGCAGCGTGACGTGGATCAGTTTGTGGAAGCCCGTCGAGCCGTCCAGCGCGGCGGCCTCGTTGACGTCGGTGCCGATGCCCTCGATGCCCGAGAGGATGAACAGCGCATAGTAGCCGGCCATCTTCCACACGACGATGCCCACCATGATGCCGAAGGCGTAGCGCTCGTCGGTGAGCCAGTTGATGTTGAGGCCGAAATGCTCGCGCAGGAACTCGTTAAAGATGGAGTTGTAGTTGAAAAAGTACTTGACCACGACCGACGTCGCCACGCCGGAGGTCAGGTAAGGGATAAAGAACAGCACCGCCACAAAGCCTTTGATCTTGTCCGGCAGTTTGGAGACCAGCAGCGCGATGATGAGCCCGAACAAAAAGCACAGCAGCACGATGGGCACCAGGTAGCGGTAGGAGTTTACGAACGCGGCCTGGACCTTGTTGTCGGTAAACAGGTCGGTAAAATTGCGCAGGCCTACAAAGATCCGGTCGTCGGACATCAGGTTCCAGTCCATCATGGACAGCCAGAACGCCCAGATCAGCGGGATCAGGAAAAAGACCAGCGAGTAAAGCAGGTACGGCGCGTTGAGCACCCAGCCGATCAGGTCGCGCCGGCGTGCAAACGCATTCTTCTTTTTCTTCATTTGGCAGCACTCCCGTCACAAAGTGGCGCGAAGCCGTGCAGGGCGCATCGACGCTCTGCACGGCTTCGCACAGCAAATACGCTTATTGCAGTTCGCCCGCCGTCTTCATCGCTTCGATAGCAGCGTCGATATAACCGGAGGCATCCGGCGCGTTGCCGGGGGCCTGCTGGCTCATCTCGTTCACATAGGGCGAGGTGCAGACCTCGGTAAAGGCAGTCCAAATATCGGCGTCCTTATCGGTGGCCAGGCCGGGGATGGAGCAGGGCACCCACTCGGCCAGGGCGGCCAGCTCGGGGTACTCGGCCATGATGTCGGCAAAGGCCTCGTTGGTGTTCAGGTCGCCGCGCACCGGCAGCATGGTGGTCGCTTCCAGCCACTCCAGGTCAGACTGGGCCGAGTTCTCGGCATTGTAGCACCACTTGACGAACTCCACGGCGCCCAGGTGCTCTTCTTCCGAAATATCGTCGGTCTTGTAGAACACAAGACCCTTGGAGTCGGCGTAGTTGTAGGGGGTGTCGCCCTCGTTCTGCACCAGGGCGGGGCCGTACTCATAGTCGACGCCGTAGACTTTGTTGTTCTCGCGGTAGAGGGAGATCTCCCACGGGGCGTTGATGGTCACCAGCACAGAGGGCTGCGCTTCGACCCAGATGCTGGACAGCTCGCCCTGCTGCAGGCTGTTGCCAAAGTCGCCGATGACTTCCATCGCCTGGATGGCGGCGTCGCGGTCCATCGTCAGGGTGTCGCCCTCCACGATGCTCTTGCCGCCGGAAAGGCCGTCATAGATCATCATAAAGTCGCTCCAGCGGTCCCAGTACTGGTCGGGGCGCACCAGCGACGGACGGTAGAAGGAGTGGGTCACGCCCACAGCGGCCAGGTCGTCCTTCTTGGCGTCGAAGTTGTCCATGATCTCCTGGAACTCCGCCAGGGTGGTGGGCACCTCGTAGCCCATGGCGTCCAGGGCCTTGGTGTTCCACTGCCAGGTGATGGGGTTGACGTACAGCGGCAGCACGTACTGCTTGCCGTCGATGGCCCAGGCGTCCATCGTGTCGCCCATCTGGCGCGCCTCGATGACCTCATTGAACCAGTCCTCTTCCGAGAGGTCGTACACAACGCCGGAAGCCGCCAGCGTAGCGGCAAAGCCGCGGTTGACGTTCTCCGACACGGCGGGCGCGGTGCCGGTGGCGATGGCGTTCTGGATGCCCGCCTCCGAGGACGGGCTCTCCGGCATCTGCTGCACCTTGACCTGCACGGTCTTGCCGTTGACCTGGGTGTTGGTGGCGTTGAACTCCACCGCCCAGGACTCCCACAAATCGTACTGCACCTGCTGCGGGGCCGTCCAGAAATCGACTTCGATGACTTCGCCGCTGGCGGTCGCGGTGCTCTCGGCGGCCGTCTCGCCGCTGGCCTCCGACGAAGCGCCGGCGCTCTCGCCGCCGCACGCTGCCAGCGAAACGGCCATCGCCGCTGCCATGGACAGGGCAGCCAGTTTCTTCATTTTCTTCACGTTTGTTTTCCTCCTTATAAATTGTTTTATCGCAGGGGCCGGGCGCGGTGCGCCGGCCCCTCAGCAACCATAGAATGGGTCGGGGATGGTGATCGCATGCCCCTCGGCGTCGCTGACGCCGCAGTACAGCCGCGCGGTGCCGTCGCCGCCGCGCACCAGCCCGCCGCTGAAGATCACATCCTGCAAATCGGGGCGCTTGCTGGGGCCGTCGGCAAAGTTGCAGCGCATGGCGATCATCTGCATGGGGGTGTATGCGCCGCTGGCCCAGTCCAGCACAAAAGCCGTCGCGTGGTAGTGGCGGCAGCCGGCCTCATCAAAGCGGGCAATGTGCGAAAGCACGCCCACGCGGGTGCCGGCCAGGCGGTGCATCTCGTTGCCGCCGCCCCACTCCTCGGGCAGGAACTGGCCCTGCAGCACCGTTGCCGCTTCGATGTGGGGGACATCGAGCTGCGCCAGGCTGTCCAGGATGGTCCAGCCGATCTTGCCGCGGCCACCCACTTCGCCCTGTGGGCGCGTCAGCAGCAGCACCCGGCCGTCGGGCAGCTCATGCAGGCGTATATCCTTCATGCGGTCCGGCCCGCAGGCGAACCGCTGCAGGCTGTGCAGCGACGCGCCGCGCAAAAACACCGTGCGGTAGTTCAGCTGGCCGGGGCGCTCGGTATCGTCAAAGACCTCGACGCCGCCCGCCACCAACTCGCCGCCGATGCGGCAGACGAAGGGATCCTGCAGCGCCAGGCGCGGCACGCTGGCGTCGGCCGCCCAGGCCCCGCCGTCCTGCCGGAAAAACACGACCTCGGAATGCTCGCTGTCGCGCCGCTCCACCCGGCCGGCGATGTACAGCGTGCCGCCGTCGGCAAACGGGGCGGTGATGTTGTACACGTCCTTGCCCGGCTCAAGCCCGGTGAACTGCAATTTGCTTGAATTATCTTTATAATGGATGCGCGGGAACGCTTCCGCCAGCTGGCGGCAGCTGCGCACGGTCTCTGCTTGCGGCATATCCGTCCCTCCTTTGGGGTTTGGAACGCAGGTTTGGCAGGGCGGGGCGCCGCCGCGCGGGGGCTGTCCGCTGCCTTTTGCTGATTTCAGCTTACACGCACCGCAAAGCAAAGTCAAGCTTTCACTTGAATATTCATCGTTATGCAACATGAACTGAACTTGAATTTGTAGATAATGCCGTCAAAAACGCGCAAAATTCAAGTAATCAACCGGTAAAGCTGTTGCACGTCCTGGATTTTTTTGACATTGCCGCCCCCTCCGGCAAGAGGTTCCGCACCCATTCGCATCCCGCACGCAGCGAAATTCAAGTTAAATTTGCATAAAATTCAATCTATGTTCTTGGGCGTCCTGCCAATAGCCATTTTGCGCGCAAACCGCTACACTGAGAAGCAAACAAAGGCCGGCCTGTGCGCCGGCCCAAAAAGAAACCAAAAGGAGTGTTGAACAAACCATGAAAAGCGCTGTATGGTATGGCAAGCACGACCTGCGCGTTGAGCAGCGCCCGGTGCCGGAGCCCGGCCCCGGCGAGGTGCTGATCCAGGTCAAGGCCTGTGGCGTCTGCGGGACCGACGTGCATATTTACGAGGGCGGCAAAGGCGCAGCGGCCGTGACGCCACCCACCATTTTGGGGCATGAGTTTTCCGGCGTGGTGGTCAAGGCGGGCGCGGCGGTGCGCAGTTGCCAGCCCGGGGACCGCGTGTGCATCGACCCCAACTGTTACTGCGGCACGTGCGCGGCCTGCCGCAGCGGCCTGGCGCATTTCTGCACGCAGATGGTGGGCTACGGCACCACGGTGGACGGCGGCTTTGCCGAGTATTGCGCCGTCGACGCGCGCCATGTCTACCGCCTGGGCGCACACACCAGCTTTGCGCAGGGCGCCATGGCGGAGCCCGCCGCCTGCTGCCTGCACGGCATCGATCTGTGCGGCATCCGCCCGGGGCACCAGGTGGTGGTCATCGGCGGCGGCATGATCGGCCTGTTGATGGTGCAGCTGGCGCGGCTGGCCGGCGCGGCGCGCGTAGCGCTGGTGGAGCCGGTCGCCGCCAAGCGCGAGACCGGCCGCAAGCTGGGGGCCGATGTCTGCATCGACCCGCAGCAGCAGGACACTGCCGCTGCGCTGCGGCAGGGCGGCCTGACGTGGGTCAATACCGTCATTGAGTGCGTGGGCCGGCCCGAGACCATCGCCCAGGCCATCGACCTGGCGGGCAGCAAGGCGGTGGTGATGATGTTCGGCCTGACGAAGCCCGACGAGACGGTGCCCCTGAAACCGTTTACGATCTTTGAAAAAGAGCTGGAGCTCAAAGCCTCCTACATCAACCCCTACACCCAGGCGCGCGCGCTGGAACTCATCGACACCGGGCGGCTGGACGTCACCAGCATGGTCTGCCCGCCCTGCAGCCTGGAAGCCCTGCCCGGCATCCTGGCGCGCCCCAGCCTGCGCGCCAAAGGTAAGTATATCATCGACCCCTCCCTTTGACGCCGCCGCCCGAACAGCCCCGAACAACAAGGAACCCCCGCCGGTCCTGCGGACCGACGGGGGTTCCTTGTGCAGCCGGGGAGTCCTGGCCGGCCACCTGCAAACTTTGCCGCAGCGGCCGTCCACAGGGCGGCACAGAGCCTGCGGTATGGCAGCGCGGGGGCCGCGTCCGGCTTATTCCAGCGCGCGGTAGGCCGCGTCATCCACCGGCTCGCACCACTCGTTGGATGTCTCCTCGCCGGGCACCTCCACTGCGATATGGGAAAACCAGCTGTCTTTTTTGGCTCCGTGCCAGTGCTTGACCTCTGCCGGGATGGTGACGACGGTGCCGGGCGTCAGGCTGACGGCTTTTTTGCCGTCCTCCTGGTACCAGCCCTCGCCGGCGGTGCAGATCAAAATCTGGCCGCCGCCGCTTTTGGCGTGGTGGATGTGCCAGTTGTTGCGGCAGCCCGGTTCAAAGGTGACGTTGGCCAGAAACACCGGGCACCTGCCTGCTTCCGTCAGCGGGTTCAGGTAAGAATGGCCGGTGAAATACTGCGCGTAGGCGGTGTTCGGCTGCCCTAAGCCGAACACGTTTTCTTTGTCGAGTTGTGCTTTGTCTTGGATACGCATGGGTTTGTCCTCCTTTACACGGTCGTTTCCAGCAGTTCCCTGCAGGCATTCAGCGCGTTGAACAGCCGCGGGATGCCCATATAGCCGCTGGCGTGGACGAGCGCGCAGACGACTTCCTCGCGCGTGCTGCCCGCTTTCAGCGCGCCCTGCACATGGCTTTTCAGCTGCACCTCCGCGCCGCCCAGGGCCGCCAGCAGCACCACGGTCAGCAGTTCGCGGGTCTTGCCAGCAAGGCCGGTGCGGGTGCCAAAGTCCCCAAAGCACAGCTCGGTCAAAAAGCGGGGCACGGCTTTGTCAAAGGGCTCCGGCAGCCAGGTGTAGCGGGCGGCGATCTCATCCCCGTACAGGGGCGCCTGGATCGCCAGCCCTTTTTGGTACCGTTCGTCCTCGCTCTCTCCGGTCAGCGTCGTCTGGCCGGGCAGCGGCAGCTCGATGCCGCCCTCGGCGAACACTTCGTTCATCGTACCGATGGCGTTGAGCGTCTTGGGGAAGCCGATGAACGGCGCGCACTGATAAATGGCCTCCCGAATTTCCACCGGCGTACACCCGGCGTTGAGGCTGGCCCCCACGTGGGCTTTGAGCTGGGGCAGGGTGCTGAGGGTCGTCAGCACGGTGACGGTGACCAGCTCCCGCATTCGGTTATCGAGGCTGCCGGTGTAGCAGACATCCCCAAAAATGTAGCCCTGCAAGATCTGCATGAACGCGCCGTCGGCGCCTTCGTTTCCGGCGGCATGGCTGTGGAACAGCTGTTGCATTTTCTGTTCGGTTCTTTCTCTGCGGTCCATCGTTTGTTGCCTCCTGTTTTATTCTACCGGTTCAATGGTGATCGTCCCGGACATCCGGGGGATCAGATCTTCGCCCGAAACGACCTGCCCCAGCTCGAACAGCCCCGGGTTTTCGTTGTAGTCCCCATAAAAGAACACCACATCGCCCCAGGGTTCGTAGTAGGCCAGCGTGCCGGCCCCGCCCTGCGCCAGCGGGGAATCCGCCGTGTCCAGCGGCGTGAAGGGGTAGAAGATTTTTTCGTTGGTGCTGTAATCTTCCACCTCGATGGTCAGGGGCAGCTGGATCAGCAGCGAGTGCGCGGCCGGGCTGCCGTTCAGTTCACACAGGACCTGGTTCTCACCCCAGGTAATGGCGATCTGCGCCATCGAAGTCCCCTCGCTTTCTTGGAAAGGTTCCGCCCGGGAAAAGCCGAGGTTTTCCACCCAGGCTTGTATGGCCTGCTGCGAGGAGGGCGCTTCCTCCTCATAGCAGTCAAAAATGTTGTCGGAGATCACAGCTTCCGGCGCGGCTTCGGCGATCTGTTCCACGCTGCCCGCAAGCCCCCCGGTGCCATGCGAGCAGAACAGGTAGACATCCTTGCCGGAAAGGTCATTCTGCTCGAGAAAGCTCAGCAGGGCCATCGGCGCGCCGTACCACCAGTTGGGATACCCCAGGAACACGGTGTCGTACTGATCGAGATCTTCTACCGTTTCCTGAAGCTCCGGGCGGATGCCAGCGCCGCGTTCTTCGTTGGCGCGTTCCAGGCAGGCGTCCCAATCGCTGGGGTAAGGATCTGTGACGCGGATGGAGAACAGGTCGCCGCCGGTCTCCTCCTGCACCCAGCCCGCCAGCTGCTGGACGTTGCCGGGCACAACGACGCTGGGGGAGGCGAGCGCGTCTACCGCCTCATCCCCTGCCAGATACGCGGCGTTTTCGGCCCAGGTGAAATAGGCCACCAGGGTCTTGCTGTCCGCCGTTTCTGCGGTCGTCGGGGGCTGTTCTTCCGGCGGCGTTTCGCTGGCGGCTTCCTGCGGTTCCGATGCGCCTTCCCCGGTTTCCGGGGCCGGCGGCGCAGAACTTTCACCGCCGCCGGTTTGGCCGCACGCCGCAAGGCAAAGCATCCAGGCCGCCGCCAGCAAAAGGGAAACCAATTTTTTCATAGGCGTTGCCCCCTTACGTTTGCAGGATCGGGTTTCTGTTTTTAGTATAAGTCTGCACTCGTTCAATGTCCAATACTTATATTTTATCTTTATCCATGCGCCTAACGTATGGGCGATGCGCAAAAAAAGCCCTCCGGGGAAAGCCCGGAGGTTTGGCAAGAAACGTTATTCGATCTGGGCGCGCAGCAGGTTGATCTGCTGGATGAACAGGGACGCGGCCGGGGAAAACCGGTTGTTTTTCTTCCACACCAGCACGCTGTGGGTGCGGCGGCGTGGCTCCAGCGGGATAAAGCGCAGCCGCGGGTCGCTGCGGATGGCCAGCGCGCCGTCCATGCAAAATGCGCAGCCCATCCCTTCGGCCACCAGCAGCGGGCGTTGGAAAGCAGCGCGTAAAACAGCGGGATGCGCAGTTCGCCTTCCTCGCGCCCGAGCCAGTGCAGGATCTCTGCCCGGACGGTTTCGCGCAGCGGCAAAAGCAGCGTGCAGGCGGCCACGTCGTCCGCCGTCAGCGACGCTTTTTGCGCCAGCGGGTGGTCGTTGCGCACCAGCAGGCCCCAGGTGTCCTGCCGGGCCAGGCGGACATAATCGTATTTGGTCACGTCGATGGGTTCCAGCAGCAGGCCGAGGTCCGCCAGGCCTTTGTCCAGCCGGTCTTTGATGCGGTCCGCCGTCTCGTTGTACAGGGTAAACTGTACCGCAGGGTACTTGCCCGAAAATTCTTTGATGAGTTTTGCCAGCGTCTGGCTGCCGGCCGCCTCGGCCGCGCCGATCGCGACCATGCCGCTGACGCCACTCTGCCGCCCGGCAAAATTCTTTTGCAGCCGGTCTGCCAGTTCCACGATCTCCTGCGCGCGCTGGCGGAAAACCACGCCGTCGTCGGTCAAGCGAAGGCCGTTTTTGCCGCGCAGCACCAGCGTCACGCCGAGTTCGCGCTCAAGGTCCATGATCTGCCGGCTCAAAGTCGGCTGGGTCAGGTGCAAAACGTCCGCCGCCCGGGTGATGCTGCCCTCCTGCGCGGCGGCCAGAAAATAGCGGAGTGTCCGAAGTTCCAAAGCTGCAGCCTCCCCCTTTCCCCTGTTGCGCTTTCACCCATGCCGGCGCGCGCACGACCGCGCCGCCACGCCTGCCGCGGGCTTTCCCCGCCGACAAAAACAGCGGAGGTCTTGCGCGGCAAATAAGCCCTATGATTTTTTATTGTACGTCCGCCTGTAGCTCCCGTCAAGGCTCCGGGGTGCAGGCCTCACCCGCCCGCATACAAAAACAGCCCCCCGGCGCCTTTTGCGGCGACGGGGAGCGGTCATGCAGTTTGGATGCGCCGCTTTTGCGGCGGCGGGCGGAGCGGCCTTCGCCCCCGCGGGACTTATTGCCCGGCGGGGCGTGCTTTTTGATCGAGCGCTGCTCGTGCGCGCGGCGGGTGCGGGAAGCCGAGCGGCCATCGGCGGGCATGTAGTCGAACACGCTGCCGTCCAGCGGCAGTTTGCCGCTGGCGATGTGCTCTTTCATGCGGCGGGGCAAGTCGTTCGTCTCGCCTATGTACTGCGCCTGCGCCTCAGCGATACCGCCATCGAGGTGCTGGACAACGACAGGCAGGAGTATTCCCGCCTCCTTCAGCTTTCCGCCCCCCGCACAGACAACAGTTATTCCCCCATCATCAGCGAGATCGTGCGGAAATACCATAAGCGCGCACGATCATCCATCGGCTTCCGTTTGCTGGAAACGCATGCCAAGCTGGCCTGTGTGCTGCAGGAGCTTCCCGACGACTCGCGGGACGCCGCCATCCATAAGCTGATCGCACAGGAAAAGGAAGAATTGAATCACACCCTCGACAAGCTGCTGCACAGCAAAAGCCGGTCGGACGGGCAAAGCGTTTTGATCCGCCTGCGGACGTCCGTCATAAACGAGCTGCGCAAGACGCTGGCGGACGAGCAGGAAGAGATCACAAAAAAGCAGCTGGGGACCCTTATCGGGAGCGGAGAGGAATCCTACTACCCGCGCAAAAGCAAGGCCCGCGGCACAGCCCTTGAAAACAGCAATTTCAACCTGTATGTCACGGCGCTGGTGGAAGAGTTTTCCCGCCTGGACGATATGACGCGCGAAAACTTCTGGCTCGAGGCGCTGACCGACAGCGTCCTAGCCGGGGTCCCGCGAGACCTGGACACCGCAGCAAAAATGCCGGCTTGCCGCCCGATCTCTTTTTTGCCTCCCGACGACGCAACGCGCATCGCGTTCTTTCCGTTTGCGATCTTGCCAGACGAAACGACGCACCGTTACTACCTGGTCGGCTGTGAGGAGCCGGCCGGCGGCCAGGTCCGCCCAGAATCGTTCCGCCTGTCCCGCATCCGTTCCGTAGAGGTGGAAAGCGGCCAACCCGGGCGCGCCTGGAAAGAAAGCGATAAAGCCGCCTTTGAGAAGCGGATCCGGGAAAAGGGCGTCGCCTTTTTTTCGAACGAAACCGATGCGATCCAGGTGCGCTTTACCGAGAAAGGGAAGGAACGGTACGACCGCGTCCGCCACATGCGCCCGGCGGGCAAGGCGGACCCCGATGACAAACAGATCTATTCTTTCCACTGCACTACATTCCAGGCCAAGAATTACTTCCTGCGTTTGGGGGGCGATGTGGAGATCCTGTCGCCCGCGTCCCTGCGGCAAGAGATGCAGCAGTTCTTTCAGGAGGGCGCCGCGGTATATGCGGATCCCCCGCCCGAAACATAAAAAACAGCCGCAGCGCCAAGCCTTCGCTTGTGCGCCGCGGCCGTTTTGCCGTTCAAGGGTTTGCTTGGGGCATCAGCTCCACCCACTTCCCCTGGCTCCGGACCCACATATCCAGCCCGTTGCCGTCAAACACCTCCGCTTCGACGACCCGCCCGCCTTCGGGCAGCTGTTCCACTACCCTGGCCGTCGGCAGGCGGTCGAGCACGGCCTCGATGTTCGGGCCGGAAGCCGTCAGCCCCGACTCGGACCTCTACCGCGCCCACCCCGACTGGGCGCTGCACATCCCCGGGCGGGAAACGCTGGCCATCCGCAACCAGTATGTGCTGGATTTCTCCCGCGAAGAGGTACGCGAAAACATCTGGCAGCAGCTCACGGCGCTGCTGGATGCCTGCCCTTTGCCCGCCCCGGCGCGCGCTACGCCGTGCAGGCGCTGTACACCGGCGGCGCGGACGAAACGACCCACTCCGGCGAGGCCCTGGCCGCCCCCGGCCTGCCGCTGCCCGCTTTGCGCGGCGAGGTGCCGGGCTACATCGCCTGGCTGCACGCGCAGGCATAAAACCAGCGCGGCGCGGCGGCCCAAAAGCCCCCGCGCCAAGCTTCCCCGCGCTAAAAGCAACCCGCCGCCTGCCGGAAATGTCCGGCAGGCGGCGGGTTTTGCGTCGATAGGGGGAATGCCCCGCCCGGGGCGCGGGTCAGACGATGGCGCGCACGGCGGCTTCTTCCGGCACGCTGGTGATGCCGCCGTGGGTCTGGGTCGAGAGGCTGGCCGCGCAGCAGGCGAAGCGGGTGACGGCGCGCAGTTCCTCTGCCGTCAGGTCGGCGGGCGCTTTGCCCAAGCGCAGGAACTGGCTCATCGCGCTGCCGCCGAAAATATCGCCCGCGCCGGTCGTGTCGATGACGTGGATGCCCGCGGGACTTTCCACCGTGGCGCTGCCGCTGCCGTTGGCGACAAAGCAGCCCTTGGGGCCAAGCGTGGCGTAGACCAGCTGCACGCCGTACCCGGCCAGCAGTTTTTGGGCGCCCGCTTCGGGGCCGATGCCCCACAAAAAGTCGATCTCCTCGTCGCTGATCTTAACGATGTCGGCCTGGCGCAGGCCCCATTCGATCTGCGCTTTGGCGTCGGCTTCGCTGGCCCACAGCGGCTTGCGCAGGTTGGGGTCAAAGCTGATGAGCTTACCCTTTTCTTTTGCGTAGGCCACGGCCTGCTGTGTGGCCGTGCGGGCGGGTTCGTTGGTCAGGCTCAGCGTGCCGAAATGGAATACTTTGGCTTCGTCGATCAGCGGATACTCCACCTCGTCAGCGCGCAGGCAGGTGTCGGCGCCGGGCTTGCGGGCAAAGCTGAACTCCCGGTTGCCGGTGGCGTCCAGCGTCACAAAGGCCAGCGTCGTAAACACGGCCGGGTCGGCCACGATGCCGCGTGTTTCGATGCCTTTTTCGGCCACCGTGCGCACCAGCAGCTGGCCGAAGCTGTCCGCCCCTACCTTGCCGATCAGCGCCGTCTTGCAGCCGTAGGCTTGCAGCGCGGCCAAAAAATTGCCCGGCGCGCCGCCCGGCTGGGCCTGCAGCGCGGGGTAGCCCGCAGCGTCGGTGGAAACGGGTGCAAAGTCGATGAGCAGTTCGCCCAAAGCAACAACATCCAACATGGCGTAAACCTCCCAATATACAATCTGCGACAGGGTCACGGGCGGGGAACGTTTCAGTCCCGGCGCACGGGCTGGTCGGGGAACTGTGCGGCGATCTGTTCTTCCAGGTGGAACGCTTCCTCCCAGTCGTCGTACAGCACAAACAGCGCCGCGTAGGGGATAAACCAGACGGCCGCTACCGGCAGCAGCAACAGCGTCCAGGGCGCAAACAGCACCATCAGCAGCCAGGCCGCCAGCTGCAGGCCGGCCGCGCCCAGCACCGGCAGGCTGTATTTCAGCGTGAACAGCAGCGCGTTGCGCAGCCGCACGCTGTTTTTTTGTTCAAACAGCACCAGCTGCGGCCAGTACAACACCTGCAGGGCAAAAAACAGCAGCCAGCTGAACAGGTAAAGGCAGATGGTGCCCAGCGACGGCCACACCGCCGCCCAGCCGAACAGCATCATGCCGGCAAAGGCCCCGGCGGCCAAAAACAGGCCGGTCAGCGCGCCGGGGACCAGCGCGCCGCGCCAGTTCTGGCGCAGCGCCCGCGCGTAGTTGTGCCGCCAGCTGCCGGGGGCGTCGCGCAGCGCGCGCAGCACAGCGTCGTACAGCGCGGCGGTAAACGGCCCGGCAATAGCCCCGCCCAGCAGCCCCGCCGGCAGCAGCACCAGCACGCTGCTGCTTAAAATGGCGCAGGCCACGCCGGCGGCAAAGGGCGCAAAGCCTGCCAGCGTGCACAGGCCGGTGAGCAAAAAGCGCTTCCAGTTGCGGCCCAGCACGTCCTGGTAGCGGTCGATGCCGGTCAGGCGGCCGCGGGCGTCGCGCTGCGGCTCGCCGCCGCCAAACGGGCGGAACAGATTGAACGCCATGGCTTATCCCTCCGTGTGCGGGGCGCTGTCGCGCGTCGTGCCGCCGGGCTGGTAGCGCACCGGCAGGCAGATCAGCGGCGGCAGGCCCTTGAAATCGTTCGAGAGCACCATGTTGACCGCCGTCTCGGCAATATCCGCCACCGGCTGCACGATGGTGGAACAGATGTAGTCCTGGTCGCCGAACATCCGGGTGCCGTCAAAGCCGATGACCTGCACATCCTCCGGCACGCGGCGGCCCATCCCGCGCAGCATATTGACCACCTGCCAGGCCTGGGAGTCGGTGCCGCAGAAGAGGCCGTCCAGCGGGTGGTCGCTCTCGAGGATGTTGCGCTTGAGGAACACCTCGAACGCCGACATCGGCGAACCGTCCGGCAGGTTGCAGACCTCAAAGGGCAGCCCCAGCTCCATGCAGCCGCTGACGAAGCCGTCCTTGCGCTTGCTGGGCTCGTTGACCAGCGACGCGCCGATGCGCAGGCAGGCCAGGCGGGTGCAGCCCAGTTCGGCCAGCTTCTGCGCGGCCAGGCGGCCGCCGCCGAAGTTGTCCGAGGCGATGCAGGGCACCTCGACGCTGAAGAAGCGGTCGATCGTCACGAACGGGATGCCGGCGGGGATCTCGAGGTCGGGCGTGTAGGTCAGCGCGATGATGCCGTCGGCCTGGTTGTGGCGCACCATGCGGATGAACTCCTGCTCGCGGTCGTTGTCGTACTCGGTAAAGCAGAGCATCATTTTATAGCCGCGGCGCTCCAGGGCCATGTTGATGTGGTGGGTCAGCAGCGCGAAGAACGGCGCGATCGTGTTGGGGATGATGAGGGCGATAAACCCGCTGCGGTTGCTTTTGAGCGCCTTGGCGCTGGGGTTGACCTGGTAGTCCAGCTTTTTGACGGCGGCTTCCACCTTTAAGCGGTATGCTTCGCCCACCGGCTGGCCGTTGATGACCTTGGACACCGTGCCCAGGGCCACGCCGGCCTCGCGGGCGACATCGCTCATGGTGGCGGCCTGTTTGCTGCGCATAAGGGGGGACCTCCTTTACAAGGATCGGGCGGGCAGCCCGCCAACTCTCTGGGGATATTGTAGCACAGCGCGCGTGAAATGTAAATAGATTTCATGAAAATATTTTTTGTGCTTCACGAAACGAATGCGCGCCGCGCGGCGGCCGCGTCTTTGGCAAAACTGCCAAATCTGGCAGGCTTGGTTTGTATAACCCGCCAAAAACGCGCCAACAGGCCGGTTTTTTATGAAATTTCTATTGACGCGGGGGCCGGAACGTGGTATTTTGATTTCACAGAAAGCGTGAAACGATTCACGGAATGACCCCGAACCGTTCCCGCACCGTCCGCCACCCACTGCTGCAACCAAAAAGGAGGAGATCGCATGAGCAACGCCCCGGCGGCCGCCAAGGCAAAACCGGGCAAGGCCCCGGCCCCTGCGCACCGCAAGCCGCTGAAACTGCGGCTGAAAGAAAACTGGCAGCTGTATCTTTTGCTGCTGATCCCGGTCGTCATCACCATCGTGTACAAGTACGGCCCCATGTACGGCATCCAGATCGCCTTCCGCGACTTCAAAGCCAGCCGCGGCATCTGGGGCAGCGAATGGGTCGGGTTTGAGTGGTTTGAGCGGTTTTTCTCCTCGCCCAACTGCGGCCGCATGATCGTGAATACCGTGCTCATCAGCCTGTACAGTCTGCTGTGGAGTTTCCCGGTACCCATCATCCTGGCGCTGGCGCTCAACCAGCTGCGCTTCCACAAATTAAAGCGCGTCGTGCAGACGGTGCTGTATGCGCCGCACTTCATCTCGACGATGATCATCTGCGGTATGCTGCGCATCTTCTTGAGCCCGTCCGGCGGCCTCATCAACCTGCTGCTGGGCACCAGCATCGACTTCATCAACCAGAGTTCGCTGTTCCGCACCATCTACATCGCCTCCGGCATCTGGCAGGAGGCCGGGTGGGGCACCATCATCTACCTGGCCACGCTCTCGAGCGTCGACACCGCGCTGTATGAGGCCGCCAAGGTCGACGGCGCGTCGGTGTTCCAGCGCATCCTGCACATCGACCTGCCGGCCCTGGTGCCGATGGCCGTGCTGCAATTGATCTTGAGCGCGTCCAACCTGATGAACGTTGGCTTTGAAAAGATCTACCTCTTGCAGACCGACCTCAACAAGGCCGTCAGCGATACCATCGCCGTCTATGTGTACGAACAAGGTATTTTGGGGGCAGAGTACAGCTACTCGACCGCCATCGGGTTGTTCAACACAGCGGTCAACATCGTGCTATTGATCGTCGTCAGCCGCATCGCCAAAAAGGCCAGCGACGTACAGTTCGTGTAAAGGGGGTAACGCAATGTCAGCGCAAACCAAGGCTTTGGGCAAAAAACCCGGCGGCCTTTCGGACAAAGCCAGCGACGTCGTGCTCGTCGTGCTCAGCGTCGTCGTCATGCTGCTGGTGGCCTACCCGCTGTATTACATCCTGGTGGCCTCCTTCTCGGACCCGTACGACGTCTACGCCGGCAAGACCTTTTTGCTGCCCAGCCAGTTCACGCTGGATGGCTACAAGGCCGTCTTCTCGGACGACAGCATCCTCGTCGGTTACTGGAACAGCATCAAGTACACCGTCGTGGGCACCATCTTCTCGGTGGTCATGATCTACATCACGGCGTACCCGCTTTCCAACCCCGACCTGCCGGGGCGCAAGTTCTTCAACATCTTCTTTGTCATCACGATGTATTTTGGCGGCGGCTTGATCCCCACCTATTTGGTCGTGCGTGACACCGGGCTTATCAACACGATCTTTGCGATGTTTTTGCCCGGCGGCGTGGCGGTGTCCAACATGATCATCGCCCGCAACTACTTTGAGACCAGCATCCCCAAAGAGCTCAAAGAAGCCGCCGAGATCGACGGTGCGTCCAAGCTGCGCATCTTCTGGGACATCATCATCCCGCTGTCGCGCCCCATCATGGCCGTCATGGTCGTGTTCAGCATGGTGGCCTACTGGAACGACTGGTTCACCGCCCTGATCTACATGACCGGCGAGGGCCGCGCCCCGCTTCCGCTGGTGCTGCGCAACATCCTGATCGCCAGCGAGACCTCGGCCTCCCAGGCCAGCATGATCTCGGGCGGGTATGCCGAGCTGAACAAACTGACCGAGTCCATCAAGTTCGGGTCCATCATCGTGGCCGCCGCGCCGATGCTCATCATCTACCCCTTCGTGCAGAAGTATTTTGAGCAGGGCTTCATGGCCGGCGCGGTGAAGGGCTGACGCCTGCGGCGTCGGCCGAATGAAAAATGAAGAATGAAAAATGAAAAATGCCGGTCCCGCGCCCGCGGCGCGGGGAGCAAAATACCGGCATCCCGGCCCGCAAGGGCAGCGGCCCTTTTGCCCCGCGGCAGCGTTTTCGGTTCTTGTACGCGGTACCCTTATTTGTAGGGGAGGCATATATGCCTCCCGGCAGGGGGGTACGCCGCGCGGGGTTTGCGGGAAACACGACCGTATACGCCGCACCGATAATTTTTCAAAAAAAATTTTTATAATGTTCGGCGGGCGTGAACGCCCGCCCTACAAGGCAAAGCAAACGCCAGGCCGCCCCGGCAACGCCAAATGACCGCATCGTTTTGCGGGCGGCATGTATGCCGCCCCTACGCATGGACCGAACGCGGTCGCGACCCAAAAACGGTACCATGGGGCAAATGACCCCACCCTACAAGGCAACCGCCGGGCCGCCCCGCCAATTTTCAAAATCCGTCGCGCGGCGCGCGACTCCACAATTTTTCATTTTTAATTTTTACTTTTTAATTTTAAAAGGAGCTTCCCATGAAAACATCTGTCAAACGCATCGGCGCGCTCGTCGCGCTGGCCGGCCTCACCGCCTCGCTGGCGGGCTGCGGCGGCGGCAACGCCAACCAGGTGGAACCCGGCGTCGCCAACACCAACACCGACCAGACCGAGTTCAACATCATCAGCGGCATCTCGGCGCTGTCCGGCGGGTACGACGACAACCCCGTCCTCAACGAGATGGCCGAAAACGCCGGCATCACCATCACGTGGGAGACGATGAGCGACTCCCTCTCGGAACAGGTCAACATCCGCATCGCCGGCAACGACCTGCCCGACGCCTTCAACGCCGTCGGCTTCTCGAACTATGACCTGACCAACTACGGCCAGGACGGCACCTTCATTGACTTAACGCCCTATATCAATGAAGAATACATGCCCAACCTGTCGAAGATCCTGGACGAACACCCCGACATCCGCGCCGCCATCACGATGGACGACGGCTGCATCTACGGCCTGCCCGCAGGCGAGCAGATGGGCACCGCCGGCGTCGGCAAGGCCGAGGATTACAGCATCTATACCATCCCCCAGTACTCCATGATCAACAAGACCTGGCTCGATGAGCTGGGCCTGGAAGTGCCCACCACGCTGGACGAACTGCACGACGTGCTGGTCGCCTTTAAAGAGAACGACATGGCTACCATGTACGGCAACGACGCCGGGCAGACCATCCCGATGTCTTTCGGCATCGACCAGTGGTGCTGGGGCCAGAACATCTACTACGCCGGCTTCGGCTTCACCAACTGGACCAACGACGTCTGCATGGACCTGCAGCTGCAGCCCGACGGCACCGTCAACTTCGTCAGCGACGACGACAACTACCGCGAAGCGCTGGAATACTTCCACGACTGGTTCACCGAAGGCCTGATCGACCAGGAAGTCTTCAGCCAGGACGACACCCAGTACATGGCCAAGTGCAGCCAGGGCCGCGTCGGCGTGGCTACCTGGTGGTACATTGAGGAGCTGATGGGCGACCACTCCGACGACTACGTCTTCCTGCCTGTGCTCGACGGCCCCGACGGCACCCACAACGTCACGGTGCGCGACGGCGGCGGCATCAACTCCGGCAGCCTGAGCATCACCTCGGCCTGCGAAAGCCCCGCCAACCTGCTGAAATTCTACGACCAGTGGTACATCCCCGAAAACACCATGCAGCTGCAGTACGGCCCCATCGGCACCTACTTCACCGGCCAGGACGAGAACGGCCTGTGGCAGAGCGTGACCGACGAGGAAGCGAAAGAAAAGTTCGGCAAGAGCGCCGGCGAGCTCAAGAGCGAGCTGGAAGTGGCCGGGCCCAAGCTGATCCTCTCGGACTACTACGCCAACGTCTTTGAGATGGAACCCCGCGCCCAGGACCGCCTGAACGACCTGTACGACTACTGGATGCCGTTTGTGGATGACACCACCTGCTACCCCATCGACTGCGTCTTCACCGCCGAGGAGCTGGATACCATCGACCGCTACCGTGTCGACTTTGAGGGCTTTGTGGCCGAGCAGGAGGCCGCCTGGCTGCGCGACGGCGGCATCACCGACGAGACCTGGGCCGCCTACAAAGAGAACCTGAACAGCTACGGCATGGACAAGCTGCTGGAAGCCTACCAGAGCGCCTATGACCGCTATGCCGAGACCGCGGGCGAGCCGGCGACCGCCGCCCCCGCCGCCACGGCCGAGAGCGCCGAGTAAACGGCACCCCTACCTTCGACTTCACCAGAAGTGTTTCTCCTTTTCTCCAAATGGCCAGCACCCCAAGGGGTGCTGGCCTTTGGGGGATAAGGCTGACCTGTATCACGACATCATGACCGGAAAGTGAGGGCATTTCCCATGCCGCGCCATCTATCCAAATTGCAGACCGCCCGCGAATTTGAACACCAGGAAGCCGCCAAGATCCCGCCGCACGCGCGCCCGGGCTTCCACCTGACGCCGCTGGTGGGCTGGATGAACGACCCCAACGGCTTCTGCTATTATAACGGCTGCTACCACCTGTTCTACCAATACCACCCCTACAACACGGTGTGGGGGCCCATGCACTGGGGCCACGCCGCCAGCGCCGACCTGCTGCACTGGGACTACCTGCCCTGCGCCCTGGCGCCGGACACCGCCGCCGACGCGGCGGGGTGCTTTTCCGGCAGCGCGGTGCCGCTGCCGGACGGCCAGCTGCTGCTGCTGTACACCGGCGTGCAGCCGGCGGGCATCGGCCACAAAGAACTGCAGGCCCAGTGCGTCGCCGTGGGCGACGGCCGCGACTTTGCCAAGGACGCCGCCAACCCTGTCATCACCGCCGCCATGCTGCCTGCCGGCTACAGCGCGGTGGATTTCCGCGACCCCAAGATCTGGCAGGAGGGCGGCCAGTATTACTGCGTCGCCGCCTGCCGCCACGAGACCGAGCAGGGGTCCATCCTGCTGTTTGAAAGCCCCGACGGCCACACCTGGCACTACCTGACCGTGCTGGACGCCAGCCACGACGCGCTGGGCAAAATGTGGGAATGCCCCGACTTTTTTGCCCTGGACGGCGCGCAGGTGCTGCTCGTCAGCCCGCAGGAGATGCGCGCCACCGCCGACGGCGAGTTCCACGCCGGCGAGGGCACGGTGGCCATCCTGGGCCGCTACGACCCCGCCACCCATGCCTTTGCCCGGCAAAGCGTGCAGGCCATCGACTATGGCCTCGACTTTTACGCCCCGCAGACGACGCTGGCTCCCGACGGCCGCCGCATCATGGTGGCCTGGATGCAAAGCTGGGCCACCGCGCCCAGCGCGCCCTGCGCCGGCGGCAGGCCGTGGTTTGGCCGCATGACGCTGCCGCGCGAGCTGCGCGTGCAAAACGGCCGGCTGTACCAGACCCCCGTGCGGGAGATCGAGACGCTGTGGCATGACAAAGTCGAACTGACCGATGTCACGGTGGAGGGGTGCGCCGCGCTGCCGGGCATCGGCGGGCGCAGCGTGGATTTGACGGTGCGCGTAGACGCTGCCGCCAGCCCCGCCTGCCGCCGCTTTACGCTGCGCTTTGCCGCCGGCGGCGCGCTGTACAACGAGATCCGCTGCGACCTCGACCGCGGCGAGCTGGCCTTTGACCGCAGCCACGGCGGCAGCCGCCGCGACTGCGCCCACACCCGGCACATCCAGGCTGCGCCCAAAGACGGCGTGCTGACGCTGCGCCTGATTTTGGACAAAGACTGCGCCGAGCTGTTTGTCAACGACGGCGAGCGCGCGCTTTCGGCCGTGCTGGACACCCCGCCCGAAGCGCAGGGCATCACCTTTGCCGCCGAGGGCGGGGCGGTGCGCCTCGACGCCGTGCAGCACACGCTGGGCTGACGGGGGAAGCCGCCGGCGGGTGCGCCAAAACCAGCGGCCGCCGGGCATCCAACTGCCCGGCGGCCGGTTTATTTTGTCTGCAGAAAGTGCGTCCGGCGGTATTCCCGCGGGGGGACGCCATGCACGCTTTTGAACGCGCGCGAAAAATGCAGCTGGTTGGGGTAGTTGACCTGGGCGGCGATCTCGCCGATGGGCAGGCGCGTCTCTTTGAGCAGCTGGGCCGCGCGGGCCATGCGGTAGTGCAGCAGGTAGGCCTGCGGGCTTTCGCCCACCGCGTCGCGGAACACCTTGCCGAAATAGCTGCGGTTGAGCCCGCAGACGGCGGCGATCTCCTCAATGGAAATATCCCGCTGATAATTTCGGTCGATAAAGACCAGCGCTTCCTTGATATAGAAATCCCGCAGACGCCTCTCTCTGCCTTCCTGCCGGTTGGCAGAGGACTGCACCAGCTGGTCCAAAAACAGGTAACCGTGGGCGATCAGATGGGTCGGGCTGGCTTCGCTATGGTTGACGATGTACAGCATTTCATCCTGAAGCAGCTGGCCATCCCGCTTGCTGCGCGCCGTATAAACCGGCTCCCTCCCGCTGATGCCCGCAAGGTTCAGGCTTTCATGGGCACGCAGGCCGTCAAACTCCAGCCAGGTATACTCCCACGGGTCCGCCTGGTCCGAGCGGTAGGTCGTGATCTGCCCCGGCACCACCAGAAACCCGTGCCCGGGGCCGACCTCGTATTCTTTGTCGTTGGCCAGCAAAACGCCGCGCCCGGCGATGATGTAGTGGAACAGGTAGTGGTTGCGTGCGTGCGGCCCGTAGGAGTGCGCGGGGCCGGTGCGCTCCCACCCGAACTGGTAGAGGTTGAGGTCGATGAAGCGTTCGTCGCGGAACACATGAAATTTGAACTTGCTGACGTCCTTTTCCGGTGCCATACAGATCCCTCCTTTGCTTCCAGTATATACCAAAATGCGTCCCGACTTCAACAAAAATACGCAAATTCCTTGAAATTGGCATATAAAAAGCGGCATATTGGTATTTCAATGTGTGACGTCAAATCGTATAATAACTATACCAAATGCGGGGAAGAATTGTGCAATGTGCACTATGCACAATTCCGGATGCTGTGTGTTGGCAGATTTGCCGAATCACACCATACCCCGCGCGACCGGTCAAGGCATTCGCGTCATTCATATCTAAAAGGAGATGGATCATGAAAATAACACATCGCTTTGCCGCCGGCGCCCTTACGGCGCTGATGGCGGCCAGCCTGGCCGGATGCGCTGCAGATGACGGCACTGTAGACCTGACCTTTCAGATCTGGGATGTGGCCCAGCGCGACGGTATGCAGGCCATGTGCGACGCCTACACGGCCCAGCATCCCGACGTACATATTGAAGTGCAGGTCATCAACTGGGACGAATACTGGACCAAGCTGGAAGCTGCCACCATGTCCAACAAGATGCCGGACATTTTCTGGATGCATACCAACGAGATCCTGAAATATGCCGACAACGGCAAGCTGGCAGACTGCTCCGACATTGTGGAGACCGAGCATTTCTCGGACATTTCGCTGTCCAATGCAAGCGGTTCCGATGGCGTGCTGTACGGTGTGCCGAAGGACAAGGACACTGTGGGGCTGGTATATAACAAGGAAATGTTCGATGCTGCCGGCGTTGCTTACCCGGACGAGACCTGGACCTGGGACGACCTTGTGGAAGCCTCTGAAAAAATCCACGATGCTACCGGCAACTACGGCTACATGGCCTATGCCGACGACCAGCTTGGCTACTGGAATTTTGTGTACCAGGCCGGCGGCAGCATCCTGACCGAGGACAAGACCCGCGGCAACTTCCTGGACGCGGGCACCCGCAAGGGCATGGAGTTCTACATCGGCCTGCAGCAGAATGACTGGTGCCCCGACCAGAACTACTTCGCCGAAACTTCACCCGGTACGGCATTCTTTTCGGAAAAAGGCGCGATGTTCCTGGAAGGGAACTGGAATATCCTGGCGGAGCTGCAAAACTATCCCGATATGGTAGGGAAATGGGACGTTGCCGTACTGCCGGCCTGCCCCGATCCTGTCAGCGGGGAAGGCCGGGCCACCATTTCCAACGGCCTGAGTTACGCCACCGGCGCCAACAACCCGCACCTGGACATCGTCAAGGACGTCCTGAAATTCTTCGGCAGTGAAGAAGGCCAGCGCATCCAGGGCGAAAGCGGCGCTGCCATCCCGGCCTATGAAGGGTTGGAGGATACCTGGGTCGGTGTGTTCGACGAATATCCCATTGATGTGCAGTGCTTCATCGACATGTTTGATTACTGCATCCAAAGCGTGAACAACGCGGCCCGCCCCGAGTGGAAGACCGATGTGAGCGACACGCTGCTGAAAATCTACACCGGCGAACTGGACCTGGACACCGGCCTTGCACAGATGCAGGAGGCTGTGGACACAGCCAGCGCCGAATACTATGAGGAGGATGCGTGATGCAGAAAACGTCCAAGCTGTCCCGCGACGGCGCTGTATGGGGCTTGCTCATGGTGGCGCCCACCATTATCGGCCTGCTGGTTCTGAACATCTGGCCGTTTATCGAGACCATTTACATGAGCTTTTCCAAATCGCTGCCTTTTGGTGAATTTGAATTTGAGGGCCTGGATAATTATATCGAGATGTTCCAGAACCCCGAATTCTGGAAAGCCACCGGCAACACGATCCTGTTCTGTATCCTGACTGTGCCGGTCGGCATTTTCCTGGCGCTGCTGGTGGCGGTGCTGCTCAACTCAAAGATCCGCGGGCGCACCACGTTCCGCGCCATCTTTTTCCTGCCCATGGTCGTGGCGCCGGCCGCAGTCGCCATGGTCTGGAAGTGGATCTTCAATACCCAGTATGGTATTCTGAATACGGCTTTCGGCCAAGACGTGGGTTGGCTGACCGACCCGCGCCTGGTCCTTTTGACCTGTGCGGTGGTGCAGATCTGGTCCAACATCGGTTACGACGCCGTGCTGCTGTTGGCGGGCCTGCAGAATGTGAGCCAGACGCTGTACGAGGCGGCCGACCTGGACGGCGCGTCCAAGGTCCGCCAGTTCTTCAGCATCACATTGCCGATGGTGAGCCCCACACTGTTCGTCGTTCTGATCATGCGCCTGATGTCCTCCCTGAAGGTGTTCGACCTGGTCTACATGATGGTGGACGACGCCAACCCGGCGCTGAATGATGCGCAGACCCTGATGTCGCTGTTCTACCGCGAGAGCTTTATTGCCGGCGATAAGGGATATGCGTCCGCCATTGTTGTCTGGACGGTGCTGCTGATCGGTATCGTCACGGTCATTCAGTTCGTCGGTCAGAAAAAGTGGGTCAATTACGAGGTGTAAAACTATGGAAACCAGTATGAAAACCAACCGGCGGCTGGGCGAGGGCCTGACCTATACGGTCCTGATCCTGGGCAGCATCGTGATGATCTTTCCCTTTGTGTGGATGGTATTGACCTGCTTCAAAACGCAGGCCGAGTCGATGGCGGTCCCCCCGCAGATCCTTCCCTCCCACTGGGACCTGGAAAATTTTGTCACCGCGCTGCAAAGCCTGCCCTTCGTAAACCTGTATATCAATACGGCGCTGCTGATCGTGCTGCGCGTGATCTGCGCGGTCGTATTCAGCTCCATGGCCGGGTATGCCTTTGCCAAGCTGAATTTCCCCTGCAAAAATCTGCTGTTCAGTATCGTGCTGGTGCAGATGATGCTGCCCAGCCAGATCTTTATCACGCCCCAGTACCTGATGCTGGCGCGCATGGGGCAGACCAACACCATCTTTGCCCTGGTGTTTCCCGGCATCGTGTCGGCCTTTGGCACCTTCTTCCTGCGGCAGACCTACCTGGGCATCCCCAATGAGATCGCCGAGGCCGCGTACCTGGACGGCTGCACCAAATGGCAGACCTTTACCAAGGTCATGTTCCCGCTCACCGGCTCCAGCTGCGCTGCGCTGGCCATCTTCACGGCCGTGTTTGCTTACTCCGACCTGATGTGGCCGCTGATCTGCAACACCGACCTGAACATGATGACGCTGTCCGCGGGTCTTTCCACGCTGAACGGGCAGTACAGCACCAACTTCCCGGTATTGATGGCCGGCAGCCTGCTGGCCATGATCCCGATGGTGGTCCTGTATCTGCTGTTCCAGAAACAGTTTATCCAGGGCATCGCCATGACCGGCGGCAAATAAACGCTACATCCTTACAAGAGCCGGCAAGGCGGGCGGGTGAACGTCCGCCCGCCTTGCCGTTTTTGGGCGGGGCGACCCGCCAAAGACTACCCGCAGGAGGACCCCGTTATGAGCATTCACTTTGACCCCGCGCAGCGCTGTTTCCGGCTGCAGACCCGCACCACCACCTACGCCATGCAGGTGGACAGCCGCGGCCATCTGCTGCACCTGTATTACGGGTGCCGCATCGGCGCCGGGGACCTGGCCGCGCTCTACCCGCCGGCCGACGTCAGCTTTTCGCCCAACTACTACGACGAACGCCGCACGCGGCGCGCCTCGCCCGATATCCTGCCGCAGGAGTATACCGGCTGCAACGTGGGGGATTTCCGCCTGAGCTGCCTTTCGGTCACCGATGCGGCCGGCGCGCGCGGCGCGGACTTCCTTTATGTTTCGCACGAGATATCTTCCGGCAAATATGCCCTGCACGGCCTGCCCGCCGCCCACGACGAAGACAAGGAGGCCGAAACGCTGACCGTGCGCCTGCAGGACCCGGTTACAGGGCTGGGCCTGGAACTCTTGTACGGCGTGTTTGAAAGGCAGGACGTCATTACCCGTGCGGTCCGGCTTGCAAATCACGGCAATGGCGCCCTGCAGCTGCACAAGGTGGCCTCTGCCTGCCTGGACCTGCCCTTCGGGCAGTGGGATCTGATCCACTTCCACGGCCGTCATGCCATGGAACGCCAGGTACAGCGCGTGCACCTGGCGGATGCCATCCAGACGGTTTCCTCCACCCGAGGTGCGTCCAGCCATCACCACAATCCGTTTGTGATCCTCTGCGACCGGCAAGCCACGGAGGAAGCCGGCGTCTGCTGCGGCGTGATGCCGGTCTATTCCGGCAGTTTCCGCACCGATGTGGAACTGACCCAGAACGGCCTGGTCCGCCTGGTCACCGGCATCCATGACGATGGCTTCTGCTGGCTTTTGCAGCCCGGCGAGCAATTTGCCGCCCCGGAGGTCATCTTTGCATACAGCGATCAGGGGCTGGGCAGGCTTTCCCAGATCTATCACCGCTTCCTGCGTCACAATATCTGCCGCGGGCCCTGGCGTTTTGCACGCCGCCCGGTATTGATCAACAACTGGGAAGCAACTTACTTCGATTTCGACACAGAGAAGATCGTGCGGATCGCCGAGAAGGCGGCGGGCCTGGGCGTTGAACTGATGGTGCTGGACGACGGCTGGTTCGGCAAGCGCGACGACGACAACAGCGGCCTGGGCGACTGGCAGGTCAACACCGCCAAGCTGCCCGGCGGGCTGGACCCGCTGATCGACCGCGTGCACGCGCTGGGCATGCGGTTCGGCATCTGGGTCGAACCCGAGATGGTCAGCGAGGACTCCGATTTGTACCGCGCCCACCCCGACTGGGCGCTGACGCTGCCCGGCCGCCGCCCCGCCACCGGCCGCGGCCAGCTGGCGCTGGACCTGGCCCGGCCCGAGGTCGTCGACTACATCCTGGGCTGGATGACCGACCTTTTGCAAAACCACGACATCGCCTACGTCAAGTGGGATATGAACCGCAACCTCAGCGACGTGTACAGCCGCGCGCTGCCGCCCGAGCGCCAGGGCGAAGCCGCCCACCGCTGTATGCTGGGCGTCTACCGCCTGCTGGAGACGCTGACGCAGCGTTTCCCCCAGGTGTTGTTTGAGGGGTGCGCCGGCGGCGGCGGCCGGTTTGACGCCGGTATGCTGTGCTATTTCCCGCAGATCTGGTGCAGCGACGACACCGACGCCGTCGAGCGGCTGACCATCCAGCACGGTACCAGCTTTGGGTACCCGGTCTCGGCCATGGGGGCGCACGTCTCGGCCTGCCCCAACCACCAGACCGGCCGCACCACGCCGCTGGGCACCCGCGCCGTGGTGGCCATGTGCGGCACCTTTGGGTATGAGCTGGACCTGGGCCGCCTAACGCCGGAAGAATGCGACGCCGTGCGCGGGCAGATCGAACGGTTCCGCCGCTGGGCGGACCTGATCGCCGGCGGGGACTTTGCCCGCCTGGCCGCGCCCGGGGAAAACGGCAGCTTTGCCGCCTGGCAGATGACCGCGCCCGACGCCGGCGCGGCGCTGGTCAGCGTCGTGGTCACCCACCCGCAGGCCAACGCCCGCCCGCTGCACCTGCGCCTGCGCGACGTCGCGCCCGATGCGCTGTACCAAATCGACGAGGTATTCGTCTGCGGCTGCGGGCAGGCCGCCGACGCCCAGCGCGCCACCGGGCCGCGGGCGCTGCAGGGGCAGGCGTTCAGCGGCAGTTTCCTGCGCTATGCCGGGCTGACGCTGCCCGCACTGTACGGCGACTACCCCGCCGTGCAGCTGCACTTGACACGGGTAGACACACCCGAGGAGGGGGATGGCAATGGACCTGCAATTTGAACCCCGCCTGGCCCGCCACAAGGACGAGCTGGAATGGCTGTTTATGGAGCTGTACGGCGACCGCGCCGCCCTGAACGCGCTGGAAGCCGAGATGGCCGACGCCTTTGCCGCGCGCAGCGCCGAACTGAAAGCGCTGGACGCCGCGCGCGAAGCCGACCCCCACTGGTACCGCCGCGGCACGATGCAGGGCATGACGATGTACACCGACCTGTTTGCCGGGGACCTGAAAAAGCTGGCCAAAAAGCTGCCCTACCTGCAGGAGCAGGGCGTCACCTACCTGCACCTGATGCCGCTTTTAAAAATGCCGCACCCGCACAACGACGGCGGCTATGCCGTCGAGGATTTTGACACCGTCGACCCGGCGCTGGGCACCAACGACGACCTGGCCGCGCTGACAAAACAGCTGCGCGCGGCGGGCATCAGCCTCTGCCTGGATTTTGTCATGAACCACACGGCCGACACCCACCCCTGGGCGCTGCGCGCCCGGGCCGGCGACCCCGTGTACCAGAACTACTACTGCTGCTACCCCGACCGCGAGACCCCCGACCAGTTTGAGCGCACGATGCCGCAGGTGTTCCCCAACACCGCGCCGGGCAACTTTACCTGGGACGACGCGATGCAGCGCTGGGTGCTGACGACGTTCCACCCCTACCAGTGGGACCTCAACTACCGCAACCCGGCCGTGTTCACGGCGATGGTCAAAAGCATGCTGCACCTGGCCAACCTCGGCGTCGAGGTGCTGCGCATCGACGCGGTGCCCTATATCTGGAAGACCTTGGGCACCACCTGCCGCAACCTGCCGCAGGTGCACACCATCGTGCGCATGGTGCGCATGATCTTGGAGTGCGTCTGCCCGGCCGTCATCCTCAAAGGCGAGGTCGTCATGGCCCCGCGGGAGCTGGCCGCCTACTACGGCACGCCGGAAAAACCGGAATGCCACATGCTGTACAACGTCTCGGTCATGGTCAATTTGTGGGCGGCGCTGGCCGCGCGCGACGTGCGGCTGCTCAAAGCGCAGCTGGACCAACTCAACGCGCTGCCGGAACACTGCTGGTTCGTCAACTACCTGCGCTGCCACGACGACATCGGCTGGGGCCTTGACGAGGACGAGGAGCGCCGCCTGGGCATCGACCCGCAGCGCCATAAGGAGTACCTTTACCGCTTCTACGACGGCGAGTTCCCCGGCAGCTGGGCGCGCGGCGCGCTGTACAACTACGACCCCGCCACCGGCGACGCGCGCAGCTGCGGCACCACGGCCAGCCTGTGCGGCGTGGAGGCCGCGCTGGACCAAAAGGACGACGCGGCGCTGGACCTGGCCGTGCGGCGCGTATTGCTGCTGCACAGCGCGGCGGCCTTTTGCAAAGGGTTTTTGATGCTCAACAGCGGCGACGAGATCGCCCAGCTCAACGGCTGGGACTACCAAAACGACCCCGCCCGCGCCGACGACAGCCGCAATTTGCACCGCACGGCGTTCAACTGGCGCAAAGCGGCGCAGCGCCGCCGCCCCGGCACGCTGCAAAACCGCATCTGGCAGGGCCTGGCGGAACTGCGCGCGCTGCGCGCCGACGCCTGCTTTGCCCCCGACGCCGCCGTGACGACCTGGGGCGGCGACAACGACGCCGTGCTGGCGCTGGTGCGCCGCGGCGGCGGCCAGAGTTTGGTTGGGCTGTTCAATTTCAGCGAACAGCCGCAGACCGTCCACCTCGACAGCGCGGCCAGCCTGGGCCTCGCCGCCGCCGTCACCCTGGCGCCGTATGAGGCGAAGATCGTGTAACGGCCAATCCAAAACAGAGAAACCGCCCGCTTCTGCATAGCGCAGAAGCGGGCGGTTTGGCTTTATGGGGCGGGGGCGTTTACTCGATAACGTAGTGCAGCATGCTGCTGTAGCTGGGCAGCGGCCAGCAGGCAGCGCCGCAGACGGTCTCGGCGTCGTCGGCAGCGGCGCGCAGCGCAGCCATCTGCGGCAATACCGCGTCGTGGAAAGCGTTGGCGCGCGCGGTCACGTCGGCGGTATCGCGCGCGGCGCGCGCGGCGGCTTCCAGCGCGTCAAGGGCGGCGGCCATGGCGTCGGCGTCGCGGCTCAGGCGTTGCAGCGCGGCGGTCTCGGCTTGGGCGGGCAGCGCCTCGCTGACGGCCTTTTTGGCGGCGATGGTGCGGGCCAGCTGCTCCATGTAGGTATTCGCGGCCGGCAGCAGCTGGCGGCGGGCGATCTCCACCATCGTCAGCGCCTCGATGTTCAGGATCTTGGCGTAGTGCTCCATCTCGACCTCGTAGCGGCTGTGCATCTCGGTGCGGGTCATGACGCCGAACTCTTCCATCAGGGCGATGTTTTTGGGCGCAATGAGCGCGGGCAGCGCCGCCGGGGTGTACTTGTTGTTGGGCAGGCCGCGGCGGGCGGCTTCTTCCTCCCACGCGCGGCTGTAGCCGTCGCCGTTGAAGATGACGCGCCGGTGGTCACGGATGGTGCGCTTGACCAGCGCAATGACCGAATCGGGGAAATCGTCCGACGCTTCCAGCTCGTCGGCGTAGCCTTTGAGCGCCTTGGCGACCGCGGTGTTCAGGATGGTGTTGGCGTCGCTGAGGTTTTCGTGGCTGCCGGGCATGCGGAACTCGAACTTGTTGCCGGTAAAGGCAAAGGGGCTGGTGCGGTTGCGGTCGGTGGTGTCCTTGCTGAACTGGGGCAGCACGTCGACGCCAAGGTCCATCTTCATCTTGACCGGCCCGGCATAAGGGGAATCGGAGGCGATGGCGTCGATGACGGCCTCGAGTTCCTCGCCCACAAAGATCGAGATGATGGCCGGCGGGGCCTCGTTGGCGCCCAGGCGGTGGTCGTTGCCCGGCGTCGCGACCGAGGTGCGCAGCAGGTCGGCGTACTCATCCACGGCCTTGATGACGGCGGCCAGGAACACCAGAAATTGCAGGTTTTCCATCGGGGTGTCGCCGGGGTCCAGCAGGTTTTCCTGGCTGGTGGACATCGACCAGTTGTTGTGCTTGCCGCTGCCGTTGACGCCCTCGAACGGTTTTTCGTGCAGCAGGCAGACGAGGCCATACTTGGGCGCGAGTTTCTGCATCATCTCCATCGTCAGCAGGTTGTGGTCGATGGCGACGTTGATGGTGTCAAAGATGGGCGCGAGTTCATGCTGGCAGGGCGCGACTTCGTTGTGTTTGGTCTTGGCGGGCACGCCCAGCTCCCACAACACGTCGTCGAGTTCTTTCATAAAGGCCGACACCCGCGGGCGGATGGTACCGAAGTAATGTTCCTCCAGCTCCTGGCCCTTGGCGGCGGGCGCGCCAAACAGCGTGCGCCCGGTCAGGATCAGGTCCTGGCGTTTCTCGTAATCCTCTTTGCGGATGAGGAAATACTCCTGCTCGGGGCCGACGGTGGTGGAGACATAGTCCACCTCTTTGCCAAACAGCTTGAGGATGCGCTTTGCCTGGTCAGACAGCGCTTTCATCGAGCGCAGCAGCGGCGTCTTTTTGTCCAGCGCCTCGCCGGTGTAGGAGCAGAAGGCCGTGGGGATGCACAGCACGTCGTCTTTTACAAAGGCGTAGCTGGTGGGGTCCCACGCGGTGTAGCCGCGCGCCTCCGCCGTGGCGCGCAAACCGCCCGAGGGGAAACTGGACGCATCCGGCTCACCGCGGACCAGTTCCTTGCCGGAAAATTCCATGATGGCGGTGCCGTCCCCCACGGGGCTTACAAAGCTGTCGTGCTTTTCGCTCGTCGCGCCGGTCAGCGGCTGGAACCAGTGGGTGAAATGCGTCGCGCCCTGTTCCATGGCCCAGCGTTTCATCACGCTGGCCACGACGTTGGCGACCTCGATGTCCAGCGGCGCGCCGCGGTGCAGGGTCGCCTGCAGGCTCTTGTAGGTGGCGCTGGGCAGGCGCTCCTTCATCACGTGTTCGTTGAATACCTTGCTGCCGTAAAGTTGCATCACATTTGCAGCCATACATTCCCACTCCTTTGCAAATTTTGTGCGCGCGTATCTGCCGCGCGCAAAACAAAAACGGCGCTGCGAGCCGGGTCAGCTCACAGCGCCGTTGCTGTTTATGCGCCTATTATACCCGCCAGGCGGGCGGTTGGCAATGGGCAAAACGCACGATTTTTGCCCGTGCGCCGCCCCGCATTTTTGGCAGCGGCGTGCAAAAAGGGGTGGGCGGACGTTCGCCCCAAAGTGACGTTTTGGGCCCGCGTACGCGGTACCGGGTGTTTGTAGGGGAGGCATACATGCCTCCCGGCAGGGGTGTGCCCCGTGCAAGGTTTATGGGAAATATGGCCGTTTACACCCATTTGTAGGGCGGGCGATTTCGCCCGCCGAACCGATAATTTTTTAAAATTTTATAATGTGCGGCGGGCGTGAACGCCCGCCCTACCATGCGAGACACACACCATACAACCCGGCAACGGGTGATAAACGCAACGTTTCGCGGGCGGCATGTATGCCGCCCCTACGCATAGACCAAACGCGGTCACGGGCCCAAAACGGTGTTAGGAGGGACACGGGCGCGGCCCGATTTTATACGCGACTGCCTGGCAAAAAACCCAAAAGGGTCTTGAACGCTCACGGCAGCAGGCGGGGTTCTTGCACGATGGTGACGGGCACGCGGTACCGGCGCGCACAATCGACGGCGCGCGCCGCGTTGCTGGCCGGATGCCATACCCCGGCGATCACACAGTCCGCATGGGCCGCCATATAGGCGTTTGCGCGCACGATGGCGACCCGGCGCGGCGCCGTTTCCAGCCCGGGCGGATAGAACGTACCGTCAAACCCGTCCGGGAGCGCTGCGCCACGCTCTGCCGGGTGATACGCCAGCAAAAGCGTGAGCCTGACGTCAGGGAAGTGCCCCTTTACATCGCGCAGGACCCGCGCCGCCAAACGGTCGAAGCCACCATACTGCCCCACCACAAATTCACCGACGTCGTACACTACCACGTGCCGTACCACAGCATCATACAAAGCAGGATACAAAGCATCGGCCGTTTCCCGGTGGCCGATCAAAAAACAACAGCGTTTTTCCATAGCCCATCACCCCTTTTGCGTTATTTTAACTCTTTAGAGTTAATCTTTTCAAGAGAAAGCGGGTATCCTTTTGCGTAAAGGCAGTGCATACTCTGCGCTGCACAACGCAAAAGGGGGGCCTGGGCATGGACATCGGCGAAGCCGTCAAGGTACGGATCTTGCAGCTGTGCCGGGAGCGCGGGCTCTCCGTCAATAAATTGTGTACGGTAAGCGGCGTCACGCAGTCCACCGTGAACAACATCATCAGCGGGCGCAACCACAGCGTAACGGTATCTACGCTGCAAAAACTATGCGACGGGCTGGGCATCACGATCGAGGAGTTTTTCCGGGCAGATTGCTTCCGTGATATTGAGCCGGAAGTACACTGAATCCAACACACAAACCCGCCCCCCTGGCAGCAGGGGGGCGGGTTGCGGTAAAAACTACTTTGTTGGTTTGCCTGGCGTTCCCGGCCGGTCTGTGGGGCCCGCGGCCGTACACCCCACGCGCCAAAACGGCCTGTCTTTGCGCATATTGCACAATGGGCGGCCGGCGCGCCTTGTGCAAAATGGCCGCCTGCGCCAAAAATGCCGTGCCGCCCTTGACGGACGGGGGAACCCGGGCGTATACTGGGCCCATGGCAAAGGCGCCGGGGAGTTTTCTCTCCGGCGTTTTCGTTTGCCTTTGGGTGCGCATCCCGAACCACTCGCAAAGGGGCGAGTCCTGCCTTGCAAGCAGGGCCCGCCCCTTTTTCTGTCCCCGTGCAGACCCCGCAAGCCCTGCCCGGCGGCAGAAAAAAGAATCGTAGAGGGAGGAATTTTGTATATGACCGACGTCATTTCCATCATCGACACCCTATGGGTGCTGCTGGCGGCGATCCTGGTGTTCTTTATGAACCTGGGCTTTGCCTCGGTGGAGGCGGGCTTTGCCCGTGCCAAAAACTGCGTCAACATCCTGTCCAAAAACTTTATCGTCTTTGCCGTGTCCTCGCTGGGCTTTATGCTGCTGGGCTGGGGGCTGATGTTCGGCGGCGACAACCCGTTCGTCGGCACCGAGCATCTGTTCGTTTTAGGCGGCGCAGACCTCAGCTTTTATGACGACACACTGACCTCCACCGTGCCGTTCTGGGGCAAGTTCTTTTTCCAGCTCGTCTTTTGCGGCACGGCGGCTACCATCGTCTCCGGCGCGGTGGCCGAGCGCATCAAGTACCTTTCGTTTATCCTGTTCTCGTTCGTGCTCACGCTGGTCATCTACCCCATCGTCGGGCACTGGATCTGGGGCGGCGGCTGGCTGGCTGACCTCGGCTTTCTGGATTTTGCCGGGGACGCCGCCGTGCACTCGGTCGGCGGGTGGGCCGCGTTGGCCGGCGCGCTGATTTTGGGCCCGCGCATCGGCAAATATGGCAAGGACGGCAAGCCCCAGGCCATCCCGGGGCACAATATGTCGCTGGCGGTCATCGGCCTGTTTGTGCTGTGGCTGGGCTGGTTCGGGTTCAACCCCGGCTCTACCATGAGCTTCCAGCACCCGGCGGATGTTATGCACATCCTGGTCACCACCAACACCGCAGCCATCGCCGCCGTGCTCACCTCCACCGTTACCTCGTGGCTGGTCGTCGGCAAGCCGGACCTGGGCATGACGGTCAACGGCTGCCTGGCGGGGCTGGTGGGCATCACCGGTTCCTGCGCCTATGTCAGCATCGAAAGTTCGCTGGTCATCGGCGCCATCGCCGGCGTGCTGGTCGTGTTTGCGGTCGGCTTCTTTGACCGCCTGCACGTCGACGACCCCGTCGGCGCGACCGCTGTGCATCTGTGCTGCGGCGTGTTCGGCACGCTGTGCGTCGGGCTGTTCGCGCAGCAGGGCGTCACCACGCTGGCCACCCGCAGCGGCCTGTTCTTTGGCGGCGGCTTTGGGCTGCTGGGCGTGCAGGCCGTCGGCGTGCTGGCCGTGGGCGCGTTCGTCTTTGTGTCGAGCGCCCTGGTCTGGCTGGCGCTCAAGCATACCGTCGGCATCCGCGTCAGCCGTGAGGAAGAACTCGCCGGCCTGGACATCGGCGAGCACGGCAACCTGGCCTACCCCGACTTTGCCCCCGCCCTGCCGGCGGAGGACCTGGCCACCGCGCCCGAACCCCTGCCCGCCCCGGCGGCCGCCGCGGCCGTACCCCTGCAGCAGGCGGTGCCGGTCGAGCACCGCCCGGCAGACGGCGCGCTGACCAAGCTCAGCATCGTGACCAACCAGGCGCGCTTTGCCCAGCTGCAAGCCGCGCTGGAAGCCCTGGGCGTCACCGGCATGACGGTGACCAACGTCTTTGGCTACGGCGTGCAGAAAGGCCACGAGGCGACGTTCCGCGGCCTGCCCATCGAGGCGCGGCTGCTGCCCAAACTCAAGGTGGAGGTCGTCGTCGCCGGCCTGCCGCTGGACACCGTGCTGGAGGCCGTGCGCAAAGCGCTGTACACCGGCAGCATCGGCGACGGCAAGATCTTTGTCTACGACGTCGAGAACGTCGTCAAGATCCGCACCGGCGAGCAGGGCCGCGACGCGCTGCAGGACGCCGAGTAATTCCCCTTTTTGCCATCATCTCTCCTGAACACCGGGACGCCCCCGCCCGCTGCGCAAAGCAGCAGGCGGGGGCGTCGCCATTGGGAGGTTTGCAAATGATGTTTAAAAAATTCAATGTGCGGCGGGTGGGCACGTGGTTTGCGGGGAAACAGAACGTTCATGGCGGTTTGTAGGGGAGGCATATATGCCTCCCGGCAGGGGTGTGCCCCGCGCAAGGTTTATGGGAAATATGGCCGTTTTCCCCGGTTTGTAGGGCGGGCGATTTCGCCCGCCGAACCGATGATTTTTTCAAAAAATTTTATTATGTTCGGCGGGGTCTGCGCCCGCAGGCGCGTTTCGGACTGGCGCCGCAGCGCCGTTTCGGAGCGCAACCGCCGAAGGCGGCTCTTAGCGCGGAGATGCGCAACCGCCGAAGGCGGCTCTTAGCGCACAGATCAAGACCCCGCCCTACAAAGCAAGGCAAACGTCATTATAAACCGTGTACGGCCAATACCCCGACCGTTTCACCCCAGCTGGCGCACAAACGCCCGCAAGATGGCCAGGCCCGCGGGGCCGCTTTTTTCGGGGTGGAACTGCAAACCGGTCACGTTGCCGCGCTGCACGGCGGCGCAGATTTCCTGCCCGCCAAACTCAATAACAGCGGCGCAGTCCTGCGCGCGGGCGGGCAGGGCGTGGTAGCTGTGCACAAAGTACACCTCCGGCGCGGTTGCCCCGGCCAGCGCCCGCAGCGGGCCGTTTTGCGCGGCCTCGGTCAGGCGCAGCGCGCGCCAGCCGACGTTGGGCACTTTGAGCGCGCGGCCGTCCGCGGCGCGCGCGGGCAGCGGCGCGACCTCGCCCTCGATGAGCCCCAGGCCCGCGGTCAGCCCGCCCTCGGGGCTTTGCCGCAGCAGCATCTGCATACCCAGGCAGATGCCCAGCAGCGGCGTGCCGGCCTGCGCGGCCTGGCAGAGCGGCTCCACAAGGCCCAGCGCGCGCAGCTGCGCCATGCCGTCGGCAAACGCGCCGACGCCGGGCAGCACCAGCGCCCCGGCATCGCGCACGGCGGCCGGGGTGTTGGCAAACTGTACGTCGGCCCCGCAGGCTTCCAGCGCGCGCTGCACGCTGAGCAGGTTGCTGCGGCCATAGTCGACGATCGTTACAAGGGGTCGCATCGTCTCACCTCCACACCGGCGGCGCGCAGCGCGTTTTTGAGCGCTGGCACATCGGTTTTGTCGTAGTGCAGCAAGCTGCCCACGGCCACGGCGTCGGCGCCGTTTTGCGCGGCCTGCGCAAGGTCGGCGGCGCAGGACGCCCCGCCCGCGGCGATGACCGGCACCTGCGCTTCGGCCGCCACGGCGGCGATGAGCGCCTGGTCCATGCCGCGCAAAAAACCTTCGCAGTCGACGCTCGTCAGCAGCAGTTCCCCCGCGCCCAGGGCCTGCGCCTGCCGCGCCCAGTCCAGCACGTCGCGGCCGGAATGCTCGCGCCCGTTGTCGTAGTAGGCCTCCCACCCGGCTTCGGGGCGGGCGGGGTCGCGGCGCTTGGCCTGGATGCTGACGACTGCGCACTGGCTGCCGTAGGCGCGCGCGATCTCGGTGATGAGCGCGGGGCGCTGCAGCGCGGCGGTGTTGACGGCGGCTTTGTCGGCCCCGGCGGCCAGCACGGCGCCCACGTCCTCGACGCTGCGCAGCCCGCCGCCCGCCGTGATGGGGATGAACACATCGGCCGTGGCGCGGCGCAAAATTTCGCCCAGGTTGTTGCGGCCGTAGAGGCTCGCCACCGTGTCAAGATACAGCAGCTCGTCGATGCCCTGCCGGTAGTAGCGCAGCGCAAAGTCGTGCGGGTCGCCCAGTTTGCGCAGCCCCTCGTACTGGATGCCCTTGACGAGGTGTTCGTCCTTGACGTCCAGCCGGGCGATGAGGCGTATTTTTTTGCTTATATGGCTCATACCGCGCCGCCTTTCGCCAGTTCCGCCGGCGGCGCGCCCCAGCGGCAGAGGCTTTCGCCCTCGTAGGGGGTGTGGCGCAGGCTCCACACGCCGTCCTGGTACTGCCACAGATGCGGCGAGCGGAAGCGGTCGGCCAGGTGCATAAAGTAGGCAAGGTCCATCTCCGGCTGCTCAAAACAGTCGGCCGCTTTGCCAAAGTGCGCTTTGTCGATGGAGATGTAGCGGAAGAATTCGTCGGCAAAGCGGGCGGGGAACTCGCCGTCGTACTTTTTGCACAGGGCGACGGCTTCCTCGCGGGTGATCTCGCCGTTGCGGATCTCCTGCGCGGCGTCGTAGGTGCAGCGCCCGATGCCGTACTTGATGTAGGTGGTGTAGTAGAAAAAGTCGTCGACTTTATCGTCGATGGAATTGTATTTCGAGTAGGTACCCGCCGTGCGCTCGGGGCTGGGCACAAAGCCGCCGTGCTCGACCGCGTAGTAGTAGGCCCCCTGCGGGTGCCACCGCTCGTAGTAGCCTAAATAGCGCACCTGGATGTGGTTTTTCTCGATGTCGCTGGTCTCGCCGGGCAGGTAGAGCGCGAGGTCGGCCTTGTCGATGCCGAAATCCTCCTCCAATTGGCGCAGGCTGACGCCGCCGAGGTAGATGTGGTCGTAGTCATGCACGGCGAAGAAATGCTCGTCGCGCAGCGCGCTCTCGTTGTCGGCGATGGGGTTGCCGAACTCGGCCTCGTTCTCGCCATAGAACACCAGCGGGATGCCGAACTTGGCGGCGATCTTGGGGGCGAGCTGTTTCTGCCCCAGAATAAACGGCTGGAAGGGGTGGAAGAGATTCTCGGTCGCCAGGCGGGTCAGCAGGCGGTGGGTCAGGCCGTTGGGGGTACACAGGTAGTTATCAAACCCGGCGTGGATCCACGCCTGGAAGTTCTGCCAGCCCCAGGGGGTGTAGATGTGCGGCGCCCAGGTCACCGTCAGCGGGTGCATCCCGTATTTGTACTTGAGCAGGTGGGCGGCGTAAAAGCTGTCCTTGCCGCCGGAGCCGGGCACCAGGCAGTCGTAGCCGCCGTCGGTCTTGCGGTAGCGCGCGCACAGTTCGCGCAGTTCTTCCTCGCGCTGCGCCCAGTCGATGTGGCCGTCGGCCTTTTGCCGGCAGGCGTGGCAGGCGTCGCAGACGCCGTCAGGCTGGATGACCATGGTCTTTTTGTGCGAGCGTGCCGTGTGCTCAAACTCATAGCAGGAGTTGGGCTTCTGGTTGGTCATGACGCAGTCTTTGCAAAAGGTCACGGTCTGCGGCAGGCCGTAGTACGCCGTGCGCTGGTCGGGCGGCAGGGCGGGGTCGTATTGGGTATAGTCGATCGGTTGGTAACGCGGCAGCTTTTGCATGGCAAACTCCTTTTTTGGACAAAACAAACAGGGCAAGGGACGCGCCCCCGGCGGGGGAAACTCCCCCGGCGGGTCTGCGGGCGTCCTTGCCCTGCGTTTTTGTTTTTGCGGTATCTCTATTCGGCGTCGCCCTCGTACCGACGGATGATGCTCTGGGCGATCTGCCGCCGGGTGACGCGGGCGTCCATCGCCAGTTTTTCAATATGGCGGTGGGCCTCGGCCTCGGTCATCTGTTCGTGCAATGCCAGCAGGCATTTGGCCTGGCCGGTCACGCGCGCGTCGTCCAGGCGCTTGGTCAGGCGCTGGTTTTCCTCCAAAATGCGGCGCATGCGCTGCCGCCCGGCGCGCAGCAGCCGCAGCGCGAACGCCGCCTGCTGGCGCGAAAGCGGCCGCGGCAGCACCAGCACGCCGTATTTTTCCAGCCCGGCGGCGACTTTTTCGGCCTGGGGCGCGGCGCACAGCAAGATGGCGTCCAGCCCTTTGTCCACAGCCTGGATGGCCAGCTCACGCCCGAACTCATCGGGCAGCGGCGCGTTGACGACGAGCAGCGCATAGTCCCCGCCCAGCAGCGCGCGGCGGGCTTCGCCGGCGCTGGCGCAGCACAAAGCCGGCGCCCCGGCCGCAAACACGCTTTTCAGCGCGTCCTGCGCGCCGGGCGTCGATACGATCAACACCCCGGCCATCCCGCTCACCTGCCTTTCGGGGCCAATTCAGTCACACACGGTCAAAATAGCGCTGCATCTCGTACTCATACGGGTCGGGCGCGCCGCCCCAGGCCGCGGCGTCGCGCCGCTTTTGGGCCAGGTAGGCGTCCAGCAGCCGCGCGGGCAGGATGCGGCGCAAAAAGTCGCTGCCTTCCGCCCGCTGCACGGCCTCGGCCAGCGTGGCGGGCAGCGCATCGGCGTCGGGTCTGGCCCTGGCGGCCAGCAGGTCGCCGCTGGCGGCGGGCGGCAGGGGCAGCGCTTCGCGCACGCCCTCTAACCCTGCTTCCAGCAGCAGCGCCACCGTGTAGTAGGGGTTGCAGGCGGCGTCGGGGCTGCGCAGCTCCATGCGGCAGTCGGCCCCGGCGGCCGCCGGCACGCGCACCAGGCTGGAACGGTTCTGGCACGACCAGCTCACGACGCCGGGGGCCTCGCAGCAGCCCAGCCGCTGGTAGGACCCGGGCAGGGGGTTGGTGAACACCGTCAGCTCCGGCACGCGGCGCAAAATGCCCGCCAAAAAGGCGGCGGCCAGCGGGTCGGGCGCGGTTTGGAAATTTTCAAACACGTTGCGCCCGCCGTGCAAAAGTGAAAAGTTCAGGTGCAGGCCGCTGCCGCTTGCCTCCGGCAGGGGTTTGGGCAAAAAGGAGGCGTACAGCCCGTTTTGCCCGGCGATGGCCTTGACGACGGTGTGCACCGTCATCAGGTCGTCGGCGGCCTGCAGGGGCGAGGCGCAGCGGAAATCGACCTCGTTCTGGCCGGGACCCTGCTCGTGGTGGCTGCGCTCGGGCTGGACGCCCATCTCCTCCAGCGTCAGGCAGATCTGGCGGCGCACGTCCTCGCCGCGGTCGACGGGGGCTAAGTCAAAATAGCCGCCGCGGTCAAACGGCGTGCGGGTGGGCAGGCCGTGGTCGTCGGTCTCAAAGAGGTAAAACTCACACTCCGGCCCGACGAGGAAGCGATACCCCGCCGCGGCGGCCGCCTGCTCGGTGCGCTGCAGCAGCGCGCGGCCATCCCCCTCAAACGGGCGGCCGTCGGGGTAGCGCACGTTGCAGAACAGCCGCCCCACGCAGCCCTCGCTGGGGCGCCAGGGCAGCAGCGAGAAGGTGGCGAGGTCCGGCGCCAAAAACAGGTCGGACTCCGACACGTTGCCGAACCCCGGCACCGCCGATGCGTCGAAGGAGACGCCGTGCTCCACCGCGTGGCGCAGCTGGCTGGCCATGATGGCGATGTTTTTTTGCACGCCGAACATATCGCAAAACGCCAGGCGGATGAATTTGATGTCGTTTTCCTCTACAAATTGCAACAGCTGGTCCAGCGTCTGTTTCATAACAAAGACCCTCCTGCAAAGACAAAAAGGTAAAAAGGCACTGCGCCCCTTTTTGGTAAACGCAGCGCCTTTGCTGTTGCCAGCATTATACGCGCTGCGGCGCGTATCGTCAAGGGGTTTGTGCGCGCTGCCCGGCCGCGGCCACAAACGCCGCAAACACCGGGTGCGGGCGGTCGGGGCGGCTTTTGAACTCGGGGTGGTACTGCACGCCGAGGTAAAACGGCTGGCCGGGCAGCTCCATCGCCTCGACCAGGCGGCCGTCGGGCGAAAGCCCGCTGAACACCACCCCGGCTGCCGCCAGCTTCGCGCGGAAGGCGTTGCTGACCTCGTAGCGGTGGCGGTGCCGCTCGCGAATATCGGCGCAGCCGTAGACGCGCGCCAGCAGCGTGCCGGGCTGCACGGCGCAGGGCCATGCGCCCAGGCGCATCGTGCCGCCCTTGGGCAGGCTGCCCTGCTGGTCGGGCATCAGGTCCACAACGCACTGGGGCCCGTCGGGGGCAAACTCGCGCGAGTTGGCTTGCGCCAGCCCGGCCAGGCTGCGCGCCGCGGCGATGACCGCCACCTGCATCCCCAAACAGATGCCCAGGTAGGGGCGCTTGTGCCGCCGCGCCCAGTCGGCCGCCAACACCATGCCCTCGATGCCGCGCGCGCCAAAGCCGCCCGGCACCAAAATGCCGGCGGCCCCGCCCAGGCGGGCATCCAGTGTTTCGGGGGTCAGCGTCTCGGCGTCCACCCAGTCCAGTTCCACCTGCGCGCCGCAGGCAAAGCCCGCGTGGCGCAGCGCCTCGACGACCGAGAGGTAGGCGTCGTGCAGCTCGACATATTTGCCGACGATGGCGATCTTGACTTGGCCGTGCAGCGCGTGGATGCGCGCGCAGAGGTCCTGCCAGGCGGCAAGGTCGGGCGTTTTGGCGGCAAAGCCCAGCTTTTGGCAGACGATGTCGTCCAGGTGCGCCTGGTGCAGCATCAGCGGCACTTCATACAAACTGCCCAGCGTGCGGTTTTCGATGACGCAGCCCGGCGCGACGTTGCAAAAGGCGGCCAGCTTTTGCAGCACGCCGTCCTCCAGCGGTTCGTCGCAGCGGGCGATGATGACGTCGGGCATGATGCCCATGCTTTGCAGCTCGCGCACGCTGTGCTGGGCGGGTTTGGTCTTGTGCTCGCCCGAGCATTGCAGCCACGGCACCAGCACGACGTGTACAAACACACAGCCGCCGCGCTGTTCCTGCGCGATCTGGCGCAGCGCTTCCAAAAAGGGCTGGCTCTCGATATCGCCGATGGTGCCGCCCACCTCGGTAATGACGACGTCGGCGCCCGTGTAGTCGCCCAGGCCGGTGATGAACCGCTTGATCTCGTCGGTGACATGGGGGATGATCTGCACCGTGCGGCCCAGGTAGTCGCCCGCGCGCTCTTTGTGCAGCACGTTCCAGTACACGCGCCCGCTCGTCAGGTTGGACAGTTTGTTCAGGTCCTCGTCGATGAACCGCTCATAGTGGCCGAGGTCGAGGTCGGTCTCGACGCCGTCCTCGGTCACAAAGACCTCGCCGTGCTGGTAGGGGCTCATGGTGCCGGGGTCGACGTTTAAGTAGGGGTCGAGTTTTTGCGCCGCCACCTTGAGGCCCCGCTGCTTGAGCAGCCGCCCCAGGCTGGCCGCGCTGATGCCCTTGCCCAGGCCGGAGACGACGCCCCCGGTGACGAAAATATGCTTTGCCATGTTGTGTGCGCTCCTTCCCGCCTGCAAAAAAAGAGACGGCGCCCCCCAGTGGTTTACCACCCGGAAGCGCCGTTGCTTACCCGTATACAGGCAGTATACACCGTTTTGCAGCGTTGTCAACGGGCGGCGGCGCGTTTTTGTGCAGGGCGGCGCGCCGCGCCCCCGCCCGCGGGGCCTTTTTTGGGCACAGCGCCAAAAAAGCGCGCCCCTGCTTTACAAACCCGCCCCGCCCGGCGTATAGTGGAAGGGACAAAGACGTCAAAGCACCCTGTGCAAACGGGGCCTGCTTTGGCGTCTTTTTGTATTTTGCGCAGGAGGGGGAAATTGTTTATGGCAGCCACCTTGTACCGCCCCGAGTGGGAGCATGACAACTGCGGCATCGGCGCCATTGCCGACATCCGCGGCCGCAAAAGCCACCAGATCGTGGCCGACGCGCTGACCATTGTGGAAAACCTGGAGCACCGCGCCGGCAAAGACGCCGAGGGCAAGACCGGCGACGGCGTCGGCATTTTGACGCAGGTGCCGCACCGCTATTTTGCCGGCGTCTGCCCGGGGCTTGGCATCACCCTGCCCGGCGAGCGGGAATACGGCGTGGGGATGTTCTTTTTCCCGCAGGGGGAACTGCAGCGCCGCCAGGCCATGCAGATGTTTGAGGTCATCGTGCAAAAAGAGGGGCTGGCCTTTTTGGGCTGGCGCAAGGTGCCCATTGCCGCCGATGTGCTGGGCAGCAAGGCGCGCGCCTGCATGCCGGCCATCTGGCAGGGGTTTGTGCAGAAGCCCGCCGGGGTGGCCCCCGGCCTGCCCTTTGACCGGCGGCTGTACGTGGTGCGCCGCGTGTTTGAGCAGAGCAGCCCCGCCAGCTACGTCTGCTCGCTGTCCAGCCGCACCATCGTCTACAAGGGGATGTTCCTGGTCGGGCAGCTGCGCACCTTCTTTGACGACCTGCGCGCGCCGGAATATGAGTCGGCGCTGGCCATCGTGCATTCGCGGTTTTCCACCAACACCGAGCCGAGCTGGCAGCGCGCCCACCCCAACCGGCTCATCGCGCATAACGGCGAGATCAATACCATCCGCGGCAACGTCAACAAGATGCTGGCGCGTGAGGAGACGATGCACACCGACGCCTTTGGCGACGATTTGGCCCGCGTGCTGCCGGTCGTGAACAGCGCGGGGTCTGACTCGGCCATGCTGGACAATACGTTGGAATTCTTGCTGATGAGCGGCATGGAGCTGCCGCTGGCCGTGACCGTGGCGCTGCCCGAACCCTGGGCCCACAACGATACCTTGAGCCGCCAGCGGCGGGATTTTTACCAGTATTACGCCACCATGATGGAACCCTGGGACGGCCCGGCGGCGATCCTCTTCAGCGACGGCGACGTGCTGGGCGCGGCGCTGGACCGCAACGGCCTGCGCCCGGCGCGCTACTGCGTCACCGCCGGCGGGCGGCTGATCTTAGCGTCGGAGACCGGCGTGCTGGACCTGGACGAGCGCCAGATCCTGCGCAAAGGCCGCCTGCACCCCGGCAAGATGCTGCTGGCAGACCTGGCGCACGGCGAACTGCTGGACGACGACGCCGTGCGCGAGCGCTACGCCGCGCAGCGCCCCTACGGCGAATGGCTGGACCAGAACCTTTTGCACCTGCGCGACGTAAAAGTGCCCAACCAGAAAGTGCCCGCCCTGCCCCGGGCCGAGAGCGCGCGTTTGCAGCGCGCCTTCGGCTATACCTACGAGGAATACCGCGACGCGGTGCGCGCGATGGCCTTAAACGGCGCCGAACCCATCGGCGCCATGGGCGCCGACACGCCGCTGGCCGTGCTCTCGCAGCAGTACCAGCCGCTGTTTTGCTATTTTCGGCAGATGTTCGCGCAGGTCACCAACCCGCCCATCGACGCGCTGCGCGAAAAGATCGTAACCTCCACCGCCGTTTATGTGGGCAAAAACGGCGATTTGCTGGAACCCAAAGCCGAAAACTGCCGCGTGCTCAAGATCGACCACCCGATCTTGAGCGACCTCGACCTTTTAAAGATCAAGGCGATGGACCGCCCCGGCTTCCATGTGGTCTGCGTGTCCATTTTGCACTATAAGGGCACGCCGCTGAAAACGGCCCTCGAACACCTGTTTGTCGAGGTGGACAAAGCCTACCGCAACGGGGCCAACGTGCTGATTTTGTCCGACCGCGGCGTCGACGAAAGCCGCGTCGCCATCCCCTCGCTGCTGGCAGTGTCGGCCGTGCACCAGCACCTGGTCAAGACCAAAAAATGCACGGCGCTGTCGCTGATTTTGGAATCGGGCGAGCCGCGCGAAGTCCACCACTTTGCCACGCTCCTGGGCTACGGCGCCTGCGCCGTTGACCCGTATCTCGCCCATGCCTGCATTGCCGAGCTGGCTGCGGACGGCCTGCTGGAAAAAGACCCCTACGCCGCCATGCAGGACTACGACGCCGCCGTGCTGCAGGGCGTCGTCAAGATCGCGTCCAAGATGGGCATCTCGACGCTGCAGTCCTACCAGGGCAGCCAGCTGTTTGAGGCGCTGGGCATCAGCAGTGAAGTCATCGACGAATACTTCACCGGCACCGTCAGCCGCATCGGCGGCATCACGCTGGCGGACATTGCTCGCCGCACCGACGAAGCGCACGCCCGCGCCTTTGACCCGCTGGGCCTGCCCACCGACGCAACGCTGCCCTCGCTGGGCCGGCACAAGCTGCGCAGCGGGGGCGAGACCCACCGCTACGACCCCGAGGCCATCCACCTTTTGCAAAAAGCCGTGCGCAGCGGCGACTACGCGCTGTTTGGCCAGTTTGCCGACCGCGTCAACGCGCGCCGCACCGGCCTGTTGCGCGGGTTGTTCACGCTGCGCACCCCCGCGCAGGGCGTGCCGCTGGAGGAAGTCGAGAGCGTCGGATCCCTCGTACAACATTTCAAGACCGGGGCGATGTCCTACGGTTCCATCTCGCAGGAGGCGCACGAGGCGCTGGCCGTCGCCATGAACCGGCTGCACGGCAAGTCCAACAGCGGCGAAGGCGGCGAGAGCGACGACCGCCTGGCCAGCGCCGGCACGGCCGACGACCGCTGCAGCGCCATCAAGCAGGTGGCCAGCGGGCGGTTCGGCGTGACCAGCCGGTACCTTGTCAGCGCCAAAGAGATCCAGATCAAGATGGCGCAGGGCGCCAAACCCGGCGAGGGCGGCCACCTGCCCGCCGGCAAGGTCTACCCCTGGATCGCCAGGACCCGCCATTCCACCCCCGGCGTCACGCTCATCAGCCCGCCGCCCCACCACGATATCTATTCCATCGAGGATCTGGCCGAACTCATCTACGACCTCAAATGCGCCAACGATAAAGCCTGCATCTCGGTCAAGCTCGTCAGCGAGGCCGGCGTCGGCACCGTGGCGTCCGGCGTGGCCAAGGCGGGCGCGCAGGTCATTTTGATCTCGGGCTGCGACGGCGGCACCGGCGCCGCACCGCTGAGCTCCATCCACTACGCCGGCCTGCCGTGGGAGCTGGGCCTGGCCGAAACGCACCAGACGCTGGTGCGCGCCGGGCTGCGCAGCCGCGTGCGCATCGAGACCGACGGCAAGCTGATGACGGGGCGCGACGTCGCCATCGCCGCCATGCTGGGGGCCGAGGAGTTCGGCTTTGCCACCGCGCCGCTGATCGCCCTGGGCTGCACGATGATGCGCGTGTGCAACCTTGACACCTGCCCCATGGGCATCGCCACCCAAAACCCCGAACTGCGCAGGCGCTTTGCCGGCAAGCCGGAATATGTCGAAAATTTCATGGTCTTTGTCGCCCGGCAGCTCCGGGAGGTGATGGCCGCCCTCGGCGTGCGCACGCTGCGCGAACTCGTCGGCCGCACGGATCTGCTGCAGCCCGCGCCCGATGCGCCCGTCGACGTGCGCGCCATCCTGGCCCCGGCCGCCCCGGCGGGCGGCAAGACGGCGTTTGATGCCGCCGACGTCTACGACTTCGGGCTGGAAAAAACGCCCGACCGGGCGCTTTTGCAGCAGCCGCCGGTGCGCGCCGCGCTGGAACAGGGCGCCCCCGCCCGCGTGGCGGTGACGGTGCGCAACGTCGACCGTGCGTTCGGCACGCAGCTGGGCGCGGCGCTGACCCGCCTTTGCCCCGAAGGCCGCCCCGACGACACGCTGACGGTGGACTGCACCGGCACCGGCGGGCAGAGTTTCGGCGCGTTTTTGCCCGCCGGCATCACGCTTTCGCTGGCCGGCGACAGCAACGATTATTTCGGCAAGGGGCTTTCGGGCGGCAAACTGGCCGTGCGCCCGCCGCAGGACGCAGCCTACTGCCCGCAGGATAACGTCATCGTCGGCAACGTGGCGCTGTACGGGGCCACCGGCGGCGCGGCGTTCATCAACGGCCGCGCGGGCGAGCGGTTCTGCGTGCGCAACTCCGGCGCGGCGGCCGTCGTCGAGGGCGTGGGCGAGCACGGCTGCGAGTATATGACCGGCGGCCGCGTCGTGGTATTGGGCCCGGTGGGCAAAAACTTTGCCGCCGGTATGAGCGGCGGCATCGCCTATGTGCTGGACGAAGCGGGCGAACTCTACCGCTGCCTGAACAAGGGCCTCGTCGGCATGGAAGCCGTCACCAGCCGCTACGACCGGGCCGAACTGCGCGCATTGATCGAAGCGCACGTACAGGCCACCGGTTCGCCCAAAGGGCGGCAGGTGCTGGAACAGTTTGACGAGCTGCTGCCCCAGTTTAAAAAAATCATCCCCACCGACTACAAGCGGCTGATGCAGCTGGCCTCCCAGTTTGAGGAGCAGGGCGTACCGGCCGAACAGGCCCAGGTCGAGGCGTTCTACGCCAGCCTGGCGCACAACGCATAAAGGAGGCGCACTATGGGCAAACCCACCGGATTTTTGGAGTATCCGCGCGAGACTGGCCCGGAACTGCCGCCGCAGCAGCGGCTGCAGGATTTTAACGAGTTCCACCTGCCGCTTTCCCCCGCCGACCAGGCCCGGCAGGCCGCCCGCTGCATGGACTGCGGCGTGCCCTTTTGCCAGGCCGGGCAGACGATGGCCGGCATGACGTCCGGCTGCCCGCTGCATAACCTCATCCCCGAGACCAACGACCTTGTGTACCGCGGCGCGCTGCCGGGTGCCTGGCAGCGGCTGCAAAGCACCAACTGTTTGCCGGAGTTTACCGCCCGCGTCTGCCCCGCGCTGTGCGAGGCCGCCTGCACCTGCGCCAAGGACGGCGACGCCGTCTGTACCAAAGAGAATGAGCGCGCTATTGTGGAGTACGCCTTTGCCCACGGCCTGGTGGACGACGCCCCGCCGCCGGTGCGCACCGGCAAAACGGTGGCGGTGGTGGGCAGCGGCCCCGCCGGGCTGGCGGCGGCCTGGCTGCTGAACCGCCGCGGCCACCGCGTGACGGTGTTGGAAAAGTCCGACCGGCCCGGCGGGCTGCTGCGCTACGGCATCCCCAACATGAAGCTGGACAAAGCCGTCGTCGACCGGCGCATCGCCGCCATGGAACACGCCGGCGTGCAGTTTTGCTGCGGCGTCGACGTCGGCCGCAGCCAGCCCGCGGCCGAACTGCTGGAACAGTACGACCGCGTATTGCTGGCCTGCGGCGCGGGCCGCCCGCGCGATCTGGCCGTGCCGGGGCGGGATGCCAAGGGCATCTGGTTCGCGGTGGATTTCCTGGGTACCGTCACCAAAGCGCTGCTCGATTCCCACTACGAAAAACCGCCCTACGAACTCGCCAAAGGCAAGCGGGTGCTGGTGGTGGGCGGCGGCGATACCGGCAACGACTGCATCGGCACCGTGCTGCGGCTGGGGGCCAAAAGCGTGACCCAGCTGGAGATGCTGCCCGCCCCGCCCGCTGCGCGCACCGCCGCCAACCCCTGGCCGGAATGGCCGCGTGTGGCCAAGACCGACTACGGCCAGCAGGAGGCCATCGCGCGGTTTGGCAAAGACCCGCGCGTCTACCAGGCCACCGTCGCCCGGTTTGAAACCGACAAAAAGGGCCGCGTCTGCGCCGCTGTGGTGCAGCACCTGGCCCCGCGCAAAGACCCCGAGACCGGCCGCACCGTCATGGAACCTGTGCCGGGGCGGGAGGAGACGCTCAAAACCGACCTGGTGCTCATCGCCGCCGGGTTCACCGGCTGCGAGACCTACCTGCCCGACGCCCTCGGCGCGCCGCTGACCAAGCGCGGCGTGCTGGAAACGCAGGGCGACGGCTACGCCACCGCGCTGCCGCGGGTGTTTGCGGCGGGCGACGCGCGGCGCGGCCCCTCGCTGGTGGTGTGGGCCATCGCCGAGGGCACCGGCGCGGCGCGGGCCATCGACGCTTCGCTGATGGGCTACAGCAACCTGTAAAGCGCCCCGTAAAGCGCCTATAAAGACGCGGCGGCCGCGCGGCCGCCAAAACAAAGAGGGAGGAAAGACGAATGTGTACGATCCTGTGTTACGCGGGCGGGGCCGTCGGGCCGCAGGAACTGCGCGGCTATCTTTTGCGCGCGCAGCACCGCGGGCCGGACGACGCCCGCCTGGTGCAAACGCCGTTCGGCTGGCTGGGCTTTGCGCGGCTGGCCATCATGGGGTTAACGCCCGAGGGCATGCAGCCTTTTGCGCAAGACGGCAGCTGGGCCGCCTGCAACGGCGAAATTTACGGCTTCCGCCCGCTGCGGCGGGCGCTGGAACAAAAGGGGTACCACTTCCAAAGCGATTCCGACTGCGAAATATTGCTGCCGCTCTGGCGCGAATACGGCTGCGAGATGTTCCGGCGTTTGGACGCCGAGTTTGCCTGCGTGCTGTACGACGGGCAGAGCGGCAGCCTTGTCGCCGCGCGCGACCCCATCGGCATCCGGCCGCTGTTTTACGGCCGCGCCAAAGCGGGCGGCCTTGCCTTTGCCAGCGAAGCCATCGAGCTGGAGGGTTGGGTCGAAGAGATCCGCCCCTTCCCGCCCGGGCACTATTACAAGGACGGGCAGTTCATCCGGTACGCCGATGTGACGCGGGTCGACCGCGTCATCGACGACCCGCCCGAGGAGATCAGCCGCAGCATCCGCGAGAAGTTGACCGCCGCCGTCGTCAAGCGGCTGGACGCCGACGCGCCGATGGGGTTTCTGCTCTCGGGCGGGCTGGATTCCAGCCTCGTCTGCGCCATCGCGGCCAAACACCTCGGCAAGCCCATCCGCACCTTTGCCATCGGCATGGAAGCCGACGCCATCGACGTAAAGTACGCACGGCAAGCCGCAAGCTACATCGGCGCCGACCACACCGAGGTGCTGATGACCCCCGCCCAGGTCGTCGCCGTGCTGCCCGACGTCGTGCGGACCCTGGCCACCTACGACATCACGACGATCCGCGCCAGCGTGGGCATGTACCTTGTCTGTAAGGCCATCCATGAGCAGACCGGCATCAAGACGCTGCTGACGGGTGAAATTTCCGACGAGCTGTTCGGCTACAAATACACCGACTACGCCCCCGGCGCCGCGGCCTTCCAGCAGGAGGCCGCCAAGCGGATGCGGGAGCTGTACGCCTACGACGTGCTGCGCGCCGACCGCTGCCTGGCCGCCCACAGCCTCGAAGCGCGGGTGCCGTTCGGCGATCTGGACTTTGTGCGCTACGTCATGGCCATCGACCCGCGCCGCAAGCTCAACACCACCGGCAAGGGCAAGTACCTGCTGCGCCAGGCGTTCGCCGGCACCGGCCTGCTGCCGGATCCCATCCTCTGGCGCGAGAAAGCGGCTTTCAGCGACGCCGTCGGCCACAGCATGGTCGACGACCTCAAGGCCTACGCCGAACAGCAGTACACCGACGCAGAATTTGCGCAAAAGTGCGCGCAGTACGCCGGCCCCCGCCCCTTTACCAAGGAGAGCCTGCTCTACCGCGAACTGTTTGAGCGGTTCTACCCCGGCCAGGCGCAGATGATCCCCGGCTACTGGATGCCCAACCCCGCCTGGCCCGGCTGCCGCGTCAGCGACCCCAGCGCCCGCGTGCTGGCCAACTACGGCGCCAGCGGGCAGTAAGGGCGCGGCAGCCCGCAAGCACGATGCAGCTGCACCGTGCTTTTTTTACGCCCGTTTTCAGGGGATCGCCGCTGTTGCACTTGCCAGGCAAAAGCAGGCACCGAAAAGCAATTTAGGCGAAGCCCTGTTCCGCCCTGTGAACCGAACCAGTAAAAACGGGCAATAGGCAAAACGCCCCCTGTGTAGGACAACAAACCTATTGCCCTGCCCCGCGCGGACGGGTACAATAGAAGCAGAGACCGCCCCGGGAGGGATGCCTGATGGACCAAACTTTACGCGCCGACGCCGAAGCCATCGTGCGCGACGCCATCGCCGCCGTGCTGCCGGACGAAGCCGTGCGCCGCGCGCTGGCGGATTTTACCCCCGGCCCCGGCCGCCTGCTGCTGGTGGCCGCCGGCAAGGCTGCCTGGCAGATGGCCCGCGCCGCGCTGGATGCGCTGCCCCGCGTGGACGGCGGCGTGGTGGTGACCAAATACGACCATGTCAAAGGCGCGCTGCCCGGCGTCGCCTGCTATGAGGCCGGCCACCCGGTGCCCGACGAAAACAGCTTTGCCGCCACCCGCGCGGCGCTGGAACTGACCGCCGGCTTGCACCCCGGGGACACCGTGCTGTTTTTGCTCTCGGGCGGGGGCAGCGCGCTGTTTGAGCAGCCGCTCGTCCCCGGCGAAGAGCTGCAAGACATCACGGGCCAGCTGCTGGGGTGCGGGGCGGATATCGTCGAGATGAACACCGTGCGCAAGCGCCTTTCGGCCGTCAAGGGCGGGCGGTTTGCGCAGCACTGCGCCCCGGCCAAGGTGTTCCAGGTCGTGCTGTCGGACATTCTGGGCGACCCGCTCGATATGATCGCCTCCGGCCCCGCCTGCCCCGATACGACGACCTGCGCCGACGCGCAGGCGGTGGCGAGAAAATACGGTCTGACGTTGAGCAAAGACGCCAAAGCCTGCCTGGCGCAGGAGACGCCCAAAACGCTTTCTAACGTCGAGACGCGCATCGCCGGCAGCGTGCGGGCGCTGTGCGCCGCCGCGGCCAGGGCCTGCCGCGCCCGCTATTATGAGCCGGTTTTGCTGACCGACCATCTCGATTGCGAAGCGCGCGAGGCCGGGCGGTTTTTGGCCGACATCGCGCGCAGCCATGCGGGCGGCGGGCGGCGGCTGGCGTTTTTGGCCGGCGGCGAGACCGTTGTGCACCTGACGGGGCGCGGCCTCGGCGGCCGCAACCAGGAGCTGGCGCTGGCCGCCGCGCCGGGCATTGCGGGGCTGCGCGCCGCAGTGTTCAGTGTAGGCAGCGACGGCACCGACGGCCCCACCGACGCCGCGGGCGGCTATGTGGACGGCGAAACGCTGGCCGCGCTGGCCGAAAAAGGCTTATCGGTACCCGCCGTGTTGGCGGACAACGACGCCTACCACGCGTTGCAGGCCGTAGACGGGTTGCTCGTCACCGGCCCCACCGGCACCAACGTCAACGACGTGGCCGTGGCGCTGGTGAACGGCTGAACAGGAGGGCATTCCCCCTTTTTGCCGGCGGAACGCCGCCCATGCCGCCGCGCCCGCCTTGCAACGACCTGCCGGATGTGGCAGGCTGTGCCCGTAAGGCGCGTTTGCCTTTGTCCGGTCCCTTCGTTTGTTGTGTAAAAATGCAGGAGGCATCCCATGACCATTTCCCCACTTTCCGCGCTGCCCCGCGTCCGCATGCTGGGGCGGCATCCGCAAGGCGGCCCGGCGCCGCTGTTTTACACGGCCGCCGGGTTTGTGTGCCGGTTCACCGGCAGCGAACTGCACCTGCACCTGAACGCAGGCTTTACGATGTACGAACCCTGGCTCAGCGTCGAGCTCAACGGCGCGTGGATCGCCCGTTTCCCGGTGGCGGCAGGCGAAAGCGAGATCTGCCTGTTCCGCGGTATGACGCCGGGCGTGCCCAAAACGGTGCGGGTGCTCAAGGACGTGCAGGCCATGCACAACGACCCCGCGCACTTTGTGCAGGTCACCGGCCTGTCCGCACCGGACGGCGAGTTTTTGCCGCTGCCGGCCCCGGCCTGCCGGCTGGAATTTATCGGCGACAGCATCACCAGCGGCGAGGGCGCGCTGGGCGCGCAATGTGAGGAGGACTGGGTCAGCCCGTTTTTCAGCGCGGTCGACCACTATGCCCGTATGACGGCCGACGCGCTGGGGGCGGACTGGCGCATCGTCAGCCAGAGCGGCTGGGGTCTTTTGTCCAGCTGGGACAACGACCCGCACCGCCGCGTGATGGACTTTTACGACGCCGTCTGCGGCTTGGCGGCCGGGGCGCACAACAAAGCCCTGGGCGCGCAGCAGCCCTATGATTTTGCGGCCTGGCCGGCCGATGCCGTCATTATCAATCTTGGCACCAACGACGAACACGCGCTGGACAACCCGCCCTGGACCGACCCTGGCACCGGCATAGCCTACGCCCAGCGCCCCACGCCCGAACACCTGGCCGCGCTGGAACAGGCCGCCGTGGACGCCCTGAAAAAGCTCCGCCGCCGCAACCCCGACGCGCTGCTGGTGTGGGCGTTCGGCATGCTGGGCGAAGGCCGCATGGGCGCGGTGCTGCGCGCCGCCGTGGCCCGCTATACCGCCGAGACCGGCGACGCGCGCGCAGTTTACCTGGCACTGCCCGCCGCCACGCCCCAGACGCTGGGCGCACGCCGGCACCCCGGCGCGGCCTGCCACCGCCAGGCCGCCGACGTGCTGGCGGCCTTTTTGCGGCAACAGCTGGCTGCCGGGCCCGGGGCCCAGGCGCGATAACCGCCAACAGCGCCCTTGCCGACCGCAGCGCAAAATTCCCCCTTGACAGCCTGCGGAGGGTGTGGTATCGTATAGGCACAAGTTAGTTATTGCTAACTTCCGGCCGCCTACATACACCCTTGCTGCGCGCCGCCTGGCCGCCGGGCGGGGATGTTTTTTGCGACACGGGTTAGTAATAACTAACCATAAAGTACAAGTACTCCGCGCAAACCAAAGAGGAGGTCCCCCCTATGCAGCGTGATTTCGGCAGTACCTTTGTCACCCAATGCGCCCCGGTCATGGCGGGGCTGAAAGCCGCCAACCTGTTCCGCTGGGTCGAGCCGGACGCCGCCGTCATGGCCGGGACCCTCGCGGCCTGGCGGCGGCAGCTGGCCCCGCGCGGGGTCGAGATCGAGACGCTGCATTTCTGCCCGCGCGCGTGCGCCTACCTGCTCTACGTCTACCGGCCTGCGCGCCTGGGGGCCATCCTTGGCCAGGCCGCGCCGCGGGCGCTGCTGGATGCGGTGGGCTACCCGGCGGCCGGCGGCTGCCGCGGCTGTCTCGACCACCTGTGCGCCCGCCTGCGGCAGGGCGGCGAGTTCCCGCATGAGATCGGCGTCTTCCTCGATTACCCGCTGGCCGACGTCGTCGGGTTTATCCGCAACCGGGGCAAAAATTCCACCTTCACCGGCTACTGGAAGTCTTACCAGGACCCCGAACAGGCGCAGGCGCAGTACGCGCGGCTGCGCAAGTGCACCGAGGTCTACCTGCGCTGTTACCGCCGCGGCGTGCCGGTCACCCGGCTGACCGTGGCGGCCTGATATACGATATAAGCAAAGGAGAATTTGTTATGAACAAAGTAGCCGTCGTTTACTGGAGCGGCACCGGCAACACCGCCGCCATGGCCCAGGCCGTGGCCGAAGGCGCGAATGCCGCGCTGTTGGAAGCCGCCGCCTTCACCGCGGCCGACCTCGCCAACTACGACGCAGTGGCTTTCGGCTGCCCGGCCATGGGGGCCGAGCAGCTGGAAGAAAGCGAGTTCGAGCCGATGTTTGCCGGGCTGGAGGGCAGCCTCGGCGGCAAAAAGATCGCGCTGTTCGGCTCTTACGGCTGGGGCAGCGGCGAGTGGATGGAACAGTGGGCCGCCCGCTGCAAAGAGGACGGCGCTGTGCTCTACGACGAAAGCGGCCTGATCGTCAACGAAACGCCCGACGACGAGGCCCTCGGCCGTTGCCGCGACCTGGGCCGCGCCCTGGCAAACTGGTAAAGCGCCAAACACAGACCTTGCCCCCGGCAGTTCCCTCCGCCGGTCCCACCGCCGGCCGCCCGCATGGGCGGCCGGCGGCATTTATTCGGGGTCCCGGCCGCCGGAAGCCGCGATGGTTTGGTAAAATGCGCGCGCATCCGCCAGGTCCTGCGCGTCGGGGTGGCCTTTGGCGATGCCGCCCACCAGCGCAAACGGCCCGAAGGTATCAAAGCCCTTGCAGCCGAACTCACCCAACACCGGGCAGGCCTTTTCGGCGGCGACGGCCGCCAGCGCTTTTGCGCCCGCGCCTTTTGCCGCGCCGTATGTCGTCACAAAAAACACCGGCTTGCCGGCGGGCAGGTTGGCCCGCGCAAAGTCGACAAGGGCCTTGTGTACCTCGAACCCGTAAATGCCGGAAGCCAGGCCGACGCAGTCGTACCCGCTCAGGTCGGCTGTAGGCGTGGTGCGCACGTCCAGCAGCGTCACATCGCCCGCCGCGGCCATGGCCTCGGCGACTTTGCGGGTGTTGCCGTGGTGGTAAGAGTAGTAGCACAGTACCGTTTTCATACACTGCCTCCTGTTACAATGGTGCGGGGAACCGCACGGAATCGGCGCGTTTTTTTCATTTTACCACAGGCCTTCGCTTTGGGGAAGCGGGCCGGGGCCGCAGCCCCAGTCAATATTTTTTCCAAACCTCTTGACCCTGACGCTGCGTTATGGTTTATACTGTCTTGCAGGCGGGGGAGGGATACCGATGAAAACCGTAAGCGAGATCAGCAAACAAACGGGCGTAAGTGTGCGCACGCTTCACTACTATGACGCCATCGGCCTTTTGCCGCCCGCCAGCGTAACGGAGGCAGGCTACCGGCTGTATGACGATGCGGCACTTTGCCGTTTGCAAAGCATCCTGCTTTTTCGCGAACTGCAATTCCCGCTGAAAGAGATCAAAGCCATTCTCGACGATCCCCATTTTGATCCGCAGGAAGCCCTGGCGCAACAGATCCGGCTTCTGGAATTGCAGCGGCAGCACATCGACCGGCTTATTTCTTTCGCCCGCCAGATCCAGGAAAAAGGAGTTGAAATCATGGACTTTACCGCATTTGACACCCGCGAATTCGACCAGTACAAAGCCGAAGCAAAAGCAAAGTGGGGCGCCACCCGGGCATACCGGGAATACGAACAGAAAGCAAAAAGCGGCGCGGGCTTCAAGGCGGCTTCGGCGCAGCTGATGGCGCAGTTTGCCGCGCTTGGCCGGATGCAGCATCTTTCGCCGGCCGACCCGGCGGTGCAGGAAAAGATCGGCGCTTTGCAGAACATCATCACCCAAAACTTTTACACCTGCACCCGGGAGATCCTGCAGGGGTTGGGGCAGATGTACACCGGCGACGAACGCTTCCGCCGGCAGATCGACCGCGCAGGCGGCGCGGGCACCGCGGACTTTGTGAAGCAGGCGATCGACATTTTCTGCGGCCAGGCGTGAGGGCACCGGGCGCGCAGCAAATTGGCAGCCGGACGCCGACAGCCGCCGGTTTGCCCGACCGTTCCCCGCCCAGCACGGCGCTGGACATCTACGCCCACGCCTTTGACAAAAAGAAGCGGGAGGCTCAGAAGAAGCTGGGCCAGGTGATGGGGCTGTAACACAGCCGATGCGAAAGAAGACCAAGACAAATATAAAAAATGCACGTTCTCACATAATGTAAGAACGTGCATTTTTGGTGCGGCCGGGGGGATTCGCCCCCCGGCACCTGGCGCCGGAGAACTCAGACATCCAAACCGAAACGGCGTCCAGGCGCGATTTCTTGTCGCTTTTGCACAAGTTTGTACGATGCGCAAAACACCGGCAAAGCCTTTTCCCATACCTGTTGGCGGCGCTGCGCGGCGTTGGCAGCCAAATCGTCGTCAGCGCCGCGCAAAACCGAGCCGCAGGCGGCACCGAACGTTTTTCAGCCACACCATGACGCCCCCAAAATTTTCGTCTTACGCATGAAAAAATTATGCCATATACGGCAAAAGTTAGAGATGCCGATTTTAAGCATCAAAAATCTTCGTTTTGACTTGTGATAGGCCGCTATACTTTTCTGAAACGATGAAGTATAATGAAGTCAACGACAAATTGGAATTTGTGGAGGTGGCGAAAATGAAATTGAAAAATCCTATGCTGGTAGTAACAGATATAGACAAATCAGTTGAGTTTTATAAAAAGGTTTTCGGGCTTCATGTGATTATGGATTTTGGAGCAAATAAGACTTTAACAGGCGGTTTGGCTTTGCAGACAGTTGAAACATATAAAGACTTTATTGGAAAAAGCGATATTTCTTTTGGTGGCAATAACTTTGAAATTTACTTTGAAGAAGATAATTTTGATGAATTTGCGGATAAGCTGAAAAAATGTGATGTTGAATATGTCCACCCTATTGTAGAACATTCATGGGGACAGCGTGTTGTTCGTTTCTATGACCCAGATAAACATATTATCGAAGTTGGCGAGAACATGAAAATAGTATGCAAGCGTTTCTTAAACAGTGGAATGACACCAGAACAAGTAGCAGAACGCATGGACGTACCTATGAAATTTGTCAATGCCTGTATGCGATAAATCCTAATTTATCGGGCCACCCTGACCCGAACTTTCAAAACTGAATAACCGCCACCCACCGGCGGCACCACCGAGCAGGAAATCTTGAAACAGGTTCCCTGCTCTTTTTATGCCCGGACGCCGGGAGAAAGGAGGACGTGACTTGCCATGCCCGCACTTTGATGTGAAAATCATCCAGCGCAGCAAGCGCCAGTCAGCCGTTGCGTCTGCCGCCTATCAGAGCGGGGAACGGCTGTTTTCCGAATACGACCAGAAGTACGCCGAGATATGGCGGCAGGGCTGGGCTGATACAGCAAACCGCTATCTGGAAGCCATCGGCAGCCCGGAGCACCTTGACCTTCGCTCCTATGCCCGACAGGGGATTGATAAAATCCCCACCGTCCACATGGGGCCAGCGGTCAGCCAGTTGGAGAAGAAAGGCATACAGACCAACATCGGCAACCTGAACCGGGACATCAAAGCCGCCAATTCCCTCATGCAGTCTATCCGGCAGATGGTACGCAGCTTAAAGGGCTGGCTGTCCGGCCTGAAAGAGAAAAAGGCGGCGCTGCTGGAAGCACTGGAACAGGCAAAGGAGCCGACCATCCCCGAACTGCTTTCCCGGTATCTGGATATGCGGAGCGAGGAACGCACCGGCTGGACTTCCAAGGGGAAGCTGAAAGGCACTGTTGGCGATTTCAACAAGGTCATGGAAGCCCTTGACTTCCTGCGGCAGAAAGAGATCTCCACCGTGGAGAGCCTTGACGCCTATCTGGATAAGGTCAGCGGGGAGATACTTTCCGCCAAGACCGACATCCGAAAATCGGAACGCCGGATAAAGGTCATTGATACCACCCTTTCCCATATCGCCAACCACGGAGCCTACAAAGAGGTTTACAAAAAGTACGCTTCCATCGGCTGAAAAACCCGGAAGGAGAAGTTTGCCGCCGAACACCGGGAAGAACTGGACGCCTATCTTGCTGCCAAGCGTTTTTTCAAAGCCCATCAGGAGGAACTGCCCTTCGATAGCCCCCCTGCCTGGGGGCCGATGCTCTTATACGCCCCTCACACGCCCTTTGCCTCGCCGGGCACGCCGGTCAGCAGGCGGGCCATGGCGGGGATGTCCATGGCCCGCAGCGTCAGGTCGGCGCGTGGCCAGGGTTCTTGCGGGGAAAGGTTCGAGCGCACATACAGCGTGGCCAGCCCGGCGCGGCGCGCGCCGTCGATGTCGCACCGGCCGTCGTTGCCGACCATGATGCTGCGCGCGGGGTCGAGGTGCTGCCCGGTGAGCGGGCACGCGAAAAAGCGCGGGTCCGGCTTTTTGCAGCCGCAGGCGGAGGAAAGGTAGACGGCGTCAAAATACGGTGTCAGGCCCAGGGCGCGCAGTTCATATGCCGTAAAGATCTGCTGCGCGTTGGACAGCAGGTACACCCGCCCACCCTTTTGCCGCAGCGTTTGCAGCAAGTCCGGCACGCCGTCGTACAGGCGCAGGCGCTCGGTCGTCATGGCGCGGAAAAACTGCCCCGCGTGTACGGCCAGTTCCCGGCCTGCCGCGGCCCCCTTTTGCCGGAACAGCTGCCGGAACACCGTTTCCAGCTCGATCTCGGGCCAGGCCTCGTAATTCTGCCGCCGGGGGTCCGGCGTGCCCGGCGTTGCTTCGGCTTCGGCAGTCAGCCGCGCAAACGCCGCGCGCAGTTCGGCGGGGGTGTAGGCCGCGCCGTAATAGCCGTAAAAGTGCGCCAGCGCCGCCCAGGCCGCGGGTTTATCCTCCCGCGTGCGGATGTCCACCAGCGTCCCGTACAGATCAAAGATGTAGTTTTCATACGGCAGACCACCCATATTGCTTGCCTCCTTATATGCCCGCGCCGTGCGCGGCCGGGCAGAAACACCCCCGGACGTATATCCGGGGGCGTTGCGTTTTTATGCTTTTTGGGGCGCCGGCCCGGTGGAGCCGCGCAGCACCAGCGTGGCGTGCAGCAGCAAACTGCTGATGGGCACGCCGTTCATCAGGCTGGACAGCGCATAGTACCCGCTTTTGCCGATCTGCAGCCGGTCCTGCCGGATGGTGGAAAGCGGCGGCGCGGTGTGCGCGCAAAACGGCAGGTCGTCAAAGCCGACGATGCTGATGTCCCGCGGCACGTGCAGCCCCAGCTCCTGGCAGCGGATCATGACGGTGTGCGCCAGCAGGTCGGACGAACACAAAATGGCCGTGACCCCCTGTTCCAGCAGGCGCGGCAGGTGGTCGTCCAGCGTTTCGGAGGAAAAGTAGCTCGTGCCCGCTAAACTGGCGTCGTCGGGCAGCGAATGGTCGCGCAGCGCGTTGAAAAAGCTGCGGTACCGCACCTGGTAGATGTGCGAACCCAGCGCGCTGCTGAGGTACCCGACTTTGCGGTGCCCCATGCCCTGCAGCGCCGCCACCGCCTGGCCGATGGCCTCGTTGTTGTCCATGCCCAGCGTGGCCACCGTCGGGTTTTGCCGCACCAGGTTATCGTACAACACGGCCGGGGTGCGGCTGGTGCGGAACTCCCGCAGCCAGGGGTCGCTCAGGCTCAGGCCCAAAAACAGCGCGCCCAGCAGCCCCTCGCGCAGCATGTATTCGTCGTAGCGGACACTGCGCTCGAGCTCAGGGCTCAAGTCGATGACGCGCACGTCGTAGCCCGCGGGCTCGGCCATCTGGCGGAAGCCGGTGATGATATCGGCGCCGAAATCCTCAGCGCGGGCATAGTCCATATTCTCAATAAACACGGCCAGCGTGCGCACCGCGCCGCGCCGCGCCCGCGTGTAGCCCAGCGCCACAGCGGTCTCGACAATGGTTTTGCGCAATGTTTCGCTGATGTCCGGCGCGCCGTTCAGCGCCTTGGACACCGTCCCCTTGGATACGCCCAGCTGTTTGGCGATCTGCTCCATCGTCGCCATCGCGGTCCCTCCCTTCGCCCGGGCGGCGGGCAGTCGTTTCCGGTTGTTTCTGTTACCGCCTATTATACGCGATTTTGCGCCAAAATGCAAACAGCGGACACGGCGAAACGCCCTGTAAAAAGTTTCGTTCGTTGTTTCGGAGCCGCCCCCGTCAAACCGCCCAACTTTTGGCTGTGCGCCTTGTGCAGAGTTCACGAAAAGCACGTTTGGGGGCGTTTTTTGCTTGACAAACGCTGGTGCGGGGTCTATAGTTTGTATTAACGAAACAACACGAAACACTTCTGGACACCCGGAAGCACAAAAGGACGGAGGAATGCCTGATGCGTAAAACAAAAGCGGCGGCGCTGGCCCTGGCGGGGGCTATGCTGGCTGCGCTGGGCCTGACCGGCTGCGGGGGCGGTGAGAGCGGCGCCGAAAGCGTCCGCCTGATGGTCTGGAGCCCGTCGGAAGACCAGTCCAAGGACGCCGGCGAATGGCTGCAGACCTGCTGTGAGCGCTTTGCCGAACTGCACCCCGAGTGGGACATCACCTTTGTGTACGGCGTGGCGGACGAAGCCGGCGCGGCCGGCACCGTGAGCCAGGACGCCGAGGCCAGCGCCGACGTGTTCATGTTTGCCAACGACACGCTGACGACGCTGACCGACGCCGGGGCGCTGGCCAAGTTCGGCGGCAAGTACGCCGATGAGATCAAGGCCACCAACAGCGAAGCGCTGGTGGACAGCCTGACGCTGGACGGTTACGTCTACGGCGTGCCGTTTACCACCAACACCTGGTTCATGTACTACGACAAGAGCGTTTTCAGCGAGGAGGACGTCAAGAGCCTGGACGCCATGCTGGAAAAAGGCGTCGTCAGCTTCCCGTTCACCAACTCCTGGTATCTGCCGGCGTTCTATTTCGGCAACGGCTGCACGCTGTTCGGCGACGGCACGCAGGAGGAACTGGGCGCCGATTTCGGCGGCGAAAACGCGGCCGCCGTCACCGACTACCTGATCGATCTGTACAATGACCCCCACTTTGTGGTGGACGCCGACGGGTCCGGCATTGCGGGCCTGCGCGACGGCAGCATCAACGCGATGTTCACAGGTTCCTGGGACGCCGCTTCCATCAAAGAAATTTTGGGCGACGACATGGGCGTCGCCGCGCTGCCCGCCTTTACGCTGAACGGCGAGCAAAAGCAGATGTACGCCTACGCCGGCAGCAAAGCCATCGGCGTCAACACCAACACCAAATACCCGGTGCAGGCCGTCGAGCTGGCGCTCTACCTCGGCTCGGCCGAAGCGCAGCAGCTGCACTACGAACTGCGCAACGTCATCCCCTGCAACACCGAGCTGCTGGCCGACCCGGCCGTTGCCAACGACGCGCTGGTGGCCGCGCAGAACGACACGTTCGACCGCACCTCGGTGCTGCAGCCGTTCGTGGCCGCCATGAGCAACTGCTGGACGCCGGTGGAAAACATGGGCAAGGGCATCCGCAACGGGTCCATCACCCATGACAACGCCGCCGAGCAGACCGAGGCGATGAACGACGCGATGAACAGCGACGGTATTTCGTAAAGGGAAAGGGAGGTTCTACGGATGAATGCGATCATGGCGGCCAAGATGCGCCGCAACCTGGAATTTGACACCCCCTACACCGTGCGGGACGCCCTGACGAAAGGCGGCATGGAGACCAAACTTTCCGCCGTCGTTATGGGGCTGGGCAACATCATGCACGGGCAGATCGCCAAAGGGCTTTTGTTCCTGGCGTTGGAAGTTGCGTACTTTGTGTTTATGGCCACAAACGGGCTGCACAACCTGGCGATGCTCGTCACGCTGGGCAGCGTCGAGCGCCAGGAAGTCTGGAACGAGGAACTGCAGGTGTTTGAGTACACGGCCGGCGACCAGTCCATCCTGCTGCTGCTCTACGGCCTGGCGACCATCCTTTTGACCGGCGTGATGGTCTGGGTCTGGCGCGGCACACTGAAAAGCGCCTACCGGGCCGAGTGCCGCCACAAAGCCGGCAAGCATGTCAACACCTTCTTCGAGGATCTCAAGAGCCTGCTGGACGAAAACATCTACCGCCTGCTGATGACCCCGCCGATGCTGTTTATCACGGCGCTGACCATCCTGCCGCTGATCTTTATGATCTGCATGGCGTTCACCAACTACTCCAAGATCGGCAACCACCTGGTACTGTTCGACTGGGTCGGGCTGGAAAACTTCGCCGCGCTGTTTGATTCGGGCTCCATCCTCGGCTCGACGTTCTGGCGCGTGCTGGCCTGGACGCTGGTGTGGGCGTTCTTTGCCACCTTCTCGAACTACATTGCCGGCATGATCCTGGCCATCGTCATCAACCGCAACGATACCAAAGCCAAGGGCTTCTGGCGGTTCTGCTTCGTTTTGCCCTGCGCGGTGCCGATGTTCGTTTCGCTGCTGATCATGCGCACCATGCTGCAGCCCGACGGCGCGGTCAACGTGCTGCTGCGCCAGCTGGGCTTTTTGGCCGACGGCGCCAGCCTGCCGTTTTTCACCGACCCCACCTGGGCGCGGGTGACGGTCATCGTCATCAACATCTGGGTCGGCGTGCCGTATACGCTGCTGCAGCTGACCGGCGTGCTGCAGAACATCCCCACCGAACTGTACGAGGCCGCCAAGGTGGACGGCGCCAACGCCGTACAGACGTTTTTCCGCATCACGCTGCCCTACATGCTGTATGTCACGACACCCTACCTGATCGCGACCTTTACCGGCAACGTCAACAACTTCAACGTCATCTACCTGCTCTCGGGCGGCGACCCGGTCACCGACCTGGCCTCCACCGCCGGCAGCACCGACCTGCTGGTCACCTGGCTGTACAAGCTGACTATCGACAAGCAGTACTATAATGTCGGCGCCGTCGTCGGCATCCTGACGTTCATCATCCTGGCCATCGGCTCGCTGCTGACCTACCGCAACAGCAAGTCCTACCGTGAAGAAGGAGGGATCTGAGCATGAAACAGAAAAGCGCCAAACGCATCCGCCTGCGCAACAACATCGTCGTACACACGATCCTGGCGATTTTGGCGGCGGTGTGGATGTTCCCGGTCTTGTGGGTCGTGCTCACGAGTTTCCGCGGCGAAAAAGGCAGCTATGTATCGAGCTTTTTCCCCAAGACCTACACGCTTGATAACTACATCAAGCTGTTTACCGACACCACGCTGCTCAACTTCCCGCGCATGTTCCTCAACACCCTCATCATCGCCATCTTCAGCTGCCTTTTGTCCAGTTTCTTTGTGCTGTCGGCGTCGTTCTGCCTCAGCCGTCTAAAGTTCAAGCTGCGCAAGCCCTACATGAACATGGCCATGATCCTGGGGCTGTTCCCCGGTTTCATGTCGATGGTGGCGGTGTACTTCATCCTCAAGGCCGTCGGCCTGACCGAGGGCAACAACGTGCGCATCGCGCTGATCTTGTGTTATTCCGGCGGCGCGGCGCTGGGCTTCCAGATCATCAAGGGGTTCTTTGACACGATGCCCAAGGAACTGGACGAAGCCGCGCTCATCGACGGCTGCACGCGGTGGCAGATCTTTACGCGCATCACGCTGCCGCTGTCAAAACCCATCATCATCTACCAGGTTCTGACCTCCTTCACGGGGCCGTGGGTGGATTTCATCTTCGCCAAGGTCATCTGCCGCGCCAACGCCGACCAGTACACGGTGGCCATCGGGTTGTGGCGCATGCTGGAAAAAGAGTACATCGACAACTGGTACACCAGCTTTGCGGCCGGTTCGGTGCTGATCTCCATCCCCATCGCCATTTTGTTCCTCAAGCTGCAAAAGTACTACGTCAACGGCATGGCGGGCGCGGTCAAAGGCTAACGCCTTAGCCGAATGAAAAATGAAGAATGAAAAATGCCGGTCCCGCGCCCGCGGCGCGGGGTGTAAAATGCCGGCATCCCACCCCGCAGGGCCGGCGGACGTTCCCGCCGCTCTGTAGGGCAGGTCTGCGGAAAACACCTGCCTTACCCAGTTGCCTGTTGTTCCCGGCCGGTTCGCAGGGGCCGCATGCATGCGGCCCCTGCCCGTCCGCCTCGTTGCAACGTTTTTGGCTCGTGTACGCGATACCCTTATTTGTAGGGGCGGCATACATGCCGCCCGGCAGGGGTGAACGGTCGCGCGGGGGTTACGGGAAAAATGACCGTATACGCCATTCTGTAGGGCGGGCGTTCACGCCCGCCGAACCGATAATTTTTTAAGATTTTATAATGTGCGGCGGGGTCAAGACCCCGCCCTACAACGCAACATAAACACCATGCGATCCGTAAACGGGCGGTTGCGGCGTACTGCCACACCGCAAACCTGATTTTTTGAGCGGCCGCAGTCCGCGGTCTACCACCATTTTTTATTTTTTAATTTTTCATTTTTCCAAAGGTGATCCCGCCTATGCAACCAACTCCCGCCCCGGCCCAGCCCGCCGCCCCGGCGCGCAAACGGCTGTACGATTCCCGCGCGTTTGCGCGCATGTACCATACCGACGCCCCGCTGGGCGCGCTGTGGACGCCGCAGGCCACGACCTTTGCTCTGTGGGCCCCCACCGCGCAGGCGGTCGCGCTCTCGCTCTACCACAGCGGCACCGGGGGCGAAGCGTTGTGCACGCTGCCGCTGGCCCGCGGCGAGCGCGGGGTGTGGCGCGCCGCAGCCGAGGGCGACCTCGACGGCGTGTACTATGACTATACCGTCACCGACGCCGAAGGCGTCGCCCGCCGTACCGCCGACCCCTGGGCCGTGGCCTGCGGGCGCGACGGCGCGCGCAGCATGGTCATCGACCTGCGCCGCACAGACCCCGAAAACTGGGCTGCCGACGCCGCCCCCGCCCGGGGGGCGGAGGATATCATCTATGAAACGCACGTCAAGGATTTTTCCTTCGACCCGGCCAGCGGTGTGCCCGCCGCGTACCGCGGCAAGTACAAGGCTTTCACACTGGAAAACACCACACTGCACGGCGACGGCGTCCACCCTACCTGCGTTGCCTACCTGCGCCGCCTGGGCGTGACCCATGTACAGCTGATGCCGGTGTTCGACTACGGCTCGGTGCCCGAGGGCAGCGACGCCTACAACTGGGGCTACGACCCCGTCAACTACAACGTCCCCGACGGCAGCTACGCCACCGACCCCGACGACGGCGCGGTGCGCATCCGCGAACTGAAAGAAGCCGTGCAGGCGCTGCACCAAAACGGCCTGCGCGTCATCATGGACGTGGTGTACAACCACACCTATACCCTCGATTCCTGGCTGTGGCGCACCGAACCGTGGTACTTCTACCGCCAGAACGCCGACGGCACGCCGTCGGACGGTTCCGGCTGCGGCAACGACCTGGCCAGCGAGCGCAGCATGTGCGCGCGGTACATCCGCGACTCGGTGCTGTACTGGGCGCGGGAATACCATTTTGACGGTTTCCGCTTTGACCTGATGGGCCTGCTGGACACCGCGCTGATGCAGTCCATCCGCGCCGCGCTGGACGCCGAGTACGGCGCGGGCGAAAAACTCGTCTTTGGCGAGCCGTGGGCCGCCGGGCCCAGCGCCGCGCGCCGCGGCACCCACCTGGCCGCCAAGCGCGCGCTGCCCGGTTTGGGCGCGGGCGTCGGCGCGTTCTGTGACGCGACGCGCGACCTTGCCAAAGGGCACATCCTGCACGCCGAGCGCCCCGGTTTTGTCAACGGCGGCACGGCGCGCCTCGACGATATGGCCGCCGCCGTCACCGGCTGGGCCGGGCGGCAGGGCGGGCGGTTCGCGGTGGGGGCGGCCAGCCAGACGATCAGCTACCTTTCCAGCCACGACGACTGGACACTGTGGGACAAGCTCGTCCTCACGATGGACCCGGGGCAAAAGTTCGACGCCCCCACGCCGGAGATCCTGCGCGCCAACCGGCTGGCGGCGGCGTTCTGCTTCGGCTGCCAGGGGCGGTGGTTTTTGCTCTCGGGCGAGGAATTTGCCCGCACCAAGCAGGGCGTCAAGGACAGTTTTAACGCCCCGGCAACGCTCAACCGGCTGGACTGGGCACGCGCCTGGGCCGACCCCTGGCAGGGGTTAGCCGACTACTACCGCGGCCTGTTTGCGCTGCGCAAAATATTGCCCGCCCTGTGCGACAAAAGTGAAGCCGCCAAGACCCGGCTGCTGCGCGCCTGGCGGCCCGGGCGCAAGGCCGCGGCCTTTTTGCTGGAGAACGCCGGCCCCGCCAGCCGCTGGCCCCGGCTGCTGCTGGCCTATAACGCGGCCGCCCGCCCGCGCACAGTAGCGCTGCCCGCCGGGCGCTGGCAGGCGCTGGCCAACGGCGAGACCAGCTGGCTGTGGCAGGCGGAAACCCCCAGCATCTACATCACCCGCGCCGAAGTGCCCGCCGGGTGCGCGCTGATTTTGGGCGAGTTGGAATCATAAGGAGAGAGTACGATGTACGACCTGTTGGGACGCCCCGATTTTGCCAGCGCCGGCCGCGCGCAGGAGAATTGTTTTCTGCTGGCCAACGGCCTGGGCGGCTACTGCGCGCTTTCGGCGGCGTGGTCGGCCACGCGCGGCGACCACGCGCTGCTGATGGCCTGCACGACGCCCCCGGCCGAACGGCTAGACCTGGTACACCGTTTGAGCGAGGCGCTGACGGTGGGGGAACAGAGCGTGTTCCTTTCCACCCAGGACCTTGCCGACGCCGAGGGCGAGGACGGCTGGCGGCATCTGGCGCTGTTTGACGCCGCCGCGCCGCGCTGGGTGTACGACGCGCTGGGCGTGCGGGTGACGCGCCGTGTGGCGATGGCGTACGGCCAAAACACCGTGGCCGTGCAGTACACCGTGCAAAACGGTACGGACAAACCCTGCACGCTGGCGGTGACGCCGTGGCTGCGCTTTGTGCCCAAGGGCGGGCGGCTGACGCAGCGGCGGCGCTTCCTGTGGCAGAACGGCCAAATCGAGAGCGGCGGCGTGCGGCTGTACTACGCGGTGGAACACGGCCGCGCCGAAGCCCGGCCCCTGCGCTTTGAACACGCATATTACCGCCACGACGCGCCCGACGGCCGCACCGCCACCGGGCTGGCCGCCGCCGCGGGGCGGTTCGTCTTTACCGCCGCGCCCGGCCAAACGCAGACCTTTGCGGTGGTGTTCGGCCTCGAAGCACCACTGCCCAAAGCGCGCGCGGTGCTGGCAGGGCAGGCGCGCCGCCGCAAAGCGCAGGCCGCGGCCGCCGGGCTGAAAAGCCCGCTGGGGCAGGCGCTCTCCGCCGCAGCGGACGCCTTTTTGGTACAGCGGCAGTCCACCGGCGGCATGACGATTTTGGCCGGGTACCCGTTTTTTGGCGACTGGGGCCGCGATACCATGATCGCACTGCCGGGGCTGGCGCTTTCCACCGGGCGGTACGCCGACGCCAAAAGCATCCTGCGCACCTTTGCCGCGCACGAGCAGGACGGCCTGATGCCCAATCTTTTCCCGCAGGACGGCGCGCCGCCGCAGTACAACACGGTGGACGCGGCGCTGCTGTTTTTACACTGCCTGTGGCTGTACCACCGCCGCACCGGCGACGCCGCCTTTGTGCGGGAAGTCTGGCCGGTGGCGCAGCGCATCGTGCAGCGGTACTGCGCCGGCACGCGCCACGGCATCCGCCGGGACGCCGACGGCCTGCTGTGCGCCGGGCAGGGGCTGGACCAGGTGACCTGGATGGATGTGCGCATCGGCGCCCACCTGCCCACGCCGCGCCACGGCAAACCGGTGGAGGTCAACGCCTACTGGTACAACGCCCTGTGCCAGATGGCCGACCTGGCCCCGCTGGCCGGGGCCGACGCCGCCCCCTATGCCGCGCTGGCCGAACAGGCGGGCGAAAGTTTCCGCCGCGCGTTCTGGATGCCGGGCGAAAACCGCCTGCGCGACGTCGTCAGCGCCGTGCCCGGCCCCGCCGACACCCAGCTGCGCCCCAACCAGATTTTTGCCGCGGCCATGCCCTACACGCCGCTGACAAAGCCGATGGCGGCGGGCGTTGTGGCCAGCGTGCGCCGCGCACTGTGGACGCCCTGCGGCCTGCGCACGCTGGATGCGGCCGACCCGGCCTTCCACCCCGTGTACGGCGGGCCGCAGCGCGTGCGGGACCTCGCCTACCACCAGGGCACGGTGTGGCCGTGGCTGCTGGGCGGGTACTGGCTGGCCGTGCTGCGCCTGGGCGGGTTTGACGCGGCGTCCCGCGCGGCGGTGGCCGATGACCTGGCCGCGCTGGCCCCGGCCCTGCGCGAAGGCTGTGTTGGCCAGCTGCCGGAAATTTACGACGGCGGTGCGCCCGGCGTCAGCCGCGGCTGTTTTGCCCAGGCCTGGAGCGTGGGCGAGGTGCTGCGCGTGTGCGAGGCGCTGGAACGCCCGCAAGCCGCCGGCTTTGCCGGGACCTGGGCGCAGGATGCGTAAAAGGAGGGTTTTCACATGACGTTTTGGGCACAGAAACACCGGCCCGGATGGTGGAAAAACGCCGTCCTCTACCAGATTTACCCCAAGAGTTTCCAGGATGCAAACGGCGACGGCATCGGCGACCTGCCGGGCATCACCGCGCGGCTGGACTACCTGCAGACGCTGGGCGTCGACGCGCTGTGGCTCAGCCCCATCTTTGCCAGCCCGCAGGTGGATAACGGCTACGACATCAGCGACTACCGCGCCGTCGACCCGATGTTCGGCACCCTGGACGACCTGCGCGCGCTGATCCGCGCCGCGGACGCGCGCGGCATCGGCATCGTGCTGGACCTTGTGCTCAACCATACCTCGGACCAGCACCGCTGGTTCCAGGAAGCGAAAAAGAGCAAAGACAACCCCTGCCACGACTATTACATCTGGCGCGACGGCACGCCCGACGCCCCGCCCAACGGCATGAAAGCGACGTTCGGCGGCCCGGCCTGGACCTGGGTGCCGGAGCTGGGGCAGTATTACTTCCACCAGTTTGCGCCGCAGCAGCCCGACTTAAACTGGGAAAACCCCGCCGTGCGCCGCGCATTGTACGATATGATCAACTTCTGGATCGCGGAGGGCGTCGCGGGCTTCCGCCTCGACGTCATCGACCAGATCGCCAAGGAGCCGGACAACGGCATCACGGCCAACGGCCCGCGGCTGATGGAATTTCTGCGCGAACTCAACCGCGAGACGTTCGGCGGCAAAGACCTTGTGACGGTGGGCGAAGCCTGGGGCGCCGACCTGGCGCGGGCGCGGCAATACAGCGCGCCGGACGGCAGCGTGTTCAGCATGGTGTTCCAGTTTGAGCAGATGGTGCTGGACCAGGACGGCAGCAAGTGGAAAGCCCGGCCCTGGGCGCTGCCCGAGCTCAAGGCCAGCATCGCCAAATGGCAGCAGGGCCTGCACGGCGCAGGGTGGAACAGCCTGTTCTGGAACAACCACGACCTGCCGCGCATCGTCAGCCGCTGGGGCGACGACGGCGCGCACCGTGCCGATTCCGCCAAGGCGCTGGCCGTAGTCTTGCACGGGCTGCAGGGCACGCCCTATATTTACCAGGGCGAGGAACTCGGCATGACCAACGCGCCGTTTGGCCCGCAGGACTGGCGCGACCTCGAAAGCCTGAACGCCTACCGTGAACTGTGCCAGGCTGGCACACCGCCCCCGCAGGCGCTGGCCGCCGTGCAGCGCATGGCGCGCGACAACGCCCGCACCCCGATGCAGTGGACAGCGGGCCCCAACGCCGGGTTTACCACCGGCACGCCGTGGATGCGCGTCAACCCCAACTATACGGCCATCAACGCCGAAGCCGCACTGGCGGACCCCGGCTCGGTATTTTACACCTACCAGAAACTCATTGCGCTGCGCAAGGCGAACCCCGTGTTTGCGGCGGGCGATTTCACGCTGCTGTGCCCCGGCGATACGCAGGTGTTCGCCTACCTGCGCCGCGGCGGCGGCCAGACGATGCTGGTGGCCGCCAACCTGAGCGGGCGGCCCGCCGCCTTTGCCCTGCCGGCAGAATTTGCCGCCGTGCCGCCGGCGCTGGCCACACAGGGCGCGCCCACGCCCGGCACGCTGCGCCCGTGGGAAGCGGCGGTGTATATTTTGTAAAAGCGCTGCCGCAACGCACCGGCCCAAACGACTTTTTGCAACCAAACAAGGGGGCTTTTGTATGGACCTCAAACTCGAACTGACCGCTGTCACCCGTACCCGCTTTGGCAAAACGCCCGAAGCCTGCACCGACGCCGAACTCTGCCAGGCGCTGCTGGCGCTGACGCAGCAGCTTGCCGCCGCGCGCCCCGCCCCGGCCGAAACCCCAAACGGGCGCAAACTCTACTATTTTTCGGCCGAATTCCTCATGGGCAAGCTGCTCAGCAACAATCTGCTGGCGCTGGGCCTGTTTGAACCGGTGCGGGACCTGCTCAAAACCATGGGCCGTTCGCTGGCCGACCTCGAGGAATATGAGCCGGAACCCTCCTTGGGCAACGGCGGGCTGGGGCGTCTGGCCGCCTGCTTCCTCGATTCCATCGCGGCGCTGGGCCTGCCCGGCGACGGCGTGGGGCTCAACTACCATTACGGGCTGTTCCGCCAGAAATTCTGCGAAAACAAACAGTGCGAGCAGCCCGACCCCTGGCTGACGCCCGAAAGCTGGCTGCTGCCCACCGGCAGGCGCTACACCGTGGCGTTCGGCGGGTTCGACCTGGACGCCGTGCTCTACGACATCGCCATCCCCGGCGCGCAGCAGTGTACGGCCGGGCGGCTGCACCTGTTCGACGTTGCCGACCCGGCCCCCGCCCCGGCGCAAGGCATCGACTTTGACAAACGCGACGTCGCGCACTGCCTGACGAGTTTCCTCTACCCCGACGACTCGACGCGCGACGGCCAGCTGCTGCGCGTCTACCAGCAGTATTTTATGGTGTCGGCCGGGGCGCAGCTGATTTTGGACGAACTGGCGCAGCGCGGCTTTGCGCCCGAAACGCTGGGGCAGCACGTCGCCATCCAGATCAACGACACCCACCCCTCGATGGTCATCCCCGAGCTGATCCGCCTGCTGACGGCGCGCGGCCTGCCGTTTGCAGACGCCGTCGCCCAGGTCGAGGCCGCCTGCGCCTACACCAACCACACGATCCTGGCCGAAGCGCTGGAAACCTGGCCGCTCGAGTTTATCGGGACGGTCGCCCCGCAGCTTGTGCCCATCCTCCGGCAGCTGGACGCGCTCGCCCGCACCCGCAGCGGCGACGCGCGCGTCGCCATCCTCGACGCCGATGACCGCGTGCACATGGCGCACATGGACATCCACTTCACCCACTCGACCAACGGCGTCGCCGCGCTGCATACCGAGATCCTCAAAACCAGCGAGCTCAAACCGTTTTACGACCTCTACCCCGAAAAATTCAACAACAAGACCAACGGCGTGACCTTCCGCCGCTGGCTGCAGGTCTGCGACCCGGCGCTGGCCGGCTGGATCACGGCGCGCATCGGCGACGGGTGGACGCGCGACGCGGCCGAACTCGAAAAACTGCTGCCCTTTGCCGACGACGACGCCAGCCTGCAAAGCCTGCTGGAGGTCAAGGCCCACAACAAGCGCCGCCTGGCCCGGCTGCTGCAAAGCCGCCAGGGCGTTAAGATCGACCCGGACTCGGTGTTTGACATCCAGGTCAAGCGCCTGCACGAGTACAAGCGTCAGCAGATGAACGCGCTGTGGGTCATCTGGCAATACCACGAGATCAAGGCCGGCCGCCGCCCGGCGCGGCCCGTCACGGTGCTGTTTGGCGCCAAGGCCGCCCCGGCCTACACGATGGCCAAAAACATCATCCACCTGATCCTCTGCCTGCAAACGCTGTGCGAACGCGACCCCGACGTGCGCCCCTGGCTGCGCGTCGTCATGGTGGAAAACTACAACGTCACCTGGGCCGAGGCGCTGATCCCCGCCTGCGATATTTCGGAGCAGATCTCGCTGGCTTCTAAAGAAGCCAGCGGCACCTCCAACATGAAGTTCATGGCCAACGGCGCGGTGACGCTGGGCACACTGGACGGCGCCAATGTCGAGATCGCGCAGCTTGTCGGGCCGGACAACATCTACACCTTCGGCGCGTCCAGCGGTACGGTCATCGACCTCTACGCCCGCGGGGGTTACTGCGCGCTGGACCACTACCACCGCCCCGGCGTCGAGTATCTGGTGGATTTCCTGCTCTCGCCCGCGCTGCTCGCCATCGGGGACGCGGCGACGCTGCACGCGCTGTGGCAGGACATGAAGTACAAAGACTGGTTCATGGCGCTGCTCGACGTCGAGGACTACATCGCCGCCAAAACCCGCGCCCTGGCCGGGTATGAGGACCGCGCCGCCTGGGCCAAAAAGATGCTCACCAACATCGCCCGGGCGGGCTATTTCAGCGCCGACCGCACCATCGCGCAGTACAACGCCGAGATCTGGCATTTGTAAAACGGGGCAAAACCCTTTTGCTGCGATGCGACCCGCACGCTTCTGCACTATGCAGAAGCGTGCGGGTTTTGTGCAGCCGGAGGGGATATTGGGCGCGCCGCACCCTAAAAATAGTCCGCAGGGGCTTTTTTGCCCGCCGGGACGTAAGGCAGCGGGCACTGTACGGGTTGCGGTGCCCGCATCGGGCTGCGCCCCTTGGGCGGGGCTTGCCCTCTGCGACCGCGGCCTTGCCGCGCAGCGGCAACGACCGAAGCGCCAGCGAAGGGCGAACCGCTGTATATTATCGCCGAAAAGGCGATCTTGACGGTGGGGCATCCGCTTGCCTTACCGCTCCGCCGCAGGCGGCGGTCGCCTTTGCAGCTGTTCGAATCCCCCCTCGCGGCGCCCCGTAAAATCTCATACAAAATAAAAAAGGCAGCGCCCAAAACTGCGCGGTTCCATAAGAAAACAAAGCCGCAAAACTCTGCCTGCGAAGCGGCATCTGCTGCGTTATCGGGTCTTGCATTCCACCAAGGAGTGCCGGGGTGGCGCAGCCACGCAAGCCCCGGTGGGGCTTGCGACCGGCCAAACCGGTCTGCGCTCTGCGCAGATGCCGCCCATCGTTTTTGGGCGGCAAGGTTGCGCCCCTCTGCCTTGCATCTGCCGCTTTGCAGCGGTTTTGCGGTGCTTCGCAGTTTTTACAAAACCTTTGTTTTCTTATGTCACTCGCGCTAATGGGTGCTGCCTGCTGCGGCCGGGGGGATACGCCAAGCCGCGCCCTAAAAAAGCCCCGCAGGGGCTTTTTTGCCCGCCGGGACGTAAGGCGGCGGGCACGGGCTGTTCGAATCCCCCCTCGCAGCACCCCGTAAAATCTCATACAAAACAAAAAAAGGCAGCGCCCAAATGGGTGCTGCCTTTGCTGCGGCCGGGGGGATTCGAACCTCTGGCCTTTGGAGTCGGAGAACTGTGACATTTGGCAATATTCAATGATACAGCGCAGGAAGTTGTGCAGCATGCACAACTTCCTGCGCCGGTTTGTGTGCAAAAAACAATGCTGGAACGTAAAAGTTTTCTGGTAAAACCGAAGGCAAAACAAAAGTGGTCCAATGGTGGTCAACGTCACCCTATCTCAGAACGCACTGCAACGTTCCCGGGGGTTCACAAGCGCAAATATTTTCAAGGTCACTTGCATTGGTATCTGGTGTTTTTTCCGTTTCCGATCTTTTGCACCCTGTCCAGTTCAGTCAGCCGTTTCAGCAGGACTACGGCACGGGTGGTGCCCACCCCAAGCAGCGTCTCCAGTTCACGGCGGCTCACCCGGCCTGCTTGTCGGATCGCCTGCAACGCTTTCTGCTCCGAGGCGGTCAGTACAGCGCCTTCAGGCGGGCACCCCGCAGTGCCGCCCTCTGCTGGATGGGCCGGTTCCTGCGTTGGGGCGGCGTGAATGTTCGGCAGAACGACACGGAAAGCGCCCTCTACGCTTTCAAAACTTGGCTGAACGGTGAGTCCTGCATAACAGTTCAGGATCTTCCCCAGCCCGGTTCCATAGGCCTCGATGAGATCCATTCGGTAAAACAGGGCCGCCAGCTTCCCGTTGCGCGGCTGGGAGGCGCCCATCAGAGCCGCCTCCAGCGAGAAACCCGGCACCAGACCGCCCAGCGAGATCAGCTCCATTCTATCCCGATACAGGTTGATGGAGATGCTGCCGCTGAAACTGTAATCTCGGTGGACCACCGCGTTCAGCAGGGCTTCGCGCACCGCTTCCATGGGGTAATCCCGTTCGTCTTTGCGCAAAAGCCCTTCGAACGAGGCACGGGTCCCATTGTAAAAGTCGATGGCCTGGTAAGCCTCGTTCAGTTGCCGGAAAATCGAGCCGCCAAATTCCTTTCGGTCTTTGAACAGCAGTTTGTCGGTCCCCTGAAAGACGGCCAGCTTGATGGAATGCTGGCACTGATCCGAGACCAGAAGCCCCAGGTTTGTGTACAGGCCGTCGGCGGCCAGGATGCCAAGGGTTTGGTATTGTGCCGGCCCACAGGAAAGGGAGCGCTGCTGCATTTCTGCCTGAAAAGTGCGAAAGGTCAGCTCCTGGATCAGGCTGCGGCCATTTTCATAGGAATCGCCGTCCGTCAGGCGAATCATCTGCCGGATCGCATCCTCCGAGGCCGGGGCAGAGCTGGCACCCTGCCGCACATAGACGCCGGAGGGGCGCAGCCCTTTATCGGTCAGGTAATAGGGCCGCCGTGTGCCGGTGGATACCGTCACCGCGACCACAGGGCGCTCCTCCATGCTCTGGATGGAAATGCGCGTGAACATCATCACATCCGGGCGGATGCCATCCCGCAAGGCGTTGGTGAGCTGCTGTACCACGGCATCCGGGTCCTGTACCCCCACCGGCCTACCGTCATCGTCCATGCCGATATAAATCGTCCCGCCGGCGGTGTTGGCAAAGGCAACGACTTCCTTTTTGATGTCGGGGGTGTACTGCCGTTTGTATTCCAGCGTTTCATTCTCGTATAAGGCCATTGCTCGCTCCTGTCACAAGATCATTCTAACACTGATAGTAACACTGCCAGAATGATAAGTCAAGAAGAGGCCTGTGGCACCGTCGGATTGTAATGGAAGCGGCTCCCTTTAGGCGCCCTCCCTCTTCCCGCGCAAAAATCCTGCCAGCTCCGCCGCCACATCCGGCGCGTCCATCCGCAAGCAGCTCTCGCCGTCCGGCATCCGGCCCAATGGGTTGAGGCTGCCATACCAAACGAGCCGCTGGTCGAGTATACAAAAGTTGGGCAGGCGGTTGGGGCAAAACATGACCGGGATGCCCGCCCGCTGCAAGGCGGCTGCGTTGGCGGTGATTTTGGGCTGGATGTCCGCCCGGAACTGCGCAGGATCAGGCAGGTAGATCCGCACCTCCCCGCCCTTGTGTTGCAAGCGCTGTAACAGGGGGATCATGCGCTGTACAGACCGCGCCGACAGCGACGGAACACAGAGCAGTACCTCCCGGGTGGCTCCTTCCAAATCCGCGGCAAACCGCTGAGAAAACTGTTCACGGCTCACAAAAACAGCTGCTTCGCTTTGTGCAGTCTGCTCGCTCGATTCGGGCTTCTCAGCTGTGCCCCGCACCGTATACGCCAGCGCCGCATAGCTGCGCAGCCGTTTGCGGTACTGTTGTTCCAGCAACGGGACGCGAAGATCCACATAATCGTACAGCAAAACTTCCCGCTTGCCAGGTGCGGCGCGGTGCAGGCGGCCGGTGTACTGGGTCAGCGTGCCTTTCCAAACGACCGGCATCGTCAAGAGCAGGGCATCCAGCCGGGGCAGATCAACGCCCTCCCCGGCATATTTGCCGATGGCGACAACGGCCAGCGGCTGCTCGGCGGGTACGGCGGCCAGCGCATCCAGCAGCGCGCGTTTCTCTTTGGCGGTCCCGCGGCCGGAGAGCAAAAACACATGCGGGCAGCAGGGCCGCAGCGCAGCAGCCAGTGTTTTGGCGTGATCCAGCCGCTCGGTCAGCAGCAACGGCGTGCGCCCCTGCGCCAGCAGGTCACAGGCGTCTTGGACGATCAGGTCATTGCGCAGCATGTCCTGCGCCAGCGCCTCGCAGATCTTCCCGTAGGTCGCCTTTTCGGTGGTCAGCGGTAGCGCGAAGCGGGTAAAGCGCGGCACCACGACACGGGCAAAGCCCTGCCGCTCGGCCTGCTCTTTGGCGCTGACTTGGTAACGGATCGGCCCGCACTGCATCGTGATGATCGGCTCGTGCCCGTCGGCGCGCGCCGGGGTGGCGGTCAGGCCGTACACATACCGGGCGGGCACGGCTCGCAGCACCTGCTCGAACCCGGCGGCCGATACATGGTGGCATTCGTCCACAATGACCACCCCGTATTCCCGCACCCGCGGGTCGATCTCGCCGCCGTGTTAGAGGGCATTTGTGTCGCAGAAAAAACGGTATCGCCAGCCTTGCCCTGAGCAGAACTGCTCAAACCAAATGCCGCCAGCTGTGCCCGCAATTCAGCATTTTCTTGTTCGAGCTCTTGTACTCTGCGCTGTAGGCGTCGGATCTCCAACTCTGCATCCATACAAACGACCTGCCTATCGCAAACGAGCAATCAAATCATGTGGGGCAACGATTCGGGATTCCTTATTTCTTTTAGAATAGCACATGAATAAAAAGCAAGCAAGGATAGAAGGATATGCGTCGGCGGCAATGTCAGAATTTACGGAAAAGAACCAAAAAGCACAGAGGTCGTTTATCAAGAGTGGTTTGGAATCGTGTAATATGATTGGAAAAATAAATGAAATATCGATATATATTTGGCTCGAAAGAATATGGTCACGCCAAGCGCTTTAGGTAATAGCGTGGTTGGACGTAGTAGTCTGGTCGGAGAACTGCGACGCACAGGCAAATACAATGATACAGCGCGGGAATTTGTGTGGTGTGCACAGATTCCCGCGCCGGTTCAAGTATGGAATAAACAATGTTAACGCGTAAAATTTATCTGGTAAAACCGCTGGCAAAACAAAAGTGGTCAAATGGTGGTCAGCCCCAAAACCATGTTTCTCCGGCAGGCCATAATAGCCTAATGTGACCGCCGCGGCGTTACCGCTCCCTCACATTGGTAAGCCGCTTAAGTCCACCTGGTAGATCATGCCATCCGGCGGCGTGGGCTGCGCATAAAACATCGCCATATACCAGGGCAGATACAAAACACCGCTCTCCTGCTGCACGTTCCCTTTGCAGAAAACAAACGCCCGGCGTGTTTGCCAGTCGGCAACTTGGCGAATCTTATCCAGCGCGGCGTGCCGTTTGTGATCATTGCCGGATTTGATCTCCACCAGGTCGATGCCCGTGCCGTTTTGCAGCACAAAGTCCAACTCTCCATATTTATGCGTATCAAAATAATGCAGAGAAAAGCCGTTGGCCGTGAACATCTGCGCCATCACGTTTTCCAGGATGCTGCCCATGTTCACGCTCACATCCCCTTGCAAAATACTGAACTGGATATTGTCCATTGAGAGCGCACAGAGCAGCCCGGTGTCGGCGGCAAACAGCTTGAACAGATTCCGCTTCTCATTGAGCTTGAGCGGCGCTTTCGGCTCAGTCACATTGTAGCAGGGCAGCGCCACGCCAGCGTCTACCAGCCAGTTGAAGCTGTCGGCATAGCGTTCCAGCCGGGCGGTCGGGCGCAGCGAGTTGACAAGGAAGCGCCGGTTCTTGTCATTCAGCTGCGCGGGGATGGAATCGAAGATCGCCCGGATCTTGGGCCGGTCATTCGGCTCGGCATACTGGGTAATGTCCTGCCGGTACAGCGCCAGCAATTCTTGCTGCACCGCCAAAACCTGCCCGATGTCATGCGTGTTCACATAGGTTTGCACCACATCCGGCATACCGCCCACGATGATATAACTGTAAAACAGCCGCGTGACCGTATCGTGGATCACGGCGGGGACCGGCTTTTCTGAACCGTAACAGTCCCGCAGCAGCGCCAGCGTCGGTTCCTGCACGCCGTTGGCAACAAGAAATTCTTCAAAATCCATGGGATACATGGCATAGAGTTCCTCGAAACCGACCGGGTAAGAGGGAACTTTTTTGTTTTTGACGCCCAGCAGCGAACCGGTTTCTACATAGTCAAAGCGACCATCCTCCACCAAAAATTTGATGGCGGTCCGCGCGTTGGGACATTCCTGGACTTCGTCCAGCAAGATCAGCGTTTTACCCGGCACCAATGGCTTGCGGGCCAGCGCGGACAGATTTTCGATGATCGTGTCAGCGTCGAGTTTGCCGTCAAAGGCGGCGCGGGCATTCGTGTCCAGAATGAAATTGAACTCGACAAAGCAGTCGTACTCCGCCTTGCCAAACGCGCGCACCACCGTCGTCTTACCAATTTGGCGTGCACCCTGGATGCACAAAGCCTTTTTGTTGGGCTGCGCCTTCCAGCTTTTCAGTTTGTCATACGCTTTGCGATAGAGCATGGCCGCCTCCACAGGTTGATGTGATTTTTAGTATAACACAATTCAAAGGAAACGACAAGCTATCTGCGACATAATTCAAGAAATAGTGAAAGGCTGCGCGACATTATGAATGCCGAGGCCGGGGCAACCAGGCCCAGTGGGCAGCCTTCACCCCCTCACCGCCGGGTCAGGCCCCGCCAGGCCGCGGCGAACAGCAGCGCGGCGATGCCGGCGCCCAGCACATCGGCGGCGGCGCGGGCGGCGGCCAGGCCCGGCAGGCCCAGCAGCGCGTGCAGCAGGTACAGCGCCGGCAGCAGCAGCGCGCCCTGCCGCAGTGCAGACAGCACCGTGGCCGCCACCGCCCGGCCGGATGCCTGCAAGAAGTTGACGCCCAGGTAGTACACGCCCAGCAGCGGGCTGCCCAGCAGCAGCCAGGGCAGCAGGCGGCGGCCCAGCGCCAGCGCTTCAGCGTCCGAGAGGAACAGCCGCAGCAGCGCCTCCTGCCCCAGCAGGCAGGCCGCAGCAAACACCGCCCCGAACCCGACCGTTAGGGCCAGCAGCCGGCGGATCACCGCCCGCAGGCGGCCAAGGTCCCGCGCGCCCACATTGTACGCCAGCAGCGGCTGCACCCCCATGCAGATGCCCATCTGCACCAGGCTGACGACCATCGTGGCTTTGTCGGCCGCCGCCATGGCGGCCAGGGCGGCGGTGCCGTACCCGGCCAGCAGCCGGTTGCTGAAACTGCCCGCGCACCCCGCCAGCAAACTGCTGACGCCGTTGGGCAGCCCCAGCGCCAGCACCCGGCCCAGCCGGGCCGGGTCGCGCAGCGCGTCGGCCGGGGCCAGGCTCAATACGCGGGAATGGCGCAGCATATACACCAGGTAAAACGCACAGGCCACCAAGTTGCCCAGCACGGTGGCGGCCGCCGCCCCGGCGATGCCCCACCCGAAGGCGAGGATGAACAGCGGGTCCAGCACGATGTTGGTCAGGCTGCCGGCCAGGTTGCCCACCAGCCCCCAGCGGATCGCGCCATCCGCCCGCAGCAGCGTGGCGGCCCCTACCGAGAACAGCATGGCGGGCGCGCCCAGCGCCAAAATGCGCAGGTAGCTTTGCGCAAAGGGGAAGATCTCGGCGTTCGCGCCCAGCATCGTCAGGATGGGGCCGCAGCCCAAATTCAGCGCCAGCGCCAGCACCGCCCCCGTCAGCACCGCGCACCAACCGCACAGGCTGGACACCGTGCGCACGTCCTGCACGTCCCCCGCGCCGAGCGAGGCCGCCGCCACCGCGCAGCCGCCCATGCCCAGCACCGTCGCCCCGGCCGAGACCAGCGTGAACACCGGGCTGACGAGGGAGACCGCCGCCGTCTGCGCCGTGTCGCGCAGCAGGCCGATGAAAAACAGGTCGGTCATGTTGTACACGACCATGACCAAGACCGACAGGATCGACGGCCCGACCAGCGAAAAGATCGCCTGCCAGACCGGCTTGTCCCGGAAGAGCGCTTCACTGTTTTGCATAGTTAAGACCCCCCGTTTTGATTGGGCAAAAAAGCGTCACGATGAATATACTGCAACATGTGTTGCAATTCTCTGTGGTTCCCAGTATACTGGAAGAAACCCGGGCAAACAACCGGCACTTTGCGCCGCGGTGTCCGCTGTGCGGCACAAACGCGGCAACTGTTGCAGAAAGGAACACCGTGATGCAAACTGACCTGCGCACCCGCTACACCCGCCAGGTGATCGACGACGCTTTTTTACATCTGTTGTGCCAAAAACCGGTGGAACGCATCACCGTCAAGGAGGTCTGCGCCCTGGCGCAGATCAACCGCAGCACCTTTTACCGCCAGTACAAAGACTGTTTTGATTTGATGGAGCAGCTGCAGCAGCGGGCCCTGGAACTGTTGGACGCGCTGCTGCAAAGCGCCGAGGCCCAAGGCACCGAGGCGACGATGACGGCGGTGCTCGGCGCGCTGCGCGGCAATGACAGCCTGCTGGGCATTTTGGCGCGCCAAAACCAGGACGAACGCTTTTTGTACGCGATGGTGGGCCGCTGCTTCCGGTATATGAAGGAGCGGCAGGGGGAAATGGCCCCGGCCGACGCCGCCCAGCAGAACATGCGCAGCTCTTTTCTGGCGGCCGGGGTGGGCGGCGTGATCCAGTACTGGCTGCGCAGCGGCATGCGGGAGGAACCCGCCCGCGTCGCCGCCGTGATCAACGCGTTGTGCGAGGGCGCCGCCTTAGCGCCGCTGCCCCAGGCCGGCACGCCATAAACAAGCGGCCCGGCCGCCCCGTGCAGACTGCGGGCGGCCGGGCCGTTTTGCGGTTATGTTGTAAAAACTCAGGCTTTGGCGGCGTAGCTGCCAAGGTAAGCAAGGCTCGGTTTGGGGGTGCGGGCCTGGCCGTGGGCGCGGTCGACGGCGATGAGGCCAAACTGCATCGCAAAGCCCTTCTGCCACTCAAAGTTATCCATCAGGCTCCAGTGGCAGTAGCCCTTGACCGGCAACCCGTCGGCCACGCAGCGCTGCACGCCCGCCAGCGCCTGCTCGATAAACGCCACGCGGCGGGTGTCGTCCGCCGTGGCGATGCCGTTTTCGGTCACGAGCAGCTCGCCGTGGAAGCCCGCCGCCACCTTGCGGATCACATGCTCGAGCGCTTGGGGGTAGAACTCGTAGCCCATCTGGGTGGTCTCGGCCCCTTCGGGCGCGGTCATGCTGCCGCTGGCATCATACCGGGCGCGGGTATAGTTCTGCACGCCGAGGAAATCGTCCCCCGCGATGGCGGGCAGGTAGTGGGTGAATTCCTCATCCCAGACCTTTTGCGCTTCGGCCTCGCCGCCGGGCAGGGCCTGGATGTCGTGCAGGCTCAGTGTCAGGCCGACCTTGACCTGCGGGTAAAGTTCGCGGATGACGGCGCGGGCGGCTTTGTGCGCCTCCATCACCAGTTCGTCGCCGCGCGGCGTGCGCGGGCTGGTGAAAAACTGCGGCTGCGCCGTGCCGAACACCTCGGCGTTCTCGGCCGCGGCGGCCTGCTGGTTTTCCAGCATCTTCTGCAAGTTCATGCCCATCTGCACGCCGGCCTCGGCCTGCTGGCCGCCGGCTTTCTGCATCTGGGCCATCTGGGCCATCATCTGCTTTTTGTAGCGCTCGGCAATGGCGGCCACCTGCACGCCCATGTTCGCCTCGTTGATGGTGCAGACATAATGCAGCTCGCCGCCCAAGGCTTCCATCACATAGCGCACATAGCGGGCAAAATCGGCCGGGGTGGTCTCGGCCTCCCAGCCGCCCTTGGCGATGAGCCATTTGGGGCTGGAAAAATGGTGCAGCGTGACGATGGGCTCGACGCCGTTTTGCCTGCAGCAGCGGATGACGGCGCGGTAATGTTCGAGCTGTGCCGCGTCAAACTTGCCTTCCTCCGGTTCGATGCGCGCCCACTCGATGCCGAAGCGGTAGGCGTTGAGGCCGGCTTCGGCCAGCAGGCGGATGTCCTGCGCGTATTTATGGTAGTGGTCGCAGGCGTCCAGCGAAGGCTCGGTATAGTTGGTGTACCGCATCTGTTCGGCGGCCCAGCAGTCGCTGTTTGTGTTGTTGCCCTCCACCTGGTGGGGCGCGGTGGCCGCGCCGATGAGAAAACCGGGTGCAAATTGTTTCATGGTAGAGTCCTCCTAAATTTTCAATACAACAGGCGGTCGGGGAAGTCCCGTTCTGTCTTACAGTATAGCGGATGGCGGCCCCAAAGCTCAATCAATTATTATACTTAAAAATCAAATATTTGTATTCTTATCGAAATGATTCAAATAATTGAACTTTTATACGAATATTTGTATTCTTCGCGCCGGGCAGCCGTGGTATGGTAAAGGCACCGAGGCGCGGGGCGCTGTGCCGCCCGAACTCTTTTGCGCCTTCCGGATCTGATTTGGGAGGAATCAACAATGGCATTTGGTAAGAAAAAACCCAGCCAGAGTGAGATCGACGGCGTACAGTACCGCCGCGTTCCCACCTGGTGCATTGCGATCGCCGAGATGCAGGGCGGCGCCGCAATGGCATTCTATTCCCTGGTGGGGCTGATGAGCTACGTTGCCAGCGAGGGGTATGGCATCGCGCTGGCGGTGGCCGGTGTGATTTTGACCGCCACCCGCTGGTTTGACGGCATCATCGACCCGTTTCTGGCGGTCTGGATCGACAAGCTGCATACCCGGTTCGGCAAGCTGCGCATCCTGATGCTGCTGGGCCTGGCCATCCGCAGCGTCGCCATGCTCATGCTGTTCGTCTGGTTTTCCGGCAAGACCCAGAGCATCTTGCTGTTCGTGGTGCTGTACATGGTCAACATCGTGGGCAACTCCATCTTTGACATTGCCGGCAACATGCTGCCCGCCGTCATGACCAACGACCCGCGCCAGCGCCCCACCGTGCAGGTCTGGGCGACCGTGTACAACTACGCGTTCCCGATGGCGCTGTCGCTGGTCTCCACCATGGTCATTCTGCCGATGTTCGGCAACCAGTACACCAAGGATATGCTGTCCCTGACCTGCATCATCTATGTGGCCGTAGCCTGGGTGCTGACGCTGGTCGCCTGCATCGGCCTGACGCCGGTCGACAAGCCCGAAAACTTTGAGGGCATCACGGCCGGCGGCGACGACGTGGGCCTCAAGGATATGTTCCACTTCCTCGCGACCAACCGGCCGTTCCAGTTGTACACGCTGTCCGCTGTGGCCGACAAGCTGGCCCAGCAGGTCAACAGCCAGACCATCATCTCGACGATGATGTTCGGCATCCTGATCGGCAACATCCAGTTCGGCACCATCGTGTCCATGCTGTCGATGCTGCCCAGCATCGTGTTTGCGATCTTCGGCGCGCGGTACTGCGGCAAGCACGGCAACAAGGAGGCCACCGTCACCTGGACCTGGGTGTGCGTGGTGATCTCGGTGCTCGGCATCGTGTTCTGCGCCGCCATTGATATGAGCGCGATCCGCACCAACATGGTGCTGCTGTGCCTGTTCTTTGCGATTCTGCTGCTGAACAACGGCTCCAAAATGTGCATCACGACGGCCAACGGCGCGATGCGCGCCGACATTGTCGACTACGAGCTGGACGCCTCCGGCAAGTACATCCCCGGCATTGTCACGGCCACCTACAACTTCATCGACCAGGTGATCTCCTCCTTCGGCATCACCATCGCGACCTTCTGCGTGTCGCTGATCGGCTATGTCCACACGACGCCCCAGCCCACCGACGCGCCCACCCCGGCCATCAAGGCGATGACGCTGTTCCTCACCTTCGGCGTGCCCATCATCGGCTATGTGATCTCGCTGATCGCGATGCGGTTCTACAAGCTCACCAAGAAGGACATGGTGGACGTGCAGAAACGGATCGCCGCCAAGAAGCAGGCGCTGCAAAGCAAGTGACCCAAAAAAGGGAGGGGCGGCTCACGCCGTCCCTCCCTGTGGTGGTCATTGGTCCGCCTGGGCCCGCCAGGCCGTGGGCGTGCGGCCGGTGACCGCCTTAAAACACTGGATGAAGTAGCTGCGGGTGGTGAACCCCAAACCGTCGGCGATCTGCTGCACGGTCAGCCGGGTGGACTGCAGCAGCACCTTGGCCCGCTCGATCTTGGCGAACTTGATGTAGTTGGTCAGGGAGTAGCCGGTCTCCCGCTTGAAGCGCCGGGTGATATAATAGTCATCGTACCCCAGCTGCGCGGCCAGGTCCGCCGCCTGGATCTTCTGTTCCAGGTGCAGGTCGATGTAGTCCACGCACTTCTGCACCATGGGGCTGTAGCGGGGGTTGGTGCGGCAGCGGTGCACCCGGTGGATGAAATCGTCGTACATGGTGGGCGCCAGCCGGCGCAGCTCGTCCATCGTGCGGGCGCTCTCGGCGCTCTGGATATAGGCGTCGCCCAGGGGGTAGGCCACCTCGGGGGAGAGCCCGCCCTCGATGGCCGCCCGGCAGACCAGGCTGGTGAACACCGTGATGCTGGTCTTGGTCTGGCGCAGCGGGTCCAGCCCCGACACCGGCACCCCGTTGCTGAGCAGGCTGGAATTGCTGAACGCCTGCTGGTAGTGCAGGTCGCCGTTGCGCACCATATCCAGCAGCGCCCGCTCCGATGCGTAGATCTGGTAGCGGTCGTGGCTGGCCGTGCCGTCGTCCCCCTGTTCCGGCAGGGGGACGGTGGTGCTGGGCAGCTGCAGGTCGCTGATGGCCAGCCGCCGCCCGGTAAGGCAGTAGTGCAGCATCAGCAGGTAGCGCCCCAGCAGCACGTTGGTCACGATGGGCAGGCGGGCCGCCGCCTGCATGAACTGCTCCTTCCAGGCCAGGCTCAGTTCCAGGCCCTGGTAGTTGCCGTAGCCCAGCTCGATCTGCCCCTGGGAAACGCTGGTGTAAAACACCGGCCCCAGCACCCAGCAGCGCTGCAGCGCGCCGGTGTCGCTCTTCTCAAAGGCGGCGCCCCACACCAGCCCCAGGCTGGTGCCCAGCATCACCGGGTCGTCCCCCCGGGCAGCGGCGGCCAGCATCTGCGCCTGGCAGCCGAAGGCCGAAAACGCCGTGTTCAGCACGGCCTCCCCGGCACAGTCCGACCCCAGCAGCGTGCCGTTGGCATCGTAGGCCCAGACGGGGAGCCGGTCGCACAGATCGAACAGCTCCCGCAGCAGGCTGGCCTTGTCCTCGCGCGTCATCACACCACTTTGCCCCTTTCCCTTTTGTTTTCATGATCCCTTTCATTATACCCCATTCCGCCGCCCTTGGGTAGCCCGGCGGCGCACATCCCACAAAGGAGAACACTATGCGTACCATCCAAACCATCAACGACAACTGGACCTTCATCAAGGCCGACCACCCCGCCGACGGCGAGGGCGTGGCCGTCACGCTGCCCCACACCTGGAACGCCGAGGACGGCCAGGACGGCGGCGACGACTACTACCGCGGCCAGTGCTGGTACCTGCGGGACCTGGACAAGCCCGAACTGCCCGAGGGCGGCCGGGCCTGGCTGGAGTTCGAGGGCGCCGCCATGACCGCCGAAGTCTACCTGAACGGCGAAAAGCTGGCCGAACACGCGGGCGGGTACTCCACCTTCCGGGTGGACCTGACCGACCACCTGAAGGAGCACAACAAGCTGGCCGTGGCGGTCAGCAACGCCCGCAGCAACACGGTCTACCCCCAGCGGGCCGACTTTACCTTCTACGGCGGGCTGTACCGCAACGTGAACCTCATCCTGGTGCCGGCGGCCCACTTTGCCCTGGGCTACCACGGCGGCCCGGGGCTGAAGATCACCCCGGTGGTGGACCTTGCGGCCCGCACCGCCGCCGTCACCGCCGAAGCCTGGGTGGAAGGCCCCGCCGAAAACGCCCGGGTCACCTTCTCCCTGGCCGGGCAGAGCCGGACCGTGCCGGTGGAGAACGGGACCGCCCGCGCCGATTTCACCATCGAGAACGTCCACCTGTGGGACGGCCTGGACGACCCCTACCTCTACACGGCCACCGCCAGCCTGACCGGCGGCGACGCGGTCCGCGCCCGGTTCGGCTGCCGGAAATTTGAGATCGATCCCCAGAAGGGCTTCCTGCTCAACGGCCGGTCCTACCCGCTGCGGGGCGTCTCCCGCCATCAGGACCGCAAGGGCGCGGGCAATGCCCTGACCCCCGCCATGATGGAGGAGGATATCGCCATCATCCAGGAACTCGGCGCCAACACCCTGCGCCTGGCCCACTACCAGCATGCCCAGCACTTCTACGACCTCTGCGATGAAAACGGCCTGGTGGTCTGGGCCGAGATCCCCTACATCACCATGCACATGAAAAACGGCCGGGAGAATACGCTGTCCCAGATGACTGAACTCGTCGTGCAGAACTACAACCACCCCTCCATCGCCGTCTGGGGCCTGTCCAACGAGATCACGGCCGCCAGCACCGTCAACGACGAACTGCTCGAAAACCACCGCGCGCTCAACGACCTGTGCCACAAACTTGACCCCACCCGCCCCACCACCATGGCCGACGTGTTCATGCTGGAGACCGACAGCCCCATCCTGGAGATCCCCGACGTCAACAGCTACAACCTCTATTTCGGCTGGTACCTGGGCGAGCTGGACCAGAACGACGAGTTCTTTGACGAGTACCACGCCAAGTACCCCGGCCGCTGCATCGGCTTCTCGGAGTACGGCGCCGACGCCAACCCCGCCTACCAGAGCCCCACGCCGGAGAAGGGCGACTACACCGAGACCTACCAGTGCGTCTACCACGAGCACATGCTCAAGATGATCGAGGCGCGCCCCTGGCTGTGGGCCACCCATGTGTGGAACCTGTTCGACTTCGGCGCCGACGGCCGGGACGAAGGCGGCAAGCACGGCGAGAACCAGAAGGGCCTGGTCACCTTTGACCGCAAGCTGAAGAAGGACGCCTTCTACCTGTACAAAGCGGCCTGGAACCACAAGGAGCCCTTCGTCCACCTGTGCGGCAGCCGCTATGTGGAGCGCACCGAGGCCGTCACCGAGATCAAGGCCTACTCCAACCAGAGCGAAGTCAGCCTGTATGTGGACGGCAAGCTGTTCGGGACCAAACAGGGCCATGTGGTGTTCACCTTCCAGGTGCCCATCACCGGCGACCACACCATCGAGGCCCGGGCCGGCGGCTGCACCAGCGTCATGCTGGTGCGCAAGGTGGCCGAGCCCAACCCCGCCTACCGCAAGCCGGGGCGGGCGGCGTCGGTCAATGTGACCAACTGGTTCGACCAGGGAGAGGCCGACCCCACCTGCTACTCCATCCTGGACACCCTGGGCGAGATCCGCCAGAGCCCCGAGGCGGGGGCCATCATCGACCAGATGATGGCCAAGGGCGCCGAGAGCCACGGCGAAGTGGCCGAGACCGTGAAGGACAACCCCGCCCTGCAGCGGATGATGAACCGCATCACGCTGGTCAGCCTGCTCAAACAGAGCGGCGCCGACGAGCAGAGCATCAAGCAGCTCAACCGCATCCTGCAGGGCATCAAGAAGCCGGAGGCCAACGCATGAACACCTACTGCAACCCGCTGGACCTGCCCTACCGCTACCAGCACATGAACGAGCAGGGCCGCCGCTACGCCTTCCGCGAGGGGGCGGACCCCACGCTGGTGTATTTCAAGGGCACCTACTACCTGTTCGTGTCCATGTCGGCGGGGTTCTTCTACTCCGACGATCTTTTGCACTGGAACTTCCACGCCGACCCCGACCTCGAGATTTACGACTATGCGCCCGACGTGCGCGAGATCGACGGGTACCTCTACTTCTGCGCGTCCTCCCGCAGCAAACCCTGCCCGATTTTGCGCAGCGCCGACCCGCTGCATGAAAAGTTCGAGGCGGTGGCCGCCCCCTTCCCCTTCTGGGACCCCGACCTTTTTCTTGACGACGACGGGCGGCTCTACCTCTACTGGGGCTGCACCAACACCCAGCCCATCTGGGGCGTGGAGCTGGACCGGGAGACCCTGGAGCCCATCGGCGAGAAAACGGCGCTGATCCACGGCGACCCTGAGCACCTGGGCTACGAGCGCCCGGGGGAGAACGGCGTGGTGGACAAGGAGTCCAGCGTCATGTACCGCAGCCTGGCCCCCCTGTTCGACCCCGAGACCAAGACCCTCAAACTGCCCGCGGGCGTCACCGACCTGGGCGGCTACCCGGTGGAGGCGCTGACCAAAATCTTCCTGGCCGTGGGCCAGCCCTACCTCGAGGGGGCCTACATGACCAAGCACGGCGGCAAATATTACCTGCAGTACGCCTGCCCCGGCACGCAGTACAATATTTATGCCGACGGCGTCTATGTGGGCGAGGGCCCGCTGGGGCCGTTTGTGCGCCAGGCATCGAACCCGTTTTCCGCCGTGCCGGGCGGCTTTGCCACCGGCGCGGGCCACGGCAGCACGGTCGCCGATAAGTACGGCAATTACTGGCACGCGGCCACCATGCGCATTTCGGTCAACCATGACTTTGAGCGGCGCGTCGGGCTGTTCCCGGCCGGGTTTGACGCCGACGGCGTACTGTACTGCAACCAGAACTTTGCCGACTACCCCCACCGCATCCCGGCGGGCAAATTTGACCCGGTCGATTGGCAGCCGGAATGGATGCTGCTCTCCTACGGTAAGCGGGCGTTTGCGTCCTCCACGGCGGCGGGCAGCGACCCGGCGCGGGCGGTGGATGAAAACATCCGCACCTGGTGGAGCGCCGCCGACGCCGCCCCCGGCCAGTGGCTGGCCGTCGACCTCGGGCGGGATATGGACATCCGCGCCGTGCAGGTGAATTTGGCCGACGAGGGGGTGGCCGTCGAATTTCCGCCTGAAAGCTACGGCGACGACCGCCATACCCGCCACATCGAGCTGGAGGCGCAGATCTCCCACTATACCCTTGAAACGAGCGCCGACGGCGCGCACTGGACGGTGCTGGAAACGGTTGCGCGGGAGTGTTCCAACGGGTATTATGAAGTGGAGAACGGTATGACCGCGCGCTTTGTGCGCGTCGTGGGCGGGGCGCTGCCCTACGGCCAGGCTTTGCGCGTGGCCGGGCTGCGCGTGTTCGGCCACGGCGGCGGGGCCAAGCCCGCTGCGGCCAACGCCCGCGCTGAGCGCCTGGGCGATTTGGACGCCCGCGTGTGCTGGGATGCCATCCCCGATGCGCAGGGCTGCAACGTGCGCTACGGCATCGCGCCCGACAAACTCTACCACAGCCACCTGGTCTATGGGCAGAACGAGGTCACGCTCTGCACGCTGACCGCCGGGCAGGCTGTGTATATCGCGGTGGACGCTTTTAACGAAAACGGCGTCACGCCCGGCGAAGTTTTCAAGCTGTAAGGGGGCTTTTGCATGAAAACCGGCATCCAGCAGTTCATGCTGGGCAGCGTGATGAACACGCAGGCGCAGGCGCGCGAGACACTGGCGGCCGTCAAGGCCGCCGGGTATGACGGCATCGAGCTGTGCGCTTTTATGATCCACCCCACCGGGCTGCTGGTGCGGCTGCTGACCCGCGCGGCCGGCATGCCCACCGGCAGCGGCGGCAAACTCGACTGGCACAGCCTGGTCAAGGAGGCGGGGCTCGAAGTCCTCAGCCTGCACACCGACCTGGGCAGCGTCGAGCGGGACGCCGCCGCCGTCGCGGCCGAAGCCCAGAGCTTCGGCACGCAGTACGCCGTCATCACCGGTATGTACCGCTTTGCCTACGCCGACCCGGCCGCCTGGCACGACCTGGCCAAACGGCTGAACCAGGCCGGCGCGGCGCTGGCCAAACAGGGCGTGCAGCTGCTCTACCACAACCACAACTGCGAGTTGCAGCGCATGCCGGACGGCCGCCTGGCTTACGACATCCTGCTGGCCGAGACCGACCCCGCGGCGGTCAACTTTGAGCTGGACACCTACTGGTTTGCCGAGGGCGGGGCCGACGTGGCCGCCGTCATGCGCGCGCTGGGCCCCCGCATGAAGCTGTGGCATGTAAACGACCGCGGCGCGCGGCTGGACCCCCAAAAGCCCGCCATGACACCGATCGTAAAAACCGACAGCATGGAACTGGGCGCGGGCAGCCTGCCGCTGGAAACCTGGCTGGCGCTGGCCAAACAAAACGGCGTCGAGGCCGCCGTGCTCGAGAGCCACCGCAACTGGGTAAACGGCAGCCCCGTGCAATGCGCGCAGGCCAGCGCCCGGTGGCTGCACGAACATCTGTGAAGAAAGGCAGGGAAAAACCGATGCCCCAAAATAAGACCATCGCCCGGCTGCTGGCCGGGGAGAGCGACAACCACATCTTGCCCTTTTTCTGGCAGCATGGCGAGGACGAGACCACGCTGCGCAAGATGATGGCGGCCATCGACGGCGCGCACTGCCGCGCCGTCTGTGTGGAGAGCCGCCCCCACCCCGATTTCTGCGGCCCCCAATGGTGGGCCGACATGGACGTGATTTTGGACGAAGCGCGAAACCGCGGTATGCGGGTGTGGATCTTGGATGACAGCCATTTCCCCACCGGGTATGCCAACGGCGCGGTGAAGACTGCGCCGGACGCGCTCTGCCGCCAAAGCATCCTTGGCAACACCCGGGTTTTGGACGAGGCCGCCGGGCCGGTCGCGCTGGACCTGCGCGCCGAAGGGCTCATGGACCCGCCCCAGCCGGACCTGCGCGACCCGATGCAGGCCTTTGCCGCCCGTATGCCCGCCGCCCGCAGCTTTGACCCGGGCACCGACCGCCTGCTGACCGTGCAGGCCGTGGCGGCCGACGGCGGCGTGACCGACCTTTTGCCCTTTGTGCAGGGCACGGCGCTCTGCTGGGACAAACCCGCCGGGGCGTACACGCTGCAGGTGGTCACGGCCAGCCGCAACGCGGGCTATCACCGGGACTACATCAATATGACCGACCCTGCCAGTGTGCGGCTGCTCCTCGACGCGGTGTACGAACCCCATTGGCAGCACTATGCGGCGGATTTCGGCAAGACCATCGCGGGCTTTTTCTCGGACGAGCCGGAGCTTGGCAACGGCCTGTTGTACCAGAAAGGCAACACGCTGGGCTGCGGCCAGGACCTGCCCTGGAGCGCCCCGCTCGAAGCCGCCCTGGCCGAAAGCTGCGGCCCCGGCTGGGCGGCGGCGCTGCCGCGGCTGTTCGCGCAGGACGGCAGTGAGGAAACTGCCCGCATCCACACCGCGTATATGGACTGCCTGACCAAACTCGTGCGCCAAAATTTCAGCGGGCAGATCGCCGCCTGGTGCCACGCGCACGGCGTTGCCTACATCGGCCATGTTATCGAGGACGACGGCCAGCACTGCCGCACCGGCGCAAGCCTGGGGCATTATTTCCGCGGTTTGCAGGGGCAGGATATGGCCGGTATCGACGACATCGGCGGCCAGGTGCTGCCCCAGGGCGAGGACGAACCCAAGACCGACAACATGCGCCGCCCGCGCAACGGTACCTTCTACCACTACGGCCTGGCCACCCTGGCCGAGAGCGCCGCGGCCATCGAGCCCGCCAAGGGCGGCCGGGCGATGTGCGAGATCTTTGGCAACTACGGCTGGGCCGAGGGCGTCCGGCTGGAAAAATACCTCGCCGATCATTTCCTGGTGCGCGGCGTCAACTACTTTGTGCCGCACGCGTTTTCCGGCAAGGCGTTCCCTGACCCCGACTGCCCGCCGCACTTCTACGCCCACGGGCATAACCCGCAGTACCGGCATTTCGGCCAGCTTATGGCCTACATGGACCGCGTCGCCACGCTGACCAGCGCCGGCCGGCACGAAGCGCCGGTGGCCGTGCTCTACCACGGCGAGGCCGAGTGGTGCGACCCCGCGGCGATGCCGTTCGAGCAGGTCGTCCGCCCCCTGTACGACGACCAGATCGCCTGCCGCACCCTGCCCGCCGATGTGTTCGGCGAACCGGAACGCTACAAAACCGAGCTGGGCAACCCGCTCGTCGTCAACGGCCAGCCCTACCGCGCGTTTGTGGTGCCCGGCGCAAAGCGCATACCGGCCGCCGCGGCAGCCGCCCTGGCGGAACTGGCCCAAAAAGGGCTGCCGGTGCTTTTTGCCGGGCGCCGGCCCGACGCCCTGTGCGAGGGCGGCCCGCTGCCCGAAGCCCTGGCCGCCTGCCCGGTGGCGGACCCCGCCGCGCTGCCCGCCGCCCTGCGCGCCGCCGGGGTGGCCGCGCCGGTGCTGGAACCCAAAAACGACCGCCTGCGCCTGCTGACGGTGCAGGGCGACAGCACGATGGTACTGGCCGTCAACGAGGGGACCGAACCCTGCGCCGGCACGCTGACGCTGCCCGGGCTTTGCGGCCCCTGCTGCTGGTACGACCCCTGGGCCAACCGCTGCGAACCCGCCGCTGCGGCCGACACCCCCGCCGGGCTGCAGGTGGCCGTCCGCATCCTGCCGCTGCAGCCCAGGGTCCTGGTGCTGGGCGCGCCGCCCGCCGGTGTGGCGCTTTATACCGCCCCGCAGGTCGGGGAGAGCATCCCCCTGACCGGCTGGACCCGCGCCACCTGCGAGGGAGCCGCCTACCCGGCCTTCGGCTCCGCTGTGCCGGTCACGCTGCCCGATGACCTGGCCGCTGAACAGCCGGAATTTTCCGGCTTTGCGCGCTACGAAACGCAGTTTACGCTGGACGCGCCCGCCGCGCTGCGGTTGGAGATCACCGATGCCGCCGAAGGGGTGGAGGTCTTTTTGAATGGCGAGAGCGCCGGCATCCAGATCGCTCCGCCCTTCGCCTACGACCTCGCGGGCCGGGCGGGGGAGAACCGTCTCGTCATTGAAGTGGCCACCACCCTCGAGCGCCAATGCTACCCGCTGCTGGACGGCTACCGCAAAATGC
>LHCFC04200__coassemble_119_pt1 | contig 190233 bp, 147 predicted proteins | sample LHCFC04200__metabat2_high_PE_045 | metagenome-assembled genome bin LHCFC04200
ATTCCCTGCTACGGCACCACCCACGCCGACTACTTCTATGGTGCCGTGCCCTGTGCCCGTCACCTGACCAAAGAAGAACTGGACGAGGACTACGAGAAGAACACCGGCAAGGTCATCATCGAGACCTTCACCGACCGGGGCATCGACCCGGTAGCGGTGCCGGGGGTCATCTGCCACAGCCACGGTCCCTTCACCTGGGGCAAAGATGCGGCCCAGGCCGTCTACCACGCCGTGGTGCTGGAAGAGGTGGCGAAAATGGCCCTGCTGACCCGTCAGGTGGACTCCGACGCCGCCCCGGCGCCCCAGTACCTGCAGGACAAACATTACATGCGCAAACACGGCCCCAACGCATACTACGGGCAAAAGTAACGCAAGGCGTCTTGCATCCATAATTTCTGTGATTCCTTTCGTTTGCGAGGATTAGAAACCATAAGGAGGAATTGTCCATGAGTCTTTCCCAAGAGGAACTCCAGCGCATAAACGCCTACTGGAGAGCATCCAACTATCTGGCGGCGGGCCAGCTCTACCTGCTGGATAACCCCCTGCTGCGCCGCCCCCTGACCCGGGACGACGTGAAAAAGAAGATCGTGGGCCACTGGGGCACCGTGCCCGGCCAGAACTTCGTGTATGTGCACCTGAACCGGGTCATCAAGAAGTATGACCAGGATATGATCCTCATCTCCGGCCCGGGCCACGGCGGCAACTTCTTTGTGGCCAACGCCTACCTGGACGGCACTTACAGCGAAGTATATCCCAACATCAGCCGTGATGAAGAGGGTATGAAACGGCTGTTCAAGCAGTTCAGCTTCCCCGGCGGTATCTCCAGCCACGTGGCGCCCGAAACCCCCGGTTCCATCAACGAAGGCGGCGAGCTGGGCTACTCCATCGCCCATGCTTTTGGCGCTGTTTTCGATAACCCCGAACTCATCTGCGCCGTGACGGTGGGCGATGGCGAAGCCGAGACCGGCCCCCTGGCCACCAGCTGGCAGTCCAACAAGTTCCTGAACCCCAAGGGCGACGGCGCGGTGCTGCCCATTCTGCACCTGAACGGGTACAAGATCTCCAATCCCACCGTGTTCGGCCGCATGACCCGTGAGGAAATCGAGCACTTCTTCCTGGGCTGCTCCTGGAAGCCCTACTTCGTGGAGGGTGACGATCCCATGACGATGCACGCGAAGATGGCCGACACCCTGGACACCGTCATCGAGGAAATCCACGACATCCAGCGCCGCGCCCGCGCAGGGGAAGAGATGGGCCATATCCTGTGGCCGATGATCGTGCTGCGCACCCCCAAGGGCTGGACCGGCCCCAAGGTGGTGGACGGCAAGCCCATCGAGGGCACCTTCCGCGCCCATCAGGTGCCCATCGACATCACGCTGGGCACCCCCAACCAGGAAGAGCACCTCAAGCAGATCGAGGAATGGCTGCGCAGCTACCATCCCGAGGAGCTGTTTGACGAGAACGGCACCCTGATCCCCGAGCTGCAGGAACTGGCGCCCACCGGTGACCGCCGCATTGCGGCCAACCCCCACGCCAACGGCGGCAAGCTGCTGCGCGACCTGCGCACGCCGGACTTCAAGGATTATGCCGTCGATCTGCCCGCCCCCGGCAGCGTCGAGAAGCAGGATATGATCGAGCTGGGCGGCTACATCCGCGATCTGTTCCGTCTGAATGCCGATGCCAGGAACTTCCGCATCTTCGGACCGGACGAGACGATGTCCAACCGTCTATACAAGTGCTTCGAGGCCACCAACCGTGACTGGAACTCCACCACGGTGCCCGGCGATGAATTCCTGGCCCAGGACGGCCGCATCATGGACTCGATGCTCTCCGAGCATCTGTGCGAGGGCTGGCTGGAAGGCTACCTGCTCACCGGCCGTCACGGCTTCTTTGCCTCCTACGAGAGCTTCATCCGGGTGGTGGACTCCATGGTGGCCCAGCATGCCAAGTGGCTCAAGGTCTGCAACCAGTTGCCCTGGCGCCAGAGTATCGCGTCGCTGAACCTGATCCTCTCCTCCAACGTCTGGCAGCAGGACCACAACGGTTACACCCATCAGGATCCCGGCTTCCTGGACCACATCGCCAACAAGAAGGCCGACGTCGTCCGCCTCTACCTGCCGCCGGATGCCAACTGCCTGCTGTCCTGCTTCGACCACTGCATCCGCAGCCGTGACTATGTGAACGTGCTGGTCACCTCCAAGCATCCCCGGCCCCAGTGGCTGACCATGGAACAGGCGGTCAAGCACTGCACCCAGGGCGTCGGCATCTGGGAGTGGGCTTCCAACGATGCCGGCCAGGAACCCGACGTGGTCATGGCCTGCTGCGGCGACACCCCCACCCTGGAAACCCTGGCCGCTGTCAGCATCCTGCGCAAGGCCCTGCCGGAGGTGAAGATCCGGGTGGTCAACGTGGTGGACCTGATGAAGCTGGAGCCTGCCACCAAGCATCCCCACGGCCTTACCGATGCCGACTATGATGCCCTGTTCACCAAGGACAAGCCCATCATCTTCGCCTTCCACGGCTATCCGACCCTCATCCACGAGCTGACCTACGACCGTACCAACCGCAACCTGAGCGTTCACGGTTACCAGGAGGAGGGCACCATCACCACGCCCTTCGACATGCGCGTGCAGAACGAGATCGACCGCTTCCACCTGGTCAAGGACGCGGTGCTGCATCTGCCCCAGCTGGGCAACCGCGGCGCGTACCTCATCCAGCAGATGAACGACAAGCTGGTGGAACACAAGAACTACATCCACGAAGTGGGCCAGGACCTGCCCGAGATCCTGGACTGGAAGTGGGAGTCCTGAGCCAAGCGGCCTCCCTTGAGAACGCCGACAGCTGAAATTTACAATATAACATCCTGAACCAATAACCGCGCCGGGTAAGATAAAACCGGCGCGGTTTTATGTTTCGTGATTTGGATCACTGTAAGTATAAATAACTGCCCAGGGGGGCGAACGGACAAGATTTTTAAATCGCTCAAGTATGGAAAATAATTTGAAGCGAGAAACATTTTCAAGGATGGCAACGTGAAAAATCTGATAAACAAGAAATTGACGGATAAAGATGAGATCAGATCAGCATGGGTACTATGTCCATTTTGTCAGGCAAAAACTAAGACTAAAATACTTGATGATTCTATTCTTCTTCGTTTTCCGCTCTACTGCCCCCGATGCAAAAAGGAAATGAAGGTAGATGTCATCCAAGGAATAATTTATTTCTGTTCTCAGTAAAAGAAGCAAAAGGTAAGACCCGCTTTTCGAATGTGTGAAAAACGGGTCTTTCTTTATACGGTCTGAACCTCACCAACCGAGTCTTTTTTTCTAACAGGCTATGGAATCATGGATAACTCTATTCACAGCACATGGAAAAGCTAAAGTGCAGCTTTCCCACGTCCTGCAAACAGAGTTACCCACAATTCCATAAGACAGCCAGTTATACACATTCCCACAATGCCGATGACTACGAAATCCCACACATTCTTAAAAAAATTTTTTGTAAGGTTGACATTACACAAAAAAGTGATGTACTATGTAGTAAGGTCAACCTTACAGAAAGGAGTTTGTTAATGAAAAATCGAATCAGAGAATTAAGGGAAGAAAAAGGAATGACCCAAGAACAATTAGGCGAAATGGTGGGGACATCAAGACAGGCAATTAACGCAATCGAAACAGAAAAGTTTGAACCATCTATTTGGCTTGCTTACGACATTTCAAAGGTATTCGGCTGCCCTATTGAAGATGTTTTTTTGTTTGAAGAAAGTCCAAGAAAATCAAGGGCTGATAGTAGCAGGAGGGATAATAATGGCAATAAGAAACATTCGGTATTATGATGACCCAATTTTGCGTAAAAGGTGCAAAGAAGTAAAAGTTATCAACGATAAAATCCGACAAATCCTTGATGATATGTTGGATACACTTCAACAGACCGAAAATGGTGCGGCTATAGCGGCAAATCAAGTAGGAATATTAAAACGTCTTGTTGTGATTGATTATGACGAGTGTTGTCTAAAGCTGGTAAACCCGTTAATCATAGGTTATAGTGGTATCCAAGAATGTAATGAAGCCTGCCTTAGTTTTCCTAATCGTTGCGTAAAAATAATTCGTCCTCAAAAGGTAACAATCCAAGCGCAAAATGAATACGGCGAAGAAATAATGATTACTGCTGAGGACGGACTTGCACAATGTTTTTGTCACGAGTTAGAGCATTTAGACGGGGAGATATTTTTGGATAAAGCTATTGAAGAAATAGATATAGATATGCTTCCCTTGAAAACGGACATATCAATATCGATACCGAGGATAGTATAAGACAGCGACTTGTAGCTGCTCTATTCAAATTTCGCTTTGACTGTTGACTATAAAAAGAGATTTCTTTAGAGGTTTATATATGAGTAAAGTTATAATGATGTGCGGAGTATGCGGTTCAGGGAAAACCACTTACTCAAAGCAGAAAGAAAAAGAAGGATATATTCGACTTTCGATAGATGAAGAAATGTGGAAAATCTATGGAAAAAAAGGAATTGATTACCCAGATAGCCAATATGAGGAACTATCAGAAAAAGTCGAGTTGACACTTCGTGAAAGATTATTAAAGCTAATTAAAGAAGGACAAAACATAGTGATTGATTTTAGCTTTTGGAGTAAAGAAAATCGTGATTTTTACAAAGCTATGATAGAAAAAGCTGGCGGTACGGTAGAACTTGTTTATATGAAAGCCAGCAAGGAAATTTTACGAAAAAGGTTAGACAAAAGAAACCTGTCTTTAAATGCCAATTCTCCATTTATAGTAACTGATGAAATATTAGAACACCATTATGAAGGCTTCCAAGAGCCGTGTGGAGAGGGCGAAATCATTATCTTACAAAAATAAATTAAATATACCCTTATCGGGTGAGAGAAAATGTACGAAATCATAGGTATTAACGGATATCGGGAGGATTATAATCAAAGTTCAAATGCACTCTTTCACTTTATGAAAGAGCAGCGCTTTTTGAATGCGGCATTGATGAGCAGAGCACTTTATCCACGCTATTGCCTAGAAGATATTTCCTACTTAGTGCGATGCCACAGGATCGCACATAGTTTATATAAAGGTCAATTATACCATTAGTATTGGCCACTAGGGAGAGCAACTGACTCTTAATCAGTGGGTCCTGGGTTCGAGTCCCCGATGGTGCACCAAATAGGAACAGCCTTGCGGGAACGCAGGGCTGTTTTTTGTTGCGGCGTCCCGGGACGTTGCGAACTGATGGTGCACCATCGGGGACGAGAACAGCTCGTGCCGGCCGTCCCACGTCCCGGCCGGCAAAAACGCCCCTGCGGGGCGTTTTTAGAGCGCGGGAGAGTCCCCGGGGAAGTTCCCGGCCGGCAGCCCGCGGCGGGGGTAGAGCCTTGCGGGAACGCAGGGCTGTTTTTGTTTGCAGCATCCCGGAACGTTGCGAACAAAAGGTGCACCATCGGGGACGAGAACAGCTCGTGCCGGCCGTCCCACGTCCCGGCCGGCAAAAACGCCCCTGCGGGGCGTTTTTAGAGCGCGGGAGAGTCCCCGGGGAAGTTCCCGGCCGGCAGCGCGCGGCGGGGGTAGAGCCTTATGGCGTGTCCCGCCATGGGGACTTGCTTTTGGTTTGCACGCTCGGAGGACTCGAACAGCTGCGCAGGCGACCGCCCTGCTGTACGGCGGCTGACCCGCCCCCCAAAAAACACACGACCCCCGCCGCGCAGGCACGCAGCGTGCTTACACGGCGGGGGTTTTGGTTGGGAAAACAGGGTTCAGCTGCCCAGGCGGCGCTTGAAGTCGGCGTAGCCGAACCGCACCAGTTCGCGGCAGGCGCCCGCGGCGTCCCGTGCCCAGATGGCGGGCAGCGGCATGCCGTTGAAGGTGTTGTTTTTGCAGGTGGTGTAGATGGCCATATCGCCAAACGCCAGCAGGTCGCCCACGGCGGGCGGCGCGTCAAAGCTGTAGTCGCCGATGACGTCCCCCGCCAGGCAGGTCGGCCCGGCCAGGCGCACGGTGTACGGTTTTTCGCCGGGCTCGCCCGCGCCCAGCAGCGGCGGGCGGTAGGGCATTTCCAGCACGTCCGGCATGTGGCAGGCAGCGCTGGCGTCCAGAATGGCGATGGTGGCAGCGCCGTTTTGCACGACGTCCAGCACGCGCGCCAGCAGATACCCGGCGTTGAGCGCGCAGGCCTCGCCCGGTTCCAGGTACACCGTCACGCCCCAGTCCCGCTGTGCGCGGGCGATGCAGCGTTCCAGCGTGGCCAGGTCGTAGCCCGGGCGGGTGATGTGGTGCCCGCCGCCGAAGTTGAGCCACTGCATCCGCGGCAGCAGATCGCCGAAAGTTTCGGCCACGGCGTCCAGCGTCACGGCCAGCGCGTCGGCGTCCTGCTCGCATAAGGTGTGGAAGTGCAGCCCGTCCAGCAGATCCGCCAGGGCGGGGTCGGCGGCCAGCGCGGCGTCCCACTGGGCGCGGGTGGTCCCCAGGCGGCTGCCGGGGGCGCAGGGGTCGTAGAGGGCGTGGCCCTCCTGTGTCGAACACTCGGGGTTTATGCGCAGCCCCACGCTTTTGCCTGCGGCTTTGGCCGCCGGGCCAAAGGCCGCCAGCTGCGCCGGCGAGTTGAACACGATGTGGTCGGCCCAGCGCAGCAGTTCCGGCATTTCGTCGGCGCGGTAGGCCGCGCAAAAGACGTGGACCTCTTTGCCGGGCATCTCCTCGGCGCCCAGGCGCGCCTCATACAGGCCGCTGGCTTCGGTGCCCGCCAGGTGCGGGGCCAGCAGCGGGTAGAGGTCATAGTTGCTGAAGGCTTTTTGCGCCAGCAGCACCTTGCAGCCGGTGCGCGCAGCCAGCGCGCCCAGAACTTCGGCGTTGCGCGCCAGCGCGCCCTCGTCCAGCAGGTAGCAGGGCGTGGGCAGGGCGGCCAGCGCCGGCGGCAGCACGCCCCCCAGCGCCGCAAACGGCGCGCGGGTGTCGGGCGCGGGCATCAGTCCACCAGCGCCGGGGCGGCGTTGACGCTGCGCGGCAGGCCGTACTGGTCCAGCGCGTCCAGGAACGGATCGGGGTCGAACTCCTCAACGGTATAGACGCCGGGTTTGTTCCATTGGCCGGTCAGCAGCATCAGCGCGCCGCACATGGCCGGCACGCCGGTGGTGTAGCTGATGGCCTGGCTGCCGACCTCGCGGTAGCAGGCTTCGTGGTCGCAGACGTTATAGATGTACCAGGTCTTGGGCTTGCCGTCCTTGGTACCGGTAAAGATGCAGCCGATGTTGGTCTTGCCCTTGGTGCGCGGGCCGAGGCTGGCGGGGTCCGGCAGCAGCGCTTTGAGGAACTGGATGGGCACGATCTGCTGGCCGTTGTACTCGATGGGCGTGGTGGACAGCATGCCGACGTCCTCCAGACAGCGCATGTGATCGAGGTAGCTCTGCCCGAACGTCATAAAGAAGCGGATGCGCTTGACGCCGGGGAAGTTTTTGCCCAGCGACTCGATCTCCTCATGGTGAAGCAGGTACATATCCTTGCGGCCGACCTGGTCAAAGTCGTACTCGCGCTTGATGCTCATGGCCGGGACCTCGACCCAGCGGCCGTTTTCCATATAACTGCCGGGGGCGCTGACTTCGCGCAGGTTGATCTCGGGGTTGAAGTTGGTGGCAAAGGCGTAGCCGTGGTCGCCGCCGTTGCAGTCCAGGATGTCGATGGTGTCGATGGTGTCGAACTCATGCTTGGCCGCGTAGGCGCAGTACGCCTGGGTCACGCCGGGGTCAAACCCGCAGCCCAGCAGCGCCGTCAGGCCGGCGTCGGCGAACTTTTTCTTGTACGCCCACTGCCAGGAATAGTCAAAGTAGGCCGAGAAGCCTTCCTCTTTGCAGCGTTTCTCGTACACGGCGCGCCAGGCGGGGTCGTCGGTGTTTTCCGGCTCATAGTTGGCGGTGTCCATGTAGTTGACGCCGCACGCCAGGCAGGCGTCCATGATCGTCAGGTCCTGGTAGGGCAGGGCGATGTTCATGACAAGGTCCGGCCCGTACCCCTTGATGAGGGCGATGAGCTGGTCCACGTCGTCGGCGTCGACCTGCGCGGTGGTGATCTTCGTCTTGGTGTGGGGGGCCAGCTTTTCGGCTAGGGCGTCGCATTTGGACTTGGTGCGGCTGGCGATGCACAGCTCGGTAAACACTTCGCTGGCCTGGCAGCATTTGTGGATGGCGACGCTGGCGACGCCGCCGCAGCCGATGACGAGAACTTTGCTCATGATACTACTCCTTTTCTTTACGGGGGCGCGCCCCGGGGTCACAGGTGGCAGGGCGGGCGGCGGTGGCAGATGGCCAGCAGCAGCTCGCGCAATACTTTGCAGGCCGTCGCGGTCGACGCCCCGCTGGCGTCCAGCATGGGGGCCAGCTCGTTGAGGTCGGCGCCCACCAGGCGCGTGGCGGCTACGGTGCGGATGGCCCCCAGCAGCTGCGGGAAGCTGACGCCCCCGGCTTCCGGCGTGCCGGTGCCGGGGAACACCGCCGGGTCCAGGCAGTCGAGGTCGACGGTCAGGTACACCGGCACCTGCGTCTCGCGCAGCCACCGGGCCAGCGCGTCCAGGCCGCTGAAATCAAACCGGTGCATGTCGGTGTGGGCGGCGGCGAAGGCAAACTCCTCGCGGTCGCCGCTGCGGATGCAGAACTGGTGGATGCGCCCGTCGCCCAGCAGGTCGTGGCAGCGGCGCAGCACGCAGGCGTGGCTGAGTTTGGCGCCCAGGTAGTCGTCGCGCAGATCGGCGTGGGCGTCAAAATGGACGATGTGCAGCTCCGGCCAGCGGGCGGCGACGGCGCGCACCGCCCCCAGCGTGACGAGGTGCTCGCCCCCCAGCAGCAGCGGGAACTTGCCGTCGCGCAAAATTTCCGCCGCGCGGGATTCAATGTCCACCAGCGCGCTCTCGCTGCTGCCAAAGCACAGCTCCAGGTCGCCGCTGTCAAACACGGCGCAGTCGGTCAGGTCGGCGTCCTGGTAGGGGCTGTAGGTCTCCAGGCCGTAGCTCTCATGCCGGATGGCCGCCGGGCCGAACCGCGCGCCGGGGCGGTAGCTGGTGGTGGAGTCAAACGGCGCGCCGTACAATACCACCTGCGCGGCGCGGTAGCCGCTGTCGCAGCCGATGAAATTTTCTACATTGCGTGGCAGCATCAGCGGTCCTCCACTTCGCGCAGCATCTCTTCCAAAAAGGCGGGCAGGTAAAACGCGCCCACGTGCAGCCGCGTGGTATAGTAGCGCGTGCGCAGGTTCAGCGCGTTCCACGCCGCGGCGTCCAGGTCGTCGATGGGGTGGTATTTCTTGCTGGCAAAGCCGAACAGCCAGTACCCCGCCGCAAAGGTGGGGATGTGCGCCTGGTACACCCGGCTGATGGGGAAGGTGCTGGCGATGCGCTTGTGGCTGCGCTGCATGGCGCTGGCATCCTCGGCATAAAAGGGGCTGCCCTGCTGGTTGACCATGATGCCGTCGGCGCGCAGGGCGTTGAAGCAGTTGCCGTAAAATTCCCGCGTGAACAACCCCTCGGACGGGCCGAACGGGTCGGAGGAATCGACGATGATGAGGTCGTACTCGTCCTCGCACCGGCGGATGAATTTGAGCGCGTTCTCAAAATAGATGTGCACGCGGCGGTCGTCCATGCGGCAGGCGTTGCCGGGCAGGTAGGCGCGGCAGGCCTCGACGACCTGGGGATCCATCTCGACGAGGTCGACGCGCTCGACGCGGTCGTAGCGCGTCAGCTCGCGCACGACGCCGCCGTCGCCCGCGCCGATGACCAGGATGTCCTTGGCCTGGCGGTGCACCGACATCGGCACGTGGGTGATCATCTCGTCGTAGATGAACTCGTCGCGCTCGGTCAGCATGACGTTGCCGTCCAGCGTCAGCACGCGGCCAAACTCTGGCGTTTCAAAGATGTCGATGCGCTGGTATTCGCTTTGTTTGCTGTACAGCTGCCGGTTTACGCGGATGCTGTGCTTGACATCCGGCGTGTGAAACTCCGAAAACCACATTTCCATAAAAAGCCCTCCTGTTTTTCGCAAAACGGTCCGTTCCCGCGGGCCGTTTCAAATCCGGCACCGCCGGTCTCCGGCCTAAGAGCCGCCGCTGACGCGGCGGTTGGCCTTCGACACGCCACTGCGGTGTCAGTAGGCGACTGCTGCCCCCTTTGCAGACGATCACGCCAGCACGTTCAGGTGCAAAATGTCGGGGTCCTCGGGGCCGGTCATGCTGCAGCCCTTGGCCTTGGCGTACTCGATATAATCAAGGATCTCGGCGGTGATGCGCTCGCCCGGGGCCAGGATGGGGATGCCCGGCGGGTAGCACATGACGAACTCGCTGCACACGCGCCCTTCGGTCTGGCGCAGCGGCAGGCTGATTTTTTCGGCGTAGAACGCCTGCTGCGGGCTGGCGACGACCTCGGGGTCGATGTACTCCTGGCTGAGCAGGCCCGCGCCGTCGGTGCGGTAGCGGCGCTTGATCTCGGCCAGGGCGCTGACCAGGCGCTCGAGCTCCTGCGGGCGGTCGCCCATCGAGAGGTAGGCCAAAATGTTGCCGATATCCCCGAACTCGATCTGGATGTCGTACTCGTCGCGCAAAATGTCGTAGACCTCGATGCCCGCCAGGCCGATGTCCAGCGTGTGGACGCTGAGCTTGGTGGTGTCAAAGTCAAAGATGGAGTCGCCGTTGCACAGCTCTTTGCCAAAGGCATAGTACCCGCCGACGGCGTTGATCTCCTCGCGCGCGTACTCGGCCATATCGGCCACCTGGTGGAACACCTGCCGCCCGCGCAGCGCCAGGTTGCGGCGGGAAATATCCAGGCTGGACATCAGCAGGTAACTGCCGGAGGTCGTCTGCGTCAGGTTGATGATCTGCCGCACATACCCGGCGTGGACGTTGGGGCCGGTCAGCAGCAGGCTGGACTGCGTCAGGCTGCCGCCGCTTTTGTGCATCGAGACCGCGGCCATATCGGCCCCGGCCTCCATGGCCGATACCGGCAGCCCGCCGCCAAAGTAAAAGTGGGTGCCGTGGGCTTCGTCGGCCAGGCACAGCATGCCGGCGTCGTGCGCCATGCGCACGATGGCGCGCAGGTCGCTGCAGATGCCGTAGTAGGTGGGGTTGTTCACAAGCACCGCCACGGCGCGGGGGTGTTCGGCAATGGCTTTGGCCACCTGCTCGCGCCGCATGCCCAGGCTGATGCCCAGGCGGCGGTCGACCTCGGGGTTGACGTACACCGGCACCGCGCCACACAGCACCAGCGCGTTGAGCACGCTGCGGTGGACGTTGCGCGGCAGGATGATCTCATCCCCGCGCTTGCAGGCGGCCAGCACCATGCTTTGTACCGAGCTGGTCGTACCGCCCACCATCAAAAAGGCGTGCGCCGCGCCAAAGGCGTCGGCGGCCAGCTCCTCCGCTTCGCGGATGACCGAGACCGGGTGGCAGAGGTTGTCCAGCGGTTTCATGCTGTTGACGTCCACCCCCACGCACTGCTGGCCCAAAAAGGCCGTCAGCTCGGGGTTGCCGCGGCCGTGCTTGTGGCCCGGCACGTCAAACGGCACCACCCGCATGCGGCGGAAATTTTCCAGCGCCTCATGGATCGGCGCGCGCCGCTGGTCCAGGCGGGTGCGGCGTTCGTTTGTGTTCATGGTTTTGCACATCCCTTCGGTGCGGTCCCGCCAAACAAAAAACGCAAGCCGCCGTACAGGCAGGCTTGCGTTCGCAATGCATACAGGGGCCCCGCGCAGCGCCCCCACAGGGGCCGGGCGGGCAAAAGCAAGGCGGATCGTGTCCAGAGTCTATATAGCAATTCTACTTTTACTACTCTTATTGACCGTTTCACAAGTCTGCGCGGCTGGCACGCAATTTCTGGTTATAAAGGAACCAACTTATAAAATTCGAGCTTTTAACTCGATCAATAAGGCAACCCAAGTTGCCGCTCGGCAGTGGACCCGGCTGTCCGTATGGCCTTGGCCCCCTTGTGAGGGCGGTCCTGGGTAAATTGCTTTGAAAAACTCCTGTTTCGATTCGTCTTTCAAATATGGTTGTATCGTACCATAGCAGGGGGCAAATGTCAAATAGAATTTTGGGCGGGCCCTTGGCGGGGCCTCAAAAGTTCCAGATGTTATTTTCCAGCCCGCGCAGGCGCGCTTTGTAGTCGGCCACCGTCTGTTCGGTGTTTTCATCGTCGGGGAAAGTCAGCAGGTAGTCGTCCCCGGCGGGGTGGAAGCCGATGATGCCGGCCAGGCCGGCCATCTCGGCCACTTTCAGCAGCGTGTGGTAGTCGTAGTCCTGGCTGCGGAACAAAACATTCATCGCGGGTACCCCCTTTGGGTCTTGTGCTGCGGGCCGGTCAGGCCATGGGCGGCGTGATGCGCAAAACGCCGCTGTTGTAGTCCTGCTCGCTGCAGGGCATGCAGCGGTCCACCTGCCACATGCCGTCGCGCCACAGCAGCTGGATGGTCAGATACTCGGTGCCGGCCTCGTCGGCGCCGGTCTTGCGGTTGGTGCCGTACCACTGGCCGGTGGCGTTCAGCGTCACGGTGCCCTCGCGGTAGGCGATGCCCTCCAGCGTAAACCACATGTCAGAGGCCTCCAGGTCATACGCCACGGCGTTGTACGCGCCGTCGGTGATGGCTTTCTGGTAGCTCTGGTCGTTCATATCGGTCGAGAAGCGCAGGTCCGCCACCGTGCGGGAGTTGTAGGCTTTCAGCAGCGAGCGGTAGTACATCGCCAGCAGCGTGTCGATGAAATCATCGTCGGGCTGTTCGCTGCAGCCCTGTTCGTCGCTCTCGCTCAGCGCGCCAAAGCTGGCGGTCTGGTTGCCCGGGCGGGACACCAGCGCCACGCTGGTCAGCCAGCGGCCGTTGCTTTGGGGCAGCACGGCGCGCAGCAGCGTGTCGCTTTGGGTCACGGCGCTCTGGTCGATCGAAAGCCGCCCGTAGGCGTCGTACTGCCAGGGGACCGTCACGCCGTCGGCCGTCAGCGTCAGCGCCTCGGTCTCGGGCAGGCCTTCCAGGTACAGGCGGTCGGGTTCCATCTTCGGTTCGGCGGTCTCGGCGGTGTTGGCGCTCTCGGGCGTTTTTACCGGCGTAACGGTCGGCGTCGGGGCCGGCGCGTCCACCGGCTCGGCGGGTTCGCCGCGGCCGGCCGTCAGCGCCCAGATGGCAATGCCCGCCAGCACGACGGCCACGGCGGCCGCCGCGGCGATCAGGTACTTGCGCGGCACCGCGCCCGCCGCGCCGCCGCCCCAGCCGGGCGCGGCCTGGGGCGGCGTGTCCGAAAGCGGCGCGCCGCATTTGGGGCAGAATTTCTGGCCGGGCCAGGGGCACAGGGCCCCGCATTTTGGGCAGTGTTTCATAAAAGGTTCCTTTCTGCGCAGGGGCGTGCCCTGCGGCTTTTGCGCCGCCTCAGCTCTCGGCGGCGGCCACCAGGTATTTGTAGATCTGGGGTTTGTATTCCTCATACAGCCCCATCTGTTCGTACAGTGCTTTGTAGTAGCTGAACAGCGCCGCGCGCGTCGTCACCACGTTGACGGGGTTCAGCACCGTGTGTACGGCGCTGCCGGGGGTGTTATAATAGTTGTAGACCGGTGTGGACAGGGCATAGAAACGCTCGGCATAGCGGATGTAGCTGAGGTTGAAGTAGAGATCCTCCGACCAGTCGAGATCCTCGGCACACAGGATGTCGTCGTGCGCATGCACGATGTCGGCGCGGTAGAGCTTGTTCCACATCACGCCGTAGTAAAAGCTGGCGGGTTCCTGCATCAAGCCGGCGGCAAAGGCCTGCTTGTCCATGGGGCCTTCCAGCAAAAAGCCGAAAGTCTGCACCTTGTCGGGGCGCGGCGGGCGCTGGGTCTCGCCCTCGCCGCGTGCGCGCGCCGGCGTGATGCGGTTGTAATGCGCAATGACCAGGTCGGCGGCAAAGCGCTGCGCGCGGTCTACCAGCAGTTCGGTGGCGTTGGGCAGCAGCGTGTCGTCGGCGTCCACGAACTGCAGGTATTCGCCGGTGGCGCAGCGCAGCCCCAGGTTGCGCGTGGCGGCCACGCCGCTGTTGGCTTTGTCGATGAGGGTGATGCGCTTGTCGACGCGGGCGAACATCTGGCACACCGGCAGGCTGACATCCTCGCTGCCGTCGTTGAGCAGCAGGATCTCGAGGTTTTCATACGTCTGGCGGCGGATGCTCTCCACACAGCGGGCGATGTGGTCCTTGGCGTTGTAGATCGGCACGATGACGCTGACGAGCGGCTTGGTTTGCGGCATGGCATGCGCCCCCTTTCCCCACCTACACCATACCACAAAACGGCGCCGCTGGCAATGGAAAAACCTGCCGCGGTGTGGTACAATAAAATGAAAAATGAAAGATTAAAAATGAAAAATTATGGAGGACCGCGACCTGCGGCCGCTCAAAATTTGGGTTTGCGGTGGAGTAGAGCGCCGCGGCGACCCGTTTACGCTCTGTCTGTTGTTCCCCTTGTACTGTAGGGGCCGCATGTATGCGGCCCGTGCCCGCCCGCCTCACGACAACGTTTTTTGGCTCGCGACCGCGTTCCCCTTGCTCTGTAGGGCGGGCGTTCACGCCCGCCGCAACCCGCCCCACAACAACGTTTTTTGGTTGTGACCGCGTTTGGTCTATGCGTAGGGGCGGCATATATGCCGCCCGCAAAACCCCGCCCCGCCGCCCGTCCCCGGGTTTATATGGTGTGTGCCTCGCGTTGTAGGGGCGGCATACATGCCGCCCATGGCCGCCCGCCTCACGCGGAGGTTCCCGGTTTGCCGGTTGTTTGCCCCGGTTTGCAGGGCGGGGTCTTGATCTCCGCGCTAAGAGCCGGGCCTTGCGGCCCGGTTGCGCTCCGAAACCCGCCTGCGGGCGCAGACCCCGCCGCACCGATGATTTTTTAAAAATTTATAATGTTCGGCGGGCGAAATCGCCCGCCCTACAGAGCAACGGGAACACCATGCAAACCGTGGCCCCGCCCCGCCGCCCGTCCCCGGGTTGGCCGATCGCTCCAAAATAATTTTTAAAATCGTGCGGCCAACGGCCGCACACCATCATTTTTCATTTTCAAGGAGGTTCCCCCCATGCCCTGTGTAGACATCGCCGTCATCGGCACCGGGCCGGCCGGCATCTCGGCCGCCATCACCGCCAAACTGCGCGGCAAAACGCTGCTGCTGTTCGGTTCGCGCACCCTCAGCGATAAGATCGGCAAAGCGCACCGCATCCAAAACTACCCCGGCCTGCCCGACATCGCCGGGCAGGACCTGCGCGCGGCGTTCGCCCGCCACCTCGACGCCATGGGCATCGCCATTACCGAGCAGCGCGTCAACGCCGTCTACGCCATGGGCGATTACTTTGCCGTGCAGACGGCCGAACAGATGTACGAGGCATCGGCGGTCATCCTGGCCACCGGCGTTGTGCAGGGCAAACCCCTGCCCGGCGAGGAGGAATACCTCGGCCGCGGCGTCAGCTACTGCGCCACCTGCGACGCGCCGCTGTACCGCGGCAAAACGGTGGCGGTGGTGGGCGCCAGCCCCGCCGCCGAGCCGGAGGCCGCCTACCTGGCCGAGGTCGCGGCGCGCGTGGTCTACCTGCCGCTGTACGCGGGCGCCCCCGCGCTGCCGCCCGCCGTGCAGGTGATGCGGTACAAACCGCTGGGTGTCACCGGCGGCGACACGGTGGACACGCTGCACACCGACGGCGGCGACCTGCCCGTGGACGGCGTGTTTTTGCTGCGCGACGCCATGGCCCCCGCCCAGCTGGTGCCGGGCCTGGCCGCCGACGGCGGCCACGTGGCGGTGGACGCGCAGATGCGCACCAACCTGCCGGGCTGCTTTGCCTGCGGCGACGCCGCCGGCCTGCCGTACCAGTACGTCAAGGCGGCAGGGCAGGGCAACGTGGCGGCGCTTTCGGCCGTCGAGTACCTGGCCGCAAACCCCCAAAAATTAAAAATGAAAAAATAAAAATGAAAAATTGTGGAGGACCGCGGCCTGCGGCCGCTCAAAATTCGGGTTTGCGGTGGGGTAGAGCGCCGCGGCCGACCCGTTTACGCTCTGTCTGTTGTTCCCCTTGTACGGTAGGGGCCGCATGCATGCGGCCCGTGCCCGCCCGCCCCCGGATTGGCCCGTTGTTCCTCCTCATTCTGTAGGGCGGGCGATTTCGCCCGCCGCACCAATCATAATTTTTAAAAAATCATCGGTTCGGCGGGGGTAAACCCCCGCCCTACGACCCGGTGTAAACGGCCGCCAAACCGCAAACCCCGCGCTCGTTTGCCCCACCACCCGGCAGGTAGAGGATACCCCCGCCGCGCAGTCCGACGCCGCGCAGCCCGCCACGGCCGAGACTGCGGCCCCGGCCACGCCCGAGACGGCCGCCCTGCCCGCGCGCACGGTCGAGGTGACCGACGCGGCCAGCGGCATCACGGTGACGGTGGACGTGCCCGAGGGCGCGCTGCCCGCGGAGGCCGAACTGCAGGTGACGCTGCTGGGCGGCGCCGCCGCCACGCCCGAGACGGCCCAAACCCCCGGCGACGTCGCCGGGCAGCTGGACGGCGCCGGCATCGAGTACGACGACTTTGTCTCCATGGACTTAACGTTTTATGACGCCGCCGGGCAGGAGGTCGAGCCCCTGAAACCCGTGCAGGTGCACTTTACGCTGCCCGCCGCGCTGCTGCCCGACGACGTGGACCCCGCCACGCTGGCCGTGCAGCACCTGGCCGAGGATGAAAACGGCGAAGTCGAGACCGTCGAGACGCTGGCCGCCGCCGTGGTGGTGCTGGTGGTGCTGCGCCGGCGCAAGAAGTGATTTTTCCCGCTTGCTCCCTCCATTTTGCATAAAAACAGCGCGGCTTGCCGGGGCGACCCGGCAGGCCGCGCTGTTTGCGCCGGGGCGGCGTTCACGGTGTGTTCACAGTTTGTATAGTTTGGGGCGGGTTTTCCGGTGTGTAAAAGGGTTCTCCACGTTGAAAGTGTGGAAAACCCTGTGGAAACGGTGGAAAAACCCGTACCGCCGCGGTTTTTGCGGGCACAGTGCGCCGCCGCGGCGCACAGCGCGCTTGACAAGGCGGGGGCTTGCGTGTACAATAATAGCATATCCCAGTGTGCAAAGGAGTGACTGTTGAGATGAAGCACATTCAGACCCTCGAGACCCGCGACATGGTCGAAAGCCTGCGCAACGGCGGCTGCGGCGAATGCCAGACCTCCTGCCAGAGCGCCTGCAAGACCAGCTGCGGCATTGCCAACCAGCCCTGCGAGAAAGCAGAGGACTAAGGCGTTACAGCTGGCCAACGTGCCGGGCAGCCCGTGCGGCGCCCGGCCTTTTTTGCCGCCCCGGCCGGAAATTAAAAATTAAAAAATAAAAATGAAAAATGGATGTGGCGTGCGGCCGTTGGCCGCAAAAAATTTAGGTTTGCGGTGTGGTAGAACGCGGCGGTTGACCGGGTATGGGGCGTATGGCGTATGCCCCGCCCTACAGAGCGACGGTAACGGGCGGTTTTCCCGTAAACCCCGCGTGGCGCGCACCCCTGCCGGGAGGCATATATGCCTCCCCTACAAACACCCGGTATCGCGTCTATGACACCGGGGACGGGTGGCGGCGGAAGGTTTACGGGCCGCATGCATGCGGCCCGTGGCCGTTCGCCTCACAATACCGTTTTTTGGTTGTGACAGCGTTTGGTCTATGCGTAGGGGCGGCATACATGCCGCCCGCAAAACGGTGCGATTACCGCCCGTTTATGGGTTGTATGACGTTTATCTTGCATTGTAGGGCGGGCGTTCACGCCCGCCGAACATAATAAAAATTTTTTTGAAAAAATCATCGGCACGGCGGGCGTGAACGCCCGCCCTACAAACCGGGGTAAACGGCCGTTTTTCCGTAAACCCCTCGCGCCACCATCATTTTTCCTTCTTCATTTTTCATTTTCCAAGGAGCTATCCATGATCCACCAATACAAACTCGGCGGGTACAACATCGTGCTGGACGTGTTCAGCGGCAGCGTGCACGCCGTCGACGACGTTGCCTACGACGCCATCGCGCTGCTGGACGCCGGCCATACCCGCGCCGAGACCGCCGCCGCCCTGGCCGAGCGCTATGCCGCCCGGCCCGAAGTCACCCCCGCCGACATCGAGGACTGCCTCAACGACATCGACGAACTGACCCAAGCCGGCAAACTGTTTGCGCCCGACGCCTACGCCGGCCATGCGTTCGACTTCAAAAACCGGTCCAACGTCGTCAAGGCGCTGTGTCTGCATGTGGCGCATACCTGCAACCTCAACTGCAGCTACTGCTTTGCGGCGCAGGGCAAGTTCCACGGCGAGGCCGCCCTCATGAGCTTTGAGACCGGCAAGCGCGCGCTGGATTTTTTGGTCGAGCATTCGGGCACGCGCCGCAACCTCGAGGTGGACTTTTTCGGCGGCGAACCGCTGATGAACTTTGAAGTCTGCAAACAGCTGGTGGCCTATGCGCGCAGCATCGAGAAAGCGGCCGGCAAAAACTTCCGCTTTACGCTGACCACCAACGGCATCGGCCTCACCGACGAAGTCATCGAATGGGCCAACAAAGAATGCTACAACGTCGTGCTCTCGCTCGACGGCCGCAAGGAGGTCAACGACCGTTTCCGCGTCGATCTGGCCGGCAACGGCAGCTATGACCGCATCGTGCCCAAGTTCCAAAAACTCGTCAAGGCGCGCGGCGGCAAGGGCTACTACATGCGCGGCACCTTTACGCACCACAACGTCGATTTTACCAACGATCTGTTCCACATGGCCGACGACCTCGGTTTTACCGAGCTCTCGATGGAACCGGTGGTCGCCGCGCCGGACTCGCCCGAGGCGCTGACCGAGGCCGACCTGCCCAAGCTGTTTGACCAGTACGAGCTGCTGGCCAACGATATGCTGCGCCGCCAAAAGGCCGGCCGGCCCATCACGTTCTACCATTACATTCTGGACCTCAAGCACGGGCCGTGCATCTACAAGCGCATCTCGGGCTGCGGGTCGGGCACCGAGTATATGGCCGTGACCCCCTGGGGCGACCTGTACCCCTGCCACCAGTTCGTCGGCGACCCCGCCTACAAGCTGGGCGACGTGTGGCACGGCGTGACCAACACCGCGCTGCGCGACGAGTTCAAGCTGTGCAACGTCTACGCCCGCCCCGCCTGCCAGGACTGCTGGGCGCGGCTGTACTGCGCGGGCGGCTGCGCGGCCAACGCGCTGCACGCCACCGGCGACATCCACGGCGTGTATGAGTACGGCTGCAAGGTGTTCCGCAAACGCATCGAGTGCGCGGTGATGATCCAGGTCGCCCAGCGGCTGGACCCCGAACTGGCCCGCAACGCCGTGCAGTATGAGAGCGACTGCGACGGCTGCGGCGAGACCCGCGACGGCTGCGAATGATTTTTTGGCAAGGCATACACCAAGGCCGCCCGGCACAGCCGGGCGGCCTTGGTCTGTTTTTGTTGAAAAGGGGAGGGGGGCCTCACCGCCCCAGCGGCGCGCACTTGGCGGCCAGCCAGGCTTTTTCCTCGTCGTTCAGGCGGGGGGCCAGCGTTTTGTACACCTCGGCGTGGTAGGCGTTGAGCCAGTCCAGCTGCACGCGGGAAAGCTCGTCCACCAGCACCGGCGCGGTGTCGATGGGCACCATCGTCAGCGGGCGGAAGCCCAGCCAGCGGCCGTACTGGTTCTCGCCCAGGTCGACGCATTCGAGCTCGTTCTCGATGCGGATGCCGACGGTGTCGGTCTCATAGATGCCGGGCTCGTCGGTAATGGTCATGCCGGGGCGGAAGACGATGTCATTGCGCGGGCGCAGGCTCTGCGGGCCTTCGTGCACGCCGGAGATAAAGCCCACGCCGTGGCCGGTGCCGCAGCGGTAGTTGATCTTGTGCGCCCACACCGGGCCGCGGGCAAAGGTGTCCAGCGCAAAGCCGGTGCAGTAGTCCAAAAACACGGCGCGCGCCATGTCGATGTGGCTTTGCAGCACCCAGGTGTACCAGCGGCGCTCGTCGTCGGTCAGCGGGCCGACGGGGTAGGTGCGGGTGATGTCGGTGGTGCCGCAGTCATACTGGCCGCCGTTGTCCACCAGCAAAAAGCCGCGGCGCTCAATGACGCTGTCGGTGTCGCCCTCGGCATGGTAGTGCATCATGGCGGCGTTGGGGCCCCAGGCCGCAATGGCGGGGAAGCTGTCGTCAAAGTAGCCGGGCTGCTCGGCACGGCGCGTTTGCAGCATGCCCTCGATGTCGGTCTCGTGCAGCGTCCGGCCGTCGGCCAGCGCCTTCTCCAGGTCCATCTCAAAGCGCACCAGCGCCACGCCGTCGCGGATATGGCATTCGCGGATGTTTTGCAGCTCGACCTCGTTCTTGACGCCCTTGCGCGCAAAGATGGGGTCGGCCCCGGGCAGCGTCTTGTGGGCGCACAGCGCGGTGTACAGGTCATAGTTGGTGGCGGCCTCGTCCACCAGGAACACCTCGCCGGCGTCCAGCGCGGCCACGGCGTCCAGCAGCTCGCCGTAGGGGCGCACCGTCACGCCGCTTTCGGCCAGCGCGGCGGCGTCGGCGCCGCTCAGGCGGCCGGGGGCCAAAAACAGCGTGCAGGCGCTGCGCGTGACGAGCGCAAACGCCACGGCCAGCGGCGTGTTGGGGATGTCCCGCGCGCGCAGGTTCATCAGCCAGCCCACGCAGTCCAGGCCGGTCACGGCCAGCGCGGTGGCCCCGGCCTTGGCCAGGTCGGCGCGCACCATCTCGATGCGCTGGGCCGCCGTGGCGCCGGTCTGGGCGGGCGTCAGCAGCCAGCAGGGCGTGGCGGGCAGGGCCGGGCGCTCGCCGGAGGCATCCCAGATCGGCCCGGCGACGTCAACGCTTTTGAGCGCCGCGCCGTTTTTGGCCAGCGCCTCGGCGTAGGCGCGCGCGGTCTTGGCCGGCACGCAGGCGCCGTCCAGCAGCAGCGTCTGGCCGGCATTCAGGTGCGCGGCCAGGTACTCGGCCACGGTGGGCACCCCGGCCGAGCCGTCGTGCATGCATTCGATCTCGGTGCCGGCCAGCTGGCGATCGGCCTGGACATAAAAGCGGCCGTCGCACCACAGGGCCGAGCCCGTGCCGGTGACGACGAGGGTGGAGTTTTCGCCCGTAAAGCCGGAAAACCACGGCAGAGCGTTATAGTAGTCGGGCAGGTACTCGCTGCAATGCGGGTCGCTGGTCATCAGCAGCACGGCGTCACCGCCGGCGGCCTTGGCCGCGGCACGCAGCGCAGCGATCTTTTCGTTGGTGGTCAAGGTTCAAACACTCCTTTATATCGCGTTGCGTTCTGCTTTCATCATAGCACGTTCTGGCAAAAGGTCAAGCGCGGCGGGCCAGGTCCACCCAAACCTCGACCCGGCATCTCTCCCGGCGCGCGTCGAACGCTGCACCGCCCGCCAACGCGATGAGTTCCGCCAAGGCAGAAAAGCTCTCCTCGTCCCCGACCGGAAAAAGGATCAGTTCGCCTGCTTCCAGCATGACATGGCCGGTCAGGGTCTGTAAATCTTCCTCGATGACAATATCGACCTCTGCACGCTCTGCCATAAAAAGCAAGCGCGGTACAAGCTGCCGGAACCGCTTGTGTGTATCCGCGTCAGCCTGGGCTGCCCCGGCCGCTTGCTGCGGCGGTTCGCCCGGTTGCGGCGCGCTTGTGTACCATCGGCTGTAATTTCTGCGTTCGATCCTCATATACTGCTCCTTTGGCCGGGGCTTACGCTGCCCCTGTACAAAAACAGTATACGATATTGTGGATATATCCACAATACCTCTGCGCCGCTTTCCCCCCTATAATTTAAGTATAGAATCGCGGAAAAGGGGGTACAGGCGCATGATCGATTACAGTCCCTTGTGGGAGACGATGCGCCAGCGCCATGTCACGCAATACCAGCTGCTGCAGCAAGGCATCGACAACAAGACCCTGGACGCGCTGAAGAAAAACAAAAATATCACCCTGCTTACACTGGAAAAGTTGTGCAGCATCCTGGGCTGCACGCCCAACGATGTGGTTGTTTTCCAGAAATAGCCGCCGCCGGATACCCGGCGGCGGCTTCCTTTTTTAAAATTCGTCGCGCGGCGCGCGACTCTCCGCGCTAAGAGCCGCCTTCGGCGGTTGCGCATCTCCGCGCTAAGAGCCGGGCCTTGCGGCCCGGTTGCGCTCCGAAACGGCGCTGCGGCGCCAGTCCGAGACGCGCCTGCGGGCGCAGCACCATAATTTTTCATTTTTAATTTTTACCGGCTTTCCCCACAGCTTTGGTGGCGATCACATCCACGCCGGTGCCGGCGGCGTCGGCCAGCAGTACCTGGCCCAGGGCCACCGGGGCGTCGGCCTCGACGGCTTTGAGCGCGCGCACGACGTCGAAGATCTTGCCCTTGGGCACGTCGCTGCGCGTCTTGCAGGGCGCTGCCGCCAGCGTGCCGCCGCGCACGCGCACCGTGGTGGTGACGATGCGCGTGGGGTGGGTGACCTCCTTGCGGGCGTAGGCGTCGCCGCGCGGGCAGGTGTTGCCCGCCACGGCGGTGACGGCCCCGCCGTCCAGCGTCACGGTCAGCGCGCAGCCCATCGGGCAGCCGATGCAGGTCAGTTCGCGGGTCTCCATCGTTCAGCCCTCCTCCAACGTTACGGTGATGTCGGCCGCCCCGGCGCGCGCCGCGGCGCGAAGTTTCTCGCCCGGCAGGCGCAGGGTCTCCATCTCGCCGGGGGCCAGGACGGGGCGCTTGCGGCGCACAAGGCAGGCGTCCCCGGCGTACACCGCCACGGTTTTGTTGCGGTAGACCCCGCCCACACGGAACCGCAGCGTCACGGCGTCGCCTGCGCACGCCGGGCGCACGGCGGCCGGCACGGTATAGCGCACGCCGTTTTCGGCCCGCACCGGCAGCGCCGGGGCGTCCTGCGCGCCGGTGCGCAGGTAGGCCGCCGCGTGCGCGCCGGCGGCCGCGGCTTCCTCGCTGACATAGTCCACCAGGTCGTGCACATGCAGCACGTTGCCGGCCGCAAACACGCCGGGGATGCTCGTCTCAAGGCTCTCGTTGACCAACGGTCCGCCGGTGACCGGCCCCAGCGCCACGCCCGCCGCGCGGCTGAGCTCGTTTTCGGGCAGCAGCCCGCAGGAGAGCAGCAGCGTGTCGCAGGCGTAGTGCTCCTCGCTGCCGGGGACGGGTCTGCCGTTTTCGACGCGGGCGATGGTGACCCCCTCGACCCGGCGCGTGCCCTGGATGTCGACGACGGTATGGCTGAGTTTGAGCGGGATGCCGAAATCGTCAAGGCACTGCACGATGTTGCGCTTGAGCCCGCCCGAGTAGGGCATGAGCTCGGCCACGCAGAGGACCTTGGCCCCCTCCAGCGTCATGCGGCGCGCCATGATGAGCCCGATGTCGCCCGAGCCGAGGATGACCACCCGCCGCCCGGGCAGGTAGCCCTCGATGTTGACCAGGCGCTGCGCCGTGCCCGCCGTAAAGATGCCGGCCGGGCGCGTGCCGGGGATGTTCAGCGCGCCGCGCGGGCGCTCGCGGCAGCCCATGGCCAGCACGACGGCCTGCGGGTGCAGCTGGAACAGCCCGTCGGTGCGGTTCATCGCCGTGACGGTCTTGTCGGCGGCCAGGTCCAGCACCATCGTGTTGAGCTTGTACGGGATGCCCAGCGCCTTGGCGCGGTCGATGAACCGGGCCGCGTACTCGGGGCCGGTAAGCTCCTGCTGGAAGGTATGCAGCCCAAAGCCGTTGTGGATGCACTGGTTCAAGATGCCGCCCAGCTCGGCGTCGCGTTCCAGCACCAGCAGGTCCTGTACGCCGGCCTCGCGCGCGGCGATGGCGGCCGCCAGCCCGGCCGGGCCGCCGCCGATGATGACAAGTTGCGGTTGGTCCATAGCAGCGTCCCCCTTTTTAATACACGTCTTTGTTGACGCCGGTGATGATGTGCGAATCCCCGCCCGCCTTGGTCACGGCGGCCAGCGGCACGCCCAGCTCCCGCGCCAGAATTTCCATCACGCGCGGGCTGCAAAAACCGGCCTGGCACCGGCCCATGCCGGCGCGGGTGCGGCGCTTGACGCCGTCCAGGCTGCGCGCGCCCGGCGTGCGGCGGATGGCGTCGACGATCTCGCCCTCGGTGACGCTCTCGCACCGGCAGACGATCTGCCCGTAGGCCGGGTTTTGGCGGATCAGCGCGGCGCGCTCGGCCGGTGGCAGCGTTTTGGGGTCCAGGATGCCCTTGCGGGTGGGCGTGAAGGCCGGGTTTTCGGGCAGCGCCAGGCTGCGGGCGACGATATCCGCCACCATGACGCCGATGGCCGGCGCGCTGGACAGGCCCGGCGACTCGATGGCCGCGCAGTCCACAAAGCCGGGCGCGATCTCGCCGATGAAAAACTCATGCCGCGGCTCATGCGCGCGCAGGCCGGCAAAGCTTGTGATGGTCTGCCGCAGCGGGATGTCCTTGACGGCCAGGCCCGCCTTGGCGCGCAGCTCGTCCAGGCCGGCGGCGGTGGTGGCGGTGTCGTCCTTGCCGCCGATGTCCTGCGCCGTGGGGCCGACGAGCAGGTTGCCGTGCACGGTGGGGGTGACCAGCACGCCCTTGCCCAGCCTGCCCGGCAGCTGGAACACCGTGTGCCGCACATGGTCCCCGGCGGCGTGGTCCAGCAGGAAATACTCGCCCCGGCGCGGCACGATGGTCAACGGGTCGTCGCCGCGCACCCAGTTGTGCACGGTGTCGGCGTAGACGCCCGCCGCGTTGACGACGCAGCGCGCCTCATACGCGCCGGCCGCCGTCTGCACCCGCCAGCCGCCGTCGATGGCTGCCACGCCGGTGACGGCGGTGTCGAACTGAAAGCGCACGCCGTTGGCGGCGGCGTTTTCGGCCAGGGCGAACGTCAGCCCGAACGGGCAGACGATGGCGCCGGTGGGCGCCCACAGCGCGGCGACGGCCTCGTCGGCGACGTTGGGTTCCATCGTCTGCAATTCTGCGCGCTCGACGATGCGCAGCCCCTCGACGCCGTTGGCAACGCCGTTTTGGTACAGCGCCTGCAGCGCGGGGCGGTCGGCTTCGTCGAGGCAGACGACGAGGCTGCCGCAGCGGCGGTAGGCGAAATCCAGCTCTTTGGCCAGGGCGGGCATCATGCGGCTGCCCTGCACGTTGAGCCGGGCCATCAGGCTGCCGTGGGGCGCGTCGTACCCCGCGTGCACGATGGCGCTGTTCGCCTTGGAGGTGCCGCAGCAGACATCCTCCTCTTTTTCCAGCACCAGGATGCTGGCTTTGCGGCGGGCCAGTTCCCGCGCGCAGGCACAGCCCGACACCCCGGCGCCGATGATGATCACATCCAGCATGGTACACTCCTTTTTGGGCACAGCCGGCGGGGCCCGCAGGCCTTTGGCCGTGCCCCGCAAAGTTTGTCGCTGCCTTTAGTATACCCGCGCCGCCGCCGCGCGGTCAAGGGGTTCCGTGTGTTGCGTTTCCCGCCGCGCCGCAAAGGGGGCAGCCGCCGCCCTTGCCGGCCAGAACGCCAAAACGCCCCCGCCGGGTGGCGGGGGCGTATCGAAAAACCGTTCAGCTGAACATGACGACGTCGTCGCGCGGGGCTTCAGCGGGCTCGACGGCCAGCGCCGTCAGCACCGGGCCGGTGGCGGCGGGCGTCTGCCCCTGGTAGATGGGGTGGTACTTCACATTGACCTTGGCGGTCAGCGTGATCCAGCTGCGCTGTTCCAGCGCCTTGTAGCCGTCGTACTTGCAGGGGAACCCCACGAACTGGATGTCCTGGATGCAGCAGGTCATCGCAAAGCGGCCGGGCACAAAGCTGTTTTTGCCCGCGCGCGGCGTCTGGCAGACCTGCGCCAGGAACTTGACGGTCTTGCCGGCGTACTTGTTGGGGTCGTCCATGCAGTCCATATACCACACGCCGAAAAACTCGGCCGGGATGTCGATGACCTCGGCGTTGACGTCAAAGGGCAGCGGGTCGGGGATGTCGTCGTAGGCGACGCTGCCGTCGGCAAACTCATAGGCGATGTCGCAGCGGCGGCTGGCCTGGCGCACCAGCTTGTGCACGAGCTGGCGGCTCTCGTCGTCGTTGAGATGCTCGGCGCGGTTGACGACCAGCAGCTCGCTGCCGCGCAGCTTGTCCAGCAGCAGGGCGCGCATGGCGTTGTCGCCGGCGTAGGTTTTCAGGGTGCTGCCGTCCGCCGTGGCCAGGCACTGGTAGATCAGCCAGTTGTCGGGCAAAGCGTCGTAGAGGTCCTGCACCAGCCACATGCCGTTATATTCAATGATGACGCGCCCGCAGCCAGACTTTTGCTCCAGCGCGGCCAGGTTCTCGCGCGTGAGCTCGCTTTTGTCCTCCAGCTGGGCCACGTGGACGCCGCCAAAGGCGAAGCGGTCGGGGTCGTATTCTTCCTCGCCTTCCTCGCACACCAGCAGCAGCGTCTTGTCGCCGGAGTCAAACTGCGGGTCCTCCATCGTCTCCTGGATGAACTTGGTCTTGCCGCTCTCCAGCTGGCCTACGAACAGGTAGACCGGGATCTGTCTTGCCATAGTGGTTCCTTTCCTGCCTCGGGGGCGTTTACAGCGCGAACAGCGCGGCCAGCGCGGCCTCGTCCAGGCCCGCGCCGATCACGCACAGCTTGCCGGTGACGTCGGGGGTGCTGGGGCGCACCTCATGCTCGCCGGGGACCATGTCGAACTCCAGCCAGCCCTCGGCGCCGCCGTCCACGATGCCCTTGGCGCGCAGGATCATGCCGCAGCCGCCTTCGTCCAGCGCGGCAAGCGCCTGCTCCAGCGCGGCGCGGCTGTACTTGTGCGCGGTCTCGCGGCCCCAGCTCGTAAACACCTCGTCGGCGTCGTGGTCGTGGTGGTGGTGCCCGCAGCTGCACACGCCGTGTTCGTCGTAGTGGTGCTCGTGGTGGGCGTGCTCGCCGTCATGGTGGTGGCAGCAGTGGCCGTGCTCGTGGCCGTGCTCCTCCTCGTCATGGTGGTGGCAGCAGTGGCCGTGTTCGTGGTCGTGCTCCTCCTCATCGTGGTGGTGGCAGCAGTGGCCGTGCTCGTGGCCGTGCTCCTCCTCATCGTGGTGGTGGCAGCAGTGGCCATGCTCGTGGTCGTGCCCCTCGCCGTCGTGGTGATGGTGGTGGTGCTCGTCCTCACCGGCGTGGGCCTCGTTGGCGGTGCGGGCCTCGGCCAGCAGTTCGGCCACAAGGTCGCGCTTGCCGTCCATGACCGAGACGATCTGCGCGCCGGTAAGCGCCGTCCAGTCGGTCGTCACGATGGTGGCGGTGGGGTTCTTCTCGGCCAGCAGGGCGACGGCGTCGGCGACCTTTTTCTCGGGCGCGTTGCCGGTGCGGCTCAGGATGATGCAGGACGCATGGCTGACCTGGTCGTTGTAAAACTCGCCGAAGTTTTTCATATACAGTTTGACCTTGTTGACGTCGGCCACCGTCACAAAGCTGTTGAGCTGCACGGGCAGCGTTTCGGCCACGCCCTCAACGGCGCGGGTGACGTCGGACAGTTTGCCGACGCCCGACGGCTCGATGAGGATGCGGTCGGGGTGGTAGGTCTCGACGACTTGCTTGAGCGCCTCGCGGAAATCGCCCACGAGCGAGCAGCAGATGCAGCCGGAGTTGAGCTCGTTGACCTGGATGCCGGCCTCGCGCATAAAGCCGCCGTCGATGCCGATCTCGCCAAATTCGTTCTCGATGAGGACGATGCGCTCCCCGGCGAAGCATTCCTGGATCAGCTTTTTGATCAGCGTGGTCTTACCCGCGCCCAAAAAGCCGGAAAAAATATCGATCTTAGTCTTGTTTTCTGCCATCATGGCACCTCGGTTTCTGTTGCAGTGGTGGTTGCGTTGGCAGCCGCGCACGGTGGCTGCCAATACCATTATAGCAAACCCGTCAAGGGCCAAACGCCCCGGCGGGCCGCCGTTTTTTTGAACTTTTTGCAAATTTTTGCGGCGCGGGGCAGGGGTGCCCCGCGCGGGGTTTGCGGGAAAACCGACCGTTTTCGCCGCTCTGTAGGGCGGGCGTTCACGGCCGCCGAACCAATGTGCGGCGGGGCCTGCGCCCGCAGGCGCGTTTCGGAGCGCAACCGGGCCGCAAGGCCCGGCTCTTAGCGCGGAGATCTTGGCCCCGCCGTGGACGTTTGCCTTGTTGCAACGTTTTTGGCTCGTGTACGCGATCCCGGGTGTTTGTAGGGGAGGCATACATGCCTCCCGGCAGGGGTTGGCCCCGCGCGGGGTTTGCGGGAAAACCGACCGTATACCCCGGTTTGTAGGGCGGGGTCTTGACCCCGCCGTGGACGGTCTGCCATTGTTTTTACATTTTCGGGCAACGTGGCCGCTCCCGTCCCGTGCATTATTAAGATTTGGTTTTCTCGCTTACCATTCTCCCTTCCTTTTTGACCGGCCAAAAAGGAAGCGAAAAAGCCGCCGCTAATTCCGAGGCGCGGGGCACGGCCAAAGGGGCCTGCGGGCCCCTTTGGAAACCCCGGAGGTCTGATGGGGTCGCCCGAGACGGTTTACGTTTCTCACAAGGCAAAGGCTCTCTGTTACAATACCGTTTCTTTCCTGCCGGAAAGGCTCATCCGGGCTCCCGTTCTGAAACCCCGCCCGCGTTCGCAGGCGGGCCGGCCTGCGGTAGACTTTTGCTTTACCCGTTTACCTATCGTTCCCGGTCGGTTCGTAGGGGCCGCATGCATGCGGCCCGTGGGCGTCTGGCTTATGGAAACGTATTTGGTTCGTGTACGCGATCCCGGATGTTTGTAGGGGAGGCATACATGCCTCCCGGCAGGGGTTTACGCCGCGCGGGGTTTGCGGGAAAACCGACCGTTTTCGCCGCTCTGTAGGGCGGGCGTTCACGCCCGCCGAACCAATGTGCGGCGGGGCCTGCGCCCGCAGGCGCGTTTCGGACTGGCGCCGCAGCGCCGTTTCGGAGCGCAACCGGGCCGCAAGGCCCGGCTCTTAGCGCGGAGATGGCCAACCGCCGCGCAGCGGCGGCTCTTAGGCCGGAGATCAAGGCCCTGCCCTGCAACGCGGGGTAAACACCATGCCGCCCCCCCGCGCAAACAAGGCCGCCCTGCACAGCAGGGCGGCCTTGGCGTATGGGGCGTATGGCTGTTTGGCGGGGGCGGCCGGGCGCGTTACCGCCCGCGCCGGTGCGAGACGAACAGCGCGCAGCTCATGATCAGGAAAAAGATCGCGATGGCTGCCACGATCAGCAAAAACAGCTCAAAGATCTTGACGTCAAAATGCGTCTGCAGCGTCTGGGTCGCGCCGGTCAGCACGTCGCTGGTGCTGGACGCCGTGCTGGAGGCCGTACTCTCGGCCGAGTCCAGTGCTGCCGAGGCCGCGTCGCTGTCGCCCAGGGCGTTCAGCGCGTCGGCCAGCGCCTGCGCGCCCATGGCCACCAGGCGGTTTTCGTTTTCGCTGCGCACATGCTCGCCGTTCACCGCGCCGGCCAGGTACTCGGCCAGCAGGTCCGACGCGCCGCGCACGGCAGGGGCGTAGTTTTCGTCCATCGACCAGGTTTCCATCGACCACATGTTGTTCATATAAAACAACAGCTGCATGCCGGTGTCCTGCAGCATCGTGTCGTACACGGTGTCGGCAAATTCGCTGGACGAGGTATCCACGCTGCCAAAACTCAGCGCAATAAACTGGTAGACGCGGTCATACTCGGTCAGGCCGTCGTAGTAGGCGCGCAGCGTCCCGGCAATGTCGGAGTCTTTTTGCAGCTGCGAGCCCACGACCACCGAGTCAAGGTCCGCGCGCAGGTCCTGGTCGCCAAAGCGGCTGGCGGAGCCGTCGTCCGGGATGTTAAAAGTGCTGCGCATCGCCTCGGCATAGCCGGCGGCGTCGCTGGCCTGGCCGTAGTAGGCCTGCGCCAGCTGCATGCAGTCGCCGCCCCAGCTGCCGGTGACGGGCAGCCCCCGGTACACCAGGTTCATCGAGGCCAGCAGGTGCCCAAAGTCGATGGCTTCGCCCGTGGGCAGCGTTACGGTGTTCATGCCCTGCAGGGCGGCCAGGTCGGGGTCCTGCGCGGCAACGTAACTTTCAAACTCAGGGTCGCGTGCGCCGGCCGTCAGCTGCCACGTGCTGGTGTTGTAGTCCCCGGTGCGGGTGTAAGCCAGCGTCAGCACAATGGGGTCGTCGTAGGTCTCGGCCGCGTAGGTCTCGGCCAGGTCCTGCAGGCGGGCCAGACGGTCCAGCGTGTCGTCATAGGCGTCGGCGGCGGCGTGCGGCGCGGCCCATACCAGCAGCGTCAGCGCCAGCCCCAGCAGCCACAACAGCCGCCCGCGGCGGATCGTTTGGGGTTCCGTGGTCAAACACCTCCACAAAGTGTTTCCGTTTTGTAACCTTTAAACCGTACCAGTATACCACACCGCCCCCGCTTTGTCACGAAAATTTTGTAAAATGGCGGGCGGCGTTTGCGCCGCGCCGCGCTTTGCCGTATAATAAAGGGCAGAAAACAACCCAAAGGGGGCGGCTTATGGCGGCGCGCAAAAAAATCAACGGCTGGGTCTGGGTGGCGCTGGCGTTTGCGGTGTGTACGGCGGTGTACGGGGTGCTCAGCACCTACCCGCGGGAGCTGGCGGTCTACAGCGACGAACTGCGCTACCTCGACATCGCCCGCAGCCTGTGGCAGGGCCGCGGGCTGCGCGTGCGCAACATGCCCAGCGACTACCAGAAAATTTTGTACCCGCTGTGCATCCTGCCGGCGCTGGCCTGCAAGACCACGGCCGCGCAGATCACGGCCATCGGCTGGCTGAACGCCGCGTGGGCGTCCAGCGCGGTGTTCCCGGCGTATGCGCTGGCGCGCGCGGCAGGGCAGAGCCGCCGCCGCACGGCGTTTCTGGTGGGCGTCACGGCGCTGCTGCCCACGATGGCCGCCGCCGCTACGTTTATGAGCGAGACGGTGTTCCTGCCGCTCTCGCTTTGGCAGGTATACTTTTTGCTGCGCGCCATGCAGGCCGCGCCGCGCGCGCGCATCGGCTGGTGCGCGGCGGCGGGCGTGTGGTGCTACCTGCTGTACCTCAATAAAGAAGTCGCGCTCTACTACCTCCTTGCCTGGGCGGGGCTGCGCGTTTGGGTCGTCTGCAGCGACCGCCGCGCCTGGCGCAGCGAGCTGGCGGCCGCCGCCGCGCTGCTGGGCAGCTTTGCGGCCTGCTTTGTGCTGGGCAAGCTGACGCTGTTTGCGGGGCTGGGCAACTCCTACAACCAGACCGGCTGGCTGACCGGCGAACAGTGGGCGTTTCTGCCGTTCGCCCTCTTGTGCGACGTGCTGTTCACGCTGCTGGCGTTCGGGGTGTTCCCGGTGCTGGCGCCGCTGTGCGCGCTGCGCCGCCCGCGCCCCGGCGCCGACCCGCGCCGCACCCAGCTGCCGCTGCTGCTGCTGCTGGCGCTGGGCGTCGGCGTCGGCGTCGTGGCGTGGAGCATCACGGTGCGTGAGGACCTGGGTTCCCCCTCGCCCCGGCAGCACATGCGCTACCTGGAACCCCTGCTGGTGCCGCTGCTGCTCGTCACCTTAGACGCGCTGGACGAAGCCTGGCCCCCGGCGCGCCGCCGCCTGCTGGCGGCGCTGACGGCGCTGTGGGGCGCGGGGTTCCTGGTGCTGTGCCGCGACATCGGCCCCGGCGCGGGCGACAACACCTTTTTGCAGTGGTTCGACTTTGTGGCCGACCGCCTCGACCGCCTGCCGCTGCTGGGGCTGGACGGCTGGCTGCTTTTGTGGCGCGCCGCCATCGCAGCCGGGGCCGCCGCGCTGGGCTGGGCGCTTTTGCACCGCAAGGCGCGCCGCGCGCTGGCGTGCGCCGCGCTGGCGCTGTGCGTTTTGTGCTATGCGGGTGAGTGGCGCATCAACTACTGGGCCTACGGCGTCGACGCTGAGACGGCGCAGGCCGCCAGCGCGCTGAACGACGCGCTGCACACCCTCGAGGGCGACATCCTTTTTATCCCGTATGGCGTGCGCGGGCGTGACAGCCAGCTCATCGACACCTACATCGACCGCGACCTCTATTTGTGCGAGTACGAGACGCTGGCCGCCGGCGGCTTTTTGGACGACGGCGTGCTGGACGTAACGGCCGAGGCCCCCGGCCCCGAGTACCCCGGCCGCCCCTATACCGATTTGACGGCGGCAAACTGGGTGCTGGCGGCCGACGGCGTGCCGCTGGACACCGCCGCGCTGCAGCCCAGCGGCATCGCCTGCCCGGCGGGCTACACGCTGTGGCGCAACCCCACGCCCGCGCAGCTGCGCTTTACCGGGTAAAAGCGCAACAAATGCCCAAAAAACCGCGATTTTTGCAAGGCGCGGGGCTGCGTTTTCCTTTACAAGGCCCGGCAAATACAGTACAATAAAACTGCCAACTTTACAGCAAAGGAGAGATCGGACTTGTTCACCATCACCAAACGGCGGGAGCTCAACCCCACCGTGACCGAGCTTTGGATCCACGCGCCGCTCATCGCCAAAAAGGCGAAGGCCGGCCAGTTCATCATCGTGCGCGCCAAAGAGGATTCTGAGCGTATCCCCCTGACCATCGCGGGGTTCGACCCTGCGGCGGGCACCGTCTCCATCATTTTCCAGGTCGTGGGCGCGGGTACCATGGAGCTGAATACCCTGCGCGAGGGCGAGGCTGTGCATGACTTTGTCGGCCCGCTGGGCAAAGCGACCGAGATCGAGGGCCTGCAGAACGTCTGCGTCGTCGGCGGCGGCGTCGGCTGCGCCATCGCGCTGCCCGTCGCCCAGGCGCTGCACGCGCAGGGCGCCAAGGTCACCGGCATCGTCGGTTTCCGCAGCAAGGACCTCGTGATCCTGGAGGAGGAGTTCCGCGCCTGCTGCGATGAGTTCATCATCGTCACCGACGACGGCTCCTACGGCGAAAAAGGCGTCGTCACCGCCCCGCTGGAGGCCAAGATCGCCGCGGGCGCCAACTTTGACGAAGTCATCGCCATCGGCCCGCTGATCATGATGAAGTTCGTCGTCAAGACCACCAAGCCCCACGGCGTCAAGACCGTCGTGTCGATGAACCCCATCATGGTGGACGGCACCGGCATGTGCGGCGGCTGCCGCCTGACCGTGGGCGGCAAGACCAAGTTCGCCTGCGTCGACGGGCCCGATTTTGACGGGTTCGAGGTCGACTTTGACGAGGCCATGCACCGCGGCACGATGTACAAGCCCTTTGAGGCCCACGCCCGCGAGGCCGAGTGCAATCTGCTCAAACAGGAGGTGCAGTGACATGCCGAACATGGACCCGAAAAAGTGCCCCATGCCCAGCCAGGAACCCAATGTGCGCAACAAAAACTTTAAGGAAGTCGCGCTGGGCTATACCGCCGAGATGGCCGTGACCGAAGCGCAGCGCTGCCTGCAGTGCAAAAACCACCCCTGCCGCTCGGGCTGCCCGGTCGACATCGACATCCCCGGTTTCATCGCCCACGTCGCCAAGGGCGAGTTTGAGCAGGCGTACCAGGTCATCGCCAAGTCCAGCGCGCTGCCCGCCGTCTGCGGCCGCGTCTGCCCGCAGGAGAACCAGTGCGAGGGCAAGTGCATCCGCGGCATCAAGGGCGAGCCCGTCGCCATCGGCCGGCTGGAGCGTTTTGTCGCCGACTGGTACCGCGAAAACGTCCACACCAAACCCCAGGCCCCCGCGCCCAACGGCCACAAGGTGGCGGTCATCGGGGCCGGCCCCTCGGGCCTGACGGTGGCCGGCGACCTGGCCAAGATGGGCTACAAGGTCACTGTGTACGAGGCATTGCACGTCGCCGGCGGCGTGCTGATGTACGGCATCCCCGAGTTCCGCCTGCCCAAAGACATCGTCCAGCATGAGATCGAGGGCCTCAAAGAACTCGGCGTCGATATTGAGTGCAACATGGTCATCGGCAAGGTGCTGACCATCGACGAACTGTTCAACGACTACGGCTTTGAGGCCGTCTACGTCGCCTCCGGCGCGGGCCTGCCGCGGTTCATGGGCATCCCGGGCGAAAGCCTCAACGGCGTCTACTCTGCCAACGAGTACCTGACCCGCGTCAACCTGATGAAAGCCTACCGGCCCGACTCCCGCACGCCGATCCAGAGATCCAAGGCCGTGGCCGTCGTCGGCGGCGGCAACGTCGCCATGGACGCCGCGCGCTGCGCCAAGCGCCTGGGGGCCGAGACCGTCTACATCGTCTACCGCCGCGGCATGGCCGAGCTGCCCGCCCGCAAAGAGGAAGTCGAACATGCCGAGGAGGAAGGCATCGTCTTTAAGACGCTGACCAACCCTGTCGAGGTGCTGGGCGACGAGAACGGCTGGGTGCGCGGCATGACCTGCGTCGAGATGGAACTGGGCGAACCCGATGAATCCGGCCGCCGCCGCCCCGTCGTCAAGCCGGGCAGCGAGTTTGAACTCGACGTCGACACCATGATCATGGCGCTGGGCACCAGCCCCAACCCGCTGATCCGCTCCACCACGCCGGGGCTCGACGCCGACCGCCACGGCTGCCTGATCACCAACGGCCCCGACGGCCTGACCACCCGCCCGATGGTCTACGCCGGCGGCGACGCCGTCACCGGCGCGGCCACCGTCATTTTGGCCATGGGCGCCGGCAAGGAGGCCGCCAAGGCCATCGACAAAGCCATCCAAGAAAAAGCCGGCGAAGCGTAAAGCCCCCCGCCGCACAACACCCCACGCCCCCGCGCCGCCCGGCGCGGGGGCGTTTTGCGCTGCCGGCGGGCAACGAAACAGGCATTTCGCGGCAAAAGCGCCCGCCCGCCGCGCAGCAGCCCGCCGCGTCGCAAAGCCTGACCAAAGACGGCCCGGTCTCGTTAAACCCGAGCCAGGACCTGGACGATACCGCGTCCGGCGGCGGCACTACGCCGGATGGCGATACCACCCAGGGCGGCGGCAACACGCCGGACGATGATACCACCACCCCGGGCGGCGGCACCTTTGACGATGACGACGAGCTGCGCCATGCGAGCTGGTGCTCGTTCGGGAATTTTGGCGTCGAAGACAAAGACAAACCCGGCAGCCATGCGCTGCACGCCTACCCGGCCCTCTCGGAAGGCAGCTACAACTACTACATCACCTGGAAAGTTGAAAAACTCGGCGTCCACGGTGAGAAACCAGAGGATTTCGTGACGGTTCGTGAGTCGATGGCCGGCCCGACCAGCAGCATTGGACCGGGCTTTATCGGAGATAAAATCGCGGGCTTTACCTATGTCGGCGGCGCGATGCAGAGCTACTCCCAAAGCGATAAATGCAGAACTACCCACACCCTGTACGCGCCGCCGACGACGGGGTTCCTGGGCGATTTCCACGGGCCCGGCTGCACATGCGGGAATAACTTGAAAGTTGCAGAACAGACCAACTGGGACGACGACTTGCAGGCGTGCTGGCTGGATACCGATGCCCACATTGATGTGGAAACCGGCAGCACCAAGAGACTGAAAGTTGGCATGTACACGACCTATTACCTGCGGCGCGGAAAGTATGACGTCAACTTCGTCAGCCTGGTGGGCGACGAGGAAACGATTCTGAACACCGTGGAGGGCGTCTACTACGAGCAGCCGCTCAGCGCCGTGCCCGCGGCCGGTGGCGGCACCGAAAACCTGCTGGACTATGTGCCGGACAAAAAGTACGTGCCGGAGGGCATGCAGTTTGCCGGCTGGTGCCTGTCGGGCGATGATATGGAAAACGGCGTGACTGCCCCGGAGAACGCCACGATGCCGGGCGACACGCTGACGCTGTACGCCTTGTGGGAGCCGGTCTCCCATACCGTCACCTTTGAAAGCAACGGCGGCACGCCGGTGGCATCCCCCAAACGGGCGATGCGCTGCCCGTGGGGCTGCTCATCGCCCTGGCGGTGGCAGCGGCCGGCGGCATCGCCGCGCTGCTGGTGCTGCGCAAACGCCGCAGCAAATACCCCCCCAAACTCCGCACGCAAACACGGCAAGGCCGCCCTGCATCAGCAGGGCGGCCTTGTCGACTGTCGAAAAAGTTAAAAAACGTCGCCGTCGGCGGACATGCGCCGACGACGGCGACACCGACAGGGAAATTTTGCCGCAAATTGTGTGCGAGGAGCTTTGCTCCGAGTGCGCGAATTGCCGCAAAATTTTGTCGAAGGCTGCAAAGCTGAGCGCCGCCTGAGGCGGATGCAGCGAGGCGGAGCAGGGGCAGCGGTCGCAGAGCGCAAGCGCCATACCTGGCGCGCCGCGCGATGCGGGCACCGCAACGCGGCCTCTCCAAAGGGGGAAATAGACGCGTTAGGCGCAGCCGTGCGCGGCTGTTGCCCCCTTTGCAGCGTGTCGGGTTTCCCGACACGCTGAAGGCCGCCCTGCATCAGCAGGGCGGCCTTGTTTTGCGCGCGGCAGGGCATAGCGCGCGCCCCGGCGGGGCATACTGCTGCAAAAACCCGAAAGGACGCCCCGCCCATGAAGATCACGTTTTACGGCACCCGCAGCTACGACCGCCTGTATTTTGAGCCGCTGGCCGCCGACCCCGCCTACGGCTGTACCATCCGTTTCCTGGCCGCCAACCTCGACGCCGACACCGCCCCGCTGGCCGCCGGGGGCGAGGCGGTGTGCGCCTTTGTCAACGCCGACGCCTCGGCCCCCGTGCTGCGGGCACTGGCCGCGGCGGGTGTGCGCCTGCTGCTGCTGCGCTGCGCGGGGTTCAACCAGGTCGACCTGGCGGCGGCCGCGCAGTGCGGCATCACGGTGCTGCGCGTGCCGGGCTACAGCCCCCAGGCCGTGGCCGAACACGCCATGGCGCTGGCCCAGGCCGCCAACCGCCGCATCTGCAAGGCGTATATCAAGGTGCGCAACAACAACTTTGCGCTGGACGGGCTGCTGGGGCACACGCTCTACGGCCGCTGCGCGGGCATCGTCGGCACCGGGCGCATCGGCGCGGCCATGGCGCGCATCTGCCGCGGCTACGGCATGACGGTGCTGGCCTGCGACGCGTACCACGACCCCGCCCTGGCGGATACCGTGCGCTATGTCGCCCTGCCCGAGCTGCTGCGCGCGGCCGACCTCGTCAGCCTGCACTGCCCCCTCACGGCCGAGACGCACCACCTCTTAAACGCCGGGACGCTGGCGCTCATGCGCGACGACGCCATCTTGGTCAACACCAGCCGCGGCGCGCTCATCGATACCGGCGCGCTCATCGACGCGCTGCGCGCGCGCAGGTTTGCGGGCGTCGGCCTCGACGTCTACGAGGACGAGGACGGCCAGGTGTTTGAGGATTTTTCCGACGACGTGCTGCAAAACGAGGTCGTGCCCGTGCTGCTCAGCTTCCCCAACGTCGTCGTCACCAGCCACCAGGCGTTTTTTACCCGCACGGCGCTGCAAAGCATCGCCATCACCACCATGGAAAACGCCCGTGCCTTCGCCCGCGGCGAACCGCTGGCAAACGAGGTCAAAGCGTGACCCCGAGCGGGCGAGAAAAATTAAAAATGAAAAAATAAAAATGAAAAATGGTGGTGCTGCGCCCACAGGCGCGTCTCGGACTGGCGCCGCAGCGCCGTTTCGGAGCGCAACCGGGCCGCAAGGCCCGGCTCTTGGCGCGGAGATGCGCAACCGCCGAAGGCGGCTCTTAGCGCGGAGAGGGTCGCGGCCTGCGACCGCTCAAAAAATCAGGTTTGCGGCACGATAGAACACGGCCTTGCCCGCCCAGGTATGGGTTGTGCAGCGTTTATTTTGCTCTGTAGGGCGGGCGTTCACGCCCGCCGCACATTATATATAATTTTAAAAAATCATCGGTGCGGCGGGGCCTGCGCCCGCAGGCGCGTTTCGGAGGCCAACCGCCGCGCAGCGGCGGCTCTTAGGCCGGAGATCAAGGCCCCGCCCTACAATGCAAGGCAAACACCATGCCGGCCCGGCAACGGGCAATACCGCAATGTTTGCGGGCGGCATACATGCCTCCCGGCAGGGGTGTGCGCCACGCAGGGGTTGCGGGATCACCGCCCGCTTCCCCCGCTCTGTAGGGCGGGGTCTTGACCCCGCCGTGCCCGTTCGCCCTATGGTGACGTTTTTGGGTTTGTGTACGCGGTACCGGATGTTTGTAGGGGAGGCATATATGCCTCCCGGCAGGGGTGTTCGCCGCGCGTGGTCCGCGGGGAAATTGCCCGTTTCCGTCGCTCTGTAGGGCGGGCGTTCACGCCCGCCGCACATTACAAATTGTTTTTTTAAAAATCATCGGGGAGGCGGGGTCTTGACCCCGCCTCCCCGCCTCCCTCTGGGGGGCGGTTTTTTTGTGGGGCGCGCGCTGTTCCCAACCGGCGGGGTTTGTGGTATAATACCATGTACATAGTGGGGTACTGTCGGGAAAGGGGGCCTTGCGCCATGTTGACCGTTACCATGCTGGGCTGCGGCGGCACCCAGCCGCTGCCGGGCCGCGCGCTGGCCGCGCTGGCCGTGCAGGCGGCCGGGCACGGCGTGCTGCTGGACTGCGGCGAGGGCACCCAGACCGCGCTGCGCCGCTGGGGCGTCAGTGCCTACCGGCTGGCGGCCGTGCTGTTGACGCACTACCACGGCGACCATATCCTGGGCCTGCCGGGGCTGCTGCAAACGCTGGGCAGCCTGGGCCGCACCGCGCCGCTGGTCGTGGCCGGGCCCGCTGCCGGGCAGCAGGGGGTGGCTGACGCCGTCGCGGCGCTGGCCGGGGCGCTGCCGTTCGCCGTGCAGTGGCGCGCGGCCGAAACCCCGTTTGCGGCCGGGCCGCTGACCGTCACGCCGTTTGCGCTGGCGCACCGCGTGCCCTGCTGCGGCTGGGCGCTGACGCTGCCGCGCGCCGGCCGGTTCGACCCCGCGCGCGCCCGCGCCGCCGGGGTGCCGCTGGCGCTGTGGCGCACGCTGCAAAGCGGGCAGGCGGCGGGCGGCTTTACGCCGGACCAGGTGCTGGGGCCGCCGCGCCGCGGGTTAAAGATCGTCTACGCCACCGACACCCGCCCCTGCCCGGCGCTGCAAACGGCGGCCGCCGGGGCCGACCTTTTGTGCATGGACGCCACCTACGCCGACGACGCCGACCTGCCCAAGGCCAAGCTGTACGGCCACGCCACCTGCCGCGAGGCGGGCGCGCTGGCGGCCGCCGCCGGGGTGCGGCGGCTGTGGCTGACGCATTACAGCGCCGCCGTCACCGACCCCGCGCCCGGCCTGGCCGCCGCGCAAAGCGCCTTCCCGGCTGCTGTCGCCGGGGCCGACGGGCTGCGCCTGGACCTGGAATTTGACAAAGAGGAAACGCCGTGAAGTTGTTTGCCCGCTACCGCCGCGAGGTCTGCTTTACCGCCGCCGTGCTGGCGCTGGCCGCTTTGCTGTTTGCGCTGACGCACCGCCCCGGCGCCGGTGCGGCGGCCGTGCTGCGCTACGGTACGCCCCAGCAGGAAATGCGCATCGCGCTCGATGAGGACGCCCGCTACGACGTCGACACCGGGCGGTATACCATCCACCTGCAGGTGCAGGGCGGCGGCATCGCCTTTGTGCAAAGCCCCTGCCCCGACCACCTGTGCGAGGGGTTCGGCACGCTGCGCCGCCCCGGCGACTGGGCCGCCTGCCTGCCCGCGCAGGCGACGCTGACCATAGAATAAGGAGCCGTTATGAAACCGACTTTCAAACAAGTCACCAAGACCCGCTACGTCCAGCTCGTCAGCGAGCTGGCGGCCGAGATCTTTGTGCAGCACTACACAAAACTCACGCCCAAAGTGGCCGCCGCTTTGGCTGAACGCTACCAGAGCGACGTCGAGACCGACGAGCAGATCCACTCCGGCGCGATCAACTACTTCCTCATCTACCTGGGCAGCCGGGCTGTGGGGTATTTTGCGCTGGACCTGGGGCCCGCGGGCGCGCTGTGCCTGCGGCGGTTGTTTTTGGCGGCCGATGCGCGCGGCCAGGGCATCGGGCGCAGCGTCGTGGCCTACGCCCAAAAACTGGCCGAGGGCGACGGCCGCAGCCGGCTCTACCTCAAAGTATGGGCGCGCGATTTACAGGCCGAGGCATTTTGCAAAAAATGCCGTTTCCGCAAGGCCGAGACCGTCCCCACCGAGCTGCTGCCCGGCGTCACGCTGGACCTGACCACCTGGGAAAAACTTTGGAGATGAACCCATGAGATTCTTACACCTGGCCGATTTGCACCTTGGCAAACGGGTCAACGGCTTTGATATGCTGGAGGACCAGCGCTTTATCCTGGAACAGGTGCTGGCGCTGTGCCAGGAGCACGGCGTCGAGGCCGTGGTGCTGGCCGGGGATATCTATGACGCGCCGGTGCCGCCCGCCGCGGCCTGCACGCTGCTGGACTGGTTTTTGACCCAGCTGGCCGCGCGGCGCATCCCGGTGCTGGCCATTGCCGGCAACCACGACAGCGCCGAGCGCCTGGACTTTGCCGCCGGGCTGCTGGCCGGGCAGGGGGTCTACCTGGCCGGGCGGTTCACCGGCGCGCCGCGGCAGGTCGTGCTCAAGGACCGGTTCGGCCCGGTGGAGTTCGTGCTGCTGCCCTATGTGCGCGCGGCCACCGTGCGCCACTACCTGCCCGACGCCGACCTGCCCGACTACGACAGCGCCGTGGCGGCCGCGCTGGCCGCCTGCCCGCCCGCCGCGCCGCGCCGCGTGCTGGTGGCCCACCAGATGGCTGCGGCCGGGCTGTGCCCGCCGCAGCTGGCCGGCAGCGAGAGCGCGCCCCTGACCGTGGGCACGGTGGATGCCATCGACGTTTCGCGCTTTGCGGGGTTCGCCTACACGGCGCTGGGGCATATCCACCGCGCGCAGCGCGTCGGGTCCGACACCGTGCGGTATGCCGGCGCGCCGCTGTGCTACCACCTGGACGAGTGCGGGGCCGAAAAATCCGCCACCCTCGTCGAGCTGGGCCGCCGCGGTGTCGAGGAGATCGAGCCGCTGGCGCTGGTGCCCTGCCGCGCCATGCGCCACCTGACCGGCCCGCTGGCCAAGCTGACCGCCCACCCCACCGACACCGACGATTACATCTGGGCTACCCTGACCGACCCCACGCCGCTGCCCGACGCCATGGCTGCGCTGCGCGCCGCCTACCCCAACGCCATGCGGCTGGACTACCAGCCCCAGGGCGCAGCCCACGCCCCCGGCGAGGCCGCCCTGGCCGTGCGCGGCAAACCCTTTGCCGAGCTGTTCCAGGACTTTTTCACCCGCATGAACGGCCGCCCGCTGACGGCCGAGGAGACCCGCGCCGTCAAAGCCCTGCGAGAGGAGGCCGCCAAAGCATGAAACCCCTGCGCCTGACCCTGACCGCTTTTGGCCCCTACGCCGGCCGTACCGAGCTGGACTTTGCGCAGTTTGGCGGCAGCGGTTTGTTTTTGATCGGCGGCGACACCGGCGCGGGCAAGACCGCGCTGTTTGACGCCATCACCTTTGCGCTGTACGGCGAGGCCACCGGCGAAAACCGCAAGACCGCCATGCTGCGCAGCGACTTTGCCGCCCCCGACGCCGAGACCGGCGTCGAGCTGACCTTCAGCCACCGCGGGCGCAGCTACACCGTGCGCCGCTGGCCCGAACAGCTGCGCGCCGCCAAGCGCGGCAGCGGCACCGTCAAAAGCCCGGCGCGCGCCGAGCTTATCCAGGAACCGGACGAACCCGTCACCGGTTCGGCGGCCGTCACGGCGGCCGTGACCAAGCTGCTGGGCATCGACGCCAAACAGTTCGCGCAGGTGTCGATGCTGGCGCAAAACGATTTCACGCGGCTGCTCAACGCGCCGTCGGCCGACCGCGCCGCCATTTTGCGGCAGATCTTTGACACCGCCGACCACCAGCGCCTGGGCCAGGCCGCCGTGCAGCACGCCCGCCAGGCCGAGGACGCCTGCCGCCGGTGCGAGGACACCGTCCTGCTGCATGTGGCCAGCCTGCAGGCGGCCCCCGGGGCCGAGCAGGCCGCCGACCTGCAGCAGATGCAGGACGCGCGCGACCCCTTTGCGGCCGCAGCCGCCGCCGAGCTGGGCCGCCAGCTGCTGGCTGTGGACGAGGCCGCGCAGGCGCAGCAGCAACAGCGCATCGAGGAGCTGGAGGATAAGATCGCCCGCGGCGACGCCGCCGTCAAACTGGGCGAGGAGCACGCCGGCCGCCGCCAGCAGCTCGCCGGCCTGATGCAGGAGGAGACGCGCACCGCCGAGGTGCTGCGCCTGGCCGAGGCGCGCCAGCAGGAACTGGAACAGCGCAGCGAGGGCATCCGCCAGACCATCGCCGAGGCCGAGGCTGGCCGCGAAGCCCTGGGCCGCACCGATACCGAGCAGGTGCGCCTGGAACACCAGATCGAGCAGGCGCAAAGCCTGGCGGCGTCCTGCGCAGCGCTGCTGGCCGGCCTGACCCATGCCGAGGCCGCCGCCCGCGACGCCGCGCAGCGCCAGCAGCAGTATGCCGCGGCGCAGACTGCGCTGGACGCGGCCGAGGCTGAGTACGCCGCGCTGCAGCGGCAGCTCAACGCCAACCGCGCCGGGCTGCTGGCCTTGCAGCTGCAGCCCGGGCAGCCCTGCCCGGTGTGCGGCGCCACCGAGCACCCCCACCCGGCCGAGCTGCCCCAAGACCATGTGACCGAACAGGCGCTGGAAGCGCGGGAACAAGCCCTGACCGCCCAGCGCCGCGCCACGGCGGCCAGCAGCCGCACTGCCGGCGATGCCGCCGCCCGCGCGGCGGAGCTGCGCGCCGCCCTCACGCGCGAGGCCGCGGCCTTTTTTGCCCGCCGCGGCGCGCGCTATACCGGCAAACCGGCCGCCGAGCTGGACAACGCGGGCCTGCGCGCCGCGCTGGAACAGCAGCAGCACAGCCTGGCTGAGGGCCTGGCCGGGTTGCAGGCCCGCCATGCCGAGTTCAAGCGCCAGGCCGAGCAGGCCCGCGCGCTGGCCACCCGGCTGGAAAACCTCAACACCCAGCGCGCCGCGTTGGAAAAACAGGCCTTTGCCGCGCAGCGCAAGGTGGCCAACGCCAAGGCCGGCCACGCGGCGGCCGCCGCCCGCGTGCAGCAGCTGCAGCAGGCGATGCCCGCCCGCGAGACCGAGGAGACGCTGCGCAAACTGCAGCAGGCGCTGGGCCGGCTGCGCGCCGCCCGCGCCGCGGCCATCACCGCGCGGGACGACGCCGCGCGCCGCCTGCATGCCAACCGCGCCGCGCTGGACGCACTGGACAAAGCGCTGCGCCAGCTGGCCGCCGCGCGCAAAAAGCACGCCATGTGGGACAACCTCTCCAAAACCATCAACGGCAATTTGGCCGGCAAGGTCAAGCTGCCGTTTGAACAGTACGTCCAGGCGTTCTATTTTGACGGCGTCGTCGAGGCCGCCAACCTCCGCTTTGCCCGCATGACCGACGGCCAGTACCGCCTGCAGCGCCGCCAAAGCGAGGCGCTGGGCGGCAAAACGGCGCTGGACCTCGACGTGTTCGACGCCTACACCGGCAAAACGCGCCCGGTGGGCAGCCTTTCGGGCGGCGAGAGTTTTATGGCCGCGCTCTGCCTGGCGCTGGGCATCAGCGATACCATCCAGCAGAACGCCGGCGGCGTCACCATCGAGACGCTGTTTATCGACGAGGGTTTCGGCTCGCTGGACGCCGACAGCCTCGAGAAAGCCGTCGATACATTGGCGGGCCTGGCCGGGGGCGACAAGCTCATCGGCGTCATCTCCCACGTCGAGGCGCTGCAAGCCCGCCTGACGCGGCAGGTCCGCGTCACCAAGACCCGCGCCGGCAGTAAAGCCGAGATCGTGCTGGAATGACGGGGCGTTTGCCTTATGGTAACGTTTCCCGGTTCGTTGCCCGTTTCCCACGCTCTGTAGGGCGGGGCTGCGCCCGCAGGCGCGTTTCGGAGCGCAACCGCCGAAGGCGGCTCTTAGCGCGGAGATCTTGACCCCGCCGTGAGCCTTGCCCCGCCGCCCGTACATGGTTTGCCTGTTGTTTCCCCTCGCCTTGTAGGGGCCGCATGCATGCGGCCCGGGGAAGTTCACCCTGCGGCAACGTTTTTTCTTCGTAGACACGTATATTTCATTTGTAGGGGAGGCATATATGCCTCCCGGTAGGGGTGCGCGGTCACGCGGGGGTTCCGGTTCGCTGCGCCGTCTGCCCCTGTTTTAAAAACCCGCCGCGCGCCGCGCGGCACCACAATTTTTCATTTTTCATTTTTCATTTTTAATTTTTATGGACTCTGTGCAAACACAATGCGAACGTCTGGCCGCCGCGCGCTGCCCGCTGCACATGCCCGGCCACAAACGCCGGGTGCCGCCCGCGCCCGGCCTTTCTTGCTATGCCTGGGACCTGACTGAGATCGACGGCGCCGACGATTTGCACGACGCCCACGGCATGCTGGCCGCCGCCATGGCGCGCACCGCCGCGCTGTACGGTTCGCGCCGGTGCTGGTACCTGGTGGGCGGCAGCACCGCGGGGCTGCTGGCGGGCATCCGCGCGCTGGCCCCCTTTGGCAGCGCGGTGCTGGCGGCGCGCAACTGCCACAAGGCCGTCTACCATGCGCTGGAACTCGGCCACCTGACGGCGCACTACCTTACGCCGCCGGTGCTGCCCGGGTTCGGCGTCTATGGCAGCGTGCCGCCCGCCGCCGTCGCCGCCGCGCTGGACGCCCACCCGGACGTGCGCTGCGTCATTTTGACCAGCCCGACGTATGAGGGCGTGTGCAGCGACGTGGCGGCCATCGCCAAGATCTGCCACGCGCGCGGCGTGCCGCTGCTCGTCGACGAAGCCCACGGCGCGCACTACCTGCCGCTGGCCGCGCCGTACGGCTGGCGCGGCGGCGCGGTGGCGGCCGGGGCCGACCTGGTGGTGCAAAGCGCGCACAAGACGCTGCCCAGCCTGACCCAGACCGCCTGGCTGCACCTGAATGGCGATCGGGCCGACCCCGCCGAGGTCGAGCGCCAGCTCGACGTGTTCGAGACAAGCTCCCCCAGCTACCCGCTGCTGGCCAGCCTGGACGGCTGTACGGAGTGGCTTTTGCAAGACGGCGCGGCGACGTTCGCCGCCTGGCGCGCGCGGCTGGGCCAGTTTTACGCCGCCGCGGCGCGCTGGCACAATACGCCGGTGCTGGGCTGCGCGCCCGAAAAAGCCGCCTGCTACGGGTATGACGACGGCAAACTGCTGCTGCGCATCGGTGCGGCGGGTGCGGCGGCGCTGCGCGCCGCCGGCTTTGAGCCGGAGATGGTCTGCGGCCCCAACGTGCTGGCCATGACCAGCCCCTGCGACGCCGAAGACACGCTGGACCGCCTGGCGGACGTTCTGGCCGCCCGCGATGCCGCCGCCCCGCCGCCCCCCGCGGCCGGGGCCCTGCTGCCGCCGCCCGGCGCGGCGCAGTGTACCCTGGCCGAAGCGCTGCTGCGCCCGGCGCGCACGCTGCCGCTGGCGCAGGCCGTGGGGCATACGGCGGCCGAGTACGTCTGGGCTTACCCGCCCGGCGTGCCGCTGCTGGCCCCCGGCGAGACCGTCACGCCGGGCCTTGCCGCCGCCGTCGCGGCGCTTGCCGACGCCGGCACCGCGCTGCGCCACAGCGGCGGGTCTGCGCCGGACGCGCTGCGCGTGCTGGCGTAGCCGCGTTTCGACAGGGAACGGTTGCACGCCCCCGCCAAAAATGGTACAATAGACCCGTATACCTTATAGTAATTTTACGGAGGGTCCACCCCATGAACTGGATCGACAAGCTGCAGCGCCGCTACGGGCGTTACGGCATCCCCAACCTCATCAACGGGCTTATGATCGGCCAGCTGGCCGCCGGGCTCATCATCCTCCTCATCAACTGGAAGTTTTCCGCCCTGATCTCGCTGGACCGCGCCAGCCTGCTGCACGGCCAGATCTGGCGGCTCGTCACTTTTTTGTTTCAGCCGATCTGGCTGGGCGGCTTCCTGGGCATCCTGAACCTTGTGTTCTATTTCTGGATCGGCAACGCCCTGACCCGTTTTTGGGGCGATTTTCGCATGACGCTGTTCATCGCCCTGGGCATGGCGGGCGCATGGGCGGGCTGCCTGCTTACCGGCGCAGCGTCGCCGTCGGCCATCTACCTCAGCATGCTGTTCGCCTACTGCTGGCTCTGGCCCGACCAGGGCGTGCTGCTGTTCGGCATCATCCCGTTTAAAATGAAATACCTCGGCTGGTTCGAGCTGTTCGTCTGGGGGTTGGAGTTCCTCACCGCCAGCATGCGCGCCCGGCTCAGCCTGGTGTTGGGGCTGGCGGGCTTCCTGGCCTTCCTCGGCCCCGAGGTGTTCCAGTGGTGCAAGGACGCCATCGGCGGCTACAAGCGCCGCCGCGACTGGAACAACCAGTGGAAATGATCTCTCAAGGAGGTTTGTTGTATGAAACTCATCACTGCCATCGTCAACAAAGAGGATTCCCGCGTGGTCTGTAACGAGCTGGTCAAGCACAAGTTCTACGTCACGCGGCTGGCCACCACCGGCGGCTTTTTGATGGCCGGCAACATGACGCTGCTGATCTGCACCGAGGATGAGCGCGTCGACGACTGCATCGGCATCATCTCGCAGTTCTGCAAGCAGCGCACCGAGATCGTGCCCGGCACCGCCACCATGGGCTTTGGCATCGAGAGCGCCATGCCGATGGAAGTCACCGTCGGCGGGGCCACCGTCATCGTCACCAACGTCGAGCGTTTTGAAAAGCTGTGATGCTGGACCGTCTGGCCGGTAACGACGACCTCAAACAGGCGCTGGCCGCCGCGCTGCGCAGCGGCCGGCTGCCGCATGCCGTATTGCTGGTGGGCGAGGCCGGCTGCGGCGCGGGTTTTGCCGCGCGCTGCCTGGCGGCCGACTACCTCTACCCGGGCGGCGGCCCCCACGCCGAGGCCGTGCTGGCCGGGGCCGACAGCGAATGCCTGGCCCTGCGGGGCGAGGGCGCGTCCGGCCAGATCCCCGTCAAGCGCGTGCGCGAAGCGCGCGAGGCGATCCAGCATTCGGCGCTGTCCACCGATGCGGCGGGCCGCGTGCTGTTCATCTATGATGCGCAGAATTTAAACGGCGCTTCGGCCAACGCCATGCTCAAGATCATCGAGGAACCGCCCGCCGGGGTGCTGTTCCTGCTCACGGCCGCCAGCGCCGCCACCGTGCTGCCCACCATCCGCAGCCGCTGCGCGGCCTACACGCTGGCCCCGGTGCCCGGCCCGGCCTGCGCGGCCGAGCTGCGCCGCCGCGGCCTGCCGGCCCCCCTGGCCGAGGAACTGGCCTTTTTGTACGAGGGGCACATCGGCACCGCATTGCGCGCCCACACCGACGCCGCCCAGCGCACGGCGCTGGCGCAGGCCAAAGCCCTGTGCGGCTACGCCGCCCAAAACGATACCTACCGCGCGCTGGCGCTGCTGACCAAGTACGAGCGCGACCGCGACGGCTTTTTGGCGCTGCTGTGGCAGCTGGACCAGCTGTGCAGCGCCGTGCTGCGCCGCCCCGCCTACGGCCAAAGCGAATGCGGCGGCCTGACGCCCGCGGCCGCCGCCGCCGTGCTGCGCGCCGCGGCCCAGGCGCGCCGCGCCGCCAAGGCCAACGGCAATTTGCGCCTGGGCGTGACGGTGCTGGCGGCAAAACTCGCCTGACGCGTTGCGTCAAAAGGGGGCTGGCCGCCCCGCATGGCAGGAAACTGAACGATAGATTGGGAAAACACTATGAAAGTCATCTCTGTAAAATTCAAAGAAAACGGCCGCGCGTACTACTTTGACCCCGCCGGGTTCGAGGTGCGCGCCGGCGACTACGTCGTCGTGACCACCGCCCGCGGCACCGAGTGCGGCGAGGTCGTGCGCGGCGCGCACGAAGCGCCGGGCTTCTCGCGCGAGGTCAAGCCGGTGCTGCGCGTCGCCGATGCCGTCGACATCCGCCGCATGCGCCAGAACCGCGCCGACGTCCAGCAGGCCTACCAGCTGTGCGAGCAGCGCATCGCCGCCCACGGGCTGAAGATGAAGCTCGTCGACGCCGAGTATACGCTGGACCGCAGCAAGCTGGTGTTCTATTTCACGGCCGACAACCGCGTCGATTTCCGCGACCTCGTCAAGGACCTGGCCGCGCAGTTCCACACCCGCATCGAACTGCGGCAGATCGGCGTGCGCGACGAAAGCAAGATGCTCGGCGGGCTGGGGCTGTGCGGGCAGCCGTTCTGTTGCAGCCGGTTTTTGAAAAACTTCCAGCCGGTGTCCATCAAGATGGCCAAGGAACAGGGCCTGAGCCTGAACCCCGCCAAGATCAGCGGCGCGTGCGGCCGCCTGATGTGCTGCCTGGCGTATGAGCAAAAAAGCTACGAGTACCTCAACTCCATCACGCCGACGCCCGGCAGCGTCGTGCGCACGCCGGACGGCGAGGGCACCGTCGTCGAGGTCAACGTCGTGGCCGGCACGCTGAAAGTCCGCTCCAACGTCGAGAGCCTGGCCCCGCGCGTCTACAAACGCAGCGAGTGCGTCTACCTGCGCGGCGGCAAGCGCGTGCCCAAGACCCCCGACGAAGAAAAGAAATAATGCCCGCCGCAGGCCGTAGCGCCTGCCGGCCGGATTTTTTCAAGATATGGCACTTGCGCATTTTTATACAATGTGTTACACTGGGTGTAACGCAGCAGGCAGCTAGATACCGCTGTGGAACCCGGGCCGGGGCGCAGCCGTGCAGGGCCGGCCAGGGGAGTACATTCAGCACGGAGATAAGGAGTTCACGATGGCTCATACCGTTTCCAGCGAGTGCGTTGCTTGCGGTGCATGTGTTGACACCTGCCCCGTTGGTGCGATCAGCATGGAGGACAAGGCTGTGGTCGACGCCTCTGCTTGCGTTGACTGCGGTGCCTGCGAGGGTGTCTGCCCCACCGGCGCGATCCAGGCTGAATAAGCAAAAAGCCAAACGCCGCGCGGCCTGCAAAGGCCGCGCTTTTTGTTGTGGCGCGCGGCGGGGCCGGGGCGCGGGCGCTTTTTTGCGTTCTGCGCGGCGGGGCCTTGCTGCGCGTCGCTTTCCACCGTCTGTGCACAGGAGGGTTTTATGAAACACACCAACCGCCGCCTGCTGCTCGTCCTGGACGCCCAGGGCGGCGGCATGGGCGCGCAGCTGATCAAACGGCTGGCCCCGGCCCTGCCGCCGGACTGCGACCTGCTGGCCGTGGGCACCAACGTGCTGGCCACCAACGCCATGCTCAAGGCCGGCGCGCCGCGCGGCGCTACCGGCGAAAACGCCGTCGTCTACAACGCCGCACGGGCCGACGTCATCGTGGGGCCCATCGGCATGGTGCTGGCCAACGGCATCCTGGGCGAGGTCTCGCCCCGCATGGCGGCGGCGGTCTCGGGCGCGGGGGCCGAGAAGATCCTCGTCCCCTCGTCGCACTGCGGCGTGCAGGTCGCCGGCACGCAGGACTGCCGGCTGGAGGATTACCTGCAAAGCGCCGCCGCGCTCGCCCTGCGGGCGCTCGAAGCATGAGCGGCACGCTGTTTGCGGCCGCCGCGCCGGTGCTGGCGGCCGCCCGCGCGCTGGCCGCGGGCCCGCAGCCCGCGCTGCTGGCCATCGACGGGCGGTGCGGCAGCGGCAAGTCGGCGCTGGGGGCCTGGCTGGCCGCGCAGCTGGGCTGTGGCCTTGTGCATATGGACGATTTCTACCTGCCGCCCGCGCAGCGCCGCTCCGGGTGGGAACGCCAGCCCGGCGCGAATATGGACTTTGCCCGCCTGCGCGCCGAGGTGCTGGCCCCGCTGCTGGCCGGGCAAAGCGCCGCCTACCGCGCGTATGTCTGCCGCACCGGCGCGCTGCAGCCGCCCCGGACGCTGCCGCCCCGGCCGCTGACCATCGTCGAGGGCAGCTACGCGCTGCACCCCGCGCTGGGCGTGCCGTTTGCCTGCCGCGTGTTTTTGACCTGCGCGCCCGCCTGCCAGCGCGCGCGGCTGCAGCAGCGCGAGGGCGCGCATTTTGCCGCGTTTGCCGCGCGCTGGATCCCGCTGGAGGAAGCCTACCTTGCAGCAACGCACCCCGAAGCAGCCTGTGATTTTGTGCTGGACACCACCGCGCTGACGGTGTAAAATAAAAACGGCGCCCGGGCGGGCGGCCCCGGCGGCATGCCGCAGGGGGCACCTGCGCCCCGGCGTCCGTCCGGTCCCTTTGCAAAAAGCCAGGAAGGCAGCAGCGGCCCAGGAAGGGCCGCGCCGGAACCACTTTTTGAAAAGGAGGGGTGTCCCCTGTGACGACCCAAAAAAGGACCCATACCCTTGTGCTGGCGGCGCTGTTTCTGGCGCTGGCCCTGGTGCTGCCCTTTGTGACGGGCGGGATCCCGGCCATCGGCAACATGCTGCTGCCCATGCACATCCCCGTGCTGTTCTGCGGCCTTGTCTGCGGCTGGCAGTACGGCCTGGGCGTCGGCTTGGCCGCGCCGCTGCTGCGCTCGCTGCTGTTCGGCGCGCCGCCCATGTACCCCAACGCGCTGGCCATGGCGTTTGAGCTGGCCGCCTACGGGCTCATCATCGGGCTGGTGTACGCCCGCCTGCCCAAGCAGGGCTGGGGTGCGCTGTACGCCAGCCTGCTGGCCGCCATGGTCGGCGGCCGCCTGGTGTGGGCGGTGGCCGAAGCCGTGCTGCTGGGCATGGCCGGCAACGCGTTCACGCTGCAGGCGTTTTTGTCGGGCGCGGTGCTCAGCGCCGTGCCGGGCATCGTGCTGCAGCTGGCGCTGATCCCCGCCGTCATGGTCGCGCTGGACCGCACCGGCGTCCTGCGCTTCCGCCGCGCCGAGGGGTAAAGGCCGGGGCGCAGCCCCGCCCGCCGCAAAACCGCCGCGCAGGAAGCGCGGCATTTTTTGTGCCCCCGCCCGCTTGCCACCGCCGCGCGCGGTGTGCTATACTGGGGGCGTACTACAAATTTCGGCAAAGGAGGCGCCCGGCATGGGCCTGATCGCCGCGATCCAGAACAAAACCGAACAAGCCCGCGCCAAAGAGCGCATCCGCCCGCTGGTGGAAAGCCGCATGATGCGCGATATTTTGCTGGAGATCGGCCAGCGCGGCACCGAAAAGCTGGACCCCCAAAGCGTGCCGCTGGCCCAGCGCCCGCGCGCGGCCAAGCTGGCGGCCGAGTGCGGCACCGCCGGGCTGCACCAAAGCGTCATCCGCGAGGTGCTGCTGGACGAGGCGGCCATCACGCTGTACACCGACGCCGACGAGATCGCCTTTTTGTACGGCGACTATAACTATGAGAATATCGAGGACACCGACTGCCTGCCCGCTGTGGCGCAGTACCTGGTGCAGCACCTGCGCGGGTATTACGATATTTCGCGCACGTTCTACACGGTGCCCAAGCACAACGGCCGCAGCGTGACCGAAAAGACGCGGCAGGTGTTCATCCGCCGCCACCACGAGGACACGCCCTTTGACCCCCAGCCGACCCAGAAACAGCGGCTGTTTTGACCGGGCCGGGGGGCCGCGCGCAAACGCGGAGCGGCCCCGCGGCAGAACGCCGTGCGGATTTGCATTTGACACGCCGCGCCGCGTCTGCTATAATAGGCTGTACGCCGCAAGCGCGGCAAAAGAACATAGGCAGCGGTATCGAAGCGGTCATAACGGGGCTGACTCGAAATCAGTTTGTGGGCAACCACACGAGGGTTCGAATCCCTCCCGCTGCGCCAGATGCGGGGGCAAGGACGGAAACGTCCTTGCCCCTTGTCTTTAAAGGGAGGCATAAAATGGCACCTGTTACCAAAGAACAAGCCCTGAAAAGCGCGTTGGCATCTTCTGCGATGGAAGGTTTCCCGGTCACACCGGAAGTGACGCGCAACTGTCAGCGGTTGCTGAACGGTGAAGTGGACGTCGACAGTCTGGTGAAGGAAATTCTCAGCAAGCGGCAAAAGGGGTAAACTATGCCATATACCGTGGATGCAGCTACCAACGGATGCTATGAAGGACAACCGTTTTGATCAACAAATTCGGATTGCGGGATGCGGAAGCACTTGCAGAAGTAGAAGCTGCAGTAGTTCCCGCCAAGGCAGCTATGTGGGAAGCAAAGCCCCTGTGCGAGACCTTTGATTTTGCGCATTATAAAGCCATCCACCACTGGCTGTTTGAAGACCTGTATGAATGGGCTGGTGAGGTCCGCACCATTGACCTGTCGAAAAAAGGAACAATGTTCTGTCCGGCCGGGGAAATAAACCGTGTTGCCCAGGCGATTTTTTTCGCGTTTGAAAGCGGAGAAGTTTCTGGTGGGGCTGGAAAAACCGGAATTTGTTTTGCAGCTCACAGATTTTTACCAACGCACCAATGAACGGCATCCTTTTCGGGAAGGCATGGCAGAACGCAGCGGGTTTTTCTGTCTCAGTTATGCCGTTATGCGGGTTATCGTCTGGACTTTTCCCAGTTGGATACAGACCTACTGATGATCGCCACCATACAGGCATCGCAAGGTATGGATAGGCTGCTGCGGCAGGTTCTGGAACAGGGAATCGAACCGGAAATAAGCGGATGACAAAAGCGGCTTTTGCTTCCGCCGCATTGACGATGACCGCCGGGCGGTCACCTTCCCGGACGCGTGGATAAAAAACATCCCCGGCGCGGAGATAGACTGCCAGGCCGCCGTGGAGCTGTGGACGACTTGACGGGGAAACGCCCGGCACACAGCCTTGCGGCGGGCAAAGATACGAAGGTATAAAATGATGCGGGTCATTTGGCAGCTATCGGCTGCTACTGCTATAAAGGTGACAGGAACAACCTGCAAGAAAGGACAGGTGAGCCAACATGGCGCGCACGATCACGGTAAAAGGCATCGGGCACCTTACGGCAAAGGTGGATCACGTCATTCTCCAGATGAAGCTCGAAACCCTCAACAAAGACTACGAACGAGCCGTGCAGGATGCAGCAGAGCGGATCGAAAAACTGCACGCGGCGTTGAAAGGCGCCGGGTTTGCCAAAGAGGCGGTAAAGACCACGCGCTTCCACGTCGAGACTCGTTATGAAAACGTACAAGACCGGCAAGGGCGTTACAAGCGCGTATTCGCCGGCTATGCCTGCTGCCATGACCTCAAACTGTCCTTTGACTTTGACAAAAAAGAGCTGGCGCGGGCACTTTCCGCCATTGCCAGCAGCGGGGCGGAGGCGGAGCTGCAGATCGAATTTACGGTGAAAGATCCTGCCAAAGTCAGCGAAGAACTGTTGACCCGCGCCGCCCAAAACGCCCGCGAAAAGGCGGAGGTCCTTTGCCGGGCGTCCGGCTGCAGGCTGGGGGCGCTGCTGGCCATCGACTACAACTGGGGCGAACTGGACATCGTCTCCCGCACAGAGTATACACCCGGCGATCTTGCACAATTCCGTATGCTTCAAGTCGCTGGCAGTGTGCCGGAGATCGAACCGGATGATATCGACGTGACCGACACCGTTGCGTTCCGGTGGGAGATCCTGTGACAAAAAGCGGGAAGACGGCTTTGCCGCCTTCCCGCTTTCTTTTGCGCCGCGATTTGACAGCGTGCCGCCGATGCGGTAGGATAGAGCGCGGGATTTTTTGTGTAACAAAGGAGTTTTTTTGACCATGCAGCCGGAAACACTGATCCAATATTTTGAGTGGTACCTGCCCGCCGACGCGGCCCACTGGAAGCGCGCGGCCGCCGACGCCGCGCACCTGCGCGAGGCCGGGTTCACCGGCGTATGGCTGCCGCCCGCCTACAAGGGCGCGCAGGGGCGCGAGGATGTCGGCTACGGCGTGTACGATACCTACGACCTGGGCGAGTTTGACCAAAAGGGCACCGTGCCCACCAAATACGGCACCAGGGCCGAGTACCTGGCCGCGGTGCGCGCCCTGCAAAAGGCGGGCCTTGCCGTGCTGGCGGACATCGTGCTCAACCACCGCATGGGCGCCGACGCCTGCGAGACGGTGGAAGCCGAAAGCTGCGACCCCAACGACCGCCGCCGGGACAGCGGCACCGAAACCGCGATCTCGGCCTGGACGAAGTTCACCTTCCCGGGGCGCGGGGGAAAATACTCGGCCTTTCAGTGGGACCACACCCATTTTGACGGCGTGGACTGGGACGACAAGGCCAAGCGCAAGGGCGTCTTCCACCTGGACGGCAAAGACTGGGAGGGCGAAGTCGACGGCGAACACGGCAACTACGACTACCTGATGGGCGCCGACCTGGATATGGAAAACCCCGCCGTCGTCGCCGAGCTGGACCGCTGGGGCGCGTGGTATCTGCAAGAGACCGGTGTGGACGGGTTCCGCCTGGACGCTGTCAAGCACATCCGGTTCACCTTTTTTACCCACTGGCTCGAGACGCTGCGCGAACAGAGCGGGCGGGAGCTGTGGGCCGTGGGCGAATACTGGAGCCCCGACCTGCCCGACCTGACCCACTACCTGGACAGCTGCGGCCGCATCATGTCGCTGTTCGATGTGCCGCTGCATTTCAACTTTGCGCGCGCGTCCGAGAGCGGCGGCAATTTCGATATGCGCCGCATCTTTGAGGGCACGCTCGTCGACGCCCGCCCCGCGCGCGCCGTCACCTTTGTCGACAACCACGACACCCAGCCCGGCCAGGCGCTGCAGTCCTGGGTGCAGGGGTGGTTCAAGCCGCTGGCCTACGCCATGATCCTGCTGCGCCAGGGCGGCGTGCCCTGCGTGTTCTACGGCGATTATTACGGCATCCCGCACGACGGTATTGACCCGGTGGGCCCGCAGCTGGAAACGATGCTGCGCCTGCGCCGGGACGTGGCCCTGGGCGAACAAACCGACTACCTGGACGATTTCAACATCATCGGCTGGACGCGCGCGGGCGAGGAAACGGCCCCCGGCTCCGGCTGCGCGGTGCTGCTCTCCGACGGGCCGGGCGGCCAGAAGGAAATGTGCATGGGCGCGCAGTTTGCGGGCGCAGTGTTTGCCGACCTGCTGGGCAACTGCCCGGGGGAAGTCACGCTGGACGCAAGCGGCTGCGGCATCTTCCCGGTCAACGGCGGCTCGGTCAGCGTGTGGGGCGTCAAGGCAAAAGAAGCGGCAGGCGCTGCGCCTGCCGCCGCCCCCTGCGGGGAATAACATACCAGGCCGGCCCCTGTGCACAGCACAGAGGCCGGCTTATTGTTGTTTTGGGGCGGCACTGCCCATGTGGCGGGTACGGTACGCACCGGCACGGCGGGTCATGAGGGGCCCCGCCCTGTGGGCGGGCGGCGATACGCAGTTTGTGCACCCGGCACTGGCGGAGAGGATCAACGGCATGGCCGCCGATGTGCCGGAGCAACGGTTCTGGATGGATAAGGAGATGTCAGGCACTACGATGCGCCAGAAAGAAGAAAAGCCGTGCTTGCCGTTGCAACGCGGGCTTGGCGGGGTTATACTGTAAGAAAAAAGGGGAGGCGACGCCCATGGCGGAACTGGAAAAACTGCGCAAGGTCAAACAGTGCATCGACAGCCTGGCCGAAGGGCTGGACCCGTTCAGCGGCCAGCCGCTGCCGGAGGGGGACATCGTCAACGACGTGCGGGTGTCCCGCTGTTTGTTCTTTGTTTCGGCGCTTTTGCAGGAGCAGCTGCAAGGGGCTCCGGCCCGCAAGCCCGGCAAAAAACGGGAATTCCGGCTGAGCCTGGAAGAGCGCGAACGGGTGGCGTTTTCCGCCCGGCCCATCCCGGTCAGCGAGCTGGCCCGGCGGATGAACGAGGCCGCCGTCGGCCAGGAGCGCAAGAAGATCAGTTACCGCCAGATCACCGATTGGCTGGCGGAAGTGGGGATGCTGCGGCTGGAGGAAAACCCGGCGGGCGGCCAGCGGCGGCGTCCCACCGCCAGCGGGGAGACCCTGGGGATCTCGGTAGAGGACCGCGCGGGGCAATACGGCCCGTACCAGGTGGTGCTGTATGACCAGGGCGCCCAGCGTTTTATCGTGGACAATGTGGACGCCATCATGGCCTTTGCGGCGGGCAAAGATACACGGACGTGACGCGGCGGGGCGGGGTACAGGACCCCACCGCCGGCTTTGCCGCACCGTACCGGGCCGCCCAAAGCGTCCTGATGCCGGGGAAGTGCGCGCTTTTGGCCGTGGCGGGCGAAAGATGGCTGCGCCGGAAGCGGAGCGTGCGGCAGCCGCCCGGGATCCTCAAAACGCAAGCAGAAAGGGGGCGCCTGTATGGGCCGCAGCCAAACACCGCCGAAACGCGCCGGCGGCAAGGCGGCGCGCGTAAAAGTCATCGACCGCATCGAGGTGCGTTACCACCGCATCCGCACCTTCTACCCGCCCGACGACGCGGCGCGGGCACGTTGGCGTTCGTTTACATGGCACGAAGCCGAACAGTTGACGCTGGACCGCGCCACCGGAATCCTGGAACTGACCTATGAGTGCGACAGCGACAAAGTCGCCCACCAATACCGCCTGGTGGGCCAGGTGCGGGAACTGTTGGACCGCTACAGCGAAAGCGGGCTGTTTCCCGTGCGGCATCCCCTTACGGCGGGCGGGGTGCAGGACCTCGCCGCCGGGCAGCAGCTGGTGGAAGACCCCGACGACCGCACCAGTTACCTGATCACCATCGCCTACCAAAAGGGGCGGGACCGGCTGATCTCCGGCAGTTATGACCGATACGGCCTGCCGCAGGACTATGCGGAGTTCATGCGGCCGATCTATACATTGCTGATGGAATACGGCCTGGGGTCCATGATCTACCCGGAGGTCTACGGCAAAGCCCGCCGCCGGGCCGGCGAGCTGATCTATTGCCGTGTGCAGTTTGAACAGGCGGGAAAGACCTATTATTACCGCACGCAGGACGACCATATCCGTGTGAGGGACTGGGTGATCGTTCCCACAGGCCGGGACGATCACCCTACGGCTGCAAAGGTCGTCGAGGTCGCGTATTTCGCGCCGGCGGACGTACCGTTCCCGCTGGAAAAAACAAAACAGATCCTGCGCAAGTGCACCCCCGAAGAGCAGTGCAGCATCGAAGAAGAATCGCTGTAAGGCGGGCTTTGCCCTGCACTTGCAAAAAAACAGCCCCCCGGCCGCCTTGAACCGCCCCAGTAAAAACGAGCAACAGACAAAGCCCCCTGATGCAGGAAAGGTACGTACTGCACCAGGGGGTTATTATAGGGAAGTAAAGGAAATTATAGCAGCGTTGTCCCGCTTGATCAGACCTGTTATAATGGTTATATAACGATAAAAATACCTACTGTCGGTATGACCTGACAGCCTGTGCGAATCCCATTTTTTGCAGGAATGAGAACAAAGAGGAATCCCCATGACTGCTGTCCACGCCGCCATCTTCAAAGCCATCCACGAGGGCAAATGGCTGACCATTGAATATCGCAACAAAAAAGAACAGGTCACCCGCTACTGGATCGCCATCCGGGAGCTGCGGCTTCCCCGCGGCGTCCTGGTCGTGGACGGGCTGCATCTGGGGCAGTTGACCGTACAGGAGCTTTCGATCTATCTTGACCGCATCCTCTCCGCTGAGCTGGTGGATGGGTCCTGGTGCCCGGTGAACGAGGCGCTTGTGGCGGATATTGAAGAAAACCCGAACAAATACGCCGCGCTTTTCGGCAGCCCGGTGAACCTGCGGGTATTGGATTACCTGGCCGTCTGCAACCGGCTGGACAGCGTGCCCTACAAAACCGACTACGCCCTGATCCGGCATCTGGACGGCGATTCCTTTTCGGACGGCCGTCTGTCTTTGCGCGACGCGCAGTTCCGTGAGATCGTGGCGAATTTTCAGCAGCGCGCCCAAAGCCCGGAAAACCAGAAGCTGCATATCCAGCAATTGGCGCTCAACCTCATCAGCATCGATACGCAGAAAGGGCTGTATGTGCTGGCGTACCGGCCGCTGATGCTGGATGTCAAGGCGCGGGAACTGCGCACGTCGGATGAGATCGTCCTCTGCCGTGAATTTACGATCCAGGGCGACAAGGTCAGCCTGCGGCAGTTTTTGGAGCCCTGGGATCACGACCTGCTCGACCAGATGGAGCAAAACCTGGAACGGATCAAAGACAGGATCACCGCCAACAACCCCCAGATCCGGGGCGTCAACGATATGCCTTACCTGGTTGCCATCGGGCGGGATATCCATGTGGATCTGGACTATGAGTACCGGGGCATCCTCGATCTTTACGACGGCGACCGGCAGGACGGAAAGTCCGGCCCGACCCCGCCGATCCGCGCGTTCTTTGGCGAGATGACCACCCGCCCCCGGCGGCGCAAATCCTATCCGCTGGCGTTGCTTGACCGGCGGATCAATCTAGACCAGCTGCTGGCCATCAACAGCGCGATGCGCTACCCCCTGACCTATGTGCAGGGGCCGCCCGGCACCGGCAAGACCAACACCATCGTCAACACGCTGGTCACCGCTTTTTTCAATGAGCGCACGGTACTGTTTGCATCCTACAACAACCACCCCATCGACGGCGTGGTAAAAAAACTGCAAAACCTGACCTATCGGGGGCGCACCATCCCGTTCCCGATTTTGCGGCTGGGCAACAGCGAGCGCACGGCCGCCGCGCTGGATACCATCCGCCGCCTGTATGAGCAATGCCAGAAACTCAAGGTCTATGAAAAAGTCCTCGACCGCAACCATGCGCAGCGCGCCGAACGCGCCAAACAGTTGACCGCCCTGCTGGAACGGTACGAAAAGATCCTGGACCTGCAGGAGCGGGAAGCGACCATCCACCGGCTGTTGGAAGCGCGCAGTCATCTGAACTTCCAGTATGAACTGCAAAGTGCGCAGCTGCCCGCGCTGCAAAAGGAACTGGCCGGGCTGGGGCGCGTCACCACCAGGGATGCGTTGGAACTGCTCGACCGCAACGAGGAAGAACTGTACCAGTATCTCAACTTTACCTCCGCCCGCTACATTTTGCGCCTGGGCGAGCCGAAGTATGAGGATCTGATGTCGATCGTCAACAGCCCGGGGGAACCCCAGGAAAAGGCGATGGCGTTCAACCGTTACCTGTCCGAGCCGGAAAACCTGAAAAAGCTGCTGCGGGTGTTCCCCGTCATCGCCACGACCTGCATCTCTGCCCGCCGGCTGGGCAGGCCGGAGCCGGTCTTTGATATGGTCATCATGGACGAGGCCAGCCAGTGCAACACCGCGATGTCGCTGGTGCCGATCTTGCGGGGCAACAGCCTGATGCTCGTCGGCGATCCCCAGCAGCTCAGCCCGGTGATCGTGCTGGATGCCAAAGACAACGAGGTCCTGCGCCGCCGCTACCGGGTCACGCAGGAATACGATTACATCGCCAACTCGATCTACAAGTGCTTCCTTGCCTGCGACGCCATCAGCGACGAGGTGCTGCTGAGTTGGCATTACCGCTGCCACCCGCGCATCATCCAGTTCAACAACCGGAAGTATTACAACAACAAGCTGCACATCGCCAGCCAGGTGCAAAGCGACAAACCGCTGGTCTATGTCGAGATCCCCGACGACACCACCGATGAGAAAAACACCGCCCCCGCCGAGGTGGAGATGATCCGCCGCTATCTGGACAAGCACCCGGAGCGCAGCGTGGGCATCATCACGCCGTTTGCGCGCCAACGGGAATGTATAGAAACGCTTTTGAAGGCGCACGGGTATGCCAATGCCAGCTGCGGCACAGTGCACGCCTTCCAGGGGGACGAAAAAGACGTTGTGATCTTTTCGTTGGCCGTTACCGACAGGACCCGGCCGGAAACCTACAAGTGGCTGAAGGATAACAAGGAGCTTATCAACGTGGCGACATCCCGTGCCCGGGAACAGCTGGTCGTACTGTCCAACCAGCAGCAGCTGGACCGGCTGCATGCCGGCCAGAGCGGTTCGGACGATCTGTATGAATTGGTACAGTATGTCAAGACGCATGGTACGTCCCAGGTCACGGCCAAACCCGCTGCCTCGCGGGCGCTGGGCATCAAGCCGTACAGCACCAAGACCGAGGAAGCGTTTTTGGAGAACCTGAACCACGCGCTGGATAACGCTTTCCTGGACGGGCGGCGCTGTACCGTCCGGCGGGAAGTCGCCATCTCGCAGGTGTTTGTGGACAACCCCTCCTGTGTGGATCTGTTCTACACGGGCCGGTTTGACTTTGTCGTCTATGAGCGCCAGGGCAACCGCCTGATGCCGATCTTGGCCATTGAACTGGACGGCAAGGAACACCGCGACGACCCTGCCGTGCAGGCCCGGGACCGCAAAAAAGAAGCCATCTGCCGCGAGCATGGGTTTGAACTGATCCGGGTGGAAAACAGCTACGCCAGACGCTACCACTACATCAAAGATATCCTGATCCGCTATTTCGGCGGGAGGTGACGGCCGCGCAGCGTGGCTTCTTACGTTGCGCGCAAAAAAGCCCAAAAGACGCCGCACACCCCACCGCCGGTTTTGCCGCGCCGTACATTTGCAAAAAGGACCCCCGGGCCGCCTGCTCGTTTGGATGTTTTGGCGGCCCGGGGGTCCTGTGCGCTTCCGGCTTTTGCGGCCGGGGCAGCGGTGCATGCGCCGTTCTTTGCGCCCCGCCGCGCGCCTTGCAGGCGGGGCGAGAACGGCTTTTTGGGGCAAAGCAACGTAACATAAAATCCGCTTATTTCACTCAGCGCAGGGGCCTGCTATACTATATATAGTAGGCTCGCTGCCGCCCGGGCGGGGAAGTGCCGCAAGGGGCGGGGCGTCGAACGGCGCTGGAACGAAAAAAAGTGCGGTAATTATCCTAGGATAATGCGCCGGCGGCGCGAAAGGCGTATTATTTTATGGTAAATGGTTTTGAAAGGAATGTGCGGATGCGGCTGTCAGATTTCTATCAGGAGTGTTTGCAGATCGCCGACGGAGCGTTGGCCGGGGAGCTTGCAAAGCTTTCGGAGCTGCGGGCCGTCCGCAAGGGGGAGATCCTGTACAAGCGGGGTGTCGTCCCCGCCCAGGTGTGCTTTCTGCTGCAAGGCGTCGTGCGGGGTTTTATTTTGGATGTCAATGGCAAAGATATCACCGATTGCATCGCCTTCCGCTGCGGCGAACCGATCCTGCCGGATGGGGAGTTCACCCAGCCGGCTTCCGTCACGATCGAGGCGCTGGAAGAATCGCAGGTCGTCAGCATCGACGCTGCGACCGTCCAGCGCATGCTGGAGGAGCGCCACGAGCTGGCCCCCGTTTACAGGCGGCTGCTGGTGCACGGTACCAACCGCCAGCGCGCGCTGAAGATCGTGTCCTACCAGTACACGGCCGCGCAGCGCTACCGCTGGTTCCTGCGGGAGTACCCCGGTCTGATCGACCGGATCCAGCATAAATACATTGCTTCCCTTTTAAATATGACCCCGGTGACACTGAGCAAGATCCGCCGCGCCCTCAAAGAGCACGCGGACACCGGCGAGCTGGACGAGATCGCCGTACAGGCGAGAGAATGTGTGGAAGGTGCAGTCGAGTGAACTGGTCAACGGATCAAATCCTTTTTTACGGCGGCGCGCTGCTGGCGCTGGCGGCCGTTGTGTGGCTTGCGGCGGCTTTGCTGCATTACCGCATCGCGGCCAAACGCCTGGACGCACAGCTTGAGGCGGAGTACGGCAAGCCGCCCCGCACCGGCGCCTGACCGCGCAGAACAGGGGAGTCCTTATGCCTCAGATCATCGCCTCGACCTATGAGGTCCTGCGCAAGCTGGGCGCTGGCGGCGGCGGCAACGTCTACCTGGTCCGCCACCTGCGCCTGGACAAGCAGGTCGTGCTCAAGGCGGACAAGCGCCAGGTGACCACCTCGCCCGAGCTGCTGCGCCGCGAAGTCGACGTACTGAAAAACCTTAAACACCCCAACATCCCCCAGGTATATGACTTTTTTGTCGAGGACGACACCGTCTATACCGTCATGGACTATGTCGAGGGCGAAAGCCTGGACAAAGCCCTCCAGCGGGGGGAGCATTTTTCCCAGGCCCAGGTCATCCAATGGGCCATCCAGCTGCTGCAGGCGCTGGCCTATCTGCACAGCCCCACCCACGGGGACCCGCCTAAGGGGTACCTGCACAGCGATATCAAACCCGCCAACATCATGCGTCAGCCGGATGCTTCCATCTGCCTGATCGACTTTAACATCGCGCTGGCCCTGGGCGAAGAAAACGTCATCGGCTGCAGCGCGGGCTATGCCTCGCCCGAGCATTACGGGCTGGATTATTCCACCAACAGCACCACCTCGATGGTGGCGCGCCAAAGCCGGATCGCGCAGGACCAGGCGACCGTCTACGCCCCCGACAGCGAGGCGACCGTCCCCGCCGGCTGGCAGGATGGCCGCCCCGCCACCGGCGGTAGCGCTACGGCACCGCGCGTGCGCACCGTCACCCCGGACGTCCGCTCCGACATTTACAGCACCGGGGCGACGCTGTACCATCTGCTCAGCGGTGAGCGCCCCGCCCGCAACGCGCGGGAGGTACGCCCCCTGCCGGCCGGGCAGTTCAGCCCCCAGGTCGTGGCCATCATCGCCAAGGCGATGCAGCCCAACCCCGACCTGCGCTACCAGAGCGCGCAGGAAATGCTGGACGCGCTGCTGCATCTGCGGCAGAACGACCCGCGCACCCGCCGCCTGAAACGCGGCCGCCGGCTGTGCTGCGCGCTGGGCGCGCTGGGGCTGTGCGCCGGTGTGGCCATAGCCTTTGTGGGCCTCAAACGCCTGCAAACGACCGAGAGCTGGCTCAAACTGGCCGAGTATTCCCGCAATGCCCTGCAAGAGGGCGACACCGCGGCCGCGCTGTCCTACGCGCTGCAAGCCTTCCCGCAGCAGACCGACCTGCTGACGCCGGCCTATCTGCCGCAGGCGCAGGACGCGCTGACCGACGCGCTGGGCGTGTACGACCTTTCGGACCATTTTGGCGCGCAGGGCGCCGTGCAGCTGCCTTCGGCGCCGCTGTACCTGACCCTGGCGCCGGATGGCCGCACGGGCGCGGCGCTGTGCTCGCAGACGCTGGTGGTGTTTGACACCGATACCTGCCAGGCGCTGGCCACCCTGCCGGCGGACGCCTCGGCCCTGGCCGAGGTGGAATACCTCGACGCCGGGCGCATCGCCTACGCGGGGGACGGCGGCCTTGCGCTGTATGATATCCCCACCGGGCAGACGCTGTGGCAGGGGCAGCCCGCCACTGGCATCGCCCTGTCGGCAGACGGGGGCTGCATCGCCGGCGTCTACCGCGACGAGAGTTTCGCCACCGTCTACGACACCCAGACCGGCGCGGTGGTGGGCACGGTCGATTTTGGCGGCGCCAAGCAGCGCGTCGTGGAAAACGACCGCTTCGCCAACCCCAATGATAACCTGCTGGCGCTCAGCGCCGACGGCCGCTACCTGGCCGCCAGTTTTGAGGATGGCAGCCTGTGCCTGTTCGACCGCACCGGCGCGCACGACACCGTCGAGGTGCTGCCGCCCGGCAGCGGCTACCAGCACTTTGAGGGCGGGTTCTACGGCGTTTACTTTGCGTTTTCCGCCACGCAGGCCGACGACTCGGTCTTTGTGGTCATCGATACCGACGCCATGCAGCAGACCGGGGGGTACCAGTCCCCCTATCCGTTCAGCGTCAAGACCGACGCCGACGGCATCTGCCTGCAGACTGAAAACCTGCTGGTGCGCATCGACCCGGTCACCGGCGACCAGATCCCGCTGGTCACGACGTCCAAAAGCATCGGCGCGTTCGCGGTCAGCCCCGAGCATACGGTCTGCGCCACGCCGGATTCCTTTGACTTTTACGACGCCAACGCCCTGTTGACGACCTCCTGTGAGGAGGACTACCCCGTCGATTTCGTGGCCATTGCCGGCGGCACGGCGCTTGTCGCCGACCGCGACCGGCCGGTGGTACGGGTGCTGCGGTACCAGGACCACCCCGAGGCCCAGCGCCTGGCCTACGACCCGGCGTACCCCCATGACGAGATCCGCGTCAGCGCCGACGGCAAGACCTTCATGGCGTTTTCATACCAGGCGTTCCGCATCTACGACGCAGCCGGCCAGGTGCTGTGCGATGTGACGCTGCCCGACGCCGAGCAGGTCTACGACCAGCAGTTCCGGCGGGAAGCGGACCGCTCTTACCTGGAAGTTTTCTACTACGACGGACGCATCTGCCGCTATGACGCGGCCGACGGCGCCCTGTTTGCGCAGTTGACCGGCGACCCGCCGGACCCCGACCTCTATGAGGAGTTCGAGACCGATACCCTGCGCATAGAATCCCCGCTGCACGGCACGCCCACCGCCTACGACCGCAAGACCGGCCGCAAGGTGGCCGAGCTGGACAGCGACGCCTACCTTACCTACATCACCCCGGTGGGGGATCTTATGGTAGCCCAGTACGTAACGGCGGACAACCGCTGCTACGGACGCCTGCTGGACGCCCGGTGCCGCGTGCTGGCCACGCTGCCGGACCTGTGCGACGTCGTGGGCGATACCCTGCTGTTTGACTACCCCACGGGCGATGTGCGCGAAGTCACCCTGTACGACCTCGACGCGCTGCTGCAGCTGGCACGCCAGCGCGCGCAGGACCTTGCCGCCTGACGGGCGGCGCAGCCTTCCACTGTCGTTACGGCCGCCGGCCGGCGAAAATAGAAATGAGGAATTGCGTATGAAAAAGTTGATCTCCCTGGCGCTTGCGGCAGCCATGAGCCTGTCGTTTGTGTCGCCGCTGTCGACCCTCGTCTATGCCGAGGAACTGCCCCAGGCGACGCAGACGGAGCAGGACGTGGCGACCGACGAAAACGCCGACCCCGATGCGGAACCGGCCGCGGAGGACGAAAACGATACGCCGGCCGCCACGGCGCCCGTGCAGAGCGCGCCGGCCCAAGCGCCCGCCGCGCCGCAGCAGGATGCGCCGCAGGACGATGCGGTGGCGCAGGCGGCCGCGCTGTTTACCGCGCTGCCCACAGCCGACGAAGCCGCGGCGATGAGCGCCGGCGACCTGCAGGCCGTGATGGAGCAGACGACTGAAGCGCTGAATGCCTTTGACGCTTTGTCGCTGGAGGACAGCGAGGCCTTCCTGGCCGAGTACGGCGCGCTGTATGAGGCCGTCGCCAACGACCTGATGGCGGTGCTGCTCTCGGCCGACGATAAGGACGCGAGCGACCTTTCGCTGCAGCCGATGGAGCAGACGGACGACGTCTACCTGACGCTGTCCGGCTATACCGTGGACGAGCTCAAAAACTTCCCGGTCGACGACATCCCCGACATGCTGACCGACGCGATGGGGAACCCGCTGGAGATCGACGACAGCTACACCGGCGCGTGGTTCTATTTTGTCGACGACGATGTGGACGAGAGCCATACCCTGGGCGCGGGCGAGACAGTCGACCTGTGGGACTATACATATACGGCGGAAGAATATGATTATTACCAAATCTACACGACTTACAACTTGTGCCTGGTGCTGGGCGACGGCGGCCAGATGAACGACGGCAACAGCCACCGTTACCTTATCGAGGTGGAACTTTTTAACAGCGATACGGTGTCGTATTTTTATATGTATCCTTCGCTGAATCGTGACGGGGATAAATACTACAATCCGACGCTGATCAGATATGGGGATTTTGATTTTCAAGCGTTGGGAATGCAAGGCTTCAGTTATATATACTATGAAGCGGAGTTCGATCAATACAAAGATACATACAAAGTTTGGGTCAACCAGAATTCTTTGTCTGAGGATTTGGCGCGCCGCGGGATCAAAATGGATTTCTATAAGATGGCGGACTTCCTGCGCTACCGCGACGAGGGCCAGCCCCTGACGGGTGCGATCACCGCGGATGTGATAGGCGACGGCTATGCCGCTGCCTACGATACGCAGGTCACCCAGGACAACTACATGGATGCCGATAACCTGTGGGCGATCGTCTTTACCAATAAGGATACCGGCCGCGTCTTGGGGTATTTGGGATACTGTCTCAATATCCAAAAAATCGAAAAGGCAATTGAGGCAAATCTTCTGTTCTATAACGGGACAGAAATGGAAACGCTGAGGACGGCTCGTGTTAATGGGGTCAGTGACCGTGTCAATATGGGCGTTGGCCTTTCAAATAACGTCCCCGGCAGCAATGGGGCGTTCATCTCTGACACTGTCAAATCTTATAGCTGCGGCGTAGGGTTTTCCATGCCGGAGGGATACCCCACGGACGAAACCTACTATGTAACGCTTCCCCAGAACGACATGATCAAAAAGGTCTACGCGGGCAGCTATCTTAGCGAGGAAGACGCCATCAATGCGGGTGCGGCCGATATTACCGATGAGGTATTCAGCGACGGCAGTGGAGAAGCGCCCTACGGTCACCCGGTCACGCTGGGAAATTACAATGACCAAATGACATTGGTGCTGCAAGATGGTACGGTATTGGCGCAACTGTACTTCTATGGATATAGCACGGGCAGCGGGAGCTCCGACAGCGCGCGCAACGATCTGGACCCCAACTTCCAGATCACCGGCGCGACCGGCCCGAACGGCTTCTACCTGAGCAACTACGTCGCCGACATGGCCAACGGCATCCAGCTGGATACCTACTACCGCCGCGACGACCGCTACGACGTCGGCGGCTACCAGCTGATCCTGCTCAATAAGGAGATCAGCGACGACGAACTCAAGCAGATCGTACCGCGATTCTGGACGCCGGAAGGGGTCCAGGTCCACTCCGGCGGCAAGGTGGTCTCGGGCGAGACCAGCCTCGAACACGCCACCTGGAACACGGAAATGGCCAACACGGTGCTGTACCAGGTCCAGGTCCCCGGCGAAAAACTGCGCAACTACCAGGTCACCTTTGCCACCCGCCAGCAGGGCCCCAAGATGCTGGTGGCCGGCCCCGACGAGCGTTTCGTCAACCTGACGGCCGACAACAACTTTGTGCATGATATCATGGTCGCCAACATCGGCGACGAGGAGCTGACCGGCATCACGGTCGAACTCAAAAACGCCGTCCACGTCAAACTGGACGACTACTGGACCCTCGGCGGCGCGGGCAACGATACGCTCCCCGCGTTTGATGAAACCTATGTGAGCTACCCGACCGTTGATGAGGACGGCAACCAAACGTGGGACTACAACACCTACGCGACGCTGGACAACATCGCCAAGGTCCGCCTGCTGGCGGACGGCGAGGGCGAGATCAGCGGTACGCTGGTCATCACGGCCGCCAACGGCGACAAGCGTGAGATCAAGCTGACCGGTATCGCGGCCAACCCCAAGATCGTTTCTGCCACGCTGGACGACGCCGTCAAGTTCGTCCCCTACTCCTACATGGTCGTTACCGACAACATGTATCGCTGGAACAACTCTACCTTCACGCTGGTCGACGGCGCACTGCCCCGCGGCATGATGCTGTATGAGAATACCGGCGAGATCTACGGTGTCCCGCAGGAAAGCGGCGACTTCACCTTTACCGTGCGGGTAGATTACAGCAGCTCCCGCTTCTCGCCCTCGCAGGCGACCTACACGCTGCACGTCGAGGACAATACCAACCAGGCGGTCTATAACGAAACCGACGAAGGCTATATCATCGAGACTCCCCTCGGTGTCGAGCAGGGCGCCGGTACCCGCGACTTCTACCTGGCCGATACCTCCACGGATCAGCTTTATGTTTCGCAGGGCGAATACGGCGAGTTCATCGCCGTCTGGCTCAACGGCCGGCGCCTGATCCCCGGTGTCGACTACCTGTCGGAAAGCGGCAGTACCCGCATCACCATCCGCAGCCAGACCTTTGCCCAAAAGGCCTACACCGACCGCTACAACACCATTGCGGTGGAGTTCCGCGTCGGCGGCAGCCTGGACAATGAGCTCAAACGCACGGCGCAGAACTTCCGCCTGACCGCCGACCTGCTGCCGGACGGCAGCGGTTCGTCCGGCGGCAGCAGCTCCGGCGGCGGCTCCGGCAGCGGCTCGTCCGGGTCTTCCGGCGGCAGCCAGAACGCTGCCCAGAACGCCGGCCAGAATGCAGGCCAGAGCGCCGGCGCCTCCGCGCAGGGCGCGGCGGGCAGCGCGGCCCAGGCGGCGCAGGGCGCTTCCGGCGTGACGCTGCGCTTCCATGTGGTGGACGCCCAGGGCGGCCCCATTGTCGGCGCTTCGGCAGAGCTGCACTCCACCCCGCGGTACGGCACCACCGACGGCAACGGCGATGTGGTGTTCTCGGGCGTGGAATTTGGCGAACACACGCTGACCATCTATAACGCCGACGGCGGCGTGATGGGCGGCAAGACGTTTACGCTGGCCCACGGCGGCTTTGGCATCAACGGCAGCGTCATCACGGTGTCGGACGGCGCGCTGGTCGACATCCGCGTTATTGCGGCCGACGGCACGCTGAAGTTCAACGCCGTCGACCTGGCGCAGCCCGCGGCGATCCCGCAGACGGGCGACGACTTTGACCCCACGCTGTGGCGCGTGACCGCGGTGCTGGCCTTCTGCCTGGCGGCGGGGCTGACCGTGTACAAGAAAAAGAAAGAACAGGCGTAACGCGCAGCATGGCTCGCAGCCTGACTTTTGAGTGATGGTTAACCGCAAAACTGCCATCCTGCTCGCAAGGGTGGGGTGGCAGTTTTGTTTGGAATGAGCAAGAAAGGATGGGGCCGATGATTCGGATCCTTTTGCAGAGCGATGACGGGTATTTTGTCAATGCGTTCAGCAACTATGCAAGCCTGCATTGCGCAAATATTGAGTTTGTGAGCTTTACCACGGCGCAAAAAGCGCTGGCCTACCTTTCCACGGCGCAGCTGCGGCTGGACGCCGTGCTGGCCACGCGCGAAGTGCTGGATCATCTGCCGCCGGATACGGCGTCCATGCGGCTGCTGGTTTCGGACCGGACGCTGTACGCCGACACCAAAAACATCCAGATCAACATCTACCAGGCCGGCTCGGCGATCATCTCGGACATCAAAAATGCGCTGGCCCTCTCGGGCGAGCGGATGTTCGGCACGCTCAACGGCCGCGGTGTGCGGGTGGTCGCGACGCACTCGGTGCAGGGCGGCAGCGGCAAAAGCGTGCTCAGCTACGCATTGGCGGCGCTGGCGGCGCGGGGCGGCAAACAGGCGCTCTACCTCAGCCTGGACCCGTTCCCGGCGCTGGGGCAGCTGTATGAGCACACCTTCACCCACGCCATGGACGACCTGCTGTTTGCCCTGAAGGGCACGCGCGACCTGGCGCCGGTGGTGCTGGACACGATGGAGCGCAACGCCGACAATGTCCTGGTGCTGCCGCCGTTCCACTTTGCGGGGGACCTGCTCTCTCTCACGCAGGAAAACCTCGAAAAGCTGCTGGAAGTCCTGGTGGAAAAAACCGACCTGGAGTATGTGTTCCTGGACCTGCCCGTCGGCTTCCAGGAGCTGAACCTCTGGGCGCTGGAACAAAGCAGCTGCGTGCTGCAGGTCTACACCGACGACGCGGCTGGGCGTGAACGCCTGCGCCGCGTGCAGCAGGACGTCTATTTCAAAAACCTGCCCATCCGGGCGTCGGTGCTGACGGTGCTGACCCAGTGCCGCCAGCGCGACGCCGAGGAAGGCATCGCCATCAAGATCCCCAAATCGGAAAGTCTTTTGCAGGGCCGCCGCGTGACCGATGTGCAGGAGCGCAACCCCGCGTTCCTGAAAAGCTGCGCCGACCTTTTGCAGCAGATCGATCAATAGGACGCCCGCCCCGCGCCGCAGTGACGGCCCGCGGGGGCGGCTATGTACGGAGGGAACTATATGGAAGATTTTGCACGGCGGATCTCGGTCCAGACAGAGGGCACCAGCAACGTGTTGGTCATCGAACTGCAGCCGGGCGAGGCGCTGATCCCCTATTGCAGCAAGGTGATGGAGTGCAACGCCATCCCGGGGCTGCTGCCCATGCGCCACCAGTCCATGGACGGCGTGGTGCGCCTGAGGTATAACATCGGCGGCAAGGTGCCCCTGCGGGAGTTTATGATCCGCCACCACCTGCCCTACAAAAACGGCGTGCTGCTGCTGCGCAACCTGTGCGAAGCGCTGCTGCACCTCAACGAATATTTCCTGTCGGCCGACATGTGCTACCTGGACCCGGAGCATATCTATGTGGGCGACGGCCTGGCCGTCTACCTGCCCTGCGTGCCCGTCAGCCGGGAGGCCGGGCACGGCAGCGCGGCCCGCTTGAAGCAGTTCTTTGAAAAACTGCTCAGCGAGTATTTCGCCACTGCCGATTGCAGCAGCTACGACGATATGTTCAAGTGGGTCTACAAGGCGACGCTGTTTGATCTGGAAACGTTCTACCGCAAATTTTTGCAGGACGCCAAGGAACCCCCGGCCCCGGCGGCGCCCGCGCCGCAGCCGGCCGCCGCGCCCGCTGCCCCTGCGCCGCAGCCCCGGCCCGCCCCGGCGCCCGCGCCGGCTCCGCAGCCGGCCCCTGCCCCCGCGGCGGAAGGCGGCCACGAGCTGACCGAGCTGCTGCAGGAAAAGATGAAGGGCCTGCAGGCGATCTACCCCGGCGTGGCCGAAGAAAAACCCGAACTGCCCAAGCCGCCGTTTGCCAAGGCTGCGCCGCCGGCGCCCGCGCCGGACGCCGCCAGGGAGCTGGGCTTTGCCATCCCGGGCGCGCCTGCGCCCAAGGGCGTCAAAAAAGAAAAACCCGAAAAAGAGAAAAAGACGTTCTGGCCGTTCGGCGCCAAGCCCGGCAAAGACGCCCCTGCGCCCGCGCAGCCCGAACACCCCGCGCCCCACGCCCCGGCCGCCCGCCCGGACGCACCGCACAAGGCTCCCGCGGGCCCCGCCCCGGCCGCCCAGCCGCCCGCCGAGTGGGAGGACGGCACGATCCTGGTCGGGCAGGAAACGCCCGCCCCGGCCGCCGCGCCCGCCGAGGTGCCCGCCGCCTACCTGGTCCACCACGACCAAAAGATCCCCATCCGGCAGACCCCGTTCCTGGTGGGCAAATACAACACGAGCATCCAGCTGCACTATTCCATCTACGACAACAACAAGGTCTCGCGCAACCACGCCACCATTTTACAGGAAAACGGCCGCTACTTTGTGCGGGACAACCAGTCCCGCAACGGCACGTCGGTCAACGGCAAGGCCATCCTGCCGCTGCAACCGGCCCCTTTGCAGGACGGCGATGAGATCAAGCTCTACGATGAGGTGCTCGTCTTCCATCTGGGTGAAGTATGAAATACGCAATCGCGGGGATCACCCACCGGGGCAAAGTGCGCCCCGTCAATGAGGACCGCCTGCTGATGCGCACCGGCGACAGCGGCGGCGCGCCGGAAGCGCTGCTGGCAGTGGCGGACGGCATGGGCGGCCTGGCCTGCGGCGAGCGCGCCAGTGCGCTGGCGGTCGAAAACCTGGCCGCCTGGTGGCAGGACCACGGCCCGGCTGCCACGCTGGAGGAACGCTCCCGCCAGCTGGACCGGGTGCTGTACAAGGCACACCGGGACATCTTTTACCTGGGCGAAGAGCTGCGCAGCCAGACCGGCAGCACGCTCTCGCTGCTGTACCTGCACGCGGACGCCTGCCTGATCAAACAGATCGGGGACAGCCGCGTCTACGCGCTGGACGACGGCGGGGTCCGCCAGCTCACCACCGACCAGACCTGGTGCAACCGCATGACTGCGGCCGGCGAGCTGACCCCCGAACAGGCCAGCCGCCACCGGCTGCGCCATGCGCTGGTCAACGCGCTGGGGGTCTCGCCCGAGCTGGAGATCGCCACGCAGACCTGCGCCGCCCGGCGGGGCACGCAATACCTGCTGTGCAGCGACGGCTTTTATGCCGAGGCCCCGCTGCACCGCCTGCAACAGGACCTGCGCCGCCTGCCGGCTGACCAGGCTTTGCAGGCGCTGCTGCAAGCCGTCCTGGCCGGCCCTGCGGCAGACAACGCCACGGCCATTTTATGCCGCCTGGTTTGAGCAAGCGAAAGAGAGGGATACGCTATGATCTGTGCAAAGTGCGGCGCGCCGGTCCCGGACGGGATGGCGGCCTGCCCCTATTGCGGCGCTGCGTGCGGACCCGCCCCGCAAGCCGCCCCGGGGGAGGAAACTTCCTTCGCCGCGGTGGATGAATACGAATTTTCGGCCGGGGACGAGGACGCTACCGAGTTTGCCCCCGACCGCCCGGCGGCCCCCGCCGCGCAGGGGGAGCCGGCGCACGCTGCCCCCGGGCCGCTGCCCGCCGCCCCTGCGCCGGTCTGTGCGCCCCCGGAGCCCCGGCCCGCCAAAACCAAAAAGAAACGCCCGGCGGCCAAAGCCGGCAAAAAGCGCCCCAAAGCCGCCCCCGGACCCAAGGAGGAGGACGGGGAAAAGGGCCCCAACCAGGCGCTGCGCCTGGTGCTGCTGGCTGTGCTGGCCGTGCTGATCGTACTGCTGATCTTGCGCTGAGCCCCAAGGGAAAGGAGCGTGCTGACTATGCAGCCGGAAAAACAACAGGAACTGGTCGCCGCGCTGAAAGGCTATGTCCTCAACGAATTTCCGCTGAGCAAGCTGGACGACGACGAGCTGCAGACCCGGATCGAGGATCTGGTGCTGCGCAAACTCGAAGGGGAAAGCCTGCTGATCGACGAAAAGATCGACATCGTGCGGGATATCTATTCCTCGATCCGCGGGTTCGGCATCCTGGACGGCATCATGCGCGACGATACCATCACCGAGGTGATGATCAACGGCCACCAGAACATCTTTATCGAGCAAAAGGGCCGGGTCCGCAAGCTGGAGACAAGCTTTGAGAGCGAGCGCCGCCTGGAGGATGTGATCCAGCGCATCGTGGGGCAGGCCGGGCGCGAAGTCAACCAGGCCAACCCCATCGTGGATACCCGCCTGCCGGACGGCTCGCGCGTCAACGTGGTGCTGCCCCCGGTCTCGCTGGTGGGGCCGGTGGTCACCATCCGCAAATTCTCCAAAACGCCCATGACGATCGAAAAGCTGATCGAGTACGGCTCGCTGACGCGGCCCATCGCCGATTTTTTGGAGATCCTTGTCAAAGCGCGGTACAACATCTTTGTGTCGGGCGGTACCGGTTCGGGCAAGACGACCTTCCTCAACGCGCTGTCCAACTACATCCCCAAGGACGAGCGCATCATCACCATCGAGGACTCGGCCGAGCTGCAGATCGAAAACGTCCCCAACCTCGTCAGCCTCGAGACCCGCAACGCCAACTCGGCCGGCGCGGGCGCCATCACCATCCGCGACCTGATCCGTTCCAGCCTGCGTATGCGCCCCGAGCGTATCATCGTGGGCGAGGTCCGCGGCGCCGAGGCGCTGGACATGCTGCAGGCCATGAACACCGGCCATGACGGCAGCCTTTCCACCGGCCACGCCAACTCCACCCGCGATATGCTCAGCCGCCTGGAAACGATGGTGCTGCAGGGCTCCGCCGGCCTGCCGCTGGCGGCCATCCGGCAGCAGATCTCCAGCGCGGTGGATATCATCATCCACCTCTCCCGCCTGCGGGACCACAGCCGCAAGACGATGGCCATCACCGAGGTGCTGGGCCTGGACGCACAGGGCAACATCATGCTCAACCCCCTGTACGAATTTGTGGAGGATGAAAACAGCACGCTGGAGCATGTCAGCGGTACGCTGAAACGGACCGAAAACAAGATGCAAAACGTCTTTAAGCTGCAGCTGGCCGGCTACCGGCAGGACTTTTAAGCGGCGCGCTGCGGAGGGAACACTATGCTTTGGAAACGAAAAACCGCCCGGCAGGCCCAGCCTGCCCCGGAACAGCCCGCCCAGGAACAGCCCGCCCAGGAACAGCCCGCCCAGGCGCAGGCCGCCCAGCAGCAGCCCGCCCAGGCTGCCCCCGGCAAAAAGGCGCCGGCCCAAAAACAGCAGCCGGAAAAAGAACCCCAGTATTACCGCTCGGCCACCAATATCCCCACGCTGAACTACAACGTCTACACCATGACCCTGCTGGAAAAAGTGCTGTACACGGCGCTGGCGTTCGTGGCTGGGGCGCTGGTGGGGTACCTGTTTTACGGCGGCATTGGCGTGGATGAATTTGGCGAGCCCACCACGCTGACCTATGTGCTCAACACCGTCATTATGGTCGGCCTCGGCACGCTGGCGGCGCGCCTGTTTTTGCCCATGCGCAACGAGCAGCTGCGTATCGCGCGGCAAAGCAAGCTCAAAACCCAGTTCCGGGATATGTTGGAGGCGATCTCCACCTCGCTGAGCGCGGGCAAAAACGTGCAGGATTCTTTTTCCAGCGTGTATGCGGACCTCAAAAACCAGTACGAGGAGGACGCCTTCATCCTGCAGGAGCTGTATGTCATCAACGCGGGTCTGGCCAACGGCATTACCATCGAGGAGCTGCTTGACGATTTCGGCAAGCGCAGCGGCTGCGAGGATATCCAGGATTTCGCCAGCGTCTTTGAGATCTGCTACCGCAAGGGCGGCAACATCCGGGACACCATCCGCAATACATACGACATTTTAAGCGACAAAATGGCCATTGCCGAGGATATCGAAACCGTCGTCACCGGCAGCAAGTCCGAGCAGTACCTCATGCTGGTCATGCCGGTGGTGCTCATCGGCATGATCAAGGTCGGCAGCCCGGACTTTGCGGCGAATTTTGTCACCCCCAGCGGCCTGGCCGCCACCACCATCGCGCTGGTGCTGTTCGTGGGCTCTTATTTCCTGGGCCGCATCGTGCTGGATATCAAAGTGTAAAGAAGAAGGGACCCTGCTATGGCGCTCTTAACTGTCACAGACCTGTTCGTTCTGGCGTTCGGCTGCCTGGTACTGGCCGGCTGGATGTTCCTGTTCGTGCGGGGCCGCAGCAACGACTGGATGTTTGAGCAGCTGGACGACGAGGACTACCCGGTCAAGGAACTCTACTTTATCGGGTATGAGCTGGTCGGTATGCTGCCGCTACGCTTCAAATCCAAAAAAGACCGCCGCCTGCGCAAAGAGCTGGCGGTCCTGTACGGCGAAAAATACGCCGACTACTACCTGCGGGTGGTCTACGCCCAGCAGGCGACCATGGCGCTGACCGTGCTGGCGCTGGCCGCGCCCATCTATTTCTTTGCCGGGGGCGACCTTGTGATCTTTGCGGCGGTGGCGGCGGGCGCGGCGGGCGCGTACTACTACTACGGCACCACCACAAAAGAAAAGATCGCCAAGCGCTCGCAGGAGATGCTCGCCCAGTTTTCCGACGTGGTGTCCAAGCTGGCGCTGCTGGTCAATTCCGGCATGATCCTGCGCGAGGCGTGGGAACGCACCGCCTACTCCAAAGAAGGGCTGATCTATGACGAGATGCGCCGCAGCGTCGTCGAGATGCAAAACGGCGCGGCCGAAGTCGACGCGCTGTTCCTGTTCGGGCAGCAGTGCATGACGCCGGAGATCCGCAAATTTGCCTCGACGCTGATCCAGGGCGTCACCAAAGGCAACAGCGACCTTGCGCTGCTGCTGACCCAGCAAAGCAAAGAAGTCTGGGAGCTGAAAAAGCAATATGTCCACCGGCAGGGCGAGCTTGCCAACAACAAGCTGCTGCTGCCGATGTGCCTGACGTTTATTGGGATATTGATCATGGTGATCGTGCCGGTGTTCAGCAACATCGGCGTGTGAGCTGTGTTTGATATAATTTTATCGGGAAAGGAGGTGCTTTGGTATGGCAAATCTCGCAATGCAGGCGTACGTCAAAGCGCTGCTGGCGAAGCAGAAATTCCTCGAGGAGGAGCGCGGCGCCGTGGACATCGTGGCCATCGTCGTGCTGATCGGCATCGCGGTCGCGCTGGCGCTGTTCTTCCGTGAGCAGATTTCGGGAATTTTGAGCAAGCTGTTCAATAACATATCTGAGAGTGCGCTTGAAGCAACGGACCCTATTAGCGGGGGCGGAGTCGGTTGAGCCCCGCGGCTGTATGGCCGCGCAAACGGCCATACAGTCTTTTGCTGCAAACAACAGCCGCAAGGCTGATCTTATACAAAAAGGGGGACGACAGCATGCAACAGGGGCAAAGGGGCGCCATGACCATTGTGGAAGCCACGCTCGTGTTCCCCATCATGTTTATCATCGTCTTTATCATGCTGATGGCGTGCGAGGGGTATTACCAGTACGCCCGGGTCGAGCGCGCGTGCATCGCGGCGGCGGTCCGGGGCGCCGCGCGCTGCGAAAACCCCATGCTGGAAGTGGTGCAGAAAACCGGCGAGGTGCCCACCAGCACCACGGCTGCCAAGGTGCGCCCCTACCGCTACATCTTTACCTCGGACGCCAAAGAGATCGCCCGGCAGATGCAGAGCGAGCTGGAAGAAACCATCGCCGGTTTCGACGTGGTGGCGTTCCGCGGCATGACGCCCGACAATGTCGACGTCAAGATCGAACCAAAAATGAACATCCTGGTCTCCTCCTTCCCGGTGCAGTGCAGCTTTGACATCACGCTGCCCATCCGGCTGATCCTCCCGCTCGAGACTGTTACGTTCCATTACGAGATCGCCGTCACCGAGCCCATCGGCGACCCGGCAGAGTTCGTGCGCAATGTTTCGACGGTGCAGGACTACGTGCAGCGCAGCGGCAAGATCATGGAGTATGTCGAAAAGATCCAGGGCGCCATGGACAAGATCGCGCGCTTCATCAACTGAGGGGGGCCTGTATGAAACGGAAAAACGACGGAAGCCACGGAGCAATTTCGGTCTTTTTGGCGATCATCCTGGTGCCCTGTATGGTATTTACCTGCATTTTCGGCGATTTAAGCCGCGTGCAGCTCAACATGGCGGTGGCGGAATCCGCCGGGGACCTGGCGCTGTACTCGCTGCTGGCGCGCTATGACGAGGACCTCAAGGAATACTACGGCCTGGTGGGTTCCTGCCAGACCATCGAGGAGTTTTACGAGGTCACGCAGACCTATTTCCAGGGCATGATGGCGGCCGAAGGCGTCCCCGAGGAGGGCAGCGCCCTTTTTGCCGAGTATCTGCGGGAGCTACAGCAGGGTGACTATTCCGACTTTTTGCGCTGCGACATCAGCGAACTGACCGTCTCGGAAGTCGGCCCCGGCCAGGAAGGCCAGGCCTCCCCCAGCGCGCTGGGCGGCAACCCCGCGCTCATTGAGGACGGCATCGTCGAGTTTATGAAATACCGCGGGCCGATCACGCTCACCACCAAGCTGCTGGACCGTTTCAGCAAGATCGATTTCCAGGGCCAGGTCAGCGAGGCCGAAAAGGACGAGGCCGTCACCGACGCCAAGCAGGCCTATGCCGAGGACCAGGGCGAGCTGCTGAAAGCGGCGTTTTACACCTACCTGGCCATCCGGGAATACGAAAAAGTGCAGGAGAAGGACGCCTGCCCCGGCACCGCCCAGTATAAAACCCTGGAGGAAAGCCTGAAAGCGGCCCGGGACGACCTGCTGGGCGTGACGACCCTCGTCACCGAGTATTATTTCCCGGGCACGGAAAACCTGCGCCAGCTGGAAAAGCCGTTTCTGGATACCGCCGATTACACCGCCGACAAAGAGGATGTTGGCATCAAAACACAGGACGAGGACGGCAACGAACTCTACTGCCTGGACAACGAGCTGCTGGCAGAACTGCTGAACGGCCTGGAGGAGGACCTTGAGGCTGTCCGGGAACCGTGCAAGACGTTTGTGACGGCTTACGAGCAGATCGGTTCGCCCCAGAAAGGGGTGAACTATGTGGTGTACTGCCTCAAGGTGCAGAAAGTGATCGAGGATTCCAACCTGGTCACCGTGGTCCGCAACGCGGGCGACGCCCTGCTCAAGCGCTACGCCAAACTCAAGGCGGCCGCCGAGTGCGAGCCCCTGCCGGAGGGGGATGACCTGCCGGCAGACTGGACGGCCCAGCTCAGCGACGCCTGCACCGAGATCGAAAAGGTCTATGGGGACTGCCTCGACAAGGACGGGGGCTCGGACTACCTCACGGCGATGAACGAGTATTTCACGAAGGCGGAAGAAGTGGTGCCCAAGGTGAAAAACCGTCAGTATACCTTCAGCAGTAAGCTGACCGGCAACGGAGGCGAAACGTTGGACGGCTTTGCGGCGCAGCTGGCTGCGCTGATCAACGGTACGCGCGGCGCGCTGCAGGCGCAGATCGACCGCCTGAACGTCGCCATCGACGGCGGCACCCTGCCCAACGGCAAAGGGGTCAAGTCGCTGGACGAGCTGCTGACCCTGGCGCAGGACTTTACCAACAGCCGCAACGCCTGGGGCAACGCCGCCGCCAACAGCGGCACCGAATACGGCGCGCAGGAGTACGAGCTCTACCAGGGGGCGGCCAACGTTGCGGACGGCGGCCGGGGCGACCCCGATGACCGGGAGGTGGAAGGCGAGCGGATCGCGGCGCAGATTACCGGCGAGAGCGTCCAGGAGCTGAAAAGCCGCCTGGAGAATATCCGCAGCGATATGCAGAGCTGCCTGGACACGCTGGACGGCATCACCTACGGCGGCGTGAAACTGCTGGACCTCTCCAGCGCGTCGGCGCTGATCGAGGCGGCTCACACGGCGGTGCCCCAGAACGACGACCTCTTGCTGCAGGCGGCGCAGGACGCGGCCAGGGGGTATTTCCAGACGCTGATGCAGCCCGGCGGCGAAACGCTCTACCAGGCGCCCGCCACCGACGCGGCCGCCGCCGGCAACCAGCCGGACCTGAGCGCGAACACGCCCAAACTGTACAAATTCCTCAAAGAACTGCTCAAGGAGGATGAGGACGGCATCGAGCAGAAGATCGAGGATAACGAAAAGCAAAACGACGAATACAAGAAGGCGGCCGACGATGCCGAGGCCAACGCCACCACGTTGAGCGAAGAGCAGAAGGCGCAGCTTGGCAAAGACATAGAGGACAGCAGCGGGGGTGACGGGCTTGACGCGGGCAGCGCGCTGAGCAGCGTTGTGCGCGTTGTGACCAACCTGATGGAAGGCAACGGCGACGAGCTGCGCGACCAGCTGTATGTCTGCGAATACATCATGGATATGTTCAGCTGGTACACCTTTGACAACGAGGGACGCTACAAGCTGGCCAACGACATAAAGGACGACGGCCAGGCGGGCGGCAGCCGACGCGTGACCTACCAGGACGCCCCCTACGACACCGTCAAGGAGCTGTGGGCCCAGGAAGACGAGACCGAGGTGATGGGGAACCAGACGCTGACAAACGTGCCCATCAACCTTGACCACAACCACGCCTTTTCGGGCGAGGTGGAGTATATCCTGTTCGGCAACACCTCGCTGGAAAGCAACATCAACACCACCTGCGGGGCAATCTTCGGCATCCGCGAAGCGCTCAACATCGTTTCGGGGTTCCGCAATTTCTACAACAACGCCACCATCTCGTCGATCGCGGCCAGCGTGGCGGCGGCCACGGGCGGCATCGTGCCGACCCCGGTGACCAAGTGTGTGCTGATCCTGGTGCTTTCCACGCTGGAGACCGCCAAGGACCTGGAACGCCTCAAGGCCGGCGCCCCGGTCGAGCTGTACAAAGCCCGCGCGGACGACTGGTATTACAGCCTGGAAGGCGGGGGCTTCCCACCGACGTCGGGTTCGGCGCAGGAAAAAGAGGACGGCCTGTATTACAGCGATTATCTGTACGTTTTCCTGCTGCTGGGCCTGACGGGGGACACCTACCCCGACATGCTGCTGCGCGTGGGCGACCTGATCCAGGCCAACATGCGCATTGCCACCGGGGACGAGGAGTATTCGCTGGACAAGACCCGCTGCTATTTTGAGCTTACAGGCAAGGTGCGGGTCCGGCCGCTGATGATGACGCTGCCCATCGTCACTACGGTGGAAGGCTCGTCCGACATGCTCCAGACCACCGACTGGTGCACCTACTCGCTGCATCTGATCCGTGGATACTCCTAAGGACCGGGCAGCCGCCCAAGAAAGGGGAACGCCCATGCAAAACCAACAAGGCCAGCGCGGCGCGATCGTCATGGAAGCGTCGCTGGCGCTGCCGTTTTTTATGTTTGCCATCTACACGCTGCTTTCGGTGATCCAGATCTCCTACACCCAGGCCCGCGTGGCGGTGGCGCTGGACAGCGCCACCAAGCAGGTGGCGCAGTATATCCATGTCTATTTCGCCCTGGACCTTGACGAAACGTTCGACGGCCAAAGCGGCGAAAGTTCCGCCATCGCCAACGACGTGGCGGGTTTCCTGCAGGGCATGGGCGAGGGGCTCGGCACCATCAACGACGAGCTGGGCGCCTATGTGGACAACGCCGGCAACGCGCTGCGCGGCGACAGCCTGGTGGCGATGATCCAGGACCTGGCCGGTTCGGTCCTGGTGGAACAGATGATGAAAAGCAACCTCGTCGACGGCCCCAACGATACGCCCGATGAGTTTTTGCGACGCAACCGCATCGAGGACCTGAACATGGACGGCTCCAAGTTCCTGGAAGCGGGCGCGGATTCTACCGGCAAGGATATCTTTATGCGGGTCAATTACAAGATCCGCGTCATCAAACTGCTGAATATAGATTTCTGCTTTTCGCTGAGTCATTGCGCCTATGCGCAGGCATGGGCCGGGGGAGAGTGAGGTACAGGATGGCATTGGCAATAACGGCGGCGCTGGCCGCGGCGCTGCTGGGCGGCCTGCTGCTGCGGTGCGCGCAGCAGACCGTGCGGCAGCAGGGCGCCGCGCCCCGGCGCGGCTGGGGCGTGCGGTGCGTGCTGGTTTATATAGCGGTGTGTCAGGTGGCGGTGGCGCTGGTCCTGACGCTGTATTACGGGGTCGTCTGGCAGGACCTGCTGCGCACGCTGCTGGCGCTTGCCATTTTGTGGCCCTGCGCCTGGGCCGACGCCCAGGTGCGTCTGATCCCCAACCGCGTGCTGCTGCCGGGCACCGTGCTGTGCGCGGCGCTGCTGGCGGTGGAGATCCTGCTGCAGCCCCAGCAGGCGCTGTATTTTGCGGTGCGCGCCCTGCTGGCGGGGGCGGCCCTGCTGCTGACGGCGCTGCTGTGCCGCGCGCTGTCGCCGCAGGCAGTCGGCATGGGCGACGTCAAGCTGCTGGGGGTGCTGGGCTTTTGCCTGGGCATGGACCTGGTGTGGCCGGCGCTGTTTTTCGGGTTCCTGCTCCTGTTCGTGGTGTGCGTGTTCCTGCTGCTCACCCACAGGGTGTCGCGCAGCGACAGCGTCCCGTTTGCGCCGTTTTTGCTGGCGGGCACCGTGCTGGCCGCCTTTTTGACCGGTATTTAAGGGAGGATGGCAAAGTTGAAACGATATCAGGTGCTCATGCCGTTGGCGCTGCCCATTGCGCTGGTTCTGTCTGTCTTTTACCTGGTGCAGCAGCGCGCCGAGGCAAACCAGCAGTACCGGGCGTATATGCAGGCGGCCGCCACGTATGAAAAAAACGGCGTCATAGCGGACGCCGTCGCCAGCTACCAGGCCGCGCTGGACATGCAGCCCACGCTGGAAGGCTACCTGGCGCTGGGCCAGCTGTATATGAACCAGCAGGACTACGACAAGGCGCAGGACTGGTACGAGGATGAACTGCTGGAGCGTTACCCCACCGACCTGCAGACCTACACGTTCGGCATGCAGGCTATGCTGGCGCAGCAGAACGCCAGCGGGGCGTTCACCGTCTACGACGCCGCGCAGCAGCGCGGCGTGGCCGACGATTCGCTGCGGGAGCTTTTGCAGCCGTACTGGAACAGCTTTGACCTGCTCGGCTCTTACACGGCCGTGACGGGCTTCAGCAATACCTCCGGCCTGGCGGCCGTGCAGCGTGGGGAAGTCTGGGGCTATGTGAACACCGCGGGCAGCCGCGCGGTGGAGTACCTCTATACGCAGGCCGGCACATGCGATACCCTGGCCCCGGTGGTGGACGCCGAGGGCGAGGCCTATTATATCGACCAGAGCGGCACCAAAAAGCTGACACCCTCCTTTTTCCTGGAAAAAGACCCTGAGTTCGGCGAGATCCAGCAGTTCCAGACCATACAAAGCGGTCTGGCGCTGGCCTATAACGGCAAGGTGTGGAACTACTACGACGCTTCCACCTGCGAAAAACGCTTCGGCGGCTACGCCGGCGCTACGCAGATCACCAACGGCGTGGGCGCCGTCAGCGAGGACGGTGAACGCTGGGCGCTGATCTCCGCCGACGGGCAGCTGCTGACGGATTTTGTCTACGACGGCGTCCTGACGGATGACAAGGGCGTGCCCTGCCGCACGCAGGCTTTGGTGGTGCGCCAGGACGGCGGATACCGCCTGGTGGACCGTACCGGGCAGCCTATCGGCTCCACCGTATACGAGGATGCCTGCGCGTTCAGCGACAACACGCTGGCGGCGGTCAAAAAGGACGGGCGCTGGCTCTTTGTTTCGGAAACCGGCGAGGAGACCGACCTGGGGGATTTCCAGCAGCTCAAGAGCTTTTCCGCCGGGGCGGCCGCCGCCAAGCAGGACGGGAAGTGGGGCTACATCGACCAGACCGGCGCGTGGATCATCGAGCCGCAGTTTGCGGACGCCGTGTCCTTCCATTCCTCCGGCGTCGCCTTTGTGCAGAACGAGGAGGGCGAGTGGTCGCTGCTGCGGCTGCTGCGCCTCCACCACGGCTAAACGCCGCAACACGCCAAAAAGCACCGGCCCCTGCCATGCAGGGGCCGGTGCTTTTGCACCCCGGGAAAACGCGCCCGGCGGTTTTGCGCGGGCGCCAAAAGAAACAGCCGCCCCGCAGCTGTGCTGCGGGGCGGCTGTGTGCGTCAGGGCAGAGGGGGCGCGGCAGTGGGGGAGCCGCTGCGGTCCAGGCTTTTTTCCATCAAATATTCAAACAGGATCAGCACGCGGGCGTAAAAATAGTTGGCCGTCAGGTTGCGGTCGTCCAGGATGTTGTCGTCCAGCAATAGGAAGGTGAGGTCGGCGCTTTGGGCAATGGGGGAGTTGGACGCCCCGGTAAACGCCGCGATGCTGACGCCGTGGCGCTTGGCGTCCGCCACCAGTTTTACGATGGTGTCGGTGGTGCCGCTTTTGCTGATGACGATCATCAGCCCCGCGTTCAAAGCGTTGGTTTCATACACTTCGTAGCTGTTGGTACCCACGGCAGGGTAGCCCATAACCAGCAGCTTGCGCACAAAAAAGTCGCGCAGCGGCTCGCAAAAGCCTGTCCCGGCGACGAGGACCGTGCGCTGGCGGGCAAGGCTCAGCCGGTCCAGGAACGTCTCGATGCGGCTGGGCGGGATCTCCCCAATGAAGGAGTTGATGTCGGAGGTGTGGGCCTTGTTGCGGTCCCCGTTGCGCACCAGAAACCCCAGGCGGTAGATCATATCGGTGTAACCGGTATAGCCCAGCTTTTTGCTCAGCCGGATGACAGCGGCCGGCGAAACATAGTTGCGCGCGGCAAATTCGCGCACGCTGTATTGGGCCTGTTGCTCTACGGCGTCCAGCACGGCCTGCAAAAGCAGCTGGTCGCTCTCGCTCAGGTGGTATTGGTCGGCCAGTTTGTAGATATCGTGTTTCATGGCTGCCCCCTGCAATACAGTGTCGTCCCGGCACAAAGCCGCTTTTTTAAATTATACGATCCCGCCCGGGGCAAATCAAGGGGCGCGGCAAAAAGCGCGCCGCAGCGGACAAAATGTGAAACATGTTTCGATCATAGTGAACATGTTCAAAACCTGTCAAGAAATCTTGAAAAGTTTGTGCAGGGTTGATAAAATAAAGCCGTCGATCAGGAAGGCGCCACCCTGAACCGGAAATGAAACGGATGATAAATCTCAACAGTGAGGAGCAAAGCCAATGAAAACCAAAGTTATGGACGCCATGCAAAGCTTTTCCAAGGCTTTGATTGGCCCGGTCCTGTTCCTGCCGCTGGCCGGTATGATCCAGGCCCTTTCTTCGATCATGTGCAACACCTCCATCGTCACGGAGGGCGGCATCCTGTACATGATCGGCACCTTTATCAACGGCGGCATCGGTACCGTCATGAGCAACCTGGGCATTCTGTTCTGCGTGGGTATCACGATGAACCTTGCCAAAAAGCGCAAAGCCGACGCTGCGTTTGTATCGTTGATCAGCTACCTGATCTGGCTGGCAGCCAACGCCAAGTGGCTGTCGGTGGCCGGCCTGATGGCCGAGGGCAGCACCGCCAGCGACCTGTACGGCACCGGCCAGACCATCTACCTGGGCTTCCACGTGACTGATATGGGCGTGTTCCTGGGCATGATCCTGGGCGTGATCGTGGCGGTCGTGCACAACCGCTTTATCGATACCGAGTTCAAGGGCGCGTTTGCGCTGTACGGCAACAGCAAGTTCGTGTTCATCGTCATGATCCCCATCGTCTTTGCGCTGGCGCTGGTCGCGGCCTATGTGTGGCCCGTTGCGGCGATGGCCATCAATGCGCTGACCGGCATCATGTCCACGGCGGGGGCGTTCGGCGTGTTCCTGTACGGTTTCCTCAACCGCATCCTGATCCCCACCGGCCTGCATCACCTGGTCTGGTCGCCCTTCCTGTGGTCCTCCATCGGCGACAGCATGATCATCAACGGCGAATTGATCTCCGGCGCCAAGTCGGTGTTCCTGGCCCTGCTCAGTGACCCCACCGCGCCGATGTCCGAGTCCACCCGTTTCCTGACTTACGGCCTGATGAAGACCTTCGGCGTCATCGGTGTGGCGCTGGCCTTCATCAAGACCGCCAAAAAGAACAAGAAAGCCGCCTGCAAAGCGCAGGTCATCCCCTCGATGCTGACTGCCTGCCTGGTCGGCGTCACCGAACCGCTGGAGTTCAGCTTCCTGTTTGCGGCCCCCGTGCTGTGGGTCGTCTACTCGGTCATGGACGGCCTGTTCCAGACCGTCGTCTACCTGCTGGACGTCCATGTCTGCGCCACCAACGGCATCATCGATTTCCTGATCCTCAACCTGCCGGCCGGCATCGGCCGCACCCACTGGCCGGTCTATGTGCTCGTCGGTCTGGTCGAGATCGTGGTCATGTACTTCCTGTTCTATATCCTCATCACCAAGCTGGACCTCAAGACCCCCGGCCGTGAGGAGGGCGACGAGGTCATCGACCTGGCGGCCAACGCGGCGGAGGTGAAAAAGCAGATCCGCGCCGGCGGCAAGGCCGACAAGGCGGAAGCCAAGAAAGCGGCCGACGCCGAAGCCGCGCAGCGCATCATCGAGGGGCTGGGCGGCGCCGACAACATCGTCAACGCCACCAACTGCATGACCCGCCTGCGCGTGGAAGTCAAGGACCCCGGCCTTGTCAAGGACAAAGACTGGTTCAAGCCCACGGGTTCCGCCGGGCTGGTGTCCAAGGGCGCGACCATCCAGATCATTTACGGGCCGCGCGCCGGCCACATGGTCAGCATCGTCAACGACGCGCTGGGCCGCAATGAGTGAGCGCGCCCGCAACCAACACAACAGCAAAGGAGATATCTGCCATGAAAACCTTCAAGCTCGTCATCGCCGGCGGCGGCAGCACCTATACGCCCGGCATCGTCAAGAGCCTTCTGAACCAGAAGGACAAATTCAAACTCAAGGAACTGGTCCTGTACGATATCAATGCGGAGCGGCAGGAGGCCGTGGGCGTCATCGTCCGCCATGTGGTGGACCTGTTTGACCCCGACCTCAAACTGACCCTGACCACCGACCCCGAGGTCGCCATGACCGATGCGGATTTCATCTTTGCGCAGATGCGCGTGGGCCTGTACGCCATGCGCGAAAAAGATGAGAAGATCCCCCTGAAATATGGCGTTGTCGGGCAGGAGACCTGCGGCCCCGGCGGCCTGGCCTACGGCCTGCGCACCATCTACCCCATGGTGGAACTGATCGACTACTGCGAAAAGTGGGCCAAACCCACCTACTGGATCGTCAACTACTCCAACCCGGCGGCCATCGTGGCCAAGGCGACGTTCCAGCTGCGGCCCAACGCGCGCATCCTGAACATCTGTGATATGCCGGTGGCCATTGAGCGCAACATGGCCGAAATTCTTGAGTGCGACCGCCATGACCTGGAGGTGGACTATTTTGGCCTGAACCACTTTGGCTGGTTCACCAAAGTCCGCCTGAACGGCAAAGACGTGACCGAACAGCTCAAGCAGTATGTGGCCGAAAACGGCTACATGCCCAAAAACGAGAAGAGCGACGTCATGCACAGCGACCCGTCCTGGCTGCACACCTACGCCAACGCCAAGAACATCTGCGCAGCCTTCCACGACTACCTGCCCAACACCTACATGCAGTACTATCTGCTGGGCGACGGCATCGTCAAAGACAGCGACCCCAACCATACCCGCGCCAACGAGGTGATGGAAGGGCGCGAAAAGCGCATCTTTGACGCGGTGGCCGACTACCGCGCCGGCAAGGACGTGGACCTGACCAAATTCTTTGGCGGCGTCCACGGGGAGTTTATCGTCGACGTGGCCATGAGCCTGGCCTTTGACCTGCGCAAGCGCTACCTGGTCATGGTGGAGAACAAGGGCGCGGTGGAAAACCTGCCCGACGACGCCATGGTCGAGATCCCCGCCTACATCACCGACCGCGGCCCTGAACCGGTGCGCGTGGGCAAGATCCCCACCTTCTACAAAGGGCTGATCGAGCAGCAGGAAGCGGTGGAAAAACTGGTGGTGGAAGCCGCGATCGAACATTCGTATGAGAAAGCGCTGATGGCGTTCACCCTCTCCAAGACGGTGCCCAGCCTGACGGTCGCCAAACAGATTCTGGACGATATGATCGAAGCCAACAAGGACTACTGGCCCGTGCTGCACTGACCCCTAGCCTTCGGGCACACACGCTTTCCCCGGGGTCCCGCCTTCACGCCGGGCGGGCCTGACCTCCAAAATTGCGGCAGCGCCGGGGCGCAGAGATGCGCCCCGGCGCTGTTGGCATTTTCCGCAACAAAAAGCAGCCGCCCGGCAGGGGAATTCCCTGCCGGGCGGTTTTGGGTGGGTTGTCACTGGCCGGCGGCGGCGATGCGGTCGACGAGGTCCTCGTAGCCGGCGGCGTACTCGTCGTACAGCGGCTGGACCGCTTCGCGGAAGCGCGCAAGTTCACTCTGCGAAAGTTCGGTCACGGTGCAGCCGGCAGCCACCAGCCGTTCGCGGGCGGCGGCCTCCACCTCGGCCCAGAGTTCGCGCTCATACAAAGCGCTCTGGCGCGCGCATTCGGTGATGATGGCGCGGTCCTCCTCGCTCAGGCGGTTCCAGGTGCTCTGGGCGCACAGCTGCAGTTCGGGGATGCGGTTGTGCGCGTCCAGTGTGATGTAGGGCGCGACCTCCCAATGCTGTTTGGACTCATAGCTGGGCCAGTTGTTCTCGGCCCCGTCGATGGCGCCGGTCTCCAGCGCCGAGTATACCTCATCGTAGGTCACGGTCACCGGCGTCGCGCCCAGCGCGCGCACCATGTCGTACATCAGCTGGCTTTGCGCCACGCGGATGCGCAGCCCGGCCAGGTCCTCCAGCGTCTGCACGGGGCGCACGTCGTTGTAAAAATGCCGTGCGCCGGCGTCATACCACGAAAGCCCCACCAGGCCGGTGCCGTTCAGCGCCGTCAGGAACTCGTCCCCGATCTCGCTGTCCAGCACCTGCCACATGTGGTCGCGGCCGCGGTAGAGGTAGGGCAGCTGCAATACGTTGAGCTTGGGCACGCTGTCGCCCAGCGACATGACCGAGACGCGGGCAAAATCCAGCCCGCCGAACTGCAGCTGCTCGATGACCGAGGGCTCGTCGCCCGAGACCGAGTCGGTGTAGACGTTGATGACGATGCGCCCGCCGGTGCGTTCCTCCACCAGCTCGGCAAAGCGCTGGGCGCCCAGGGCGGTGGGGTAGTCGGCGGCCTGGTTTTCGGCGTAGGTGAACACGTACTCGGGCACCGTCTGCGCCGGGGCGGACGCCGGCCCCGCGCAGGCGCACAGCACGGCGGCGCCAACCTGAAAGTCATGCACCAGCTGGACTACATTTTGCAGAACGTGGAAAACCCCCGCGACGACGGCGAAGTGCGGGAGTTCCTGCGCAAGATCCTGCGCAGGGAGGCCGGGGACGGCAGCGGCCTGATCTACGGCATGGGGCATGCGGTGTACACCGTCAGCGACCCCCGGGCGCAGATCCTGAAAAACCACGCCCGCCGCATGGCCTACGAGAAGGGCTATGACGAGGAATACGAGATGCTGTGCAGCATCGAGCGGCTGGCGCCCCAAATCTTTGCCGAGGAAAAGCACGGCCCCAAAAAGGTCTGCGCCAACGTGGACCTGTTCAGCGGGCTGATCTACCGCATGCTGGGCATCAGCGAGGACCTGTACACGCCGCTGTTCGCCATTGCCCGCGTACCGGGCTGGTGCGCCCACCGGGTGGAGGAAGTGGAGTTTGCCAACCGCATCATCCGCCCGGCCTACAAATACGTGGGCCAGGCCCAGGACTACGTCACGCTGGACGAACGGTAAGTACAAGCAAGGAGCCCCCGCGCCGATGGCGCGGGGGCTCCTTGCTTGTATGTTACGTTTTAGGGGATCACTTAGTTGTTATGGCCGCGCTTTTTGAGAACCACGGTCACACCGAGGCCCAGCAGGGCAGCCACCGCCAGCACGACGAGGCCGGTGAGCGGCAGGTCGTCGCTGGTCTGGGGAACGCCGCTGGTATTCACGGCGTTGGCAGCCGCAGGGGCCGCCGCAGCGCCGGACTTGGGCTCATAGACGCCCTTGACGTTGCTGTAGCCGGACAGCTGCTTGGTGCTTTCCAGGTAGCCGCAGTTGTTGCAGCGATAGCCCTCGCTGGTGGCAGTCCAGTCGTGGTAGCCGCAGGCCGGGCAGGTGTAGTACACATCGCTGCCGCCCACAGCCGGGGCAGACGGTGTGGCCGGGGCCGTGGTAGAGCTGCCGGAGCCGCCCGTGCTGCCGCCCTGGGCCGGGTTCTGGGTGAAAATCGCCACTGCCTGGATGGGTTTGCCACCGTTTTTCGTGTACAGATCGCTGAGCTTTGTCAGCAAATCCTCATCGACCACGGTATAGGTACCTTCGATGCCATCAAACTGCCACCCGTTGAAGGTGTAACCATCCATGGTGGGGCGAGGCATCGTATAACCGATGGAATACGGACCATACTCAAACGTCTGTTCCGTGGTCGGGAATTTGACTTCTGCATAGCGGGTATCGGTCAGTACCGTAAACTCACTGAAGCCGTAGAGGTTGGTAAAGGTCACACTCTTGACAATGCCGGCCTCACAGGTCGTCTCCCCCATGTAATAGAAGATACGGCCTTCGTGGTTGTGTTTGACGTAAACGGCATCCTTGCTTTCTTTCGGGATAGCAATGGCCGAGACGTCAGCCAGGGTGATGTCCATCTGCGGGGGATTCTGGACCTTCTGGCCCTCCTGCAGCGTGGCTTCCACTGTGCCACCGTCTTCCTTGTCCGCAGTTGCCGTCACACGGTACAGCAGCTCGATGTCAAAGGTCATCTGCTTGCTGCCCGCCCTGTCATCTGCCGAGACCGGCTTGATGTTCAGGTAGGGCTCCACTACAATGGCAACACTGTCCTCCTGAAGTTCGGAGTCAGCAGCTTCTTCTTCCAGTGCCCCAATCGCCAGATTCTTAACTGTCTCAGAGTCCAGCGGCTGGCCGTCCAGGTTTGCTTCCTTCTTGACAGCGTTCAGCACGTCAAACTCAGATTCCTGCGCAATGCTGATGTTGCCAGCGGCGTCCTTGACTTCCTGAACGGTAACACTGCCCGCGGGTTCGGGCGTCACAGTGCTGTCTACCTCGGGCTGCGCCATCTCTACCTTCACTTCTACGTTCTCAGCGGTAGAATCGCCCACCTGATAGGCATACACGCCTTCATACAGGGCATCCAGCAGGTTGCAGGCCTTGCCCTCGGCAAGGTAATCCTGCGGGACTTCGCTGGTGAAGTAACCGCCGGAGATTTCTATGGTCTGCACTTCATCGGCATACACGGCGTTCACGCCCCCGTTAGTAGCCGCAAAATTGCCTCCCTGAATTTTGACTTTGACCAGCTCCGGTTTGTTCGAACTTTCTACGCAGTTCTCATACAAACCAGTGTATCCACGGATCGTGCCACCCGAAATCGTTACTTCCAACGGCAATGCGGTTGTATGCTGGGACACAGCCAACGCCGCACCAGATGTAGTGCTGCCATTGCCGTTGGAGTCGATCTGGGTAGGCGTACATGTCGCTTCCACAGTGCCGCCGGTCATCGTCAGCTTGCCAGCTCGAATTTCAATACCGACAGCGCCGCCGGTAACAGTAGCGCCCTCTTCGATCGTGGTGACCGCATATCCAGCCAGATACATACCATTGCCACCATCGCCTTCTTCGGTGGCAGTTACCCGTGCCGTAGGCAGAAGATGAATTTGCGGTGCATAAGTATCATTGGTCTGTTTGATCATGCCCTGGACGTAAATCGCATGTCCATACGCCCCAGTGTTATCTTTGACGGACTCCAACGTACCTGCCACATTGATGACCACACCGTTAGCATAATCGTTGTGTGCGTCAAGATAGTCAACAAATACACCTGACCAGCCGCGGAGCGTTACATTTTCGCCAATATTTACAACAGAATAATCCTCCTGCTGCTCATTGGTGCCATACATCATAACCGGGCCATAATAGGGTTCTTTTTCATACGCAACGCCTGTACCTTGCAGATTCAGGGTACCATGATGTACTTCGAAATGCTTCTTACTTGCAAAAGCAATATTGTTGCCGTTTAAATCCACCGTGACCGTGCGTCCGTCATCCAAAAGAATCGTTTCCGGCACGTCCACATCGGTCAACAGCGTAACGATCTCTCCGCTTTCTGCCGCAGCAAAAGCTTTCTCTAAGGAAGTGTAGGTTTCAGTGTCGATCTGGGCGACGGCCGGAAGCTTTTCCACACCATAAGTTCCATCGGGCTTCTGGACCATCTTAAAATCTTCATCCAGGTAGGGCGTGGGATCGGAGCTGAAAGTTCCTCCATAAATCGTAGCCGCACCGATAGCATTCTCGGTATTGTCCACAGTAATCGCCGTCTTAGCCGCATCGCCGCCGGTAAAGCTGCCGCCATAAATCATAACGGTGGATTCCTCACCATTACCGCTATCAGGCGCCGGGTTGCTGTTGCCGATAAGAATTGCCGTTTTGCTGGCAGACTCGAACGTGCCGCCGTAAATATTGGTAGCCGTCTTATAGGATTCACCGGTAAAGTAGCCGGCATAGAAAGCGGACGCACCGCTGCTGTGGACGCTGCAAGGAACCGTTTGATACACACCGTTGTGCACATCTGCAGTACCGCCGATAACAGCCAAACCGCCCTGCACGCCGGTGACCTTGACGCTGTCCTCCGCCGCGCCTTGAATCGTCAGGTGGGCATTCTCACCGCCCGTCACACCGCTGCGCACGGTATAGCCCCAGTCAGACGTGCAGCTGGAGCAGGATGTATTTTCAAACTCACCGGCGGTGATCAGCATCTCACCACGGTTTTCGATGGTGGGGTATCCCTGGCTGAAATAGTAACCCCCATCGATGGTAGTCGTGGTGTTGGCTTCCGTAGCGACCGCGCCAACCCCGGACACGATGCGGGGATTTTTGAGGGTCAGCATACCGCCACTGCGGTTATAAATCACGCTGGCGTTCGATTCCACTGTGTTGTAGTAGGTGCCATCCACCACAGTCAGCGTGCCATAGTTATTGACGGCACCGTAGCCGTTACCCCCAGCGGGACGGGCATCCACGGTTCCGTTGCCCTGCAGGGTCAGCGTACCATTGTTCGTAAACAAACGGCCTTCAGGGAAATTCTTCGCAAACGACACCTCATGGCCTTGGAAATCCAAAACTACGTTCTGACCTTTTTGAACGGTCAGGCTGCTTTTTGCTGTAATTTCCGCACCCAGACGAATGACGGTTTCCGTTCCATCCGTCGGGGCGGCCTCGACTGCCGCCTGCAACGCCTCAAAAGTCGTGACTGCATCGGTCGCCGCACCCTCGGTGTCCTGTTCCTCCACCACGCTCATGGGCGCAGGTACCTGCGCGGGGTCGATGGTCTGCGTTTCAGATTTCTCTTGCCCCGTCACAGTCTCCGTTTCTGTGCCTGTCTGCTGGTCGCCGGCTGGGGCGTCCTGCCCATTGGCAGCGTCGTCTTCGGCCGATTCCCACGTGGAGACCGTGCCTTCCACGTTCTGTACCGCTGTACCGTCAGTGGTGCCGTTCTCTGCCCACGCCGTGGTGGACAGAGAGAACAGCATCGCAGCCGCCAGCGCTACAGAAAGCAACCGTTTTTTCAGTCGCATTTTCTGTACTCCCTTTCTTCTTGTTGCTATTTTGCTTTTTTCTGGCCTGCGGGCCGCAGCCCGAAAAATGCATACCTAACAAAAATTACGTATATATGCTACCTCTACCCCCCTCCCCTGTCAAGTAGTATTTATGCATTTTTTCGCCTTTTTCAGGTTTCATCCGTTACGCCAGCAAAAAAAAAGAAGGGCTCCCCCTGCAAAACGAAAGGGGAGCCCCTTAGAGGATCTATTCTGCTTTCTTTCAGGCGGCAAAGACCAGCTGCACCAGCACCATGTACAGCGCGGTGCCGGCCGCGATGCTCAGCAGCGTGTTTTTACACCGCCATTGCAGCGCCACCACCGCGCCGCCGGCCAGCAGCTCCGGCAGGGCGTGCGCGGGGCCCAGCACATCGGCCCCGCGCAGGCAGTACACCACCAGCATCGCCATAATGGCGCAGGGCAGCACCTGCGCCAGGTACAGCACAAACCGCGGCGTCGGCCGCCCGCCGCCAAACACCGCAAACGGCAAAAAGCGCAGCAGCGCCGTCACGGCGGCGATCACCGCCACCAGCGCCGCGGCGTGCGCATCAAACACCGGCATGGGGGTCGGCCTCCTCTCCGGGGCGCTGCGGGGGCTGCAGGGCGCGGCGCAGCAGCGTCAGCGCCAGCGTGATGCCCGCCATGGCCGGGATCAAAAACCCGTCGGGGCCAAACGCCGCCAGGCACACCAGCGATACCCCCAGCCCCACCAGCGCAGGGCGGTGGTCGCACGCGGCGCGCCACTGGTCGGTCATGACGACGAGGAACAGCGCCGTCATCGAAAAGTCGATGCCGGTGGTGTCAAACGGCAGCGCGCGGCCGGCCAGCGCGCCGGCCACGCTGCCCGCGATCCAGTACAGCTGGTCCAGCAGCGACACAAAAAAGTAATACCGCCGCCGGTCGACGCCGTCGGGCACCTCGCCGCTGCACACCAGCGAGTAGGTCTCATCGGTCAGCGCAAAGATCAGGTAGGGCTTGGCGGGCCCGGCGTCGCGGTAGCGCTCCACCATCGAGACGCCGTAAAACAGGTGCCGCGCGTTGACGGTCAGCGTCATCAGCGCGGCGGCCAGCAGCGACGCGCCGCCGCCCAGCAGGTCGACGGCCAGGTACTGCATGCTGCCGGCGTAGACAAAAACGCTCATGGCCAGCGCCCAGCCCCAGCCGTAGCCGTTGGCCTGCAGCAGCACGCCGAACCCCAGCCCCAGCACCAGGTACCCGGCCATGACGGGCAGCGTGCGCGCAAAGGCGTATTGGATGGTTTTCACAAAAACATTCCCTCTTTTTGGGCAGTCTGCCCTGCCCAGTATAGCACAACGCCCCGGGACGCGGCAAGCGTCCCGGGGCAGGGCAGTAGCGTGACGCGCTGCAAAGGGGGCAACAGTCCCGCACGGCGGTGCCTAACGGGCCTATTTCCCCCTTTGGAGTGTCCGGGTTGCGGTGCCCGCATTGCGCGGCGCGCCAGGTATGGCGCTTGCGCTCTGCGACCGCTGCCCCTGCTCCGCCTCGCTGCATCCGCCACAGGCGGCGCTCGGCTCTGCAGCCTTCGACAAAATTTAGCCCAAAATGGCGCACTCATCGCGGGCTCCTCGCACACAATTTTGGGTTAAATTTCCCTGTATGTGTCGCCGCCGTCGGCGCATGTCCGCCGGCGGCGACGAATTTTACATTTTTTGATAGCCTGCATTCATGGGCTATGCATCGTTCAATCCTTGCGCTCGCTCTCCCACTGGGCGACGAGCGGCGCGGCGAGTGCGGACAGGTTTTCCCGCGCGGCGTTGAGCGCCTGCACGTCGGCGGGGGTCAGCTTTTCGGCCTTTTTGTGGCGCGCAGCTTTTTCCAGCTCGTGCACGGCCTCCTTGATTTTGGCTTTCTCGGCGCGGTCCAGCGCCTTGCCGGCCTTGCTGCCCAGCGCGGTGTTCACGCGGTACAGCGCGGCCTCGGCGGCGTTCAGCGCTTCCAGCGCGGCCTTGCGCTCTTGGTCCTGGCCGGCAAACACGGCGGCGTCGCGCATCGCGCGCTGGATCTCCGCTTCGCTCAAATTGGAGGAACCGGTGATCGTGATGCTTTGCTCCTTGCCGGTGTCGAGGTCGCGCGCGCTGACCTTGACGATGCCGTTGGCGTCGATGTCAAACGTCACCTCGATCTTGGGCACGCCGGCCCACGCGCGCTTGATGCCGCGCAGCGTAAAGGTGCCCAGCAGCTTGTTGTCTTTGGCAAACTCGCGCTCGCCCTGCAGCACCTTGATCTCGACGGTGCTCTGGAACGGCGCGGCGGTGGTGAACACCTTGCTGAACCGCGTGGGGATGGTGGCGTTGCGCTCGATCAAATGGGTGGCCACGCCGCCCAGCGTCTCGATGGAAAGCGTCAGCGGCGTCACGTCCATCAGCAAAAGGTCCTGCCCGCCGCCGGCCAGCGCCACGCCGCCCAGGCGGCCGGCCTGCACGGCTGCGCCCAGCGCCACGCACTCGTCGGGGTTCAATGTGCGCGAGGGTTCCAGCCCCACCATGCGCTGCACCTTGGCCTGCACGGCCGGCATCCGGGTCGAGCCGCCCACCAGCAATACCTGGTCCAGGTCGCTGGCGGTCAGGTGGGCGTCGCTCAAGGCGTTGCGCACCGGCAGGGCCGTGCGCTCGACCAGATCGGCGCACAGCTCGTCCAATTGGGCGCGGGTCAGCGTGGTCTGCAGGTGCAGCGGCCCCTGCGGCCCGGCGGTCAAAAATGGCAGGTCGATCTCGGCCTGCGTCGCGGCCGAAAGTTCTTTTTTGGCTTTCTCGGCTTCCTCGCGCAGGCGCTGCATCGCCACGCGGTCGCCGGTCAGGTCGGCGCCGGTCTCGCGCTGGAAATTCTCGGCCAGCCAGCCGACGATGCGCGCGTCAAAGTCGTCGCCGCCCAGGTGGTTGTCGCCGCAGGTGGCCAGCACCTGTACGATGCCGTCGCCGATCTGGATCAGCGAAACGTCAAACGTGCCGCCGCCCAGGTCGTAGACCATCACGGTCTGGGCGCGGCCGTTGTCCAGCCCGTAGGCCAGCGCGGCGGCGGTCGGCTCGTTGATGATGCGGCGCACTTCCAGCCCGGCAATGCGCCCGGCGTCCTTGGTGGCCTGGCGCTGCGCGTCATTGAAGTAGGCCGGCACCGTGATGACGGCCTCGGTCACCGGCTCACCCAGGTAGGCCTCGGCGTCGGCCTTGAGCTTTTGCAAAATCAGCGCGCTGATCTGCTGCGGGGCATAGCTTTTGCCGTCGATGGGGATGCGCGCGTCGCTGCCCATCAGCCGCTTGACGCTGCTGACGGTGCGCGGCGCGTTGGTCACGGCCTGGCGCTTGGCGGCGTCGCCCACCAGCCGCTCGCCCGCTTTGGTGAACGCCACCACCGAAGGCGTGGTGCGCTGCCCCTCGGCGTTGGGGATCACGACCGGCTTGCCCCCCTCGATAACGGCGGCGCAGCTGTTGGTCGTGCCCAGATCGATGCCAATGATCTTTGCCATGTGCGTGATGTTCCTTCCACAAAAAGGCGGCAAAAGTACGGGCGCAGCCCGGCCCGTACCCTTTGCGATCTCTTATTTGTATTGTAGCGCGCACAGCGGGGGAATGTGTTGCCATTTCGTAAATAAAATTTACAAATTTTGCCCCCCGGCGCCCAAACAGCGCCTGCCATGCGTTGACGCTGCCCGGCGCGCATGGTATAGTTTAGGTATCGTGATTTTTCGGTAAGGGGGCTATGTTTGTATGGCACGCACGGCAACGGTCACGCGCACCACGCGCGAGACGCAGATCATCCTGACGCTGGACCTGGACGGGTCCGGCAAAACGGAACTGGACACCGGCATCGGCTTTTTTGACCACATGCTGGACGGCTTTGCCCGCCACGGCCTGTTCGACTTAAAAGTACAGTGCCACGGCGACCTGGAAGTCGACTGCCACCACACCATCGAGGATGTCGGCATTGCGCTGGGCACCGCGCTGCGCGAAGCCCTGGGCGACAAAACGGGCCTGGTGCGCTACGGCAGCAGCCTGCTGCCCATGGACGAAACGCTGGCCCTGTGCGCCGTCGACCTGGGCGGCCGGCCGTACTTTGTGTACGACGCGGCGTTTGCCGCCCCGGCCTGCGGCGGCATGGACACCCAGATGGCGCGGGAGTTCTTTTACGCCGTCAGCTACACGGCGGCCATGAACCTGCACCTCAAGGTATTGTACGGCGCAAACGACCACCACAAGCTCGAAGCGCTGTTCAAAGCCTTTGGCCGCGCGCTGGACGCCGCCACCCGCACCGACGCGCGCATCGAGGGCGTGCTTTCCACCAAAGGCACGCTGTAAACCGCAACACCAACCAAAAACAGGAGGGAACACCATGTACCGGGAAATGATGGACACCATCGGCTTTGTGCAAAGCGCCGACGCCGAGGTCGGCGCGGCCATGCAGCGGGAACTCACCCGCCAGCGCCAGAACATCGAGCTCATCGCCAGCGAGAACATCGTCTCGCCCGCCGTCATGGCGGCCATGGGCAGCGTGCTGACCAATAAATATGCCGAGGGCTACCCCGGCCGCCGCTACTACGGCGGCTGCCAGTATGTGGACGAGGCGGAGAACATCGCCATCGCCCGCGCGTGCGAGCTGTTCGGCGCAAAATATGCCAACGTGCAGCCGCATTCCGGCGCGCAGGCCAACCTGGCCGTCTACTTTGCGCTGCTGGACGTCGGCGACACCGTCATGGGCATGGATCTTTCCCAGGGCGGCCACCTGACCCACGGCTCGCCCGTGAACATGAGCGGCAAAAACTACCACTTCGTCAGCTACGGCGTCGACGAAAACGGGTTTATCGACTACGACGCGCTGGCAAAACAGGTGGCCAAGGTGCGCCCCAAACTGCTGGTGGCCGGTGCGTCGGCCTACCCGCGCGCCATCGACTTTGAAAAGCTGGCCGCCATCGCCCACGGCTACGGCGCGATGCTGATGGTGGACATGGCCCACATCGCCGGCCTGGTGGCGGGCGACGCGCACCAGAACCCCGTGCCCTATGCCGACGTCGTCACCACCACCACCCACAAAACGCTGCGCGGCCCGCGCGGCGGCTTGATCCTGACCAACAACGAGTACCTTATCAAGCGCATCAACTCGGCCATCTTCCCCGGCACGCAGGGCGGCCCGCTGGAACACGTCATCGCCGCCAAGGCCGTCTGCTTTGGCGAGGCGCTCAAACCCGAATTTAAGGCCTACGCGCACAAGATCTGCGAAAACGCCCAGGCGCTGGCCGCCGGGCTGACGGCGCGCGGGGTCAAGCTCGTCTCCGGCGGGACGGACAACCACCTGATGCTCATCGACCTTTCGGACGAGGCGTGCACCGGCAAGGAACTGGAGCACAACCTCGACGAAGTGCACATCACCGCCAACAAAAACACCGTCCCCGGCGAGAAGCGCAGCCCCTTCATCACCAGCGGCGTGCGCGTGGGCACCCCGGCCGTGACCACCCGCGGCATGGGCCCCGCCGAGATGGACGAGATCGCCGCCTGCATCGCCGACTGCATCTTTGCCTTCGACACCAAAAAGGCCGACGTCGCCGCCCGCGTCGCCAGCCTGGTCGCGCGGTTCCCCCTGTACGAATAAGCGGATCACCTAAAACACGCCCCCGGCCTGTACAGGCCGGGGGCGTTTGCCCTGTGGGAACGTTTTTGGTTTGTGTACGCGACCCCCGCATGCGTAGGGGCGGCATATATATGCCGCCCGCAAAACCCCGCCCAGCCGCCCGTCCCCGGGTTTATATGGTGTGTGCCTCGCATTGTAGGGGCCGCATGTATGCGGCCCGTGGCCGTTTCCCCCGCGCGGGGTTCGCGGGGAAATGTGCCCGTTCCCGCCGCTCTGTAGGGCGGGCGTTCAATCTCCGGCCTAAGAGCCGCCGCTGCGCGGCGGTTGGCCTACGAAACGCGCCTGCGGGCGCAGCGCCCGCCGCACCGATGATTTTTTAAATTTTATAATGTTCGGCGGGGTCAAGACCCCGCCCTACAACACAAACCAAACGACATACGCCCCAAAAAAACAACAAGGCCGCCCTGCGTTTGCAGGGCGGCCTTGCCGCGCTTATAAGGGGGTTATTTTAGGGGGCGTAAAACCGTGTTACCGGTCGCTGCGGCGCTTGCGCAGCACCAGCAGGGCGGCCAGGCCGCCGGCAGCCACGATAGCCAGGCCGGCCAGCAGGCCGACGGGCATGTCGTCGCCCGTCTGCGGGATGACAGCGGCGGCCGGCGCGGCCGGGGCCGTCACCGCAGCGCTCGCCGAGGCGGACGCCGAAGCGGTGCTCTTGTTCTGGTTGTTGTTGGTATTGTTGTTATTGTTATTGTTATTGTTGTTATTATTGTTGTTGTTGTTGTCGTCGTCGCCAGAGGGTTTGTCCTCATCGCCGGGCTGGCTCTGCTCCGGGAGCTCATACGTCAGCACAAACGGGGAGAAGCTGCTGGTCGTAAAGGTGATGCCATGCTCGCCTTTTTCGATCGACGTCACTTCCGTCGGCTTCGCCGTGTCGATGGCGCTTGCACCGGCAGCCGCCGTGCCTTCGCGGTCCAGCCCGTCAAAGTGGTACAGCTTAAAGTTGGTGTCTTCGCCGGTGCCTGCCGGGTAGGGCCAGAACACCGTGACCGTGCTGCCGTCCGCCGGCGTCAGCCAGGCGTTGCCGTTCTGGGTATCGACCAGGTCAAAGTATTTGCTGACCGCACCGGCATGGCCGGAAGCAAAGCTCGCTTCCTCGACGGCCGTCAGCACCAGATCGCTCTCGGAATACCCGGCGCCGTTCCAGGTCAGCTCATCTGCCAGCAGCGAGACGTCGGAAGTCAAAACGTCAACACCGGCCGCACCCGCGTCCTGCTCGTTGATATAGAACTTCTGGCCCTCGGCCACCCCAACATGGAACTGGTCGGGGTTCTCTTCCACTGCAGCCGCAAGGTCCGTCTTGGCCGGCGTGATGGGCGCATTGGCTGCCGCATAGCGCACCGTCAGCTTGCCGGGGGTGCTGCCTTTATCGTCATAGCCGCAGTAGAAGGTCTGGCCGCCCGCCTCGATCTTGAGCGAGATCGACGCCACGTCAACGTCGCCGGTGTACAGGTTCATCTTGTACTCGTTCGACAGGTTGTCAGTCAAGGTAAACGCATCGCTGGTAACGGTGTTGTTGGCATTGTCGGTGAAGGCTACCCGGATGGCGGGCTGATTTTTACCGGGCTCGATCTTGTAGACAAAGTGCTCCTGGTCGTTGATCAGCGCGGTCGAGGTGCTATCGCCATATTTTTGCAGCGTCCAGGTACGTTCCGCGCCGGCTGTGGTGGCGGCGGTAACGGTGATCTTGCCGGAAAGGTCCGCCGCATGGCCGTTGCCGCCCAGCGCCTGGTTGACTTCGTTCGGCAGGGTGATGTAGAAGCCGGGTTCGGGCAGGGAGTTGCTCGACGTACTGACGTTGCCGTTCATAACGGCTTCATAGCCGTCCTTGCCGCCCATGTAGATGGTGATGTCGGCGGGCTGCAGCTTGATTTTGCCGTCGTCCTTGACTTCGTGCTCTTCCTCGTCCTGCGGCGGGGGGTTGTCCGGGTCATCGTCCGGGAAGTCCTCGCCGGTGACAACAGCGCTGTTGGTCAGCGGCTTGTCGGCGTCGGCCTGCACGACGGTGTAGGTGTAGGTGTAGGTGACAGTGCCGTCAACGGGAAGCGTTTCGATGGTAGCAGTCCAGACGCCATCTTCCCAGGTACCGACTTCCTTATCACCATTGTCCGTGACATCGGACGGCTCGCCCGCGCCGCTGAACGTATCGGTGACGATCAGGCCTTCCAGCGTGACGTTGCCGGTGTTGGTGACGGTGATCTTGTAGGTGATCTCGTCGCCGACCTTGAGCGGGGCATCGCTCGCATAATTTTTAACTTCCACGCCGTTGCGGACGATCTTCGCCAGCTCCTTGTCGATGGTAGCGTCGGGGTTTTTATCCTCAACCGGCAGTTCCTCGTCGTCCGTATTGTCGGGGTCGTCGTCCGTCAGGCCGCCGCCCGTGACGGTCGCCGTGTTGGTGAGCGTTTTGCCCAAATCCTCTTCGACGACGGTGTAGGTGTAAGTAAGCGTTTTGCTATCCTTCGGAGCGAGCGTTCCGTCAGGCATCGAAGCGAGCGTTCCGCCAGGCATCGAAGCGAGCGTTCCGCCAGGCGTCCAAGTGAAATCGTTGCCGTTCATCGTGATCCTGCCGTTACCGTCACTACCAAAGGAGGGGCTGCCCGCGCCGTTGAACGTATCGGTGACGACCAGGCCGCTCAAAGTGGTGTTGCCAGTGTTGGTAACAGTGATGCTATAGGTGATCACATCGCCGACTTTGAGTTTGTTGTTTTCATCGACGGTGATTTCGCTGCCATCACGTTCAACTTTAGAGGTCTTTTCAATGGAAACAGCGGGATTCTCGTCCTCTACAGTGATCTCTTCTGTATCGGTAGGATCCTCGGGAAGTTCCGTACCAGTCACAGTAACCGTGTTCGTGATCGTGTTTCCAAGGTCATTTTCGGTCACAGTATAAGTATAGGTAGCCTTCCAAGGCTCCGCTCCTGCTTTCAGGGAACCAATCGCCCAGGTATAGGTTTTGTTTTCGCCACTCTCCGTCCAGCCTGTGCCGTTCGGGTTCATCCCGGTCGGCGTGCCTGCGCCGTTGAAGGTATCGGTAAGGGTCAGGCCTTCCAGCGCGACGTTGCCGGTGTTTTTGACCGTGATCGTGTAGGTGATCTCGTCGCCGACCTTGAGTTTATCGTCGGCTTCAAGCTGGATCGTTTTGCCGTCACGGACAATGCTCTCCACCTCTTTGGTAACGGAGGCGGCAGGGTTGGGCTCCTCCGGCTCGCTCTCGCAAGCGACCTTGATGGTGGCGGGGGCTTCGGCGCGCCAGGCGCTGATTCTGTTACCGTCGCTGTCTTCGACAACTTCCCAATTCAGGGTGATGACCACTTCGTCATTATCCGTACGCTCATGCGTCACTTCCTGGAAGTTTTTGTTATAGCTGTCCACATAGGACTCGGGAGTGACCGTAACTTCGACGTAATAGCCGTCGGCACTGTTGCCCTTCAGCCCGCTGATCTTGAACGTACCCTCCGTCAGGCCATACGTTTCGTTCGCATGCTGCGCATCCGTGTTGGTGCAGTCAACGACGACCGCAGCGTCATCGGTAAAAATACCACCGACGTTGTCGACCAGATCGTCCTTGGTGGGAGGGGTAACCTCACGCAGCTTGTCAATGTAGACCAACAGGTCTTTATATCCCGTCGCTTCCGACCGCAGGATCGCCTGATTGCCATAAGCAAATCTTTCCTGCTGGCCTTCCGACCCCATCAGAGTCAAGGCAGAATAAGCATCCCAACTCGACCAACGCGCGACTTCATAAGGCGCTTTGCAAATCGGTGTGATCGTAACGTTGGTAGCATAAGGGATCATCTGCTGCTGGGCGCCTTCGAAGGAAGTCGCCTTATAAGTATACGTTTTGGTTTCACCGCTGACGGGGTCCGTGTAATCGAACGAGATAATATACCCCATCACATTTTCTAACGGATCGCCTTCGCCGACGCTGGAGCGGTCAACATTCAGCTTCAGATGGTTGCTAAAAGTCCACAGATAGATTTTAAGGACATTATCCTTGCGATGGGCGTCATCAGCGGCTGCGACAAACTCGATAAAGCCGGTATTGCGAATCCAAGAACCACTGACAGCCGAAACGATATCGTAGCTGTTCTGGTCATCGAAATAGTAATACCCGTCCGCCGGCTCAAAGTTCAAGCAGTCATTCTCGCCTGCCTTGATTGACAGTTCATCAGTTTTATGCTGCCGCTCACCGTTTACATAAATTTCCACGGTCAGCTCATAACCATCGCCAGTGGGGGTTTTGTAGCCGATCACACCATAGTTCGTCTTGATCTCGTTGGCATCTTCGGTAGGCTTGCAGAGATCACACGTGCAATTTTGCGGGCACTTGCATTCCGTGCCACCGGGGCACTGGCACCAGATGCTGCCGCAGGGGCACTTGGTGGTCAGCTCGACCGTCAGGTCATTGTTTGTCAGAGCCGTACTTAAACTCCACTTCGGGCTTATCTCATACGCTGCGTTAAAGCCGGAACCCGGTGTGAACCAGTACTGGTAGGCACCTCCCTCTGCGTTGGTCAATATTTCGGGCGTGTAGACTTTTTGGCTATACGCGACCACACCGTTCACCTTAACAGTCAGGATACGTTCATGATCGTCGCGGGTAGCGTCGCCCTTCAGCCAGGAAAATGTGCCGTAGAGGGTCTCATCATCTTGAATCAGCACATCGTCATGGGTCTTAAAACTGGTCAGCTCAATCGTCGCCGTAGAATTATCCCAAGTGGGTATAAGCCAGTATGTATTATTGCCCCTAGGCTCAAAGATATTCTTTATATCGCTGATGCTAACATCAACCTGATACCCGGCGGCAATAATAGTGACCGGCGTGCCGCCAACATTCAAATCATCAATCGTATAAGAACCGACGTCCTCACCGTCGATAACGATTTTGAAAGTGACCTCATTTGCCTCATAAACTGGAATATCCGCGCCGGTCTGGACGCTGATATCGATCCCAAGATCGACATCACGATAAATCGTCTCATTGCTGATCGCCATCGGCGAAATACCAGAATCCTGCGACGGCTGCTCTTTGCTTTGCGCAGCTACCTTCGCAGGGGCTTTCACCGGTTCCGGCGTGACCTCCGGGCTGGCGCTCGGCGTCGGGGTCGGCGTCCCGGCGGGTTCCGGGCTCTCGGTCGGGGCGGCCGACGGGACCGGGCTCTCGGTGGGTTCCGGCGTCACCTCCGGGCTGGCGCTCGGGGTCGGCTCAGCCGACGGGGCCGGGCTTTCGCTCGGTTCGGGGCTGGGCTGCTCTTTCGGCTGCTCGCCGGGCACAGAAAGGGTATTCTGCCCTTCCTCCGTTACATCCGGCGCGGGCGTTTCCTTCGTTTTTTCCTCTGCCGTCACGGTAGAGGAAGCAACGGAGACCGTTTCGCCCGTATCCGCAAACACCGCGGTGGGCAGCAGGCTGGCTGTCAGTGCCAGCGCGCAGACCAGTGCCGCCAGGCGTTTGGCGCGCGGTTTCCAAAATCGCATGGTCAAATTCCTCCATTTCTGATTGCTGTTGATGTATATAGGGTGAAACCCGGCCAGGCCGGGACGGGAACATTGTTTATGCGCCTTCTTCCCAGCCGGCGGTCGTTTGTTCCGTCTGCAGCAGCTGGTCGTAGGCCTGGCGCAGCAGCAGTTCCATGCGGGCCTGGATGTCGGCCTGCGTGGCCTGGTACAAACTGCGCAGGGCGCGCGGGTTGCCTTTGGCTTCGTCCACACCGGCGTCGCGGCAAAGCTCCTGCATGCTGCGGCACAGGTTCGAGCGGTTGATCGTCCGCCCGCGGCTGCTTACAAACACCGGCCCGGCGGCCAGGCATTGTTCGCGGCAGTAGTCCAGCAGTTCCTGGCGGAACGCCGGGGCCAGCGTAAGCGGCAGGTCGCTGCCGCGGCACCGCACCGTGCCGTGCCCCGCCTGTACCAGCGCCACCGTGACCTGCGGCAGGCACTGCAGCGGCAGGCCGGTGGTGGCAAACAGCTTGGTCAGCAGGTACAGCCGGTGTTCGCCTTTGCGGCGGGCCGTGCACAGCAGGCGCAGGTACTCGGATCGGGTCAGCTGCGGGGTCTCGGTCTTGCCGGGCGCGCTGTGGCGCATCGCCAGGTCATACCGGCCGCACCAGCGGAAATAGTTGTTGGCGGCCGAAATGCGTGTATTGATGCTGCGCGGGCGGTACCCCTGCCCCTGCAAATGCCGCTGCCAGGCGGCTAAGGTATCGCGCCCGGGCGGGCCTGCGCTTTGCAGGTAGGCGTACAGTTCCTGCAGGGCGCGGCGGTAGCTGTCGCGGGTGTCGGCGCTCCAGCCGGTATGTTCGGGCGCAGTCAGGAAATCTTCCAGCGCATAGCCGGGCAGGATCGCGGCGTCGCGGTCCATCGGCACACCCCCTTTACAAAAGTGCGGTTTTGTTGCCGCCGGGTGTGCCTGCCCTGTATACACGCGCCAAAGAATAGACATGCGGGTCGGGTGTTGTTCAAAAAAAGGCGCACGAAAGCCAGGCGGGAAAATACATTTTTGTTTTTCCTGCCTGTTCTGTGCTGTCTATTTTTGCGAAATATGCCGAAAAACCACGCAGGCGCTTGCTTTTTTTGGCCCGCTGTGATACCATACAATATAAATTCCCTTGCTATGTAGGGGGAACTTTGCCACACGGGGCGGCGATACCGCCCTGCGGCAACAAAACCGCACTTTTGTTTTTTACAGCAAAAGATGCATGCGTTCCAGCAGTTTCTGGTGTTCTGCGCCGGATTCCATAATATAAATGCGCGTCGTCTCGATGCTGGAGTGGCCCAACAGGTCCGCCAGCTTCGAGAGATTTTTTTCTAATCCATAAAAAGTCCTGGCAAACAGGTGCCGTAAGTTGTGCGGGAACACTTTGTCCCGCGCGACGCCGGCCGGTTTGCACAGGGCTTTTAGCATTTTCCACACTGTGACGCGGTCCAGCGGCTGGCCGCCGCGGCCCAGAAACACCGGCCCGTTGTGGATGCGCTGCCTGGCGCACCAGCGTTCCAGGCGTTTGCACAGCTCATGCGGCAGCAAAATTTCCCGGCATTTGCCCTTGCAGCGGATGGCCGCGCGCCCCTTGCGCACGGCCTCGGCCGTGATGAACCGCAGCTCGGACACACGGATGCCGGTGGCGCACAATGTTTGCAGCACCAGCAGCGTGCGTTTGCGGCCGGTGCGGCGGGCGGCGTCCAGCAGGCGGAAATATTCGGCGCGGGAGAGTTCGCGCCGTGCCTCGCAGAAAATGCGCCGCTGGCACTTGAGCGGCTTGGCCTTGCCGGCGGGGTTGCCGCAAAAGTCCTGGTAGGCGTTGACGGCGGCCAGCATGGCGTTGACGCTGGCGGGGGCGTAGCCGCGCGCGGCCAGCGCGTCGCGCCAGGCGGCGACGGCGGCCTTGGGCGGGATTTGCGGCGCGCCGCTCTCGGCAAAAAAGCGGGCGGTATCGCGCAGGTATTTGGCGATGGTGCCGGGGCTGCGTTCCCGGTTTTGCAGCCAGGCGCGGTAGGCGGTCAGATCGGCTGTGGCAGACATACAACGTTCCCCTTTCGCGGCCCTGCGGTGTGCAGGGCGGTTTTGCTTTTATTATGCGCGCAAAACGGGCCGCCGCAAAGCGCGGCGGCCACAGCCCGGAACGGCGCGTCTTTCCCTTGCGCTTTGCGGGGTTTCCGGGTATACTATAAGCAACAAAGGCCCCTGTACAACGGGCCGGAATGTGAGGTGTAACGTATGGAACCCATGGTCATTACCGTCGCGCGCGAGTTTGCCTCCGGCGGCAGCGAGATCGCGCAGGCCGCCGCCCAAACGCTGGGCGTGCCGCTGTACAACAAAGAACTCATCACGATGGCCGCCAAAAAAAGCGGCCTGACCGAGGAAGCCATCGCCGCCAGCGAGAACCAGCGCAGCGGCAGCCTGATCTACAGCCTGTATATGATGGGCAACACGATGCCGCTGGCCGACCAGGTCTACATCCTGCAAAGCAACGTCATCAAGGAGCTGGCGGCCCGGGGCTCCTGCGTGATCTTGGGGCGCTGCGGCGACTATGTGCTGCGCGACCGCCCGAACGTGCTGCGCGTGTTCATCTACGCCCCGCTGGAACAGCGCATCGCCCGCGCCAAGGCGCGCCCCGGCGTCAAGGACCTGACCGACCGCCAGTGGGAGGTGCAGCTGGCCAAGCACGACCGCGCCCGCGCCAGCTACTATAACTATTATACCGAGAACCGCTGGGGCGAGGCCAAAAACTACGACCTGTGCCTGAACGCGGCGCTGGGGCAGGATGTCTGCACGCAGCTGATCGTGGACGCCGCGCGCGCCTTGGCCGCCAAACAAGAAGGGCACTGACCCGCAGGGAAGGAGCGTGCGCGCCATGCTGCGTTACGTTAAAAACGGGATGCTGGTGTTCAGCATCATCTATATCGCGCTGGGGGTGCTGCTGCTGGCCATGCCGCAGACCAGCCTGCTGTGGATCTGCTATGCGTTCGGCGCGGTGGTGCTCATCACCGGCATCGTCTGCCTGATCCAGTACGCGCGCATCCGCGGCAGCGGCTTCGCCGCGCCGTTCATGCTGGTGGGCGGCGTCATCACGGCGGGGCTGGGGCTGTTCACGCTGGCGCGCCCGGCGGTGGTGGCCAGCTTTTTGCCGGTGGTGTTCGGGCTGTTCATCCTCATCGACGGGTGCAGCCGCATCGGCACCGCGCTGGACCTGGCGCGCCGCAAGGGCGACAAATGGTGGCTGCTGCTGTTGCTCAGCCTGCTTTCCATCGGGCTGGGCCTGCTGCTGTTGTTTAACCCGTTCGGCGCGGCGGTCAGCGCCGTCATGCTGTGCGGCGTGCTGCTCATCGCCGAGGGCGCGGTCAACCTGGGCTGTGTCGTCTACGCCGCCATGGAACTGCGCGCGCTGGACCGCATGGCCGACGCCGCCATGACCGCCACGCTGGGCGCGCTGGGCGACGCCCTGGACGCCGAGGAGGAAGCCGAACAGGCCGCGGCGGCCGGTTTTGCCGCCGCCGACCCCGAAACAGTCGTCTATGACGCCGAGAGCACCGAAGTGCCGAACGACGACAAACCCTGATTTTTTTGCTAAGGAGAAATTGCGCCCCCATGTATGACCTGATCATTGTAGGCGCCGGCCCGGCCGGCATCTTTACCGCGCTGGAACTGCTGCGCAAAAGCACCCGCCCCCACCGCATCCTGCTGGTGGAAAAAGGCAAACCGGTCGAAAAGCGCCACTGCCCCAAAGACAAGACCGGCGTCTGCGTCAACTGCAAGCCGACCTGCGCCATCACCACCGGGTTTTCCGGCGCGGGGGCGTTTTCGGACGGCAAGCTGTCGCTGTCCTGCCAGGTCGGCGGCGAGCTGCCCGACCTCATTGGCGAGGAACTGGCCCAGACCCTCATCGACTACACCGACGGCATCTACCTGGAATTTGGCGCCGACCCCAAGGTCGAGGGCATCTACGAGGGCGCCGAGATCAAGGACATCCGCAAGCGCGCCATCCAGGCGGGGCTGCAGCTCGTCGACTGCCCCATCCGCCACCTCGGCACCGAGAAGGCGCAGCAGCTCTACCTCAACATCCAAAACCATCTGCGCGCCGCCGGCGTCGAGATGCGCTTTGAGACCGAGTGCGAGAACATCCTGCTGGACGGCGCGGTGTGCACCGGCGTGCGGCTGCGCAGCAAAGACGGCGTGTGCGAGGAGACCGCCCGCCAGGTCGTCATCGCCACCGGCCGCCGCGGCGCCGACTGGCTGGAAAAACTCTGCGCCGAGCACCACATCGCCCACAAGCCCGGCACCGTCGACATCGGCGTGCGGGTCGAGTGCCGCAACGAAGTCATGGAGACCATCAACAAGGTCCTGTATGAGGGCAAGCTCATCGGCTACCCGGCGCCGTGGCGCAACAAGGTGCGCACCTTCTGCCAGAACCCCGGCGGTTTCGTCGCGCAGGAAAACTACGACAACGACCTCGCCGTCGTCAACGGCCACAGCTTTAAAGAGAAGAAAAGCGGCAACACCAACCTGGCCATCCTCGTCAGCCACAATTTTACCGAGCCGTTCAACCAGCCCATCGCCTACGCGCAAAAGGTGGGCGAGCTGACCAACATGCTGGGCGCGGGGCACATCCTGGTGCAGCGCTACGGCGATATCCTGGACGGCAAGCGCACCTGGGCCAAGGAGCTGGCGCGCGCCAACGTGCGCCCCACGCTCAAGGACGCCGTGGCCGGCGACATCACGGCCGCCATGCCCTACCGCGCCATGGTCAACATCATCGAGTTCATCAAGATGATGGACCACGTCGTGCCCGGCTTCGCCAGCCCCGAGACGCTGCTCTACAGCCCGGAGCTCAAGTTCTACTCCAACAAAGTCAAGATGGACACGGACCTTGAGACCAACATCGCCGGGCTGCACTGTTTGGGCGATTCCTCCGGCTGGACGCGCGGGCTGATGATGGCCTCGGTCATGGGCGTGCTGATGGGCCGCAAACTGCTGCAAAACCACGGGTTTTAAACGCATTATCGCAAACATAAAAGGCCCCGGGCCTGCCACATGGCAGGCCCGGGGCCTTGCATTATTTATAAGCGGGCGGGCGCTCAGCCGGCGCTGCTGCCCAGCGTGACTTCCATCGTCAGCACTTTGCCCTCGCGCTCGACCTGCAGCGTCACGGTGTCGCCGACCTGCTTGTCGTTGAGGTAGCTCTTGACCGCGTTGTTGGATGTCACGGCCGTGTCGTCGATGGCGATCAGCCGGTCGCCGGCCTTGACGCCGGCAGCCTCGGCCCCGCCGCCCGCGGTGACTTCGACCACGTAGACGCCGGTGGCGTTGACGCCCAGGCGCGCGGCGGTGGAAGCGTCGGTGACCTCATAGATCTGCACGCCCAGCGCCGGGCGCACGACCGAGCCGTTCTCGATGAGCTGCTGGGCGATCTCCATGCCCGAGTCGATGGGGATGGCGAACCCGATACCCTCGGCTTCGGAGTAGCTGCTCTTGGCGTTGACGATGCCGATGAGCTCGCCGTTGGCGTTGAACAGCCCGCCGCCCGAGTTGCCCGGGCTGATGGACGCGCTGGTCTGCAGCAGCGTCATATCGTTGTCCTCAACGGTGACTTCGCGGTTGAGCGCGCTGATGATGCCGTTGGTGACGGTGTTGGACAGCGTGCCCAGCGGGTTGCCCACGGCCACGACGGTCTCGCCGACGGCCAGCGCGTTGCTGTCGCCGATGACGGCCGGCGTCAGGCCGGTGGCCTCGACCTTGATGACCGCCACGTCGGAGGTGGTGTCCTGCCCGACGATGGCGGCGTCGTAGGTGTCGCCGTTGTCCAGCTGGACCTGGATGCTGGTAGCCCCGTTGACGACGTGGGCGCAGGTCAGGATATAGCCGTCCTCACTGATGATGACGCCGGAGCCCGCGCCGCTTTGCACGTAGTAGCCGCCGAACCAGGTCTGCGAGCCGCTCATCTGTTCCGTCGTGATGGCCACGACGCTGGGCGACACCACCGAGGCGATCTGCGAGATGCTCATCCCTTCGCCGCCGGTGCTGCCGGTGTTTTCGGCGTCGGAGGCCGCGCGCTGCACCTGCTGCACCACGACCTGGCCGCCGGTCAGGCCGGTGCGGCTGGCGACGACGGCCCCGGCCAGGCCGCTGCCAAAGCCCAGCACCACAACGCCCAGGCCCGCCAGCACCCGCAGCAGCACGCGGTGCTGCTTTTTGGGTTTGGGGGCCGGCTGCTGCGGCGCGCTGGCGTAGCTGTAGCCGTTGGCGCTGCCGCTGCCGCCGCCGCTGAAACTGCTGGTGTAGCCGTTGCTGTCGGCGCTGCCGCTTTGCGCGGTGTAGCCGCCGGTGTAGCTGGTGCCGGCGTTGGCGCTGCCGCCCGGCTGCGACGCGGTGGAATAATCGGTGCGCGCGGTGTTGGCGGTGTTCATGCCGCTGCTGCCCACGTTGGGGTAGGCGCTTTGCTGCGGCGCGCTGTTCTGTGCCGCAGGGTCGGCCGCGCCGTCCGGCGTGCCGCTGGGGGTGTTTGTATGGTCGTAAAGCCCGGAGTAATCGTATTCGTTGCTCATGCGGGTCCTTCCTTTCTATGGTGGGTAGGGGGCTTTCTGCCCTTTCTGCCTAACAGTATACCCGTTAATTGTGAAATAGGTATCCTCTGCGGGTGAAAAGTGTGTGAAAAACCGGTCGGTTTGGCGCGGTTTCGGCGGCGTTTTCACCTATTTTACCTTTTTGCGCAGCATTTGGCAAGCGGCGGCGCGCCCGGCTTGACAACTGCGCCCGGCGCGGGTATGCTGGGGGTGGCGAAAGGGGGCGCGGCTATGGACATCCGCCAGGAGGGCGGCGCGCTGGTTTTGTATAAAGAGCGCACGGCCATCGGCACGGCGCGGCGGGACGGCGACGCGCTGTGGGTACAGATCGACCCGGCCTGGCGGCGGCGCGGCTACGGCAGCTACCTGCTCAAAGAGCTGCTGCGCCGCCATGGCGGGTTGGACCCCAAAACGCCCAGCTATTTCACCGCCCCGCTGCCGCAGGGGGAAGGCGGGCGGCGGCTGGCCGCCAAGTTCGGCTTTGCGGAACAAAACGGCGCGCTGGTGCGCCGGCACACGCCGGACTTTTCGGCCGTGGCCTTTTGCCACGAATTTCTGGCCGCGCGGCTGGCCCCCGGCGGCTTTTTTATCGACGCCACCTGCGGCAACGGGCACGACACGGCGTTTTTGTGCCGCCTGGCCGGGCCGCAGGGCCGCGTGCTGGCGCTGGACATCCAGCCCCGCGCCGTGCAGGCCACCAACGCCCGGCTGGCTGCGGCGGGGCAGGCGGGCATCGGCCATGCCGTTGTGCACGACCATGCGCGTCTGCGGGAGCTGGCCGCGCCCGCCACGGCCGACTGCGTGGTGTTCAACTTCGGCTGGCTGCCCGGCGCGCCGCACGGCGTGCACTCGGCGGCCGAGGGCAGCGTCGCGGCGCTGCGCGCCGCGCTGGAGCTGCTCAAACCCGGCGGCGTGCTGGCGGCGGTGCTGTACAGCGGGCAGGTCATCGGCGACAGCGAAAAACAGGCCGCGCTGGCGTTTTTGCGCGCGCTGCCGCTGGCGCAGTACACCGTGCTGGAATGCCGCTTTGCCAACTGGGCCGACACTGCGCCGCTGCCCTGCTTTGTGCTCAAAAAAGACCCGCCTGCCGGGCCAAAAACAGGAGGCTGCCATGAAGATCGCAACGTTTAACATCCGCGGGGATTTCGGCATCGACGGCGCCAACAACTTTGACTGCCGCCAGCCGCTGATCCTGCAAAAGATCCGCGCCGAACAGCCGGATGTCATCGGTTTCCAGGAGGTCATGCCCCACGTGCAGCGCTGGCTGCGGCAGAACCTGCCGGGCTACACCGTCGTGGGCTGCGGCCGCACGGCCGACTACGCCGACGAAGCCATGACGCTGGCCGTGCGCAGCGATACCGCCGAGCTGCTGGGCTTTGACGTGTTCTGGCTGTCGCCGCAGCCGCAGGTGCCCGGCTCCCGCTACGCCCACCAGAGCGAATGCCCGCGCACCTGCGCGGCGGCCATCGTCAACGTGCAGGGCATGGGCGGGCCGGTGCGCGTCTACGACACCCACCTCGATCACCTCGACGCCGAAGCCCGCCGCCTGGGGCTGGCGCAGGTCTTGCAGCGCATGCGCCACGACGCCGCGGCGCTGCCGCTGCCCGCCGTGCTGCTGGGGGATTTTAACGCCGAACCCGGCGCGCCGGAACTGGCCCCGCTGTTTGCGCCCGGCGCGCCGCTGGGCCTGCGCGATGTCACCGGCGGGGTGGAGGTCACCTTCCACGGCTTTTACTACGGCAGCGAGCCGCCGGCCAAGATCGACTACATCTTTGCCACGCCGGAGCTTGCCTGCCGCCGGCTCGATGTCTGGCGCGACGAGGCGGACGGGGTCTACCTTTCGGACCATTACCCGCTGTGCGCCGCGCTGGAACGCCGGTGACCCGCCGCGCCGCGCACAGAAAACGTCTGGATACGCAATGCCCCCGTCGCCGCAACGCTGTACAGCGCGCGGCGGCGGGGGCGTTTTGCGGTTTTGCGGCAGGGTGCTCAGCAGGCGCGCTGCACCAGGCGGATGCCCAGCGGGCTTTCCCACACAAGGACGTCGGCCACGGGGTCCTGCTGCGCCTGCAGCCAGGCGTCGCGGTCCACGGCCAGCTTCACCCGCGCGCCGTCCAACGCGCAGACCAGCGCATAGGTGTGGCCGTCGTCGGTGACGCGGCTGTTGTAGCGCAGGGTCTCCACCACCGGCAGCGTGCGGTGGGCGGTGGGGGCGCTCAGTTTCAGGTTCAGGCTGTACCCCATCGGGAAACACAGCGCCAGCGCAAACATCCCCAGCGCCAGCCAGGAGCGCACTTTCTGGCGCGCCATGCGCAGGCCGCAGGCCCCCGCCGGCACAACGGCCAGCGCGGCGCACAGCAGCGCCAGGCGGACGGGGTCGGCCACGGCCAGCGACTCGGCACAGCTTACGGCGGACATGCACGCCACCGCTGCCGGAAAAAATGCCCAGATCAGCGAGGGGTGGTTCTGCTGCCAGGCCCGGGTGGCCAGCACCTGGTTCCATTGCCTGGCGCGCGGCCGCTGCGGGAAATAGTCCCACACATAGACCTGCGGGAACAACAGGTAAAGCAGGTAAAACACCGCGGGCGGCCAGGCGCTCAGCAGCAGTGCGTCGGCCAATGTCAGCACGCCCGCGCTGCGGGTCAGCAACACCTGCGCCGCCGTCAGCACCACGGCCAGCACCCACGCCCGGCGCAGCAGCGGCAGCCAGCGGTGGGCCGGGGTGCGGTCGGCTTCGTCCCAGTCCAGCGTGGCGCGCACCTTGGGCAGGGGGAAGCGGCTGGCCCGCGCCTGGTCGTGCGGGGTGGCAAAGCCGATGCCGCGCTGCTGCAGGCGGGCCAGCAGCCGTTTGCAGTTGACGGCATCCTTCTCAAACGTGCACAGCGTCCGCCCTTCGGCGTCGCAGATATGGTAGGTGCCCAGCAGTGTTACGCGCAGGCTGGCAGCTTCGTGTAGTTCCGCGATGCGGGTGCGGCCCCCGGCGCCGGTGGTCTCTATGCGGCCGTCGGCCGCCAGCAGCAAGCGCTCGTTGCGCGCGGCAGCCACGACCAGCGCGCTCAGGACCAGCCAAACCAGCAACAGCAGCTCCATTACCAGCCCGGCGACCAGGTCGTCCCCCGTCAGCAGCGCCGGCAGCGCGGCGGCAAAGCCGGCGCACAGCACCACCAGCCCCACGCCCATCGGGGTCGGCCACCCGGCATGGAACACGGCCAGTTCGTCCGGCCGCTGGGGGCGCAGGGGCGGGCAGGCCAACAGCAGCCACAGCCCCACCAGCGCCATGGCCAGCAGGCAAAGCAGCAGCGGCGTCGGCATCGGCACGCCGTCCGGCAGGCCATGCAGCGCCCAGTACGCCGCACTGGCCGGGCCGGCCTCCAGCAGGAACACCGCGGCCGCGCGCTGGGCCGCGGTGCGCCCCGGCCCCTGCGGCCAGCGCGGGGCGGGGTCCGTTTCGTGTAAGTGCATGGCAACGCCCCCTTTTTTTGTACCCAGTATAGCACGCCGCGCAAAACAAACCAACCCCCGCCCTGTTCCCAGGGCGGGGGTCAGCTGCTTATGGGGTCACGGGCGCGCGGGGCGCAGCCGGTTTACAGCTGCGGGCCGGCGGAGACAAGGGCCTTGCCGGCCTCGTTGCTCTCGTACTTGACGAAGTTCTTCTGGAAGCGGGAGGCCAGGTCTTTCGCTTTGGCGTCCCACTCGGCCGCGTCGGCGTAGGTGTCGCGCGGGTCCAGGATGGCGGGGTCAACGCCGGGCAGGGCGGTGGGCACCTCAAAGTTGAAGTAGGGGATGGTCTTGGTGTCGGCTTTCAGGATGGAGCCGTCCAGGATGGCGTCGATGATGCCGCGGGTATCCTTGATGGAGATGCGCTTGCCGGTGCCGTTCCAGCCGGTGTTGACCAGGTAGGCTTTCGCGCCGGATTTCTGCATCTTCTTGACGAGTTCCTCGGCGTACTTGGTGGGGTGCAGCTCCAGGAAGGCCTGGCCGAAGCAGGCCGAGAAGGTCGGGGTGGGCTCGGTGATGCCGCGCTCGGTGCCGGCCAGCTTGGAGGTAAAGCCGGAGAGGAAGTAGTACTCGGTCTGCTCCGGGGTCAGGATGGAGACCGGGGGCAGCACGCCGAACGCGTCAGCAGACAGGAAGATGACGTTCTTGGCGTCAGGCCCGGCCGAGACGGGGCGCACGATCTTCTCGATATGGTCGATGGGATAGCTGACGCGGGTGTTCTCGGTCACGCTCTTGTCGTGGAAGTCGATCTTGCCGTTCTCGTCCAGGGTGACGTTCTCCAGCAGGGCGTTGCGCTTGATGGCGTTGTAGATGTCGGGCTCGGACTCTTTGTCGAGGTCGATGACCTTGGCGTAGCAGCCGCCCTCAAAGTTGAAGATGCCGTTGTCGTCCCAGCCGTGCTCGTCGTCGCCGATCAGCAGGCGCTTGGGGTCGGTGGACAGCGTGGTCTTGCCGGTGCCGGACAGGCCAAAGAACAGCGCGGTGTTCTCGCCGTTCATGTCGGTGTTGGCAGAGCAGTGCATCGACGCCATGCCCTTGAGCGGCAGGTAGTAGTTCATCATGCTGAACATACCCTTCTTCATCTCGCCGCCGTACCAGGTGTTCAGGATGACCTGCTCACGGTCGGTGAGGTTGAAGACGACCGCCGTCTCAGAGTTGAGGCCCAGCTCTTTGTAGTTCTCGACCTTGGCCTTGGACGCGTTGTAGGAGACGAAGTCCGGCTCAAAGTTCTCGAGCTCCTCAGCCGTGGGCTGGATGAACATGTTCTTGACGAAGTGCGCCTGCCAGGCCACTTCCATGATGAAGCGGATGGCCATTCGGCTGTCCTTGTTGGCGCCGCAGAACACGTCCATCACGTACAGCTTCTTGTTGGAAAGCTCCTCGATGGCCAGCTTCTTGCAGGCGGCCCAGGCTTCCTGGCTGGCGGGCTTGTTGTCGTTCTTGTAGCCCTCGCTGGTCCACCACACGGTGTCCTTGGAGGTGTCGTCCATCACGATGAACTTGTCCTTGGGGGAGCGGCCGGTGTAGATGCCCGTCATGACGTTGACGGCGCCCAGCTCGCTGACCTGGCCTTTTTCGTAGCCTTCCAGGCCGGGTTTGGTCTCCTCGGCAAACAGTTCCTCGTAAGAGGGGTTGTACACGATCTCAGTCGTGCCGGTAATGCCGTACTTGGTAAGATCCAGCTTTGCCATATACTTATACCTCTTTCTCTATTACATTCGCCGGGCGGGCCCGGCGGCCGTGCGGCCGCCGTGTGTCGCAAATGGGGGGCTTACCGGCCATTGTCCCCCACGATACCTTTATTATACATGAACCGCCGCCAAAAGCAAGGCCGTAACCTTTAAATAATTGTGACTTTTTTCACATGCGGCCGGGCACCGCGGGCGGGGCGGTTGGCGGCAAACGTTTGCCTTGCCCATTTGCCTGCCATTGCCGGGTGGTTCGTAGGGGCCGCATGCATGCGGCCCGTGAAACGCCGCGGCATTGGCCGTCCACGGTTTGCATGGTGTGTACCTTGCATTGGAGGGCGGGCAATCTCGCCCGCCGAAGCGATGATTTTCCGAATTTTAAAAACAATACTGTGCGGCGGGGTCAAGACCCCGCCCTACAAACCGGGGAAAACGGTCATATTTCCCGCAAACCGCGCGTGGGGCGCACTGCTGCCGGGAGGCATATATGCCTCCCCTACAAATAAGGGTGCCGCGTACACGAACCCCAAAACGTTGCCTTACAATACCGTTTTTTTTGGCTGCGCCCGCGTTCGGTCTATGCGTAGGGGCGGCATACATGCCGCCCGCGAAACGGTACGGGCGGCAGGGAGGGGAGAACGGTCAAGCGGGGGGGCAGGAAAATTACCCGTTCCCCTCGCTTTGCAGGGCAGGCGTCTGCTCCGGCGGGCCGGCAAAAATTAGGCGGCCGTCTTGCAGCACCAGCACCTCGTCGTACAGGCGCAGGTGTTCGGGCGCCAGGTCGTGGGTGACGACAAGGATCGTCTTGTCCGGCAGCGCCAGCAGCTTGCGTTGGATCAGATCGCCGGTCTCCCGGTCCATGGCCGAGAACGGCTCGTCCAGCAGCAGGATCGGCTGGCCGGACACCAGCGCCCGGACCAGCTGCACAAGCTGTTTCTGCCCGCCGCTCAGGGTCGTGCAGTCGGCGGCGCGGCGCACCTGGGCCAGCATCGCGCAGTCCAGCTGTGCCTCCGCGTTGGCCAGGCGCGCGGCGTCATACGCCCCAAACAGCGTCACGTTTTCCCGGTAGCCGGCCGCAAAGATGTGGCCGCTCTGCTCGACATAGCCGATGGCGTCGGACGTGTCGCAGTCCGCCGCGGCCGCCGTCCCCGCAAAGACCGCCCCGCCCGCCAGCGGCGCCTGCTTGGCGATGGCGCGGAACAGCGTGCTCTTGCCCGCGCCGTTGGGGCCGGTGATCGCATATTTTTGCCGCAGGCAAAGGTGTAGGTGAACGGCTCCAGCCGGAACCGCGCCACCTCCACCGCGGCGTCCCGCAGCTGCAGCGGCGCGGGGGCGGCGGGCAGCGCCGGCTGTGCGGGCGGGGTGTAGGTGGTGTAGGCCAGCACTTTCTCCCGCACGCCCGCCACCGAGGCCAGGCTGTTCACGCTCTCCAGAATGTACTGGATCGGCATCGTGAAACTCTCGATGTAGCCGAGCGTCGCAACGCCGGTGCCCAGCGTGATCTCCCCCTGCCAGAGCAGTACCCCGACGGCCAGAAAGGCGGACAGGTTGATGAGGCTCAGGCAGGCCCCGTTGAGCACGAGCGAGAAGGAGTAGAACAGCCCTCGCTTATAGGTCGCCGCCTGCTGGCGGTCGAGGGCGGTCTCGTGCTCGCGCGCGAAGGCCGGGCGGGTGCGGCGGCTGGCAAAGGAAAAGCCTTCCAGCAGGTCTTTCGCTTTGGAGGTGTACCGTTCCAGCAGCGCCTGTTCGCGCTGCCGGCGGCGGGAAAGTTCCTTTGCTGTGACCTTGGGCAGAAAGACCGTCAGCAGCGAGGCAATCAGGATGACGGTGGCGATGCGGAAGTCGACGAACACAAACAGCACGACGGCGTACACCGCGACCATCAGCGAAAAGTTGATGATGTCCATCGCCGGTTCCAGCCAGTTCTGTTGCAGCGCGCTGATGTCGTTGGTCAGGATCGAGAGGTAGTCGCCAACGGATTTCTGGGTGAAATCCGCATAGCTGCGCCGGAACAGCCCGTTGAACAGGTCGGCACGCAGGCTGAACAGAAACCGGCGGTCGGCCTTCCAGCTGAACAACTGGGAAAGATACTGTGCGCCGTACAGCACGGCGATCAGAACAAGATACAGCGCCCCCAGCCATACAAGACCGCCGGGCCCGGCCGAAAAATCATAGTCGAACAGGATCTTGGTCAGGTAGGGGATGGACGCCGACGCGATGCTGTAAAGCAGGAAAAACAAAACCTGCAAGGCCAGCAGCTTCCAGATTTTTTGGATGTATTTTTTCATAACGGCCCTTCTTTGTGGTACGGCGCGGGTGCGCGGTCTTTCCCCATTGTACCAAAGGGCGCTGCGCCTGGCAAGGGCGCGCGCAACCGTTGCGGCGGCACGGTTTTTGTGCTAGTATGGGGGTAACGCAGAGGGCCCGGCGCGCCGGGCCCCCAAAACCGGAAAAACCAATACAAACGGAGGGATATGCAATGAAGACCAAAGACCAGCTCGGCGGGTTGTACGCGGCCAGCATCACGGCGTACGACGCGGCGGGCGGCATCGACGCCGCGGCGCTGCAGGCCGTTATGCGCCGCAACCTGGCTGAGGGCGCGGCCGGCTTTTTTGTGGGCGGCAGCAGCGGCGAGTGCTTTTTGCTGACGGAGGCCGAGCGCATCCAGGTGTTTGAGGCCGGCGCGGCGCTGCGGGGCCAGGCCAACCTCATCGCGCATGTGGGGGCCATCGGCACGGCGGAGGCCGTGCGCTACGCCAAAGCCGCCATGGCGCTGGGGTATGATTTCTGCGCCGCCACCGCGCCGTTTTACTACGGTTTCGGCCCCAAGGAAGTCTGCGATTACTACTACGCCATCGCCGAGGCCGCGGGCGCGCCGGTGCTCATCTACAATTTCCCCGGCAATACCCACCGCCAGTTCGACGTCGCCGACCCCGACACCATCGCGCTGTTCCGCAGCGGGGCCATCCTGGGCGTCAAGCAGACCAACTACGACCTGTTCCAGATGGAGCGCATCCTCAACCTGAACCCCGACCTCATCGCGTTTGACGGCTATGACGAGACGATGGTCGCCGGGCAGGCGCTGGGGGCCATCGGGTCCATCGGCAGCACCTTTAATATGATGCTGCCGCACTACAAAAAGATCTTTACGATGTTTGAGGCAGGCGACCGCGCCGGGGCGCTGGCGCTGCAGCACAAGGCCAACAACTGCATGCAGGCCATGTGCCGCGTGGGGCTGATCCCGGCCATCAAGTATGAGCTGGCGCGCCAGGGTTACCCCGTGGGCGAAGCCCGCGCGCCGTTCCGCCCGCTGACCGACGAGCAGAAAGCCTACGTTGACGCCGTGCTGGACCGTGACCTCGTCACGGCGTGAGCCCGGCGGCACCGACAACAACACAAAACAGCGCCCCGCGTGTAAACGCGGGGCGCTGTTCGTTTGCCGGGGAAGGGGAGGTTCAAAACAGGCCCAGGAACTTTTTGGGCGCGGCGTCGGGCGGGGCGCACAGGGCATCCAGCAGGTAGTCGTGCACCTGCTGCATCGCTTCGGGCTGCACCCACTTGACATCGTCGCGGAAGCCCCCGTGCATCGTCGTGGTCACTTCCATCTGGCTTTGCATCATCTTGAACTCCGGCGTGCGGCCCAGCAGGCCGCTGCCCTGCGCCGCCATGGCGTCCAGGTAGGTGGTGTCCCACTTGGGCATCACGGCCACGCTCAGCACCGGCTGCCGCCGGGTCGAAAAACAGCCGTCGTCGCCCTCGGGCAGGTATTTGACGAGCTTGCCGCCGTGGGCCGCCAGGCGTTCTTTGGCGCAAAAGGGGCGGGCGGCGGGGCGTTTCTCGCTGCCGCGGGCGTAGACGGCCAGTGTGTCGCCGTAGCCGCACATGTCCAGGTTGACGACGACGCTGTAGCTGCGCGGCGGCTGGGCCGCCAGCAGTTTGCCGCCGGCGTGGCCGCGCTCCTCGCCGTCCAAAAAGGCAAAGGCGGCGCGCACGCCGCGGCGCGGCAGTTCTTTGGCCAGCGCCAGCAAAATGCACAGCGCGGCGGCGTTGTCGTTGGCGCCGGGGCTGCCGGGGTAGGCGTCGTAATGGGCGCACAGCAGCGGGCAGGGGGCGTCGCCGCCGGGGTCCAGCAGGTAGTTGCGGGCGGCGGGCTGTTTTTCGCCGGCTTCGCATTCCTGCACGGTCCAGGGCAGGCCCAGGGCGGTCAGCAGCGTTTCCAGCGCGGCGCGGCGCGCCGCCGGGTCGCTTTGGGCCAGCGCGGGCAGATGTTCGTCAAGGTAAGCCACGGCAGAAGTTCCTTTCGTAATGGGCGGTCAGCGGCAGGTGTCCAGCGCCACTTTGATGACGATCTTGCGGATGGCGGCCGGCGCGCCCGCCTGGATGGCCGGGATGTGTACATCCCACGGGAAGAACATCGCGTAGCTGCCGGGCTGCATCTCGATCACGCCCTCGCGCGCGCGGGGGTTGTTTTTGTAAAAGCAGATGTCGCGCGGGGTGTCCAGCAGGTTTTCGTCCACCTCGTTGTCGCCGAGGTCGGGGTACCAGCCGATGCGCTCGGGCCCGCCGGCGGCCAAAAACTGCACGTCGATGTATTTGCGGTGGCATTCGGGGCGCAGCGTCTCGCGCGCGGCGGTGGTCTGGTCCAGCACTTGCAAAATCATCCGGTCGCCGTCCAGCGCAAAGCGGCCGGGTTCGTGGGCGGCCAGGTCGGTGTCTTTCAAAAACTGTACGGCGCGCTGCAGCGGTTCGGGCAGCAGCGTCAGGTCGCTGGCTTCATGGATGTTGCCGGAGATCATGGGGAACACCTCTTTCTAAAAATGAAAAATTAAGAATGAAAAATGAAAAATGGCGGTGTCGCGCTTCGCGCGACGGATTTGAAAAACCGGGCAAACGGCGTGGCGTTGCCGGGGCGTATGGTGTTTGTTTTGCGTTGTAGGGCGGGGTCTTGACCTCGCCGTGGGTGTTTATTTCATGGTACCGTTTTTTGGCTGCGACCGCGTTCGGTCCATGCGTAGGGGCGGCATACATGCCGCCCGCCGAAACCCCGCGGCATTGCCCGTTACCGGTTTGCATGGTGTTTGTTTTGTATTGTAGGGCGGGGCCTTGGCCCCGCCGCACCGATATTTTTTAAAAATAATTTTTATAAGGTTCGGCGGGCGTGAACGCTCGCCCTACAGGGTAGGGAAAACGGTCGATTTTCCCGTAAACCCCACGCGACCATTCACCCCTGCCGGGAGGCATGTATGCCTCCCCTACAAACAAGGCAACCGCGTACACAAACCAAAAACGTTGCCGCAGGGCAAACGTCCCCGGGCCGCATACATGCGGCCCCTGCGAACCGCCCGGGAACGGCAGAGGAACGGCAGAGGAACGGCAGGGGAACGGGCAGGGCAACGGGCAGGGGAACGGGCAGGGCAAACGTTTGCCGCAGATTGGCCCGCCTGCGCCCCCCGCCTTACTGCATCGAGGTCACGCCGCCGTCCACCTTCAACGTTACGCCGGTGACGAACGCCGCGCCTTCGCTGCACAAAAACAGCGCGGCGGCGGCCATGTCGCGGCCTTTGCCCAGCCGCCCGGCCGGGATGCGGTGCACCAGGCTGTTGTAGAACACGGGGTCCTGCATGCGGTCGGCGTTGATGGGCGTCACAACAAAGGTCGGCGCAATGGCGTTGACCGTGATGCCGAACCTGGCCCACTCGCACGCGAGCTGCCGGGTGTACATGTTGATGGCGCCCTTGCTGGCGCAGTAGGCGGCGTAGTCGCGGTCGGCGGCCAAAAACGCCTTGGCCGACGACAGGTTGACGATGCGCCCCTTGTGCGCGGGGATCATCCAGCGCCGGGCCGCCATTTTGCTGACGAGGTGGGTGCCTGTGACGTTGAGGTGCAGCACCTTGTTGAAACTCTCGGCGTCATATTCCTCGGCATGTTTGAGGATGTTCATGCCGGCGCTGTTGACGACGAGCGTCGCCGGGCCCAGCGCCCGCTCGACGGCGTCGCCCAGCGCTTCGACGTCGGCCTCATCGGTGACGTCGCAGCGCACGGCCAGGTAACGGCGGCCCTCGGCGGCAGCCAGTTCGGCCAAATCGGGCGCGCTGTCGGGGTGGCGGCTGCACACCGCCACATCGACGCCGTTTTGCAAAAATGCCTCGGCGATGGCGTGGCCCAGCCCGCTGGTGCCGCCGGTGACGAGCGCCACGCGGCCGGCCGGGGCAAACAGATCGCCGATCTTCATAGGACCTTCCATAGACGGCCCTCCTTTTTCTCAATACAGTTATTTCAGAAAAAGGCTTCCCCTCTGGGGGGAAGCCTTTTTGAAGGATAGGGGAAGCTCAGCGCGTGAAGCCGGGCAGACCCTCGATGGCGTAGACGCGCACCGGGCAGGAGTCCAGGCCGATGATGGGGATGGGCGCGTAGCTGATGAAGAAGGTGTCGCTCTTGAGCTGGTCCAGGTTCTGCAGCACTTCCAGGAAGGTGCAGTTCTGCGCCATCAGGATGTCATGGAAGGGCTTGACGTTCGCCACGTCGCCCTCAATGGCGACGCCGTCGCCGAAGCCGACGCACTGGACCTTGTGGTCCGCCAGCCACTGGGCGCAGTCAGCGCCGACCTGCAGGCGGTGGTCGGTGGGGCCGCCGGTCAGGCTGGTGAACGGCGGGATCTGGTGCGGGCTGTCCAGGATGACGGTGTCGCCGGGCTGGATGCGGTCGCCGATGGCGGCTTCCAGGTCAGCGCCGGTGATCTGGTGATCCTCGGGCAGGTCCAGCATCTGGTAGATGCCGCGGCCCATGAACTGGCCCAGCGGCAGCTCGGCCACGCTGGGCCAATCGTTGTCGTGGTGGTAGGGGCACTCGCAGTGGGTGCCCAGGTGGCTGCCGATGTCCACGTTGGTGTGGAAATCAGGCACGTCGCCGCCGGTGTTGAAGCGCCACAGGTTGCAGCGGCGGCTCTCGGTGCTGGGGTCGATGACCTTGGTCAGGTCGATGATACGCAGCCCGTCTTTCTCATACACTTTAGGGGGCAGCTGGTCCATGGGGACGGTTTTGGGCTTGCCGGCGACCCAATCGTAAGTAAGCTCGGCCATAGGGTTTTTCCTCCTTTTCAGATACAAGCAAAATCAAAATGATCTATCACCCAAAAGCGGCCGCGCGCGCCGCCTTTGAAGTCCTGCGTTATGCTTTGGGGCGGCCTTCCATCGCGTGGATCAGCCCCACCAAAAACTCGTGGCTGGGGGTGGGCACACCGCCCTTTTTGCCGGCGCGCACCACGCTGCCGCTGATGGTATCCACCTCGCTGCGGCGGCCGTTTTTCAGGTCGGCGTAGATGCTCGTCAGCCCGTTGGGGGAGTTGTCGCACACCGCCTTGACCTCGGCGACCTTCTCGTCATAGTCAAAGTCCATGCCCAGGCCTTTGGCGGCGTCCACCGCCTCGCGGATCAGCGTGCAGCACAGCTTCCAGGCGTGCTCGTTGGCAGAAATGTAGCCCAGCGGCACCTGCAGCGCGCCGGTCAGCGCGCTGGCCGAAACGTTGGTGAACAGTTTGTTCCAGATCATCTTCTGCACGCCGTCCGATACGTCGGCCTCCAGGCCGCAGGCGGTAAAGGTATCGGCAAACTTCTGCAGGCGGGCCGCTTCGCCCACCACACAGCCCATGTGGGTCATGCCGCTGCCGCCGTGTTTGGTCGCGCCGGGGCCGGCCACGCTGGCGTTGTGCTGCGTGGTGCCGATGATGATGTGGTCCTGCGGCACAAACTTGCCCAGCAGGTCCTCATGCCCGCTGCCGTTTTGCAGCGTCATCAGGTAGGTGTCGGGCCCGATGATGCCCTTGTTGTTGGTCAGCGCGCTCTCGCTGAACATCGCCTTGACAAAGACGACGATCAGGTCCACCGGGGCCATGCCCTCGGTCGAAAGCACGGCGTGCGGGTGGTAGACGGCGCTGGCGCCGTCGGGTTCGGTGACGGTCAGGCCGTCGGCGTTGATCTTTTCCACCACGGCGGGGTTGACGTCGATGACGGTGACCTCATTCTGGCGGCTCAGGTACGCGCTGAACAGCCCGCCCATGGCGCCGGCGCCCAGGACTGCGATCTTCATACAGCTTGCTCCTTCCAAGTTCCTTAACAGTGACCTTTGTATCTGCACGGCGGCCGGGCGGCTGCCGTTACATCTCCTCAAAAAAGCCGGGGTGGCGGTTCTTGCACAGCTCCATCAGCGGGCGGAACAGGTCGTACACGGCGTCCAGCGCTTTGACGGCGGCCTCGTGGTCGTGCAGCGCCAGCGCCGCGACCAGATCGGCCTGGCGGTCGATCAGGTACCGCCAGATGCGCGGCTCCTCGATCATGCGCAGCAGGCGGTAGAGGTCGATGCTGGTGTAGCGCAGCGCGGCCAGCACCGGCGCGCGGCCTGCCAGGGTGTACAGCTCCTGCGTGAACTCGGCATACAGGCGCGGCAGCGGCAGCGTCGTGCCGCTGCGCAGCGCCTCATACTGGCGGGAAACACAGGCCTCCAGCGTTTCGTAGCTGGCAGGGCGCTTGTTGTACAACTCGCCCAGCACGGCGGCGGTGGCCGTGCGGTACATCCAGATCAGCTGTACGATGGCGTCGGGGTCCAGCGGCGGCACCAGCGCGCCGCGCGGCACGGCGCGCAGCATTTTTTCGCGCACCAGGCGGCTGAAGGTGTCGTGCACCGGCGTGCGGCTGACCTGCAGCGCCCGGGCGACGTCGGTCTCGACCAGTTTTTCGCCGGGGTGCAGAAACAGCTCGCGGATATACAGCGAAAGGATACGGTATACATAGGCGCGGGCAGACTCTTCGGGCGCGCGTACGGTCCGTATCGTGGGAAACATCTGCCCCGCTCCTTTCTGGCGGCGGGCAGGCACAGTACCTGCCGCGCGGGATTTGCCTATAGTATACCGCAAGAAAATGCAAAAAGCAAGCCGATCTTGTATGCCAAAAAAGTTGAAAACTTCTTGTATATTCTGACGAAAATGTTCCCCGATACCCGCAAAATCAAGAAAAACTGTCAAAAAAGGGGTTGCAAAAGGCCGGGGTTCGTGCTATGGTACTGCTATACCCGGGCGGCTGGCATGCAAAAGTTGCATACAACGCAAAGCCGCCCGCCGCCCGCCTGTAAGCAGAGAGCGAGGTGCCCCGCCATGGCAGCACAAAGCGCGGTCAGTACCGACGTATACAGCCGCGATACGGTGTACCAGCGCCTGCGCGGGCAGATCATCGACTTTACGCTGCTGCCCGGCGAATTGCTGAGCGAGAACGCCCTGGCTGCCCAGATGCAGACCAGCCGCACCCCCGTGCGCGAGGCCATCGCCCGTTTGGCAAGCGAGCACTGCGTCGAGGTCTTCCCCCAGCGCGGCACGCAGGTCAGCCGCATCTCGATGGAGCTGGTGCGCCAGGCGGTTTTCCTGCGCCTGGTGCTGGAGCGCGACGTGCTGGAATGCCTGTGCAAGGCCGGCCCCACGCCGGAGCAGATGGCCGAGTTGGAGCAGAGCCTGGCCGCCCAGCGCGCCTATTACGAAAAGCAGATGTCCGCCGCCCTGCTGGAGGAGGACACCCGCATGCACCGGCTGTTCTACCGCTACTGCGGGCGGGAACGCGCCTGGGATGCTTATACGGAGATCAACTGCGATATGCTGCGCGTGCGCTATCTGCAGATCATGACCTACAGCTACAAAAGCCACATGGTCTCGGTGCACAGCTGGGAGAACCACCTCACCGAGCACCGCCTGCTGCTGGCGGCGCTGCGCCGCCGCGACTATGAAGCGCTGCGCTTTACCGTGCAGCAGCACATCGCCTCCATCGAACAGGACGGCGAGCACCTGCGCACCATCTACCCCCAATACTTTGTGTAACACCCTGTTTTGCTATGGAACAGACGGCGCCCGCCGCCAACGGGCGCCGCTGCGGCAAACGGCGGCCTGCCGCCGCACGCCGGACTATAGAACCCATTTTAACAGGAAAGGAAGTGAGATCCCGCCCGGTCCCCTGGTCATTATCGGTTTGCCACTGTTAAGGAGAATCATTTTTACACAAGAAAGGGGTATTTACCTTGACGATCGTAGTCGGTATTTTGCTGCTCCTCACGTTCTTTGGCCTTGCATACTACTGCATCAAGGGCCATAACCTGATGATCGGCTTCCTTGTTATCACCATTGCCTGGACGCTGCTGTCCTTCCTGGGCGCCGCGTTCGCCACGCCGGAGTTTTTGGCCGACACCGCCTTCTACTCGAACGGCGAGCCGCTGAAGATCATCCAGATCCTCAACAACATCTACCAGTCTGCGCCCGAAGGCTGGGGCACCACGCTGGTCAACGTCTGCTGGGGCGCCTGGTTCGGCCGCGTCCTGATGGAGACCGGCATCGCCTCCACCCTCATCCGCAAGACGGTTGAGCTCGGCGGCGACCGCCCGATGGTCACCGTGGCGCTGCTCAACATCGTCACCGCCGTCATCTTCACCGCCATGACCGGCGCCGGCCCCGTTATCGCCATCGGCGTTATCGTGCTGCCCATCATGATGTCCCTCGGCGTGCCCAAGGCCATCGCCATGTTCAGCTTCATGGAGTCTGTGGCCGCCGGCATCTACCTCAACCCCGTCAACTTTGCGCAGTACCGCGCGTTCTTCATCGGCGTCGATGAAATGCCCGACTTCACCCTCGGCTGGTACGCCGCCAAGTGGGGCTATGCGGCCGTCATCATCTCGGTCGTCGTCACCACCGTGCTCACCGCCGTGTTCCTGTCCCGCAGCAAGACCAGCCATGCCTGGGCTGCCCAGACCCGCGGCGCTTCCGAGCAGAAGGACGCCCCGCTCTATACGCTGATCCTGCCCATCGTGCCCGTCGTGCTCAAGATCGCGCTGGACTTCTCGGTCATCGGCGGCTTCGTCATCGCCGGTTTCCTGGCGCTGTTCCTCTGCGGCAAGATGAAGGGCTCTTTCAAAGAGAACTGCCAGCTCGTCAACAAGCTGTACTATGACGGCGTCGTCGACACCGCCCCGCTGGTCGGCTTCCTGCTGACGCTGCCCATGTTCAACACCGTCGCCAACTATGCGTCGCCGTTCTTCAAGGCTGTCCTGGGCCCCGTTATGCCCAAGACCGAGCTCGTCGTCTGCATCCTGTTCGCGGTGCTGCTGGGCCTGGGCCTGTTCCGCGGCCCCATGACGCTGGTCGGCTGCGGCGCGGCCACCCTCGGCGTGCTGCGCGGCGTGGCGTCCTTCTCGGTGCCGTTCCTGTACTGCGTCTTTGCCATCCCCACCATCACCGTCAACATCGGTTCCTGCATCACCCAGTCCTGGGTGGCCTGGGGCCTGGCGTACACCAAGGTCGAGTCCAAGGACTACCTCAAGCTCTCGATCCCCTGCGCGTACATTTCCGGCATCCTGCTGTATGTCCTGACCTTCGTCACCGTGACCGGCCTGGGGACCGAGTGGTTCATCTGACCTGTACCTGCACAGTTCTGCAAACCGTATAATGGTGCCGCCGCCCTCAGGCGGCGGCACTTTTGTTAACAGCGGGGGCGCGGCCCCTGCCCGGCAAACCGTAACGACCCACCCCCGCGCGCCTGCGGCCCCGGCAGGCCGGGCGCGCCGACCGAACGGGAACGTATTTCCCCGGAAAGATTAGGAGGAAACCAAATGGCAGAGCATCGCGCCGTTCGCATGGGCATCGACGTCGGCGGCACCTACACCAAGTGCGTCGCCATGGACAATGCCACCCATGAGATCATCGGCAAAAACGAAGTCAAGACGACGCATGACGACAAAGCCGGCGTGGCTGCGGGCGTCGTGCAGTCCTTCAAGAACTGCATGGCCGAAAACGGCATCTCGCCCGAGGACGTCGTCTTCGTCGCGCACTCCACCACGCAGGCCACCAACGCCTTTATCGAGGGCGACGTCGCGCCCGTCGGCGTTATCGGCGTGGCGGGCGGCGGCCTGGAAGGCTTTTTGGCCAAGCCGCAGCTGACGCTGAAGGACATCGTCCTGGACGAAAAAGTCGGCCGCAAGATCCCCGTCTACAACGAGTTCATCAAGAAAAAGCAGCTCAATGACGACACCATCACGGCGGCCATCAAGAGCCTGCTGGGCAAGGGGTCCAAGGTCATCGTGGCGTCGATGGCGTTCGGCGTCGACGATATGTCGGTGGAGATGAAGATCCACGACCTGGCCGAGCAGCAGGGCCTGCCGGTCTCCATGGCGTCGGACATCACCAAGCTGTACGGCCTGACCCGCCGCACCCGCACGGCGGCCATCAACGCCTCCATCCTGCCCAAGATGATGGCGACCGCCAACGCGACGGAATCCTCGGTGCGCGAGGCCGGCGTCACCGTGCCGCTGATGATCATGCGCGGCGACGGCGGCGTTATGGAGATCAACGAGATGCGCAAGCGCCCCATCCTGACGGCGCTGTCCGGCCCGGCGGCTTCGGTCATGGGCTCGCTGATGTACCTGCGCGCGTCCAATGCCATCTACTTTGAGGTCGGCGGCACCACCACCAACATCGGCGTCATCAAAAACGGCCGCCCCGGTGTCGACTACGCCAAGATCGGCGGCCACGACACCTACATCAACTCGCTGGACGTGCGCATCCTCGGCTGCGCCGGCGGCTCCATGGTGCGCATCAACGACCACGGCGTCGAGGACGTCGGCCCGCGCTCGGCCCACATCGCCGGGTGTGAGTACGCCTGCTTCACCCCTGAGGAAGAGATCGACGCCGGCCCGCTGACCATCGAGATGCTCAGCCCCAAACCGGGCGACCCGTCGGACTACGTGGCCATCCGCCTGGCCAGCGGCAAGCGCATCTGCTTTACCAACACCGACGCCGCCAACGTGCTGGGCCTGATCGAGCCGCAGTACTTTGCCCACGGCAACGCCAGCGCGGCGCGCAAGTGCATGCAGCCGGTGGCCGACAAGCTCGGCATCACCGTCGAGGAACTGGCCACCCAGATCCTGGATAAGGACTTTGAGAAGGTCAACGCCTGCATCAACGACCTGGCCGAGAAATACCAGCTCGACCACGACGCCATGAAACTGGTCGGCTGCGGCGGCGGCGCGGCGTCCCTGGTGCCGTACTGCGCCAAAAAGATGGGCCTGCAGTACTCCATCCCCGAAAACGCCGAGGTCATCTCCTCCATCGGCGTGGCGCTGTCGATGGTCCGCGACGTCGTCGAGCGCGTCATCCCCAACCCGACGCAGGACGACATCCGCGAGCTGAAAAAGGAGGCCACCGACGCCGCCATCAGCTCCGGCGCTTCTCCCGACACCGTCGAGGTGCATATCGAGATCGACAGCCAGACCGGCAAGGTCACGGCCATCGCCACCGGCTCCACCGAGGTCAAGACCACCGACCTGCTCAAGGAGTGCGACGAGGCCGAGGCCGAGCAGCTGGCCACGGAAGATTTCGGCCCCAAGGTCTCCAACATCCACCTAGTCGAAAAGACCGACAAGTTCTACGTCTACGCCGGCGAGATGGGCGACCGCCACCCCGTGCGCATCGTCGACAAGAAGGGCTTTATCAAGGTCCAGTGCTCTGACGCCGATGCGGTCAAGGTCAAAGTGGCCGACTACTTCCAGGCCGTCGAGGATATGTGGGAGAAGCTGGCCGTCTTTAAGACCGACACCGTGCTGCGCCCCGACTACTTCGTCTGCGTCGGCCCGCGCGTGTGCGACTACTCGGCCGTCGACCTCGAGCATGTCAAACTGCTGATGGATCTTGACATCGGCGACCGCGAGCCTGAGGAAGAGATCATCGTCGTCGGCTCCATCAACGACGTGCGCTGACACCCCCGCCACAACACAGCACGGCCCCGCACAAACGCGGGGCCGTTTTTACAGGAGAGGAACGCCATGACCCAGGAACGGTTCAAAGAACTGCTCAAACCCATTGCCGACGGGCTGTTCGGCAAGCAGCGCACCCGCTACGGCGAGCGCCCGCACTATACCGTGCGCCCCGTGGGCATGATCGTCGAGGATCTGTGCCGCATCCCGGAGGAGGACTGGGCGCTGTACGCCTTCTCGCGCGAGCCGCTCAACGGCAAATTCACCGACGGCCAGCGCCGCGACCTGACACAGCAGGCCATCGCCTGCGGGCGCGCCTACGCCGATAAACTGGCCGCCCAGTACGGCATGCGCGATCCCGAAAAACTGGCCGCGCGCCTGGGGCTGGCGGTGGATTTCCCCGATGTGCCGCAAAACGCCTCCCGCGTGTTGTTTGCCGAGTTCCGCGAACCCAACAAGATCCACATCTATATGGACGGCGTGCGCAAAGGCCGCGCGCTGCTGGGCGAGCCGGGCGTGCCCCATGCGCTGGGCGGCCAGCTGGACATCACCAAGCTGCTCATCGGCCATGAATTGTTCCATTATGTCGAGGAACAGTACAAAAAAGAGATCTGGACCCGCACCTACAAGATCGAGCTGTGGGCGCCCAAGTTTTTGCACAACCGTTCCACCGTCAGCGTATTGGGCGAGATCGCGGCCATGGCGTTTACCCGCGCGCTCAACTGCCTGCCGTATTCGCCCTATGTCATGGACGCCTTCCTCGTCTACGGCTACTCGCCCGAGGAAGCCAGCGGCCTGTATGAGGAAATGATGCAAAAGGCCGGCCGCACGCCGCGCCTGCCCGACGCCGCGCCGCAGGCTTTGCCGGCGGATGCCTCCGACGCCGCAGAAGGGTAAAACCCAGCCAGCCCCCGGCCGTAAGGCCGGGGGCTGGTTTTGGCTTTGTTTTGGCTGTTCAGCCGCCTTGCAGCGTAAAAAAGCCGGGGTGGCGCGCCATCTTGTCCATCAGGTTGCCGCGGTAACTCGTCAGGTGCGCGCCCAGCACCTGCTGCGGGGCCACGTCGTCGGGCAGGCCCATCAGCAGGTAGTCGCAAAAGGCGCGGTGCTGCGTCGTCACGCGGTCAAAGTCCAGCTCGCCGTCCAATGCGTCGAGGTAGCGCAGCCGGTCATAGTGCGAAACCAGCCCGCGGATCGCGTGCCAGGTATGGCTGCGCCCGCCAAAAAAGTACATCATGCGGTGGAACTCGTCATCCAGCTGGATAAACTCATCCACGGCGTCGGGCATGCGGCCGCGCAAAGCGTCCTGGCGGCGCATGCACTCCAGCAGCTGCGCCACCTGGCTGCGGCCGATCTTGCCCGCCACGTCCTGCAGCAGCGCGCTCTCCAGCAGCAGCCGGGTCGAGTACCCCTCTTTGACCAGCGCCGGGTCGATGCGGCTGACCCGCGTGCCGCGCTGGGGGAACACCTCCACCAGCCAGTCGCCGTGCAGCGCCGTGATGGCCTCGTGCACGGGGGTGCGGCTCATCTGCAGGCAGGCGGCCAGCTCGGCTTCGTTCAGCGGCGCGCCGGGGGCCAGGCGCAGCGTCATGATGTTCATGCGCAGCACGCGGCAGGCGTAAGCGCGGTTGTTCTCGCCCCGGCGGGGCGCAGGGACCAGCAGATCCATGGCAAAACCCTCCTTGCCGGGCCCGGCAGGGCCCTTTCTGCAACTAATATATCAGTTGGTGCACAGCTTGGCAAGAGCCGGCCCTGCTTTTTGTGGTTCTGCTGTAAAATGCCTTTTGAAATTTGTCGAAAATGCCGGTTGTATTTCGGTTTTTGCTGTGTTATTCTAAAACTGCCAACAGGAGACTGAGTAATATATCAGCACCGAAAACCGCCCGCCACCCACCCCCAAAAAAGGAGAGATCGCCATGAGCATCCGCGTCCCGTATGACACCGTCCTGTCCACCGTCAAGCAGGCCTTTTTGCAGATGGGCCTTACCGAAGCGCAGGCGCAGCAGTGCGCCGAGATCCACACCGAGAGCAGCCTCGAAGGCATCGAGAGCCACGGCCTCAACCGCGTGCCCCGCTTTGCCGAGTATGTGCAGAAGGGATGGGTCGACCTTGCCGCCAAGCCGGAACTCGTCGGCGCCAAAGGCGCGGTCGAAAACTACGACGGCCACCTGGGCATCGGCGTGCTCAACGCCACCTTCTGCATGGACCGCGCCGTCGCCCTGGCCAAAGAGCACGGCATCGGCTGCGTGGCGCTGAAAAACACCACGCACTGGATGCGCGGCGGCTCCTACGCCTGGCAGGCCGCGCAGGCCGGGTTCATCGGCATCAGCTGGACCAATACCGAGAGCTGCATGCCGATGTGGGGCTCCAAGCAGCCGGGCGTGGGCAACAACCCGTTCTGCATCGCCATCCCGCGCAAAAGCGGGCCCATCGTGCTGGATATGGCCATGAGCCAGTACGCCTACGGCAAGCTGGGCGTCTACCGCCTGGCCGGCAAACAGCTGCCTTACCCCGGCGGCTTTGACAAGGACGGCAACCTGACCAGCGACCCCGGCGCCATCGAGGCCAGCGGCCGCATCCTGCCCACCGGCTACTGGAAGGGTTCCGGCATGGCCATCGCGCTGGACCTGGCCGCCGCCGCCATGGCCAACGGCCGCACCGGCGCCGACCTGGACCGCGAGGCGCGCGGCAGCTGCACCGGCTGCTGCCAGATCTTCATCGCCTACGACCCCTACCTGTTCGGCGGCGAGGAGGAGATCCAGGCCAAGTGGGACGACCGTGTCGCCGCCGCCGACGCCACCGAGCCCGACCGCGAGGGCGGCCATGTGACCTGCCCCGGCGAGCGCACCGCCGCCACCCGCGCCCGCAACCTGAAAGAGGGCATCGTCGTCGACGAGCAGATCTGGCAGCAGATCCAGGACCTGGCCGCCGGCAAGACCGACGTGCAGGACATCTCCAGCGCCTGCATCCTGGACCAGATGACCGAAGAAAAGAAGTAAGGCCTGCGCGGCCCGCCGGGCCGCCGGACCGCAAAGCGACTGTATACAAGAAAAGGAGCGTTCGTTATGTTTTTTGCACCGCTGAACCTTGCCACCAAGTACAACTACCTCGACGATAAATTCCGCGCCGCCTACAAATGGCTGGCCGAGACCGACCTCGACAACACCCCCGTCGGCAGCTACCCCGTCTGCGAGGGCGTGACCGCCAACGTGCAGGAGTACGACACCTTCCCCGCCAGCGAAGGCTCGTTTGAGACGCACGACGCCTACTTCGACATCCAGTACGTCATCTCCGGCAAGGAGCAGTTCGGCTACTGCAAGCGCGAGGGGCTGGTGCTCAAGCAGGACGTGCCGGAAAACGACGTCAAATTCTATGAGGAACCGGCCCTCAGCGGCAGCGTGCTGCTGCTGCCCGGCGACCTCATCGTCGTCGCGCCCGAGGACGCCCACAAGCCCCGCTGCGCCGCCGGCGCGCCCGAGTTCGTGCGCAAGGTCGTCGTCAAGGTCAAAGTCTAACTGCGGAAAGGTCGTAACGTCTTTATGAAAGCCATCAAACTGGACGGACCGTGGAAGATCTCCTGCGTCGAACTGGAAAAACCCACCCCCAAACCGGGCGAGGCGCTCATCAAAGTTGTTGCCGCCGGCATCTGCGGCAGCGATATCGGCGCGTTCCGCGGCACCAACGGGCTGGTCAGCTACCCGCGCGTCATCGGGCATGAACTGGCCGGCATCGTCGAGTCCATCCCCGAAAACAAAAAGGGCATCCGCCCCGGCGACCGCGTCGTCGTCGACCCCTACCTCTACTGCGGGCACTGCTACCCCTGCCGCATCGGCCGCACCAACTGCTGCACCGACTTAAAGGTGCTGGGCGTGCATGTCGACGGCGGCATGGCCGAGTATTACTGCCACCCGGCCGATATGCTCATCAAGATCCCCGACGGCATGACCTGGGAGGAGGCCGCCATGGCCGAGCCGCTGACCATCAGCCTGCACGGCATCCACCGCGGCGGCCTGAAAGCGGGGGAGTACTGCGCCATCATCGGCGCGGGGCCCATCGGCCTGGTGGCCGGCATGGTGGCCCAGGCCTACGGCGCGCACGCCATCCTGCTGGATCTGGTGCAGGAACGCCTGGATTTTGCCAAGAGCCTGGGCATCGAGTATGTCATCAACTCCGGCGCCGAGGACCCGGTGCAGCGCATTGCCGAGATCACCGGCGGCGAGATGGCCCACCAGGTCATGGAGTGCTCCGGCGCCAACCCCGCCGTGCGCCAGACCCTGGACCTGGTCTCCAACGCCGGGCGCATCACGCTCACCGGCTGGCCCAAAAAAGAGACCAGCCTGCCCACCGACGTCATCACCAAGAAAGAGATCGACATCCGCGGGGCCCGCACCAGCGCCGGTGAATTTGAGGAAGCGCTGGAACTGATCCGCACCAAAAAGGTCGATATGATGAAAATTTTGACCAAGACGGTGACGATGGACGAAGCCCCGGCCACCATCATCGACATCGAAAAGAACCCCGGCAACTACATGAAAGTGGTCGTCCGCGTCAGCAACGAAGAATAATACAAAGGGGATCATTGCATGAAAGCTGTACAGATCGTAAAGCCCAATGAACTGCGCGTCATTGACGTTCCCAAACCCACCCTGGACGAGCACAACAACGTGCTGGTCAAGATGACCGCCGCCGGCATCTGCGGCAGCGACGTGGGCATCTACCACGGCACCAACGCCGCCGCCACCTACCCCCGCATCATCGGGCATGAGATGGTCGGCGTCGTCGTCGAAACCGGCCCCACGGCGCAAAAGGTCAAGGTGGGCGACCGCGTCATCATCGACCAGGTCGTGCCCTGCGGCCACTGCTACGCCTGCCGCAAGGGCCGTCCCAACGTCTGCGGCAATTTGCAGGTGCGCGGCGTGCACATCGACGGCGGCTACCGCGAGTACATGGCCGTGCCCGACACCGACTGCTACCTGGTGCCCGACAGCCTGACCGACGCCGAGGCCGTCATGATCGAGCCGACGACCATCGCGGTGCAGTGCTGCAGCCGCGCCCAGCTCGAAAGCGAGGACACCGTCCTCATCATCGGCTCCGGCGCGCTGGGCTCCAGCATTTTGCGCATCGTGCGGCTGTACCACCCGCAAAAGATCATCGTCGCCGACATCGACGACGCCAAGCTGCAGGAAGCGCTGCAAAACGGCGCCACCGACGTCATCAACAGCCTCAAAGAGGACGTGCCCGCCCGCTGCCGCGAACTCACCGGCGGCTACGGCGTCACGGTGTCCATCGACGCGGCCTGCGTCAAGACCAGCCTGATCACCGCCCTGAACGCCACCGGCAGCGCCGGACGCGTCATCACGATGGGCTTCAGCGTCACGCCCACCGAGGTCAACCAGTTCGTCATCACCAGCAAGGAGCTCGACGTGCGCGGCAGCCGCCTGCAGAACCGCAAGTTCCAGGACGTCATCGACCTCATCAACGCCGGCAAGGTCGACTTGCGCGGGTCCATCAGCCATACCTTCCCGCTGACCGAGGCGCAGAAAGCCTTCGACTTCGTCGACAGCCGCGACCCCTCCATCCGCAAGATCGCCTTTACCTTTGACTTCTAAAACCCGCTTATCATCCATTCGTCATAAAAGCAGCGCCCCGCCGCCGGGAAACTCCCGGCGGCGGGGCGGTTTTGCGTATTCGGCCGGTTTTACCGCTCGGCCAGCGTCACGTAGGGCTGGGGTTTGCCCACGTACTGGTAGGCGGGGCGGATGATGCGGTTGGCGAACTCGACTTCCTCCACACGGTGGGCGCACCAGCCCGGCACGCGGGCGATGGCGAACAGCGGGGTGTACAGGTCCTCGCTGATGCCCAGCATACGGTAGATCAGCCCGCTGAACAAATCGACGTTGGCGCACACCTTTTTGGGGCCGTGCTTTTCCTCGGCAAAGATCTGGGGGGCCAGCCGCTCGATGCTGCACAGCATCTCAAACTCTTCGTCGTAGCCTTTCTCGTAGGCCATGCGGCGGGCGTGGTTCTTCAAGATCTGCGCGCGCGGGTCGCTGACGGTATACACCGCGTGGCCCATGCCGTAGATCAGCCCGCTGCCGTCGCCGGCCTCTTTGCGCAAAATCTTGCGCAAAAATTCGCGCACCTCGCCGTCGTCAGCGGGGTTTTCGACGTGTTCCAAAATATAATCGAGCTGGTGCATGACCTTAAGGTTGGCCCCGCCGTGTTTGGGGCCTTTCAGCGCGCCGATGGCCGCCGAGATGGCCGCGTAGGTGTCGGTGCCGGAGCTGGACAGCACGCGGCAGGTAAACGTCGAGCAGTTGCCGCCGCCGTGGTCGGCGTGCACCAGCAGGCACAGGTCCAGCAGGCGCGCTTCCTCATGGGTGAACTTCTGGTCGGCGCGGTAGGTGCTCAAAATATGCTCGGCGGTGCTCTGCCCCTCGGTCGGCAGGTGGAAGTACATGCTGCTGCGGTCGTACACGCGGCGCTTGATCTGGTAGGCGTTGACCATCATCGTCGGCAGCTCGGCGATCAGGTTGACGCTCTGCCGCAGGATGTTGGGCAGGCTCAGGTCCTCGGCGTGTTCGTCGTAGCTGTACATCGCCAGCACGCTGCGCGCCATCTTGTTCATGATGCTGGGCGAGGGCGAGTTTAGGATCATATCGTCGGCAAAGCCGCGCGGCAGCTCGCGGTGGTGTTCCAGCAATTTGCAGAACCTGGCGTGCTGTTCGCGGTCGGGCAGCGCGCCAAACAGCAAAAGCCAGACCACTTCCTCAAACAAAAAGCGGTCGTGGTTGTCGGCTTCGGCCGCCAGCGTGTCGATGTCGATGCCGCGGTAGACCAGCCGCCCCGGGATGGGCACAACCGCGCCGTCGGGCGTTTTGTCGTAGCCGATGACGCTGGACACGTTGGTGATGCCCGCCAGCACGCCGGTGCCGTCGGGGTTGCGCAGCCCGCGTTTGACGCCCAGGCGGTCGGCCAGGGCCGGGTCCAGGTGGGCGTTGTGCTCCAGGTATTCATGGCAGAGCAGGTCCAGTTCCTCCGGCTCCAGGGCCGGCACATCGGGGTAATACATCGGCGTACCCTCTTTCGTTTCGTTTTTGCGGCCCGGGCGGCCGCATAGTTTTATTTTATAACGGTTTTTTGCGCGCGTCAATACAAAGTTAAGAGAAGTTTTGCAAAAACTTTGCAAAACTTTATTTTATTAAGCGCAAAACGCCGCCGCGTTGACAAGCCCGCCCAAAGCGGGTATAGTGTTATTATATAAGTGTATGCATAAAGGCGGTGCAGCCGCACCGCTTGCCAACCCAAAGAACGGAGGGAACGACCATGAAACTGCATCCCCAGGGCGTCTACCTGGTCGGCGGCGCGCTGCAGCCGTCGGCCCCGGCCGGCGTGACCGAGGCCGAAGCGCGCCGCGGCACCATCGCCTATTCCATCCTGCAGGCGCACAACACCAGCGGCGACGACAAAGCGCTGCGCATGAAGTTCGACTCGATGACCAGCCACGACATCACCTATGTCGGCATCATCCAGACGGCGCGCGCCTCCGGCATGGAAAAATTCCCCCTGCCGTACGTCATGACCAACTGCCACAACAGCCTGTGCGCCGTCGGCGGCACCATCAATGAGGACGACCACCAGTTCGCCCTCTCGGCCGCGCACAAGTACGGCGGCATCTACGTGCCGCCCAACATGGCCGTCATCCACAGCTATAACCGGGAAATGATGTCCGGCTGCGGCCGCATGATCCTGGGGTCGGACTCTCACACCCGGTACGGCGCGCTGGGCACCATGGCCGTGGGCGAGGGCGGCGGCGAGCTGGCCAAGCAGCTGGTGGGCCGCACCTACGATATGGCCTACCCCGGCGTCGTGGCCGTCTACCTGACCGGCAAACCGCGCCCCGGCGTCGGCCCGCACGACGTGGCGCTGGCGCTGGTGGGCGCCACCTACGCCAACGGCTATGTCAAAAACAAAGTCATGGAGTTCATCGGCCCCGGCGTGGCCAATTTGTCGGCGGATTACCGCAACGGCATCGACGTCATGACGACCGAGACGACCTGCTGGTCCAGCATCTGGCAGACCGACGCCGTGACGGAAGAATATTTCGCCCAGCACGGCCGCCCCGACGCCTACAAAGAGCTCAAACCCGCCGCCGTGGCCTACTACGACGGCTGCATCGAGCTGGACCTTTCCACCGTCGAGTGCATGATCGCCCTGCCCATGCACCCCAGCTACGCCTACCCCATCCGCGAGCTCAAGGCCAACGCCAAAGACATCCTGCATGAGGTCGAGGCCCGCGCCAACGAGCAGCTGGGCGGCAAGGTGCGCATGGACCTTACCGGCAAAGTGCGCCCCGACGGCAGCATCTATGTCGAGCAGGGCGTCGTGGCCGGCTGTTCCGGCGGCACGTATGAGAATATCTGCGCTGTGGCCGAAATTTTGCGCGGCAAAAGCTGCGGCAACGGGGTGTTCAAGTTCAGCGTCTACCCCGACAGCATGCCCACCTACCTGGAACTGGTCAAAAACGGCGCGGTGGCCGACATCGTATCGGCGGGCGGCATCTTCCGCGAATGTTTCTGCGGCCCCTGCTTCGGCGCGGGCGACACCCCGGCCAACGGCGAGTTCAGCATCCGCCACACCACGCGCAACTTCCCCAACCGCGAGGGTTCCAAGCCCGGCGAAGGGCAGATCAGCGCCGTGGCGCTGATGGACGCGCGCTCCATTGCGGCCACGGCGGCCAACGGCGGCGTGCTGACGGCGGCCAGCGAAGTCTGCGAGAGCGAGTACACCGCCCCCGCCTACCATTTTGATGAGGGCGTCTACGAAAAGCGCGTCTACAACGGCTGGGGCAAGCCGGAACCGGACTACGCGCTCAAGTTCGGCCCCAACATCAAAGACTGGCCCGAGCAGCCGCCCCTCAGCGACGACCTGCTCGTCAAGATCGTCAGCTATATCACCGACCCCGTCACCACCACCGACGAGCTGATCCCCTCGGGCGAGACGTCGTCCTTCCGCTCCAATCCGCTGCGCCTGGCGGAGTTCACGCTCTCCCGCAAAGACCCGGCGTATGTGCCCGCCGCCAAGGCCGTGCAGGCGCTGGACGCCGCCCGCCGTGCCGGCAGCCTCCCGCAGGAAGTCGCCGGCGTCTACGCCGCGCTGGCCAAGGCGGGGTACACGCCCGACGCCGCGGCCACCAACATCGGCTCGGCCATCTTTGCCAACAAACCGGGCGACGGCTCTGCGCGTGAGCAGGCCGCCAGCTGCCAGCGCGTGCTGGGCGGCGCGGCCAACTTTGCGTGCGAGTACGCCACCAAGCGCTACCGCTCCAACTGCATCAACTGGGGCATGCTGCCCTTGCTGCTGGCCACGCCCAACGTGCTGGATAACGGCGACTACGTCTACCTGCCCGGCGTGCGCGCGGCGCTGCTGAACAAGGCCGACGAGCTGGAGGCCGTGGCCGTCAAGCCGGACGGCGGCATCGTCCGCTTTGCCGTGCGCCTGGGCGCGCTGACCGACGCCGAGCGCCAGATTTTGGCCGACGGCTGCCTGATCAACTACTACAAACACAACTGACCACCCTCCCCCAAAACGCCCCGGGCGGCTGCTTACGCAGCCGCCCGGGGCGTTTTGCGGGGCAGGGGGCGGCAAAAATTTTACATCCGTTTTGTTACCCATTTTGTGCCGATGTATGGTATAATGACATAAATACCCTTTTGACGCCTTTTTGCGCGGGGCGCGCCGCCCCGCAGCACCCGCCCGGTAAGGAGATATGCTATGAAACGTTTGCTTGCCCTGCTGCCCGTGCTGGTCTTTTGCCTGCTGTGCGCCCCGGCGGCGCTGGCGGCGGAGACCGAGACTATCTACCTGGACGAAACGGGAACGACACACACCGTGACCGCCACGGTGGTGACCGAGGAAGACAGCGCCTGGAGCGACACCACGAACGGCTGGTACGTCGTACAGGGCAACGTGTACCTCGCGAACCGCGTTACCGTGACCGGCGACGCGCGCCTGATTTTGGAGAATAACGCCGAATTGAACGCCTTGTTCGGCATCCAGCTGGAGGGCGGTAACACGCTGACCATCTACGCCCAGTCCACCGGGGAAACCATGGGCAAGCTGATGGCCAACGGCGGTGCCAGCGGCAACGCCGGCATCGGCGGCAACAGTTTCAGCGCCGACAACTCCGGGGCGCTCACCATCAACGGCGGCACGGTGACAGCCACCAGCCTCGGCGGCGCGGGCATCGGCAGTGGTGCAAGTGCGTCCGGCGACGTCGGCGCGGTCACCATCAACGGCGGCACCGTGACAGCCACCGGCTATGCCCGCGGCGCGGGCATCGGCAGCGGCGCGGGCGCGACCGGCGAAGCCGGGACAGTGACGATCAACGGCGGTACAGTAACGGCTGAAAGCACCGCAGACGGCGCGGGCATCGGCAGCGGCGGCGGCGGTGCAGGCGGTGCGGACGTGACCATTGCCGGCGGCACGGTGACAGCCACCAGCCTCGGCGGCGGTGCGGGCATCGACGCCGGCAGCAACCAGACGGTGACCATCTCCGGCGGTTTGGTAACGGCCACCGCCGCCGGCACCGGCAGCAGCGGCATCCGCGGCAAACTGGCTACCGGCGAAAACGGAAACGCCGTCATTTTTGCCAGCAGCATCGAGGATGACGGCCTGCAAGAACAGTGGGAAGGCCTGATTTTCAACAATACGGAAGGCGCGGTCTACGGCGACAGCTATACGCTGGCGCAGGATCTGGAGATCCCCGAGGACTATACGCTGACCATCGGCGACGGCCAGACGCTGACCATTCCCCAAAACGTGACGCTGACCAACAACGGCACGATCGTTGTGGACGGCGGCACGCTGGAGTACAAAGTCACCGGCATCACGCTGGACCAGACCGAGCTGACCCTGGTCGAGGGCGGCACCGCGCAGCTAGCCGCCACCGTGAAGCCCGAAAACGCGACCGATAAAACCGTAACGTGGGCCAGCGACAACAAGGCGGTTGCCACTGTAGATGAGAAAGGCCTTGTCACCGCCATCGCCGCCGGCAATACCACCATCACCGCCACTACCGAGGACGGCGGCAAAACCGCCGCCTGCACCGTGACCGTCACCAAAAAAACCTACGCACTGCAAGCCAACCCCAACAAGCTGGACTTTGGCAGTGTCCACACCGGCTACACCCAGCCCGCGGCCCAGACTGTGACGCTGCAAAACACCGGCAACCAGCCGCTGACCGTCACCCTGCCGCAGGGCACGGCGTATACCGTCACGGGCGAAGCCTTTGCCAGCGGCACGGCAACCATCGCCGCCGACGGGGCCGCATCGTTTACGGTGCAGCCCAAGGCGGGCCTGGCCGCGGGTACGTACAGCGAGACGCTGACCGTGACCGCCACCGGCGTCGAAGGGCAGCCCCAAGTGACGGCCGCCATAACGCTGGCCTTTACCGTGCAGCCCGCCCCGACCCCCATGCCGACGGCGACCCCCAAACCCACCCCCAAACCGACCCCGGCCCCCACGCCGGCCCCGACGCCCACGCCCACCCCCACCCCGCTGGAACAGCACACGCTGCGCTTTAACACCATGGGCGGCCTGCCGCTGGCCGATGTTGTGCGCGGCCTGGGCGCGCCGGTGGAACTGTGGCCCTACATCCCGGTGCGCACGGGGTATGTGTTCCAGGGCTGGTATAAGGACGAAGCGCTGACCCAGCCGGTCAGCAGCATCGTGCTGGTGGACGATACCACCCTGTACGCCAAGTGGGCGGTCGACCCGGCGGCCCAGGCGGCCGCCGCGGGCAGCGGTTCCGCCGGCGGCCAGGGCGGCGGCAGCGGTACCGGCACAGGCGGCGGTTCCGGCACGGGCGGGCAGGCTACGCCCACCCCCACGCCGAGCCCCACGCCGACGCCGACCCCTACCCCGACCCCGACGCCCACCCCCACGCCGGAACCGACCGTGACCCCCACGGCCACCCCGGAACCCGAGACAACGGCGGGCGGCGGCTTTCCGGTCGTGCCGGTCGCCATCGGCGGCGGCCTGGCCGTCGCGGCGGCAGGCGCCTACCTGCTGCTGCGCCGCAAACGGTAAAACCATAACCAAAGCCCCGCGTCCATGGTCCATGGACGCGGGGCTTTGACTGTCAAAAAAGGCGTTTGCTTCCCATCGGCAGAGCTTTTGCCTTGCCTTGTGCGGCGGGGTCAAGTCCCGCCGCGGATGTTCGCCCCGCGCGGGGTTTGCGGGAAGCCCGACCGGTTACGCCGCTCTGCAGGGCGGGCGATTTCGCCCGCCGCACAAAGGCAGCCGAAGGGGAAGCGGCTGGTTTCCCGGCACAGCAAAAAGCCCCGCGTCAAAGGACGCGGGGCTTTGCGTGCCGGGTCAGCCCGGGGTTTTTTCGTGCGTGCAGTGGCCGCAGCCGTGGCAGCCGCCCGTGCAGTGGGGGCAGCCGCCGGGGCAGCCCCCGCAGCCGCCGCCCGCCTTGCGCGTGCGGTACAGCAGCCAGGCCGTGCCGCCAAACACCAACGCCGCGACCAGCAGCGTGGGCAGGTTAAAGTTCACAGCCAAAAATTCCAGCATGGCAGGCTCCTTTCTTGGGCAAAGCCTCAGGCTTTGGAGGACGCGGCCGCTTTGGCGCGGTAGGAAGTCTCGTTCACGCCCTCATACTTGTTGGGGCGCAGCAGCAGCCACAGCGCCAGCACGACGAGCGCCGCCGCCACAACGGTAAAGAAGTTGAACGCCACTTCGCCGGTGACCAGGCCGCCCAGCTGGTAGACCACCAGCGAGGTGCAGTACGCCAGCAGGCACATATAGCCGATGGCGATGGCCGTCCAGCGGGGGTTGTTCATCTCGCGCTTGATGGCGCCCATCGCCGCAAAGCAGGGCGCGCACAGCAGGTTGAAGATCATAAAGCTGTAGGCCGTCAGCGCCGTAAAGTTGGCGGCGATGGTGCCCCAGATCTCGTCACCGTTCTCGGACACTTCGCCCGCAAAGCCAAACAGCACCGCAAAGGTGGCGACGACGTTCTCTTTGGCGATCAGGCCGGTGACGGTGGCCACGGTCGAGCGCCAGTCCCCAAAGCCGAGCGGCGCAAAGACGAAGCTGACCGCGCCGCCGATGGACGCCAGCAGGCTGGTGTTGTTATCCTCGACCATGCCGAACGCGCCGTCGGTAAAGCCGAAGCCCTGCAAGAACCACAGCACGATGGTGGACGCCAAAATCACGCTGCCGGCGCGCTTGATGAAGGACCAGCCGCGCTCCCACGTGGCGCGCAGCACGTTGCCCCACGCCGGGATATGGTAGGCGGGCAGCTCCATGACGAAGGGGGCAGGGTCGCCCGCAAAGAGCTTGGTCTTTTTGAGCATGATGCCCGACACGATGATGGCCGCCATGCCGATGAAATAGGCCGAGGTCGCCACCAGGCCGGACCCGCCGAACAGCGCGCCCGCAAACAGGCCGATGATGGGCATTTTGGCGCTGCAGGGGATAAAGCAGGTCGTCATGATGGTCATGCGGCGGTCGCGCTCATTCTCAATGGTGCGGGACGCCATGACGCCGGGCACGCCGCAGCCGGTGCCCACCAGCATGGGGATAAAGCTTTTGCCCGAAAGCCCGAACCGGCGGAAGATGCGGTCCATGATAAAGGCGACGCGCGCCATGTAGCCGACATCCTCCAAAATCGAGAGCAGCAAAAACAGCACGAGCATCTGCGGCACAAAGCCCAGCACCGCGCCGACGCCGGCCACGATGCCGTCCACGATCAGCCCGCTGAGCCACGGCGCGCAGCCGATACTTTCCAGAAAACCGGAGACCGCGGGGGGCACGACCTCGCCAAACAGTACGTCGTTGGTCCAGTCGGTGGCCATTGTGCCGAAGGAGAACCCCGTGCTGCCCATGGCGATGGTGTAGATCAGCGCCATGACCACCGCAAAGATCGGCAGCGCCAGGATGCGGTTGGTCACGATGCGGTCGATCTTGTCGGAGGTGGTCATATGCTCGGTGCGGGCCTTTTTCTGCACCGCGCGGCCCACCACCGTGTTGATGTAGGCGTAGCGCTGGTTGGTGATGATGCTCTCGGCATCGTCGTCCATCTCTTTTTCGCAGTCGGCGATGTGCGCGTCGATGTGGGCCAGCGTCGTGTCGTCCAGGCCCAGCTCCTGCTGGACCTTGTCGTCGCGCTCAAACAGCTTGACGGCGTACCACCGCAAAAACCGCGCGTCCACCTTGCCCTGGATGGATTCCTCGATATGGGCGATGGCATGCTCGACGCTGCCGGTAAAGACGTGCGGCAGCTCGCCGGTGCGGCGGTGCTGCGCGGCGGCCACGGCCAGCTCGGCGGCCTGGCGGCTGCCCTCGCCCTTCAGCGCGCTGATGGCCACGGCCTCGCAGCCCAGCTCTTTGCTCAGCCGCTTGAGGTCGATGGCATCGCCGTTTTTGCGCACCAGGTCGATCATGTTGACGGCCATCACCACCGGGATGCCCAGCTCGATGAGCTGGGTCGTCAGGTAGAGGTTGCGCTCGATGTTGGTGCCGTCGATGATGTTAAGGATGGCGTCCGGCTTTTCGCCCACCAGGTAGCCGCGGGCGACGACTTCCTCCAGCGTATAGGGCGAAAGCGAATAGATGCCGGGCAGGTCCTGGATGACGACGTCGTCGTGGCCTTTGAGCTTGCCCTCTTTCTTTTCTACGGTGACGCCGGGCCAGTTGCCGACGAACTGGTTGGAGCCGGTCAGGTCGTTGAACAGCGTCGTCTTGCCGCTGTTCGGGTTGCCGGCCAGTGCGATCTTGATCGCCATAAATGCATACCCCTTTCTGCGTTGCGCGCTTGCGCTTACTCTACTTCCACCATGGCGGCGTCGGCTTTGCGGATGCTCAGCTCATAGTTGCGCACCGTCAACTCCAGCGGGTCGCCCAGCGGCGCGACTTTGCGCAGGTAGACCTGGGTGCCTTTGGTCAGCCCCATGTCCATGATGCGCCGGCGCACCGGGCCTTCGCCGTGCAGGCGCACCACCGTGGCGGTCTGGCCGATGGCCAGGTCTTTGAGTGTTTTCATACAAATGCCCTCCTCTGGTTTTTGCATCGGGGCCGCGGCCCCGTGTGCGCATGTTCAGCTTGCCAGGATGCGCGCGGCCAGCGTTTTGTCCAGCGCGACGCGGCTCTCTTTGACCTGGACGATCAGGTTGCCGCCCAGCTCGTTCACGACGCAGACAAGTTCGCCCACCACAAAGCCCAGCTCGGCCAGGTGCTGGCGCACCTCGTCCCGGCCGGTGATCTTGCGGATGGTCAGCACCTCGCCCGGTTTTGCCATCGTCAACGGCATCGTTTGCACCCTCTTTCCCGGCGGCTCGCGGGTTAGAACTGGCTAACCCGCGGGCCAAAAATCAGCGGCCCGGCGGCCGCGGCTGGCAAGGGCGGCCGCGCCGCCCCGCATGTTGTGTTAGCATAAACTAACGCCAGGCCCGGGCAAACCGCACCGCCGCCTGCCGGGCGCACGGTGCGGTCTTTATAAAGTGGAGAGATCGGGTCGGTCTGCCGGTTAGACCTTGCTAACGCATACACTATAGCACGCGCGCCGGGCGTTGTCAACCCGGCGGGGCAAATTTTTTTGCGCGGCGCGCGGCGCGGTTTTTGCCCGCGCCGGGCGGTAGCATCCGGCCGGGGAATGTGGTATAATACAGTATGAATGGTTTCCCACAAAAAGACCGGGCCGCTATACGGCCCACAGGAGGGTTTTTTCTTGAAACACTGGTTCCAACGCACCCCCCGCACCATCGGCGATTTCCTGACCCTGGCGGTCGGGGTGGCCGTGATCTTTGGCATTGCGATGCAGCTGCCGGCGGTGGCCGGCGGCATCGGCGCGTTTTTGGGCATCCTGACGCCGTTTGCCTGGGGCATCGTGCTGGCGTATATTCTGGACATCCCCACCCGCTTTTTTGCCAAAAAGCTGTTTGGCGGCAAGCGGCCGCTGGCGGTATTGCTGAGCTATATTTTGATGCTGGGCGTCGTGGGGCTGTTGGTGGCGCTGGTGGTGCCGCAGCTGGTATCCAGCGTGCAGTCCTTCGTCGGCAAGCTCGGCATCTACGAGGCCGCCGTCCAGGACGCGCTGGCCTGGGTGCAGACGACCTTTGGCCTGGACACCGCCACGCTGGAAAGCTATGTCGAGCTGCTGACCATCCGCCTCGAACAATGGTTTGAGGGCATCTCGGGCGCGGCGGCGCAGGCGGCGGCCGGCGCGGCCGCCGGCGTGGCCGGGGCCGCCATGGACGGCTTTGTGACGCTGGCCGTCAGCATCTATTTGCTGACGGGCAAAGAGATGCTGCTGCGCACCGTGCGCACCTGCCTGCGCGCGGCGCTGCCGCCGCGCCGGGTGGGCAATGTGCTCTCGGTATGCACCATGGCCAACCGCACCTTCAGCGGCTACATCGGCGGCCAGCTCGTCGACGCGCTGCTCGTCGGGGTCGAGACGTTTCTTTTGATGTCGCTGTTCCGGTTGGACTACGCGCCGCTCATCGCGGTGCTCGTCGGCGTCACCAACATCATCCCGCTGCTGGGGCCCTTCATCGGCGCGGTGCCGGGCGCGGTCATCCTGCTGCTGGAGTCCCCGCTGCAGGCGCTGGAGTTCGTGCTCATCATCCTCGTCGTGCAGCAGATCGACGGCAACTTTATTGCGCCGCACATCATCGGCGGGGCCACCGGCCTGCCGGGCCTGGGCGTGCTGCTGGCCATCATCGTCGGCGGCGACCTGTTCGGGCTGCCGGGCATGGTCATCGGCGTGCCGACGCTGGCGGTGGCGGTGACGCTGCTCAAACAGGCGGTGGGGGCCGGGCTGCAGGCCCGCGGCATCGACGCCGAGGGCAACCCGCTGCCGCCTGTGGAGGAAATTTAACACTTTGCCCCTTGTCTGGCGGCGCGCCGCACGGTACAATAACAAAAGAGAACGCGGCGCCCGCCGGCAGGGAAAGGGGAAGGGACGTTGAACAAAAAATTCTGGCTGGAAAAACCGCCCGCCTCCATGCTGGACTGGCTGTGCCTGGTCTTTGCCGGGGTGGCGTTTTACCTGTTTTTAAGCAACCTCAACTATGTGCTGGGCGGGGTGCAGGCGCTGCTGGGCATCCTTTCGCCGTTTGCGGGGGGCGTCGTCATCGCCTTTGTGCTTGACCCTTTGGTCGAGACGCTGCACCGCGCCTGGATGCGCGGCAACCCCAAACTGCGCTGGGCGGCCATCTTGCTGGCCTACCTGACGGCGCTGCTGCTGCTGGGGCTGCTGGGCTGGCTGGTGCTGCCGCAGATCGCCAGCAGCTTTGTGATGCTGTTTACCAGCCTGCCCGGGTATATTGCGGGCGTGCGCGACACGCTGCTGCTGGTCCAGCGCGACTACGGCCTGCCGGTGCAGCATGCCCTGGAACTGCTGGAGGATTCGGAGGTCCTCATGCAGGAGATCTACAGCCTTGCCACCAGCGCCATGCCGCAGATCGTCGCCACGCTGGGCAGCGTGGCCTCCAACTTTGTGGCGGTGTTCACGGCGGTGGCTTCCAGCATCTACATGCTCTCGGGCAAGGGCAGGCTGCTGCACCAGCTGCGCACCGTCACGCGGGCGTTCCTGCCGCCGCCGGCGGCAGAGCAGGTTTTGCGGCTGTGCCATTTTGCCAACTTGAACTTTACCGGGTTTTATGTGGGCAAAGTCATCGACTCGGCCATCATCGGCGTGCTGACCTTTGTGCTGATGTCGCTGCTGCGGCTGGACTTTGCGCTGCTCATCAGCGTGTTTGTGGGCATCACCAACATCATCCCGGTGTTCGGGCCGTTCATCGGGGCCATCCCCAGCCTGTTCATCCTGCTGCTGGTCGACCCGCTGCAGGCGCTGATCTTTGCGGTGCTGATCCTCATCATCCAGCAGCTGGACGGCAACTTCATCGGCCCCAAGATCCTGGGCCAGTCCATCGGCATCTCGTCGCTGTGGGTGCTGTTTGCCATCGTCGTCGGCGGCGATCTGTTCGGGCTGCCGGGCATGGTCATCGGCGTGCCGCTGTTTGCCACACTCTACGGCCTGCTGTATGAGGCTGTGGCCGCGCTGCTGCGCCGCCGCGGCATCAACGCCGAGGGCGAGCCCCTGGACGGCGCGCCGCCCGCCGAAGCGCAGGACACGGCAGAGGACGCGGACGCCGCCCTGACGCATTGACAAAAACCAAAACGCCCCCGCCGCCGCGCGCTTTTTCAGCGCACGGCGGCGGGGGTTTTTGCGGGCCGCTTACTTTAAAAATCCGTTGACGATCTGTTCCTCGGCCTCGTGCTCGGTCAGGCCCAGCGTCATCAGCTTGATGAGCTGTTCGCCCGCGATCTTGCCGATGGCGGCCTCATGGATGAGGCTGGCGTCGACGCAATTGGCGGTCAGCGCCGGGGTGGCCACCACGCAGGCATCGTCCATGATGATGGCGTCGCACTCGCTGTGGCCGGCGCAGGCGCGGTTGCCGTTGATGCGGCTGGCAAACTCCTGCCGGCTGTGGTCTTTGGCGACGCTGCGCGACACCACGTTGGCCGAGCAGCCGTCCCCGTTGAGGTCGACGTCAAAATCCGTCACGGCGCGCTGGTCGCCCGTCGTCATGATCTTTTCGCGGATGACGAGGCTCGCCCCGGCGGCCAGGTCGCCGCTGGTCTTGCGGATGGTGTCGTCGACGCCGGCGATCTGGGTGGTCTCCATCTCCATCTGCGCGCCCTCGGCCAGGTGGATGACGGTGGTGGGGTTCATGATCTGCTTGCCGCGGCCGTCGCCCTCGCCAAAATGCTTCTCGACATAGCGGACCTTGGCGTTTTTGGCCAGGTAAAAGGTGTGGATGCCGTCGTGCTGGGCGTCGCCGCCGCCGCAGTTGTGGATGCCGCACCCGGCAATGATCGTGACGTCGGCGCCCTCGCCGATGTGGAAGTCGTTGTATACCAGGTCTTTGAGGCCGGTCTGGCTCAAGATGACCGGGATGTGCACGCTCTCGTTCTTGGTGAACGGGCGGATGTAGATGTCGATGCCGGGCTTGTCCTCTTTGCTGACGATGTCGATGTTGGCGGTGGTGTTGCGCGCTTCCAGCGCGCCGTTGGTGCGGATGTTGTACGCGCCCACGGGCAGGCGGTCCAGCTCGGCAATTTCCAAAAGCAGGTTTTTCTCAATGGCGTCCATCAGCTGCGCACCCCCTCTACTTTGTTGGTCAGGTAATCGCAGGCCGGCTGGGCGGCGTCGGCGCTGCCCAGCAGCCCGGGCAGGATGTCCTGCCGCGCGCCGGTCTTTTGGATGCAGCCGTCCTTGATGACGACGATCTTGTCGGCGATGTTCAAAATACGCTCCTGGTGGCTGATGATCAGGATGCTGCCGCGCGTCTGCTCGTACATCTTTTCAAACACGCGGATCAGGTTCTGGAAGCTCCACAGGTCGATGCCGGCCTCCGGCTCGTCAAAGATCGAGAGCTTGGTGCCGCGGGCCAATACCATGGCGATCTCGATGCGCTTGAGCTCCCCGCCCGAAAGGCTGTCGTTGAGTTCGCGGTCGATGTAGTCGCGCGCGCACAGGCCGACCTCGCTCAGGTAGTTGCAGGCTTCGGTCACGCTGGTGTTTTTGCCGGCGGCCAGGCTCAGCAGGTCCTTGACGCGCAGGCCCTTGAAGCGCACCGGCTGCTGGAAGGCATAGCTCAGCCCCAGGTTGGCGCGCTCGGTGATGGTCATGTGGGTGATATCCACCCCGTCCAGCAAAATCTGCCCGCTGGTGGGCTGGTAGATGCCGGCGATCACCTTGGCCAGCGTCGACTTGCCGCCGCCGTTGGGCCCGGTGATGGCCACAAAACGCTCCTGCACGGTCAGGCTGACGTCGTGGAGGATCTCTTTATTATCGTCGGTCTCATACCCGACGTTGCGCAGTTCTAGCATAATGGGTACGATGCTCCTTTGGATGCTCTTTTGGTCGTGTGCCGGCAGGGGTAGTATGGGGCATTTCCCCTGCCGGAATACTACTATACCATGAACGAAAGGAAAGTACAAGACTAATCTCTATAAAAATAGTAGAAATTAAACAAAACCCGTGGTGCCGCGCTTGCGCGGCGGGGGTGTTTCTGGTAGAATGGACGCAGAAAATGGCGAAAGGATGTAAAAACGATGAAACTGGCGATCCAACAGAAGGTATTTTCCCTGCATGAGCGTTTCCAGGTCATGGACGAGACCGGCGAACCGGTGTACGAGGTCAAGGGCAAGGTGCTCTCGATCGGGCACAAGCTGACCGTCACCGACATGCGCGGCGAGGAAGTGGCCTACATCCGCCAGAAGGTCCTGAGCCTGGTGCCGAAATATTTTATCGAGACGGCCGGCCGCGCGGAGGTGGAGCTCAAAGGCCACATCACGCTGCTGCGCCCGCACTACACGCTGGAGATGCCGGACGGCGACTGGGAGATCCGCGGCAGCTTTACCCAGCATGAATACACGATGACCTGCGGCGGCGAGACGGTGGCCACCGTGGCCCAGGCGTGGTTTGCCTGGGGCGACACCTACGCGCTGGAAGTCGCCAACGACGCCGACGCCCTCACCGCGCTGTGCGTGCTGCTGGCCATCGACTGCGTCAACAGCGACACCACCGTGGCCGCGGGCGCGACGGCGGGCACCGTGGCGGCCCACGCGGCGGCGAGCCATTCGGACAAAAACTGAGCCATTTGCCCCCAAAACCGCCGCCCCATGGCAAAAAACGCTTGCCAACGGGCGCGGTAGGGGGTATAATGCAAGCGTACCCTATTTTTTTGCAGAGTAGGGGGCTGCGCGTGGGGCTTTGGCCCCGAAGTGCCTGACCAACGGGGAGTTGTGGCAGGACGAAGCGACCGGCAGCGGTCCGCGGTGCAGTCTCCGCATCCCGCTGCTGCATGACGGTGTGCAACGGCGGGTGCGGCATTTTGCCGTGCCCGCGTTTTTGCCTCCTCCTTTGTGCAGCAACTGCACAAGGAGGAGTTTTGTTATGCCGCAAAAACCGTTGTCCGTCTTTTCTGCCGCCTACTGGCGCGCCGCCAAAGCCGAGTTCCGCAACGTGCGGGTGCTGGCGTTTTCGGGGCTGGTGTGCGCCATGGCCATCGTGCTGGAAAGCCTGCCCATCTACCTGCTGGGGCCCAGCCTTAAAATTTATTTCAGCTACCTCGTCGTGTCACTGGGGTGCATGTGCTACGGCCCGCTGGTGGGCATGCTGTGCGGCGCCGTCATCGACAGCCTGGGCTTTCTGCTGGCCGGCTATGGCGAGCCGTATTTCCCGGGCTACCTGCTCACCGCCATGCTGTCGGGGTTGATCTACGGCGTGGCGCTCTACCGCCGCCGCCCTACGGTGGCGCGCATTCTGGTCACGCGGCTGCTCATCAACTACGGCAGCAACGTGCTGCTGGGCAGCGTGTGGAAAGCCATGCTCTACGGCAAGGGCTACCTCTACTATGCGGCCACGGGGCTTGCCAAAAACACCGTGCTGCTGCCGCTGGAAGTATTTTTGACCTGGATGGTGCTGCGCGCCGCCTGCGACCGCGGCCTGGACCAGAAATACCTGCACGGCCCCACCGCCCGGCGGTGATCGTTGCAAAGGGGGGCAACAGCCGCGCACGGACGCCGCAGCGCCAAAACAAACGCCGCCCCGCCCGGGGAAACCCCCGGGCGGGGCGGTCTTGTTATAGATAGGGTCAGGCGTCCTTGACGCAGCGGGTGGCCAAAAAAGTGGGCACGCGGTATTCTTGCAGCACGCCGTAGCCGGTGGTGTCCTCGTACAGATCGGTCAGGCGGAAGCCCGCGCGCAGCTGCCCGCCGATCTGCTCCTCGACCGAGTGGGAAAACTGCACCCCCTCGCCACTGGCCAGCGCGGCGCGCAGCAGCGCTTCGTCGGCCAGCGGGTCGTAGGGCAGCGGGTGGGCCAGCGTGGGGCCGTCGTCAAACAGGTAGCTGATGCCGTTGTCGTACCCGCCCAGCAGCACGCCGCCGGGTTTGAGCACCCGCCAGCACTCGCGGAAGATCGGCTCGACCTCGCGCACATAGCAGTTGGACACCGGGTGGAAGATGAGGTCAAACGTCGCGTCGGCAAAGGGCAGCGGCTGCGTCATGTCGGCCTGCAGCACCTCGACGTCGTAGCCCTCGCGCCGGGCGACCATGCGCTCGCTCTCGCACTGCGCGGCCGAGTAATCCAGCACCGTGCACTGTGCGCCCAGCGCCGTAAAAATGGGGATCTGCTGCCCGCCGCCGCTGGCCAGCCCCAGCAGGCGCTTGCCCGCCAGCGGGCCGAACCAGGCGTGGGGCACCGGTTTGGTGGGCGTCAGGTAGACGTCCCATTGGCCCTGCTGTGCGGCGGCGTAGGCCTCGTGGGGGATAGGCGTGCCCCACTGCCAGCCGTCGCGGCACCAGCCGTCGATGGTCTGCGCGTTGATGTCCTGGTAACGCATGGCGTGTTCTCCTTTGCAGTTAGCGTACAAAAAGCGCCGGGCCCGCGCGGGTCCGGCGCTGTGGTTTGGTTGTAGTATACCATGCGCGGCGCGGCGGCGCAAGGGCGTTCAGGCCGCAGTCTCGGGCGTGGCGGCGGGCAGGGGCTCGGCGTCCTGCGCGGCGGGCCGGGGGTACAGTTCGGCAAAGCGCTGCTCGACCTCCTGCCGGATGGTATCCTCGCCGGGGTACTCGCCGTTGTTGGCGTCCTGGAACGCGGCGATGACTTCCTCGCGCAGGATCGCTTTCACGGCGTTGTCGCGCTCGGCCTGGCTGTCGTAGACGTTGCCCTCATACTGCCAGGTGCAGGCTACGCGCCCGGCCAGCTGGTCGGCGGTCAGCCCCTCGGCAAAGCTGGCGAGGTAGTGCAGCGAGTAGTGCACCCCGCTGTCGCTGGGGCCGGTCTGGCTGTTGAACTGGTAGTCGGTCACCGGCAGGCCGGCCTCCTGCAGGGCCTGGGTGATGGCGTAGCAGTCGGCGGCAAAGGTCTCGGCGTCGGCGTAGGTATTCGGCAGCAGCTCGACGGCAAGCTCCACCGTGTCGCCGCTTTGCAGCGTGTAGCCGCCCTGCTCGGTATGGTTGAACCAGACGTTGGCATACAGCATGTTGACGCGGGCTTTCAGGTCGGGGTCGTCGGTCAGCGCCTCATAGGCGGCGTTTTGCAGTTCGCCATTGTAGCGCGTGCGGGCCTGGTCGCGCGCCGGGCCGGCGTAGTCCCACACCAGCGGGATCAGCGCCGCGCAGCCGACCACCATCAGCGTAAACGCGCAGCCCAAAACGCTCAGCCAGCCGAACTTGACCTCTACGTCGGGTTTGGCCGAGTAGTAGAGCACCTCGGCCCCCAGCACGATCAGCAGCACCGGCGCAAAGCGCACGATGGCCAGCAGGTCAAAATCCGGCACAAACTGCTGCACCAGCAGCAAAATACCGGCGGCGATCAACAGCAGCGCAAAGGCGACGGTGCCCACGCGGCGCACCTTTTTGGGGCGGGGCGCGGCGGGTTCGGCGGCGTTGGGGGCCGCAGTCTTGGTTTCCTCCATTTTGTTTACCTCACAGTATTTTATACAAATTGTATTATCGAAAAGACGCGCACGCCCTGGGCGGCGCGGCCCGCGCCATTTGGTGGGCGGTCAGCCCTGCGGGTAGGGGGGCAGGCTGTTGTCGTCGTCCTTGCGCTGCGGGTGCAGGCCCAGCAGCCAGATGCCGGCGGCGATGAGCGCTGCAGCCACAACGACGGTGGGGATGCCGCCAACGACGCTCCACGCCAGCTCGGGCGAGATGCGGGCCAGCAGGTCGTAGAGCAGGTTCTCGATAAAGAGGTCGTACAGCGCCCACACGCCCAGCACGATAAGCCCCCAGCCCAGCAGGCGGTTGTGTTTGGGCACCAGCGTTTTCAGGTCGGACCAGTCGCCCAACAGCAGCAGGCCGTCGGGCTTGGGGTCGCCGGCCGCCAGATGGCGGATGAGGTCGTAGGTGTCGAAAAAGCTGTACATCCACACGATGCCCATCGTGACGACCAGCGGCCCGGCCAGCGAGCCGAGCAAAAACGTCACGCAGAACAGCGAGATCAGCGCCAGGCCGCGCTGCATATAGCCGTAGTACATCTGCCCGGCGCCGGGGATGCAGGCGAAGAGAAAGGTCAGCAAAGCGTTCTTTTTCATGGGGTCATTCTCCTTTGGCGGTCAGGGGGCCACCCTCGGTATGCTGCCACCGGGCCAGGCCGGCCTGCGCAGACTGGGTAAAACCGTCGACGGTCTTGTAAAAGTTCTCGTAAAAATCATCCACGGCCGCATTGAACATCGTGCCGATGCTTGCGCGCGGGGCCTCGGCCCGGCGGGCGGCCAGCGCGGCGGGGTCGGGCGCGGGGGCAAAGCGCCACAGCGCAAAGGCCAGCACCACGGCGGCGGCCGCCGAAACATAGCGGTTGGTCAACAGGCGGAACCGCCGCAGCCGCATCAGGTTCTGCACCTGGGGGATCAGGTCGCGCATCGGCGTCTGCAGGCAGGCGGGCGCGGCGTCTATCAGCGCGGTGTAGCGCAGCAGGCAGTAGTCGCAAAAGCTCAGGTGCTCGGCGGCTTCCAGCGCGCCCAGGTCGTCCAGCGTGCCGTCTTTCAGCGCGTACAGGCCGCCGTCGGTCAGGTGGCCGTCGGGGTCAAACAGGTTTTCGTTGTCAAAAAACAGGCTCATTCCAGCAGCCTCCTTTCCTGGATCTGTTGGCGCAGCAGCAGTTTGGCGCGCCATAGCTGGCTGTTCACCGTTGCGGGCGGGCGGCCCACCAGCGCGGCGATCTCGGCGGTGTCTTTGTGCTGCAAAAAGTACAAAACGGCAATGCGGCCGTAGGGTTCGCGCAAGGCGCGCACCAGCGTTTCCAGCTGTTCGGCCCCGGCCCGGCTGGCCAGCTGCTCGGCCGGGTCGGCCGCGTCGCCGGGCGGCGCGCCGCGCGGTTCGGGCAGGGCGTCGTCGCCGGGGGCTTCCACCCGGCGCACCCAGGCGCTTTTCAGGTGGTCCTTGCATTTGTTGGCCGCCACACGGATCAGCCACGCTTTGTAGTAGCGCGGTTCGCACCGGTCAATGGCCGAAAACGCAGCCAAAAAGGTGTCCTGGGTCAGGTCCTCGGCGGTGTGGGGGTCGTGGACGAACTGCAGGCAGACAGTATAGACCAGCCGCTGGTATTGCTGCATCAAGCCGGTAAATTCCTCGTTGGTCAGACCCCGCACCCCCTTTTGTGTTGGCTTTCTGTTTATATAAACGAGTTCCCCGCGCCGTTTTATGCAGCGCGGGGGAGAAAAAATTGAAAATTAAAAAATAAAAATGAAAAATGGCGCTGCTTCGCCCGCCGTGCCCGTTCGCCCAGTGGCAACATTTTTGGCTCGCGTACGCGGTACCCTTATTTGTAGGGGAGGCATAGTTGCCTCCCGGCAGGGGTGTGCCCTGCGCGGGGTTTGCGGAAAAAACGACCGTATACGCCGCTTTGTAGGGCGGGCGTTCATGCGGCCCGGCAGGGGTGCGCGCTGCGCGGGGTTTACGGGAAAAACGACCGTATACGCCGCTTTGTAGGGCGGGGTCTTGACCCCGCCGCACATTATAAAAATTAAAAAATCATCGGTTCGGCGGGCGTAAACGCCCGCCCTACAATACAAGATAAACGTCACACAAACCATAAACGGGCGTCTCGGACAAGGTTTCGCGGGCGGCATATATGCCGCCCCTACGCACAGACCAAACGCGGCCACAACATAAAAACAATGTCGTGGGGTACACGCCCGCGGGCCGCATGCATGCGGCCCCTACAAACCAACCGGGAACAGCAGGTACATGGGCAAAGCGGGTGCCCACCGCAGAGCGTCCACGTCGGGGTCAAGACCCCGCCCTACGGAGCAAAAATACACGTCATACGCCCCCGTAAACGGGCAGCCGCCGTGTTCTATCACACCGCAAGCTAAATTTTCTCGCGGCGCAGCCGTGAGGCCACCACAATTTTTCATTTTTAATTTTTACTTTTTAATTTTCCTCGGCCAGTTCCAGCGTCACGGGGCAGTGGTCGCTGCCCAAAATATCCATCAAAATATCGGCGCGCGCAATGCGCGGGGCCAGCCGGTCGCTGACCAAAAAATAGTCGATGCGCCAGCCCGCGTTGCGCTCCCGCGCGCGGAACCGCATGCTCCACCAGCTGTACATGCCGGTGGCGTCGGGGTGCAGGTGGCGGAAGGTATCGGTGAACCCGGCGGCCAGCAGCTCGTTCAGTTTGCCGCGTTCCTGGTCGCTGAAACCCGCCGCCCCGCGGTTGGGGCCGGGGTTTTTTAAGTCGATGTCCTCATGCGCGACGTTCATATCCCCGCAGACGATCACCGGCTTTTCGGCGTCCAGCGTCTGCAGGTAGCGGCGCAGGTCATCCTCCCACTGCATGCGGTAGTCGATGCGCGCCAGCTCGTTCTGGGCGTTGGGCACATACAGGCAGACAAGGTAAAAGCCCGGGTATTCCAGCGTGATGGCGCGCCCCTCGTGGTTGTGCGCGTCCTGCGGCAGGCCGTAGCGCACGGCCTGCGCCGGCGTTTTGGCCCACACCGCCGTGCCGGAATACCCTTTTTTATCGGCGCTGTAGATGTATTCGGTGTAGCCCTCGGGCGCAAAATCGGCCTGGCCGGGCTGCATCTTGGTCTCCTGCACGCAGAAAAAGTCGGCGTTTAGTGCGGCAAAGGTCTCGGCAAAGCCCTTTTTCAGGCAGGCGCGCAGGCCGTTGACGTTCCAGCTCACAAATTTCATGGCAAACTCCTTACGATCAGGTCAGCGCTTTGGCGGCGTGCTTTTTCCACGCGCCGCTGGCGAAACGGATAACAAAGCAGAGCAGGCGGCACACCCAGTCCAGGATCATCGCCCACCAGACGCCCAGCGCGCCCCAGCCCAGCTGCACGCACAAGATCTGGCTGAACCCCAGCCGCCACACCAGCATCGACGCGACGGACACGATCATCGTGAACCGCACGTCGTTGGCGGCGCGCAGCGCGTTGGGCAGCACAAAGGCCAGCGGCCACAGCAAAATGCAGAACCCGGCGTGGATCCACACCAACTGGGCCGAGAGGGCCTGCGTCTCGGCCGAGAGCGTGTACAGCCCCAGCAGCGGCGTCAGCATCGCCAGCATGGCGGCGTTGACGGCCCCCTGGGCGATGTAGTCCCACAGCAGCAGCTTTTTGGCGTAGCGCGCGGCCTGCGCAAAGTCCTGCGCGCCGACGCACCGCCCCACGACGGTGATCATGCCCAGGCACATCGCATTGCCGATGATGCACCCCACGCCGTCCAGGTTGTTGGCCACGGCGTTGGCCGTGATGTGCACGGTGCCAAACAGCGAGATCATGCTGACGACGAGCACCCGCCCGAGCTGGAACAAGCTGTTCTCACACGCCGAGGGCAGCCCAATGGCCAAAATGCTGCGCACGGTGCCGCGCTGCAGCTGCGCGACGCTGCGCCAGGTGATGCGCAGCGCAAAATCCGGCCGGGCGGCCAGCGCCAGGATCACCACCGCGCCCACCGCGCGCGAGACCAGCGTGGGCACGGCCACGCCGGCCACGCCCATGTGCAGCCCGTACACGCACAGCGCGTTGCCGCAGAAGTTGATGAGGTTGATGAGCACCGACACTTTCATCGACACCGCGCTGTTGCCCACCGAGCGGAAGATCGCTGCCCCGGCGTTGTACAGCGCCAAAAACGGGAAGGACAGCGCCGTAATGGTAAAGTACAGCACCGCGGCCTGCATGACGTCGGCCGTAATGGTGCCAAAAAACAGCCGCAGCAGCGCGCGGCAAAACACCAGGCACAGCGCCGCGATGCCCACGCCCGCCACCGCGCTAAGCGTGACCAGCTGCCCGGCGCTGCGCGCGGCGTCTTTGGGCTTTTGCGCGCCCAGGTACTGGCTGGTGACGACGGCGCCGCCGGTGGCCAGCGCGGCAAACACCGTGATGATGAGCTGGTTGATCATATCCACCAGCGACACGCCGGAGATGGCGGCCTCCCCGGCCGAGGAGACCATGACGGTATCGGCCATGCCCACCAATACGCTGAGCGCCTGCTCAATGACCAGCGGCCACAGCAGCGTGACGAGCTGGTGGTTGGTAAAGATCGGTCTTGTTTGCTGCGGCATGCAACAAAGCCTCTTTTCTTTTTTGCGTTCCTACGGCGCCAGTATAGCACAAAACCGCCCCGCGGGCAATGGCGCGCTTGGCGGCGGCGCGGCTTTCTGCGCATAATAAAAGCAAAACCGCCCTGCGCCGCAGGGCCGCGAAAGGGGAACGTTGTATGTCTGCCACAGCCGATCTGACCGCCTACCGCGCCTGGCTGCAAAACCGGGAACGCAGCCCCGGCACCATCGCCAAATACCTGCGCGATACCGCCCGCTTTTTTGCCGAGAGCGGCGCGCCGCAAATCCCGCCCAAGGCCGCCGTCGCCGCCTGGCGCGACGCGCTGGCCGCGCGCGGCTACGCCCCCGCCAGCGTCAACGCCATGCTGGCCGCCGTCAACGCCTACCAGGACTTTTGCGGCAACCCCGCCGGCAAGGCCAAGCCGCTCAAGTGCCAGCGGCGCATTTTCTGCGAGGCACGGCGCGAACTCTCCCGCGCCGAATATTTCCGCCTGCTGGACGCCGCCCGCCGCACCGGCCGCAAACGCACGCTGCTGGTGCTGCAAACATTGTGCGCCACCGGCATCCGTGTGTCCGAGCTGCGGTTCATCACGGCCGAGGCCGTGCGCAAGGGGCGCGCGGCCATCCGCTGCAAGGGCAAATGCCGGGAAATTTTGCTGCCGCATGAGCTGTGCAAACGCCTGGAACGCTGGTGCGCCAGGCAGCGCATCCACAACGGGCCGGTGTTTCTGGGCCGCGGCGGCCAGCCGCTGGACCGCGTCACAGTGTGGAAAATGCTAAAAGCCCTGTGCAAACCGGCCGGCGTCGCGCGGGACAAAGTGTTCCCGCACAACTTACGGCACCTGTTTGCCAGGACTTTTTATGGATTAGAAAAAAATCTCTCGAAGCTGGCGGACCTGTTGGGCCACTCCAGCATCGAGACGACGCGCATTTATATTATGGAATCCGGCGACGAGCACCAGAAACTGCTGGAACGCATGCATCTTTTGCTGTAAAAAAACAAAAGCACGGTTTTGTTGCCAGGTGCGGCGCCGCCGCCCTGCACAACGGAATTTCCCTATTACATAAACGAGGGAATTTCTATTGTATGGTAGCACAGCGGGCGCAAAAAATCAAGCGCTTGTGTATGGTTTCGGCATTTTCTGCAAAATTGGACAAGATAAGGTAGGCAGGTAAAGCAAAATGGTATTTACCTGCCTGGGTTTGGTGTGCAATTTTTGGGGCGCGCCGGTTTGTCTGCGCTTATTTGGGGGGCGGGGGTTCCCAAAAACGCGCCCCCTGGCAACAAAACCGTGCTTTTGTAGAAGGAGGTGTGCCGATGGACCGCAATGCGGCCATTTTGCCCGGCTATGCGCTGGAAGATTTTTTGTGTGCGCCGGAAAACACCGCCTGGAACGAGGAAACACGCAACCGCTACCGCCGCGCCCTGCAGGAACTGTACGCCTACCTGCAAAGCGCAGGCCCGCCCGGGCGCGATACCTTAGCCGCCTGGCAGCGGCATTTGCAGGGGCAGGGGTACCGCCCGCGCAGCATCAATACACGCATTTCGGCCGCCAACAACTATTTCCGCTGGTGCGGCCGGTATGACCTGGCGATGCGCCACAGCGCGCCCGGCAAGACCGAGACCCCGCAGCTGACCCGGGCCGAGTACCTGCGCCTGCTGTGCACGGCCCGCCGCAAAGGCGAGCACCGGCTCTACCTGCTGGTCAAGCTGTTTGTGACCACCGGCCTGCCGCTGCAGTACCTGCCGCAGGTCACGGTGCAGCGGGTGCAGGCGGGCGGCAGCACGCCGCTTGCGCGCGGCGGGGTGCTGTACATCCCGCACAGCTTACAGGGCGAACTGCTGGCCTACTGCCGCGCGCAGGGTATTGCCGCCGGGCCGGTGTTTGTAAGCAGCCGCGGGCATACCATCGGCCGCTCTGACCTGTGCCGCAGCATGCAGGAGCTTTGCCGCAGCGCCGGCGTGGACGAAGCCAAAGGCAACCCGCGCGCGCTGCGCGGCCTGTACCAGGCCACGCAGGACAGCATCAAAGCCAGCCTGGCGCCGCTGCTGCAGCAAACCTACGACCAGCTGCTGCAGGCCGAGCAGACCACCGCCGGCTGGGACGCCGGCGCCTGAACCTTGTTTCCGCCCCGGCCTTGGCCGGGAACCACCCATACACAGCACGAACATAGAACCCACCAGGATGGAGGAATCTGACCATGCATTTTTGGAAAAAACGGCTCCAACGCGCGGCAGCGCTGTTCTGCACGCTGGCACTGTGTGCCGGTATGGTGCCTTCTGCCGCCTTTGCGCAGGAACCGTCCACTGCGGCGCAGGTGTCCCTGACGCAGCAAAGCGATAGCCAGGGCGCGCCGGAGGGCGAAACCACCCCGCCGGAAAGCACCCCCGCGCAGAGCGCGACCGAACCCGAGCAGGGCGCGACCGAACCCGAGCAGGGTGCGACCGAGCCTGAGCAGGGTGCGACCGAACCCGAGCAGGGCGCGACCGAACCCGAGCAGGGCGCGACCGAGCCCGAGGAAGGTGCGACCGAGCCCGAGCAGGGTGCGGCCGAGCCCGAGCAGAGCGCCACTGTGCCCGAGGAGGGTGCGACCGAGCCCGAGGAAGGCGCGACCGAGCCTGAGCAGGGCGCGACCGAACCCGAGCAGGGTGCGACTGAGCCTGAGCAGGGTGCGACCGAGCCCGAGCAGGGCGCGACCGTGCCCGAGGAAGGCGCCACTGTGCCCGGGGCCGCCGCCCCGCAGGCTCCGGCCGCGAATGCGGCGGCGCCGCTGGCCGATGACAACAGCTGGCTGAACGGCGACTATGCCTATATCGGCACGCTGGGTTTTTCTTCCGGTGCGGGGTATGACGGCAAGTCCATTATGACCGGCACGGAGCCCTGGGACAGCGACGATGCGAACGGTAACGACACTTCGGCCAGCAACGGTACCGTGCGCTCGTTTGACGTCGTGACCTATACGGTCGAGATGCAAAACAAAGTCCGGGACGGCAGCCCGCATCCGAACTACAAAGAGGGCACCTTCTATTATGAACTGATCCTGCCGGCCGACACCGACGAGGCGCGGTTTGAGCTGGACAGCATGGGCTGGGTGACCTCCAAGCCGGACGCAACGCACGAAGATGTTTACACGACCACCTACAACGAGCAGACCGTGCAGGTGCTGCGCGGCTCCTTTACCTGGGCGCCTTCCGAGAGCAACCCGACGGCCATTGGCGAAAGCTGGCAGACGCTGAACGTGGCCGTCCGCGTGCTGACGATGACCCAAGGGGAAAAGATCCAGCCGCTGTTCACCTTCTGGATGGATCACAACGCGGTGCCGTCCAGCGGCCTTGTCACGGGCAGCGGCCATAAATGCACGCAACATGGTGTAGAAGAGTACAAAACGCTGGAAGCGCCGGAGATCACGGTGACCACGGCCCCGCGCTACAACGTGGCGCTGGAGCAGGGCTGGAACACCAACTACCTGGGGACGTTTGATTTTGACTCCGGCAACGACCAGGCCCAAAACAAGGACGCCGGGAACCGCAGCGGCCGCGTGCAGGCGTTTGGCGTGACGCTGCAGGTGCAGGGCAAGCCCAACCAGGGCCTGCGCGGCTGCGAGATCCCCGATGCAAGCAAATCCATCACGCTGAATCTGAAGCTTTCTTCCACCTACAAAAAAACAGACGGCGGCAGCGTGGATGCAACCACGGTCAGCAGCGACGGGTTTGCCCCGCTGCTGTGGAGCGCCGAAGGCAACAAAGACGGCTCCGCGCAGCAGGACGGCCGCACGATCGTCCAAGGCGATAAGTACGCCTTTTTGGCTGCGCCGTTCAACAGCGAGACCGGCAGCCCTTACAAACAATACGCCTGCAAAAACGGCGGTACCTGGGTGGTGACGCAAACCGGCGATACGGTTTCGATCACGGTCAGCGGGTATGAGGTGGACTTAAGCCGCATCCCCAACACGACCGCCAAAAACGCGATCACCGACCCGAAATATTACGACCCCTCTGTGTTTGCAAGCGGGTATTGGAACGTACAGACCGCCTGCTTCTCGGCCGGGGAGATCTGGGTCGTGCAGCCGTTTACCGCAAAGGACGGCACGCAGGCCGTCAACCAATACGGCGACGGCCAGTTCAACCTGACGGTGGAGGACGTGAACCTGCGTGCGACCGGCGTCAGCGGCAATGCGCTGCAGGAAGTGGCCGACAACAGCAACCAGGCGGTCACGAACGACGACCGGCAATCGGTGACGATGGCGCTGGAGCAGCCGGGCGAAATCGAGCAGTACATCAACTATTCCGGCACGGACATCACCAATGCCTGCCATGACAATGGCAAGGACTGGAGCCTGAAAGGCGCCGACATCAGCATCACCGAACAGCTGGCGCATCTGGGGGCGGAAGGCCTGAACACCGGCGTGGCCTACGACGACCTGATGAAGTTTGACGATGCGTTTTTTGACATCGAAAGCGCGGCGGTCGGCGACAAAAGCGGCGTCGACAACATGAAGCTGACGCTGCTGTACGGCGCAAAGCCGGACAAAACCGGCTGGAACCATGACGGCAAACAGCCGAACGAAGCCGGTTATGATGAGGAGATGATCAACGCCACGGCGGATGATCTGATCTTCTTCACCTCGCTGCAAGACTTGGAAAGCCAGGACTATACCTGTGTGGCGGTGCTGCTGGAAGCCCGCGGCGTTGCCTCCAGCCAGTCGACGGAGATCTACTTTACGGCCACCGGCAAGCTGCAAGCTACGGCCACCGACGGCAACGTGTACATGGTGACGCATTCCGCTAAGGCGTGGAACAAAGGGAACGTGCAAGACGCGGCTGCGAAGGAGCTTGGCAAAGAGGCCGCCGCGCTGACCGATGAGGATTACAAAGAGTATGCACAGATCCATTTCCCAAGCCGCGCCGGCCGGACCACCGCGCCCCAGTATGCGACCGGTTACCCGGAGGCGGTCTGGACCAACGATGCAGACAACCGGGAAGGCCTTAAAAACTACAAGAAATCTGAATATGACGCAAACGGATACAAAGACGGCACGGCCGAGCGCAACTACGGTGACTCTTGCCTGGTGGTGAATTACGCCACGCAGATCGGCAAGCGCGTGCTGCAGCAAAGCGCTTCGACGCAGGCTGAAAAACTGGTCTATGACCTGGACAGTGCCCAGAACGCCGTCGACTACGCGCTGGATCTTTCGGCCATCCGCACCGAAGGTGAGTTTACTTCCGAACAGGCGACCACGACCACCGTCTACGTTGAGGACGTGCTGCCCAAAAACCTGCGCTATATCCCGTACTCGGCCAATTTGGGCGGCGAGTACCACCAGACTGGCGAGGGCAAGCAGGGCCAGGTGACCGGCGGCACGCAGATCGAACCGCAAGTGACCGAGCATGACGATGGCACCACTACGCTGCGCTGGACGCTGACAGAGCAGACGATCAAGGCAGACGCAACGACAAAGATCGGCACCATCTACTATTCCTGCGACATCAGCAACGAAGCACAAAATAATGATCCGCTGTCCAATACCGCAACGATCTGGAGCGAGCACGAGCAGCGCAAGGACTTTAGTGCAGTCAACGGCAACGAGGTCACAAAGAGCATCCGCGTCAGCAAAAGCTTGGCGGTCAGCCTCTCCAAAACGGCGGACCAGGCGCGGGTCGAGACCGGCAAAACCATGGGCTTTACCATGAACGTCGGCAACAACGCCGCCAACCCCTTGCCGATCATTGCGGTGGACAGCCTGCCGTACAGCGGCGAGGGTTCTGCCTCTGCGATGCACGGCGACAGCGTTGTGACGAAATTTACGATCACCGAACTGGCTGGCGAATTTGCCGACAATTTTAAACTGTATTACACAGAAAACGAAGACTTGCAGGGCGAGGGCAGCGCGGACTTCCAAACCGTTGACTTTGCGACCGACCAGGATTGGACGGAGTTGACTGTTGATCCCGCAAGCGGCAAGGTGAACCTGCCGGACACTACGTTTAAACCGGTGGCCATCGCCGCCGTGGGCCGCCTGCCGGGGAACCAGACGCTGAAAATGCAGGTGACCATCACCCTGCCGGAAGGCGAGCCGGGCGACCGCGTGGTGAACCGCCTGACGATGGGTAATATGGAGAGCAACGGCCGCAGCTACCTGTTTGGCCGCACGCTGGAAGGCCTTGTCTGGCTGGATGCCGACAAAGACGGCCTGCAGGGGACAAGCGAAACGAAGCAGAACGGCGTGACCGTCACGCTGCTGAAACTGAAAGATGGCGGTGATGCCGCGAACCTTGCCGACTATAAGGAGTATACGGTAAACGGCCAGACGGCCGCCGTGACCACCGGCAACACAATGGACCTGCTGACCGGCAACACTGCGACCGGTACAACGACGGGTGCGTACAAGTTCCTGAACCTGCCGGAAGGCACCTTTGCCGTGCGCTTTGATGATGGCGGCACCATTACGTTTGCAAACTATGCGGCAACAACGCTCAACGCAGGCGACGACACCATTGACTCTGACGCAACGGGGGTCAACGACAGCGACGGCAAGCTGGACTACGCCTACATTGCGGGCATCGTGATGCCTGCAGAGGAAGCGATCACCGGCAATGTGTATGAGGTGAAGCACCAGGATCTGGGTCTGGTAGAAGCCAAGGAAGAGACCGTTACGATCCCGGTGACGAAGGTGTGGAACGACAATGACAACGCCAACAACAACCGCCCGACCGAGATCACGGTTGAATTGTGGCGCGTGGGCGGCAGCGAGGCGGAACAGACGCTGAAGTTGACCGCGACCGGCGGCTGGACCGGCGAGTTTGCGGACCTGCCCAAGGCCGATGATGACGGCGAAATCAAGTATACCGTCAAGGAAGTCCCGGTGACCGGGTACGAGTCCAAGGTCGAATCCAACGACAAGGGTGGTTTCACCATCACCAACACGCCGGAGACCGTCACCGTTGCGGGTACCAAGACCTGGGACGACAACAATAACCAGGACGGCAAACGCCCGGCAACCGTCACGGTGCAGCTGCAGAAGAAGGTCGGCGACGGCGAATGGGATGATGTGGACGGCCAGACGGCCACGATCACCAGCGACAACCTGAACTACAGCTTTACCGGCCTGCCGAAATATGAGAACCAGACGGAGATCGAGTACTGCGTGGTAGAGACCGGCAATTTGGGCGATTATACCCAAAGCGGCGGCACGAAGGGTGAGGACGGCAAGTATAACTTGACCAACTCCTACACGCCCGGGACCACCCAAGTCACGGTGACGAAGGTGTGGGACGACAAGGACAACCAGGACGGCATCCGCCCGACGAGCATCGAGGTGCAGCTGAAAGCGAACGGTACGGATTACGGCGAACCGGTCACGCTGACGGACGAGGACTGGACGCATACCTTCAGCAATCTGCCGGAAAAAGCGAACGGCCAGGATATTGTGTACACGGTAGTTGAGGTGTCGGTACCGGAAGGCTACACTTCCACCCCGACGGCAAGCGGCACGGAAATCACCATCACCAATACCCATACGCCGGAGACCATTGACATCCCGGTGGAGAAGGTGTGGGCGAATGATAAAAACGACAAGTACAACAACCGGCCGGATGACGGCGTCACCGTAACCCTGTACAACGGCGAAACGCCCGTAGACACCCTGACGCTGAACGAAGCCAACCACTGGCAGGGTGAATTTGCAAAACTGCCCAAGTACGAAAACGGCGCCGAGATCGAATACACTGTCAAGGAAGTCTCGGTGGGCGGGTACAAGTCCGAGGTCGAATCCAACGACGAGGGTGGTTTCACCATCACCAACACGCTGGAAACGACCGATATCGAGGGCACCAAGACTTGGAACGACAACAGTAACCAGGACGGCAAGCGCCCGGGTCAGATCACCATCAACCTGATGGTGGGGAATGAAAAAGTCGATTTCAAGACTGTGACGGGCGACGGCAATACCTGGAACTGGAGTTTCAAGGATTTGCCGGTATACCGCGACGGCGAACAGGTGACCTATACCGTCCAGGAAGTACCGGTACAAGACTATACCACTGAATATGACGGCAACAACATCACCAACAGCTATACCCCCGGCAAGACCTACGTCAGCGTGACCAAATCCTGGAAGGACAACAACGACCAGGACGGCGTCCGGCCGAAAGAAATCACGGTGCGGTTGTATGCGGATAATGAGGAAACGAATCAAACGCTCGAGCTGAATGCCGGCAATAACTGGCAAGGCTCTTTTACAGACCTGGACGAGTACAAGGACGGCGAGAAGATCACCTATACCGTCAAGGAAGAAGGCACTCTGCCCAATGGGTACAAATCTGAGGTCAAGTCTACCGGGGTGAATCGGTTCACCATCACCAACTCCTACACGCCCGAGACCACCCAAATCACGGTGACGAAGAAGTGGGAGGACAACGACAACCAGGACGGCGTCCGGCCGACGAGCATCACAGTGCAGCTGCTGGCGGACGGCGATCCCGTGGAAAAAGCGACGATCACACCGGATGAGGACGGCAACTGGACACATACCTTTGATGAACTGCCTGTATACAAAGACCACGGCCAGAAGATCGTCTATACCGTCCAGGAAACGCAGGTCGAAGAGTACGACAAACCTTCTATCGAGGGCGACGCAGAGAAAGGCTTCACCATCACCAACAGCCGCACGCCGGATACCACCCAAGTCACCGTGACAAAGAAGTGGAACGACGACAACGACCGCGACGGCAAACGCCCGGACGAGATCACGGTGCAGCTGCAGAAAAAGGTTGGTGACGACTGGGTAGATGTGCCGGACCAGACGGCCACGATCACGCCGGATAAGGATGGCAACTGGACGCACACCTTTGAAAATCTGCCCAAAAACGAGAACGGTCAGCCGATCGAGTATTCCGTCAAGGAAGTGCTGGATGCGGACACGGACGAATTGTACGATTCCAGCCTCACTGGCGATATGGAGAATGGCTTTACCATCATCAACACCTATGAACCCGAAACCATCGAACTGAAAGGCAGCAAGACCTGGGAGGACGCCAACAACCAGGACGGCATCCGGCCGGAGTCTATCACCGTCCATTTGTATGCCGACAATGCGGAGAAGCCCGGGGAAGCTGCGGAACACGTTGCGACCCTGGAGGTCGAACCGGACGGCGACGGGAACTGGAACTGGACGTTTACGGGCCTGCACAAGTACCGCGACGGCGGCACGGCGATCCAGTACACCGTCGTGGAAGAAGCGGTGGAGGAATATGATGCCAAAGTCGACTACAAGGACGACGGCAGCCATACCCTGACCAACACCCACACGCCGGAAGTGATCGATATCCCGGTCACCAAGAAGTGGGCTGACGCCAACGACCAGGACGGCAAACGCCCGGATGCGGTCACGGTCCGCCTGTATGCCGACGGCAAAGCGCTGGAAGGCATGACCGCCACGCTGAACGCGGACAACGGTTGGAAACACACCTTTGAGGGCCTGCCCAAGTACCGCGACGGCGGCATCGAGATCGTGTATACCATCACCGAGGACGCGGTCCCCGGCTATACCACGGCGGTCGACAACGAAACCTTTACCGTTACCAACCACTATACCCCCGGCAAGACCAGCGTCAGCGTGACCAAAAACTGGGACGACAACGGCAACCAGGACGGTATGCGCCCCGCTGTGATCGAGATCAAGCTGCTGGCCGACGGCGCCGACACCGGCAAGACGCTGCGCCTGAGCGCAGAGAACGCCTGGTCCGGCACGTTCGGCAACCTGGATGAGTACAAGGCGGGCGAAAAGATCCGCTACAGCGTCCAGGAGGTCGGCGTGCACGGGTACGAGTCGTCGATCTCCGGCGACGCGGTGGAAGGCTACGTGGTCACCAACCGCCACGTGCCGGAACGTGTGGAAGTTTCCGGCCGCAAGATCTGGCGCGATGCCTCCAACCAGAGCCTGCGCCCCGACTGCATCACCATCCGCCTGCTTGCCAACGAGCGGGCCATCGCCAAGGTGCTGGTCACGGCCGAGGATGACTGGCAGTGGACTTTCACCGACCTGCCCAAGTACGAAAACGGCAAGCAGATCGTGTACAGCATCTCGGAGGATAAAGTCGAAGGCTACACCACGACGATCGACGGGTACAACGTCATCAATACGTCGGAGTGGGAAGGCCTGACCGGGCTGCCGGCGGGGACGATCCCGCAGACGGGCGACAATATGCCCGTTGGCCTGCTGGCCGGCCTGGCGGCAGCAGCCGCAGCCGGCCTGGCCGCCCTGCTGGCGCTGCGCAAGCGCCGCAGCGGCAAGTAAGCCGTTTTTGCGGAACCCCTAAGGCAAACACCCCTACATGCGGCAAGGCCGCCCTGCAAACGCAGGGCGGCCTTGTTGTTTTGGGGGTGTATGTCGTTTGGTTTGTGTTGTAGGGCGGGGGCTTGACCCCGCCGCACATTATATAAAATTTAAAAAATCATCGGTTCGGCGGGCGCAGCGCCCGCAGGCGCGTTTCGTAGGCCAACCGCCGCGCAGCGGCGGCTCTTAGGCCGGAGATTGAACGCCCGCCCTACAGAGTGGCGGGAACGAGCAGCCAACCGGGAACCCCGCGCGGGGCATACCCCTGCCGGGCGGCATATATGCCGCCCCTACGCATGGACCAAACGCGGTCACGATACAAAAACAGCACCTTGAAACAAACGGGCGCGGCGGGCGCTGCGCCCGCAGGCGCGTTTCGGAGCGCAACCGGGCCGCAAGGCCCGGCTCTTAGCGCGGAGATCAAGACCCCGCCCTACAGGGCAAGGCAAACATCATACCCACCCGGCAGCCGGGCGGCCGCCGCGTTGTATCACACCGCAAACTTGATTTTTTTGTGCGGCCGGGGGCCGCACGCCACCATCATTTTTATTTTTTAATTTTTCATTTTTAATTTTTTACTCGTACCGCAGCGCCTCGATGGGATCCAGTTTGGCGGCCTTGTTGGCCGGGTAATACCCGAAGAACACGCCGATGGCCATGCTGAAGCCCACCGCCACCAGAATGGAGCCGATGCTGGGCCGGGCGGCCATGCCCACTACGCTGCTGAGCGCCGCGCCCAGGCCGATGCCCAGCGCCACGCCGATGATGCCGCCGATCAGGCAGAGGATCACGCTCTCGGTGATGAACTGCATGCGGATGGCGGACCCCGGCGCGCCCAGCGCCTTGCGGGTGCCGATCTCCCGGGTGCGTTCGGTGACCGAGACCATCATGATGTTCATGACGCCGATGCCGCCCACCAGCAGCGAAATGGCTGCAATGGCGGAAATACCCAGCGACATGGTGTTGAGCATCTCGGTCATGGATTCCACCAGGCTGGAAATGCTGCTGGCGCTGGCGGTCCAGGTATCGTTGTAGGTGTAATAGCTGGCGAAAAAGCTGCCCACCGTGTCCACAAAATTCGTCACGTCCACGCCGTTGGCGGCCACGATGGTCACGCTCTGGTAACCGGCGTCCGCCCCGGCGATGGTCTTGGCCACATCCAGCGGGATATAGATGCTGGTCTGGATCTGGTCGTCGTCGGTTATGCCGAACATGCTGGCGTAGACGTTCTCGGTGTACTCATAGACGCCGTTGATGTAGAAGGTGTACAGAAAGCCGTTGATGTTCAGCGTGAAAGACTTGCCGACGGCCTCCAGGTTGCTGCCGCCGATGGCCTGTTCCACGAACTTTTCCGACACCACGGCCACCTGCCGCCCGGCGTCCTTTTCGTCGTCGAGCCAACGGCCCGCCAGGATGGGGGTGTCGTCCTCCATGGCCTGCAGGGCGGCGGCATTGGAGCCGGAGACCGTGGCCGTGATGGTGGTTTCGGGGTCGCCGTATTTTTCGATGGTGCCGCTGCCCACTTCCTGGCTCAAGTCGATGCGGCTGACTTCGTTGGGGAAAGCGGCGGTGAACTCATCGAGCATTTCGTCGGTGATGAGGTCGTCGGCCCCCGGGGTGGAATCCATGAACCGCCGCAGCGTCACGCCCTGGGCGGTGCCGGAGGTATCCTCGGAGCTTTTCTGGGACAGGCTCAGCGTGATGTTGCTCACGCCCATGCCGGACATGGAATCGGTCACGGTGCCGGTCATGCTGTTGCCCACGGTGACGATGGCGATGACCGCGGCGATGCCGATGATGATGCCCAGCATCGTCAGCAGGCTGCGCATCTTGTTGCTGCGCACGCTGACCAGTGCCATCGAGATATTCTCAAAGAGCTGCACGTCTGCCGGACCCCTTTCGTTCGCCCACGATGCGGCCGTCGCGCAGCGTCAGCACCCGCTGGCACTCGTCGGCCAGGGCCGGGTTGTGGGTGATGAGCACGACGGTCTTGTGGTATTTTTGGTGCATCTCATGGAACAGGTCCATGACGATGCGGCTGGTCTCGCTGTCCAGCGCGCCGGTAGGTTCGTCGGCCAGGATCAGCGCCGGTTCGTTGACCATGGCGCGGGCGATGGCCACGCGCTGTTTCTGCCCGCCGGAAAGTTCGTTGGGCTGGTGCCGGATGCGTTCGGCCATGCCCACGCGGCCCAGCCAGTCTCTGGCGCGGCGGGTGCGCTCGGCGGCGGGTACGCCGGCGTAGAGCATGGGCAGCTCCACGTTCTTCAGCGCGCTCTGGCGGCCGATGAGGTTGTAGGTCTGGAACACGAACCCGATCTTGCGGTTGCGGATGGCGGCCAGTTCGTTGTCGGCCGCCCTGTGGATGTCCACCCCGTCCAGCGTATATTCGCCGGCGGTGGGTTTGTCCAGCACGCCGATGATGTTCATCAGCGTCGATTTGCCGGAACCCGACTCGCCCACGATGGCCACGAACTCGCCGGGCCAGACCGTCAGGTCGATGCCGTGCAGGATCTCCAGCTCGTTGGGTTTGCCGATGTAATAGCTTTTGTGGATGCCGTGCATCTCGATCAGCGGGCGGGGCGCCTCCGCCCCGGGGGCTTCTTCGGAAGCGGCTTCCGGGGCCGGGGCGGCCTCCGCCGGGGTGGGCGCGTCCCCGTGGGGTTGGGGCAGGTGCAGGCGGCGGGTGTCGCCGGGGGCTGCGGCGCGGGTCTGCTTCATCATTCCATGCCTCCCGGGCCGCCGCCTTCGCCGCCGGGGGCTCCGCCACCGCCGCCGGGACCACCGCCGCCGGGACCACCGCCGCCGGGACCACCGCTGCCGGGACCACCGTCACTGGGGCCGGTGACTTCCACGCTCATGCCGCCGTCCATCATTGCGGCCAGCGAGTCGGAGGCGTTGGCGGTCTCTACGCCCTGGGTCAGATCGGCGCTGGAGCGGATCACATCCCCCTCGGCCAGCGAATCGCCGCTGATCTCAATGTAGTAATCGTTGGAGTTGCCGGTGGTGACTTCCACTTCCTCGAAGGTCATGTCCACGCCCTCGCCGCCGGTGCGGCGCAGCACGTAGGTGCTGCCGTCCTCCCGGGTGCCGATGGCGTCCCGGGGCACGGTAAAGACGTCCTCGTCCTGCTGGACGACGATCTCCACCTGCGCGCTGATGCCGATGAGCAGGCCGGAATCGCTGCCGTTCACGCTGACGGTAGCGCCGAAGGAGCCGTTCTCATTGGCTACGGGGTCGATGCGGGTCAGCGTGCCGCTGATGGCCGTGTCGCCGGTGGCGTCGCTGGTGATGTTGCACTGCATGCCGGTGGAGAGCTTGCTCACCGAACTGGCGGGGATCGTGACTTCCACCGTCAGGGAGGAAAGATCCTGAATGGTGGCTACCGTGCCGGAACATACCGAGCCCACGGTGGCGTTCAGTTCGGTGATGGTGCCGTCCATGGTGGCGGTCAGCGTGCAATTCTCCAGCGTGGTCTGCAGGTCGCTCAGCGTGTTGGAGGTACGGCTGGCCTGTTCCAGCTGGGTCTCGGCGCTGTCCACCTGGCGGCTGCTGGAGGTGGCGGCGCTGTCATACGCCTGCTGGGCCTGCTCCAGCGCCTGACGGTACTGCTCGATGGAGTTGTAATACTGGGCGATGGTGTCAAAGCCCTGCAGCCCCAGTTCGGGGATGCTGCACTGGCCCTTGGCGATGCTCAGCTTGTTCTGGTAGTCGGTCAGCTGGCCCTGTACTTCCTGGGCGCGCTCGCCGTTGCCGTCGTTCTGGGCCTGGGTCAGCTGGATCTGCAGGTTGGCGACGGTGTTCTCCAGCCCGGCGATCTCCTCGGCGAACAGGCCGTAGTAGTATTCCACCAGTTCGCGGATGGTCATGTCGGCGGTATCGGGGTTGACCATGGAGTTGTAGCGGTCGGTCAGGCCCAGGGTGTCGTAATTCTGCTGGGCTTTGTCCAGGTCCTTCTGGGCTTGGGCCAGGTTGGTGGCCTGGTCCTCCACGCTCTGGTCATAGGTGGTCTGGGCCTGTTCCACGCTGTCGCTGTAGCTTTCCTGGGCGCTCTCGATCTGCTTTTCCACATCGGAGGTGTCCAGCGTGGCGATGACCTGCCCCTGGGTGACGGTGTCGCCCACCGCCACGTTGACGGAGGTGACTTTGTAGGTCTTGACAGAGTCCGACGCCGTCACGCTGGCGGTCGTGCCGGAGGCGACGGTGCCGTTCACGCTGACCGAGTCGGTCAGCGTCGTTTTCTGCAGCGTGGTGGTGCGCACGAACTGGTAGGCCAGCGCGTTGCTGACGGCCTGCGCCGTGCGCATACAGGACGAGACGATGAAAGCGACGACGGCCAGCAGGACCACCACCACGATGGTCAGCTTTTTATGACGCTTGATCCAGTGCAGCGGGTTGTGACGCGCCAGCCAGCCCACCGGGCCGCGGCGGGCGGCAGTATCTTTTTCCGGCATAGAATTCCCTGACTCCCTTCGCACAAAGGCGTTGATTTTATGGACCCAGTGTACTGCCAAAATGTGTACAAATTTTGAGCAAATGATGAAAAACAGCGAACTGCCCGTGAAAGCAGGCAGCTCGCTGTGGAATTTTGGCAAAAGTGGGGAAGGGGGCGGGCGGAGAAAGGGGAAAAGGGTCAGTCCTGTTCGGCGGGGGTGAAGCTGTCCAGCACCTGTTTGAGCACCGCGCGGGCTTCCTCGCCGCCGTCCTCGATCTCGCCCCAGCCGTCGTAGGTGGTGATGCAGATGCGGTAGAAAATGCCGTCCTGCTCAAAGAAAGCATAGCTGTTCAGCCAGGGGGATGTCTTCCCGTTGCTGGTACACCGGGGCAGTACCGCCGCAAGGCCGGAAGGGGTGGTGTATTCCTCATTCTCCCAGATGAGGGCGGCACGTTTGTCAAAGTAGACCTGGGTATTCTGAACGGTGGTCCCGGCGGGGCGGTCGGCACCGGACAGCAGCACGTAGGCTTGCAGCTCGATGGTGGCGCCGTTGTCCAGCTTGTCCTCCCGTCGGGGGTAGAGGTACAGGGGGGCGTCCTCCTGCCATTCCACCGTGAACCCGGCGGGCCAGGGGCCGGCCAGCCGCCACAGGTCCTCATAGTATGCTTCGTAGAAGGCGTTGTGTTCCTCCATGGAGAGGTCATCCCAGTTGTCCGGCAGTATGATCTCTTCGTCTCTCGGGAAAAGTCCGATGGCGTCTTTCGGTTGGCTGCTGTCCAGCAGTTCGCTCTGGATCAGCGGCAGGCCGGTGGCTTCGGCCATCTCGTTCCAACTGTTGTAACCGCGCACGCCGGGGCCGCCTCTTGGCGGCAGATCTCTGCCGCTGAAGGAGCCGTGCATGGCGGGCATCCCGTCGGCGTCCCGCTGCCCGTTGTAGTGGGCGTACAGCGAGTCCATCAGTTCTTCCGGCAGTTCGTAGGCCGTCTGGTCGTAGCGGATGGCATAGCCGGTGTTGTTTTCCGGCGCAAAGCTGGGGCGGGGATTTTCCCGCAGGTTGGTGAACTCGGCGCGGCCCAGCAGCGCCCCGGCGGCCAGCAGCAGCGGCGCGCCCAGGCAGACGGCCAGCCGTACAGCGCGCGCGCGGCGGCGCTGGCGGGCCTGCCCGGCGGGCAGGGCCTCGGCCACGGCGGGCCACAGATCGGCCCCGGCCGTGGGCAGGCCGGCCTGCAAAACATCGTGCAGGTATTGTTCGTCGCGGTCAAAGGTCATGGCGTGATCCCTCCTTCTTGCAGCAGCTGCGCCAGGCGGCGCTTGGCGCGGTGGTAGCGGGTGCGCAGGTAGGCCGCGGGGCGGCGGTGGATGCGCGCCAGCGCCGCGTAGTCCAGCCCGTCCAGCACGCGCTCCAGCACCAGGGCGCGGTCCAGCGGGTCCAGCGTGCGCAGCGCCGCGCGCAGTTCCTCGGTGATGCCGGGGTCGGGCGGCGGGGCTTGGGGTGCGGGCGGTTGGCGCTGCTCGGCCCGTTTGGCGGCGCGCAGCATATCCAGCGCCGTGCGGTAGGCGATGCGGTACAGCCAGGCGCGCTCATTGTCCTGCCCGCCGCCGCGCAGGCTGCCGCGGTGCAGCCAGGCTTTTACAAAGGTCGTCTGTACGGCGTCCTGGGCGTCCTGCGCGCTGCCCAGCAGGGCGGTGCAGTAGCGCAGCAGCGGCGCGGTGTAGGCGCGCACCAGCTTTTCCAGGTCCTGTTCGGTCTGCATCGCGTCACATCCTTTCGGTTTGGTTTCGGGGGCTTTCACCCTTATAACGCCGCCGGGGGCCGTTTTGTGTCACCGGAAAAGAAAAAAGCGGCAAATTTTTGCCGCTTGCGTTGGGGTAGGCCTGTGCCCGGCGCACATGGATAAAATTTAAAGGTGTATTGGTGCGGCGGGGTCAAGACCCCGCCCTACAGGGCGGCGGAAACGGGCGATTTGCCCGCGAACCCCGCGTGCCCGTTCACCACTGCCGGGAGGCATGTATGCCTCCCCTACAACCCCCCGGTACCGCGTACGCGAGCCAAAACCGTTCTCATAAGGCAGACGGCCACGGCGGGGTCAAGACCCCGCCCTACAGATCGGCCGGGAACGGCAGGGCAACGGGCAAAGCGGCGGAGGGTATTGCACACCGCTCACTCGATCTGGATGCCGAACCCGTCCAGCAGCGCGACCACGTCGGGGAAACTGAACCGCGCCCCCCGCATCTGGTTGGCGGACGGGTCGATGGCGTAGCCGGACGCTTCGCGGAAATCCGCTTTGCGCAGGTCGCACCGGCTGAACTGGGTGCCGCCCAGCGGCGCGCCGCGGAAATCGGCGCCCGCCAGCTTGCATTCGTCGAACACACAGTCGCCGAACCGGCAGCTGGAAAAATCAAACTGCGCCAGCGTCATGCCGGTAAACTCATTGTAGCGGAACTCGCACCGCTCGGCTTTGCCAAAGGGCTGCACCAGCGCGCTGCGCCCCTGCAGCCCGCCCCACGCAATGGACCGGAACGCGCAGCCGGTGAACCAGGCGTCGCGCATCTGGCTGAAACTGAACACCACGCCGCTCCAGGCGCAGCGCTCAAATGTGCAGGAAAGAAAGGTGCAGTTGACCACCCGCACGCCGTCCCAGCGGCAGTTGCGGAAGGTGCAGTCGTTGTATTCGGCGTCGCGCAGCGCCTCGCCGGGGTCCAGCGCGTCGAACACTTCGCCCTGGTAATAGCGTTTTTCCATACGCTACCTCCCGCAGGCCTGCAGCACCCGCCGCTTGGCCGCGCGGTAGGGCGCGTAAGCCAGCAGCGGCAGCGCCAGACCGGCGGCCGTGTAGGCCAGCCACCAGGCCCCGCCGCCAAACAGCGTGGGGAACGCCGCCAGCAGGTAGCCCTCGCCCCCCAGCGCCTGCAAGCCCAGCCAGCTGACGAGCTTGAAACTGAGGAAATGCAGGATCACCACCGGCATCGTGGCGCGGCCCAGCGCCGCCAGCGCCGCGCCCAGCGGGCGGCAGCGCACGGCCAGCGCCGCGCACGCATACACCAGCAGCCAGCCGGCCACGCTGGCCGCCAGCAAAAACAGCCAGTTGGGGTACTGGTTGCCCGCCAGCCCGACCGAGCCGAACGGCAGCATCGCCAGCAGCACGGCAAACGCCGCCGCGCCCAGCCCCAGCAGCACGGGGGCGCTGCGCACCGGGCGGCGCAGCTGCCCGGCCGCCACGCCCAGGAAAAACAGGCAGTACACGCTGCACACGATGCCCAGGCCCCAGACGTTCCAGCCGCGGCGGCCCAGCGCCTGGCCCAACAGCAGCAGCGCGCCGGAAAGCAGCGCCTGCGCAGGCATCGTGTCCCGCCCGCGCAGCAGGCGGCGCAGCGCAAAGTCCACACCCGCGTACAACAGCGATACCTGGAACAGCGCCTGCACGAACCACAGCGCGCCGCCTAGCTGGGTGCCGCCGTCAAACACGCACCAATGCGCCGTGCGCCCCACAATGTCCTTGAGCGTCACCGGGTCGGTGACCTGGTTGCCGGGCAGTTCCAAAATACGGGGGTCGTCCGTCAGGATGTTCAGCCGCAAAAACAGGTTGTTGCACACGGTGAACGCCGTGTTGGCCGCCACAAACGGCAGCCACAGCGTCACGACGCGGCGCCGGCAAAACCGCCCCAGCGCTTTGGCATCGGCCGCCGGGCGGAAAAAATAGCCGCTGAGCATAAAAAACAGCGCCATGTGGAACAGGTAGATAAAATCGCTGCCCGCAAAGCCCGAATGCCCCACGACCATCAGCACGATGCCGATGCCGCGCATGGCATCCAGCACGGCGTCGCGCGGTTTCGCCATACAACGCACCCCCATTTGCAGTAAGATACCCACAGTATACCGCAAAAGCCGAGCGGCGGCAAGCAGCGCGGAGTGGGCAAAACGCGCCCCGGTAAAATAAAAATGCCGCCCTTACAGGACGGCGTGTGGGAAGCGTTGCGGGGCGCAGCCCCTTTGGCAAACCCTTACTGCGCCTGTTTGGCGCGGCACTGGGGGCACAGGTAGTGGATCGTCAGCGTGTAGCCGCGCACCTCGGTGCCGATGGCGGCTTCCACCTCGCGCATCAACCCTACGACCGGCAGGTCGGTCAGCTCGCCGCAGCCGTCGCACAGCAGGTGGCCGTGGGGGGTGGGGTTGAAGTCGTACCGGTCCGGGCCGCCGGCCATCTCCAGGTGGGCGACCTGCCCGTCGTGCTCCATCAGCTTTAAGTTGCGGTAAACGGTGCCGCGCGCAATGTGCGGCATGCTTTGCCGTGCGCAGCAAAAGATCTCGTCGGCGGTCAGGTGGCGGGGGTGCTGGCTGCGCATGACCTCCAGGATCAACGCCCGTTGGCGGGTCATAGGCGGGCCTCCTTTCTCAGTATTGTTTTAAGATTAACTCTTAAATATAGAATACACGCCCCAGCGTGTTTTGTCAAGAAAAAGTTGGAAAATTTATAAGAATAAATCTTAAAATCTGGCTTGACAAGCCGAAAATACGTGTTATAATGGAACCAAAGCAAGACGTGTTCTTGAACAGAACACCCAACACATTCTACAAACGGAGGTTTTACCATGGAACTCAAGGGCAGCAAGACCGAAAAGAACCTGTGGGAAGCGTTTGCCGGCGAAAGCCAGGCCCGCAACAAGTACACCTACTTTGCCTCCAAGGCCAAGAAGGAAGGGTACGAGCAGATCTCGGCCATTTTTACCGAGACTGCCAACAACGAGAAGGAGCACGCCAAGATCTGGTTCAAGCTCCTGATGGAAAAGGGCGAGATCCCCGACACGCTGACCTGCCTGAAGATGGCCGCCGCCGGCGAGAATGAGGAGCATACCTCGATGTACCCGCGCATGGCCGCCGAGGCGAAGGAGGAAGGCTTCGACGATATCGCGGCCCTGTTCACGATGGTCGCCGCCATCGAGAAAGAGCACGAGGAGCGCTACAAGGCCCTGGCCGCCAACATCGAGGCCGGTAAGGTCTTTGCGCGCGAGACCGAGCAGGTCTGGCAGTGCCGCAACTGCGGGTATATCTACATCGGCCAGCACGCGCCGGTCAAGTGCCCGGTGTGCGCGCACCCGCAGGCGTACTTTGAACTCAAGAGCAAGAACTACTAAGCACAGCGCGGCCCGGGCGGGGGTGACCCCGCCCGGGCTTTTTGGTTGCCAAACGCCGCTGCGCGTGGTATAGTAAAAAGAAAAGGGGGCTGCGCTGTGAACATCCACGAATCTGCCGAAGATTACCTTGAAAAGATCCTGATGCTGCAAGAGCAGAAGGGCGCGGTGCGCTCCATCGACATTGCGGTGGCGATGGGCTACTCCAAACCCAGCGTCAGTGTGGCGATGAAAAACCTGCGCGAGAACGGCTATATCTCGGTGGACGGCGACGGGTTCATCCACCTGGAAGCGCCGGGCCTTGCCATTGCGCGGCGCATCTACGACCGCCACCGCAAGCTGACGGCCTTTTTTGTGGCGCTGGGCGTCGACCCCGACACCGCCGCCCACGACGCCTGCAAGATCGAACACGACCTCAGCGACGAGACCTACCAGAAGATGATCGCCTTTGCCGAGCGCGAGGCCGGCAAAGCCTGAACCGGCCGCCCAAAACAAACAACAACACGCCGCCCCCGGCCTTTAAGGCCGGGGGCGGCGTGTTGTTTACAGCCGGAAGGGAAGCGGTGCGCCGGCCGCGCGAAATTTGCAGCCCCTCTTGCGGGGGACCACACCGCGCGGGAGGCAGCCTATGGAACAGGAACACCACCGCCCGGGGGCCCGGGTGGAAAAAACGCGGAAAGTCCGGTACGATACACAACAGCGGCAGACCAGAAAGGAGGACCCAACGACCATTTACGGATATATCCGCGTCAGCAGCAAAGACCAGAACGAGGACCGCCAGCGCCTTGCGCTGCGGCAGGTGCCGGTGCCGGAAAGAAACATCTTTGCCGACAAACGCTCCGGCAAAGACTTCGACCGTCCGCAGTACCAGCGCCTGCTGCGCAGGCTGCGCCGCGACGATGTGCTATACATCCAAAGCATCGACCGCTTAGGCCGCAATTATGAGGAGATCCTCGCGCAATGGCGGGTGCTGACCAAAGAAAAAGGCGTCGACATCGTCGTGCTGGACATGCCGCTGCTGGACACCCGCCGCGGCAAAGACCTGCTGGGCACGTTTCTGGCGGACATCGTGCTGCAGGTGCTGTCCTTCGTGGCAGAAAACGAGCGCGCCAACATCCGCCAGCGTCAGGCCGAGGGCATCGCCGCAGCCAAGGCGCGCGGGGTGCGGTTCGGCCGGCCGCCCAAGCCGCTGCCGGCCGGGTTTGCCGGCGCGTACCGGCAGTGGCGCGCGGGGCATATCACCGGCACACAGGCCGCAAAAGAATGCGGAATGCCGCTGGCGACATTCCGCTACAAGGCCGAACACTACGGGCAGACGCTGCGCCCGTGACCGGACCCGATCTTTGCATTTTTAAAAAAGTGTACCTTTCTGCAAGGCCAAACGCGTTGCAGGCTGCATAGCCAGTATAGCACGTTTTGGGCAAGATGGCTATACGGCGGCGGCAAACACAGGAAATTTTGTTGCGGTTTTGGTTCCCCGGCCGGCAATGCCTGCCTTACAAAAAGGTACACCATTTTAGAACGATGAAACAGGAGGACTTACCATGAGAAAAATGTTGGCAGTATGTTTGGCAGCCGCGCTGGCGGCGCTGACGGCGTGCGGCGCGCCGAAGGAAGAAGCGGTCGCGGAAAGCACGGCAAGCAGCACGGAGGAAGCAGTGAGCACTGCGACAGAGGAAAGCCGCCCGGAATTTTCGATGGAAGATATTGTCTGGACGGTGGAGGAAGGCATTGTGGACGAAGAACGGTATGTTCTGATGGGATATACCAACCAATCTCCCTTTACGATCGCCGGGCTGAAGATCATTTTTACAGAGAAGGAGGGCATCAGCGACGAGGAGAAGGAGGCTTTCTACACGGAAGTGCAGCAGGCGTTTGACTTGGATGAGAGCATCATGGAGCAAATCCGAGGGCAAGCGATCTCTTTGCATACAGAAAGCGAACGCGCCGTTGCACCGGGCGGATCGGTGTCCAATATCCACTGCTACTATTATAGCGGTGCGTACTATGTAAAGGATATGGGGCATTATGAGCTGGTCGAGCCGGATATGGCTGTGGTGCGTTATGTGGCAGACGGGGAAATCTACACCGTGAATTATGATTTCCGAACGGATAAATACACGCTGGATAATGAGATCGAAAAAGCGTACCAGTGGACGGCAACGGATTTGGGAAATCAGATCCCCAAGCCGGAAACGGAGATCGTGGAAGCCGGGGTAGATAACGAGGATACTTTTATGTTCGATGCGTATGGGATGTCTTCGGAGCAGTTCGACGCCTATGTGGAAGCCTGTAAAGAACAAGGGTACACAGAGAACGCAAGCAGCTCGGAGGGGTATTATACAGCCGACAGCGCGGATGGGTACAGTGTAAACCTTAGCTATTATGAAGAAGACGGCCGCATGAGCGCTACCGTAAGGGCACCGGAGGAACCGGTGGAGTCTGAGCCGGAGACAGAAGCGGAAAGCGAGGCGGCCGAAACCGGGATGGAGCAGGCGGGGGAAGCCTCCGCATCCGAAACGCCCGCCGCCGACCCGGCTGGCATCCGTCCGGAATTTCAGCAGGCAATGGACAGCTACGAAGCGTTTTTTGACGAGTACTGCGCTTTTATGCAGAAGTATGCGGAATCCGACGGCAGCGACCTGACGCTGCTGGCAGATTACGCGTCCTTTATGAGCCAGTACAGCGAGATGGCGGCGGACTTTGAAGCCTGGGGCGAAGAAGAACTGACCGACGCCGAAACGATGTATTACCTCGAAGTGCAAACGCGCATCAACCAGAAACTGCTGGAGGCCACGGCGTAACCCGGTTTATTCCGGGTGACCGGGCCGCCTTAACCGTTTGCCCCCACAAACAGCACAGCCGCCCGGCGGGATGCCGGGCGGCTTTTCTTGTGTGCAGAATGGTACGCGGCGCGGCCGGGGGCGGTCACAGCCCAAAGCCGCGCAGCTGGCGGGCGGCAAAGGCGCGCACGATGGCATAGATCGTCAGGCCGGGCGGCTGCACGCCCGCCTGTTCCATGGCCTGCCGCTGGTTGGGGGTCGCGGTGGTGTAGGGGTAGACGCCCAGCAAAAAGGGGTACAGCGCATACAAAAATTCCTGCACCTGGCAGTCCGCCAAAGCGGGGAAGCTGCCCGCCACGCAGCGGCCCAGCACCTGCAGCGAGCGGGCGTAGACCCGCTTGAAATCCACCAGCCGTTCCATGCGGGTGTTGTCCTCGATGTCAAACAGGTTCATGGCTTCCAGCTTGAGCATCAGCGCCCGTTTTTCCAGCGTATGGGCCAGCGCGTCGGCAAAGGCGTCCGCCGTGGCGGCCGGGGGCAGCGCCTGCAGATCGTCGATCCAGGCATGGTATTCCCGCTGCAGCAGCGCCAGGAAAATTTCCTCTTTGGTGTGGAAGTAATTGTAGATGGAGGTGCGGGTAAAGGAGGTATGCGCCCCGATCTCTTTGAGGGTGATCTCCTTAAAACTTTGGGTCTGGTACAAAGCGGCGCAGGCGTTCAGAATTTCCTCCCGGCGCGCGCGGGTCAGGTCTTGCGAAGTGGAGGGCATGGCGTCCTTCTTTCTGGGCGTTCCGGGTGGGCAGTGCGCCGTCACAGGGTGATCAGCTCGTATTCGCGGCTGCCGCAGCCCAGCTCGGCCGCGGCCTCGATGGTGTGGATGCCGTTGCGGCTGGTCACGCGCTCCATAAAATGCGCCTTGCCGGGGTCGTCGGACTGCATGACGAGGTCGATGCAGGCCTGGTCGATGGCCACCGGGTCCAGGGACGCCAGCATGCCGATGTCCTGCATGCAGGGGTCCTCGGCCACCATGCAGCAATCGCAGTCGACGCTGAGGTTTTTCATCACGTTGATGTAGGCGATGCGGCCTTTAAAATGCTCGGCCACGCTCAGGGCGGCGTCGGCCATCGCTTCGGGGAAGGCGACCTTGCTGGCGTGTTTCTGCCAGGTCTCGTAGCGGTCGTCGGTGACGCCGGCGGAATGGATCAGCGCCTTGCCCGCGCGGGACGCGCACCCGATGGACAGCTGCTTGAGCGCGCCGCCGTAGCCGCCCATCGGGTGGCCCTTAAAGTGCGCCAGCACCAGCATCGAGTCATAGTGTTCGATGTTTTTGCCCAGCACGTTCTGTTTCAGCACTTTGCCGTTGGGGATGGGCCAGACCACGTCGGGGCCCTCGGCGTCCATCAGGTCCACGGGGAAGTATTTCGTCCAGCCGTGCTCCTCCAGCAGTTTGCGGTGGCTCTCGGTGTTATCGCGCACGCCGCCCGAAGCGTCGCCGTAGGCGGTGTTGCACTCCACAATGGTGCCGTGCACGGCGTCCACCATCGGCTTCCAGAACTCCGGGTGCAGGTAGTTCTGGTTGCCCTTCTCGCCCGAGTGGACCTTGACGGCCACCTTGCCGGGCAGTGTGATGCCCAGGGCGTTGTACAGCGCCACGACGTTTTCGGGGGTGATCTCGCGGGTAAAGTAAACTTTCGGTTTCAGCATACGGCAAACCTCCTGTTCCGGTCAGCAAAGCGGCGCTGACACCGTGTCAGCGTTCTCTGCTTCCACTATACCACAGCACTGACACGATGTCAACCATCAGGAGGGGCAAAAAAGGAACCCGGGGCGGCCGGGGTGAGAAAGTCCCGGCCAGGCCCGGATGCCGCAGGCAGGGGAGGGGTCACCACCCTTTGGCGCGAGGCGCTTTCTTCGCCTTTGGTTTGCGAATGATCCGGGGCGGTTTCAGCAGCAGAAACAGTGCGCAGGAAAGCAAAAAGGCAACAAGCAAAGTAGCAAACGCTGCGGTTTTAGAGTAATGCAGAAAATCATATCCCGCCCCGGCCCGGGGGTCGAACAGGATCATGGCCGCTTTCACGGGGTGATAATTCAATGCGGCAGACTCCATCGAAGCAAAAAAGCCGTACACAAAGCCTGCCGCGGCGCATGCATAGACAGTATCGACAAAATAGCACGCAACGACCGTAAGGGGAAGCACCGCAATACATACCGATGCATTGGCACATACGATCCGGCCGGCCCATTCGGCAACCGACAGCAACGTCATGCCGGGCAGGCCGGCCATGACCGACAAAACCAAGCCAAACAGCACGCTCAAGACGCTGAACAGAACCGTCAGCAGGAACAGTACGACGATCTTGCCCAGCAAGAGTTTGCGGATCGACACCGGAACCGTCAGGATATTCTTCAACGTGTCGTCCGTGTATTCTCTCCGGGCGATAAAACCGCCTAGCAAAAGGATCATTGCCGGGAAGAAATATGTGCAGTTGCTTTCGAGGATGTTATCCATCAGCAGCGCAAAGTCTTTGTGCACCCCGTCGTTTGCCAGAACCGGGGCAAACCCAAACAGGGCGGACAAAAGCACCACAAGGACGCCCGCGCTCAACAGGGCATATCTTTTGAGTTTCTCGATCTCCGCCAAAAGGATGGCCCGCATGTGGATCACCTCGACCATTTTTTGTAAAAATGCACGATCAAAACGACAGACAGGAGAAACAGCGCCGCCAGATACAGCGCCACGTGCAGATACATCCCGGGCGATAACGGGGCCAGTTCTGCGAGCCCCAGCGCCGCCTTTCGCCACCCCCAAAGGCGGGAGGTAAAGAGAAATCCGTTCATGATCGGCAGCCAGAGCAGCGCGCTGTCGTTGGAGGAAAACAGAATCAGAAGCAGCCAGTTGGCTACGGCATACAAAAAGGACAAGAGCGACGATAATACGTAATTTTGGTTTCGGTAAACCACAATGACGACGACCGGCAACGAAACGGTCGCCATTGCGATGGCCGTGACGATACTGCACAGCACCTTGAATGGGACGTCATACACGGCGGCGGGCTGCCATAAAAAGCAAAACAACGTGGCCGAAAGCACCGAACAAACCGAGTAAACGACCGACCACAGATACAGTGCCCCGAGTTTTGCAAAAATCAGGGCGTTTCTCGTCACCGGAACGACCCGCAAGTTTTTGAAGGTATCGCAGTCCCGCTCGGTGAAAAACAAGATGGCGCTGATGCAGCCGAACAGGCACGGAAACAAAAGCAGGGAACCGTATACCAGGCTGTTGTTGAACAGGCCGTCATAATAGGCGCGCTGCTCCGCGAGCGTAGCGGCCCCGCGCAGGTCGGAACCGGTAAAAACCAGTAACGCCAGGGGAAAAAGCGCGGACAGCGCCGTCAACAACGGGATGACCTTGGTACGCTTGTATTTCAAAAATTCACAATACAGCAGTTTACACACTGGCTTCACCCCCGGTAAGGCGGACGAAGTAATCCTCCAATGTGTCCTCGCTCAGATAGAGCGCCGAGACCTCGATGCCGTTGCGGACAAGCGTTCGATTGAGTTCCCCCGTTGGCAGGTCCGTTGCATAGAGCCAAACCGTATGGCTGTCTCTTACTTCAAACGGTACGTTGCCAAAGTACGAACCCAAAACCTGGCTTGCCTGCGCGGTATCGGAAACGGTCAGTGTGATGTGCCGCCGGTTTTTATGTTCAAGTTCTTTCAGGCTTTCTTCTTCAAGCAGTATCCCTTTGTGAATGATCCCGATGTCGTCGGCCAGCATAGAGATCTCGGAAAGGATATGGCTCGAGATCAGGATGGTTTTCCCTTGCTGCTTGCAGAGGCTTTGCAGAAAACTGCGAATTTCCACAATGCCGATCGGGTCCAATCCGTTGACCGGTTCGTCCAAAATCAGCAATTCGGGGTCATGCATGATCGCCAGCGCGATCGCAAGCCGCTGTTTCATGCCAAGGGAATACTGGGAAAACAGTTTCTTTTTTTCTTGTACCAGCCCGACCTGTTCCAGCGCGTTCGAGATCGCATCCCGCCGGCGGATCCCCCGGAGCGTCGCAAAGATTTTCAGGTTTTCGTACCCGGTCAAATTGGGGTAAAAGCCCGGCGATTCGATCAGGCAGCCAATCTGCGGCAGAATTTCCTTTTCTTTCTGGCGGATCGGCATGCCAAAAACTTCGATCTCGCCCGAATTCGGCTGTATCAGGTTGACCAGCATCTTCATCAGGGTCGTTTTGCCGGCCCCGTTCCGGCCCAGCAAACCATAGATGCGGCCGCGCCGGATATGGAGGGACACATCCGACACACTGGCTTGCGTTCCGTACTTTTTGGTAAGATGGCTTGTCTCCACTGCGTATTCGCTCATAGCAGCACCTCCCGGCAAACGTAACGGTGGCTTTTCGCATATCCCTGTTTACCTATACAAACGAAACAGAGGGCTGCTTTTATGCAGCCCTCTGCGATTTTTTGTATTTTTTGCGCCGCTCCTCTACGGGTCGAGCCATTCAAAGTTCTTTGGTTACTTTCTTTCAAGAAAGTAACCGGCACGCTTCGCGGATGAGGTCCCGCTCCACAAAGGGGATCTTTTTGCCCTGGATGATCTGGTAATCCTCGTGGCCTTTGCCGGCAAACAGCACGATATCCCCCTCCTGCGCCATGGCCACCGCGGCGCGGATGGCCTCGGCCCGGTCGGGGATGATCTCATACTGGGCGTCGGGGGCCATGTGGCGGTCGATATCGCGCAAAATGGCCATCGGGTCCTCAAAGTCGGGGTTGTCGCTGGTCAAGATGCTGTAGTCGGCCCAGGCGCTGGCGGCTTCGGCCAATTCGCGGCGGCGCACCTGGGTGCGGCCGCCCACGGTGCCGAACACGCAGATCAGCCGGTGGGGGTGGTAGGCGCGCAGCGTTTTCAGCGCGCTGGTCAGCGCCAGCCCGTTGTGGGAGTAATCGACGATGAACGTCCGCCCGGGCAGGCCCTCGACGACCTCGAACCGGCCGCGCACCGTCGTGTGGGCCAGCGCCGCGGCGGCCTGCGCCGGCGTGACGCCGAACGCCCCCGCCAAGGCGATGGCGCACAGCGCGTCGTCGGCGCTGAACGCCCCCGGCGACAGCACCCGCACCGGGGTGGCTTCGCCGCCGTGGCGGCAGGTGAACTCAATGCCCAGCGCCGTGGCGCTGCGGAACTGCGCCAGCCCCTCGGCACGGTAGTCGGCTTCGCGGGCGATGCCGTAGCTGACTTGCTGCCCGCCAAACCCGGCGCGCATAAAATCGCTGGCAGGGTCGTCGGTGTTGTACACCATCACGCGGGCGTCATACTCGGCAAACAGGCGGCGCTTGGCATTTTTGTAGTCCTCAAAATCCGGGTGCTCGCCGGGGCCGATGTGATCCTCGGACAAATTGGTGAACGCCACGACCTCAAACGGCACGCCGTCCACGCGGTGGTGGCGCAGCGCCTGGCTGCTCACTTCCAATACGGCGTGGTGCACGCCGGCGTCCACCATCTTGCGGAACAGCCGGTGCAGTTCCAGGCTTTCGGGCGTCGTGTTGGCGGTGGCCTCGTGCTGGCCGGCAATGTCCACCCCGTTGGAGCCGATGTAGGCGCAGGGCAGGCCCGCTTCGTTCAAAATGGCCGCCGTCAGCAGCGCCGTCGTCGTCTTGCCCTTGGTGCCGGTGATGCCGATCAGGTGCAGCTCGTTGGCGGGGCTGCCGTAAAAATCCGCCCCGATGACCGCCAGCGCCGCGCGGGTGTCCTCCGTGATGATCTGCGCCGCGTCGGCGGGCAGGTCCAGCGGGTGCTCGGCCAAAAAGGCGCGGCAGCCCTGGTCGTAGGCGCTTTGGGCAAAGGTGTGGCCGTCCATCCAGGCGCCCACCAGGCAGACGAACAGCGCCCCCGGCCCCGCTTTGCGGGAATCGTAGACGATGGCGGTGATCTCGGCGTCGGAGGCGCCGGTATGGTCGATATGGCGAACCAGGTCGTTCAGTTTCATGGCAGGTCAGCCTTTCGGGTAATAGGTCTTGAACTTCTTGAACTGGCGGCGCAGCTGTTCCAGCACGCAGGCCGTGCGCAGGGGGTTCAGCCGCAGGTCCGGCCCGTACAGCAGCGAGCAGGCTTCCTTGCCCTGCTTGTGCAGCGCGCGGGCGTGGTCGGCCAGGGCCTTATCCTCGGTATACGTAAAGGCGACTTTGGCCGGCACGTGGTGCCAGAACACCTCGTTGCGGTTCAGCACGCAGTCGTCGCCGCCGTCGGCCCATTTTTCCACCACCAGTTTGGCGATGTTCAGCCCGCCGGCCGTGACATAGTAGTTGCTGCGGCCCTGGCGCAGGTTGATCTCAAACACGCGGAAATCCCCCGGCTTGCCGGACCACTTGATGTCAAAGTTGGAAAAACCCGTGTAGTGGCAGGCTTCCAGCATGGCGCGGATGTTTTGCACCAGCGGCAGGGCGGCGGTGTCCTCGGTCACGATGGCGGCGTGGTTGCCCAGCCCGTGGGGGGTGTGCTCCTCCACCATCGTGTGGCCCAGGCACATGGCGCGCACCTTGCCGTTCTGGTCCGAGAAGGCCGTCAGCACCCGCATGTGGTCGTCGCCGCCGGGGATCATCTCCTGCAGGATCATCTTGTCCGGGTAGCCGGAAGCATAGATCTGCCGCACGATGTCGGCGGCTTCGGCCGGGGTGCGGGCGGTGTAGACCTTTTTCATGCCGTCGAAGGGGAATTTCCAGTAATCGACGCTGGAGGACGGCTTGACGATGATGGGGTAGGCAAACCCCAGGCGCGCGGCGCTGAGGGCGGCGGCGTCCGCCGGGGCGTCCAGCACCTGCGTTTTGGGGTAGGGGATGCCGAACTGGTCGCAGACCTCATAGAACGCGGCCTTCTTCTGCAGCGAGGTGTACAGCCCGGCGGCGGGGCCGGGGGCGATGTACTGGGGCAGTTCGGCCTTGCGGCGGATGATCATGGCCGCGTAGTCGTCGGTGCAGCCGAACAGGTACAGCCGTTTGCCGGCGTGCTGCGCCGCAAAGTCGCGCAGCACGCGCAGCATCGTCGGCTCGCTGTCGATGTCGGGCACCACGGTAAAGTGCACGATGCGGGAATACTTCGTCGGCGCCATGGCGTAGCGGCCAAAGGCGTAGCTCTCGACACCGTAAGCCTCATGGAAGGCGCGGGCGAAGTTGTAGCAGTTGAGGTCGGCCCCCAAAAATACGGGGATCAGGGCGGTGTTCATCGTGAAAATTGCATCTCCTTATTGGCAGAAGCGTTTTTAGAAAATGTTGCCGTCGGCGGACACGCGCCGACGACGGCGACACATACAGGGAAATTTTGCGGCAAGAGTGTGCGAGGCCCCGCGGGCCGAGTGCGCGGTTTGCCGCAAACTTTTGTCGAAGGCTGCAAAGCCGAGCGCCGCCTGCGGCGGATGCAGCGAGGCAGAGCAGGGGCAGCGGTCGCAGAACGCAAGCGCCATACCTGGCGCGCCGCGCGATGCGGGCACCGCAACCCGGCCTTTTCAAAAAGGAGGAAACAGACCCGTCAGGCACCGCCGGTCTCTGGCCCAAGTGCCGCCGCTTGCGCGGCGGTTGGCCTCCGACACGCCACTGCGGTGTCAGTGCGGGGATGTTTCCCTCTTTGAAGCGCGCAGCGCTTGGGTCACGCCCACTTCTCAAAGAACTGTTCGTGCCAGGTCAGGAAGGTGTAGGCCGTCCACACCTTGCGGCGCTCGTGGCGCGGGTCGTCCAGCATCGCCACCAGCTTGTCCTGGTCAAAATACTCGGCGGCCACGTCGCTGGTAAAGCGGGCGCGCACCTTGGCGGCAAAGGCCGGGTCCTCCAGCCATTTGGCGATCGGCACCGGGAAGCCTTTCTTGGTGCGGTTGGCCCAGGCGTCGGGCAGCGTCTTGTTGGCGGCGGCGCGCAGCACGGCCTTGGTGTCGCCGGCGATCTTGTAGTCGGCGGGGTAGGTCAGCGCCTCGCCCAGCACCTCGCGGTCCAGGTAGGGCACGCGCAGCTCCAGGCTGTGGGCCATGCTCATCTTGTCGGCTTTCAGCAAAATGTCGCCCGGCAGCCACAGGTTCAGGTCCAGGTACTGCTTTTTCTCCAGTTCCGGCAGATCCTTGACGCGGTCGTAGATCGGCGCGGCGACTTCGCGCGCCGTGGGGCCGACGCGGTATTTCGGTTTCAGGATGTCGTAGGCTTCCTTCTCGGTATACACCAGCGCCTGGCCGATGAACCAATCCTCGGGCCGGCCGCTGCCCTTGATGATAAAGTCGTGGCCCTTAAAATAGGGCAGGCGCTGGCTTGCATCGCTGGCCAGATGGCGCAGCCCGGCGGGCAGGCGCTTGTACTGCTGCATGGCGGGGGTGTCGGCGTACCACTCATATCCGGCGTAGATCTCGTCCGCGCCCTCGCCCGAAAGCACCACCGTCACGTGGCGGCGGGCCAGCTGGCACAAGAAGTACAGCGGCACCGACGACGGGTTGGACTGCGGTTCGTCCATGTGGTACTGGATGTCGGCAAAGGCGTCGAGGCACTGCTCTTTGGTGAGCATCTCGCGGAAATTGTGGATGCCCAATTTGGCCGAAAGCTCGGCGGCCTCGGTGGTCTCGTCGAACTTGTGGCCGCCGTCCGGCGTCTCAAACCCGACCGAGAAGGTGTCGTCGGGCATCAGGCAGGCCGTGATATAGCTGGAATCGACGCCGCCCGAGAGGAACGACCCCACCTTGACGTCGCTGATGCGGTGCGCCGCCACCGACTCGCGCACCCGCGCGTCGATCTCCTCGGCGCATTCGTCAAAGCTCTTGGCGGTCTTGCGGCGGAAATCGGCATCCCAGTAACGCTCGATGTGCAGCTGGCCGTCTTTGTAGGTGAACCAGTGGGCGGCGGGCAGCTTGTAGGTACCTTTAAAGAAGGTCTCGTTCATTGCGCTGTACTGGAAAGTCAGGTAGGGGCGCAGCGCTTCGGGGTTCACCTCGCGCCGGAAGCCGGGGTGCTCCAGCAGGCTCTTGATCTCAGAGCCGAACAGCAGCTCGCCGGCCTCAGTCTGGGTGTAGTAGAACGGCTTGATGCCGAACATATCGCGCGCGCCGTACATCGTGCGGGTCTTGGTGTCGTACACCACAAAGGCGAACATGCCGCGCAGCATCGCCGCCAGTTTGGTACCATATTCTTCAAACCCGTGCAGGATAACCTCGGTATCGCAGCGGGTCTTAAAGATGTGGCCGCGCGCTTTCAGCTCGGTGCGCAGGTCCATAAAGTTGTAAATTTCGCCGTTGAACACGCAGACGACGGTGCCGTCCTCGTTATACATCGGCTGGCGGCCGGCCGCCAGGTCAATGATGCTCAACCGGCGGAAACCCAGCGCCACCGCGTCGGCGGGGGTCTCGCCGCTCAGGTGGTAGCCCTCCATATCGGGCCCGCGGTGGATGATGCGGTCCGCCATCTTGTGCAGGATCGCCTCGCGCCCTTCGCGCAGGCCGGTAAAACCAACAAAGCCACACATGGTCGTTTTGTCCTTTCGCTTGTTCCAACGTTCCTTATTCGGGTCGACAGGCAGATAGCCATATTACTATATTCTACCACAGCCCCTAAAAAATGAAAACCCCCGGCCGGAAAATTCCGGCAGGGGGCATAACGGTTCACAAACGGTTCACAGCATATGCTTCTTGTGCAAAAGCCAGGCGATCACGATGCAGATGACCAGCGTCAGGCCCAGCACGATGCCAAAGCCGGCAGCGCTGCTGGCAAAGGGCATGCCTTCGGATGAGACGTTCATGCCGTACAAACCGCTCACCACCGTGGGCACGGCCATCAGCAGCGTGATGCTCGTCAGGTATTTCATGGCGTTGTTCAGGCGGTTGTCCAAAATGGCGCTGAACAGCTCGCGCGTACCTTTAATATCGTCGCGGTAGATGCTGGTCATCTCGATGGCCTGGCGGATCTCGACGATGACGTCATCCAGCAGTTCGCGGTCGTCGGGGTACTGCTCCAGCCGCTTGTAGCGCGTCAGGCGGTCCAGCACCGTCGCGTTGGCGCGCAAGCTCGTGGCAAAGTATACCAGCGTCGACTCCAGCCCGTGCAGTTCCACCAGGTCGCTGTCACGCAGATCGCCCGAAAGGTTTTTCTCCAGCGCCTGGCGGCGGCGGTCGATCAGCCGCAGCTCCTGCTGGTACATCGTGGCCGCGCGGTACAGCAGCTGGTAGACGAACCGCATCTTTTTGCGGGTCGAGAACCCGCGCACCCGGCAGGAAGCAAAATCCCCGATCACCGGCGTCTCGACCGAGCAGACTGTCACCACAAGGTCCTGCGTCAACAGGATGCCCATGGGGATGGTGGAGTAGATGCCCTCGCCGGAGCCGGGCACCTGGTAAGGGATGTCCACGATGATGACGGTGTAGCCGTCCTCCAGGCTGATGCGCGCCGATTCTTCGGGGTCGGTCGCGGCAAACAGGTCAGAGGGCTCTATATCTAAGGTGGCGGCGACCTGGCGCACCTCGGCCTCGGTCGGGGCGGTCAGGCAGACCCACGACCCCTCGCCCATGTCCTCCACGCGCGTCAGCTGCTTGTCTTTTGTGCGGTAAATCTTCATCATGGCAGTGTCCGTCCCATGTTTCGTTCTCAACTACCAGTATAAGCGATGGCCCGCCAAACCGCAAGTAAAACCTTTGCGGGTGGGCTTGCGCCTATACATTGTGGGTGTTTTGGCGGTTTGCAACAAGATACAGAGTGCCCAAAAGCAATGGTAAAAATTTGTAGAAAAAAGCGAAAAAAGCGCTTGACAAAAGGGTTTTTGCGGTGGTAATATAGCTAAGCTGTCCGGCGGGGACGCAGGACAGCAGCGCGGCCCGGCGGTGTTCCGGGCAGCCTGGGGACGGCGGCGCGGCTTTGCAAAAAGCCGGCAGAGCCGCCGAAAAAAATCTCAAAAAAGTGCTTGACAAAAGCGGCTCGCTGAGATATAATAAACAGGCTGTCACGAAGACGCGGCAGCGCGCAGGACC